>Ga0206118_100016_pt1 | contig 514361 bp, 433 predicted proteins | sample 3A20Ametagenome_FD_177999 | JGI IMG/M metagenome (GOLD analysis project Ga0206118, IMG submission 177999) | Enriched microbial communities from leaf-cutter ant dump, University of Wisconsin, Madison, United States - 3A20A | ecosystem: Environmental > Terrestrial > Nest > Insects nest > Nest... | reverse complement strand
TGCGACCGTTTGGAGTAGTGGTAATTCTGGCTTCACCAAAAGGATAATAGGAATATTCGTATCGACCTGCCGAAGGATCATTCAGACTGGATTTCCGTCCCCAATTGTCGTATTCGGATGTAATTTTCGTCCCTTGAAAATCCGATTCTGTTACCGCTCCGTTTGCATTATATTGATACGTAACGGATCCTCCGTTATCGGTAGCGCTAATGATATGTCCGTTTGCATTTTGCGTCTTGCTGCTGGTTTTACGACCGTCGGAAGTAGTTACTGTCAGTCCGTTATACGTAATACGAGCGGTTTTACCGGTAGGAGCGGCGATTTGAATAACCCGCCTGAAATTGTCGTAGGTATAGGTAGTCCATAAGGAAGGGGTGTCGACAAAAGGTTCACTTTCCTTTACTTTTCGTCCGAGGAAATCGTATTGCGTAGCGGTATAACTCCATTGTCCATCGGATAGTTTTATTCCTTTTTTAAGTTGCTGACCCAGTACATTGGACTGACTAATAGTACTGCCGCCATCGGCATCCAGCTGTTGAGAGATATAGGTATCCTGATTTTTAGTATAGGTATAATACCTGCTTTTTCCCAGATAGTCTGTTACCGAAAGTGGCTTTCCCCAGTTGTCATAAACCGAAGTCGTGATTATGTTATGGGGCTCGGTTTGGGTAAGAACGGTTCCATATAAGGGATGGTACGTATATTTAGTGATGCGATCCAATGTGTTTTTTGATTTGAGGATAAACCTCCCGGAAGGATCATAGGTGTATTCGGTAGCCCGCGGCGTTGTTGCGATGTCAGATTCCGGAGTACTAACCGTTTTTTTAAGGATATTACCGTACCAGTCGTATTGAAATTCCTCGGTCATATAATAGTTTTCATCCAAGGGTTTTTGTTGTGTTTTAAGCAGAGTCCCGTTGGGGCTATAAGTATAAAGCGTTTCAATACTTTGTTGGTCCTCATAGGCATTTGTTTGCGTAGTGGTTTTTATGGGTCTGCCGATATAATAATCACTTCCGGTACCATTTGGATTGTTTTGGTATTCGGTTTTAACGGTGGTTTCGCCCTGCAACGTTGTGCCCAGAAAGCTTTGCGTTCGTACAATTTCCGGTAAATAGAATACCGGTTGATACTGATAGTTCTTTACCTTTTTTACCGAAGTAAGATGATCGGTTATCGTTTGTTTGGTGAGTAATGGCGTATAGACTTTGTTGTTTGTTGTGATAGTATATTCGTTCGTCATACTACTGATCACATCATCCGGAATCCTTTCTCCAGAAGTAAACGAAAATGCTGTTCCGGAGCGCTCCAGTTGCGTATAAGTGTTAATCATTAATCCCCTTTTGGTGGGATTGTTCTGAATGACATTCCATATTTTGGTATCGGAAGGATTTTGATACCAACTACTCCGGGCGGTTTTGGTAAAACCTAAAAGGCCAAGACCAGCCAGGTTAACGGTATATCCGTGGTATCGAAAATCCTGATGTTTGGTAATACCTGTCGTTTTGCAGCTTAGTCTGGAAACTACTTGATAAAATGGCAATCGTTTGATTTCGACATTGGGATAGGTAGTACTGTTGGAAGACGAATAAAACGAGGCTAAATTTCCGTAATCAGAGTTGTCGTCTAGCGATTGGTAGCTAATTTCATAAACCAAAGCGCCGTCGGCCGCAGTTACTTTTTTAAGCAAATTGTCTTTTGCAACATTTTTGGTAAAATCGATATAGGTAACCTGATTGTAATGATTACGGATGATCAGGATTTCTTTGTTGATACCGTGTCGGTAAGTGGCTACAAGAGGAATGACGATATCTGGAGAATCACTGTGGTGATCACAGGAATTATCGTAATTCTGACAGGGCGTTACATAATCGACGGCAAAACCATTGGCGCCTGTTTTTCCGATGTTGTTAACAAAAGAAGTGATCTTCCAATTAGTATCGTGATCATTAATCGTCCACTTGGGCTTATAATAGTTACGCCAGATCCGAACCAGGTCCGATTTCCCATCGCCGTTGGTATCCAGGGTATAATAATTACTGTATTGTATTCCACTATTAAAGTAATCGCCGGAGTTGTGCCAATAGTCCACGATATGAAAGGATTCCATTTCAAAAAAAGTCGAATGATTCGGTTTTGGATTGCTATAATAAATATCCCACCAAGCATTAGCTTCGTTATACTTTCCGCTGGCTCGAGGTAGCATGACATCGGTTTTGCCATCGCCATTAAAATCGCCAAATAAGATTTGTTTGGATGGGGAATAAGAGGAGAAAGTACCTTCTCCAAGAATTTCAATTTCTATCCAGGGTGCATGGGCAAGCTCTTTAAAGTTAATTACCTTATAGGTTTTATCGTTTTTAATAACTAGGATGTCGGTTTTTCCATCGCCGTTAAAGTCCATGGTGTGAATGTCTTCTCCTTCAAATAATTGCAAATTAGCCAGTTCGACATACCCTTTTGTACCAAGAGTCGTGGAACTATTCGGGTTTAGATCGAGAATTCGGGCTAAATTTGGTATTGGGTTCTTCTGATATATTTCTTCACAACGACCATCTCGATTAGAACGACCCGGTACAAAACGGTATTCCGTAGACTCTTCATAACCAATTATTAAAACTTCCGATATTCCATCCCCATAAAAGTCACCTTCAAGATATTTGTTCGAGTGTTTTATGTATCTTGACTTATAACAAGGACTACTCTGGCAATTGGTAGTACAATGTCCGGTATTGGGTAGTGCAATGTTTTTGGTATAGGAAACGTTCAACGGCCCGGATTCACCTGTAAAGTTGCATATGTGGAAAGTAGTTTCAGTTGAACCGGATAGAAAGGAAACAATCGATTGAAAAGGATTGATTTTTCCATCTTGTAATGTGGTGGCGGTAAATTTAGCGTAGGAAAATTTTGGATAGGAAAAGGTAACAGGGTTTGCACTATTGCCTTCAAATAATTTGGTGTAAATTTTATTATTATTTGTTATAAAATCCAGTCGTCCGTCGCCATCAAAATCACCGCTCAATGTTATAGCGCTAAAATCAAGATTATTCTGATAAGACGTTAGGATTTCTGATCCGATATTCTGAGCTTGCGTGTTTTCGTATTCGAAAATTACGGGATTGGCAGGTTCCAAAGCGCCGTTAAATTCCTGAATTTGGGATACTTTTTCATAACCCAATTGCGGATCAGCGATATGAGAAAAAACGTATTTTCGGAACAGTTGGTCGTTGGTTTTGACCTCAATATGAGACAAGAGCGCTATTTTTTCCAGTTTTCGTCCTTTGGCATACGCCGACTCGGTTCGTTGTGCTTTTTTGTAATGGAATTGAATACTGTTTATAGGATTGAGACCATTTGTGTTGGCACTAAAACGGATTTCACTAAGGCATAAACTTTTGGAAAAAGGCTTTGTATAGCGATAGGTGATATAATTCCCAAGTGGATCTTCGTGTCGGCGTATATAAAAAGCGGTCAGATCGGAACTGATATTGTTATAATTGCCATACCAGGATCGGGAGCCATCCGGAGCGGTAACAATAAAATAGAGGCCAAATCCACTTCGTTGCAATTCGATCCGTAGATTGGACTGGGTTTCGGTTTGATATACGGAACCGATATGCCAATAGTCACCGGAAACCAGAAGTAGCCGCTGTCCGTCGAACGCCAGTTTATCGGTCGTGTCATAGCGAATCCCATCGCGGGAACCGTCAAGATCACTACGGCTTGCAATTCGGGTGATCGCCGAAATGGAATGAATGTTCCATCCTTGTCCGGCTATACCGCCAAATTGACCGCTTTGGTAAACGATATTGATCACCGGTCCGGTGTTTTTCAGACTTGGCGGCATGGCAATAGGTAACGTATAAGTGGCTTGTCCTGTATTTGAAATTTCCAGTTTTCCCTGGGTGTCGTGGAAATGTTGTGCCGTTACCGAAAAAGAATAAATAAGTACCCAAAACAGTAATGATCTTCGCATAAATAGTAGGCTTTAAATTATGGGGAGTCATACAAGTTTTCAGGGTCTTAGGGAAAACCAGGGGAAGAAATGCTGTTTAAAATCTGCGATCCTGATAGTCGGACTCTAAATGTCCGTTTAATAGACAGGGCAATTTTTTGGATTATTAAAGTATGAAAAATTTTACTTTAAATAAACCCAAGCGTTATCGGCTTACCCGCGAAAACATGGTTTGACTTGCTTTCGGGTTAAACTGACTGTTTGTATTTTACGGTTTGATCGTTTTTTGACGGGAAAAAAAAGTACTTGATTTTTGATGCTATTATAAAAGAAGCATTCAATTATCTCATTATCTTTGGAAGTATGAAGATTGACAATCAAATTGCAAAAATAGCAAGCTTTCAGCATTTGGAACTTTTGGCCAACCAGATCGTGGAAGGCTTTATTTCCGGGATGCATAAAAGCCCGTTTCATGGATTTTCGGCCGAATTTGCGGAGCATAAAGTCTATAATCCCGGCGAAAGCACCCGGCATATCGACTGGAAGTTATTTGCCAAAACCGACCGTTTGTATACCAAGCGTTTTGAAGAAGAAACCAACCTGCGTTGCCACCTGATTCTGGATAATTCCTCGTCGATGCATTACCCGGAGTTGGGAAAAGAACAGCTGTTTTACGAGAATAAAATCGGATTTTCGGTACTGGCGTCCGCGGTATTGATGAACCTGCTTAAAAAGCAACGCGATGCCGTAGGACTGAGTGTTTATTCGGATACCTACGAATATTACGCTCCGGAAAAAGGAAGTGATCGGCACCACCGGATGTTGCTCAATGTATTGGAAAACGTATTGCAAACGCCAAAAACATCCAAAAATACCGATACGATTACCTTTTTACATCAGATTGCGGAAAAGATTCACAGAAGATCGATGGTGATTCTGTTTACGGATATGTTTCAGGGTGAAGATGACGAACGTCTTTTTAAAGCGTTACAACATCTCAAACACAATAAACATAAAGTAGTCTTATTTCATATTATCGATAGAAAAACAGAATTTCGATTCGATTTTGACAACGCACCGCGAAAATTTGTGGACATAGAAACAGGTGAGCAGATTAATCTTTTTGCCGAAAATGTTAAAAAAGAGTATGAAAAACGAGTGCAGGATTACTTTGCGAAAGTAGCAAACACCTGTACACAGTATAAAATTAAGTATGTTCCGGTTTCGGTAGACGAAAAATTCGAAAAAATTATGACGACCTACCTGGTTGAAAAACAAAAGTTTGGATAAGTACTTGAAATAATTTCTGAATTTTTTTTAGAAATTGTTTGGAGAAATGGAAAAGGGTTGTATATTTGCAACCGCAATAAAGCACTGGTTTGGTAGTTCAGTTGGTTAGAATACATGCCTGTCACGCATGGGGTCGCGGGTTCGAGTCCCGTCCAGACCGCCAGTAAAGAGGAAGCCTTTCGAAGAGAAAGGCTTTTTTGCCCTCTTAAAATATTTAAGATTAGTTGTGTTGTTTAGGTACGCAAGTACCAGGTTTAGTAGTTAGACCAATGAAAAGCTTTCCTATGTTTCTGAGTGCTCAGATTCGGGAGGGCTTTTTTGATTTTATAAGTCGCAGTTATTGTAAATGCTGGTGTTCAAGGAGTTATAAAAAACATGATTTTTTCTTTAAAAAATGTTTGCAAATCATTAAAAACGTTCTATATTTGCAACCGCAATAAAGCACTGGTTTGGTAGTTCAGTTGGTTAGAATACATGCCTGTCACGCATGGGGTCGCGGGTTCGAGTCCCGTCCAGACCGCCAGTAAAAAAGAAAGCTTCTCTTCTCGGGAAGCTTTTTTTGTTTATATTATTTAAAGGTTCAAATAGGTGCCTGTCATCTCGTCTTTGAGGGCGAGACGGGTTCGAGTTCCGTCCAGACCGCCAGTAAAAAAGAAGGCTTCTCATATCGAGGAGCTTTTTTTGTTTGTGTTGCTTTCTAAGACTGGAATTGGAGTCTGTTGTCCCGTTTTTAAGCGTGAAACGGGTCTGCGTCCTGTCTGTACCTCAGAAAAAGCGCCCTGTTATTACTCTGTATGAATAACACCTGTGGCGATAGCAATGGCGGTGATCTCCTTTTTGTGCAATTGAAAAGGTAGGAATTCTGGATTTTCAGAAACAATCAGAATGTGATCATTATCTTTTCCTTCCAAAACCCGCTTGATTAACAATCCTTGTGTGGTACTTATAATATAAATGTGGTTCCACTGCAGGTAGCTGTCAATTGCTATTCTTTTGCAGGCAACCAAATCTCCACTATTGTATTTCGGACTCATGGCGTTTCCTTTTACGCTAACCAGGAAGTCCGCCTCTTTAAATGTCGGAATGTGATATTTCTCAAGAATATGATCGGAAGCGATAAGGGCTTTGTATTTAATCTTGGAAAAAGCGGTTTCGGTAATCAACGGGATTAATGTGGTGTTTTTAAAAGAGACACTGTCGAAATTGGTATTGTTTGCTACCGTTGGATAATTATCACGATCCTCGTTGGCAACCGTTTCGGAGGAGGCGTTTTCGTATAGATTGTCTTTTCGGAACATTTTCCCGTTACCTAGCAATAACCATTCGGGTGAAATGTCCGGAAAAGCCTTTAGGATGTGGATTAAAGTCTCGTCTTTCAGACTGGCAGTTCGTTTGATTGCGGTCTGAATGGAGTTGTTGGACATCTGGATTTTCTTTTCAAAACCACTGATGGATAAACCGTAATACCGGATTATTTCTTTGACACGTTCTATAGGCTTCATATATGGAATATTAGGTTTGTATTGGTTTGCGGCTTTTGGAGTGCATAAACGATGATGTCGGTTTCTTTATTTGAAACAAAAACGTTAATATGTAAAGTTATAAAAAATAAATAAAATCATTTGAGACGGTTTGGTCTTTGAGTTCTGTTGATTAAAGCGCAAAAGGGAATCGGGTATCGAAAGGCTTGTGCTAAATTGTTTCGTTTGTGTATGGTTTTGGCCACGTTATACGACTGGTTTTCAAACAATGTTCTTTTTTTTGTTAGAATATTGTGCTATATTTAGAATGAAGTTAGTGTATGAGCTTTTCTGTGTAAAACAAAAAAACAAGATACAAAGTTATGGAGAAAAACAAGTATAATAAGTATAATGTGCTTGTAGTTAACAGGCTTGCAGAGAAATATGGATTCACCGGATATTATATTCGACAATGTTTGCGTGGTGATCGTAAGAATCTGACAGCAGATCAGTTGAGAAAAGAGTATAATAGTCTTAGCAGAGCAATTACAAAACTACTGGAAGAAAGCTGAGTTTAAAAACGGGTTTCAAAATGATGTGCTATAGAATACGGTATTTTGTAACACCGTTGCAGTGTGTTTTTTCAGTTTTAATTTATAAAAGTTAGAATTAAATAAAATAACATTTTGTTATTTTGAATGAAATATTTTAAAATAAATACTGTTTAAAAGGTGTTTTTGTTTTAAAATTGTATTTTTGTGCTTGAAATGCTGTTTATTTGTCGTTTGGCATAGTTTGAAACGATACAAAATAGCACTTTATGGTTGTAAAATTGTAGCATCGGCCATTTCCCCCGAACTTCCCAAACAGAGGAATTGCATTTAATAACACTTCCCCCTTCAGTAAATTGTAAAACAACTTCGATTTATCGAAGTTGCAGTTATGTGTTATAAACAAATTAAGGAATGATTTTGTATGAAATATAACCTTTTCTTTTCAGGGTTGTTCGGAATTTTACAGCTGGTATATGGTCAGTCCAAACAGGCTGAATTCGACAGTTTGTTCCAAGAAACAGTGCGCCTGGACGCCATCAATTCACCACAGGCGTTTACCGAAGCGATAAAAGCAATTGCATTTGCCGAACAAACCGACTATAAACCGGGGATTGTGCAGGGGACATTGTGGATTTGTGAACATTATATCAGAAATGGAAACGATGCACAGGCTCTGTTATTTGCAGTTAAAGCAGAAAAAAAAGGACCTTTTTCAGACAATAGTGATAGAGTAGAATTAAAACGGATTAAGGCAAAGAGTCTGATTCGGATGGGGTTTTATGAAGAAGCCGAAAAAACACTAAATGAGGCTTTGTCGTATGCCGTAAAACTGCAAAATGGTAAAAGTATAAGGTTACAAGGCGCTGTTTATGCAGATATGGGAACCAATTATGCCGAAAGTAATATAACCTCCCATCAGGCTATAGAATACTATCAGAAAAGTTTGCAGTTGTTTCAGAAAATGAACGACTCGGATTCGCTCAAACCGCAATATACGTTTTGGGTCTTGGTGAAAATTGCGTCCTTTTATCGCAAGCAGCGACAACCGGCCAAAGCACGGCAGTATTTGAAAAAAGCAGAGTTGTATAGAGAACAACTGAAAAATGATTTGGGCAAAGCCGAATTTTATTACAATAAAGGGATCGAAAGCGATGCAGATGATCAGGTAAATGAGGCAAAACAATACTTTCAGAAGGCATTGGAAATCGTAAAACGAGAACGTAAAATAACCAGTAAAAAAGAGTTGTATTACGAACTGTTTAAAGTCTGTCAGAAATTAAAAAAAATAGACAGTTGTCGGTATTATAGGCAACAGTATATGTTGTATAGTGATAGCCTTCACCGAATGTATAAAAAGGATGCCAGTACAGCCCTGCGCTTTTTTGAAAAAGAAAAACAACAGGAGATAAAAGGGCGTTCACTACAGTATTTTCTGATACTGTTGATTTGTATACTTATCATCTTGCTTGGTAGTACAAAATTATTCCGGGATCACAGAAAATTTATAATACTACAGGAAGAAAAAAATACACTGGAAGGACAATTGCAAAAAAATGAAAAAAATCTGAACCAGTTAAAAAAGAAGAGTGATCTCGAGGTGGGCACGACAGTAGCACTGGATCGGTTGGTAAGAGAGGGAAACCCGGCTTTTCTGATCGAGTTTAAAAAACAATATCCGGATTTTTATAACCGTTTGTTGACCAGTAACCCGGAAATTGGCAACGACATGAAGTTTTGCGCTTTAATACGGTTGAATTATACTACGGCACAGATGGCGGAGTACACCAAAAGTACGATTCGTGCAGTAGAGTCCAGAAAATACAGGCTGCGGAAGAAATTAAATATTCCAAAAGATAAGAATATTTATGCGTGGTTTCAGGAATTTTAAAAGGGAGAATAATGAAAAAGATGTTTTTAGGAGGTATGATGCTGCTGTTGTCCGGTTCCGTTTTTGCGCAGCGCTATACCGAGTGGCAAATCGATCAAATGATAGAAGAGATCAATCGTATGGCCGAAAATGAGCCGGATAAGGTGTTGCCGGCAAGTTTTAATTGTTATAACTATTCCAGAGACATCGATTATAAAAAAGGAATGGCGAATAGCCTGCTGCTAACCGGAAAAGGCTTGTTGTCGTTGGGGCAGTATGATACGGCTCTGGAGTATGCCGCCAAAAGTGAAGCGATTGCTGCCAGACAGCATTATAATGAAATCATGTGTGAAGCCTGTCGGATGGAAGCAGAATGTTATCGCTTATTGGGAGTCGAATACCAGGTGCATAAAATGTTGCAAAAGGCAATGCGATTTACAGGGGATATTCGGGATCAAAATAAACAGTACCATGAAAAAGGAGCTGTTTTTAGCGATATGGCGCATTATTATGAGCGTATGGAAAAACAAGATTCGGCCTTGGTGTATTATGAAAATAGCGATAATGTATTTCGACAAATGAAAACCGGCCCGGTCAAAAATGGCGATCGGTCACTGGTGGCTTCCGGAATGGCTATGGTGTGTATGGAAAAGCAACAATACGATCTGGCGGAAATGTATCTTAAAAAAGCGGAAGACTTGGCAGAATCGACAGAGGGTACCGAAGTAAAACTGAAAATTTTCCGAAATAAAGCAAAACTGGAAGCCGCCAAAGGAAATCATACCACTGCAATTGCATATTACGGGAGAGCACTATTGTTGGCAAAACAATTAAAAAAAAAGGAATTGCAGGCTCTTATTTTTCAAAGACTTTCGATTTTATATGAAAAAACGGGTGAGGAGGAAAAGGCGGTTCAGTGTTTTTTGGAAGGCCACAAAATAAGTAATCATCTGGAAAAAAATAAAACAACAGCTCGTGAGCTTCCGGTGAAGATGGTGGTCAAAAATACAGAACAGCAATTTAAAAAAAGCAAAAGGGAAATCATAACAGGCTTGTGTCTGGGGGCATTCTTTATCGTGTTTTTAATCGGACGAATGATGTGGTATTGCAAAAAGATGAAAGAAGAGCAACAGGCGATGAATTATACCGAACGGCAATTAAAGCGCAAGGAAACGTTTTTAAAGCAAGTGAAAAATATTGACAGGATAACAGTCGAAAAAGTAGTACAGCTGGGAGTTGAGAATGATCCGCAGTTTTTAATTCAGTTTGCAATCTTACAGATGCCGTTTTACGAACGACTGATAGAACTTCAACCGCCATTTAAAGAAGAGGAATTAAAAATATGTGCCATGCGGAAATTGGGATTTTCAACAAAAGAAATTGCAATTATTACCGATGTCTCGGTACGGTCTGTGGAGGCACGGATATATCGGATCCGTAAGAAAATTAAAGAGTCTGTTAGTGAAAGCGAATACCATTGGTTTGATATGATATGATAAAAAGTATAGCGGAAAGATAAATTTGTTATAATTATTTTGAGTGTGTTTTATTTTGATTTTTATGCTTTTATGTTTTTTATTTTTATATAAAATACTAATAAAGTATGGATGTGGTAAAAAAATACACGATAGGGTTGTCGATGCTTGCTTTTGGAACACTACAGGCACAGGAATTTTTGATCCGGGAAATGCCCAGTCTGATCAACGTACAATATAGCGCGGTCGCCTTTGCCGATGTCAATGGTGATGGAAACCTGGATTTGTTACTTAGTGGTGCCGATGGTGGGTATGCATTGCGCTCCAATTTATATCTCAATGACGGAACGGGGAATTTTGCCTTATCCAATAATCCCAATTTAATGGTTATCCGGGAAGGTGCTACGGCTTTTGCTGATATCGATGGCGATGGCGATCAGGATTTACTGATTACCGGCATAACCGAAGTGGTGACTCCAGCAGGAAACTATGGAACCCGGGTAAAACTGTATCGGAATGACGGAACGGGGATGTTTTCGGAAATCGCAAATCCCGGTTTAGAAGCCGTAAGCCAGAGTGCGGTTTTGTTTCGGGATATCGATAACGACGGTGATGTCGATCTGTTTATGGCTGGTCAGGGAGGAGGTACACCGGTTACTAACCTATATGTTAACGATGGAAGTGGAAATTTTACATTGACCAATGCCAATATACCTGCCAAAATTAATCTGACGTATGCTTCTATCGCAATGGCGGATATCGATGGCGATGACGATCCGGATTTGTTGTTAACAGGAATGGATGGATCCGATAGCCAGATCAAAATGGCTTTGTATAAAAACAACGGATCGGGTGTTTTTACCAAAGTAAATAATCCGGGTATTGAGCCGGTTTTTACCGGCGGAGCGGTTTTTGAAGATATCGATAATGATGGTGATTCTGATCTGATGATGATGGGCGCAGATCCGCTATATGCTAAGGTCGCAAAATTATACCGGAACGACGGTAGCGGAAATTTTACTGTAATAGCCAATACTCCTTTTATTGGGGCGCAATATGGCGATGTGAAATTTGCCGATGTCAATAACGACGGTTTAAAAGATGTGTTGATCACAGGATATAGAAACCCGAATACGCGTGCCGATTTATATGTTAATAATGGTAATGCCGGGTTTGCTATGGCTACGGATATGCCTTTTGTAGGAGTGAATAACAGTGCGGCGGCTTTTGCCGATGTAGATAATGATAACGATATGGATCTGATAATTACCGGTCAGAATTCACCATTAGGGACGCTAACCAGGTTATATATCAACCAGACAAATGCACTGTCGGTTGCCGATCCGCAAACGATAACGGTAAAGTTGTATCCAAACCCGGCACAGCATACGATTACTGTTCAAATCCCGACAGGCACAGTGGTGGAAAAAATGGAAGTATACGATAGTTTGGGTAAATTGGTTGTACAACAATCCGGACCAACAATAGCGGTTGAAAAGCTACCAACGGCGCTATATATGGTTGTAGTCTATACCGATAAGGGAATCAAAACCTGTCAGTTCTTTAAGAACTGACAGGTTTTGATTTAGTAGGAACTAAAACCAGATAGCGCGATAGTCCCATACTTTGACCAGAAAAAGACCAAGGTAGACCATACAAACGACAAACTTGATAAAAGTGGACGCCAGAAAGCCAATAAAGGAACCGGTTGCCGCTTTAACAGCCCGCTTGTGGTCTTTTGCATCATAAATTAATTCGCCGACCAAAGCGCCCACAAAAGGCCCGATTATAAAACCAAGTGGAATAGGTGCAATAAGTCCAACAACTAATCCGATGTTCGTGCCCCAAACGCCATACCGACTGCCGCCAAATTTTTTAGTGCCTTTGGCCGGAATAACATAATCCAGTATGGCCACAGCAATCGCAATGAATAGTGTTATACCCAAAACCCAGTAACTAAACGGAATGCCCTTGGTTAGATAAAGCAATAATAATCCAACCCAACTGATGGGTGGCCCGGGTAAAACGGGAAGAAAACTACCCAGTATCCCTACAAGTATACAGATGAAACCCGTTATTAGTAAGAAGTATTCCATGTTTTTTTTAGTACTTTTGACGACTTAAAGTTACGATTTATCATTGTAAGAAAGAATAACAGTATTTAGAAACCTGTTTAAAGAAACATAAAAATGAAAAAACACTGGCTTTTATTCTTTATAGTAGTTGCGACGACTTCCTGTCAGTTTTTTGATAAAAAAGTACAATCGGAAGACGAATTGCTGCAAAAAGAACTTAAAAAGATCGACTGGAAAAAAGTGGATGCTTTCCCGACCATCGATGCCTGTGAAGTGATTTCCGATGAAACCCAGCGGCGCCAATGTTTTTTCGAATATCTGACACAAACCATACAGGAAAAACTCAATATTGATACACTGGCGGTTTTATACCCCGAAATCGATACCATAGCCGTAAAGGTGACTGTATTCCCGGATGCGACCATTAAATTTGAACCGCAATTTCCAAAAGACAGCGTAGCCTACGACAGCGTAAAAATCGACAGTATTCTACACAGTCGTTTAATTGATTTCCCAAAAATCAATCCAGCGATAAAAAGAGGGGTTCCGGTAAAAACACAATTCGTTTTGCCAGTTATTTTGAAAATGGAGTAAAGCGTCGCCCTTTCCAGGTATAAACACCCCTAAGGGAAAATAGAGCCACCAGAACCGAAAAGAACGGATAGACAATACTACTGATCAATATTGAGGTCATTTTTAAGTTCAGTAAACGATTCGTTTGCCACATCAAAATCCAGTCGATAATAAACTTCAGAATCGTAGCAACAAGCAAAATCGACCAATGTATTTGTACCGTAATTGCAAGAGCCAGTAACGCCAAAAGACTACAATTCGCCAAAAAGACCATAACTGCCAGACCTTTTGAAAAATCCGATTGATAGGCTCCGGATTTTGAAGCCCAGCGTATATGTTGTAAGAAAACGGCTTTCCAGCTTTTTAGCGGTTTGGTTTGCACAATGGACGCTTTGGTCTTGAGGTAAAATACCCGCTTCGGATTCTGTGCTATCGCTTTTTGTAATAAAAAAACATCATCGCCACTGGCAATATTCGTGTTTCCTTTAAAACCATCCAGTTCGGAAAACAAACACCGATCGTAAGCCAGATTGGCGCCATTGCACATAAAGGCTTCGTTAAGTCCGAAACTGCCTAAAGTTGCCCCTTGTAAACTCAACATATCCATTTGTTGAAAATGCGATAGGAATCCGGGGTCTTTTCGGAGATTGACCGCTCCGACGATCATGCCGGGATTTTGCAATTGAATACAGTTGTCCAGAGTTAATAACCATTGGGACGGAACACTACAGTCGGCATCGGTGGTCACAATCCAGTCTTTTTTTGAAATGGAAACGGCCCGGGTAATGGCATCTTTTTTAGGAGCATTTGTGGTGCGTACATTGTCCAATATGGTTACGTGAAAAGCGGTATGTTCCATTCGCCAAGTATTGATCAAGCGTACCGAATCGTCTTCGGAGGCATCGTCCACAAAAATAATGTCAAACAATTCCTTCGGATAATCCAAGGCGACAAATGACGCTAATATGTCGGGTAAATTCGAAGCCTCATTCCGAAAAGGAACAACGATCGAAAACGAAGTTTGTACCGTTTTAGTTCTACTGTCAAAGGGTTTTACTTTAGAAGATCCATAGATTAATAAGCCGATAAAAAGCGTATAATCGATAAAAATCAGACAAAAAAAGAGGATTAGGATTTCCATTGGGATTTAAAATTTAAAACAAAATAACTGCCGATGATAACCGGAAGTACCACGTTTAAAAACCACATCAAGGTACTAATAAAAACGACAATCCATTCGTTTACGCCCAATAAACCAAAAAAATACAACGCGACACTGCCTTTTACGGCAAAATCCAGAAACTGAAATGTAGGAAGCGATGAGGCTAGAAAATACACGCTGGTTATCGTAGCCATTAGTAATGGATAGGGGAGATCAACGTCGAATACAAGGAAAAGGATATAATACTGATGCGAAAAAACCAGATACCGACCGATGGCCAGCGCTATATTTTTTCGATGTACGGATTTTGGAATTTCGTTTATTTTATGGATCAGTTTTTCAATGGAATACCCTTTTATGGTGATGCGTTTTGCGAGAAAGAGAACTATAAGTAAGACAAGTAGCGAGCCAAATAACAGTAGTACGGTTTGTGTTGTGATTACCTGAAAAGAGGCATTAAAATAAAGAAGTCCAAAAAGGCCGAATAGCACGGTTAAAACCATTTGAATTCCATTGCAGATCAGGTTTAGAAAAACGATCTTTTTAGTCTGCGATTTTTCAAAAAATAGGGCTTTTCCTGCATACTCGCCGATACCGTTAGGGGTAAAAATAGCGGCTGTTAAAGCGCCTAAAACCTGTTTTGAGGCTTCGCCAACAGTAACCGGACGGATTACCGAAACCAGATTCTGCCACTTTAAAATCTCCAGAAAACGATTTAAAAACGTCAGTAACAGAATCAGGACAATACTGCCAAAAGACTGCTTACTTTGTATCAAAGTGGTGAATTTGTCCCAATCGAGCTGGTCGTTTTGCATCAATTGCTTGTAAATAAAATAAAAAGCGGCGCCTACAATCAAAAGTTTGACTACAAGAACGAGGAATTGTTTAGCTTTGTGGGATACAGAAATCATCGCTGCAAAATAACAAATTAAAATTGGCAAACGAACGCATCATATTAGGAATTGATCCCGGTACCACGATCATGGGATTCGGTTTGATAAAGGTTATCAATAAAAAAATGGAGTTTTTACAATTAAATGAATTGCAATTGTCTAAATACGATGATCATTATACTAAACTGCGGATCATTTTCGAACGTACCATCGAACTGATTGAAACCCATCATCCGGACGAAATCGCGATCGAGGCGCCATTTTTTGGAAAAAACGTCCAATCGATGTTAAAACTCGGACGAGCACAGGGGGTGGCCATGGCGGCAGGTTTGTCACGTCAGATTCCAATAACGGAATACGAACCGAAAAAAATCAAAATGGCGATTACCGGAAATGGAAATGCGAGTAAAGAGCAAGTGGCAAAAATGCTTCAGCAATTACTGGGATTAAAAGAATTGCCAAAAAACCTGGATAGTACCGATGGTTTGGCAGCTGCTGTTTGTCATTTTTTTAATTCCGGAAAAGTGACTGTTGGTAAAAGTTATACCGGTTGGGATGCTTTTGTAAAACAAAATGAAGATCGGGTAAAAAAATAACATTCGTTTTGGCAGGAATTTATATCCACATACCGTTTTGTAAGCAGGCATGTCACTACTGCGATTTTCATTTTTCGACTTCTTTAAAGAAAAAGGACGAAATGATCGCTGCATTGGTTCGCGAATTGCAACTACGTCAAAAGGAATTTGACAACGAAATCGTGGAAACCATTTACTTTGGCGGTGGTACACCGAGCATTTTACCCATAACGGATATTCGCTTGCTGATCGATATGGTCTACGACCTTTTTATCGTGTCAGGCAACCCGGAAATTACGGTAGAAGCCAATCCCGACGATTTATCGGAAGAACGCATTATTGCTTTGTCGGATAACGGAATCAACCGATTAAGTATCGGGATTCAATCGTTTTTTGAACAGGATCTGAAATTGATGAACCGTGCGCATAATGCAACCGAAGCTTTAAAATGCCTACAGATTGCGACACAATATTTCGATAATATTTCAATTGATCTAATTTACGGAACACCGGGAATGGACAACCAACGTTGGCTTGAAAACATTCGTCAGGCATTGGATTTAGGTATTCCGCATATTTCGAGTTATGCGCTAACCGTAGAGCCTAAAACCGCCCTACAGCAATTTATCAAAAAAGGAATCGTACCGCAACCGGATGATGCCATGGCACACGAACAGTTTTTGTTGTTGGTCGATCAGTTGGAAGCAAACGGATTTGTACATTACGAATTGTCCAATTTTGGGAAAGAAAACTACTTTTCGCAAAATAATTCGGCCTATTGGTTGGGGAAAAAATACCTGGGAATAGGACCTTCGGCCCATAGTTATGACGGTATTCATCGCAGTTGGAATATGGCGAACAATACGCTGTATATCAAAAGCATTGAGGCCGATAAACTGCCTTCGGAAATAGAAGAATTAACAGCAACCGACCGCTATAACGAATATGTGATGACCGGATTGCGAACCATTTGGGGTGTATCGATTGCTCGTATTGCGTCTGAATTTGGCTCGGTTTATTATGATTATCTTTTACAGGAAGCGCAACAATACCTGGATAGCGGAAAACTCGAACTGAAAAATAACATACTGCGAACAACCCGTGAGGGGAAATTCTTTAGTGACGGTATTGCGAGCGACTTGTTTTTTGTGGATTAAAAATACCGTTTAAAAAGGATGGTTAGGAAGTCAAATCCTAATGGAAAAGGTTTATATTTGATGGTATAAAAGACCTAAATCAGAACCATGAAAGCCATCATCCATCATAAAAACAAGGATTTTGAAGTCAATTTAGCACAACCTATCGACATTTCAATACCGTTAACCAATACCGATCAGAATCCGATTGCCTGGTATATCGAAAAACCGGTTATCGAACCGGTACGCTTTGGCGACTGGATCGGAAAAGTGAGCGAAGGAAAATCATCGACCAATTTCAATAATATCTTTTTTAATCCGCACGGACATGGTACCCATACCGAATGTCTGGGGCATATTACCCGCGATTTTTACAGTATTAACCAGTCGTTACAACAATTTTTCTTTACGGCTGAATTGATTTCGATAGAACCAGAGCAACAAGGAGACGATTGGGTGATTACCAAAGCGCAAATGGTAACGGCATTGGCCGATAAAAAGCCGGAAGCCATTGTAATCCGTACCCTTCCGAATGTTGCCGAAAAAAAATCCCGAAACTATTCGAATACCAATCCGCCGTATCTGGACGAAGCAGCGGCTACTTTTATCCGCGAAACGGGAATTGAACATCTGTTAATCGACCTGCCAAGTGTCGATAAAGAACATGACGAGGGGAAACTATTGGCGCATAAAGCATTCTGGAATGTGACGAATGTTACTACTTTAAATTCGGATGCCCGAACAAATGCGACCATTACAGAAATGATCTTTGTAAAGGATACCATTCCCGATGGGAGTTATCTGCTAAATATACAAATCGCCTCTTTTGAGAACGATGCATCACCAAGTAAACCAATACTGTACACAATAGAATGAAAAAAGTACTCCAACTTGAAGAACTGGCGCAGTTTTTAGCCGGATTAATACTGTTTTTACAACTGGATTTTGCCTGGTGGTGGTTTCCGCTATTATTGCTGGCACCCGATTTGTCGATGGTGGGCTATCTGTTTGGAAATAAAATAGGAGCCTGGAGTTATAATTTCGCCCATCATAAAGCGGTGGCGATTATCGTATACTTCATCGGAATTTATACCGTAAATAAAAATCTGGAACTGGCCGGCATCATTTTGTTTTGTCATTCCAGTATGGATCGGATTTTTGGCTACGGCTTAAAATATATCGAAGGCTTTTCGAAAACACATTTGGGAATAATAGGAAAACATAAAACACAATAAAATGGATATTCAGGCGTATTATGAGTATTGTTTGTCTAAAAAAGGGGTAACTGAACATTTTCCTTTCGACGAAGAGACTCTGGTGTTTAAAGTTGGCGGAAAAATGTTTGCGCTTTCATCGTTAAAAGAATGGGAAAATGGCCGTCCGTCAATAAATTTAAAATGTGATCCGGAAAAGGCACAAGAATTGCGGGGACAATATGACGATATCAAACCGGGATATCATATGAGTAAAATACATTGGAATACCGTTACGGTAAACGGGGAATTACCGGATAAATTTGTCAGAGAACTAATCGCACATTCGTATGATTTGATCTTTAACAGTCTGACAAAGAAAATACAAAGTGAAATTAATCAGTCCGAAAATTAGAAAAATCCAAAAGGACTTTGCAATTTTGTGTTCCGAAAAAAGAAACCAAATAAAACAGCCGTTGCTGAAAGGATAAAATATGAAAGATCAAATTAAAAAGTTTTTAAACGAAGACCAGGATCCGAAAGCCATTGAGAAAATCACATCCAAATTGCAGGATTTACTGATGCGAAATGAAGAGGTGGGCTATATTGGCGTACAGAAAAAACCGGCGATAACCGTATTTCCGGATAGTATTGTACTGACGAACAAACGCATCATCATGTGTCGCCCGAAAAACCTGGGACTATCGATGGATTTTGTGGATTACAATTGGGACGATATCGCCGGAGCCTTTGTAAAAGAAAACATTCTGGGTTCGGAATTCTCCTTTTCGACCAAAAGTGACCTTACGATCTCTATTGACTATATTCCGAAAACACAGGCGCGAAAACTATACACCTTTGCAAAAGAACAAATGGACGCCTTGAAAGAACCGGTGAATCCGGTACAGGCGGCATCAGTTGCAGAACAAACACCAGTTGCGGAGCCATTCGTAGAGGAAGTGGAGGAAGTGGAAGAAATCGAAGCGGAAGAAGTAACCAGTTTTGCTGAAATATTGCCGGCTACTCCGGTAAGCTATCAGGAGCCGGTAGTAGAAACGCCACCACCGGCACCAGCTACTCCAGGTGAAAAAAAATTAAGCGAACTGACCAAAGAGGAGCTTTTCGAAAAACTTCAGAATTATAAAAAATTACTGGACAACGGATTGATTCTTCAGGGGGAGTACGATACCTTGAAAAAAGAGATTTTAACTTATATGTAAACACTATCGTATGGAAAAAGGTAAAGACGTAGAAGCACTGATTCCGCACCGGGCACCGTTCCTGTTTGTAGATGAAATTCTTTCGGCTAACGAAAAAGAAATCATAGGAGTATATACCTTTAAAAAAGATACGGATGTCTTTATAAAAGGTAGTTTTCCAGAACTCGAATTCGTGCCGGGTACAATATTAATAGAATCGATGGCGCAATGCGGAGGAGCCGGTGTACGGCTATTAGGGGTTTCAAAAGGCGTTTTTGCCCTGGCGCAGATCGAAAGTGCCCAGTTCTTTAAAGCAGTAACCTATGACGAACAGGTACGGTATGAGATTGCCATACAGCGGATGAGTGAAAAGATCATCAAACAATCCGGAGTTGCTTATGTAGGTGATGCCAAAGTAGTAGAAGCGTCCTGGATGTCCATCCGGATCGATTCGGCTCAATAAAATAAAAAAGCTCCGTTGTATAACGGAGCTTTTTATTTAGAGTGCTTTTTTCTGTTTTTCCGAAAAATTGTCGGCTTGCATTTCCAGTAATTCGATTGCTTTTTTCTTTTTATAGTCGTACAATCCACGATCCTGTCGAATTTCGGCATATACATCGTCATAAATACCGGCATCGGTAGTACGTTGTAATTCCCGTTGGTAATTGTTTTGTTCCAACAACGTTTTGAGCGCCATTTCGGAATCTTCCAGTTTAAAATCGTATTCGCTTTTCGCGGCCAATAACTTCGCAATAATTGGTGAGGTTTCGATTGCCAGAAACAACAACATGATAAAAATGGAAGGCAAGCTGGGTAGTTTGTTTAGCGCATTGATACGTGCCATTAAGCCGTCGAAACCGTCGATTACCGGTTGGGTGTCACTTACTTTTTTATCGAGTTCGGCTTGTAATGTCTTTGCTTTGGTTTCTTTTTCGGTAATCTTGGCCAGGTTTGTTTTTCGTAAGGTATCCAACGCTTTTAAAGCCGCATCGTGTTTGTCGCGTTTTTCTTTGTAAACCGGACCTTTACCCAGTTTTAGGGTTCCTTTGGTTCCTTCGGCCTCGGTGATATAGGTCGTGTATAGATCGTTAACCTCTTTTTCTTTTTTAAGGATTTCCGATTTCAAACCGTCGATTTCCGCCTGATTTTTGGTGAGATCCGTTTGAAAATAATTGGAAACCTCCTTTTTATTGGCCAACGCCATGGCATTTTTTTCTTTAAGTAAGACGGTGTTGATTTCCTTTTCGAAAATTTTAATTTCTAGTGGTTTGGAAATGACAATAGCAATGATCATTGCCAGAATAATTCGTGGCGTTGCCTGAAGGAATTCGCTCCAGAAACGGTCGCGTTTCCGAATGGTCGAAACGATAAAACGATCCAGATTGAAAATAAGTAAACCCCAGACGATACCGAAAAATACGGCCATATATACATTGTCGAAAACCGTATACAAGGCATAGGCGCTTGCGATAAAAGCCATTACGGCTGTAAAAAATACGGTGGCTCCGATTCCGGCGTATTTGTTTTGTTCCCCGTTACTACAGGAGTCGATGAGGTTTTTGTCTGCGCCGGAGCACAGCATAAAAAAACGTTTTAACATGATTGATGATTTTGATTGATGATGATGCAAATTTAACGCCAAAAAAGATATAATGTTGTAAAAGCTTGATATATTTTGGGTTAATGGCTAAAGTGACGTCTTAAAAGGGTGAAAAGTGTAGTCTTACTTTCGGCAGATAAAAACAAAAGCCGGTGGAATATTGAAAAAAGTAAAGCGGATTTTCACTTTCGAAAAAACGGATTTCAACTTCGAACGCAACTTTAGCGAATATTGAAACTGTATAAAAGCACCGGATTCCGAAAGACAATATCGAGAGTTGATCAATATATTATGAACCATATTTTCCGGTAATACGGTAAGTGGGAGCGACGATACGATAAAATCGGCATGCGAACAATGATACTTTCGGAGGTAGGATTCGATTTTTTCGGCACTATCGTTGATCACAACCAGACGCGGATCGTTGATTTGTTTTAAGGCTTCGTAAAACTCTCTGTTGACTTCAAAGGCGAGTAGTTTTCCTTCCGGGTGTAGTCTTTCCAGTAGTTTTAAAGTAAAAATACCGGTTCCGGGACCGTATTCTACAATGCAACGTGCGGTTTTAAATCGGATCGGGCGCAGCATTTTTTTAGCCAAAAAGGAGGAACTCGGTGACAAAGCACCAATAGTTCCTCCTGATTTCAGGACTTCGGATATAAATTTTTTGTCCAAAGTGCGCTATGTTATAACGGTTCTATTTACTCAGTTCGGTAAAATATTTATAGAACAATGGAATGGTTTCAATACCTTTTAAATAATTGAACACCCCAAAATGTTCGTTGGGTGAATGGATGGCATCGCTATCCAATCCGAATCCCATTAAAATGGTTTTGCTTTTCAATTCTTTTTCAAATAGTGCTACGATTGGAATACTTCCGCCGGAACGTACCGGAATGGGTTGTACGCCAAATGTATCATTATAGGCTTTGGCAGCCGCCTGATACCCGATACTGTCGATCGGGGTCACATACCCTTGACCGCCGTGGTGTGGTTTTACAACCACTTTAACCGATTTAGGTGCAATGCTTTCGAAATGCTTCTGGAACAACTCGGTAATTTCTTTCCAATCCTGATTCGGTACCAAACGCATCGATATTTTGGCATGTGCCTTACTGGCGATAACGGTTTTAGCGCCTTCTCCGGTATAACCACCCCAGATTCCGTTTACATCCAATGTTGGACGGATGGAATTTCTTTCGTTGGTTACATAGCCGGTTTCGCCATAAACATCGTCAATATCCAATGCTTTTTTATAGTTGTCCAATGAAAAAGGAGCTTTGGCCATTTCGGCTCTTTCTTCAGCCGAAAGTTCCTGTACCTTATCATAGAATCCCGGAATGGTAATATGATTGTTTTCATCGTGAAGGGAAGCAATCATTTTGGCTAATATATTGATCGGATTGGCTACAGCACCTCCGTATAATCCCGAGTGTAAATCGCGGTTTGGCCCGGTTACTTCTACTTCCACATAACTCAGACCCCTAAGTCCGGTAGTGATGGAAGGTTGTGTATTGGAAATCATTCCGGTATCGGAAATCAGGATCACATCATTGGCTAGTTTTTCCTGATTGCGTTCTACGAACCACCCTAAGCTGGCAGAACCCACTTCTTCCTCACCTTCGATCATAAACTTAACGTTACACGGAAGCGTATTGGTTTGTACCATGTACTCCAATGCTTTTACGTGCATGTACATCTGACCTTTGTCGTCGCAGGCGCCACGCGCAAAAATAGCACCGTCAGGGTGTAATTCGGTTGTTTTGATCACCGGTTCGAACGGCGGAGACGTCCATAATTCGATCGGATCGGCCGGTTGCACGTCATAATGACCGTATACTAAAACCGTAGGTAATTTCGAATCGATGATTTTTTCACCGTATACAATAGGGTAGCCCGGTGTCTCGCAAAGCTCTACAAAATCGCATCCGGCTTTTTCCAGACTGGCTTTAACGGCATTGGCAGTATCGATAACATCTTGGGAGTAAGCACTGTCGGCACTTACAGAGGGAATTTTTAATAAATCAACTAATTCGTTTATAAAACGTTCTTTATTTTCCTGAACGTATTGTTTAATAGTATCCATTTATAATGCTAATATGATGAAAGCCAAATGTACAAAAAAAACTATCAAAATTTTTTTCATTTTTTTCTTGGATGGTAAGAAGTAATGCGTATATTTGCACCCACAATAACAAAGCAATTACGCTTTACGAAGTTGTCCTGCGGGTGTGGTGAAATTGGTAGACACGCCAGACTTAGGATCTGGTGCCTTCGGTGTGTAGGTTCGAGTCCTATCACCCGCACAAAAAGCCTCTGAGAAATCAGAGGCTTTTTTTATATACTGCATTTTAGGTACTGCATTGCTTTTCAGAATGGTAGTGTGACTAATAGAACGTGTTTTACGTTTTTTGTATTCCGTATACATTTTGATTCCCCTTGATCAACCTCCGGAAATCTTTTTTTTCAATCCCTTTATGGTATTTATCGGAACTCAGGGCAAACACTATTCGCTGATTCCAATCGGTTTTTGGGTTTGTTTAGAATATCTTTTGTAGAAAATAAAAGACAAATTGATTATCCGAAATAGACAATACGATGTGAATGAATTGTTTTTTTAGGATTCTTCAAGGGTTAATGCTGGCACAACTGTTTAATATGACAGATGTCATAAAGTGGTAAACTATAGTGCTTTAATTTTGAGGGTAACAGGTGTAATGATCTTCCCTCACTACTATCAGATTAAATTAAAGCGAATATAGTTTATGAAAAAATCATTCTTTACAATCATTTTCCTTACTGTAGTAACGGTAACGGCGTTTTCACAATCGGAATACCAACCCATAGATTTCACATTTCAGTTGAAGAGTATGCATTTGGATCGTGGCTTTCCGGTTACAAGCACTCCTATTACAGGTATAAATCTTTGGTATCAGTCGGAAAACAAAAAATTCAAAGCCGGTGTTTGGGGTGGTACCGGATCAACCGGGGAATATCGGGAACTGGACCATTATATGGCGTACTCGTGTCATGGATTTAAGGTGGAACTTTGGGATATCTATAATTTTTCAACTGGTGCGACCTATAATAACAAAGAGTTTTTTAACTATAAGGCAAGCGAAACAGGTCATTTTGTGGATTTCAGACTGGGCTATAAATTTGCTGAAAATTTTCCGCTGAGTGTCTTGTGGAGTACGTTTATTTACGGAAGAGATCGCGGGAAGTTGAACCAACGAAATATATACTCAACCTATACGCAATTGGGGTATACATTGTTGAAAAAAGAACCGATTACGGTTGATGTTTTTGTCGCAGGTGTTTTTGCACTTCACCCGGAAAAAGGATCCGCAGCCAGTATTTATATTTCCAAAAGTGATTTGGTAAACCTGAGTTTATGCGTTACGAAAACTTTAAAAGCAGCCGGTTTTGATATTTCGGTTTCGGCTATGCCAGCCTGGAATCCGGGGCTTAACCGGGGAAATATTCAGCTTGCACTAAGTGTCTTTTAAAAAAGAGCAATTTTTACATTGGGCGTAAGGTATTACTGTAGGTAATCTTATAGGGATTTTTTGTTTCGGCATTGTCTTTCATAATATAGATAAACTTGTATTGCCGGGCTTTTTTAGGTTCGATGATCACTTCCTTATTACTGATTTTGTCGGTAATCGTTGTAGGAAGTGTAGTGTCGATCCGTAGGCTATGGGCAATACCATTTCCGAGATTGGTGATGGTGGTTCCTTTATATAGCGTCTTTTTCTCGTTCGAGATTGTAACCAGTTCACCTTTATAACCTTTTGTTAGAATAAGGACCGAAAAGTTTTCTCCATTGGCATTCATATCCGACAAGAATTGTTTTTTCTGACTCTCGGAAACCGAACAGAAATCGTCGCGATATTGCACATTGGATGTGCTACACATAGTAAACAATAAAGTGAAAATAAACAGGGCAAATGTTCTCATAAAATCAAAATCAAAGGTTCCTATTATAAAAGTAACGGGTTAAAAGGTAATTCTATTATATCTTTGTAGGATTAAATCTAATCGGAACCGGAGATGATTCACAAAATTGGCCATAGAGGAGCAAAAGGTTTTCTGGCAGAGAATACGCTCGAATCGTTTCGCAAGGCGTTGGATTTGGGGGCCGATGCGATCGAATTGGATGTGCATATTTGTGCCACCGGTGAAATTGTAGTGCTTCACGATTTTACGGTCGACAGGACAACAAACGGTTTCGGAGAAGTACATCAATTATCCCTTTCGGAATTAAAAAAACTAAAGGTTGAAGGAGTATACCAGATTCCGTTACTGGGAGAAGTATTGGATTTAATCGCTGGAAAATGCTGGATCAACATCGAATTAAAAGGACACGGAACCGCCGAGCCGGTAGCTGAGATGATTCAACAGTATGTAGTTGAAAAAGGCTGGCGATACGACGATTTTGTGGTTTCCAGTTTTCAGAAAGAAGAATTAAAAAGAATAAAAAAAGTAAACCCTGAAATTCCAATCGGAGTACTCACTCAGGCCAGTGTGGAACAAGCAATTCATTGGGCGGATCAATTATCGGCCAAGGCGATACATCCACATTTTTCATTGCTAACCGAGGACAATTGCCGGGAAGCGCAAGAAAAAGGATATGCGATTTTTACCTGGACTGTTAATGAGGAAGACGATATTCGGCGGGTAAAAGCGTTGGGAATAAATGGTATCATTTCCGATTATCCGAACAGATTATGAATGCAAACTACGATGTAATACTAATAGGTGGTGGTGCGGCCGGTTTTTTTACGGCAATCAACATTGCCGAAAACAATTCAAAACTAAAAATTGCCATTCTGGAACGTGGTAAAGAAGTACTTTCCAAAGTTCGGATTTCCGGCGGAGGGCGGTGTAATGTAACACACGCCTGTTTTATTCCGAATGAATTGGTTAAATTTTATCCACGAGGCGAAAAAGAACTAAAAGGACCTTTTCATCAGTTTTGCTCGGGTGATACGATCGAATGGTTCGAACGCCATGGGGTAGAATTAAAAATTGAAGACGATGGAAGAATGTTTCCGGTAACCGATAGTTCGCAAACCATAATAGACTGTTTTCAGCAGGCGGTTAAAAAACTTGGAATTGAGGTGTTAACAGGACAAAGTGTACAGTCGCTTTTCCGTGGTGAGGGCTATTGGAAAGTCGAAACGACAAGAGAAACCTTTAAAGCAGCGAAAATTGTAATGGCAACGGGTAGTAATCCGAAAATGTGGGAAATGATGCAAACTTTAGGGCATACGATTGTACCACCGGTACCCTCTCTTTTTACTTTTAATATAAAGGATCCCAGAATTAAAGATTTGATGGGAGTTTCGGCATTGGCTACCGTCAAAGTAAAAGACAGTCGGCTACAAGCTTCCGGGCCGTTATTAATTACCCATTGGGGGATGAGTGGTCCTGGGATTTTAAGACTCTCTGCCTGGGGGGCTCGGGAATTATTTGCTAAAAATTACCAGTTTGTATTGCAGGTCAACTGGCTAAATGACCTCGATTTTGAAGAAACGGCCGAAGTACTTCGCGAACTCAAAATAGAACATGCCAAAAAAGTAATCACAAAAAAATCACCATTTGATTTTCCGAACCGTTTATGGGAAAGTTTGGTGCTGGCTTCGGGGATTTCGGCGGAAACCAAATGGGCCGATTTATCCCGTAAACAACTCGATGATCTAACCGGACAATTGGTAAACGGCTCGTATCCGGTTAACGGAAAAAGTACCTTTAAAGAAGAGTTTGTGACGGCAGGTGGGATCGATTTAAAAGAAATCAATTTTAAAACGATGGAAAGTAAAATCCTACCGGACCTGTATTTTGCAGGTGAGATCTTGGATATTGATGCGATTACTGGAGGTTTTAATTTTCAAAATGCCTGGACTGGCGGATTTCTTGCGGCTAAAAACTTCTCAAATTGACATTTTAATAATCAAAATTGTGAGAATTATTTTTATTTTTAACACACAAGATGTGTTAGAATAAAAATTTATGCCCCTAAAACCCATTTACAGGTTAATCCTGTTAGTATTTCTATTGCCATATATGAATATAGTGGCACAAAATGTCACTCTTAAAAACTTTAAACAAGAAAATGGACTGCCTAGTAATGAGGTCTACGATGTTTTTCAGGATAAAAATGGCGTTATGTGGTTTGCAACCGATCGGGGATTGGCAAATTACAATGGTTCAAAATTTAAAAAGTTCGAACCAAAAGATGGATTGACCGATATTACAGTTTTCGATTTCTTTCCCCAGGAAAACAATCAGATATGGTGTACCACCTTTAATGGGAAACTGTTTTACTTTGAAAACGGATCCGAAAAGTTTATCCCGTATCGCTATAATAACGTTATTGAAAACTTTTTTAAAGAAAAAAAACTGTCCGGATTTTTAATCATTTCGTTAGCAGTTGATGCTCAAAACGCCTTACATTTTTTTACAGGCTCGGGTTTTTATCTTAAAATCGATCGGAATGGTACGCTTACATGTCTCTCTGAAATAAAACTTCCAACAGAAGAGCCGCGGTATTTTCACTATAAAAAGATTAATAAAAAACAGGGTATCGAATATTTTTCCGAACGAAAATCGGGGTTTATACCCTATTTCGGAATAAAGGAATCCATAAAAAGGTTTTTTAGTTTTAAAGATATCAAAGTCGTTTATTCGGAAAGATCGGTGTGGATTTACCCCAAAAAAGGGAATCCACGCCTCATCTCAGGTGAAAATTTCGAACCCTTGGAAAGTGGCGAATATGATGCAGATCATTTTTGGATCAGTTACAGAGGGAAAGGAATAGTGGTATATGATACAAAGGGAACTGTTGTAAAAAGAAGTCTTAATGGTCATTCCGTCTCAAGAGTTTTTAAAGATAATTTCAATTCGCGATGGTTCTCAACAATTAATGGAGGTGTTTTTTACGAGCAGGAAGAAAAAATAGCCAAAAATATATTAAAAGGGACTTATGTACATTCGTTGACCCGTAATGAGGACGGAGAATTGTTTATAGGGTGCTATAATGGCGATGTTTATAAAAGAACCAAAAAAGGAATACTCGTGTTGTTGCATCGCGGATTGACCAATAAACCGGCAATTGTTCAATATTATAAAGCTGAAAAATGTACCTATTATATGGTTGATGAGACGCTTTATACCGATTCAGGGAAAAAAATGATTTGTACTGGAGGTGTTTTAAAAGCATCGGATGATACTCCGGAGCCAATCATTTCACGATTTGGTCTTTTGAATGTAATTGAGGGGGTGCAGGTTCGGAAAATTGACACTTTAATGTTTCGAATACATGATGTTTCGGAACATGACGGTAATTATTATTGTGCTTCAATGAAAGGAATAAAAGTGAGTAATGGTGGGAAATATGTTGCGATAAAAAATCGTTTGCTCAATTACCGATTTGATGATATGGATTATGAGCCTGAACGAAACGTCTTTTATCTCGCCAGTTTGGGTGTCGGAGTAGTGGTGTACAATCCGCAAACGGGTAGGACAATGAATATTGACAAATCTAAAGGGCTGTCGGACGATTTGGTTACGGAGGTCTATATTGAAGATAAAAACACCATTTGGGCTTGTACCAATTATGGTCTTAGTCAGATTGCATTCCGCGATGATGGTACGTTTAAGGTACGTTATATTACCACTTCCGATGGCCTGTCCGAAAACCAGATCCGGGATGTTGAAGTTGTGAACGACACGATTTATGTGGCCACAGCCAATGGCTTATGCAGTTTTTCTAAAAATGATTTTGAATCGATTTTTAACAAGCGAAAATATTATTTACGACTAAAAGACATTGCGGTTAACAATGAGGCGTTTGACAATGAAAAAGAAAAGTTGTCATTGGCTTATGATAAAAATCAGCTTGATTTTTGGGTGGAATCGGTAACCTACGGCCGGGAAAAACCAGTGTATCGCTACAAATTAAAAGGGCTGCATGAGAATTGGAATTATACCAGTGATCGCAAAATTGCCTATGAATTTATTCCGCCGGGGCATTACGAATTACAAGTGCAGGTTTTGGAAGATAATCGCCTTTTTTCTGACGAAATGATCCGATTACCCATCACAATTCGCAATCCGTTTTGGACTACCTGGTGGTTTATTATTATCGTAATAGCTGGATTAGCAGCGTTGATTTACCTGTTTTTCAGGATTCGGGTGCTGACGTATAATAAAGATATCATCCGGGAATTACTGCGTTTGTGGGTGCGGAAAATCAAAAAGAAAGAAAAGTATTTTGTTTTTAAAGAACAAGGCAAGGAAATACGGATACCAACCAATACGATTTTATATGTCAAATCCTCCGGAAACTATATGGATATTGTGACCGAAGAGAAAGTGTATGTCATGCGCTGTAAAATAGGCGATTTTATCGGTAAGGTACCCGACCCGCTGGAATTTTTGCGGGTACATCGTTCGTATATTATACGAATTGATAGGGTGGAACAGAAAACCAAAAAAATGGTATTGATCGGAAAACAGGAGATTCCTGTAGGGGAAACTTATATCGAAGAACTGGATAAAATCGTCTTTTAAAATCAAGATCGTTATAATGGGAAGGAAATGTCATCCCAAAATACAAGGTGTTTGTAAAACAGGTAGTTATTGGGGGATAATTTCGTCACTATTTAAGATGGTATTCGTCACAAATTGCGATTTTACTGGTGTTTTTGGATATGATGCTAATAGTTTTGTGTTATTAACTTTTAAAACTAAAAACATGAAAAAAATTATTTTCGAGGTAAAAAGAGCTGCGATTATGTGCGGATTGTTTTTACTAACAACCTTGTCGGCAAACGCGCAAACGTTGACTTTAGGGACTACAAATGCATTGAGTATGCCAGCTCCGACAACTTCTGGAAGTCCGGTTACGTATACGTACAATGTAACCATACCGTATTTTGCAAACCAATTAACAGGAACGTTTAATGTGAATGTCCCGTATTCTTGTCAGGCGAATTATATAAAAAAATTATTTTTAAGCAATGCATTTGGTAGTGTAAGCTCATCGACTAACAGTAATATAATAACAATTCCTGGACCATTGGCTGTAGGGATAAATAGTTATACTGTAACAGGATACTGTGATGATGGGTCGAGTTTGCCAGATCCGGTAGTAACAACATTTAACATCAAAGTTATAGTGACCAGAGAAACTGCACCGGCTGTTAATTTGAGTTTTGCCCCTTATTGTAAATATACACCACATACGAATCCACCAACATACAGTGGGTATATCGGATTTAATGTAACGGGAAATTATGCAAATGCCGGTAAATTATATTTGAGAGTAACAAACGCATTGAATACTTGTCCTACTGCCGATTATAAAGTAACCTATTTAAATAATTCAGGAGCGGCTACGGCTACGATTAATCCTACTGCCAGTTTTTACGATTGTGCCGCTAGTACAACGTATACCATCAAGCTTGTGTATAAAGCAACCAGTACTTCGGGAACGGCAATTACCTATGTTGTGAATAGTGGTGAAATTGGTTGGACGGATTACAGTTGGACGAAAACATTCCGCTCATGTCTAAACAAACTTGAACCTGTACCTGGGGATCCGGTGTTTGGACGTAACGTAGCTGAAGACATGACGGCTGAGCTTGCGGCGGTTAAAAAATATAACGTATATCCAAACCCAACAAACAACGATTTGAATATTGCGCCGGCCGAAGGTAAACAGATTCGTAGTGCGAAAGTGATCGATCCAAGCGGATTTGTATACGAATCCAAAGCGTTCCGTAACGGAAAAGGAGAGCAGTCGATTAGCTTAAGTCACTTGAAACCGGGAATCTATTTTGTTGAGATCGAAACCAACGAAGGGGTGTTTGTAGAAAAAGTTGTGAAAAACTAAATAACGTTAAAAACGGTTTAGAGCTTACCGTCTTTATCGCAAACCTGTCAGGACGCAATAGGCCTGACAGGTTTTATTTTTTTAGCGGATTGGTGTTTTATTCCCGTCCACCGTCCAGTTTGTCCTGCCAGTCTTTGAGTTCCTGCCATTTGCCTTCGTAGGCCATCCGGGCTTGTCGTGGCCATGTGGTGGGATTGTGCATGGCAAAGCGTTCACCGGCTTTGTGTAGGATTTCGTTACAACGGTCTACCGAAATTTCCGAAAGCGCTTTCCAGGAAAATATGCCGGAAGTGTTAAATAATTCTTCAATTTTCGGACCAATACCTTCAATGATTTTTAAATCATTTTCAGTAATTTTTCTACCCAGTACCGAAGCGGCCAGTTCAGCATTAAAAGGTGCTATGGTAGTGGTGGTGGCAAATCCTAAAGAAGAACCTTGGCGTTTCAGGGCATCCAGTTCGGCGGTAAGTGCAGCAGACTTAGACCGGCAATTGTCCAGATCAATTTCTAATTGTTTGGAATTAGTATTGCCAGCTGCGGCTGATTTGCCAAGTAAATAACCTAATAAGGCGCAGATTAAACCTGTTAAAGCGGGAATGAGTATACATGGTGCGTTCATATGTAAGGGTATTAGATTAATGGATCGTGATTACGGTACGTCTGTTTTTGGCTTGTCCTTCCTTGGTTGCATTGCTTTGTAGCGGATCGTCGGGACCTTTGGAGTTGCTGTTGATTTTATCCGGTGCGACGCCATTTTGAATAAAGTAATTTTTGGCAAAATCGGCCCGCTGCTGACCAATATGAATGTTGGTCTCGCGATTGCCAACATTGTCGGTATAGCCCACAACATCCAGTTTTGCATTTTCTACATGATCAATATAGCGGATCATATCGGCAATCTTCAAACGGTCGGTTTCAGAAAGGAGAATCTCGGTTTGGCCGGTGTTAAAATAGAGTTTCAGCGGATTGGTATTCAACTGGTTTTTAACAGCTTGCCAGTCGGTTTCGGGCTTGGTTTCGGGAGTAGGTTCGATGAGATCAAAAGTGATTGGCCCGAGCAGTGTTCCGTTCTGAATAGTTAAATCATCGCTAATGGCGCCATTGATTTCAATTTTTGCGGAGGGGATTCCCTGGGAAACGAAATAATTTTTAACATCGTTTGCCCGGGCATAGCCCAAATTTGGAAAAATGGAAGAATTGACTTCATCTTGCAGGGCAAACCCATTGATCTTTAATAGGGCAGGGCTGCTTTCAAGAAATGATTTTAAGGAAGCCGCACCGAGTGGTATCGAATCGTCTACAGGAAGTAGTTTTTTAAAATCATTTTTTAGAAAATTAAAATTATCCTGCGTGTTAAAATGAATACCCTGGCCCTTCAGAGCAAACGGATAGGTCGGATGAAGTACGGTGCTGTCCGAACTGAGAATAACCGTATTGTCTTTTTTAGAACAGGAAGCATCGCAGGAGGTACAACAAAAAATATGGTACAAAAAACAACCGATAATTAGGGTTGCTAGTATACCAAGTAGGTAAATAGCTTTTTTTGACATATCGATCAAATTTGATTATATTCTCAAATTTAACCAAAAATGTCTTTTATTTATTTGTTTTTAGTTAAAAAGTACGGTTTATTGATGATTAAGTTGCCATATGCTCGCGTTTAGTACTCCTGCGAAAGTAACCCAGGCGAGATACGGTAGCAATAGATAACCGGCAATTTTGTGAATTTTTCGGAACGATTGGAAGGTTTCATAAATCATCAGCCAAAGTAAAACCAACTCGATTAAAGCCAGTAAGGTATTGTGAAGTCCGAAAAACAAATACGACCATAAGGCGTTTAATCCCAGTTGAATCGCGAAGAAAAGTAAGGCTCTTTTTACCGCGTCGCGTTCAAAATCGATCCGATTCCAAACCAGTCCGGCAGCAATTCCCATCAAAATATAAAGCGTAGTCCATACCGGAGGAAACAACCAGTTGGGCGGATTAAACGAGGGTTTTACCAAGGTAGGATACCAGGTTTCAATACTGCCACGGGTTACAATTCCGGAAAAATAACCTACCACCAGACAGGTTACCACGATCATTAATATACGGGTGATGTTTTTCATAACTTTTAAGATTTGGCAAACGTTGAAACAATTGAATTTTGTCTAATCGTGCGCAAAATAAATTGTAGCGAATATATTGAAAAAAGAGAAAAAGAACTATTGTATTCTTGCTAGGATTAAGAGGAGGTTAGTCGATTTGGCGTTGTGTTGGTTGATTTTGCTCTAATTTGTATTTTATAGCTTGTAATAAGCGCTCTTCAAAATCTTTAATGATGGTTTCAGCCCAAAAATTAGCATAAGAATTCATTTTTGAGTTGATTGTATATTCACAATTTAAAATAACTTTTGTTTTATTGTTTGTTATAGGGATTAACTGGTAATAGATGTTTTTAAAATTAAAATAATCGTTTTTTAATAAATGTTGATCAGTAGGAGTGTCCCGGAGTGTTGATTTGCTTAAATCAATTTTAAAGTTTACAAATTCATCTTGCTGAATTTCGGATACCGTTTCGTAAAGTTTCAGGTTGTCAGTAAATACTCCGATCCGATATAGACCGGTACTATTTTTGAATGTTTTGGATTCTATCGGACGTGGAATGCCGATTTTTTGAAAAAAACCAATTGAATATTCTTCCTCAGAGATTTTGGGTACTTCAAGTAAATTGGGAAAGATATTTTTTTTGTCTGAATTTATAAGAATCGCCGTGGAAACATTAAACACTTCCGTTTTGTTTGGTAATATATTTTCGATTGGGTTTAGAATCAATGGTAATAAGAGAATAGAATATAATGCTTTATTCTGAATACGATGCCTAACAAAGGCACCCGTCAAAATCCCGATGATTCCGGCAGCAATTAAAAAGGGAATTCCAATAATTAAAATACAAATAAGGTCTTCAATTCTGGTCAGTAATGCGCTAATTAAGAAAAGCAGTATTGTGATAATGGGATAGAAGAAAAGTTTCAGTTTTGATTTGTAAATTTCCGTATTAGCGAATAAAATGGGGAATAAACCAATTAACATTGGCGTTATCCAAATAAAACTAATACTATAAATACTAAAAATATGTCCGAAACAATATTCGCTAGAAATTAGTCGAATGAATAAACCATATAATACACCGAGTATAATTCCTAGATATTGGGATTTTTGCTTCATAAAGAATCGTGATACTATTTTTTAATGAGACACAATTACTGCTAAGTCTTAAAGAATGTTTGTCAAAAATAGGATTCTTTAATGGAAAATATTGTAGGCTTTGCAATCAATGATGACAAACAAATAATAAATACAAATATATAAAATAAGTGCATTCCGTTAATTTTTTCCAATGGATCGCTATTTCAAAAAAAGTATCTTTGCGTAAATTTTTAAGGATATGTTTTTAGAAAAAGATTTTGTTTACAACGGAACGTTGGAGGGTGTGAAAAACGGGAGTTTCGAATGGAGTGCGCCCAGTAATATTGCGCTGGTAAAATACTGGGGGAAAAAAGAACACCAGATTCCGGCCAATCCGTCGGTGAGTTTTACGCTCAACAATTGTAAAACCATCACAAGACTGTCTTTCTCTAAAAAAGAATCCACAACCGATTTTTCTTTTGATCTTTTATTCGAAGGAAAAGAAAAAGAGTCTTTCAGACCCAAAATCCTAAAGTTTTTCCAGCGGATTGAGCGCTATTGTCCGTACCTGACAAATTATCATTTTGTTATCGATACCATGAATACTTTTCCGCACAGTTCCGGAATCGCATCGTCGGCATCGGGAATGGCGGCTTTGGCAATGAATATCATGGACTTGGAAAAGGCTTTAAACCCGCAAATGGACGAAGCTTATTTTTATAGTAAAGCCTCGTTTTTGGCACGCCTTGGCTCCGGAAGTGCTTGCCGTAGCGTAAAAGGAAATGTGGTGGTTTGGGGCGCGCACAGAGAAATTGAAGGCAGTTCCGATCTGTTTGGAGTGGAATTCCCGGGCCAAATTCATAAGAATTTTGAAAACTATCAGGACACGATTCTGTTGGTCGACAAAGGTGAAAAACAAGTTTCGAGTACGGTGGGGCACGATTTGATGCACAATCATCCGTATGCCGAAAAACGATTTGAACAGGCGCATGTTCATCTGTCGCAAATTAAAAAGATCCTGGAAACAGGCGATGTGGACAATTTTATCAAAATCGTGGAAAGTGAAGCCTTAACCCTACATGCTATGATGCTTACCTCTATGCCGTATTATATCCTGATGAAACCCAATACGCTGGAGATCATCAATAAAATATGGAATTTCCGTAACGAAACCGGAACACCGGTATGTTTTACCCTCGATGCCGGAGCAAACGTACACGTTCTGTATCCGGAATCGGTAAAAGAAAAAGTATTGGCATTTATTCAGCAGGAATTAGTTGGCTATTGTCAAAACAGTCAGTACATTTGTGACGAAATTGGAAAAGGAAGCGAAAAGAGTAATTAAAACTTTTTTTTACTACCTTTATACTAGATTTAGCGGTAAACCGTTTCTAAAGCAGGAAAAACGTATATGAAAGGACCACTTTTTTACTCGAAAATTTTACTCTTCGGAGAGTATGGTATTATCAAAGATTCCAAAGGCTTATCCATCCCGTATAATTTTTATAACGGAGCCTTAAAAATAGCCGAAAATCCGACAGCGGAATCGATAAAATCAAATGCGGCTTTACAACGTTTTACGGCCTATTTGGAAGATCTTCAGGAAGAAACTCCGGAATTGGTTACCTTCAATATGGAAGCGCTAAATGCCGATGTAGCTCAGGGAATGTATTTCGATTCCAGTATTCCGCAAGGTTATGGAGTGGGAAGTAGCGGCGCTTTGGTGGCGGCGATTTACGATAAATATGCCAACCATAAAATTACCGTACTGGAAAACCTGACACGCGAAAAATTACTACAATTAAAAAATATCTTTGCCCAAATGGAATCCTTTTTCCACGGGAAAAGCTCCGGACTGGATCCGCTTAACAGCTATCTGAGCCTGCCTATATTAATCAATTCCAAAGACCATATCGAACCAACCGGAATTCCGTCGCAAAGTACCGAAGGGAAAGGCGCCGTATTCCTGATTGACTCCGGAATTGTTGGCGAAACGGCACCAATGGTGAATATCTTTATGGAAAGCCTAAAAGATCAGGGGTTCCGTAAAATGCTAAAAACACAATTCGTAAAATATACCGATGCTTGTGTGGAAAACTTCCTGCACGGCGATGTGAAATCCTTATTTTCCAATACCAAAAAATTATCGAAAGTAGTTTTAAACAACTTTAAACCGATGATTCCGGAGCAATTCCACCAGGTATGGCAAAAAGGAATCGATACGAACGATTACTACCTGAAATTATGTGGCTCCGGTGGTGGTGGCTACATACTCGGATTTACACAAAATCTGGAAAAAGCTAAAGAATCCTTAAAAGATTATAAGTTAGAGGTCGTTTATCAATTCTAATTTATAACTTTTCGGTCGGAAAATTCCGCGGACGATAAATTAATAGCCAAAACCATGCTTACCCGTAAATCCAAATTGACTTTGATGAAGATCCTCAGTTTGTTTTCTGTGGTGCGGGGTTACAATATACCGATTATCGTATTGGCGCAATACTTGTCGTCGATCTTTATTCTGGCCAAAGACGAACGCGCATTGGACGTGATTCTCGATTGGCGTTTGTTTATCCTGGTTTTTGTGTCGACACTAACGATCGCTTCCGGTTATATCATCAATAATTTTTACGACGCGCAAAAAGACTTGATCAATCGGCCGAATAAATCGATGCTCGACCGGTTAGTAAGTCAGCAAACCAAATTAAAAGTTTACTTCGGATTGAATTTTCTGGCAACGGGTTTGGCATACATCATTTCCTGGCGGGCGGCGTTCTTTTTTGCAGCCTATATTTTCCTGATTTGGTTTTATTCGCACAAACTTAAAAAATACCCGATTGTCGGGAATCTGACCGCTTCGGTACTCGCGGTCATGCCGTTTTTCGGAATATTACTGTATTTTAAAAACTTTTACCATGTGATTTTTGCACATGCGGGCTTTCTTTTTCTGTTGATTTTGATTCGCGAAATGATCAAAGATCTTGAAAATATTAAAGGGGATCTGGCATCCGATTATCAAACCATCCCGGTTCGTTTCGGAACAAACGTATCCAAAAAAATGATAACGGCTTTAACGATCACAACGGTTATTCCGGTGTTTATCCTGATCGAAAAATACGACGTGGGGTATATGGATATTTATTTCTATATCGCGTTGATCATCCTTATGTATTTTATTCGGTTGTTGTGGAAATCGGAAACCCGGGAGGAATATGTTCAATTGCATATCATATTGAAAACGCTTATTGTAGCCGGCGTTTTCTGTATTGTACTGATCGATCCTACGGTTTTGATAAACGGAAAAAAACTACTGGCGGGGCTATAACAATCTTTCAAAATACTTTTTTAACACACAAAGAGATAAATAGTATCTTTGCAAAAATTTTTTAGCGAAATGAACAACGGAAAAGGAAATAATAAAAGAGGTTCTTCCAACGGCAAACCGGGTTTTGGACCAAAGAAATCAAATGCGGCCGGAAAACCGAATTTTAAAAAAGACGATAGAAAAAGTAATTTCTCAAAACCGAAACCGGACTTTGAAAGAAAACCGAAAGCACCTAAAACCGCTGCTTCGGATGATATCCGTCTGAATAAATATATTTCTAATTCTGGCGTTTGCTCCCGTAGAGACGCTGATATTTATATCCAATCGGGGAATGTAAAAGTAAATGGCGAGGTGGTTACCGAAATGGGATATAAAGTAAAACCGGGTGATGTTGTTAACTTTGACGGAACACTGATCACGCCAGAGAAAAAAGAATACATCCTGTTGAACAAACCAAAAGGGTTTACCACAGCTGGCGATGGCGACGGAAATGCGACAAATGTATTGGATTTGGTACGCAATGCAACCCGCGCCAAATTGCAACCCGTTGGACGTATGGATAAAACCACTACCGGATTGTTACTTTTTACAAACGATTCGGATATGGTGCGTAAGTTTACGGCACCAAACCAACGTTCGTCAAAAGTATACCAGATCAGTTTGGATCGTAACCTGAAATTTGAAGATCTTGAAAAAATTCAAGGCGGACTTACGATCGACAATTTTAGAGTGTATGTAGAGGAGATTTCGTATATCGAAAACGAACCGAAAAGTGAAATCGGTTTAAAGATGAAAACGTCCAATGTAAAAGTTGTTCGTTCTATTTTTGAACATCTGGAATATGATGTTATTAAAGTAGACCGTGTCGTTTTTGCGGGACTGACAAAGAAAAATTTACCACGTGGAAACTGGCGTTTTCTGACGGATCAGGAAATTATCAACCTTAAGAATATATAAATCCACAATCCTGAAGCCTGCTTCGGGATTTTTTTACTGTACTAATGACACCAGAAACATTACAATCGATTGCTTTTCGCTGGTTTGAGGCGTTCAATACCAAGCAAATCGACAAATTGTTGTCGCTTTATGATGATGAAGCACAGCATTTTAGTCCGAAATTAAAAATCCACCAACCGGAAACCAAAGGATTGGTAGTTGGAAAAGAGGCGATGCGCGCTTGGTGGCAAGATGCTTTTGATCGTTTGCCAAGTTTGCATTATAAAGTAACGTCGTTAACAGCCAATTCCGATCGTGTCTTTATGGAATATATCCGTCAGGTAACCGGAGAAGAAGATATGTTGGTTGCGGAAGTACTCGATGTTAAAAATGGAAAAATAATCGCTTCACGTGTATATCACGGATAAAAAAAGGCTGTCTATTATGACAGCCTTTTAGTTTAGTTTTTTAATGGTTTGGCACCATTGTTCAAACCGCGTTTGTTGAGTAGCGGAGTGATGTTCGGTTCCTCACCACGGAATTTTTTATAAAGGACCATGGGATCTTCCGTTCCACCTTTTTCAAGGACATATTTACGGAAAGCTTTGGCTTTTTCCTGATTGAATAACGAAGTGCTTTTAAACGCTTCGAACGCATCGGTATCCAAAACTCCGGACCAGATATAGCTATAATAACCCGCCGAATAACCTCCGGAGAAAACGTGGTTAAAATACGTACTTCTATAACGTGGAATAATAGAATGGATCAAACCGATTTTTTTCATGGAATTGGCTTCAAATGCAGTCGCGTCTTGTGTGATGGCTGCGGTTTGCGTGTGGTATTCCATATCCAGTAACGAAGCGGCCAGATATTCGATGGTCGCAAATCCCTGATCGAAAGTACCGGATTTTTGTAATTTTTCAATTAACGAATCGGGAATTACAGCTCCGGTTTGGTAATGCTTGGCATACATTTTTAAAACTTCCGGCTCGGCAGCCCAGTTTTCCATAACCTGCGATGGTAATTCTACGAAATCTCTTGGAACGGCAGTTCCGGCCATGCTCTGATAATTCACATTCGACAATAAACCGTGTAGCGCGTGACCGAATTCATGGAAGAAAGTCGTCGTTTCATCAAACGTTAATAAGGTAGGGGCGTCGCCAATCGGTTTGGAATAATTGCAAACAATGGAAATTACCGGAGGGATGCGTTTTCCGTTTTCCATTTGTTGTGCACGGTAGGAAGTCATCCAGGCACCGCCATTTTTGGACGCGCGCGAATAGAAATCCATATATAGTGTCCCCACTTGTGTGCCGTCTTTTTCCATGACTTTCCATACGGTAACATCTTCATGGTATTTCGGTACCTCTTTTAGCTCTTCGAACTTTAGTCCGTAAAGATTTTCGGTTACTTTAAAAATCCCCTGTTGTACATTCTGAATGCTGAAATACGGTTTTACTTCCTGTTCGTCCAGATTGTAACGCTCCTTACGGATTTTTTCGGCATAATAACGCCAGTCATACGGTTGTACGTCACCGGAAATCCCATCGGCAACCATCATCTTTTTGATATCGGCCGTTTCTAATTTTGCTTTTTCAAGTGCAGGTTTCCAAAGTTTGGTTAACAGCTCCGTTGCTTTTTCCGGCGTTTTAGCCATACTTTCTTCCAACACATAGGCCGCATGGTTTTTATAACCTAATAAGCGTGCTTTTTCACCGCGTAGGTTGGCCATCTGGATCAGATTTTGCTTGTTGTCGAATTCGTTATTGTTGTTTCCACGGTTTTGATAGGCCGTCCAGATTTGTTTGCGCAATTCGCGATTGGAGGCATATTGCAGAAATGGCATAACACTCGAATTGCTGAGTGTAAAGACCCATTTTCCATCTTTTCCGGATGCTTTGGCTTTGGCAGCTGCGGAAACGATCAGTTCGTCCGGTAAACCGGCCAGATCCGCTTTTTTATCAATTACCAGTTCGTAGGAATTGTTTTCTTTTAGAATATTGTTGCCAAATTTTAACGACAACAGGGATAACTCCCCATTAATTTTGCGTAGCTTTTCTTTGTCGGTTTCCGAAAGATTGGCGCCACTGCGTACAAAGGCTTTGTATTTTTTTTCCAGTAAACGGGATTGCTCCGGAGTTAATTTCAAGGTTTTACGAGCGTCCCAAACGGTTTTTACACGGGCGAATAATTTTTCGTTCAGGTTGATATTATCGTTGTGTTTGGACGAAATCGGCGCCATTTCCTGAGCAATCGCTTGTAGTTGATCATTTGTATTGGCAGAACTCATATTGCTAAAAACAGTGGCAACCCGGTTTAAAAGTTGTCCTGCATTTTCAAGTGCCACAATGGTATTGTCGAAGGTCGGTTTGGCCGGATTATTGGCAATGGCATCAATTTCCTGTTGGTGGATTTTAATCCCCTCCAATAAGGCCGGTTTAAAATGTTCGTTTTTAATCAGATGGAAAGGAGGTACTTCGTAGGGAGTGTTGTATGCAGCCAAAAGCGGATTGGTAGGATCGCCATTTCTCTTGGACTTGTCTTCGTTCCCCGAAAGTAAAGACATTCCCACAGTTGTAAGAATCAGAACAGTTTTTGTAATCATGATGTTATTTTGATTAATTTAGTTATGTAAAAATAACAGAAAAAGTGATTACCGTCGGTTATGGCACATTTTGTTAACGAATTTTTATGAGCCGATTACGGAATATTCTGTTAAAATTTGAAAATTTGATAGTACTTTTGTAGTATGAAGCGCTCTCCTAAAAAAATAATCCTCAAGACCCTTAAGATTGTTGGAATCACAATCGGTAGCATATTGCTGTTATTATTCCTGATTCCGTTACTGTTTCCGGGAACAATTGCCGAACAGGTGAAAAAAGCCGCAAATCAGAAACTGGATGGCGAACTGAATTTTAAAGAAACACATTTGTCGTTTTATAAGCATTTTCCGTCGTTAACGGTTTCATTGGACGAGTTTTCATTAAAAGGATCGGCACCGTATCGAAATGATACTTTGGTGGCGGCAAAAGAGGTGGCTTTTGGGATCAACCTGAAACGTCTTATTTTCGACAATCAGGTGAGTATTGACGAGATCTATTTATCCGATGGACAGGCGAATATTAAAGTGGACGAACACGGACACGCAAATTATAACGTTTATATTTCCAATGCACCCAAAACAGCCGATACAACCCAATCGGCTTCCATTCGATTGGATCGGATCGAAATTAAAAATGTCGATTTAAAATACAACGACCTTTCAGCCAAATTGGCAATCGATGCAAAAGATTTTAATTATATCGGAAAAGGAGACTTGGATAAGTCTATTTTTGACTTAACGACTAAGGCGCGAATCGGATCACTGGATTTCGCTTTTGACGGAGAAACCTATCTGAAAAACAAAGTGGTTAATGCCGATTTGCTGACGCGGATTAATACCAATTCCCTGTCGTTTGTTTTCAGACAAAATAATCTGAAAATCAACAAGCTTCCGGTGAAATTTATCGGAAAGCTCAACTTCCTGAAAGACGGATATGATATCGATATTCACGTAGAAACCCAGAATAGTAACCTAAACGATTTGTTTACGGCGATGCCACCGGCGTATGTGACCTGGTTGGAAAAAACAAAAGTACAGGGGCAAACGGATGTACTGTTTACGTTTAAAGGAATCTATAACGCTTCTCAAAATAAAAAACCCGATTTGGGACTGGCGGTTAACATCCGCGACGGTTATATCGCTTATAAAGACACACCGTTTCCGACTTCGAATATCTTTTTAAAATTCAACACCCGAATGCCGTCGTTAAATCCGGACTTACTGGAAATCGATATGGATTCGATCCATTTTAATGTTGGAAAAGACTTTTTGGCAGGGAAACTGTACTCCAAAGGAACCAAGCATATCAATGTAAACACGGATATGAAGGCCAAATTGGATCTGGAAAAATTAAACCGTGCTTTAGGATTGGAAAAAGTGGAAATCCAGGGATTGCTAACATCGAGTATCAAAGCCAAAGGCGATTATGATGCGGCTCAAAAACTATTTCCGGTTACCGATGGATTTTTAACATTACAAGGCGGACGTTTAAAAACCCCGTATTATCCAAACCCGATTGATTCGATCCGAATCAATGCGCGCATCAAAAATACAACCGGAAACTACAAAGACCTGATCGTAAAAGTAACCCCGGCTTCCTTTAACTTTGAAGGCAATCCGGTATTTGTAGCAGCCGATTTATCAAATTTTGAAGATCTGGCTTATAAAGTCAAAGCAAAGGGCGAAATTGACGTTGCGAAGGTCTATAAAGTATTCCGTCAGGAAGGACTTGATTTGAAAGGATATATCAAAGCCGATTTGTTTTTACAGGGAAAACAAAGTTATGCCACCACGGGACAATACGGTAAAATGAATAATAAAGGAACCCTGTTGTTACGCGATATTACGGCAAAATCACAATTTTTTCCAAAACCATTCCTGATCAAAGAAGGATTGTTCCGATTTGATCGCGACAAAATGTTTTTCAACGATTTTAAAGCCGGTTATGGTCAGTCGGATTTTAATTTGAACGGTCAGTTACAAAATGTGATCAACTTTGTGTTAAACGATAAAAGTGTGCTTTCCGGAAGTTTTTCACTGCATTCCGATTTTCTGAATGTGAACGAATTTATGGCCTACAATCCGGATGGTGTAAAAACGAATAATTCCAAAGTCACTGCGAAGAAAACAAAACCAAAAGAACCAACAGGTGTAGTTGTGGTACCGACAAATTTAAATGTCTCGGTTGTGGCCAATGCTAAAAAAGTAGATTATGATGGTTTGGTACTGAATGACATGTCTGGAAAAGCAATGGTCAAAAAAGGAAAAATTATGTTGCGCAATGCGGGTGTGGGTATCATTGGAAGTCGGATGACGTTGGATGGTGTTTATGACGATGTAAGTGCCGATAAAGCGAACTTTAGTCTGCGTTACCGTGCAAAAGATTTCGACGTAAACCGTGCCTACCGCGAAGTAAAACTATTCCGTGATTTAATGACATCGGCCGAAAATGCCGAAGGAATAATTGGCGTCGATTACCGTTTGCGAGGTGTACTCGATCAGAATATGCAACCGATTATGCCATCGTTAAAAGGAGACGGTGTGGTAACGGTTAAAAAAGTGAAAGTAAAAGGAATGAAATTGTTTTCGGCGATTAGTAAAAAAACCGGATCCGATGGTATTGACAATCCGGATTTAAGCGAAGTTGAAATCAATTCGAATATTAAAAATAATGTGATCACTATTGACGAAACACTGATCAAAGTGGCTTTATTCCGTTTAAAATTCAAAGGACAAACCAATTTCGCCGGTCAGATGAATCTTAGAATGCGTTTGGGATTACCACCATTTGGACTCATCGGTATTCCGGTTGTGATCACAGGAAACAAGGACAATCCTAAAATAAAAGTATTTAGTAAAACGGGTGAAGAAGTGCCCGAAACCGAATACAAAGGAACACCGGTACCAGCGGCACCGCCAACACCTTCGGAACCAAAACCGGAACCGACGGCAACACCAAAAGAATAATAAAAGGCTGTCTTTAGAGACGGCCTTTTTTGTAGGATTTAAAATCCGATGGGTTTGGCTCTTTTTGTATAAAAAAATAGTAACTTAATTCCTGTATTCAGAAATTCCCAAAAGAAAACAGATTTCGGGTTATTTATATTCATCGATTCTAAAAATACAACGATGGAAAACACAACTGTAACAAAAAGCCTCTTTGTCGGAATAATAGTAATCAGTACGCTTGTGCTGACTTCCTGTTCCGGATTTCAGCCCAATCGGATGAAATCACAATTGTATACGAGTAATTGTAATCAGCAGAATGTCTACAATTATACGGTAGCCGAAATGCCGCACCCCATGCATACAATTCCGGTTGATACGGCCTTGGCGGCGCGCTTTAGTTTTAAAAGTCTAAATGCGGCCAATGCGATTGGTGTTTTGGATCTGGTGTCGGATTATGTGACGATACGCAAAAAATATAAACAGGATCCAACCATTGAAAACCGACTAACACAATTGGAGTTGGTTCAAAAGTTAAACCAACGAATCAATATCGCGTCACTGGAAGTGTCGGCGGTATCTTCGGAAATGGATTGCGAAGAAGAACGTACTAGTCAGATTGCCGATTTTTTAAAAGGGAAAGAAGACGAAACCGAGAGTAAATTGACCGTTGGTGCGATCGTAATTGGCGCAGCCGGAGCAATTGCTTCCGGATTGTTAATCGACAAAGGAAATACCGGCGATTATATCGGACTCGGAACCGGGATTACCGAAGCGACCTTAGGAATGTTGATTCTACGGAACAAACGCAGCATTGAATTTTACCATAACCGGAATGCGCTGCGTGATATCTGGGAAGGTCGGCCAACCTCTTCTATTTTTCCGCCAACGGTTTGGTATTATCTGAATTATAGCAACCCGAACGAACCGGAAAAAGTCTCTTTCCGTCGGGAGATTATTGAAAAATGGATGAATTTTGGTCAGATTGCCGATGAAAAGTCTAAAAAGAAAACCCAGTTGTTGGAGTTGTATTTTGGGAATGGGGGTAAATATTCGGCTCAGGAATTGGACAACCGTGCGAATATGTACGATCAGTTGGAATCGCAGATCAACCTGATGAAACAGGATTTAAAAGCCCTGTCGATGGAATTGGAAAACCTGAAAATATAAGTGTAAAATCTTCCGGGCAATATCATTTTGCCCGGAAGATAAAGTTGTATTACCAACCTAAATAATAAGCCGGATCCAACCATTCCGGACGGTCTAATCCAAAATGGGTTTCCAACATTTTTTCGGCTTCACATAAGGCGCCTTCCACCCATCCCTGTTGATCAGAATAGGCTTCCCCGCAAATATGAATTTGTTCGCCTGGTTTTGGTTGACGCATATACGGCATCACATTTTTAACCTCATATCCGGCTTTCCAGGCGTGATATCCGGCACCAAACGGATCATCAGACCAATCTCTGAAGTACGTTACATACGGATCCGGGATTTCAACATCCGGTCCGTGTAACTCGCGTAACTGGTTCATCACTTCGTTGACCATCATTTGAGAAGCCTGAACGCTATCCAATTCGTGTAATTCTTTTAACGAAGCCGAATTGGATGCTTTTACTTTAAAAAGAATCTTGTCGTCCGATAGGGCTTTCCAGAACGTTTCGGTTTCCATATCGCCGTAACTTCCCAATAACATTGAGTTGTCGGTATGTGTATCGGTACCGAAATAGTAACACTGACGCATTGGTAAATCGGTGATGGAATGTCCGGAATCGATACCGAGCTTTTTCCACCATGGATGCGGGAATCCCATCAGGATTTTAAATGCCGGTTCCATAATTACCGAACGGATATTGTGGTTTAGCGTGCTGTCTTCATTCACATTAAAAAAGAAGTTTTCCTGATCCAATAATTCCAACGATCGACGCGGCATCGCCAGGACGATATTATTGGCGTAAACATGCCATTCCTCGTTGGTTTTGATGTTTAGGAACGTCAGTTGGTATTTGTGCGAATGTGTAAAAGCGTGCTCTTTTGTAAAAGTAATCAATTTGTTTTCCGACCAGATACAAGCGCCAGGATTGTCCATATACGTATTAGCAATGGCGTAGGCAATACTGTCAAAACCTTCTTCAATGGTTTTATAAACGGTACCTTCGGAGAAATCGCCCACCATATACGGGAAGGCTTCCGCCGAATTCCAGTTGATCGTATTCGAATAATAACCACCGGCATTGGCTAAAAAAGTATAACCTTCCTGCGATACCTGATCTTTGATCAAATTCCAGAAACCGATGTCGTTTACTTTCCGGCCTTCGTAAGGGGAGTCTTTAAAATTATAGCGCAATTTCGGTTTGATATCATCCCACTGACGGCTGGTGATTTCGAAAGTATACTCATACTCGGATGTTTTTTTAACGAAATCGGAATAGTTTTCCCGGAACCACGGATCGGCCATTAATACGTCATAAATGATTTTATTGAATAACTGATCGGAACTAAAACCCAGATCATCTTCATTCAGATAATAACGCGTGATCAGCTTTTTGCCGGCATCCTGAGCCACATTCCAGGCATCCTGTTTAAAGCGCTCTTTTCGCAAATACATTAGTAATTTTGAAGGATCCCCCATTGGAAACGGAACCGGATCCATTTTGTCGACCAATACCTGTTTGCGTTTGTTCAAATCCGGTTCGGTTAACGGATATCCTTCGATAAGGGTCGTTACGATTTCCTGAGAGGTCAGGTAACGCATGCCTCCCAATTCGCCCCAAAAATCCATCCCGGGCATGATCACCGACTCCAGTCGGCCGCCTAAACGGTTATTCAGATCAAAAACCTGAACCTGATCGGCTTTGAATTTTTTATCGGAAACCAATCGGTAAGCCGTATATAATCCGGAAGTACCGGCGCCAACAATGGCTACTTCGATTTTTAAACCGGGTTCCATTCCCGGATTTAAAGGCGTATTTTTATTCATAATGGTAGATTTTGGTTATCGGTTTAAAGTGCTCTAAAGAATTTATAACCCAATTGGAAGTTGGAAATGTCGTATTCGGATTTACCATCTATAGCCATGTCGGATAATATTTTGCCTAGTAATGGTGTGAATTTGGCCGCCCATCCGGTCGCATAGACCACAATGTTTTTATGATTCGGTACATAGCTCGGTGCAAAATCGATGATCAATTCTTTATTAGGAATTTTGCTCAACGCGATCAGACAGGTTGACGCAAAACAGGCTTCGGTATCCAGTCCGGTCATATGGTTTTTAACCCATTCGGACGTATAGTCTAATTCTTTTTGATTCGGAATAAATGAGCGGTCGTAGGGTTCGTCCAACGGTTCGATTACAAAATCGGGCGCAACGCGGATATAGCCCGGATGATCCCAGTCGACTTCCGGGAAGCCATAAAATTGATTGCCATTGTCGCCTTCGGCGTTTTGGAAGACAAACCAGGTTGGATATTTTACTTTTTCATCCGTCTTTTTAAAATAGGCTGAAGCCATATTCCAATAGGTCGCTTCAATCGTAAAATCCAATAAGTTGATCACGCTATTAATATATGGACCCGGTGTGATGACGATTTTTTTAGCGGCATAATAACCGTTGGGCGTGGTAAGGTGAAATAAATTGCCTTTTCGCTCGATATTGGTTACCGGCGATTGTTCCATCAAAGTGGTATTCGCATCTTTTTTACAAAGCTCCAGTAAGGTTTCGATAGTCGCTTTAAAGTTGATACTTGCCCCGTCGGCCTGAAATAACCCGGTATAGGTATCGGGCAGGTTTCGGAAGTTGTATTGTTCTTCGACTTCCTTTGCGGTTAGTTTGGTATACGGAACATTGAGTTCTTTTAGTGCGATTTCGGCTTTTGCGATATTTCCTTCGGTAGAATGTACGTCCGGATCACCAAACCAAAGGGTACCGACTTTGTCGAGTAGTTCGGTTTCGGTATGACTTTGGAGTTCTTTCCAATACGGTAACGAATCCAGTGCCATCTGAACCATATATTTTTCAGGATACGGAATACGAAATTGTCGGGAAACTCCTGCAGAACTTCCTTGTTGGTTTACAAAAGTAAACTGTTCCAATACGAGTGTTTTAGCATTTCTTTTTCCCGAATAGTAGGCCGTGGATAATCCCATAGCGCCACCACCGATCACGATCACGTCATAAACGTCATTTGCAGTAGTCTCCATAATAAGATGTAAGTTGTCTTGGTTATGAAGCTAAAATTAGGCGCTATCCGGGAAGAATTTTACAGTATAAACACCTGTTTTTAACGTTTTGTGATAAAATGAGAAGTTGTTTATAATGTATACAGAAGTTGTACTAGAAATTTGTTTTCGGTAAACTGGTTTTTGGTTTTAAAGAATTGATTTTTGTCGCCACGCTTGGTGAAAAGCAAGTTATTCGATTTTCCGGAGCTAAATTGCAACGCTACCGAGAGGTGTTTTGATAGCGAATAATGCAGTTCGATGAGGTAACCTATTTGAAGTGCTTCGGCTTTAAAATCCTGAGTTTCATCAAAGGTTAGCGGCAAGTTTCCGGACGAACCGATAAATTGCGATTTATAGGTACTACTACTCACAAATGCTCCCAAAGAAGGTGTGAATTTGTTGAGGTTGTAATAGAATTGAACGGGAAGTTGTAATTGGAAATTTTTATTGTCGATCGTTTTAAAAAGCTTCGGCTGCTTGTTGTTTGTAAAATAATAACCGTTAAGAACACCCTCACTTTGTGCGGCATCAAACGAAAAGGAACCCATCCAGTAAAAGGCATCGAATCCAATTCCGACAGAAAAATCAGAATTAAAAAGTGCTTTTCGGGTCCAGATTCCCAATCCCAAACCAATGGTGTTGGGCGCGTTCATTTCTTTAAGCAGACTATTACGGGCGAGGCCAAGATGTAATTTTCCACCAAAAAACCAACTTTTCGGTCGCTGTTTTTCGATTCTTTTTTTATCGGTTACCAAAACCAACGTATCGATCGCGATCTCGAATTTTTTTCCGTTTTGGATTAATTCCAGTTTGTCTTTTTTATCGGATTCGGAAGTAAAAACCGCCTTGTCTATTTTGGAAAAAGGTTTTTCCACAAAAACAGTGTCGTACACGATGACTTCTTCATATACAAAAATGGTGTCTGTCTTTTTTTCCTGTGAAAAAACAACGCTGGTCAATGCTAAAAAAAGGAGTAGAAGTTTATCGCGTAACATAAATAGTATCTTTTTTTACAATTTGTTTTTTAACGACAACTACTTTTGGAGGTTCTTCCTGTATTGAATCTTTTAGTGTGGCAACAATTGAATTTGCAGTTGTTTTGGGCGTATTATTTTTTAAAACCGATGCTTTTTCCGGTGCCGCAATCGTTTCTGTTTTATCTGGTTTTGGAATAGCGATTGTTTTGGTTTTTGCGGAATCTGTTGCGTTTGTATGCGTTTGGTTGATAACGGTAGTCGTGATTGGCTTTGGATGTAATACCGGCATTTTTTGCTCTGGATTAGTGTTGTCATGGAATAGGTAAGCGTACATACAAACGCTGAGTATGCTGATCAAAATCAAGCTTGCGGCGATCGTTTTTACAGCGAAAACGTTTTTGGTCAAACCGATAAAATCCTTTGGGAAGGGCACGTTTCCGGAATGTAATTCTAATTTTTTCTGCGGTTGTATTTCAAAATCCCGGAACGGTTTTCTGTAATAGTTAGCAAACATCTGATCGCCGAATCCTAAAAAAAGTAGAAAAGCAACGCGGCGTTTTTTCTTTTGATCAACAGGTTTTTCCTGAATTTTTTCGAGTAAAAAGGCCTGAATGGCTTTTCGGGCGCGGAATAAATGTGATTTTGAAGTTCCGGTCGAGATGTTGAGTATTTTGCTGATTTCAACATGTGAAAACTGGTCGATCACATAGAGGTTAAAAACCGATTTATGATGTTCCGGCAAATGGTCGATCGCTTCCAATATATCGTTCTTTTCCAAATCGGAAGTCAGTAGTATGCTCTTGGTGTCTATTTCTGCAATGTTCATAAGGGTAGTGGCATCAGCAATTTCACAGTCTTGATCAGTTGAAAAATTTATTTTTTTGGTTTCTTTTAAATGATGGAGCGCCATGTTGATCACGATTCGACTTAACCAGCCATTTAAAGCGTTGGCGTCTTTTAGGGTGTTTTCTTTTTGGATGGCCACAATAAAAGAATCCTGAATAATGTCTTCGGCCGTGGCCAGATCTTTTATATACCTGCGACAAATCCCCAGTAATTTTGGGGATGTGTTGTTGTAAATTTCGTTCCAGTTAAAAGTCGCCATAGTTTAATTTTGAACCACAAAAACCGACATAAAGGTACCATCTGAATCATTAATGTGCATGGCTTCCACGCCGTTTACCACTAAATGACTGGTATAACCCTCTCCAACGGCTACCTGCGTTATTTTGTAGGCACCATTGTTTTGAATTTTAAAATCGATAATACCGCCCAATTCCGGCTGACTGTTATCGAATGAAATTCCGTTTTTGTAAATGGTATTCGAACCATTCGTAAGATATAGATCCGATGCAAACTGTATTTTTGTGATTCCGTTGATCGGAGCCGGAAGTGACGTTTCTGCATTGGTGTTGGTATTTTTATAATAACCGGCATTGTTCAAGGTCCCGTAAACAAACATTTCGCTGCCATTGGAAGCCAGGCCATTTATGATCGAATTTGGAATTGGGTTAAAAGTACTGTTGGCATAATAACCGTTAAGCGTCTCATTACCGTTGGCAGAAGCCGTGATATAAACCGTGTTGTTTAGTATTTTAATTTGCGGAAGATTCTGAACATAACTACCGTAATTACGAACCTCGGTTTTAACGCCGTTTTTCCAATAGGCAAGCGTATAGTCATCGAAAGCGATAATCGGTTTTTTGGTATAACCTACAAAGTAAACATCGTTTCCAACGACTTCCATATCGGTGATGGTCATCACTTGCTCCTCATCGGTACTTAAGCTGGCTTTTAGATTGGTTAGCAGGCCGTTTTTCCAAAACATCGGAACGTTTTCAAGTGCCGTTGTTGTCGCTCCTATGCCGATTCCCAAAACATAGACATCGTTATTAGATACAATTATTTTGTTTGCCGATGGACCTGTAAATCCATTGGAATCGAGAAAAACAGGTTGGTTGTTTTTCCAATAACACGCCTGATTGTCCTTTTGTCCGGCAACATAAACATCGGCCGAGTTCGTCGCTGTAACATTGGAATTCGAAACCAGATCTTCACTGCAGGAAGTTTGTAATAACCCGGTTGCCAGAGTCAGAACAAGTAAAATTTTTTTCATAATAAAAATAAAATTAGGGTTAATATACTTTAATTTTATTATAAGAGTGAAAAATCAATAAGGGTTGCAGTAAAAAAATAAAAATAATTAAAAATATTTTAGCGCTTACTTTGATCGAAATGATTATTGCTGATTTGCAAATGGAAAGGAGTGATTTTTGAGAAAGTATATAAAAACAAAAAACCACTCGAAATGAGTGGTTTTGTAAGTGGTGCCTCCAGGAATCGAACCAGGGACACATGGATTTTCAGTCCATTGCTCTACCAACTGAGCTAAGGCACCGTCCTTATTGCGGTTGCAAATATAGAATCATTTTTCGGTTTTCCAACACTTTTTTATGGAAAAAAGAGGTTGTTTTTATAACTGACTCAATGTTAAGGAATTATTTTCTTAAATGTTTTTTCAGATTACCGTTTTGGCTTGTTGCTTAAATAAAAAGTTAACTCAGTATTGTCGTAAAGCTCGCCATGTAACAAATAATCGCGGTCGATTTCCGTATCGTTTAAGGTGATTTTCTGAACATATACATTTTTTGGACCTTGGTTAACCGTTTTTATTTTTAACGATTTCCCGTTTTCAAAATGCAAGGTGGCGGCTTTAAGCAGCGGACTTCCGATGGCATACTGATCCGATCCCGGAAGTACCGGATAAAAACCAAGTGCGCTAAATACATACCAGGCGCTCATCTGACCGGCGTCGTCGTTTCCACACAAACCATCGATGGAATTAGAATACATCGTATCCATGATCATACGAACGCGCTCTTGCGTTTTCCACGATTTCCCAGTCCAATTGTATAAATAAGGGATATGATGTCCCGGTTCGTTACCGTGTACATAGGCGCCAATGATACCGTCGCGGGTGATGTCCTCGTTTTTCTCAATATATTTATCATCCAGTTTGATCGAAAATACCTGATCAAGCTGCGCGGCAAATTTATTTTTGCCACCCATCATTTCGATCATGTGATCAATATTGTGCGGGACGTAAAAACCGTAATTCAGGGCGTTTCCTTCGATAAAACCCTGGCCATGTGTGTCGAGCGGATCAAATGGTTCTTTCCATTTTCCGTTGTTTAATTTCGGACGCATATAACGCGTCGTCGGATCGTAAACATTTTGGTAGTTTTCAGAACGCTTCATATACGTCTGATAGGTGGTTTCGTTCTTTGCTTTTTTAGCAATCTGAGCGATACACCAATCGTCGTAGGCAAATTCCAATGTTTTCGAAACGGAATTACCGCTTTTGTCTTCCGGAACGTAGCCCAGGCGCATATAGCTATCCAATCCGTCGAAATACGGAACGGTCGACGTATTTTTTCCGGCGGTAAGCGCACGGTTTAGGTCGACATCAGTGGTGTTTTTGGCAATGGCGTCGGCAATTACGGATATCGAATGATAGCCAATCATACACCAGTTTTCGTTGGCATAATGACTCCAAATGGGCAGCATTTTATGAACACTCTGATCATGGTGTGCCAACATGGATTTGATCATGTCGTTATTCCGTTTGGGTTGTATCAGATTGAATAGTGGATGTAGCGCGCGGTAGGTATCCCAAAGGGAGAAAACGGTATAATTGGTAAATCCGTCTGATTCGTGGATGTTCTGATCCAGTCCTTTGTATTTTCCATCGACATCTTCGTACACAATTGGGCCAAGCATGGTATGGTATAAGGCGGTATAAAAGGTTTCTTCATCTTCCGGTTTTTGGGTTTCGATGGTGATTTTGGACAGTTCCTTATTCCATTTATCGCGCGTTTCGTGTCGGGTTCTCTGGAAGTCCCAATGTGGAATTTCGGTTTTTAAATTTAACAACGCGCCTTCGGTACTCACAGGTGATAAAGCAAATTTAACTTTGATTTGTTCGTTCTCTTCGGTTTTAAAGTTGAAATACGCACGGATGTTTTTACCGGCCATTTCCGGAAAATTTTCTTCCTCATTAAAACGACGGTAAAAACCATTGTAAGGACTGTTGTCGTATTTTTTATGACCGTAGGAAAGGAATGGTTTGGAAAATTGCATCGCAAAATACACCGTTCGGGTTCGTCCCCAACCATGAGTCTGACGGTAGCCGGTTACGGTCGAATCGTTTTCCACGCGGATAAACGTCCAGACATTTTTATCATCGTAATTATAGATGTTGTAAACCAGATCCAATAGTATATGTGCCGATTCCGATTTCGGAAAGGTATATTGGTGGAATCCTACGCGATCGCTGGCAGTGAGCTCGGCTTTGATGTTATAACGGTCGAGTTTAACCATGTAGTAGCCGGGTTTGGCAAATTCGTTTTCGTGGGAGAAATTCGAAAAATAACCGCTTCCGGGTTCGTTCGCTTTTCCGGGGTTTAAATCGAGTTTTCCAGTCGTGGGCATAATCAGGAAATCGCCTAAATCGGCATGACCGGTTCCGCTAAAATGGGTGTGACTAAATCCGAAAATCGTTTTGTCGTCATATTGATAACCGGCACAGTATTTATAGGCATCCGGATTGTATTTACCGTCGACAAACATACTGGTGTAATTGGTTTCCGGACTTAATTGTATCATTCCAAACGGAGTAGTAGCGCCGGGAAAGGTATGCCCCATTTTATGAGTACCGATCATCGGGTTGACAATGTCGGCCGGTCCGGCAACGCGTTTCTGACTAAAGCAAACGGCGGTAATCAGCAAAAAGAAAAGGGATAGTTTTGTAGGCATGAGCGATCTGATAACAAAAATGATAGCTCAAAGATACTTTATTTTCGTTTTCAGAAAGTTGAAAATAAATAGCCGTAAAATAAAAAGAACGCCCTTGAAAGGAGTGGTTTCAATTTGTCTTACGTTAGACGCCATTCGGCAAGCGTCTTGGTAAAATAGTTTTGGAATGTTCCGGTACTATTTTTTCCATTGCAGATATAATAAGCTATAAAATGCTCCGGGTAAAAATCATGTTTGCCAATAGTTATTTTGCAAAAATAATAGTTGTTTCCGATCCGACTTTTATGGCTGTAAAATGCTCCGCTCCAAAAACCATTTAGGTTTTGACACATGGCCTCGCCGATATATGCAGTTAATTTTGCTTCAAGATCATATTTTGCGTCTTGGGAGTTGAGAGGGAAAGTTTCTAAAATACGATCGATTTCTGATTCTAAACTTTGAAGACTAAAATCAAGTTTATAACCAAATGCCTGCATTTCTTTTGAAAAGAAACTAGCGGTCAACTTTGGATCGTCGGGTTGGTTGTTGGGAGTCATTGCGGTGTAAAGTGAATAACAAAACTAAACAAAAAACCCTTGAAATCATAAGATATCAAGGGTTTTGTAAGTGGTGCCTCCAGGAATCGAACCAGGGACACATGGATTTTCAGTCCATTGCTCTACCAACTGAGCTAAGGCACCGTCCTTATTGCGGGTGCAAATATAGGGGCATTTTTTATTTATCCAAAACAATTCGGAAAAAAAATCTATTTGTATCTTTGGGTTTTAATCAGAAAAAGAATGCTTTTAGCAATAGATGTAGGGAATACCCGGATTAAAGTCGCTGTTTTTGAAAAAGATAGCTTGCTTGATCAGGATGCTTTTGATAAAACGGAAGCCGTAAAACGCTTTTCAAAAATCCTGGAAAAATATACGCAAATAGAAAATGCGGTGCTTTCCAGAGTCGGATTTTTGGACGAAATGGTGCTGAAATGGCTGGAAAGTCAGCTAAAAGTATATGTTATTACTTCGGATAGTCCGATGCCGTTTCAAAACCGTTATGAAACCCCAAAAACATTAGGTATCGACCGAATGGTGCTCGCATCGGGTGCGGTATTTCAGTTTCCCAAACAAAACCGACTGATAATTGATTCCGGAACCTGCATTACCTACGACTTTATTGATGCCGACGATAATTACCTTGGCGGTGCTATTTCGCCGGGACTTCGGTTGCGGTATGAAGCACTACATAATTATACGGCAAAATTACCGTTATTAACCCTTGAAAACCCATCGGGGCTAATCGGAGGTTCGACAAAACAGTCGATTCATTCCGGTGTGGTGAACGGATTTTTGTATGAAGTGGAAGGCTTCATCGAATGCTATCGTCAACAATATCAAGTTTTAACAGTAATTTTAACAGGAGGTGATACGGATTTTTTGGCGAAAAGCGTAAAAAACACCATATTTGCCAATCCAAATTTTCTATTAGAAAGTTTGAACCACTTATATCAATATACAATCAACAAATGATTAAAAAGATAATTCTAGGCACTAGTTTGCTTTTTTCTTCCGTAATTTTTGCACAGGAAGGTACCGCTTCACCGTATTCATTTTATGGTATCGGAGATGTAAAGTACCGCGGAACCCATGAAAATAAAGCCATGGGAGGGTTGGGGATCATACCGGATAGTATTCACCTGAATATTCAAAACCCGGCATCGCTGACAGCCTTACGATTAACGACATTTTCGGTGGGAGCGACAAACCGCAGCACAACATTTAAAACGGAAACGGAAAAAGAAACGGCAAGCAGAACAACATTCGATTATCTGGCATTGGGATTCCCAATCAGTAAAAAAGCCGGTGTCTCGTTTGGAATTATGCCGTATTCATCTGTTGGATATAAGGTAGATCAGACAACCACAACACAATTGTCAACCGGGGACGTCCTAAAGACGGGTAAACGTTTTACCGGTGAAGGTGGTTTGAATAATGTATTCTTAGGATTGGGGTATAAAATTACTTCAAAATTAAGTATTGGAGCGGATTTTCAATATAATTTCGGACGAGTGGAGACCAAATCCATTGTTTTTATGGACGATGTATATCTTGGAAAACGCGAAATCAATACAACCCGTTATAGCGGTGTAGCCTTTAATACCGGTTTGATGTATCAGTCTAAAATTAACAAAAAATACGATTGGTACAGTAGCTTTACATATTCGCCACAGAGTGATCTGAAAGCGGATAATAGCGGTTCGGTAGCGGCAATTACCTACTCGGGTACCGGAGCAGAATTGGAATCCGATAATGTGGCTTATGAAGCAACACAATCTACTTATAAATTACCGGCCAAATATGCATTGGGAACCGGTTTTGGAATTGCAAAAAAATGGTTTGTAGGAGCCGAAGTTACCCTACAGGATAAAAGCGGTTTCGTAAATCGTTTTGATCAGATTACAAATGTTGGCTTCGAAAGAGCACAGCGTTATGTAATTGGAGGGTATATTACACCAAAATTCAATTCCTTTACAAGTTATCTGGAGCGTGTAACGTATCGAGCTGGTTTCCGATATGAAAACACCGGACTTGTGATCAACAATCAATCCATTAAAGATTATAGTGTGAATGCCGGTTTTGGATTGCCAATCGGACGAAGTCTTTCGAACCTGAATGTTGGATTTGAATACGGTAAAAAAGGAACGGCAAGCAGTAACCTGGTTCAGGAAAACTACTTTGGGATTTATATCGGACTGTCGGTAAACGACCTGTGGTTTAAGAAAACTAAATACGAATAGTATTCCGATGAAGGTACACTTTGGAAAATATTTTCTAGCATTAGTCACAGTTCTCACTGTGACTGTGTTTTTTTCATGCGAAAGCAATTTTAAAGAGGTACAGCGTATCAATGCAGTGCCATTTTCTCCCATTGGAGAAGCCGAAAATGTGAATTTAAAATATACCGATTCGGGTAAGATTAAAGCGATATTGGTAAGTCCGTTATTATTGGATTTTTCCAATTTAAAATACCCGTATACCGAATTTCCGAAAGGCGTATTCGTAACCCTTTTTGATGAGCGCGGCAATAAAAGCTATGTGGAATCCGATTATGCGATTACCTATGCTAAAACCGATATCATCGATTTGCAGGGACATGTAAAGATTACATCCAGCGACGGTAAAGTGCTTCAAACGGAGCAATTGTACTACGACCAAAAAAATGAATGGTTTTTTACCGAGAAATATTTTAAATTTACAGATGCGAATAGTTACCTGGAAGGAAAAGGTATCGATTTTAGTAAAGATTTTTCAGTTATGAATGCCCAGCAAAACAGGGGCGAGATTTCAAAGATAGAGTAATTATGGGATTATTAAAGTACGTCCATTTTTTGTATTTGGTTTTAGCAGTGTTGTTTATTTATGAAGGTGTACGGCGACAACAAGCCGGAGAAAGTTACCTGATTAATTTTCTTTTTGCGGCAGTAGCCATTTTTATGTTTTTCTTCAGAAGGCATTTTTCAAACAAAATGAAACGATAGGCAAACAATATGGAAATAGCGATTATCATAACGTGTCTGATTTTGTCCGCGTTCTTTTCCGGAATGGAAATCGCCTATATCGCTTCCAATAAAGTTTACCTGAGTATCGAAAAAAAACAAAACACTTTTTTTTCAAAAATACTAACCCGGCTCACCGAAAAACCGTCGCATTTTATAGCGTCGATGCTATTGGGGAAAAGTATCGTTTTTACGATCTACGGTTATTTTTCCAGTGCACTGGTGGTGCAGTTGCTTCGGGAGCACGGCTTTTTAGTAAGCCCTTTTCAGATGATTGTGATGCAGGTGGTTATTGCAACCGCATTGTTATTGCTTACCTCCAGTTTTCTTCCGAAAGTTATTTTTCAGATTTATCCGAATACACTGATTAAAGTACTGGCGTTGCCGGCCTACTTTTTTTACCTGCTATTTTCCGGGATTTCCAAGATTGTCGTAACGATCGCCGATAAAATCCTGATTCATATTTTTAAACTCGAACGGAATAAAGAGGTGCTGTATTTTAACCGGGGCGAATTGGGTACCTATATCACCGAACAGGTCAATGCGGCCGAAAACCAACAGGAAATCGATACCGAGATACAGATTTTTCAAAATGCATTGGAGTTTTCCGATGTCAAAGTGCGCGATATTATGACACCGCGAACGGAAATCGCTTCGGTGGAATTGTGTGACAGTGTCGCGGAATTGCGGGAATTGTTTGTCGAAACCGGCTATTCTAAAATAGTGGTATACGAAGGTACGCTTGACAATAGTATCGGATATGTGCATTCGTTTGAATTGTTTAAAAAACCGGATGATATCCAATCGGTTATGATACCGGTGGAATATGTGCCGGAAACAGTATTGATAAAAGAGGTCCTGGACCTGCTCACGAAAAAGCGGAAAAGTATGGCGGTAGTGATCGACGAATATGGCGGAACGGCTGGTATTGTGACGGTAGAAGACATCATTGAAGAATTATTCGGCGAAATCGAAGACGAACACGACCTGGAAGAATTGGTCGAAGAAAAGCAAAGTGACCGCTCTTTTTTATTTTCGGCGCGTTTAAATGTGGAGTATGTAAATCAGAAGTACAATCTTGCGATCCCTACAAGTGATTCTTATGTCACCTTAGGAGGTTATATTGTCCATGCGACCAAAGAAATACCGCAGCAGGGACAGGAGCTGGAGTTGTCTGGGTATCGGATTGCAATACGGGAGGCTTCCAGTAAACGAATTGAATTAATTGAAGTTCGTATCAAAGAATAAAGAAATATCCAAATAAAAAAGTAAAAATATTTGAAAATATAGTGGGACATCTTTTATTATTAAATAGATAATTGTATTTTCGCCCACTGAATAAAAAAAATAATATCATAAAAGATGGCAGTTTTATCAAAAATTAGACAGCGTTCGATCCTTTTAATTGGAGTTATCGGATTTTGTTTGCTAGCATTCGTAATTGGAGATGTTGTTCAAAGCGGAGGATTTAAACAAAGTACACACAACGTAGGTAGTGTAAATGGAGTCGATATCTCAGCTGTGGACTTTCTGCAAAAAGTAACCATGGCGGAAAAAAATGGCCAGGGTATGAGCAACACACAAGCTTCAAACGGAGTTTGGGAGCAGGAAGTAAAACAAATCCTATTAGACGCTGAATTTGAAAAAATCGGTTTAAAAATCGGAAAAGAGCAAATGATTAACGTAATCAAACAGAATCCTAACTTTGCTCAGGATCCACGATTTTTAAATGCTGCCGGTCAGTTCGACGTAAATAAATTCAACGAATTTGTTGCCAGTATCAAATCATCACAGCCGGATCAGTGGAACAACTGGTTGGCCTATGAAAAACAATTACAGCAAATGGCTACTGAGCAAATGTACTATACAATGATCAAGTCAGGTCTTGTGGCGACTAAGAACGATGGTAAATTTGCGTACGAAAGAGAAAACGACAAAGTTAATTTCGACTATGTAGCGGTTCCTTATACTACAATCAACGATGATGAAGTAAAAGTTTCTGATGCTGAAATCATGGATTACGTTAAGAAAAATCCTAAAAAATATAAATCGGAGAACTCTCGTGAAGTAGAATACGTGTATTTCGAAAACAAACCGTCTAAAGAAGATGAGGACGAAATGAAGAAAACAATCACAGGATTGTTATCCGGACGTGTGGTTTACAACGAAAAAACAAGTACTAACGATACATTACCAGGTTTTAAAGGTGCTAAAAACGTAGAAGAATTCGTAAACGCGAATTCCGATATCAAATACGATTCATCGTATGTAGCGAAAAAAGACTTGCCATTGGAAAACCAGGAGCAATTATTTAACCTGCCTACAGGTGATGTTTTTGGACCATACATTCACAACGGTTACTACTGTTTGTCTAAAATGATGGGAAGAAAAGGTGGTGCTACCGCTAAAGCAAGTCACATCCTATTGAGTTATGCCGGGAAAATGCCAGGTATTACCAGAACAAAAGAAGAAGCAAAAGCGAAAGCAGAAGAATTGTTAAAACAAGCTCAGGCAAATCCATCAAGCTTTGCAATGTTGGCAATGACTAATACAGACGATCCGGGATCAAAACAAACCGGAGGTATGTACGATAACATTCAGCCAGGGCAAATGGTGAAAACATTCAATGATTTCGTATTCAATAATCCGGTTGGAAAAATTGGAATGGTAGAAACGGAATATGGTTTCCACGTAATTAAAGTAGACGACAAATACGATGCGGTTCGTTTGGCGACTATCGCACAAAAAATTGAACCATCGGAGGCAACTGCTGATGCGATTTATGTAAAAGCAACAAAATTAGAAGCAGAAGCTGCAGATAAAGATTTCGACAAAGTAGCAAAAGAAATGGGATTAACGGTGGTTCCTGCAATGAACGTTAAAGTTACTGACGAGAGTATCCCAGGACTTCAAAACCAGAAACAAATTATTTTCTGGGCATTTGGAAAAGACACTAAAGAGGGGGATGTTAAGAAATTTGACAACCTTGGTGGGCATGTTATTGCAAAATTAAAAGGGAAAAACGAAACCGGAATGATCTCTTTAGAAGAGGCTAAACAAACGGTATTGCCAATCCTGAAAAACCAGAAAAAAGCGGAGAAAATCAAAGCTAAAATGGCAGGTGCTACTTTGGAAGCGGTTTCACAAAAATCAGGAGCTGCGGTTAACGTAGCGGCAAATGTGTCTATCGACAACCCAAGTATTCCGAACATCGGACAAGAGCCTAAAGTTGTAGGAACAGCTTTCGGATTAGGAAACGGAAAAACTTCGAAATTGATCGAAGGGCAAATGGCTGTTTTCATGATCAGAACGAAAGACGTAGTTAAAGCGCCGGCTTTACCAAACTATGCGACTTACACGTCAAAAATTAAAACACAAACACAAGGGGCTTCTTCATACCGCGTAATTGCTGCTTTAAAAGCGGCTGCTAAAATTGAAGATAACAGAGCTGCTGTGGTACAACAATAATAGTAGTACGATTCATAAAAAAAGGCATCCGATATTCATCGGATGCCTTTTTTTATGAGGTTGTTTTTATAAAATCATTTCCGAATAGGGAATAACAATCGGAAAGCCTTTTTCTTTAAAATATGCCGTAGGGTCATTTGGAGCTATCGCAAGGATAAAATCACCACCCCAGGCACCAAGGCTTTTTAAAACGCCTTTAAAGTCGTAGAAAAAGCGTTCTTTTACTGTTTCCATTTCCAGAATGTCACTCAGGATACTTTCGTGTTGGTTGATGAGGGAACCAAATTGATACAAATCCTTTGCGACAAGGATTGCTTCGGTTAACGCATCGATTTTTGGAATCATTTTGTCAATACGTTGTTGTTTGTCGTAATAACTCATAATCGCCGATTTGCTGCTTTGTTTCTGATTCAAATACACAAAATACAGATTTTGACGAAACGATAAATCCAATTGTAAAGGTGTTACTATTGGTCGTTTAAAGCGGGTCAATTGATAAATGATAGGGGTATTGTTTTGTGCACAGGCGATGTCGTATCCACTACCGCCAAAACTGGATTCCAGCAAGCGATATGCGTCGACCTGAAGCCACTGCGCGATATTGTTGATCAATGTAGAAGATGTCCCAAGTCCCCATAAACGCGGGAACGTTAAACGGGTCGTTACATGATATCCGGTATCGGAAGTGAGAAACTCCGGATTGAGCTGGGCGGCTTCATGCAGGATCGCAATCAGCGTGTTTTTGATTCCGGCTTGTGATCCGAAATTTTCTTTACTGCGGATGCTGTCAAACGAAATACGGTCTTCAAACCAGATCGTAGAATCGGCATCATAGCTTTGCCAGCGGATCATTTGCTCCGTTCCTTTTTCAATATCCAGATACTGACCGTATTTTGTGGGAAGAGCAATGGCTTTTGCACCATCCAGAACGACATATTCGCCGGTGAGCAGGAGTTTTCCGTTGCTGTAAAAAGTCTTTTTCAAAATGAATTATTTACGTAATGAGGCTAAATAATCAACTACGGCCGCATGACTCACGGTGTTGTGCTCGAAATGAGCGGCGACACTCTGGCGTTCGGCTTCGGTAGCCTGAAACTGATTCAGAATATTCATCAGGTGCATTTTCATATGACCTTGTTGGATTCCGGTAGTCGTTAACGAACGTAAAGCGGCAAAATTTTGCGCCAGTCCGGCCACAGCTACGATCTGCATCAACTCTTCGGCCGATGGATGGCCCAACATTTCAAGGGCTATTTTTACTAAAGGGTGTAAACCGGTTAAACCGCCTACGGTTCCCAATGCCAATGGGATTTCCATCCAAAATGTAAAAATGCCGTTTTCGACTTTGGCATGCGAAAGGCTGGAATATTTTCCGTTTCGGGACGCAAAAGCATGAACACCGGCTTCCACGGCACGGAAATCATTTCCGGTCGCAATCACCACGGCGTCGATACCATTCATAATTCCTTTGTTGTGCGTTACGGCGCGATACGGTTCGATTTCGGCTATTTGAACGGCACGAACAAACTTTTCGGCAAACGCTTCCTGCGAAATGTGTTTGTCTTCTTTCAAATCGGCTACCGGACAGGAGACTTCGGCTCTGACAAGACAATTCGGAACATAATTAGACAAAATACTCATCACCACCTGGATTTGTTTTTCCTCTTCCGAAAAAGCAGCGTAGTGAAGCGCCTCGTTCTGTACTGTTTTGGCAAACTGCTCCAGGCAGGAATTGATAAAATTGGCACCCATACTATCTTTGGTGTTGAAAGTAGCATGAAGTTGGTAATATTGATCCAGTTCTCCGGTTTTGTCGCGCAGGGTAATATCGATAATGCCGCCACCTCTTTTTTGCATGTTTTTCGTAATGCTTTCGGTGTCGGAAAAGAATTTCGGTTTGATGGTCTGGAAAAAAGCCTCCAGTTTGTCGGCAGCACCTTTATAGATAAAGTGTACCTGTCCGATTTTTTCGGTACTGATCACTGTGGTTTTAAAACCACCGCGATTGGACCAGAATTTTGCTGCTTTTGACGCTGCGGCTACGACGGAACTTTCCTCGATCGCCATTGGTATTGTCACATTTTTTCCGTTGATCAAAAAGTTAGGCGCCACACCCAATGGCATATAAAAGTTGGAAATCGTGTTTTCAATAAACTCATCGTGAAGTTTTTGAAGGGCTTCGTCCGAATTCCAGTATTGGGTGATAATTTGTTTGGCACTGTCGGGATTGCTAAAATGGGTGTTTACAATCCAGTTGATTTTTTCTTCTTTCGACAACTTCGAAAATCCAGCAATAGCTTTGGTCATTTTTAGGCATCTTGAATTCTACTGCAAAGATAAGATTTCGAAAATGCAATCGGGGATAATTTTTTAAATACGTTTTTTAAAGGAAAAAAATACAGTAAAAACTTATAAAATTGGCTTTAAATGCGAAAATTGAATTTGCATTTAACACATAAAGTTATGGCTAATTGATAAATTTTCACTAAAATTGGAAGTTTTTTTACCATTTGACAAAATGAATTACTTTAAAAAATCGTTATTTCTACTGTTACTGACATCATTGTCGGCGGTAGCACAACAGAAAATTACGCTCGAAGAGATTTGGAGCGGTGCTTTTAGAACGCAGGGAATGACTGCTTTAGAAGCGATGAAGAACACGAATCAGTATACGGTTCTGAATTATGATCGGAATACACGGTCGTCGCAAATCGATATGTATGATTTTGCAACACTGAACAAAGTGACCGCGCTGATCGATTCGAAAGACCACAAACAACTGGACGGAATAGATAGTTATACCTTCAGTCCGGACGAAAAGAAAATTTTAATCGCTAATAATTCCGATCAGATTTTCCGCCATTCTTTTGTAGCCGATTATTTTATCTACGATATTGCCAAAAAGACCCTGACCAAACTGGCCGACTATAAAGTTCAGGAGCCAACTTTCTCACCGGACGGGACCAAAATAGGATACGCACACGACAACAACTTATATGTGTACGACCTGACTACTCAAAAGCACACTCAAATCACACAAGACGGAAAGAAAAACCACATCATCAACGGGATTACCGATTGGGTGTATGAGGAGGAATTTTCGTTTGTACGCGCTTTCGACTGGAATGCCGGAAGTGATAAAATCGGATTTATCCGTTTTGACGAAACCGCAGTGCCGGAATTCTCGATGGATATGTACAACCAGGGATTGTATCCAACGCAATACGTATTCAAATACCCGAAACCGGGAGAGAAAAATGCAATTGTATCGTTGCATGTATACGATGTGAAAGCAGGAACGACTCAAAAAATCAACCTGGATAAATACAACGACTTCTATATCGCCCGTATCAAATGGACGAATGACACGAATACGTTAAGTGCTCAGGTATTGAACCGTCACCAAAACAATCTGGATATTTTATTTGTTGATGGAAATTCCGGAGCGACGAGAATCGTTTTAAACGAAAAAGACAAAGCCTATGTAGATGTTACGGATAACCTGACGTTTTTAAAAGACAACAGTTTTATCTGGACCAGCGAAAAAGATGGGTTCAATCATATTTATCATTACGATAAAAACGGAAAGTTGATCAATCAGGTTACCAAAGGGAAATGGGAAGTGACCAACTACTACGGATTTGATACTAAGACCGGAACCATCTTCTACCAGTCGGTAGAAAACGGATCAATCAACCGTGATGTATACCGCATCAAATTAAACGGAAAAGACAAAAAGAGACTAACTACAGAAACCGGTACCAATGCGGCAACATTTAGTCCGAATTTTGAGTACTTTATCAATTCGTTTTCAAGTGCTAAAAACACACCGCGTTATACGCTTAACGAGAGTAAAACCGGGAAGCTTGTAAAAACCATCGTTTCGAACGAAGCATTGGAAAGCAAACTGGCAAAATACGATTTACCAACAAAAGAGTTTTTTGAATTAACCACCGAAAAAGGGAACCGCCTGAACGCGTGGATCATCAAACCAAAAGATTTCGATCCGAATAAAAAATACCCGGTATTTATGTACCAGTATTCCGGACCGGGATCACAACAGGTAAACAACGACTGGAACAGTACCGACGATTACTGGTTTATGATGTTAACCCAACAAGGATACATCGTAGCCTGTGTAGACGGACGTGGAACCGGTTTTAAAGGTGCCGATTTTAAAAAATGCACCTATAAAGAATTAGGAAAATTTGAGGTAGAAGACCAGATTGATGCTGCAAAAGTAATCGGAAACTACCCTTATGTTGACAAGACCAGAATTGGAATTTTTGGTTGGAGTTATGGAGGTTTTATGTCGTCGAACTGTATTTTCCAGGGAAGCGATACCTTTAAAATGGCCATTGCTGTGGCTCCGGTGACCAGCTGGAGATATTACGACAGCGTATATACAGAACGATACATGCAAACACCTCAGGAGAATGCATCCGGATATGATAACAATTCACCAATCAACCATGTGAGTAAATTAAAAGGAAACTTCCTTTTGGTTCACGGAACTGCCGATGACAATGTACACGTACAGAATTCTATGAAAATGATCGAAGCGTTGGTACAGGCAAACAAACAGTTCGACTGGGCGATTTATCCGGACAAAAACCACGGTATTTACGGTGGAAAAACCCGTTTACAGTTGTATACTAAAATGACCAACTTTATCAAAGAAAAACTATAATTAAACCAAACCAAAAACCAAAAACGAAGCAAATGAGCGAACAGAAAGTAAAACAAGGACATCCAAAGGGACTTTGGGTATTATTCGGGACCGAAATGTGGGAGCGGTTCAACTTCTACGGAATGCGTGCATTGTTAACCTTATTCCTGGTTAACTCCTTAATGATGAAAGAGGAAGAAGCTTCCTTAATTTATGGTGGATTTCTTGGTTTATGTTATCTGACACCTATGTTGGGTGGATTTATTTCCGACCGTTTTTTAGGAAACCGTAACTGTATCATGTTGGGCGGTTCGTTAATGGCCATCGGACAATTATTGCTTTTTGCCAGTGCTACGGTATTTCCAAACAATTTAGAATTAGCCAAAACATTAATGTATGCGGCTTTAGGAGTTATCATTTTTGGTAACGGATTTTTCAAACCGAATATTTCCAGTATGGTGGGAAGCTTGTATCCAAAACAGGAAAAAAGCAAATTGGATACGGCTTTTACCATTTTCTATATGGGGATCAACATCGGAGCTTTCTTAGGGCAATTTATCTGTCCGATTGTAGGTGACGTGAAAGATGCCGGTGGAATGCGCGACATTCATGCGTTCAAATGGGGATTCTTAGCAGCGGCTTTAGCAATGACTATCGGTACGGCGGTATTCTTCTTCCTGAAAAATAAATATGTGGTAACACCGGAAGGAAAACCACTTGGAGGATTGCCATCAGGACATGATGCATCCGATTTCGAAGAAGGAGAAGCACAAAAAGCAAACTTCTCAACAACTTCTTTAATTGTAGCGGTTTTCGCTTTTGTAGGACTAGGATTTTTCTTCCATTATGCGGTAGGACAAAACGTAATTTACTCGATGATTTATGCGAGTGGGCTTACCTTAGCCGGATTGATCTTATCGGATAAATCATTAACTAAAATTGAAAGAGACCGTATTTTAGTAATCTATATCGTTTCGTTTTTCGTAATCTTTTTCTGGGCGGCTTTCGAACAGGCAGGATCATCGTTAACGTTTATCGCCGATAACCAAACCGATCGTAATTTCTTCGGATGGCAAATGCCTCCATCAATGGTACAGATCTTTAACGGATTATTCGTGGTAATGTTGGCCGTTCCGTTCAGTATCTTATGGGATAAATTAAGAGCAAAAGGAAATGAGCCAATTTCACCAATGAAACAGGCTTTCGGATTATTATTGATCGCGGTGAGTTATTTTATCATTGCTTACAATGTAAAAGATTTAGGCAACAGCGGATTATTAGCCATCAAATGGTTAATCTTATTATATTTAATTCAAACTTGTGGGGAGTTGTGTTTGTCACCAATCGGATTATCATTGGTTGGGAAACTATCACCAAAACGTTTCGCGTCGTTATTATACGGTGTATTCTTCTTATCGAATGCTTCCGGATATGCATTAGCAGGAACATTAGGATCGATCTTACCGGCAACAGGTGATAAATTCAAAAAAGCACAGGAATTAGGAATCGACCTTCAGGCGGTTTTAGACAAAACCGTTACACCAACTGCAGAGCAGTTAAAATTATTAGCCGACAATCAGATCAGCGCAGAATACCGTGTTTTCGCTGGTTTTGAAATCCACAACCTATTCGAATTCTTTATGGTATTCGTAGTATTGTGTGGCGCCGCATCAGTAGTATTGTTCTTATTGACTCCGGTTCTTAAGAAAATGATGCACGGTGTAAAATAATTTTAACTCCTTTAAAAAGCAGCTATGTGGAATAAACATCCAAAGGCATTGCCATTTTTGTTCCTGTCTGAAATGTGGGAACGCTTCGGGTATTATCTGATGATCGGTATTTTTACGCTTTATCTAAAAGACGTGGAAGCCGGTTTTGCGATGACCGAAAAAGAAGCCTCCGATTTATACGGAACTTTTATCGCATTAGTATTCCTGACACCCTTTTTGGGCGGATTAATAGCTGACCGATATCTGGGGTATCGCAAATCGATTATATTGGGAGGTATCCTGATGGGAATCGGATATTTCCTGATGGGCGTCCATTCGATCACGGTATTGTATATCGCGATGACGCTGGTTATTGTCGGAAACGGATTTTTTAAACCGAATATTTCCACCCTTTTGGGGAACTTCTATTCCAAAGAAGAATACAAAGACAAAAAGGACGAAGGCTACAATATTTTCTATATGGGAATTAACGTAGGAGCGTTTATCTGTAACTTCTTCGGAGCGGCACTGCAAATCCTTTTGGGATGGCACTGGGCTTTTATGGCTGCCGGAGTAGGGATGTTTATCGGAGTATTGGTGTTCATGGCAGGAACCAAGCATTACGTAGGTTATGATCAAAAGAAAGGCGTACAGGATGGCGACATGCCGTTCTGGAAAATCGTATTATTTATCTTAGTACCGTCGGCGGTATTTGGAGTAATCGGATGGTTGCTAAAAGGAGTAGCATCCGAGTCGAATCCGGATAGTTATATCTTCGGATCGGATAGTACCGATGCCTTTATCTTTGCCTGTATTCCGGTAGTGTTGTTTTATTCCAGCTTGTATTTTAAAGCAAAAACAGAAGACAAAAGACCGATTGCGGCTTTATTGGCCATTTTCGGTGTCGTAATATTATTCTGGGCCGTTTTTAAACTAAACGGCTCGGCATTGACTACCTGGGCCGATCGGTATACCGATCGGCAAACAACCGGTACCACTTCCAAAGTATTTAACGGATTGAAACTGGCCAAGGAAGTCGAATACAAAAAAGATTCGGTCGAATTATACGATGCGCAGTTCCGTTTGCAAAAAGAAAATGGCGTGGTTAAAAAAGAAGTCAACTACCCGTTGTATTTTAGAAACGTAGCACCGGAAAAATTACCGGCCGAAGGATCAAAAGTAAGTTTATGGGCTACCAATTTAAGTCAGTCGATTAACCCGGGTTGGGTGATCATCCTGACGCCTTTGGTTGTCGCCTTTTTTACCTTCCTGCGCAACCGACGTAAGGAACCGTCAACACCAACTAAGATCGCTTTTGGTTTACTGATTTCGGCCTTATCGGTATTGATCATGATCGCAGCGGTCAAAATGGGAAGCAACGGAACCGAAAAAGTAAGCGTTTGGTGGTTGGTGGCCAACTATGGAATTATCACCATCGGAGAACTGTTTTTAAGTCCGATGGGATTATCGGTGGTTTCCAAACTGAGTCCAACCAATATTACTTCATTAATGATGGGGGGATGGTTTTTAGCAACATCAATCGGAAACAAATTAAGTGGCGTATTAGCGAGTATGTGGGACACCTACGAAGACAAAACGGACTTCTTCTGGGTAAATTTCGGACTATTGCTGACGGCTTCCTTGATGATGTTTGTGTTATTGAAATGGTTAAATGCCATTATGAAAGAAAAAGGAATTAATTAGAATATGTATAAAACAGATAATTTAGAAGCAATTCAAAATTTCAAAGGCAAGTACCCCAAACAATTGTGGTACTTGTTTTTTAGTGAAATGTGGGAACGTTTCAGCTTCTACGGAATGAGAGGAATGTTGGTGGTCTTTATGGTAAACCAACTAATGATGAATGGAAAAGTGGCCAACCTGCAATATGGCGCCACACAGGCCTTTGTATATGCCTTTACTTTTATCGGTGGATTATTTGCCGATAAAATTCTGGGGTATCGTAAATCCCTGTTTTGGGGTGGTTTATTGATGATCGTAGGAAGTGTGATTCTGGCAATCGATCCAAAGCAGTTTTTCTTTTTTGGAATCAGTTTTACGATTGTAGGAACCGGATTCTTTAAACCGAATATCTCAACCATGGTTGGGAAGTTGTATAAAGACGACGATATCCGCAGAGATGCGGGATTTTCATTGTTTTATGCCGGGGTGAACCTGGGGGCATTAATCGGTGGTTATATCTGTATCGCGGTAGCCAACGGAAGCATGCTGAGTAGTATGGTGCCAGAACACTTGCGTTGGAATGTGGCCTTTGGTTTTGCGTCGGTGGTGATGTTTATCAGTTTGATCACATTTACGCAAACGCAGAAAAGTCTTGGTCCAATCGGACTTTCACCTTTATCACATCTGGAAACATCCAAAAGAAAGCTATACGAATATGCAACCTATATCGGATCGTTAATCGTATTGCCAATCATTATGACAATGGTGTCCAAAACGGAATATACCGACATCTTTATGTACATTATCGGACCGTGTTCATTGTTGTATCTGTTTTATGAAATGAAAAACTACTCGGCAGCCGAAAACAAAAAATTACTGGCGGCCTTAGTATTTATCATCTTTTCGATTTTCTTCTGGGCGTTCTTCGAACAAAGTGGCGGATCGTTAAGTCTTTTTGCAGCCAATAACCTAAACAATACCATATTCGGAATGAAATTCGATCCGAATGGTGTGAACAACTCGGCAAACTCTTTGTTTGTAATTGTCTTCGCGGCTTTGGTCGGCATGATATGGTTGTGGATGGCGCGTGAAAAAATCGAGCCGAATACCATCGTAAAATTCGGATTGGGCTTCCTGTTTTTAGCAGGTGGTTTCTACGTATTTTACTATACAAAATTCTTTGCCGATGCAAACGGTATGACAGGATTAGACCTGTTTACCTTCGGTTGGTTTGTAATCACCTTCGGGGAATTATGTTTGTCGCCAATCGGAATGTCGGTGATGACTAAATTATCACCCGAAAAATTACAGGCGGTATTAATGGGAATGTGGTTTTTGGCCAGTGCCTACGGACAATATCTTGCCGGAATATTAGGCGCCAACATTGCCGAAGCGTCCGAGCATGCTACCAACCTTGAAAAACTGAATATCTATGCCGATGGCTACAAGCAATTGGCTCTTTACGCCCTGATTGCAGGGATTATACTGATCGTTATTTCGCCACTCGTTAAAAAATTAATGCAGGGCGTTAAATAACATACTAAATTAAGCATACCATAATGGCAACTATTTCATCAAACCCGGATTTTTTTAAAACCAAAGTATTAGGACATCCGTCAGGATTATTCGTATTGTTTTTTACCGAAATGTGGGAACGCTTTTCGTTCTACGGTATGCGCGTATTATTGGTAAATTTCCTTACTATGGCCGTAGCCGGAGTCGATATGCCGGGTTGGGGATGGAGTAGTGAAAACGCCGGTGCTTTATTCGGAACCTATGCCGGATTGCTATATTTAACCCCAATTTTGGGTGGAATGATAGCCGACCGTTATATCGGGTACCGATGGGCAATTGTAATCGGAGCCGCCATTATGACACTTGGACACGCCGCGATGGCGGTGGAAACCGAGTTTATGCTATATCTCGGATTGGGATTACTGGTTATCGGAACCGGATTTTTTAAACCGAATATGACTTCGATTATTTCACAGATGTACAAAGACCTGCCGGAGAAAAAAGACGGCGCCTATACCATTTTCTATATGGGTGTGAATGCCGGAGCTTTTTTCGGAATGATGCTTTGTGGTTATCTGGCGGAAAAAATCGGATGGAGTTGGGGCTTCGGATTGGCCGGGATCTTTATGTTGTTAGGAACCTTACAATTCTGGATGGCCAAACCGCTATTCGGAACCATTGGTGACGTACCGGATAAAGCGAAAAGAGATGCCGAAATCGATGCCACCGAAAAACGGAATCCGTTTACTGTAATCGATAAGATTCTGATTGTGATCACTTCACTAATTGGGGTGTTGTATATCTTTAATGATCCACTATCCAAAATCGGAAAAATCAATATTTTACCGCAGGAATTTTTACTGTCAAAAGATACCTTAACAGGGCCTTTGGTTGTGATTCTAATCGGATTGGTATTGTTCCTGTTTTTGGTGATCACCCGTATTCTACGGTACGAGCGTGTGGTACGTGATCGTATGTTTGCGTTTATCGTATTTGCGTTTTTTACCGTTTTCTTCTGGTTATCGTTCGAACAGGCGGCAACGTCATTGGTTATCTTTGCCCGTGATTTTACCGATCGTACATTGGATGGGAATTCATTGATCATTTTTAATATTGTAAATACTTTACTAACGGTAATTCCGTTGGCCATTATCACTTGGGTTTTGGTTTTGTTGTTTAAACAAACACGATCTCAGATTTTGCGCTCCAATATTACCCTGTTTATCTGTTTCGGATTGATGTGGGGAATTGTGATCTGGATGTTATACCGCGAATTCACAAGTACGGCGTCGGAAGTGACGGTTTCCTGGTTTAGTATCCTAAATTCCTTTTTTATTATTGTTTTTGCCTCGTTATATACGCGTTGGTGGGATAGTAAATACAACCCAAGTGCGGCAGTTAAATACGGACTTGGATTGATCATTATGGGATTGGGGTATGCGGTGCTAGCCTATGGTGCGACAGTGATTCCGCAAGGTGCTGTAGCCGGAACGGTGCGTGTTAGTATGATTTGGTTGATTCTGGCGTATTTATTTCATACTTTAGGGGAGTTGTGTCTGGCACCGGTAGGGCTATCCTATGTGAGTAAATTGGTGCCGCCGCGTATGATTGCCTTTATGTTTGGAATGTGGTATTTGGGTATTGCTATCGGAAATAAACTGGCGGCTAGCGTTGGTGGAATGATCGACGATGTGGTGCGCGATTATGACATGACAACCTTTTTCCTGATCTTTACCCTGGTGCCGATTGTAGCAGGTAGTTGTATCATGTTGCTGAATCCGGTGTTGAAAAAATTAATGCATGGTGTTAAATAAATGTTTTAGTATATGAAAAAATTAGTTTTTGTATGCATATTTGCATTGGTTTCGATGCTAACAAACGCACAGGAGGCATCGTTGGAATGGCATACGGATGTTAAAAAGGCGGTACAACTTTCGCAAAAAGAAAACAAACCCCTTTTTCTGTTTTTTACCGGAAGTGATTGGTGCGGATGGTGTATCCGATTGCAGAAGGAAGTGTTTTTCAAGCCGGAGTTTGTCGCTTGGGCAAAAGAAAATGTAATTCTGGTAGAATTGGATTTTCCGCGGAGAAAAGCCTTGGCGCCCGAAGTACAGCAAACCAATAACCAGCTGATGCAGTTATTTGGCGTTCGGGGGTATCCGACGGTTTGGTTTGTTAAGGCATCGGAAAAAGAAGGGAAAATTAATTTTGAAAAACTGGGGAGTACCGGATATGTCGCTGGCGGACCGGAAGCCTGGTTAGCAGGAGCGAATCAAATACTTAAAAAATAAAAAGAAATGAAAAAAATACTCGTACTATTGTTCCTGACGTTTGGAGCAATTGCTGCCCAGGGGCAGGAGATCAAATGGATGACATTTGATGAGGCGATCAAAGCCCAAAAGAAAAATCCAAAACCCATTTTTATGGATGTGTATACCGATTGGTGCGGTCCGTGTAAATTATTAGATAAAAATACATTTAGCGACAAAGCCGTTGCGGATTTTATTACGAAAAACTACTATGCCGTAAAATTTAATGCCGAAGGAAACTCGGAAGTAAATTACAAAGGCAAAAAATATACGAACCCTACTTTCGATGCGAATAGAAGGGGAAGAAACGGAATCCATGAATTTACCATGTTCTTACAGGTTCAGGGATATCCGTCGATGTTTATCTTAGATAAAAAAGGAGATGTACAGGCACCATTGGTGGGTTACAGAACTCCTGAGGAATTGCTAAAAGATTTAAAAGGTTAATTGATACTAGCAATTGAAAGGAATCCCTTTTTACCGGTAGCGTAAAAAGGGATTTTTGTTTTCCGGCAACTCACTTCCCAACGCGTTGTTTCGCTTTTATAATTCGTACCATCGGCGATGATCAATTTCGGATGTATCTGGTCAATCAGGCGATCCAAATTGATTTTTGGATTGTTGATCAATAGGATGATATCGGGCTTTTCTGGAGTGTTGTATATCCCATCACCATCCACAATCAGAATTTTTTGACCGTTATAGAAAAGCGTATTGCGCAACGGAAGATATTGGATTTCGGGATAAAACAACCCGCTTCGGTAGGCTTGTATGTCGCGATTTGAAGCGATAAGACTGTCGTTCGAATAAGCCGTAATACGGTTATGCGTTTTTATCGTGATCAGACTATGTTGCGGTTGCTGAAAAACAACCAGTTCGTCTGTTTTTCGAATGTTATATAACGTAAGCCAATAGATAATTTGAAATGCAATCAGCGTCGAAAGGAATCCTATAAATCGCGGGGCATTTCGTTTTTGAAACCAAATAAAAAAAGCGATCAGCACCATATAAAGTGCCAACAACAATCCAAGGTTAAAAGAAATGTCGCGGAGGATTAGCGATCGGAACGAGGCAATCCAATCAATGTAGCCATTCATGGTTTCGATAAGAAACGACAGTACTTTTCCTAAAAATAAGATGAGATTTCCGGGGATAAAATTAAGAATCGTCAGCAGGATGCCTAAAGTTAAGATCAAGGCAGTTAGCGGCAATACGACCAGATTGGACGCCATAAACAATAACGGAACCTGATGAAAATAGTATAGGCATAACGGTAGTACGCCGATTTGGGCGGCGAACGAAACAAATGCGATTCCAGTGAAATAGCGAACGATCGGGTTTTTGGGTAAATGAATTTTCTGAAAAAGGGTGTTCAGAGCAATAATGGAAAAAACGGCCATATAGCTCAGTTGAAAACCAATGTCGAAAATATAATTGGGTTTTAAAACCACCAGGAAAAAAAAGGAAACCAAAATACCCTGATAGCGATTGGTCGGTCGGTTTAAAAAAAGCCCTAAGCCGATACAACTCAACATCGTTACCGAACGAACCACGGAAGCGGAAAGTCCGGTAAGCAAGGCATACGACCAAAGTAGTATTATTGGAATGAGGAGTTGTAGTGTTTTGCCATTTTTAATCCGTTTAAGCGGTTTTGTCAGGAAAAGGAGGATTCCGTATAAAAGTGCAACATGGAGTCCGGAAATGGCGAGTATATGTGCCGCACCGGCATCGGCATAGGCGGAGGTCGTATCGCGATCCATATCCTGTCGTTGTCCCAATACCAAAGCATTGATGATATGCTGTGTTTCCGGTTTAAAATGATGTTTTTCAAAACCTTCGAGTAACCGATCGCGATAGGTTGCAATCCGACTCAAAATACCATTGGAATGACCGGTTCGTTTAAAATTGTTCGCGTTAAGATAGACCTGATGGAATACATTCCGTTTGGCCATATAATCGGCATAATTAAACTGAAAGGGATTTCTGTTTTTCGGTAAAGAAGCGACGGAATCATGGATCAGAATTTCGGAGCCCGTTACAGGTTTGGAGAGGACGATGGTTTTGGGAATATAGAGCAAAAGCGTTCCGTTTGCCTTTTGAGAATTAAGCTCGGCTACCTTAAAAAGATACTTTTCGAAATCAGTACTGCTTTTTAGCCGTTCTGTGATTATTCCCCGAATGGGATAATGTCCGGAATGAGGAAGATAATGACTATAATGTTTCGACTGATTTGGTGCATAATGGAGGTGATGACTCCAACTTCCACAGCAAAAAAACAGCAAATAAACACTAAGGCCAAAATAGTTTTTCTGTATAAAATGCCGATTGGAATAGCCATAACAGATACAAAACAGGACAAATGAAATTGCAAGGGCTATAAAAAGAGCGATTGTGTCCGGTTTTGTATAAAAATCGACTACAATCCCGAATACAAAGCAACACGTAATACCGAATATGGGATACCGCAATACCTTCATGGAAACAAAAAGGTACTGAAAATTCAGAAAAAATAAAAACCAGGATTTAGTTCACCACTCGGTTTGCCTGTACAAACGAACGTTCGTAATACGGTTCTTTGGTCGAAGAAATGATCACACCACTGGAAGTCGACGAATGGATAAACTTGATTTCGTCTTCCACTACTTCTACAACCAATCCAACATGATTGATGATACGCCTGCCGTTGGTTTTAAAGAAAACCAGATCACCGCGTTTAATGTCTTTAAATTCGAGTTTTTCGCCCACTTTGGCCATATCGTTGGAACTTCGGGGTAATTGCATATCAAACGCACTGAAAACAGCGGTTACCAATCCGGAACAATCCATTCCTTCACGGGTTGTTCCGCCACCGCGGTAACGAACACCAAGATAATCCATGGCGCTATTGGTGAGCTGTTCGGCCATATAGCTTTCGTTTTCGTTACTTACGAAAATGTCACTTTCGGGAACATCACTGTCCACAACTTTTCGTTTTTTCTTATCTGTTTTTTTAGATTCAGATGGTTTGGCGTTTTTATCGGAAACGGCTACAGTTTTAGATTTTGTTCTTTCGGAATAGGTATACACTCCTTTTTTTTCGGCTTCTTTTTTAGAAGTGATAATCGTTGGAGCGGCAGTTTTACAGGAAACCACCAGAAATAATAAAACCAATACTTGTACAACCTTTCTCATATTTTCAAACGCTTTTCAACAAAATTAGGGAAATAATTTTTTGGGCTTATGTTAAATTATCCATAATTAAACGGGCGGTTTTGTCGCTTGCGCCTTCTCCGCCGAGCTTTTCTTCCAGTAAATCATAAGCGGCCAATACTTTAGAACGGTGATTTGGCTCTAATATTTTATGCAATTCCGCTTTAATTTTTTTAGGATTGCAATCGTCCTGTATCAATTCGGTTACCACTTCCTGATCCATGATCAAATTGACAAGGGAAATATATTTTAAGGTGATAATGCGTTTGGCAATCTGATAGGAAATCCAGTTTCCTTTATATAGTACGACTTCCGGGACTTTAAAAAGTGCGGTCTCTAATGTTGCCGTTCCGGAGGTTACCAACGCCGCATGCGCTACACTTAGCAGATCATACGTTTTATTCGAAATAAAATGCACTCTTTTGTTTGTCAGAAATTGTTGGTAAAACTCAAAATCCTGACTCGGGGCGCCGGCAATCACAAACTGATAGTCCGGAAAACTGTCGACAACCGATAGCATTTCGGAGAGCATTTTGGAAATTTCCTGTTTCCGGCTACCGGGCAATAGCGCAATGATCGGTTTGTCGTCCAGATCATGGTCTTTTCTAAATTTTTCGGTATCGGTTTTTGGTCGGTTATGAATGGCATCGATTAACGGATGCCCTACAAAATCGACCGGATAATGGTGTTTTTTCTCGTAAAAATCCTTTTCAAACGGAAGGATTACATACATTTTGTCCACATCGCGTTTAATGGCATGGATACGGTTTTCTTTCCAGGCCCAGATTTGCGGTGAAATATAATAATGCGTTTTCATGCCAAGCGCTTTCGCCCATTTGGCAATACGCATGTTAAAACCGGGATAATCGATAAAAACCAGCACATCCGGTTGAAAAGCCAGAATATCGGCTTTACAGATTTTAATATTATTAAGGATCGTTTTCAGATTCATAACAACCTCTGCAAAACCCATAAAAGCCAGATCACGGTAATGTTTTACCAATGTTCCGCCGGCTTGTTGCATCAAATCACCACCCCAAAAACGGATTTCGGCTTTGGGATCGCATTTTAAAATGCCTTTTATCAGATTGGAGCCGTGCAGATCGCCCGAAGCTTCCCCGGCAATAATATAGTATTTCATGTTGATGCTTATAATAGAACGGTTAGAATCGCCAGAAATATGGTTGCTAACAGGACACCACGTGCCATTTCTTCTTTCTGGAATTTTAATAAAACAAAGAAACTAATCAGGTTGGCAATAGCGCCCAGAGTGATCACTTTTCCAAATAAATGTTGCTGGCGGATAAAATGCAATCCTTCAATACTGCGGATATCGGTAAACAACAACAGAAAAAGTCCGGCGCCAATACATGCCGCCACGATACCAATAAGAAATCCGATGATAAGCTCTTTTTTTGTCATAGTGTTTTTATGGATTAAGATTCCAGGTGTTCAGTTGCTGAATGGCATGATGGGCTGTTAAATCAAATTGAACCGGAACCACCGAAATATAACCGTTGGCCAACGCCCATTCGTCGGTGTCTTCACCTTTATCCTGATTGATAAATTCGCCGGTCAACCAATAATAGTCTTTCCCCTGCGGATTGGTTCTTTTGTCAAAACGCTCTTCCCACACGGCTTTGGCCTGACGGCATACTTTGATTCCTTTGATTTCGTCTGCCGGTAATTTTGGCAAATTCACATTTAGAATAACACTATCCGGTAACCCTTTTTCCAGTACTTCCAAAGTGATTTTTTTGACAAAAGCCTTTACCGGTTCAAAATTGGCATTCCAGCTAAAATCCAGTAACGAAAAACCAATGGCCGGAATGCCTTCGATACCGGCTTCTACTGCGGCACTCATCGTACCCGAATAGATAACATTAATAGACGAATTCGAACCGTGGTTGATTCCCGAAACACAAAGATCCGGTTTGCGCTTTAAAATTTCGTGTACGGCTATTTTTACACAGTCAACCGGAGTTCCGGAACAGCTGTATTCCATATCCAGATCAGCATCAATTTTGACTTTTTCGATATGTAGCGTATTGTTAATGGTAATCGCATGTCCCATAGCCGATTGCGGGCTGTCGGGAGCCACCACTACCACATCGCCGATTTCTTTCATAACCGCAATTAAAGCGCGTATTCCGGGAGCGACAATACTGTCGTCATTGGTTACCAGAATCAAAGGTTTTTTGTTCATTTTGGGCATTTTTTTAACTTTCGCTAAAGTACGTAATTTCTAAATTTGTTCTGGTACAATTTTTGATTTTTGGAATTTTAAGAAAGGACTGATGATTCGCTAATAAAAAGAAACCTTTAACAAAAAATTATCCGTATATTAAGAGAGTGGCGTCCTTTTTTATGTAATTTAGTTGAAAAATAGTAATGAATACTTTTTGGCAGTTTATGAAGAGAAATTATAAGATTGTATTGTTGATAACCGCTTTGTCAGCAATACTTTGGAGTTTTATGCCCAGCAAAAAATCAGATCCGGAAAAAGACCGTCTTTTACTGGAATTGCTGACATTCGTGTTGGAAAAAGGGCATTATGATCCGGTGCAGATGGATGACGCGTTTTCAAAAAGTGTTTATAAAGAATACATCTCGGCGCTCGATCCGTCGAAACGATTCTTTATCCAGTCGGATATTGATGAATTTTCGAAATACGAAACACAAATCGACGATATGATCCGCAATAAGGATCTGACCTTTTTTGACCTTACGTATACCCGTTTGATGGAACGAATGGGAGAAGCCAAAGGGATTTATAAAGACATTCTGGCGCGTCCGTTTGATTTTAATACAGACGAGCAAATCAATCTGGATTATGACAAACAGCCGTTTTCCAAAAATAAACTGGAATTAAAAAACCGTTGGGAAAAACAGTTAAAACTTAATGTATTGTCTTCCGTAACCGATAAACTGAAATTACAGGAAAAAGAGAAAGAAGATAAAGGAACCAAAAAAGAAGGAACAACCGCTAAAAAAGAATCCGATTCCAAACCGAAAACCATGGAAGAACTGGAGAAAAACTCCCGTGAAACCACTTTAAAATCGTTGGATGAATATTTTGGATTTGTTCAGGAATTAGGTCGCGACGACTGGTTTTCAGTGTATCTGAATTCGATTGTAGAGCGATTCGATCCGCATACCTTTTATTTCGCACCAGACGACAAAGAGAAATTCGACATCAGCATTAGCGGAAGTCTGGAAGGAATCGGAGCGCGTTTACAAAAGAAAAATGACTATACCGAAATTACCGAACTTATCCCGGGCGGACCGGCATGGAGAGGTAAACTATTAGAACAGGGTGATGTGATCATGAAAGTAGCTCAGGGGAACGGAGAACCGGTAGATGTAGTGGGAATGCGTTTGGATGATGTGGTGAAAAAAATCAAAGGTAAAAAAGGAACCGAGGTTCGTTTAACCGTTAAAAAAGTGGACGGTACCATAAAAGTGATTCCAATTGTCCGTGAGGTGGTTGAAATTGAAGAAACCTATGCCAAATCATCGATCGTGAAAAAAGGGGATATGACCTATGGTATTATCAACCTTCCGAAATTCTATATCGATTTTGAAAATAAAGATAAAAGAGATGCTTTTAAAGATGTCGCTCAGGAAATCGAGCGTCTTAAAAAACAAAATGTTCAGGGTATTGTCATGGACCTTAGAGATAATGGAGGAGGATCATTACAAACCGTAGTGGATATGGTTGGTTTGTTTATCGATCAGGGACCGGTGGTTCAGGTGAAATCGGCTAACGGTAAAAAAGAAGTATTGTACAACAAACAATCAAAAGTACATTGGGACGGACCGTTGGTGGTTATGGTGAATAATTTCTCGGCTTCGGCATCGGAGATTTTTGCAGCAGCTATCCAGGATTACAAACGGGGTGTGGTTATCGGAAGTAAACATACCTATGGTAAAGGAACGGTACAAAATGTAATCGACCTGAACCAGTTTATCCGAAGCAATCCTTATGGCGACTTAGGGGCGTTGAAAACGACCACACAGAAATTCTACCGTGTTAACGGAGGTTCTACGCAACGCGAAGGGGTGTTAAGTGATATCGTAATGCCGGATCGTTATTCGTATATCGATATGGGTGAGCGTGATATCGACAATGCGATGCCATGGGATAAAATTGACCCGGCGAATTACCAACCGGTAAAAGGATTGGATTTTACACCGGCTATTGCAAAAAGTAAAGAGCGTATGGCGACTAGTGAACAATTCAAATTGATCGATGAAAACGCCAAGTGGATTAGTTCCCGTAAGGATGTAAATACACTAAGTTTGAATTTTAATAAATTCCGCGCAGAAGAAACAGCCGTTGAAAACACCGCTAAAAAATTCAAGGCACTGGCCGATTATAAAAACAACTTGTCTTTTAGTTCGCTACCGTACGAAAAAGAACTGTTTAAAAATGATACCGTTTTGGCTCAGAAAAGAACGCGTTGGCATGAGAGTCTTGGAAACGATGTGTATGTAGATGAGGCGGTTAATATCTTAAACGATATGAAAAGTAGCGGGAAAGATATTAAAGGAACCATCACCTTAAAAGACAAAAAAAATAAAATAGTTGATAAAGTAAATTAATGAGTTTATCAAATCAATCGCTTACTGCTTTAGCGCTTCAGAAGTTCCGCAGGAACTTTTGGGGCGTTTTCAGTTTTGTATTTATAGCCGTTCTGGTGTTCATTTCCATTTTTGGGTATTTTCTAGCACCGGATACCACCAAATATGCCAATTGGGGTGATTTGGCAATTCGTTCCAAAGAACCCGGATTTAAGGTGACCATGCTACAGGTTCCGTTGGAAAACCAACCCGAAAGCCATTGGTATGATTATTTTACGGGGCATCCGGAGACGATGATGCAAAAGCCAATTAATAGTTATAAGATAGCAAACGACAGCTTGTATTTTGACGAATATTCGGAAGATAAGAGTATCGTCATTTCCGATAAAATTCCATTATCCGCTTTTGGAAAAAATGCCGACAGTAAGACGATTGAAAAAGAAAATATTTCCGAAAAGAAGTTCCTTCTGGGGACGGATAATCAAGGACGCGATTTGCTTAGTCGCTTGATCATTGGATCGCGGGTTTCCATTGCGATCGGATTTGTGGCGGTTTTAATCTCATTGGTAGTTGGGGTTTTCTTTGGTGCTTTGGCGGGTTATTACGGCGGAAAGATCGATGCGATGGTGATGTGGTTGATCAATGTGATCTGGTCGATTCCAACCTTGTTGTTGGTTATCGCGATTACACTGGCATTGGGAAAAGGATTCTGGCAGGTATTTGTTGCCGTAGGACTTACGATGTGGGTGGAAGTCGCCCGTGTAGTACGCGGACAGGTTATGGGAATTAAAGAAATGCAATACGTAACCGCGGCACGTGCTTTGGGATATACCAATAGTCGGATTATATTCCATCATATATTACCAAACAGTATGGCGCCGGTGATCGTAATTTCGGCGGCCAATTTTGCCTCGGCGATTCTGGTCGAAAGTGGATTAAGCTTTTTAGGATTGGGCGCACAATTACCGGTACCGAGTTGGGGTGCTATGATCAAAGATAACTACAATTATATCATCCTTGGAAAACCATATCTGGCAATTATTCCGGGTGTGGCCATGTTGCTACTTGTTTTGGCCTTTATGATGATCGGAAATGCCTTACGCGATGCACTTGATGTAAAAACGTAAAACAAAAAAGCCTTCATATGAAGGCTTTTTTGTTACGCATTAGGATTGAGATTTTTCAGGTTTAATTGCGCTTCCTGTAATTCAATTTTGCGCTCTTTATTTTTGTTGCTCAGTTTTAAAAGCTTTTTCTTCCATTTGATATCGTCTTCAGCGGTAAGCTTATTTTTGTCTTGTAAGGTTTTATACTTTGAAGATTGTTTGTCTAAATCCTTCTGACTGTCGGCTAATCTGTCGGTTGCTTTGTGTACGTTTTTCTGAGCCTTTTCAATATCTTTTTTGATTTTTTCGGCTTTTTGTAATTCTTTGGCCAGTCGTTTTTGTTCTTTTTCGGCAGCTTTACGCTGCTTTTCGGCTTCCTTAAGCGCTACTTCATGTTCTTTAAGTTTTGCTTTTTCCAGTCGCTCTTTTTCTTCTTTGATTTTTTTTAAGTCTTCAAGACTTTGTGTAAGGTGGGTTTCGGCATTGTTGCTAACGGTTTCTTTCGAAATTTCCTGTCCAAAACTAAACTGCGTTGTAATAACAGCTAGTGCAACCATCAATTTTACTTTCATAGATACTACTTTCATTAATTTTAAGAGGGTTATAACTATTTACTATCTTTACAAATGTAACAAAAATTAAGCCATGCTTTTAGTAATAGCGATGAAACGACCTGTATTTCTGATAAAACTCTTTTTCGTGTTTGTTTTCTTTTTTTCGTGTGATAAAAAGACACCCGCAATACCGGATACCGTTTTGTCTGAAGTGTCAGAAAATGGAATTGTGGCTTCGAAAGATACCGTGGCAACAACTTTTAGAACGACGGATTTTGATTATTTCCCGACATCAACAACCGGAGTGGTGATCAACCATGAGGCGTATTCCTTTTCCTATGCCGAACCCTACGAACAAGCGGAATGGGTAGCCTATACGCTAACAAAAAACGATTTGTCGAACCAGAATTTTAAGCGTCCGTTGTTTGTGGAAGATAAAGCTGTGAAGTCGGGATCGGCGAGTTGGCGGAACTACAAACAATCCGGTTATGATAAAGGACATTTGTGTCCGGCTGGTGATCGGAAAAAGAATTATAAAATGTTTGAAGAAACCTTTCTGACGTCTAATATAGCGCCGCAATTGCATCATTTTAATGATGGTGTCTGGAACCGACTGGAGCAGAAGGTACGCTATTGGGCTACAAAATACGACGGATTATATGTGGTAACCGGAGGCGTTTTATCTGAAAACTTAAAAACCATCGGCAAAGAAAATGTCGCCGTTCCGAATTATTTCTATAAAGTACTGATGACCAAAAAGGGCGATAAAATGATCGGATTCCTGGTGCCGCATGCCGTTAGCGACCGACCGTTATACGAATTTGTAGTCGACGTGGATACGATTGAAAAACTGACCGGTATCGATTTCTTTCCGCAATTACCGGATGCGATCGAAAATAAATTCGAAAAGAACAGCGATTATAAAGCCTGGAGTTTTAATTAGATTACCATTCGTTTACTTTGTTGGCATCCATTTTCAGGAATACAAACAGTAAAATCGTAAATGCCCATAAACTCGATCCACCGTACGAGAAAAAGGGTAGTGGTACTCCAATGGTCGGGAACATCTTAATTAGCATCGAAATATTTACAAAAAAGTGGGTAAACAGGAACGTTGCGACACAATAGCCGTATACCCGGCTGAATTTTGTTTTTTGATGTTCGGCCAGATAAATAATCCGCATAAAAAGAGTGACAAATAATACGATTACAACCGAAGCACCGGCAAATCCCCATTCCTCACCAACGGTCGTGAAAATATAATCGGTATGCTGTTCCGGTACGAAACCTCCTTTGGTTTGGGTTCCTTCGAGATAGCCTTTGCCAAGCCAGCTTCCGGATCCAATGGCAATCATCGACTGATTCAGGTTATATCCTTCACGCTGCATGTTTACATCTTTTCCTAGAAGTACATTGATACGGTCTTTTTGGTGAGCCTCCAATACGTTTTCGTAGACATAATCCACTGAAAACACAAATCCCGTTATCAATACAAAAATAATCCCGTAAACAATAGGATTCCGGTTGATACGACGGTTAAAGATATAATGGATGATCATTATAATAAGTGCCAGTATAACGATAAATACCGGTTTAACAATGAGTGCCAGAATAAAGAGGGCGATGGCAATAAAACCGGTCCAAAGATACCAACTGGGTAATCCTTCGCGATATAATACGAATACCAATGAGATAAAAATCATGGCACTACCGGCATCGGGCTGTAAAAGGATCAAAACAACCGGAAATCCAAATACTGCCAGTGCAATTAACTGGTGTTTAAATAGTTTTATATTGATCTGAGTGTCGCTGAGTAACTTAGCCAAAAGTAAAGCGGTGGCCGTTTTTACGAACTCAGACGGCTGAAACCCAAAACCGCCAAACTGGTACCAGTTGGTCTGACCTTTAATGGTCTTACCAAAGGCAAATAGCCCGAGGAGGAGAACAATACCAAGCGCGTAGAATACAATGGCGTACTTTTCGAATATTTTGGCATCTACAGAAAGTATGGTAAAAATCAACGGGACGGTTAGCATGATAAAAAGCATCTGCTTACCGTAGGTCTGACTTAGGTCAAAAATTGAGGTTTCCTCAAGGGGTAACGAAGCCGAGTAGATATTCATCCACCCCATGATCACCAATACTACATATATAAGTATGGTAATCCAATCGATATTATTCGCTACGCTCTGATTCTTCATTATCTGTTATTGATTGTAAAAGGTACCCCACTGGTTACCTTGTCGTATTCATGTTGTAAACTGCCTTCCAGCATTCGTTTTTCCAAATCGGTACGGGTGATGGTTTTTTTCAGATACTTCTCAATCATCAAACTGGAAATAGGCCCGGCCCAACGTGCTCCCCAATAACCGTTTTCTACCAATACGGCGATGGCGATTTTAGGATCGTTACGCGGTGCAAATGCTACGAAAACCGAGTGGTCGGTTAGCTGTACTCTTTTTCCGTTGATCTTGGTAAAGTTTTCGGCCGTACCGGTTTTACCGCAAATCTCAATTCCTTCTACGCGAAGGCTGGCTGCAGTACCCATGTTGTATACGTCGAATAAACCATCAATAACTGGTCTGAAATATTGTTTGTCGATAGAAGTGACATGTTTTGTGGTGAACTTCTTGTCGATTTTATGTTTTTCAATTTTTCGGATTACGTGAGGCGTATAATAATATCCTTCGTTTGCAATAGTAGCCATCATATTGGCCAGCTGAATAGGTGTCATAGTTACCTCTCCCTGTCCGATGGAATTGGAAATAATGGTCGTACTTTTCCACCCTCCGTTTGGATACCAACGATCGTAATAGCGAGAAGTCGGGATATGTCCTTTTCTTCCCGGTGGAAGATCGTATCCCATAAAGTTCCCCAATCCGAAGCTTTTCATGTGGGCACTCCAGGCATCTACACCAAAACGCGGTTTGTTGTATTTTTCGATGGTTCGTTTAAATACGTTGGCAAAATAGGCATTACAGGATTTGTAAATACCGTTGTGTAATTTGATGTTTCCACCCGGACAGTGGCATTTCATAAAGGCGCCTCTACCGTAAGAGAATCCATGGTGACATACAAAAGTCGTATTTTCGTCGATTACTTCTTCCTGAAGTCCGGCCAAACCGGTTAGTATTTTAAAAGGCGATCCCGGCGGATATTCAGCTAAAAGTCCACGGTCGTATAATGGCTTTGCAATCGAATCGTTGTAAAGCATGGTATAATTCTTTGAACGCTCGCGGCCTACCAAAATTGCCGGATCGTACGATGGAGCAGTCACCAAAGCCAGAATTTCACCGGTTTTGGGTTCGATGGCAACAATACCACCGCGTTTGTTTACCATCAAAGCTTCGCCATACTTTTGAAGTTCCGAATCGATGGTCAGGGTGATGTCTTCTCCCTGAACGGCAATCGTATCGTAAATACCTTCTTTATAAGGGCCGATTTCGCGGTTAAAACGATCCCGCTGAATGTATTTTACACCTTTGGTACCGCGTAGAACCTCCTCATACATCTGTTCTACACCCTGCATACCAATTAAATCCCCACTTTTATAATAGGGCTTCTTTTTGATGATATTGTCGTTTACCTGTGTGATATACCCGAAGATGTTGGCACCCACGGTAACCTGATAGTCCCGTAAGGAACGCTTTAAAACTTCAAAACCCGAAAATTTGCGGATCTTTTCCTGAAAAGCGGCATATTCCATTTTGTTTAACTGAGCGATAAACACCGAGGGTAGCATCGGACTATAAACGCGTGCCTTTTCAATTTTTTTGATAAACTCTTCTTTGGTAATATTAAGAAGATTACAAAATTCCAGCGTATCGATATTTTTAACATCTTTAGGTGTTACCATAATATCATACGACGGTTGGTTGGCCACCAATAACTGGCCATTACGATCGTAGATATAACCGCGTTCCGGATATTCGTATTTGATTTTGATGGCATTATTATCCGATTTTTGAATATAAGAATCGTCTAAAATCTGCAAATAGAAAAGCCGTGCCATTATCAGCAGTGCTGCAATAACAATCAACCCGGGTAATAAAAGTTTTCTCATCGTTTGCTAGGCTTAATTAAATAAATAATTATGATGCAAAGCAGTAAGGTAAATATAGTGCTTAGTAAAGTTCGCAATAAAATATCCCAAATAAAATTAAAACGGAATATTTCTAATAAATATAATACTAAATGATGGGTGACTACAGCAATGAGAATAAACGAAAAGCGTTCGGGTGTTAATTTATCGGTGATTTTAACCGTTTGGTATTCATAACTCACCCCAAATGAGAATTTAAAAAAGGTAGGTCTCAAATAAGCCAGGGTTACGCAGGCAGCCGCATGTACACCTCCGGAATTGGAAAACATATCCATTACAAGTCCGAGGAAAAAACTGGCTACCAGCAAACCGGCTTTACTACCGTTTACCGGGTACAAAATAATAAAAAGAATGTACGGATAGGGGTTAATAAAACCCAGAAAGTCGATGTTGTTAAAGATAACAACCTGTATAGCGAGCAGCACGACAAAGCGTAAGCTATTTGTAATAAACGTACTATTCATTTTTTGTTTCTTCTTCTAATTTCTGGATTTCCTGTTTTTTCACGTTTTCGATTACGTACACATGGCCTAAATTGGTCATGTCGTTAAATAAACGAACGTTTAGTGTATAATAATTGGTTGCCTTGTCGATATACACTTTGTCGATGGTACCGATAGGGATATTTTCAGGGAAAATTTCCGAACGACCACCGGTTACAATGGTATCGCCTTTACGTACTGAAGCCAGACGAGGGACATCGATCAATTGCGCAAATCCTACGTTTTTACCATTCCAGGTTAAGGATCCAAAATGATTCGACTTTTTGATTTTAGCATTGATTTTAGACTTGATATTCAAAACGCTTTGTACGGTCGAATAACCATTAGAAGTCTTTTCGATCATACCAACCACTCCCAAACTGTTTACGACACCCATATCGGGTTTGATACCGTCTTTTTCACCGCCTAATAACGTGAGGTAATTTTCTTTACTGTTAAATGTATTGTTGATTACCTTGGCATTATACACTTTTACATTTTCCATTCCCGCCGGTTTTGGTAAAGCATTTCCGGCCGTTAATGAATCGGTATTGTTAAAAAGCAGTTTTTTCAACTGGGCGTTTTCATTGGCCAGCTGGTTGTTTTGTTCGCGAAGGTTCAGATATTCTTTAACGTTATTGATCTTTTCATATACAAATCCGGTAAAGACATTTGCCGAACTAATATAACGGCTTCTATGGTAGGAATGGGATTGTATGGTCAATGATAAAGAAATGCCCAAAAGCAGCAAAAACAGTAAGCGGTTACTGTTTTTTAATATAAAGTTAAAGATTTGCTGCATGAATTAGTTCTTTATTTGATAAGAATCCCTTTGAATTTCTGAATATTTTTTAATGCCATTCCTGTTCCTCTTACAACGGCTCGTAACGGGTCTTCGGCGATATAAACCGGTAAATCCGTTTTTTGGGAGATCCGCTTGTCAAGTCCTCGTAACATCGAACCTCCACCGGCTAAATAAATACCGGTATTATAGATATCGGCGGCCAATTCGGGTGGTGTTTGTGATAAGGTTTCCATAACCGCATCTTCAATACGTTGAATGGATTTATCCAAAGCTTTTGCAATCTCACGGTACGAAACGTCTACCTGTTTTGGTTTCCCGGTTAACAAGTCACGTCCCTGAACCGACATTTCATCCGGCGGCGTATCCAGGTCTTCCGTAGCGGCACCGATAGCAATTTTAATTTTTTCAGCGGTACTTTCTCCAACAAAAAGGTTGTGTTGTGTTCGCATATAATATACGATATCGTTGGTAAACACGTCACCGGCAATTTTAACCGATTTGTCACAAACAATTCCGCCTAAAGCGATCACGGCGATTTCGGTAGTACCTCCTCCGATATCGACAATCATATTTCCTTTCGGCTGCATAATATCGACCCCGATACCGATAGCCGCAGCCATCGGTTCGTGGATCAGGTATACTTCTTTTCCATTAACCCGCTCACAGGATTCTTTTACCGCACGCATTTCCACTTCCGTAATACCGGAAGGGATACAAACCACCATTCGCAAAGCCGGTGTAAACATTTTTTTCTTAAGCGCCGGAATGCTTTTAATGAACAAACTGATCATTTTTTCCGATGCGTCAAAATCAGCAATTACACCATCCTTTAGGGGACGTATGGTTTTGATGTTTTCATGAGTCTTACCCTGCATCTGGTTTGCTTCTTTACCAACAGCAATAATTTTCCCAGAAACACGATCACGAGCAACTATAGATGGACTATCAACGACAACTTTGTCATTGTGGATAATAAGGGTATTTGCGGTACCTAGGTCAATCGCAATATCCTCAGTCATGAAATCAAAAAATCCCATACAAAAAAGGGTTTAATACATTTATAAATAATTAGCCTACAAAAATAATAAAATTAATGTTTAAAATGACGAACTCCGGTAAATACCATCGCAACTTTATTTTCGTTGCAATAGTTGATACTCAGTTCGTCTTTTATAGAGCCACCGGGTTGAATAACAGCGGTAATACCGGCATTTTTTGCCAGCTCAACACAATCCGGAAAAGGGAAGAAAGCATCGCTTGCCATCACTGCTCCATTCAGATCAAAATGGAATGAATTTGCTTTTTCTACAGCTTGACGTAAAGCGTCTACTCGGGACGTTTGTCCGGTTCCGGAAGCGCATAGCTGTTTGTTTTTTGCAAAAACAATAGTATTTGATTTGGTGTGTTTACAGATCTTTGAGGCAAACAGTAAATCTTCAATTTCCTGTTCTGTAGGTGCTGTTACTGTAACGGTTTTTAAAAGCTCTTTATTGTCTGTAATATTGTCTTTATCCTGAATTAACATTCCATTAAGACAAGTGCGTACCTGTTTTGTAGGTAATTCCACATTGTTCTGGATCAGGATGATTCTGTTTTTCTTTTCTTCTAAAATAGCGATGGCTTTTTCGTCGTATGCCGGAGCAATTACCACTTCACAAAACAACTTGTTGATTTCTTCCGCAGCGGCTTCGTCAATTTTTCCATTGGCGATCAAAACACCACCAAAAGCCGAAGTCGGATCACCCGCTAAAGCATCCAGATACGCGTCTTTCATTGTCTTACGCGTTGCCAATCCACAAGCATTGTTGTGTTTTAAAATCGCGAATGTTGGATCGTCGTTTTTAAACTCGTTCATTAAGTTCACTGCCGCATCAACGTCCAATAGATTGTTGTACGAAAGTTCTTTTCCGTGTACTTTGGTAAACATCGCGTCGAAGTCACCAAAGAAATACCCCTTTTGATGCGGGTTTTCTCCATAACGCAAAATCTGACCGTTGTCTACACTCGCTTTATAAACGGTTTCATCGGTGTTGAAATAGTTAAAAATAGCACCGTCATAATGCGAAGAAACGTGGAATGCTTTGGTGGCCAAAAGACGCCTTTCTTCCAAAGTAGTTGCGCCGTTTCCGTTGGTGATCATGTCAAGGAATAACGCATATTCGTTTACCGATGCTACGATAACGGTATCTTTAAAGTTTTTAGCCGCCGCACGGATCAGGGAAATACCACCGATATCAATTTTTTCGATAATATCGGCTTCACTGGCTCCGGAAGCAACGGTTTTTTCAAACGGATATAAGTCAACGATAACCAAATCAATTTGCGGAATTTCGTACTCTTTCATTTGTTGTACGTCGCCTTCATGATCCTGACGGTTTAAGATTCCTCCGAAAATTTTCGGGTGTAAGGTTTTAACACGTCCGCCTAAAATCGATGGATATGAGGTTACCTCTTCCACAGGAACTACCGGAATACCTAGATTTTTGATAAAATCTTCGGTTCCACCGGTGGAATAAATAGTCACCTTATGGTCGTGTAATTTTCTAACGATAGGTTCCAGGCCGTCTTTGTCGAATACCGAAATTAAAGCCGATTGAATGGTTTTTGTTGTGTTCATTGTGTTGTTGTGTTTTTTAAAGGTGCAAAAGTAATTATTGTTATACTAACATTCAAAAGAAAGGGCATGAGATTTTAGTCTTTTTTGATTTTTTTTCACGGTTTCTGATCTGATTCACAGCTTTATTGGGAGCAGAACTTTAAGCAATGGAAGATAATCGGATAAGGGTAGACTTCGGTTATGATAGGACTATTGGGTATTTGTGTAAATTTTCTGTAACATTTACGGTTTTTTATGGACTAATCAGCTAGGATATTGCTCAAAAAATACAGAATTTTACAAAAGTTAAACACGTCACTATGTTGTTATACCTACGACTGCTAAAAGAAAGTCTGAGTTTTGCACTCAATGCTTTGCGGAATAATAAATTGCGAACCCTGTTATCGCTGTTAGGTGTTACAATAGGTATCTTCTCGATTATTGCCGTGTTGGCGGCTGTCGATTCGATGGACCGTAAAATCAAAAATGACCTTAGCGGATTGGATAAAAATACGATCTATCTGATGCGTTTTTCATTTGGACCTTCGGATATCCCACAATGGAAACGCGAGCAATTTCCAGATGTTACTTATGAAGAATTCGAATATCTGAAACGCTCGTTAAACGATTTGGATAAAATTTCATTTAACCTGTTTACCCGTAAAGAAAATATAAAATACGAATCGAATACGGTTAGTGGGATTGATATCAACCCGTGTACCAGCGAGTTTATCGATATCGAGAAACTGAAATTTGCAAAAGGACGTTTCTTTAACGAATCGGAATCCAATTCCGGAACACCGGTGATCATCATTGGGAATGAAGTCGCGTCCGGTTTGTTTGGAAGTCTGGATCCGATTGGAAAAAAAATCCGTTTATACGGACAGCGGTTTACAGTAATCGGTGTTTTGGAAAAAGAAGGATCTACTACTTTTGGACAAAGTAAAGACATCTCGGCTTTTTTACCGGTTAATTTTCTCCGACGGTTGTATGGCGATAACAGCGATATGCTAACACCGGCGATTCTGATAAAACCGGTAAAAGGCGTGGATATCGAAGCCTTTAAAGGCGAATTAATACAAAAACTGCGTACTTTCAGAGGGTTAAAAACGGGAGATATCAATAACTTTTTTATCAATGTGCTATCCGGATTTACCGATCTGATCGACAATATCGTGGGACAAATGAATGTTGTGGGCTGGATTATAAGTGGTTTCTCCCTGTTGGTGGGTGGTTTCGGAATTGCAAACATCATGTTTGTATCGGTAAAAGAGCGAACCAACCTAATCGGAATTCAGAAAGCTTTAGGTGCGAAAAACCGATTTATATTATTTCAGTTCCTGTTTGAAGCCGTTATTCTATCGGTCATCGGAGGATTGGTGGGAATGTTTTTGGTATGGGTAATTGCTTTGGTATTATCGAAAGCTCTCGATTTTGAATTCGTTCTCGGTTTCTGGAATATCATTATCGGAACCTCACTAGCCGCATTTATCGGATTGATTTCCGGAATTATCCCGGCGATTTCGGCCTCCAAACTGGATCCGGTGGAAGCCATCCGAAGCGGAATGTAGAAAAAAACACCTGACAGGTTTCAAAAACCTATCAGGTGTTAAATATATTACGCTGAAGCAGTCGCTGCGTTTTTATCGATTTTATTCACCAATCCAACTAAAACTTTACCCGGACCTACTTCTGTAAACAAAGTAGCACCATCGGCAATCATTTGTTGTACGGATTGTGTCCATTTTACCGGAGCGGTTAATTGTGTGATTAAATTCTTTTTAATTTCAGCAGGATCCGAAACCGCATTTGCCGTTACGTTTTGGTACACCGGACAAATAGGGGTATTAAATGTAGTCGCTTCGATAGCGGCAGCCAATTCTTCGCGAGCCGGTTCCATCATAGGCGAGTGGAAAGCACCACCTACCGGAAGGATCAAAGCGCGTTTTGCTCCGGCTTCTTTCATTGCTTCGCAGGCTTTTTCCACAGCGGTTAACTCACCGGAAATGACCAACTGACCCGGGCAATTGTAATTCGCCGCTACAACTACTCCATCGATTGAAGCACATACGTCTTCCACCACCTTGTCTTCAAGTCCTAAAACAGCGGCCATAGTAGAAGGCGTGATTTCACAGGCTTTTTGCATTGCCATCGCTCTCTGGGAAACCAGTTTTAAAGCGTCTTCAAACGATAAAGTGCCGTTGGCAACCAACGCTGAAAATTCCCCTAACGAGTGACCCGCAACCATTTCCGGTTTAAAATCGGCACCAAGGGTTTTGGCTAAAATCACCGAATGTAAGAAAACAGCCGGCTGCGTTACTTTGGTTTCTTTTAATTGTTCGGCAGTACCTTCAAACATGATGTCGGTAATGCGGAAACCTAATATATCGTTTGCTTTTTCGAATAGTTCTTTTGCCAGTGCTGAATTTTCGTATAATTCTTTACCCATTCCGGTAAATTGAGCACCCTGACCTGGAAATACATATGCTTTCATATTCTTATCTGTTGGTTTTGTTTGTTATTGACGGACAAAAATAGTGTTTTTTAGCATATTGGGAAGCAGATTGTTGTTGGGGGTATACTAAGAAACCGTTGCAGTATCCTTTAAAAGATATGCTGCAACGGTCCTACTTAAAACCAGATTATGAAATAATTATTGCTTTACAAGTTGTAATTCGATGTTTAAACGAACGTCATCGCTCACCAATACACCACCGGTTTCTAAAGCAGAATTCCAGTTTAAACCCCAGTCTTTACGGCTGATTTTTCCGGAAATGTTTAACCCGGCTTTGGTATTTCCCCATGGGTCTTTCATTAATCCACTGAATTCTACCGGTAGTTTTACAAATTTAGTAACACCACGTAAGCTAAGATCACCAGACAATTCGTAGTTGTCGTCGTCTACTTTGGTAAAAGATGACGCTTTAAAAGTCAGTTTTGGGTGGTTTTCCGCATCGAAAAAGTCAGCGCTTTTCAAGTGGTTGTCACGGTCGGCGTTTCGGGTATCTACCGAATTAACATCGGCTGAAAAACTAATCGAAGCATTTTCGAAATTGTCACCATCGGTTGTGATAGTCGCATCGTAGTTTTCGAATTTTCCGGAAACATTAGTAAACATCATGTGTTTTACTTTAAATCCTATTTCTGAATGTGTCGGGTCAATTGCCCATTTTGTAGTTGCCATACTGATATGTTTTAAAAGTTATAATAATATTTTGATTTTTTAGTTATTCAATTTCCATCGGAACTTCCATTAACAAAAATTCTGCATCGGAAGTCGCGGTAATGGTTGCTTTGTCGGTATTCCAGATTCCCAATCCGTCACGGGTTTCTAAAGCTTGATCATTTACAGAAACGGCGCCTTTTAATACAAAAACATAAAGTCCGTTACCTTCTTTTTTAAAGGTATAATCGGTTGTCACACCAGCGTCGAATTTCCCCATATGAAACCAGGCATCTTGATTGATCCAAACCCCTTCGTCATCCGGATTTGGAGACAGAACCTGTTGTAATACATTATGTCTTTCGTCTTCGTTTAATGTGATCTGATCATAGCGTGGAGCCACATTTCGTTTGTTTGGGAAAACCCATATTTGAAGGAACTTAACTTCTTTGTCGGCGTTTTTGTTGTATTCGCTATGACGTACACCGGTTCCGGCGCTCATCACCTGGATATCTCCTTTTTTGATAACGGTTTTGTTGCCCATACTGTCCTGATGTTCTAGATCGCCTTCCAACGGAATACTGATGATTTCCATATTGTCGTGCGGATGGGTTCCAAATCCCATTCCGGCGGCTACGGTGTCGTCGTTTAAAACGCGTAAGGCTCCGAAATGAACCCTTTCCGGGTTAAAATAATTCGCGAAACTAAAGGTGTGGAAACTTTGTAACCAGCCGTGATTGGCGTTTCCTCTGGTGTTGGCTTTATGCAATACGATATTTTCCATAATCTTTGAGTTTGTGTTTTGAATATGATTAAATCCTACGGTTTCTTGTGGGTCGGAAATAGCTTCTTTGGCTAGTGCCGTTCCGGTGATGACTGCTCCGGTTCCCAGTAAACTTTTTTTGATAAAATCTTTTCGGTTCATAACGGTTATTTTGATAGTTCAAAGATACAACCAGTTGATACCGAATACACTTAACCTAGATTAAGAAATAAAAAAATCCCCGTCACAGTAGTGTTAAACGGGGATATGAAGTTTATTTTTTGAGTAATCGGGCTTTCATCTTACTGAAAAACTCCGGTGTTACTCCTATATAAGAAGCGATTTGTTTTTGCGGCAGGCAATGGATCAGATCCGGATGCTTTTTGGTAAACTTGTCATAACGCGCTTCGGCGGTAAAACTAAGGTTGTCAATTAACCGTTGCTGATTGGCGACAAGCGAATTCTCAATCAGTATTCTAAAAAAGCGTTCCATTTTAGGGACTTGGTCATAAAGGCGCTCCTGGTTTTCTTTGGATAATAGTATCACCTCCGAATCTTCGTTGGTTTCGATATACAATTGTCCGGGACGTTGCGACAGATAGCTGTACATATCGGCAATCCACCAACCGGGCGAGGCAAAACTCACCACGTGTTCCACGCCGTTTTCATCGATCGTATAACTGCGTAAAATACCTTTGGTCACAAAATAGGAGTGAAGGCATATTCCGCCCTCCTTTAATAAAATGCTTTTGGCTTTATAGGATTGAAATTCCGTAGCCGCCACGACGCGCTCCTGTTCTTCGGGGGTGAGTGTGACATATCGGGCAATAGTATCAAGGAGTAGGTTCATGTTTTAGCCGTTTACGTGTACGAAGGTAGCGGTTTCTTTGGCTCTTTCGGTAATCGATTCGATTGGTGTTTCCAACGTATCATTGGTTAAAACAACACCCATGCGACGGTATGGTCTGGAGGTTGGTTTTCCAAATATTCTGAAATCTGTTTTTGGTAAAGCGGCTATTTTTTCAATTCCGGTATAGGTTGGGTTTTCGGAATTTTCGGAAGCCAAAATCACCGCGCTGGCACCATTTTTTTCTAACGTGATGGCTGCGATTGGCAGACTCAAAATCGCACGCAGGTGTAATTCGAATTCGTTAAAATTTTGTGTTCCGGCTAAAGTTACCATTCCGGTATCGTGCGGACGTGGTGATAATTCGGAAAAATAAACCCCTTCGTCGGTCAGGAAAAATTCCACACCAAACAAACCGGCGCCACCTAAGGCTTCGGTTACTTTACGTGCCATATCCTGCGCTTCGGCGATATCTTTGTCGGAAACACGAGCCGGCTGCCAGCTTTCCTGATAATCCCCGCGCTCTTGTCGGTGACCAATTGGTGCGCAGAAAAGCGTTGGATTGTTATTTTGGGTTACGGTTAGTAACGTAATTTCAGAATTAAAATTTACAAAAGCTTCCACGATGACTTCCACAACATCGCCACGCGAACCCTCTACGGCATATTGCCAGGCTTTAGCGATATCGCCTTCCGATTTAATAGTCGACTGTCCTTTTCCGGATGAGGACATTAACGGTTTAACCACACAGGGCATTCCAACTTCCGAAACGGCTTTTTCCAATTCTGCGGCCGAAGTAGCATAACGATAATTGGCCGTACGCAAACCTAAATCTTTGGCAGCCAAATCGCGGATCGCTTTTCGGTTCATGGTAAAATTGGCTGCTTTGGCCGAAGGAACCACGGTGATACCTTGTTTTTCGTAATCGTAAAAACGTTCGGTACGAATGGCTTCAATTTCCGGAACGATAAAATCGGGTTGGTGTTTGGCTACCAGGACATCCAAAGCGGCACCGTCGAGCATGTTGATCACTTCAAAACCATGCGCGACTTGCATCGCCGGAGCATTGGCATAACTGTCGACCGCAATTACGGTTTGTCCGATACGTTGTGCAGCGATTACAAATTCTTTTCCAAGTTCGCCGGAACCTAATAGCAGTATTTTTTTTGTCATTGTAGTGTGTTGTATTTTAGTTGTTTGTTGTTGTGGAATGTCGGACTAGCCGTTAAAAAAAAGTCCCGACAAAGTCGGGACAAATTTATGCTAAAACTTCCGAAGTTGCTACCGCTTCTTTAATACGGTGCAAAGCTTCTTTTAGTAGATCGTCGCTGGTTGCGTATGAGAAACGAATGCAATTCGGATTTCCGAAAGCATCGCCGGTAACGGTTGCCACATTGGCTTCGGCCAAAAGATACATGGCGAAATCATCCGCGTTGTTGATCAATGTGCCACGCAATGTTTTTCCGAAGAAAGCCGAAACATCCGGGAAAACGTAGAAAGCACCTTCCGGCACATTAATTTTCATACCTGGGATTTCTTTGATCAAACCAACCACAAGATCACGGCGTTGTTGGAATGCCTGAACCATATGGTGTAATACCGATGGATCGGCATTTACCGCTGCAATCGTTGCGCGTTGTGCGATGGTATTGGCACCACTGGTAACCTGTCCTTGCATTTTGGTACAAGCTTTGGCGATAAATTCCGGCGCACCAACATAACCGATTCTCCATCCGGTCATGGCAAAAGCTTTCGCAACACCGTTTACGGTAATGGTTCGTTCCAGCATACCCGGAATCGAAGCAATACTGCAATACGAACCGGTAAAATTGATATGCTCGTAAATTTCATCCGATACCACATAAACCGAAGGGTGTTTTTCCAACACTTGTACCAGAGTGGTTAATTCTTCTTTACTGTATACCGAACCACTTGGATTACAAGGGGAACTGAACCACATCATTTTGGTTGCTGGTGTAATGGCTGCTTCCAGTTGTTCGGGAGTGATTTTAAAGTCACTTTCGATGGTTGTTGGAACTTCTACCGGAACACCGCCGGCCATTTTGATAATCTCGTAATAACTTACCCAATACGGCGCTGGTAAAATAACCTCGTCACCAGGGTTGATCATCACTTGCGCGATGTTGTATAACGATTGTTTGGCACCGGTCGATACTACAATTTGTGACGGTTTGTAGTCTAATCCGTTATCTCGTTTGAATTTTTTACAAATAGCTTCTTTAAGATCCTGATAGCCTTCTACTGGTGGGTATGAGCTGTAATTGTCGTGAATGGCCTGAATTGCGGCTTCTTTGATAAAGTCGGGCGTGTTAAAATCGGGTTCACCAAGACTTAGGCTGATGATGTCTATTCCGGCAGCTTTTAATTCTCGGGCTTTAGCAGCCATGGCCAGGGTTTGCGATGTCGATAAATTATTAATTCTATCAGAAAGCGGATTCATAAAAAAGGATTTGTTTTGAAGTTTATGGTTTTATATGTAGTTTTAAGCGATGGCCGGTTTTTGACCCATTTCTTTTAAGTGTTTGAAATGCGAGTAAATCGCAGCACGCATCGTATTAAATTCGTAGTAGGGAAGGTTGCATTCCATAGCCGTTTGTTTTACGATTTCCCCTATTTTGCTATAGTGAATATGGCTGATGTTCGGGAAAATATGATGCTCGATCTGATGGTTTAACCCTCCGGTATACCAGTTGATAATTCTGTTTTTCGGTGCAAAATTGGCAGTCGTGTATAATTGGTGAACCGCCCAGGTGTTTTCCAATTCTCCATTTTCGTCCGGTTGCGGGTGTTGAATGTCTTCTACAACGTGTGCCAATTGGAATACCACACTTAGGATTAATCCGGCCGTATAGTGCATGATAAAGAATCCTAATAATACTTCCCACCAAACGATTCCTAAAAGCATCGGAAGGATTAACCATAAGGCAAAATAAATGATTTTGGTAATGACCAATGTTGTCCATAATTTAAACGGACTTGGGAATTCACCATACGATAATTTTCGTTTGATATAACGGCGCATCTGACGGAAATCGGTAGTAATTGCCCAGTTAAACGTTAGTAAACCATATAAGAAAATAGAATAGTATTGTTGAAAACGGTGTACCGGCGACCATTTGGCGTGTTCGGTAAAACGGATAATGCGTCCGGCATCAAGATCTTCATCATGTCCGTGGATATTGGTGTAGGTGTGGTGCAATACATTGTGTTGTACTTGCCAGTTGTACACATTTCCGGCTAGGATATACATACTACCGCCCATGATTTTGTTTAACCAGGGTTTCGAAGAATAGGCACCGTGGTTTCCATCGTGCATCACGTTCATTCCCACACCGGCCATTCCCACACCAATCAGGATGGTCATCAATAAATGAATCCATAACGGCATACTAATGGTCAGGATTAAAAAATACGGAACCAAAAAGATACTGAACATGATAATGGTCTTCATGTGTAGTTTCCAGTTTCCGGTTTTCTTGATATTATTTTCCTTAAAATAATCGTTAACTCTTTTGTTTAGTGTTCTGAAGAATTTTAAACTATCGGTTTTTGAAAAAAGTGGAGTCTGTTTTATCATAAGTTTATTAAAATGCAAAATTTCAGCTCAAAGGTAATTATTAATAGAAATGTAATAGGTTAAAAAGGGAAAAAAATGATGGACAAAATGATTACTTTTGTGGAAAATTTTGAATAATGCAGGATATTGTAAAGTATTTTCCTAATCTAACAGAAGATCAGGTTTCTAAGTTTCGTGAATTGGAAGTTTTGTATAAAGATTGGAACGCTAAAATTAATGTGATTTCGAGAAAAGATATAGACGAATTATACGAAAAACACGTATTGCATTCGCTGGGAATTGCGAAGATTATGGAGTTTAAACCGGGATCGAAAATTATGGATGTGGGCACCGGAGGCGGTTTCCCTGGAATTCCGTTGGCGATACTGTATCCTGAAGTGGATTTTTATCTGATTGATGTGATTGCCAAAAAAATCCGTGTGGTAAATGAAGTGGCAATGGCTTTGGGATTACAAAATGTAAAAGCCGAACAGATGCGTGCGGAAAACGTAAAAGGAGAATTCGATTTTATCGTAAGTCGTGCGGTGACTAACATGCCGGATTTTGTAAAATGGGTAAAAGATAAGGTGAAGAAAAAGCAAAATCACGAACTGAAAAATGGGATACTTTATTTAAAAGGTGGTGATCTGACGGAAGAACTGCAGGATTTTCCAAAAGCAACCCAATATGATCTTGCGGATTATTTTAAAACAGAATTTTTTGAAACCAAAAAAGTGGTGCATTTGCCATTGAAATATAAGGCGTAGTCACACCAATTGGTGTGGAAATACAGGTACCAGAAACAAGAAAAGCGCACCAATTGGTGCGCTTTTCTTGTTTTACACTTGACAGGTTTTTAAAACCTGTCAGGTGTAGGAATATTGTTATCCTAAAAACGGATATCTGTAGTTTGTTGGCGGAACGAATGTCTCCTTAATGGTTCTTGGTGATACCCAACGCATTAAGTTTAATACCGAACCGGCTTTGTCGTTAGTTCCGGATGCTCTGGCTCCTCCAAACGGTTGTTGTCCTACAACGGCTCCGGTTGGTTTGTCGTTGATGTAGAAGTTTCCGGCTGCATTTTCAAGGGCTTTAGTAGCTTGCTCGATAGCGTAGCGATCCTGACTGAAGATGGCTCCTGTTAAAGCATATTCAGAAGTGCTGTCAACTAAAGCAAGGGTTTCTTCCCATTTCGCATCTTCGTATACATAGATCGTCAACACAGGTCCGAATAATTCGGTTTCCATAGTTGTATATTTTGGATTTGTTGTAACAATTACCGTTGGCTCGATAAAGTATCCTACGGATTTGTCGTAGTTACCACCCGCGATAATTTCGGCATCGCTGTCTTTTTTCGCCTGATCGATAAATCCGGCTAATTTGTCAAATGAACTTTCGGAAATTACCGCAGAAACGAAGTTCGACGGATCTTCCGGTGATCCCATTTTCATAGAAGCGATATCGGCTACTAATAATTCTTTAACTTCCGACCAGGTCGATTTTGGTAAATACGCTCTGGAGGCTGCTGAACATTTTTGTCCCTGATATTCGAAAGCTCCTCTTGATAAAGCGGTAGCAACCTGAGCCGGGATAGCCGATGGGTGCGCTACTACGAAATCTTTACCTCCGGTTTCACCTACGATTCTAGGGTATGTTTTGTATCTGCTGATGTTTTGTCCGATTTTAGCCCACATATCGTTGAAAACGCCTGTAGATCCTGTAAAGTGGATACCTGCGAAATCAGGACTAGCTAATAAGGTGTCGGAAATCATCGAAGAGTTACCGTATACTACGTTGATAACACCAGCCGGTAAACCAGCTTCTTTGAAAACCTCAACAATTACATTAGCGGAGTAGATTTGCGTAGCACTTGGCTTCCAAACCACTACGTTCCCCATTAAGGCCGGAGAAGCAGGTAGGTTTCCGGCAATCGCAGTAAAGTTAAAAGGAGTGATTGCATATACGAAACCTTCTAACGGACGGTGTTCTACGCGATTCCAGATACCTTCGGAAGAAATTGGTTGCTCGGCATATACCTGAGTCATAAACTGAACGTTAAAACGTAAGAAGTCGATTAACTCACACGCAGAGTCAATTTCTGCCTGGTGAACGGTTTTTGCCTGTGCAATCATCGTAGCAGCATTGATTTTAGCGCGGTAAGGACCTGCTAATAAATCGGCTGCTTTTAAGAAAATAGAAGCACGGTGTTCCCAGGAAAGGGCAGCCCATTTTTTCTTCGCTTCCAAAGCAGTGCTGATTGCTTTTTCGATATGTTCTTTTTCGGCTTGGTGGTATTGTCCCACGATGTGTTTATGGTCGAATGGAGGGGTTAGGTTTTTGGTGTTTCCGGTACGGATTTCCTCGCCACCTATATATAAAGGTACATCAACATTAGCGTTGTACAATTCTTTGAAAGTTGCTAAAACAGCGTCTCTTTCCGGTGTACCCGGCGCATACGATTTTACTGGCTCGTTTACGGCTTTAGGTACATTATAAATTCCTTTTGGCATAACAATTTGTATTTATTAATTATCAAATTTTCGCGTAGCGAAGATACAAATTATTCACGAAAAAGGTATTTTTTGTGGTGTTAATGCTTTGGTAAAATATGAATTAATTCAAGGCAAAAGGGGCACTCAATCGGAATGTAGGAATTATTACACGGAACGAACGGGTTGAGGTAAAATTAATCATGTTAAAATACCCGCGCATGGCGCCAAATGGGGATGAAAGCAGGCATCCGGAACTATAGGTGTGTTTTTCGCCCGGTTTAAGTACCGGCTTTTTGCCAATCACGCCTTCGCCGTCAACAATCTCAAGATCGTTAAGGGAATCGTAAATTTCCCAATGACGGGAGTTCAGTTGAACGGAATCCTTGCTTTGGTTTTCGATTGTGATCTCATAACTAAAGGCAAAGTGAATCTTATAGTTTTTGAAGTAAGTGCCTTCAAAACTAGTCAAAACTGAAATTTTTATGCCTCTGGTTATTTGTGAAACCATAATTTTTCCGATTGGATTTTAGGAAATAGACCCAAAAATAACAAATATTTGAATCGATTCGGATAATTTTAAAACTTTTTTAATTCGTAATGTTTTCGGAAGTGGCAAAACCACGCCCGATGATTTTGTCGTAACGGTCGTTGTTTCCGCGGTAATACACGATCACAAAATAATTGTTTTCCGTTTGGTAGAAATTGCCGTCAATTGCGTTCTGATTGTCTACTTTACCTTTGGCGTCCAATTGTACATATTGGTAGTTTACAAAACCCTGTTTGAGTAAAATAGCCTTTTCATAAACCCCTTTCTGCGCGTTAAAGTCCATTTTGTTTTCCGGTGTCAACGCATAATTGTTGAACATTCCGTTTACATAAATGTCTTTTTTGTCGATCGTTGTTGGTGGAATCAAAGTAAAATAAACCCAGGCATAATCGGCTTCGGTTTCACCGTTTTCGGAACCGATGTTGCGCACGAAAAAACTTCCGTTAATATCCGGATAATAGGTGTACGGTTTGTCGCCTCTTGGAGAATTGGCAAATAACAGCGAATTGTAAATTTCACCGGATGTCACCTTTCCTACGTTATTGCCGGGATTGCGGATGTCTTTATTGTCGAAATACAAAAATTCATTGCCACCCCAAAACTGGGTTTCCTGATTGTAACGGTAAATCAGATCGGAACCTAAGGTATATTGCGGTTTGATATTTAAAATGGCATTGTCCCAGCGTCCGTTTTGTAATAAGGCGACTTTGATATTCTGAATAGGGTTTTGAAATACGTTATTGTCACCCATTTTAATAGTAAAATCCAGATTTTGCTTTTTTTCAATATCGGTCAGATTACGGGAACGTTTGATCTGTAATGCAACGGATAGGTTTTCTTCATAAACGATAAAACGTCGGGAAAAAACCAGTTCCTGATTGTCGTTAAAAATCTTGATCATATAATTACCGGATAACAAGATACGGTTAAAACGATTCGGAAAGGCTTGTTTGTAGTGCGAATAAATCTGGAGTGTATTAAAAGAATTCTGATAGGTCATAATTCTTTGATTGTCCATTCCCTGAAGGTATTCCGATTTGGCCAACATGGTTGGTGTCCAGTCGTAATTGTATTGGGTAATGGTATAGTAATAATCGGCTTCGTTGCCAAATAAATCGTCAAATTGCAATTCGAAAGGATCGCCCAAACGAAACATTGGTATCGTATTGGCGCCACTTTGAACAAACGACACGGTTTTGATGTTAAACGGCGGATTCACTTCCTTTTCAACCTGAGAAAAAACGGAAGCGGAACCAAATAATACACAAGACAGAAGCAGTAAAAATCGTAGTTTTTTATAAAATAACATAGGGCTTTTTTGAATTGTCAGTGAGGTAAAGATAAACAATTCGCTACAACATTACGTTAAAAAAACTGTCCGGGATGTATTTTATTTGCGACAAACGGGTATTATTTCCCCTTTAGCCAGACAATAGCGTTCTACGAGTTCCGGATCCATTTTTTGAGTGTAATCTTCTTCGGTTACGGTAAAGCCCATGCTTCGAAGCTTGTCGAAATAATCCCGTCCGTACACGCGCACATGATCATACTGACCGAAAATGGCGGCTCGTTCTTTGGGATCGGTAATGGAATCGTCTTCAAAAGTTGTCGCACGGTTTAAATCCTGCGGAATCTGGAAAATTCCCATACCACCGGGTTTTAAAACGCGGTATAGTTCCTGCATGGCTTTGGTATCGTCCGGAATATGTTCCAAAACGTGGTTGCACAAAATCAGATCGTACGAATTATCGGCAAATGGGAGATTACAAATATCGGCCTTTACATCTGCCAATGGCGAAAGCAGGTCGGTTGTCGTGTAGTCTAAATTTTTCTGGTTTCGGAAGCGTTTATAAAAAGCCTGTTCCGGTGCAAAATGCAATACTTTTTTGGGTGCGGTAAAAAAATCGGTTTCATTTTTCAGATACAACCAAAGCAAACGATGCCGTTCCAGCGAGAGTGTGCTGGGCGACAATACATTATTCCGTTGTGTGCCGTAGCCGTAAGGAAGGAAACTTCGGAAGCTTTTACCATCGATCGGGTCGGTAAAGGTAGTTCCTCTCAGCGTCAAAGCCAAAACAGGACGTACAACATAACTCAGCCGGATCAGTAACGGTCTCGGAATCGTATTCAGTATAAATTTGAAAGCAGATTTCATGCACAGGGATTTATCGTGCAGACACTACTATTATATATAGTGTCTGCACGGGTCTTGTTTTTAGAGTACTAAAGCTTGTTTTCGGAATTCGTTTTCTTCGTCAGATTGAATACCTAATGCCTGGTAAATGTATTGGAAAGTGGATAATAATTCCGGTTTTCCATCTACTATGGCTACATCGTGCTCAAAATGAGCGCTCGGTTTTCCGTCACGAGTTGAAATAGTCCACCCGTCTTTTAGGGTTTTGATGTTTCGGGTTCCCATGTTGATCATCGGCTCGATGGCCACAACCATTCCTTCGATAAAAAGTTTTCCGCGACCTCTTTTACCGTAGTTTGGCATTTCCGGTTCTTCGTGCATTTTACGACCCAAACCATGACCGACTAATTCGCGAACCACTCCATATCCATGACCTTCAGCATATTTCTGAATCGCATTTCCAACGTCTTCCACACGGTTTCCGATTTTAAATTCACGGATACCGATATATAAGGACTCTTTGGTAACCTGAAGTAATTTCTTGGTTTCGGGAGCTACATCTCCAATTTCGAAAGTATAGGCGTGGTCTCCGTAAAATTCATTTTTGATAACACCACAGTCAACCGAAACAATATCGCCTTCCTGAATTGGTCGGTCGGTCGGTAAACCATGGACAACTTGGTCATTTACACTGGTCAATAAGGTCGATGGACATCCGTATAATCCTAAAAATCCCGGGATGGCCTGGTGATCTCTGATAAAAGTTTCGGCTAATTTATCCAGTTGAAGCGTGGTGATACCGGGTTTGATTTCGCCGGCAATCATCCCTAAGGTTTTGGAAACCAGCAGGGCGCTCTCACGCATTAATTCTATCTCTTCTCTTGTTTTAGGAATAATCATAACGTTATTTTTCAGACTGCAAAAGTACAATATTCTGTTGATTAATTTTTAATTGAAATGCAGGTATGAGTTTTATCATATTTTCGTAACTTCTCTGGGTTTAATTTTACCTAAAAGTTAAAGTGTATGAGCAAATATGTCACTGCAGCGGAAGCTGTAAAAGTAATAAAATCGAATGACCGTATTTATGTTCAGGCGGCGGCGGCAACGCCTACAGTCCTGACCAAAGCGCTGGCCGATCGGGCTGGCGAGCTGAGAAATGTTGAATTGTGTCACCTGCATACCGAAGGGGAAGCAGCATATGCCAAGCCCGAACTGGCAGAAAGTTTTCATGTTAATTCCTTTTTTATCGGGCAAAACGTCCGGCATACGATAGCCGCCGGTAACGGATCGTATACGCCGGTATTTTTAAGTGAGCTACCGCATTTATTCCGAAAAGGCGCTATTCCGTTGGATGTGGCTTTTATACATGTATCGCCACCGGATAGCCATGGTTACTGCTCATTGGGTGTTTCGGTGGAAGCTTCCATCGCAGCGGTAGAAAATTCAAAAATTGTGATTGCACAGGTCAACCCGAATATGCCGCGAACATTTGGGGATGGTATTTTACACGTTTCGGAAATCGATTATCTGGTTGAGGTTAATGAGCCGATTCACGGACATGGCTCGAAAGAAATCAATCCGATTGAGGCTAAAATCGGGGAACTGGTAGCCGGACTGATTGAAGATGAAAGTACGCTGCAAATGGGAATTGGTTCGATCCCGAATGCGGTGTTGGCACAACTGGTGCATCATAAAAACCTGGGATTGCATACCGAAATGTTTTCGGATGGTGTAATTGATTTGATTGAAAATGATGTGATCAATTGTAATTTTAAAGGGGTTAACCGCGGACGTGCGTTGGCAACGTTTTTAATTGGTTCGCAACGGTTGTATGATTTTGTAAATGATAATCCGTTTATCGAAATGCGGGAATCATCTTATGTGAATGATACTTCTGTAATCCGTAAAAATCCTAAAATGATCGCGATCAACTCGGCGATAGAAGTAGACATTACCGGACAGGTTTGTGCCGATTCGATCGGAGCCAAAATGTATTCGGGTGTAGGTGGTCAGATGGATTTTGTTCGTGGCGCTTCACTGAGTAAAGGTGGAAAAGCAATTATTGCGCTGCCATCGGTTACAAAAAGAGGAGAGAGTCGTATCGTACCCTACCTGAAACAAGGAGCCGGAGTGGTAACAACCCGTTCGCATGTACAATATATTGTTACCGAATACGGTATTGCCAATTTATATGGCAAAACACTAAAACAACGTTCTGAGGAACTGGTGAAAATTGCCCACCCGGATCACCGGGAATGGATCGAGAAATCCTATTATGAACTAAGTCATTTTAAATAAAATAAAAAAGCTCCATATGGAGCTTTTTCTATTTTTGGATCGGATGTAATAACGAATGTTGTGTCATCGCTGCCGGTTTTTCGATACCCATTAATTCCAGTATGGTAGGTGCAATATCGCCTAAAATACCGTTGTCGATAAATTGTAATTCCTTATCCACTAAAATAATCGGAACCGGATTGGTGGTATGCGCCGTGTTAGGGGTGCCATCCGGATTGATCATGGTTTCGCAATTACCGTGGTCGGCAATGACAATGGTGGTATACTCGTTGGCCAAAGCGGTTTCGATGACTTCTTTTACACAAATGTCAACAGCTTCACAGGCTTTAATCGCGGCTTCCATAACACCGGTATGTCCAACCATATCGCCATTGGCAAAATTCAGACAAACAAAATCCACTTCCCCTTTTTGTAATTCCGGTATCAGGGCATCTTTAAGATCGAAGGCGCTCATCTCCGGTTTTAAATCGTAGGTGGCAACTTTTGGCGACGGACATAAGAGTCGGCTTTCGCCTATAAAAGGCTCTTCGCGGCCACCGGAAAAGAAAAAGGTAACATGGGGGTATTTTTCCGTTTCGGCAATCCGAATCTGTTTTTTATGGTTTTTCTCGAGGACTTCTCCCAGCGTTTCGGTAATATTTTCCTTGTCGTAAATAACATGAACGTTTTTATACGTATCGTCATAATTGGTCATCGTCACATAATACAAATCCAGTTTGTGCATGTTTTGCTCATGTAAGTCTTTTTGCGACAACACCTCGGTTAGCTGACGTCCGCGGTCGGTTCTGAAATTAAAGAAAATAACGACATCGCCGTCTTTTACCGTTGCAGTTGGATGTTGCTGTTCGTTTACGATAACTATCGGTTCGATAAATTCATCCGTCACATTATTATGATAGCTGGCCAAAACACTCAACACCGGATTGGTAGAAGGTGTTCCTTTTCCATTGACGATAAGATCGTATGCCAATTTGATGCGTTCCCATCTTTTATCACGATCCATAGCATAGTAACGGCCAATGATAGACGCTAGTTTGGCATTGGATCGATGCAGATAGTTTTCAAGATCTTCAATATATCGGGCACCCGATTTCGGATCGACATCACGGCCATCGGTAAAAGCGTGGACAAAAACGTCGTGCACTCCGGATTCCTGAGCAGCATCCAGCAGGCCTCTTAAATGGGAAGTGTGCGAATGTACGCCGCCATCGGATACAAGTCCTAAAAAGTGAACCGCTTTATGATTCTTTTTGGCATAGTCGAAAGCTGCCTGTACTTCTTTTTCGTGATTCAACGTTTTATTCTGAACGGCAAGATTGATTTTTGCCAGATCCTGGTAAATAATTCGCCCGGCGCCAAGGTTCATGTGGCCCACTTCGGAATTCCCCATTTGGCCTTCCGGAAGGCCAACATTTAAACCGTCGGTACGTAAGGAAGCATTCGGATATCGGGTATAAAGACTATCGATAAAAGGAGTGTTGGCATTGTCGATGGCTGAAACTTTAGGATCGGGTGATTTTCCCCAACCATCCAGAATCATTAAAATAACTTTCTTTTTCATGTTTTGAACCATTTTTTGGCATTGTTGTAATCAATATAGTAACGAAAACTAATTGATAGTGTGTTGTTAAGATTGTTGCTTAAAGTGTGCTCTAAATTATCAATAATATTTTTATTTAAGCGCCTTTCGCTGTGAATTGCATTGTTTCGGTACAAAATTGACAACTGACTGCCGGGTGCAAACCACCACGAATAGGATAAATCGAAGTTCCAGATTTTAAAATTGGAGTTTTGGTTCTCGTTATACGATGTATTGGGAAGGAAATACCCCTCGTCGGTTAGCGTAAGGAAATTATGATTTTCAGCATACGACCAGTAATAACGCGCCTTCAGGTTGATGGTCATCTTGCTGTTAATCGAGAACTTTCCGGTTACGGTATTTTCGATGGTATTCCGGTTGCGATTCGCAAAGATGATCTGATCATTGTTGAAATCGACCCAGCCTTTTTCGTTGTTTTGACGACTCCAGTCCACCGCGTAAATCAATGTGAACTGATCGCTAAAACGGTACCTCGGACTAAGTCGGATTCCGTAATTGCGGCGTTTGTCCTGATCGTAAAAGTCTACAAACAGATTGGCATCCAGGGCAAATGGATAATTGTAATTGGTGGAAATATCAACCCAATTAAATACATATTTCGGATTGTACACATAGCGGCCATCCCGGCGCGGTTGGTAAAAATCGAAGGTTTCGAACGGCGATACTAAAAAACCGGCTCCGAAATAATGATTCTTTTTATCGGTGGTTTCCAGATTAAATTCCAAGGACGCTTCCTGTGGTTTTCCAGTTACGTTTTCGAATTCACTATAGGCAATCGAGCTGATTTTAAACGTGTTAAAGGTTTTGTTCGGATTTAAAATACGATAACTGCTACTAAAGGTGAAGTTGTGGTAGTTGGTCATAAAAATGATTCCTAAATCATTGATGTCGTATTTGTCTGATATATAACTGGTATTGGCGCTAAAGCGATAGTTTCCACTGGTTTTTCCAAAGTTCAGATAAGCCGTATACCCATTTTTATTTCCGTCGAAGTCATTCACGTGACTAAATTTTGCATTTCCGGAAAGGTTATAGGTATTGGCTTTGGTATTCAGATCAAAAAGGAAAGCACTTACATTGGCATCCCGAAAAGCACCGTCGCGAATCACGCTGGTGTTGACCACCGAAACGGAGGAGTTTTTCCGGAATCGTTGATCCAGCACCAGAATGTTATAATTGGTCAACGGTTCGACCACTTCGGTACGGGTTGCTCCGGTTTCGGAGTTTCGGATGGTTGCTTCGGCTTTTTCAGTAACCGCATTCATCACACCAATTCCAAGCCCTTTTGCCGTCCGACCGGAAATTTTTACCGCATTGATCAAATTAATTCGGGATGGATATTGCTGGATTTCTTCATTTTCGGCAATCGAGGGTGAAGTAGAAGGCGAACCGCCAATCCGGCGGGAATACAGTAAGCCTCCCTTATTGAACATATCGGTACCCTCGGTAAAAAAAGGTCGGTTTTCATTAAACTGCTGTTCAAACGGACCAAGATTCAGGACGACATTATCAAAAGCGGTTTGCCCGAAATCGGGAACCAGAATGGCATCGAGCGTAAACGAATCGTTGATTCCGTATTTGATGTCCATTCCCGCTTTAAACTCGGTATTGGTGCCGCTGGCTTTGTTGTGATTTACATAATAGGAAGAATAGGGAATCAGAAACAGACGGGTAGGCGGTTTGATATCGTGGATTCCGTCTAAAATCCCGGCCTGCGTAATGGTATTGCCGATTTTATTATCGATCCGATTCCAGGTGAATTTTTGTCGGTCGCGACGGATTTCCCTAAAAAAATTAACGCCCCATATTTGTTCTTTTTGTTCGGAAAAGCGAAGGGCGGCATACGGAATTTTCATTTCAACGGTCCAGCCAAAATCGGTTAAGACAACATTGCTATGCCAGATTCCGTCCCAGGAATAATCTTCTCCGCTTTCGGTAGCGAGACAATCCATTTGCGTTCCGGCGGTACTCACAAAAAAGCGGAAATCCTGTTGTCCGTCGTTATAACCATTAATAAAAATACCGAAAAAATCGGAAGTTCCGAACTTGTCTCTTTCGGTAATTTCTTTTACGATTTTGGTAGGATCGTCATAAAGTATGGCCGAAATATAAATACCGTCATCGTCGTATAAAACCTTTACCTCGGTACGTTTTTCGTAAGGAGCCGGGTTTCCGTTATCGGGTTGAAAGGTGATAAAATCGGATGCAGATTCCGTATTTTTCCATTCATTTTCGTCGGGTTTTCCGTCGAGAATAATGGAGCCTTTAAGAGGAGAAGCCTTAAGTCTTTTTTTATTTTGAAAATCGGGTGTAACCTCCTGTCCGAAAATAAATGTTGCATTTATGGCAATAAAAACGATAAAAATTACGTTTTTCATTTAATTTTTGAGTTGAAATTAACAAATATACTTTTTTTAAATCTGTTTTGTAAGAATAAAAGGTGTTTTAAATGTTAAAATGTGATAAAACGGAATTTAAATGTTAAAGTTAGGGGGTAAATGATAAAAAACATTTGGTTGTTTAAAATTTATCTATATTTTTGGGCTCGACACACAGTAATATAATTAATAGAGTATCAATGGCTTATAGAGTTTTGCCGGTTTTGTTCCTTTTTTTGTTGTCTTTTAAACCACTAAGCACAAAGGAAACAGACCCACCAAAGTTAGTAGCGGCCAACGCGAAAGCTTCGTTTGAATTAAAAGTTAAAAATTTATACACAGCGCTCAATCCACAAAGGTTCGCAATGCCTAAACTGGAGAGTTTTTCCAAGGCATTGGAAGGTTTTTACCAGTTGAAAGAACAAGGCCTTGTGAAAAAAGATATTTTAACTTTAATCGATTTTAGTTTGTCTTCTGCCCAAAAACGACTTTGGGTGATCGACATGGCTACCAACACCATTTTACTGCAATCGGTAGTGTCACACGGTCGTAACAGCGGTGACGAATTTGCTACGGATTTTTCCAACGAAAACAACTCCTTTAAGAGTAGTTTAGGTTTTTATGCAACAGGCGAAGTTTACCAGGGTAAACACGGAATGTCTTTGCGTTTGGATGGATTGGAATACGGTATCAATGACAATGCACGCAATCGTGCGGTGGTAATGCACGGTGCCGATTATGCCAATGAAAACATTATTTCAAAACAAGGCCGATTGGGAAGAAGTCAGGGTTGTCCTGCTGTTCCGGTTGCTCTTCACAAAGAAATTATCAATTTAATAAAAGATAAATCCTGTCTTTTTATTTATCACCCGTCACGAAATTATGAGAATAAGTCAAAACTAATCTCGTAATTTGGCGTAGAGTTCGAAATCAAGATCATAAATATCGTTTCTGAATTGAAGCCCGTCTTTGTCCATCCAAGCTGTCCAATACAGCTGATGCACAAAGGTGGGTTTTTTCAATACGATACTTTGCGTTTTGTTGGACGCAATCATTTTATCCACGCGTTCCTTGCTCCAGTTGTTCTCTTCTTTTTCCAGAATAAATCCAGACAATTTAAAAGGATCCTCAACCCGGATACAGCCCGAACTTAGTGCTCTGTTATTGAGTTTAAAGTAATCCCGGTGATTGGTATCGTGCAGATATACCAAGTGTTTATTGCTGAAATTAAATTTGATCAATCCTAATGAATTATTCGCACCCGGTTTTTGAACATAACGATAGTTGTTGGATTTTCCGGAGTTCCAGTTTTCCGGACTAACCACATTGCCTTTCATATCGTAGATGGTGATTCCGGTTGAGGCGAAATAATTCAGGTTTCTACTGGCCGATGGTGTCAGATCTTCTTTTAAAATCGTTGGCGGAACCGTCCAGGTAGGGTTAATCACCAGATTGCTGAACTTTGACGATAATACCGGTGTGCGTCTTTTGGCACGTCCCACAACGACACGGTGATTCTGAATCGTATCGTTATCATTCACCAGATAGAGATTAAAATCAGGTATATTGATGATCACATAACTTTCGCCTAATTCCCTTGGGAACCAGCGCCAGCGTTCCAGATTGGCAATGATTTGTTTTTTTCGCTGTGCTTTTGAAAGATTCATCGCCGCGACTGTTCCTTTTCCAATAACGCCATCCGGTGTTAAACCGTGTCGTTTCTGGAATTTTTTTACTGCCAACTGTGTCTTGTCGTCATACACTTTTGTCAGGGAATCCGGTTTTTTATAGTCGCCCCAATACGCCAGTCGTTTTTTGACGTCGAGTATGGCCGCATTGGTATCGTTAGGGATCAATTTGTCTTTTACCGAAATATTTTTCAGATTGTCATTCGGCATACTTTCGATTTTTCGAAGGGCATCTTTTAGCCTCAGATAGACGATATGTTTCGGTTTTAATGAATCCAGGCTTTCCAGAATCGTATGGTTTTTTAAGGCATACTGTAATTTGTGACTAAGGTCAATCTCCTTTGGATACATATCCCAATCGGAATATAATTTGGTCGGTTCCAGTTTACCGTTATACAAATGACTGGCTAGTTTGTAAAAGATTTCCGTATGCAGAATATCATTGGTAATCCGGTCTTTTTCCGCCAGACTTTTATGATTGTTGTCCTTTTCTGTAATGGTGTTGAAGTTATAGTCGTCCGGATTTAGTCCATCCAATTCACTGTTTTTAATGGATTCGGTCAACGCTATGCGATCCTTTTCCAATGTCCATACGGTTTTGTACAGGTTGTTTTTATAGAATTGTTTTACTGCATCCGAACTATTGGCAAAATAAGTGGAATCAATGGCAATGGCTTCCGGAAAAGCAAGTGGGGTTACTTTTGCCGTATCTTTAACTATAATCTGTTTGTCTGCCATAGCAGTCGGCTCCTTTTTGCAGCCAAAAAGAAACATGGGAACCAATAATAGACAGTAGCGATGCAACATAGTCATATAAATTTATTCTATAAGTTACGAAAATAATGGTAAACCAAAAAAACTGTAGGTTTTTATACCATTTTCCTCATAACAAAATGTATGCCGATTGTTGGAATGTCAAAAGCATCACCGACAATTTCATATCCCATTTTTTTATAGAAATCGACAGCAGCTTCTCGCGCATTAAACCAAATGAGGGATCCGTTTTGTTCTTTAATGCAGACTTCTGCTTCGCTAACAAGGCGTTCTCCATATCCTTTTTTTTGGAATTCGTCCAAAACTGCCATTCCTCGGAGCTGAAATTGCCCAACTTGAGGAAACGATTTGTGGCGGGAGGCAAAAATGGAAACAATTCCAGCGAGTTTACTGTTGTTGTATAACCCCAAATGGGTAGTTGTTTCCAAATCGTCTCCTTCAAAAATACAGCTTTCGATAGGTTTCCCCGGTCGTAAAACCGGTTGGCGTACCTGAAAAGTAGTACTACTGTTGATTTTTTTTACGAAAACCATTTTTTGTTCTTCTGAATAAATTCAGGCAATATAATTATTTTGACACATAATATAATTATAACTTAGATGCAGGAAAAATGAAATAGTTGCTTCAAAAAAGAACTTTTTTTTAAATAAAGCCCAAAAAGTAGGTGGTGCACAACATTTTAAGCTCCGATAAGAGGGGCTTATTTTTTAGATTGCATTTTAAAAGCATTGTAAACCGCCTGGTGAATCACCGTGGCATGCGTTTCGTCGGCCATATAATCGAATACCACTTTTGCATTTTTATGCGTTTTGATGCTCTTGTAAAGTGATTCCACTTCCTGGTACATTTTCAAATCTTCGTCTTTACTGGGAGCGCCAATATAGATGGTAACCGGATTTTTTAGATTTTTCGTCAAAAGGGTTCCGGCATTTTTTAATAAGGCCTGCTCGCCCCACCATAAACTCGGACTAATAATGATATAGTTGGTAAACAACTGCGGACGCTTGGCTAAAATTTCGGTAGCCATTAATCCAGCCAATGATTCTCCGATAACAGTTTTTTGCTCGCTCACACGGTAGTTTTTGGTCATATAAGGCTGTAGTTCTTTTTCAAGGAAATCCATATAATTTTGCGAACCGCCATATTGCGGAAAACTACTCTTTTTAAAACCTTCTTTTTCGATAAAATCGGTGTTGGTCACGGCAAAAGTAAAATCACGTCTTCGGTTGGTGTTTTCAATTCCTACCACAATTGAGCCGGGTAGGCGATTCACCCACGATTGGGAACTGAAGCGTACGATTCCGGCAAGATGAATGAAATCCTCTTCCATGCCGCCGTCAAGGATATAAATTACCGGGTATTTCGCATTGGGATCGTCGTGATATCCTTCCGGCAGTGTGATGTTGATGGTTCGGTTTTCGTTTAAAACGGTAGAAAATAAAACGTCCGATTTTCCAATAACTAAGGGTTTGTCCTGAGCTTGTAGAGCCAGATTCGTAGCGAGTAGCAGTAAACATGTAAGTAGCAGATTTTTTAAAGGATGTGTCATATAATTGAATTTACTTTTTTGGATGTATAACTTGTAACGCGTTTCCAGATATTAGGTTTTACTTTTTTATTTCAGTACGGTGTAATCGGACAAAAGTATCCGAAATAAAAAAGAAAAGTGTTTACATATGTTGAGAATCGGCCATTATTTTAGTTTGATTCGACTTAGCTGCGTTGGCGTGATTCCGAGGAAAGAAGCGATATGATGTTGTTTGAGTCGCGGCACAATCGCAGCATAAGACGTCAGGAAGACATTGTAACGAATTTTGGCGTCATCGGATTTTGTGGAAATTTCCAATAGTTCTTTTTCGATAACCCAGTTTTTCTCCAAATAATTAATGTAAAACAATGCCATGTCGTGTCGTTCGGCAACTAATGTTTTAAAACGATCGGCCGGAATGGATAAAACAAGACTGTCTTCCAAAGCCTCAATCGAAAAATGACCGGGTGTTTGTGTTAGTAAGGCCGATGCCGATGCGATGAATGTGTTTTCGGGGAAGAATTTTTTAATAACCTTTTCACCACTATCTGTCGGGAAATAGTACGCAAAAAGACCTTTTACTACATAATAATAGTATTTTGGAATGCTACCGGCAGTTAAAAGAGGATTGTTTTTTGGGGTGCTAATTTCATGACAAAGTTCTTCCAGTAATACAATACTTTCCGGAGTTAGAATAGCGGCGCTTTCAAGATTGGATCGGAAGGAACTCAGAGGCATACGATTTGGGGTGTTTTCCATTTTGATAGGACTAAATTACAAAAACAGGAGACAGTATTTTGAAAAAAGAAACGGATTTTATAGCATATTTTTTTTGTTTTGGATCTTTTTAAAACTATTTTTTGATACAACCGAATGATGAAGGAGCACCGTTTGAAATCTCATTTTTTAATGTTTATTTGCTTAAATGGTTGAAAATAAGAAAGGTGAAGTAGGGTCTGAAGCCTTATTTTGTCGGGCCTTTTAAATGGTCGGCACACAGTCGGAAAACGACTATTGGCTATTTTAATTTTTTTCTAAAAAAAATTGCAGGGGAGTAAAATTATTAATTATATTTGCACTCACAAAAGCGGAAGTAGCTCAGTTGGTAGAGCTCCAGCCTTCCAAGCTGGTTGTCGCGAGTTCGAGCCTCGTCTTCCGCTCTGCTAAAAACCTGATGGGGTTTTAAAAACCATTAATTGCGGAAGTAGCTCAGTTGGTAGAGCTCCAGCCTTCCAAGCTGGTTGTCGCGAGTTCGAGCCTCGTCTTCCGCTCTGAAAACCTGATGGGGTTTTAAAAACCATTAATTGCGGAAGTAGCTCAGTTGGTAGAGCTCCAGCCTTCCAAGCTGGTTGTCGCGAGTTCGAGCCTCGTCTTCCGCTCCATAAAAAAACCGAAACATTTGTTTCGGTTTTTTTGTTTTTATAAGGATGCTATTTCAGATCGCTCAAATCACTTTCAGGAGCAATTTCTTCCGCTTCCTGATGTTGACGGAATAAGCGGGCGTTTAGCGCTCCTTTAAGGGTAATCGTATTTCCGCGTACTTCCAGCCAGCTTCCTTCGCGCAATCCCAATACCGACTGTGGATTAAAATGGTGGAATTCGTTAATACGGGTCTCGCGGGTTTCGCCCATGTGGGTTGAATTCGTATCCGGATCCAGATAATGCGGATTGATATTAAACGACACAAATCCCAATGTTTTAAAACTCGGTGGATATACAATAGGCATATCGTTCGTCGTTCCCATCGTTAGTCCACAGATGTTGCTTCCGGCTGAGGTGCCAAGATAAGGTGTTCCGTTTTTTACAGCGACTTCCAATGCGTCGATTACTTTGGTTTGGTATAATTGGGTGACCAATAAAAACGTATTTCCACCACCGGTAAAGATACCTTCGGCTGCGGCTACGGCTTCAGTAGGGTTTTCGTATTCGTGAATTCCTTTTACGGCAATGTTGATTTTGGAAAATACGTCGCGTACTTTTTCGGTATAGGCATCATGCGAAATGCCTCCGGGACGGGCATACGGAATAAATAACAAGGTCTTTACATTGTTAAAGTGAGTGGCCAGAGTGGGTAAAAGATAGTCCAGATAACTTCCGCCGTGAAGTGTGGAAGTGCTGGCAATTATAAGATTTTTCATGTTGTTGGGTTCGGTTTTGGTCAAAGATACATTTAATTACAAAAAGAAAGTCAATTGTGAAATACGTGCTTTTAACAAATTTTTACAAAGTTGTTGGCAATAAATTTGGAGAATAAGCAAATATTTTTACCCAATATATTCGGATTTATTAAAGAACGCATCTTTTTGCATGAAACAAAAACTACTATTTTTTTTATTGATCTGTACCACTCTGCTTGCGGCACAAAATGAAAGGCCGTTGAAAGGGAAGCTAATAGCTGAAAATAATAGTGATGTAGAAGGAATTTCAATTGTAAATCTGACCACAGATAAACAGGTGTTGTCCCGAAAAGACGGGGCATTTGCGGTTAATGCCGCTGCCGGTGATGTGATACAGTTTTCATCGCTTCAATATGAAGAAAAAAAGATAACGGTCAAAGAAATTGATTTTGAAGATTCAGAGTTGATCATAAAGATGATCGCCAAAGTGAATAAACTGAATGAAGTTTATATTGAGAAAAGTGGAATCACGTCCGAAAGCCTGGGTATTGTACCGATCGGACAAAAACAATATACACCGGCCGAACGCAAGTTGAAAACAGCGGGCGATTTTAAACCGATACACTTGTTGAATCTGTTGGGAGGAGCTTTGCCATTCGATCCGATTATTAACAAAATAACGGGAAAAACCGAACGGCTTAAAAAAGAACTGGCGGTGGAACGGCGTGAACTGTTGATGGATCGTTTAAAAGGGTGGTATCAGGAGCCTTTTGTTACGGATGAACTTAAAATTCCGCAGGAGCATGTAGATGGTTTTTGGCTGTATGCTATGGAGGATGCTGGTTTTAAAAAAGCCGTAAATGAAAAAAATAAAACGTTAGCTACCTTTTTAGTGACGGAACTGGCTGTAAAATATAAAAAAATAATTTCCGAATAGATGTCCGGTAAAAAAGCATATTGCGAAAAGACGCAACAAATGAATAAGATTTTTCCTTTGATTTTATTGGTAATTTCTGTAACTTCATACGCACAGAATGCAAAAGTCCTGAAAGGAAAAGTAATGGCTGCGACGTCAGAGTTGGACGGTATTCATGTGATCAATAAAAGAACGGAAAAAGCCGTCGTCACCGAAAAAGGCGGTTTTTTTGCCATAACAGCACAGCCTAATGATACATTGATTTTTTCGGCAGTCCAATTTAAAGGCCGGCAAATCCGATTGGAGGAAAAGGATTTTAATGAAGAGTTGTTCTATGTTAAATTGGATGTAATGATACGCCAGTTAAAAGAAGTGGTGATCAATGAATATGGAAATATCAATTCGGAAAGTCTGGGATTGGTTCCGAGAGGACAGAAGAAATACACGCCCGCAGAAAGGAAACTAAAAACGGCGACTGGAACCGATGCACAAATAGGAACGAATACGGTTGTAGGTCTTGATCCGCTACTCAACTGGTTTTCGGGGCGGACATCAATGTTGAAAAAAGAACTGGAGGTCGAGAAAAAAGAACAGTTCCGACAGCGGTTGGAAGGGATGTATGACGAAGAGTATTTTGTGAATACCTTAAAAATTCCGAAGGAGTATGTACAGGGATTTGTCTTTTATGCTGTCGAAAATGAACGATTTACAGCAGCGATAAAAGCGAAAAATAAAACGCTGGCTACGTTTTTACTGAATGAGTTGGCGGTCCAATACCGAAAAATAATTACAGATGAAAAATAAACTGCTGCTTATCCTGTTGTTGCTAACATTCCATGCGTTTTCGCAAACCAATACCCGGGAACTCCTAAAAGGTCAGATACAAATCGATAGTCTCGATGCCGAAAATATTACGATTTTGAATACGGCGACCCGCATTAAAACGAATACCGGTAAAATGGGGGAATTCGAAATCTATGCCCGGCCGAAAGATACGCTGGTTTTTTCGAGTCTGTCGTTTAGTCCGCTAATGGTGGTGTTGGAAAAAAGAGATTTCGACATGCAAATTCTTCGAATCCGACTTACTGTCGAAGTAAACCAATTAAGCGAAGTAATTGTAAAACGACTTTCGGGTGATCTGGAACGGGATACCCGAAAATTAAAAGATCGGAGCCAACGGATAGCCATGTCTGAAAATACCTTGTTTAAGATGGATTTTAAAACCGATTACCTGACCAAACCCACCACACCACCGGTTATTACCAGTATGAGCCCGTTAACCGGTGTCGACTTTATTAAGGTGGGAGAAATGGTGGGACGCCTCTTTAAATCCAAACGCAAGACCGATACCGGAACAGCTACTTTTGTTACGGATAAAATTTTTGCCGATGCGGTAAAAGAAAGAGTATCGATGCTGTTTTTTACCGATGTCTTAAAACTTAAAAAAGACGATATCGGACCGTTTTTGACCTATTGCGATCAGGGTGCACCTACCCGGGAATTATTGGAGCCGCAACACGAATTTGAGCTGATTGATTATCTGATCAGTAAAAGTAAAACGTATCAGCAGGCGAAAAAGAAATAATACTATCTTTGGGGGATGACAAAGTTGTTGCGATACGGTTTTTTACTCCTGTTATTGTTGAGTCTTAGTGCGGCGGGATTTCATAAATTCTATGTCTCCATTTTTCAGGTGAATTATGTGCCGGAAAAAAAAGCCCTGCAGATCACCGCACGGATTTTTACGGACGATTTGGAAAAAGCTCTGGAGCGGAAGGTTAAAAAAAAGATTTACCTCGCGACAACAAAAGAGGCACCCGAAACCGAAGAGCTTTTAAAAAAATACCTGACCGATAAACTGCATATCCGCATTAATAATACCGAAAAGGCAATCCGATTTCTGGGACGGGAAATCGAAGACGATGTCGTGATTTGTTATTTGACGGTGCCGGTAGCCGAGAAAATCACTTCGATGGAAGTGTACAATACGGTACTGACAGAAGTCTATCCGGATCAGCAAAACATTATTCATACGAATATAAATAGTAACAAAAAGAGTCTTTTGCTGACCAATAGTAATCCAAAAGAAAAAGTTGAATATTAGACTGTTATAACCATGAAAAAATCGGCATCTGTTTTTTCAATACTGGCTTTGGCAATTCCCCTGATGACCATGGGCCAGGATACAAAAAATTCCGGGAAAAGAGAACCCGGACATTACGATACAAACAAATTCAGCCAGATGTATACCCAAATGGCGACTCCGAATATGTTTCGTACGGCATCCGGCGCACCCGGACCGGCCTACTACCAGCAACAGGCCGATTATAAAATAAAAGTCGAACTCGACGATAAGAATGCCCGCCTGAGTGGCGAAGAAACCATCACCTATTATAACAATTCACCCGATCCGTTGGATTATTTATGGGTGCAGTTGGATCAGAACGAAAAGAAGCCGGATTCCAAATCGCCATTGGTGGAAAACCAGCGCATGGATGGCGCGATGACGCCCGACGGATTTACGAAAAAATTTATGGAGCAGCCTTTTCAGGGCGGTTACACCATCGAATTTGTAAAAGATGCCAAAGGGAAGCCGATGAAATATACGATCAATCAAACCATGATGCGTATTGATTTGGACAAAACCCTTAAAAAAGGCGAAAAAATCTCTTTCTCGATAAAATGGTGGTACAATATCAACAATTATAGAGTCGATGGAGGACGTTCCGGATACGAGCATTTTGAAAAAGACGGAAACAACCTCTATGTAATTGCGCAGTTTTATCCGCGTATGGCCGTTTATAACGACGTAGAAGGATGGCAAAACATGCAATTCTGGGGCGAAGGCGAGTTTGCGTTGCCGTTTGGTAACTTTGACGTTAGCATAACCGTTCCGGCCGATCACATGATGGAAGCCACCGGAGAATTGCAAAACCGTAAAGACGTTTTTACAGCCGAACAGTTAAAACGTTACCAACAAGCCGAGAATTCATACGAAAACCCGGTTATCGTAGCGACGCAGGCAGAAGCCGAACAACGATCCAAAACCGTTTCGGATCAGAAAAAAACATGGAAATTTATAGCGACCAACGTACGGGATTTTGCCTTTTCGACGTCGCGAAAATTTATATACGATGCGATGGCAGTAAAAATTGGCGGTAAAAACGTTATGGCCATTTCATTATATCCGCCGGAAGCCAATCCGTTATGGGAACAGTATTCTACCCGTGTGGTAGCGCATACATTGAAAAGTTATTCCAGTTATACCTTTGATTATCCGTATCCGAAAGCCGTATCCATTTCGGCCGAAGATCAGGGAATGGAATACCCGATGATCTGTTGGAATTACGGACGTCCCGATGAAAAAGGATTTGTAAGCGACCGACTAAAATACGGTATGATGGGGGTGATTATACACGAAGTAGGGCATAACTTTTTCCCGATGATCGTCAATTCCGACGAACGGCAGTGGACCTGGATGGATGAAGGATTAAACACTTTTCTGGAATACCTTACCGAACAAAGTTGGGATAAAAACTTCCCGTCGAGTAGAGGACCGGCAGCTAAAATCGTACCGTATATGAGTGGTGATCAACGATTTTTGGAGCCCATCATGTCCAACTCGGAAACGATTCATCAGTTTGGTGCGAATGCCTACGCGAAACCGGCTACCGGATTAAATATATTGCGCGAAACGATTATGGGGCATGAATTATTTGATCACGCTTTTAGAACCTATGCCAACCGTTGGAAATTCAAACACCCGACGCCGGAAGACTTTTTCCGTACGATGGAAGACGCCTCGGCTGTTGATCTGGATTGGTTCTGGAGAGGTTGGTTTTATTCGACCGATTATGTAGATATTGGAATCAAAAACGTAAAACAATTCTATGTGTCGGAAGAGCCAACCAAAGAGATGAAAGACTTTGCGGCCAAAAGAGGACGCTTTCTACAAGACAACGGACCATTTGTATATATGGTATCCGATAGCAGTGAAGATTTGAAGCCGGGTATGAAAAAACCGTTTGGGATTCAGGATGTAAAACTACTCACGGATTATGTGGAAACCTTATCTCCGGAAGACCGAAAAGGCTTAAAAGCGCCGAAATATTTTTATGAAGTCGAATTCGAAAAACCGGGTGGGATGATGATGCCAATCATTGTGGATCTGGAATTTGAAGACGGAACGGTAGAAAACCACGTTTTCCCGGTGCAAATCTGGCGTAAAGGAAACGAAGTGGTAAAACGCGTTTTTGCGACCGAAAAGCCGGTGAAAAAGATACAATTGGATCCGAAACTGCAAACCGCCGATATCGATACAACCAACAACGTATGGCCAAAAGAGGCGCCAAAATCGAAGTTTGATCAGTTTGAAAAAAACTAACAAAAGCACTCGGAAGAGTGCTTTTGTGTTAATAAAAATCAAAAACCGGGAAATAAAACCGGAACTTCGTAAATTTGCTACTTATAACTTTCAAACCTATAGACAATGTTTGGTATCGGAGGCGGAGAAATATTCCTTATTATATTAGTCGTTTTAATGTTATTCGGTTCGGATAAAGTGCCGGAAATCGCAAGAACTCTTGGGAAAGGAATGGCGCAAATCAAGAATGCAACGAACGACATTAAAAATGAAATTCAAAAGAGTGCCGAAGAAAACGGCCTGACCAAAGATCTGGATTTTACCAAAGATCTGGACATGGATCTGACTGGCGGTATTCGTAAAGAAATAGACAAAGCTAAAGAGGATATTGAAGATATTTCCGGACCGATAAAACGACAAATGTAATTTTGGAGCATTTAATTCAACTCGACAAACAACTACTGGTTTTTTTAAATAGTCTGGGTTCCGAACGTTTTGACGGACTCTGGCTGATCATTACCAAACAAGCCTATTGGACACCGATATTTTTATATGTATTCTACCTGTTGTACAAAAAACTGGGGTGGAAGCACATGCTATTGGTGATTTTGTCGTTGGCTTTGTTGATCGCATTTACCGATCAGATGACGAATCTTGTAAAAAACAGTGTGCAACGACTCCGTCCGTGTAACGATCCGGAAACAAAAGATATTATCCGTTTGGTAAAACAAAGTTCGTCGTTTAGTTACTTTTCGGGACATGCGGCCAATTCATTGGCATCGACTACTTTTATCGTGTTGATCCTACGGAAATATTACAAATATGCCTTTTTGTTTTTCCTGTTCCCGTTAATCTTTGCGTATAGCCGTATTTACCTTGGATTACATTTTCCGGGTGATATCCTTTCTGGTTATGTTTTCGGAATCGCAACCGGTTATTTATTTTCAAAAATATATGAACGCTATCGGAAAAAATATTTTCCGGAGAGTATATAAAATCAGACCTGATAGGTTTTTTTGCAAACCGCTGAGAAACCTGTCAGATCTAGTTAAAAATAAAAGGGATAACACTGTTATCCCTTTTATTTTTTAAAGCACGCGGCTCACGGTAAGTCCGTCGCGAATTGGTAATAAAACCGTTTCGACTCTTGGATCGTCTTTTAGTAGCTGGTTGTACTCCAGTAATATTTGAGTACTCTTATCTTTCGCTTTAACCGTTTCCAGGACTTTTCCAGACCATAATACATTATCCGATAAAATAACACCGCCTTTATTCATTAACGGAACGATCATTTGGAAATAGTTGATGTAGTTTTCTTTGTCGGCATCGATAAAAACCAGATCAAATTTTTTATTCAAAGTAGGGATAATTTCCAAAGCATTCCCTAAATGCTGATGAATCTGGTCTTTCCATTCTGACCGATCAAAATATTTACGCTGAAAGTCGACCAATTCCTCATTAATATCAATAGTGTCCAATGTGCCGTTTTCTATTAAACCTTCGGCCAGGCATAACGCAGCATAACCGGTATAGGTGCCGATTTCCAGAATGGCGTTCGGACGAATTAATTTGGAAAGCATACTCAAAACGCGCCCTTGAAAATGACCGCTCAACATACGGGGTTGCAGGATTTTCTGGTGGGTTTCTCTATTTAGTGCGGCCAGCAAAGCCGGTTCGTTTTCGGAATGTGCCGCTACATAATCTTCTAAAGCTTCGGAGATAAAGTGCATAACGTAAAATTTTTACAAAATTACAAATTAGCAAAAACAGAAACCGCCAATTATACAAATAGTTACTAACTTTGTGCCATGCAAACGGAAAAGAAAGATATTAGAGCCTTAACTAAGGAACAGTTACGCGATTTTTTTGTAGCTCAGGGCGACAAAGCATTTCGTGGAAATCAGGTATACGAATGGTTATGGAGTAAAGGTGCGCATAAATTTGACGACATGACGAATGTCGCCAAAGCAACGCGACAGATGTTGGAGGATAATTTTGTGATCAACCATATTAAAGTCGATCAGATGCAACGAAGTGAAGACGGTACGGTAAAAAATGCCGTTCGTTTACACGATGGATTGATTGTGGAAAGCGTTTTGATTCCAACCGAAACGCGCACAACGGCCTGTGTGTCTAGTCAGGTGGGATGTAGCCTGGATTGTGATTTCTGTGCGACGGCGCGTTTAAAACGAATGCGAAACCTGAACCCGGATGAGATTTACGATCAGGTAGTGGCTATCGATAATGAAAGTAAGCTCTATTTCGACCGTCCGTTGTCGAATATTGTATTTATGGGAATGGGCGAGCCGTTGATGAATTACAACAACGTCATGAAAGCGATTGAAAAGATCACCTCTCCCGAAGGTTTAGGGATGTCGGCTAAGCGAATTACCGTTTCAACTTCCGGGATTCCGAAGATGATCAAAAAATTGGCGGATGACGAAGTGAAATTCAAACTGGCGGTTTCATTACACTCGGCTGTCGATGAAATCCGTTCGCAGATTATGCCTTTTTCCGAAAATTTCCCGTTAAAAGATTTACGTGAAAGCTTAGAATACTGGTATTCCAAAACCAAAAGCCGCGTAACCTACGAATATGTGGTTTGGAAAGGAATCAACGATGATAAAAAATCGATCGATGCATTGGTCAAATTTTGTAAATATGTACCATGTAAAGTGAACTTAATTGAATACAACCCGATCGACGATGGCGAATTTCAACAAGCACCGGCTGAAGCGATCGACGCGTATATTAAAGCTTTAGAACGAAACGACATTGTAGCAAAAGTGCGAAGAAGTCGGGGAAAAGATATCGATGCCGCTTGTGGTCAGTTGGCCAATAAAGAAGCAGAAGCATAAAAAAAGCCCCGTTAAGGGGCTTTTTCAATGGTAATAACCATGTAATCTAAAGTGATAATCGAAGTTTCTTTTTTGGGTTAAGGCGGCATTTTAGGAATACAACCTAAATATTGATCAACATAAAAACCGTATCTATCAGGCTTTTTTCCTGTAAAAACGGGTAAATGATTTGTTGGTAATTATATAGTAACGTAAAAAAATAGGGTTTAGTATAAAAATTATCATTTTTTACTTTCCGACCAAATTGGTATATTTGGAACCGATGAAAATTGTAGAGCAAATAAAACAGCCGATCGGTATGGAAATGGAACTTTTTGAAAAGAAGTTTCATGAATCGATGTCTTCAAAGGTTGCCTTGCTCAACAGAATTACCTACTACATTGTAAATCGTAAAGGGAAACAAATGCGACCAATGTTTGTTTTCTTAACTGCAAAAATGGTTTCCGGTGGTGAAGTAAACGAACGTACGTATCGCGGCGCGTCGGTAATCGAATTAATTCATACGGCTACTTTAGTTCATGACGACGTAGTAGACGACAGTAACCGTCGTCGCGGCTTTTTTTCGATCAATGCTTTGTGGAAAAACAAAATCGCCGTTTTGGTGGGCGATTACCTCTTGTCTAAAGGATTGTTGCTTTCGATCGATAACAATGACTTCGATTTATTAAAAATCATATCCGTTGCCGTTCGTGAAATGAGTGAAGGGGAGTTGCTTCAGATTGAAAAAGCAAGACGACTGGATATTACGGAAGATGTTTATTACGAAATCATCCGACAAAAGACAGCGACGCTCATTGCGGCCTGCTGTGCTTTGGGCGCTTGTGCGGTAAAACCCGAAGATACCGAAGTGGTGGAACGCATGCGAAAATTTGGAGAATTAATAGGAATGGCATTCCAGATCAAAGACGATCTTTTTGACTATACGGACGATGCTATTGGAAAACCGACGGGAATCGATATCAAAGAACAAAAAATGACCCTTCCGTTGATTTATGCTTTGAACAATTGTACGACCAAAGAAAAAAACTGGTGCATCAATTCAATCAAAAACCATAATAAAGACAAAAAACGCGTTCGCGAAGTCATTGCTTTTGTAAAAGAGCGAAACGGTTTAAGCTACGCCGAACAGAAAATGGTGCAATTCCAACAGGAAGCCCTTTCACTACTAAAAAACTTTCCGGATTCGCCTTATAAAAGCGCCCTGACGTTAATGGTGAACTACGTGATTGAAAGAAAAAAATAATTTTTTTAAAAATAATTCTATTGTAAATAGCTGTTTTTCAGTGGTATTTGTGAAATAGAAAACTTTTTTTTGTATCCCATACAACCATTTAACGGGAATGTCCGTCTATACTAATAGAAACATCTGATAATTATTTTGAAAGTAATCAACTTACATCAGGAAGAGAAAGAACTCATCGCACTGGCAGTCGAAAACAATCGACATGCACAGCACAAGATATATTCGCTTTTTGCTCCGAAGATGTTAAGTGTTTGCCGACAGTATTTAAAAGATGTTCATCTGGCGGAAGATGTGATGATCACTGCTTTTATGAAAGTCTTTACCAATTTAAAGGCCTTCGAACACAAAGGCAGTTTTGAAGGATGGATACGACGGATAATGGTTAACGAATGTATCTCACACATCCGGGTACAAAAACCGGTAAAATTTACCGAAGACGAAAGTTATTTTGAAGAGCGGTTTAACGATATCGAAAGCCAATTGTCGGTAGACGATATCCAGTTTCTGATCGATAATTTACCCGACGGCTACCGTATGGTTTTTAACCTATATGCGATTGAAGGCTATAAGCACCATGAAATTGGAAAATTGTTGGGAATTAGCGAAGGAACATCAAAATCACAACTTTCGCATGCCCGGAAAATGTTGCAGGAACAAATTAACAAACTAAAAAATTATCAAAATGGAACCGAATAAATTAGAAGGGGATTTCAGAGATAAGTTGAATTCAAGAACGATTCAGCCCTCCGAAATGGCATGGGACAGATTGGATGCAATGCTTTCGGTTGCCGAAAAGAAAAAGCCGAAACGCAACTACAAAAAATGGTTTTCTATGGCCGCTGTTTTTGTCGGAATGTTGTTTGTGGGAACGGTATTAATGGAACAGCAAAAACAAGAACTGAAAATAAAAGACACTATAAAGTCAATTCCGGCACAGGATTCGATCATATCGGAAACGGAAATCACGACAGAGCCTGGAACGGTGGCCTCGATTGTTTCGGAACCGGGAACAACGGATCGGAAAGAAATGGCTGCTGTTGTCAAATCGAATGCCAAATCAGCAACAAAAGCGCAATCGGTTATTGTTGAAGACAAACAAACAGAAATGACGACTCCGGAGGTGCAAATTGTGGACGTAATACCGCCAAAAGAAATCAAAAAGACAGCGACTATGGTGGATGCGGAAAGCTTGTTGGCCTCGGTAGAAAAAAATACACCACTAAAAACAAATACGAAAAAAGGGAATGTAAAAGTCGACGCAAATTCCCTGTTAAGTACAGTCGAAGGGGAAATTACCACCGAGTATCGCGAAGGGGTGTTTCAGACAATCAACCGGAATTTTAAAACCGTAAAATCGGCAGTAGCCAACCGGAATACCGAATAAATCAATCAACAAATCGAATAGTTAAAATTTAGAATTATGCAAAAAATTATTTTTTATGTAGTGGCTTTCGTGTGCCTTGCAGTGACGAAAATCCACGCTCAGGAAACCTTTGAAAATCGGGCTAAAGTAATTGCAGCCAATATTGAAAAAATCACCAAAGAAGAAAAGGCTATCTTAAAAAACAAGGTGGATAGTATAAATGCCCGATGGGAGCAAAATCAGATTACCCGTGAAGAAGCCGATGCGCAGAAATTGGAAGCGGCCAATTACCACGCCAAGCGAATTGAAGAGCGTGTGGCTATGGAAGAAGCCAGTTTAAACCTGTTGGTTAAAGAGCAGGTGGATGGTAAAATCAAAGAGCGCGATACGGTGACAGTAGGAGACGAAGAAGGCTATTTCCAATTGAAATATAAAAAAGGAAGAAATAAATTCAAATCCGGCGAAAGAAGAACGACAACCCAATTGGTCGTAGCAGGCGGTGTAAACAATGTAGTAAGCGATGGTGCTTTGGCAAATTCGAAATTCAGATATTGGGGGTCCCATTTTTATGAAGTCGGATTAACACTGAATACCCGTTTGATGAAAGAAGACAACTTGTTGCATTTAAAATACGGATTTTCGGCGGTATACAACAACCTGCGACCATCCGATAACAAGTACTTTGTGAAAAACTACGATCAAACCGAACTGGTACAGTCGGCAACATGGTTAAAAGAATCCCGATTCCGTAATGTCCAATTGATTTTTCCGGTGCATTTGGAATTCGATTTCACACCGGTTAAAACCAACGATAAAGGAGAAAAGATTTTTAGAACACACCAAAAAGCGCGTATGGGTATCGGAGGATACATCGGTGCGAATCTGAGAACCAATCAGTTTTTGGAATACGAACGCGATGGTTATGATATTGAAGAAACCCAAAACAGCGGATTTAATACCAATGGTTTTGTTTACGGGTTGAGCACCTATGTAGGATACCGTTCGATGTCGTTATATTTAAAATATGATCTGAATCCGTTGTTTAAAGATAATGCGATGAAACAAAATAATATTTCATTGGGACTTCGTTTTGACTTCAATTAAAGTTTAGGTTAGTTATACTTTTTTTATCAGGTGCTCGTATCGGGCACCTTTTGTTTTTTTAGCGGATACACTTTTGTACAATATGCTTCCAGTATTGTATCTTTGTCGGACTATGATTGCACAGAATACTATAGATACCGTTTTTGAAACAGCCCGGGTTGAGGAAGTAATTGGCGATTTTGTCCAGTTAAAACGAGCAGGAAGTAACCTGAAAGGGTTGAGTCCGTTTGTAGACGAAAAGTCACCGTCTTTTATGGTCTCACCGGTAAAACAGATCTGGAAAGATTTTAGTTCCGGAAAAGGGGGGAATGTAGTGACGTTTCTGATGGAGCACGAACATTTTTCGTATCCGGAAGCCATTCGCTATCTGGCTAAGAAATACAATATCGAGATAGAGGAAACGGAGCAATCGAATGAAGAAAAGGAGGAAGCCAATGAAAAGGAAAGTATGTACCTGGTTTCCGAGTTTGCCCAGCAATATTTTCACAATATCCTGACCCTGTCGGAAGAAGGGAAAGCTATTGGCTATTCTTATTTTAAGGAAAGAGGATTTACCGCCGAAACCATTAAAAAATTCGGATTGGGGTATTCGCCCGAAACCTGGGATGCTTTTACCAAAGAAGCACTTGGAAAGGGATATCGTCTGGAGTATTTAGACAAAACCGGACTAACAATAGTAAAAGACGACAAGCAATTCGACCGTTTTAAAGGGCGGGTGATGTTTCCGATACAGAGTATGTCTGGACGGGTATTGGGATTTGGAGGTCGTATCTTGACGAACGATAAAAAAGCGGCCAAATACCTCAACTCGCCCGAAAGTGAGATTTACCATAAGAGTAAAGTATTATATGGCATTTTTCATGCCAAGCAGGCTATTGCCAAGCTGGATAACTGTTATCTGGTAGAAGGTTATACGGATGTCATCCAGTTCAACCAGGCCGGAATCGAAAATGTTGTTGCTTCGTCTGGTACGGCTTTAACACCGGATCAGATCCGATTGGTAAACCGTCTGACCAAAAATATTACCGTTCTTTTTGACGGTGATGCCGCCGGTTTGCGTGCGTCTATACGTGGTGTGGATCTTATCCTGGAAGCCGGAATGAATGTAAAAGTATGTTCGTTTCCGGATGGGGAAGACCCGGATAGTTTTGCCAAAAAGACGCCTTATGATGAATTGGTGCGCTATCTGGACGAAAATGCCAAGGATTTTATCCAGTTTAAAGCCTCGCTTTTAATGCGGGAAACGGGTAACGATCCGATTAAAAAAGCGGAACTCATCCGCGATATGGTGACGAGTATTTCCAAAATTCCGGATCGGATTAAACGCGAAGTATACCTACAGGAATGTTCCCGTATTATGGACATTTCAGAACAGGTTTTGGTTGATACACTGGCGCAAATGGTACAAAAAGATGTAGCCGATGCGGGGAAAAAACTAAAACAGGAACAAAAAGAAAAGGTTTTCGAAGTAGTTAAAAACCAGGAAGGAATGCAGGCATCCAAAGTAGATGTACTGTACGAGCTGGAACGTAAACTAATCGAAATCCTGTTGCTATATGGGAATGCTGTAGAGGAATTTGAAGATGTGACGCTCAAAACGAATGAAGAAGGGGAGATGTCGGAAGTGAGCGAAATGAATAATTATAAAGTGTACCACCGTATTTACCTGAGTTTACAGGAGGATGAGGTTGAGTTGGCGAACGATTCGTTCCGGGCAATTTATAATCACCTGATCAATTATTACCATCAGAATGAAACCTTCGAAATAGAGCAGTATTTAATGCGACTGGAGCCGGAATTGGCGCGTGAGGTAACCAATATCTTAATGGAAGAGGAACGCGAAACCTTGCATAATTGGGAAATACAGCAGATCATCGTCAAACAAAAAAACCAAACGATAAGTCAATACGTTTCAGAAACCATACTGACTTTACGTTGGTTTTTAGTGGACCGGATTATCAATGATCTTAAAAACTCCCTTAATATGGAAGTGACGGCAGATAATTCCGAGATTCTAATGATGGCAGTTGACTACCAAAAATTAATTAATACATTTTCAAAAAAGCTGGGACGCGTGATGTCGCGTTACAGCTAGACAATTTCTAATGTTTTGGCCTTATTAACCAGGTCAACCAGATTCGTTACATGTAATTTGGTTAATAAACGAAGCTTGTAGGTGCTAATTGTTTTCTCATTTAAATTCAACAGTTTGGCAATCTCCTTGTTTTTCTTTCCATCGCTTAAATAGCGTAATACTTCGATTTCCCGGGATGATAATTTGCGGTAAAGTCTGTCAGTTTTACGTCCTTTGTTTAGAAGTGCAAGGTTTTTACGAACGGCCTCACTAAAGATAATGTTCCCGACAAAGACGCTTTTTATGGCAAACTCTAATTCTTCCAGTTTCGAGTTTTTATGCATATAGGCCGAAACACCGGCTTTTAATGCATTGGGTGCGTAAATTTGTTCAGCTAAATTTGTAAAAATAACAATCTTAGTGTTCGGGTACTCTTTGGTTAAGGTTTTAACGGTGCTAATGCTGGTTAAACCGTCCAATTCCAAATCTAAAACAACGACATCTACGTTTTTTTTTCGTAGTAATTCCTCCAGGCCATATAAATTACTAACAACTCCGACAAAATTGATCTCCGAATTATCCTTGAAAAAGGACTTCACCCCATACTGAACGACGGGATGATTATCTGCTAAACAAACTTTTATCATCTTCAATAGGTTTTAATAGTAATTATCTGTAAAGTTACTAAAAAAAATATAAACGATTGATAATCAGTGAAAGAAAATTATTTCAAATCTTCCGGGATGTTACAAACCGGTATTGGGTTCATTTTGTGTTGGTTAGCAGTGTTAAGTCTTCGGTAAATTCTCATAACTTCGTGTTCTCTTCCTACAAAATCGTTTTCAGTCTTACCATTTTTGTATGCTAGCATAGCAAATTCCAATTCATCGTAGCTTGCACCCAACTGATCTTCATCACTTCGATCGTCTCCAAACAGACCGTCTGTAGGTTTTGCCTGAATAATGCTATCGGGTACGTTCAGGTATTGTGCCAGTAAACGAACTTCCGATTTCATCAGGTCGGCAATCGGACTTACATCAACACCGCCATCACCGTACTTGGTGAAAAAGCCTACGCCGAAATCTTCGATCTTATTCCCGGTCCCGGCAACCAAAGCACTGTGCAATCCGGCAAAATAGTAAAGGGTGGCCATCCGTAGTCGGGCGCGTGTATTGGCTAAGGTTAGGTTTAAAATGGCTTCGTTGTCTGAAGAAGGGACTTGTTGTTTGAAGTTTTCAAAAACCGGTGTCAGATCGGAAATCACACTGGATACATTTTCAAAACGCTTTTTTAGTCGCTCAATATGTTCCTGACCTCTTGAAACCTGACTGGCGGCCTGGTGGATTGGCATTTCTACACATAAAGTTGGCAAACCGGTCTGTGCACATAGTGTTGAGGTTACTGCCGAATCGATTCCGCCGGATATACCCACAACAAAACCTTTAACCCGGGCCTGGGAGGCATAATCTTTTAACCAGTTTACAATATGAAGGTTGATTTTTTCAGCTTGGAAGGAGTTTGTATGCGCCATAGAAATATTATGAAGATTTTATAAAACGGTAATGTTATATTTGCAAAAAAATTAGTGCTATAAAAGTAACAAAAAAATGGCCGTGTTTGTCTGAGTGATCAAATCAAAAAAAACAACAGGGCTAAAACGCAATTATAAATTCACAGAGACATGAAAAAATATTTGACAGGGGTTTTTATGGTTTTGGTGCTGATCGCCTGTAAAAAGGAAGATAAAGTGGCAAAGGAAGTGGATAAGATCCCGGTGAAGGTAGAAATCAAACGATTTGATAAGGTTTTTTATGAATCTCCGGTTTCCGATTTCCCAAAAATCAAGCAGGAATTCCATTATTTCTTCCCGGCAGGAAATCCCGATTCGGTTTGGACTAATAGAATGCAAAATCCGTTAAACCGCGAGTTGTACAACGAGGTGAAGAAAAAATACCCGAACAACAACGCCTTCGAAGGGGATCTGGTCGATTTGTTCAAGCATATTCAATACTACTTCCCGGAATATAAAACACCACAAGTAGTGACGCTGATATCGGAAATGGATTATGAAAACAAAGCTATTTTTGCAGATAGTCTTGTGATCATCTCATTAGATATGTATCTGGGGAAAGACAATCGCTTGTATGAATTTCCACAGTATTACAAACAAAACTTCGAACCGTCGCAAATGATGCCGGATATCGTGGCGAGTTTGGCGGCTAAAAAAATAAAGGCTACGGACGATCGCTCTTTGTTGGCACAAATGATCTATTTTGGCAAGGAGTTGTACATGAAAGACCTGTTGTTACCGGATATGTCGGATGCAGATAAAATTGCGTATACCGAAGAGCAGCTAAAATGGTGTCAGGAAAACGAATCGGAAATGTGGAAGTACCTGGTTAACGAAAAATTGTTGTATGATACCAATCCAAAACTAACGCAGCGATTTATATCGACGGCTCCTTTTTCGAAATTCTATCTGGAAATTGATGCTGAATCACCCGGAAGAGTGGGAACTTGGTTGGGATGGCAGATAGTACGTTCGTATATGAAAAACAACCCGGAGGTTAATCTGCAACAATTACTGGTGACCGATGCAAAAGAAATATTTGATAACTCAAAATACAAACCCAAAAAATAATGGCAAAGAATTTTAAATCCGAAATAAAAATACAAATCGAACTGGACGAAAACCGCGTACCGGAAAAATTAAAATGGAAAGCGCAGGATGGTGGTGTAGAAGCAGCTGAGGCGAAAGCAATGTTGTTGGCAATGTGGGATAGTAAAGCGCAGGAGACTCTACAGATTAACCTGTGGACAAAAGATATGCCGGTAGATGAAATGAAAGTATTTTTTCATCAGACTTTAGTCGCTATGGCGGATACCTATCATCGTGCTACCGACGACGAGAAGATGACGGATACCATGCGGGATTTCTGTGATTACTTTGCGGAAAAGCTGGAGTTGGGTAAAAAATAAAAAAAGCGGTTGAAAAACCGCTTTTTTTATAAATCGTTATTTTTAAAAATATCGTCGTTCACGCCATCGATAAATTCCAATAGTGGTTCGCGTCCAACCGCATCGAGTGAAGAGGTGACAAAATGCTGAGGCATTTCTTCCCAGTTATTCGCTAATAATGCTTTGTGGTAAGCGGCAATATTTTGTTCCACTTTTCCTTTGCTGATTTTGTCGGCTTTGGTGAAAATAATACAAAACGGTATTTCAATTTCACCGAGGTAATTGATAAATTCCAGATCGATTTTTTGTGCTTCCAGTCGGATGTCAATCAAAACAAAAGCACATACCAGCTGTTCTCTTTTTTCGAAATAATCGGTGATAAATTTCTGAAAGGTCTCTTTTGTTTTTTTAGAAACACGAGCATAGCCATACCCTGGCAAATCGACCAAAAACCAGTTGTTATTGATTTTAAAATGGTTGATTAATTGGGTTTTTCCGGGTTTTCCGGAAGTTTTGGCCAGATTTTTATGATTGGTTATCATGTTGATCAACGAAGATTTTCCAACGTTGGATCGTCCGATAAAGGCGTATTCCGGTAAGGGTTCTTTCGGACATTTGCTTACTTCAGAATTACTGATCACAAATTCGGCAGTATTGATTTTCATGGTTTCCGGATTTCAGATTTGTGTTAAAAAAGCATTCGGTACCTTTTTGGAGTACCGAATGAAAGTATATTATAAGTTGGCTTTTTTGAGCCACTCCAACATGAGTCGGTTAAATTCATCCGGATGTTCCATCATCGCGGCATGGCCACATTTGTCGATCCAGTATAAATCGGAATTAGGCAAAAGGCGGTTAAACTCCTCGGCTACATCCGGTGGCGTTACTTTGTCGTTTCGTCCCCAGATAATACCCGTTGGCGTGTCCATTTTTGGAAGATCTTTAGCCATATTGTGACGAATCGCACTTTTGGCAATCGCCAGTGTTTTTAAAAGTTTCATTCGGTCGTTCACGGTCGCATACACGTCGTCAACGATTTCTTTGGTTGCTACTTTCGGGTCGTAAAAAACATCCTCGGCTTTTTTTCGGATATACTCATAATCGCCGCGTTTCGGATAGCTTTCGCCCATAGCGCTTTCATAAAGTCCGGAACTTCCTGTAATCACTAATCCGGCCATTTTTTCCGGATACATTTTAGTATGGTATAAGGCGATATGACCGCCAAGAGAATTTCCTAAAAGGATTACTTTTTCGTAACCTTTATACGTAATAAAGTCTTTTACAAACTTTGAAAAAGCCTTCACATTGGTTTTTAAAATACTGTTGGTGTAAAGTGGTAACTCGGGAATAACAACCTTGTAACCTTGTTTTGGAAAAAAATCAGCGACTCCGTCAAAGTTACTCAGTCCGCCCATTAGTCCGTGTAAAATAATGATAGGCGTGCCTTCTCCTGCTTCAAAATAACGGTATTTGCCCTCTTTTTTTAACGTATGCTCCATGTATTTATGATACGGTTTCAAATTCTCACAAATATAGGACTTTCTAAAGAAATAAGAAGTTTTGAAAGGTAAAATCGAAAATACTTTGCCTTTAAGAAATTGTAACGCGTTTTTGTAACAGTAACCTGTTAAGTATCAGCTATTTTTTAGTGGTAAAAATCAAAAAAGGGCGATTTGTTTTACGTTTTGGCCGATTATTAAAAATGTATATAAAAACAGTACTTTTTTTAAGGATAATGATGTGATTGGTGGAAAACAATGCGATATTCTTAATGATTAGAAATGAGAACATTAGTGAAATTTCCTATATTTTAGGTTTTGAGTGTAAAAACTTATCAACAAAGTGGGAAGATGTGGTAAAAAGTGGTAAAAAAATCTGTACTTTTGCTATAAATCAAATCAAAAAGAACGGATTTTGACCAACATAATCGGGACATATGAGTGCAAAATTGATTCAAAAGGAAGGCTGATGGTGCCGGCTCCTTTGAAGAAGCAATTGCCTGCTCCGACGGACGGATTTGTGTTAAAACGCTCCATTTTTGATCAGTGTGTAGAGTTGTGGCCAAAAGCAGAATGGGATATCATGATGTTGAAAATCAACAAGCTGAATCGTTTTGTAAAAAAGAACAACGACTTTATTCGGAAGTTTATGGCGGGAGTGAAAATGGTGGAGATCGACGATGCTGGACGACTGTTAATGACAAAAGATCTGATCGAATATGCGGGGATTTCCAAGGATTTGGTTTTGACCTCAAAGGTAAATATCATTGAGATTTGGGACAAGGATTTGTATGAAAAATCAATATCGGGAGACGATATGGATTTCGCAGACCTGGCCGAAGAAGTAATGGGTAATTTAAATGACGACGACAATGGAATATCATAATCCGGTATTATTAAAAGAAACGGTTGGTGGGTTGAATATAAAACCGGATGGTATTTATGTGGATGTAACCTTCGGAGGAGGAGGTCATTCCCGGGAAATTATGCGTCATCTTGGGCCAAATGGAAAATTGTTTGCCTTCGATCAGGATACCGATGCTTTGGCAAATGTAATCGATGATGAACGTTTTACCCTGATCAACGAAAACTTTCGCTATATCAAACGGTTTTTGCGTTTTCACGGCGTAAAGCAAGTGGACGGGATCTTGGGCGATTTGGGGGTTTCATCCCATCAGTTTGATGTCCCGGAAAGAGGATTCTCAACCCGATTCGATGCCGAACTGGATATGCGAATGAATCAAAAAGGGGAGTTGAGTGCTTTTCATGTGGTGAACGAATATGACGAGTCGGATTTAAAACGGATGTTCTTTGATTACGGCGAATTGAAAAATGCCGGAGCATTGGCCAATACTATTGTAATGGCACGTAAAGAAAATCCGATCCGCAATACGGAACAATTAAAAAAAGTGTTAAGCCGTTTTTTGCCGGCGCACAAAAGCAATAAAATTCTGGCGCAAATCTATCAGGCGATACGTATAGAGGTAAACCAGGAAATGTATGTGCTGAAAGAGTTTCTGGAGCAATCGCTGGAATTGTTAAAACCGGAAGGGCGATTAAGTGTGATTTCGTATCATTCATTGGAAGACCGACTGGTAAAACGCTTTATGCGAAACGGAATGTTTGAAGGCGAACCGGAACGCGATTTTTTCGGAAGATTTGAAGTTCCGTTCCAGTTAATAGGGAAACTGATCGTGCCTTCGGACGAAGAAATTGCGGTGAACAACCGGGCGCGGAGTGCTAAACTAAGGATCGCTGAAAAGCGCTGAAACAAACCCAAACAGATAGAGTCATGATGAAAGAAGGCGTTTATAGTTTGTTAAAAGCAAAGTTTCTGATTAGCGATGATGCGTTGAAAAATTGGCGCTTTATCGTTTTTCTGATTTTATTGGCTATGATAATGATTGCAAATTCCCACCGATACGAACAGAAAACATTCCGGATAACCGAACTGACAAACGAGGTGAAAGAATTGCGATCGGAGTTTGTAGACCGCAGGTCGGAATTGATGGAGCTTAAGATGGAATCTACAATATCGACTGAGATGGAAGAAAAAGGAATTCAGCCCTCATCGGTTCCGCCGAAAAAGATAAAAGTTAAAGAAGAAGAAAAGAATATTCTAAAAAAAATATGGCAGTAGAAGATAAAAATATCTCTTACCGAATCTACCTGGTGGCCTTCGCGATTTTCGCGATGGCTATTTTCGTTGCTATAAAGCTGACGAATATCCAGTGGGTGGAAGGAGAATATTATCGAAAACTGGCTAAAGAACGCACGGTAAAAAACTTTGTGATTCCGGCGAATAAAGGAAATGTGTATTCGGCCGATGGTAGTTTGCTGGCGACTTCAATTCCGAATTATACGGTTCGTTTCGATGCGGTAGCGGCCAAAAAAGAAGATTTTGAAAAAAATGTAAAACCGCTGGCAGATTCGCTTTCCGGATTATTAGGGAAACCGTCGAGTTATTTTCAAACGGAATTGCGCAGAGCCCGTGCCAACAAAAACCGCTACTATCTGTTGGCGCGTAAGTTAAGCTATACGCAATACATGAAAATGAAAAGCTTTCCGCTTTTTAATTTGGGGGCTTATAAAGGAGGAATGATCACCGAGCAGAAAACGGTACGCGAACATCCGATTGGGAAAATCGCCGAACGGACTATCGGTTACGAACGTCAGGATGAAAGAGGAGTGGAGACACGAGTGGGAATTGAAGGTGCTTTTGGGGCGTATCTGAACGGAAAAGACGGTCAGCGTTTGATGCAGAAAATTGCGAAAAACCAATGGAAACCGATTAGTGATAATAACGAAATTGAACCACGCGACGGTTACGATATTATTTCGACCATCGACGTGTATATTCAGGATATTGCGCACCATGCGTTGTTAAAACAGTTGGAATTGTATGAAGCCGACCACGGTTGTGTGGTGGTAATGGAAACCAATACCGGCGAAATCAAGGCGATTTCCAATTTGGGAAGAACCAGCGATGGAAGTTATTACGAAACGATCAACTATGCGGTAGCCGAATCGCACGAACCGGGATCTACCTTTAAGTTGGTTGACCTGATTGCGTTGTTAGACGACCGAAAAGTAGATACGAGTAAAGTTTACGATTCCAAAGGTGGTGATATCACGTATTACAACCGTCACGTTCGTGATTCCAAAAGAGGCGGATATGGAAAAGTTAGCTTGGCTAAAGGTTTTGAAGTATCGTCGAATACCGTAATGGTTCAGGCCGTTTACGACAATTATAAAGACAATCCGCGTCAGTTTGTAAATCGTATCAATAACCTTGGACTGGATCGTCCGTTAGGCTTGCCGTTTAAGGGAGAAGGAAAACCGTTTATCCCGCAGCCGGGCGAAAAAGGATGGTCGGGTGTGTCTCTTCCATGGATGGCTTTCGGTTATGGGGTTTCGATTACGCCTTTACAAACACTAACCTTATACAATGCCGTGGCGAATAACGGGGAAATGGTAAAACCACAATTTGTAAAAGAGATTAAAGAATGGAATAAAACCATCAAAAAATACGACAAACAGGTATTGAATCCGAAAATCTGTTCGGACGAAACGCTTAAAAAAGTACATGCCATTCTCGAAAATGTGGTAAAACGCGGAACAGGTTCCAAACTGTACTCGAAAGATTTTTCGATGGCCGGAAAAACAGGAACCGCTCAGGTGGATTATCACAAAGGCGACGGACAAATGTATTATGCTTCGTCCTTTGCCGGATATTTCCCCGCCGACAAACCGAAATATTCCTGTATCGTAGTCGTGCACAAACCGAATACATCGAAAGGATTGTATTATGGAGCCGATGTAGCCGGACCGGTTTTTAAGCGCATCGCACAAAAGATATTTACGGATGTGCCATCGACCAATGAAGTGAAAAAATTAAACCGCAAAATCCTAAATCAGGAGCAAAGTTATGCGGCTTATTATGATAAAGTACAGAAAAAAGAAAACATCGTGCCGAATGTAAAAGGAATGACCGGAATGGATGCGGTGGCGTTGTTGGAAAATTTCGGACTAAAAGTGAAAATAAAAGGAATCGGAAAAGTAAAACAACAGTCCATCTTACCGGGACAGGTATTTACGAAAAACCAAATAATAACATTAGAATTATCGTGACAGCCTTAAAAGACATATTATATAAAGTAGCGATCGAAGCGGTAAAAGGCACGACCGATGTATCGGTGGGCAAAATTGAATTCGATTCCCGAAAAATAGTATCGGACGATGTATTTGTAGCGATCAAAGGAACCGTTTCCAACGGGCATGATTTTATTGAAAAAGCCATCAGCTTAGGTGCCGTGGCGGTAGTTTGCGAGGTAGTGCCGGAAACTACTCACGACGGAATTACCTACGTTCAGGTGGAAGATACCAGTCTGGCGCTGGCTTATATGAGTGCGAATTATTACCGCGACCCGTCGGCCAAATTAAAACTGGTTGGGGTTACCGGAACGAATGGAAAAACCACCATTGCGTCGCTGTTGTATCAGATGTTTAAAAAAGCGGGCTATAAAGTAGGATTATTATCGACTGTAAAAATCATGGTCGACAACAAAGAATACAAAGCCACACATACCACACCCGATTCGTTAACCATCAATCACTATATGAATGAAATGGTCGAAGAAGGTTGTGATTATTGCTTTATGGAAGTGAGCTCGCACGGGATTCACCAAAAGCGTACCGAAGGATTGCATTTTACCGGAGGCGTTTTTACCAACCTGTCGCACGATCATTTGGATTACCATCCGACATTTGCCGAATACCGCGATGTTAAAAAATCATTTTTTGACAACCTGCCAAAAACCGCTTTTGCATTGACAAATAGCGATGACAAAAACGGCCCGGTGATGTTGCAAAATACCAAAGCTAAAAAACGCACCTACGCACTAAAAACCTACGCCGATTACCGCGCGCAGATTTTAGAAAACCAGCTTTCCGGTTTGCTGTTAAAAGTAAACGAACAGGAAGTTTGGGTGCGCTTAATCGGTTCGTTTAACGCTTATAACCTTTTGGCTATTTATGGCGTAGCGATCGAATTGGGAATCGAAAGTCAGGAAGCGTTGCGACTGTTAAGCGAATTGGAAAGTGTTTCCGGACGTTTCCAGTATATCGTGTCAGCGGGGAATATTACCGCTATTGTGGATTATGCCCATACGCCTGATGCTTTAGAAAACGTATTAAAAACGATAGAAGATATTCGCACCAAAAACGAACTACTCATCACGGTTGTAGGATGTGGTGGCGATCGCGATACTACCAAAAGACCTATCATGGCCAATATTGCGGCAACGATGAGCGATAAAGCCATTTTTACGTCCGATAATCCGCGAAGTGAAAAACCCGAGGCTATTATCGAAGACATGGAAAAAGGTGTAGAACCGCAAAACTATAAAAAAACGGTATCGATTGTGGATCGCAAACAGGCCATCAAAACGGCTTGTCAGCTCGCACAACCAAACGACATCATCCTGATCGCCGGAAAAGGACACGAAACCTACCAGGAAATTCAGGGTGTACGTCACGATTTTGACGATATGAAAACGGTAAAAGAACTATTAGAACAACTTAATAAATAACCAAATGCTGTATTATTTCTTTCAATATTTAGATAAAACCTTAGATATTCCGGGAACAGGAGTGTTCCAGTATATCACGTTTCGATCCGGTTTGGCTATTATTTTGTCGTTAATGATCTCTACGATTTTCGGAAAACGAATCATCAATTTTCTACGAAAACAACAAATTGGAGAAACCGTTCGTGAATTAGGACTGGAAGGTCAAAAAGAAAAAGCCGGAACACCAACGATGGGAGGATTGATCATCATCTTTTCAACCTTGATTCCGGTATTGTTACTGGCCAAACTGGATAACGTTTATGTGATGTTGCTAATTGTGACCACCCTTTGGATGGGAACCATTGGTTTTATCGACGATTATATCAAAATATTTAAAAAAGACAAAGAAGGATTAAAAGGGAGGTTTAAAGTCGTTGGACAGGTAGGATTGGGGATCATTGTAGGTTCGGTATTGTATTTCCATCCGAGTGTTACGGTGCGGACCGATACGGCTACCAGCAATATTTTCCAGACACCGGGGACAACAACCATTGCTCCGGCACCAACGGAAGAAAAATCGACGGCGACTACCATTCCGTTCTTTAAAAATAACGAATTTGATTATGCCGAATTATTAGCCTGGACAGGTGATGGCTACGAAAAATACGCCTGGTTGATTTTTATCCCGGTGGTTATTTTTATCATCACAGCGGTTTCCAACGGAGCGAATCTTACCGATGGTATCGACGGACTGGCAGCAGGAACTTCGGCCATATCGGTGCTCACGCTCGGAATCTTTGCGTTTGTCTCCGGTAACATTATTTTTTCGAATTATCTGAATATTATGTATATCCCAAATTCCGGGGAAATGACGGTCTACATTGCGGCCTTTGTAGGGTCGCTCATCGGTTTCCTCTGGTACAACACCTATCCGGCAAGCGTATTTATGGGCGATACCGGAAGTTTAACCATCGGAGGGATTATTGCCGTTTTGGCGATTGCCGTACGTAAAGAATTATTAATCCCGGTATTGTGCGGAATTTTTCTGGCCGAAAACCTATCCGTAGTACTACAGGTGGCTTATTTTAAATACACAAAAAAGAAATACGGCGAAGGAAGACGGATCTTCCTGATGTCGCCTTTGCATCACCATTATCAGAAAAAAGGCTATCACGAAAGTAAGATCGTGACCCGTTTCTGGATTGTGGCGATTTTGTTAGCGATTTTCTCATTGGTTTCATTAAAATTACGATAGTATGAGGCTAGTAGTATTAGGAGGCGGAGAAAGCGGTGTTGGCACTGCAATCTTAGGAAAGAAAAAAGGATATGATGTATTTCTGTCCGATTTCGGAAAAATAAAAAACAACTATAAAGAAGTGTTGATTCTAAACCAGATTCCCTGGGAAGATGAAAAACATACGGAGGATTTGATCCTGAATGCCGATGTGGTGATGAAAAGCCCGGGTATTCCCGACAAGTCGCCAATTGTAAAAAAGTTAAAGGAAAAGAATATTCCGATTATTTCGGAAATCGAGTTCGCCAACAAGTTTACAAATGTTGTAACGGTTGGAATCACCGGAAGTAACGGGAAAACGACCACAACCATGCTCACGCATCATCTGCTAAAACAGGGCGGATTAAATGTAGGACTGGCCGGAAACATCGGGAAAAGTTACGCCTGGCAGATCGCCGAAAACAAGTTTGAAGCCTATGTGTTGGAGTTAAGCAGTTTTCAGCTCGACGGGGTTATCGATTACAAACCGCATATTGCCGTGATAACCAACATCAGTCCGGATCATTTGGATCGCTATAATTACGACTACGGTCAGTATATCGAAGCGAAATTCAGGATTACCAAAAACCAGACGGAAGACGATTATCTGATTTATGATGCCGATGATGAAGCCATAACCGACTGGCTAAGCAAAAACAAAATACGAGCAAAGAAAGTCCCTTTTTCACTCACAAAAACACTGGAAGAAGGCGCCTATATAAAAGACGATACGATTTACACCAACATCAACAACGAGACATTTATCATGCCAATAAACGAACTATCACTAGAAGGAAAACATAACGTAAAAAATGCAATGGCAGCAACCACAGTAGCGCAATTGATGCGTATTCGAAAAGCAACAATCCGTGAAAGCCTGTCCGATTTCCAGGGAGTGGAACACCGTTTGGAAAAAGTACTGAAAATACAAAATGTACAGTATGTAAACGACTCGAAAGCAACCAATGTTAATGCGACGTTTTTTGCTTTAGATAGTATGACCACGCCAACCGTTTGGATCGTTGGTGGTGTGGACAAAGGAAATGATTATGCCGAATTAATGCCGTTGGTACGCGAGAAAGTAAAAGCAATTGTTTGCCTGGGTGTGGACAATTCCAAAATCATTGAAGCTTTTGGTAACGTAGTCGATGTAATGGTAGAAACTACCAGTATGACCGAGGCGGTAAAAATTGCCCAGAAAATGGCCGAAAAAGGTGATACGGTTTTATTATCACCGGCTTGTGCCAGTTTCGATTTGTTTGAAAGTTACGAAGACCGTGGAAAGCAGTTTAAAAACGCCGTACAAAGTCTTTAAAAAATAAAAAAGAATTATAATGAAAGCATTATTAACCAATTTAAAAGGAGATAAAGGGATCTGGGCATTCGTGTCCCTGTTAGCCCTGTTTTCTTTTATGCCGGTTTTTAGTGCCAGTACGAACCTGGTTTATGTGGTGGGAAAAGGGTCAACCATCGGATACCTGATGAAGCACCTCGTGCATATTTTTATCGGTTTCTGTCTGATCTATTTCGTACACAAAACACCCTACCATTACTTTAAGGCCATTTCGAAAGTAGCCTTGCCTATAGTAGTGCTATTACTGGCCTATACGATGGTTCAGGGGACAACAATTGGCGGCGCAAATGCCAGTCGTTGGATTCAGGTTCCGTTTATCGGAGTCAGTTTCCAGACCTCGGCACTGGCGCTTATTGTGCTCATGGTTTACGTGGCCCGTTACCTGTCAAAAATCGAAGGAAAAGAATATACGTTTCAGTCGTCACTTTTTGAACTTTGGTTGCCGGTTTTTTCAGTAATAATATTAATTTTGCCGGCCAATTTTTCCACTGCGGCCTTGATTTTTTCAATGGTATGTATGTTGGTTTTCGTAGGGAAATACCCGATGAAATACCTCGGAATCATTATTGGTGCAGGATTAGTAGGGTTAACGATGTTCGTTTTGGTGGCCAAAGCCTTTCCGGATGCCATGCCTAACCGTGTGGATACCTGGATGAGTCGTATCGAACGATTTAGCTCGGATGAGCCAAATGAAGACGATTATCAGATTGAAAAAGCAAAAATTGCAATTGCCTCCGGAAAGATTTACGGATTAGGACCAGGGAAAAGTGTGCAGAAAAACTTTTTACCACAATCGTCTTCCGATTTTATTTTCGCGATTATCGTGGAAGAATACGGACTGTTAGGCGGATTGGCGATTTTGTTTATGTACCTGATGTTGTTCTTTCGTTTTTTGATCACCTCACACAAAGCACCGACCATGTTCGGGAAGTTGCTAATCGTAGGCCTCGGCTTTCCGATTATTTTCCAGGCTTTGGTGAATATGGGGGTAGCGGTAGAATTACTACCTACAACCGGTCAGACGTTACCGTTGATCAGTAGCGGGGGAAGTTCGATATGGATGACCTGTATTGCGATCGGAATTATTTTGAGTGTGACGAAAAAAGAAGAAGAAATCGCGCAGGAAGAAGAAGAAAAACGCCAACGGGAAGAAATCCTGCAACGTCTGATCGATAAGGAAATGGAGGAGCAGAAAGAAGTGGAGGAAGAAGATTATTCCATCGAAGATGTAGGAGAGAATCCGATGAATGCTGTTTTAAATAAAAAGTAAGCGTTAGAAATAACAACAAAATAAAATGAAAGAGAACCCTAAATTCATTATCAGCGGAGGCGGAACCGGAGGACATATCTATCCGGCGATTGCTATTGCCAACGAATTGAAAGTTCGCTTTCCGAAAGCCGAAATCCTGTTTGTGGGCGCGAAAGATAAAATGGAGATGCAAAAAGTACCACAGGCCGGTTATCCGATTAAAGGATTATGGATTGCGGGAATTCAGCGAAAACTGACGTTGCAAAACCTGATGTTTCCGTTAAAGCTGATTTCGAGTTTAACGAAGTCGTATGGGATCTTAAAACAATTCAAACCCGATGTGGTTATCGGAACCGGAGGTTTTGCCAGTGGTGCCGTATTAAAAGTAGCCGCCGGAATGAATATCCCAACGGTAATTCAGGAACAGAATTCCTTTCCGGGAATCACGAACAAATTGTTAGGAAAAAAAGCCAACGCAATATGTGTGGCCTACGAAAATTTGGAGCGTTTTTTTCCAAAAGATAAAATCCGGCTAACCGGAAATCCGGTGCGTCAGGATCTGATTTCGGTTGCCGAAAAAAGAGATGAAGCCATTGCGCATTTCAAACTCGATCCGTCCAAAAAAACACTATTGGTGTTAGGGGGAAGTTTGGGCGCCAGACGAATCAATCAGCTTATTGCAAAAGAAATCGACTGGCTGCTGGAACAAGGAGTTCAAATCATTTGGCAATGCGGAAAACTTTATTTTGAAGAATACAAACACTTTGCTGAAAAGGAAAATGTACAGGTTTTGGCTTTTATTGACCGTATGGATTGGGTATATGCCGCGGTCGATATGGTGATTTCCCGTTCGGGAGCGTCATCGGTTTCGGAGCTTTGCATCGTTGGGAAGCCGGTAATTTTTATTCCGTCGCCAAATGTGGCCGAAGATCATCAGACGAAAAATGCCAAGGCTATTGTCGATAAAAAAGGAGCTTTGTTGCTCAAAGAATCGGAATTGGACAGCCAATTTGAAAACACGTTTGCAACATTGCTGCACAACGAAGAACAACAAAAACAATTAAGTGAAACGATCAAACAATTGGCGTTGCCCAATGCGACCAAGCAAATTGTGGATGAGATTGTTCAATTGATACGATAACCAAAAGAAATTGATTGCAGGATAATGAATTTACCGCAAATACATAACGTATATTTTATCGGAATAGGAGGCATCGGAATGAGTGCTTTGGCCCGTTATTTTAAAAACATCGGGAAAAATGTAGCCGGATATGATAAGACACCGACGCACCTTACGGCCGAATTGGAAGAAAGTGGTATTGCAATCCATTTTGAGGATAATTTGTCACTGATTGACGAAGCTTTTCGTAACAAAGAAAATACTCTGGTGGTAATTACACCGGCGGTGCCAAAACACCACGCCGAGTGGAATTATTTTTTGGATAACGGATTTGTGGTTAAGAAAAGAGCGGAAGTTTTGGGGATCATAACCAAAGATACCTTTTGCTTTGCGGTAGCCGGAACCCACGGTAAAACCACGACGTCCAGTATTTTGGGGCATGTGTTGTATGAAAGCGGAGTCGATATGACGGCCTTTTTAGGCGGGATTGTCGAAAACTATAATTCGAACCTGATTGGAAACGGAAAAACGGTTACCGTTGTCGAAGCCGATGAATTCGATCGTTCGTTCCTGCATTTGCATCCGGATATCGCTTGTGTGACGTCGATGGATGCGGATCATTTGGATATCTATGGCGACAAAGCTTCAATTGAAGCTTCTTTTATAGAATTTGCGAATAAAGTAGCCGATAAAAAACAACTGTTCGTGACCAATGGACTACCCATCGAAGCGGTGACGGTAGGAATTGAGGACGACGCACAGTTTACGGCAAAAAATATACGGATTGTAGACGGATGGTATGTGTTTGATGTGGATACGCCTACCGGAGCAATAATAGATGTGAAGTTCGGATTACCCGGTCGACACAATCTGACGAATGCTTTACTGGCGTTGGCGATGGCCAAAACCTACGGCGTTTCGGATAGCGATATTGCAAAAGCACTGTTGAGTTTTAAAGGCGTACGAAGACGTTTTTCCTTCCAGATTCGGAAACCGGAGTTTGTGTATATCGACGATTATGCACACCATCCAACCGAAATCAATGCGGTACACCAGGCGGTTCGCGAATTGTATCCGGGGAAAAAAGTACTGGCGGTGTTTCAGCCGCATTTGTACAGTAGAACCCGCGATTTTGCAGATGATTTTGCTAAAAGTCTGTCGCAATTTGATGAAATTCTGTTATTGGATATTTATCCGGCGCGGGAATTGCCAATGGAAGGGATTACCTCCGAATGGTTATTAGGGAAAATCGAAAACAGTACCAAAAAACTGATTTCAAAAGAAGCCCTGATTCCGGCGCTCGAAAATAGCGATGCGCCGGTAATTGTAACGATAGGAGCAGGTGATGTGGGCGAAATGGTGCCCGATATTCGAAAAGCATTAGAAGTAGTAAAAAAATAAAAAAACGATGAAAAAAATAAAATGGACAGATGTAAGATTGGTACTCATGATTGGAGTAGTGATTTTCCTGTACTCATTTTCATCGAAGCGAAATGAAACCCGTTATCTGCAAAAAACAGAGGTGCGGTTTAAAGGAGAAAACAACCTTTTTATCACGCCTGAAACGGTTGATAACTTGTTAATACAAAATTTTAACAAAGTTACGAGCATACGGAAAGATAAGCTAGATTTGAATAGATTGGAGCATATTCTCGACAGTAATGAAATGATAGCCAAAGCAGAGGTCTTTGCCACTATTGACGGGACTTTAGAGGCAGTCGTGACACAGAAAACACCGGTAGCGCGGGTCGATGACGGAGAGCGTTCTTATTATATTGACTATGAGGGAAATCAGATGCCGTTGTCGGATAATTTTGCAGCGCGGGTTCCGTTGATTTCAGGTGAAATTAATAGCGAAAACAAGGACAAACTGACCGAAGTACTTCGAAAAATTTACGATGATGATTTTTTGAAAAAAAACATCACCGGGATACAAATTTTGCCTACAGGAAGTCTGATAATGACCAATAGGAATTACAATTATCAGATCCTTTTCGGAAGAACGATAAATGTTGACAAGAAGTTTGACAACTATAAGGCCTTTTTTCAACATGCGATAAAAGACACCCTTATCGGGAATTATAAAACAATTAATCTGAAGTTTACACAACAAGTAGTGTGCACCAAATATTAGACTATGGAAAAAGAAAGTATTGCAGTAGGTTTGGATATTGGGACAACCAAAATTGTCGCGATGATCGGCAAGAAAAATGAGTACGGCAAATTAGAAATTTTAGGGGTTGGGAAATCCAAAAGCCTTGGTGTGGCGCGCGGAGTGGTAAACAATATTACGCAGACAATTCAATCCATTCAGCAGGCCGTTTTGGACGCTGAAGCGGATTCGGGATATAAAATCAACGATGTGGTGGTAGGCATAGCTGGTCAGCACATTCGTAGTATTCAGCACAGTGACTATATCAGTCGTCACAATCCGGAAGAAGTGATTGGGGATGCCGATATTGACTTATTGATCAATCAGGTACACAAACTGGCCATGTTGCCGGGTGAAGAAATCATCCACGTGTTACCACAGGAATTTAAAATCGACGGGCAATCGGAAATCAAAGAACCTATCGGGATGTATGGTGGCCGATTGGAAGCGAGTTTCCACGTGGTTGTGGGGCAGGCGTCTTCCATCCGAAACGTGGGACGTTGTATTAAAAGTTCCGGTTTGGATTTATCCGGTTTGACATTAGAGCCATTGGCTTCGGCCGATGCGGTGTTAAGTCAGGAGGAAAAAGAAGCCGGCGTAGCGTTGATCGATATCGGAGGTGGAACAACCGATCTGGCCATTTTTAAAGACGGTATCATTCGGCATACAGCCGTGATTCCATTTGGCGGAAATGTGATCACCGACGATATTAAGGAAGGTTGTTCGATTATCGAAAAACAAGCTGAATTATTAAAAGTAAAATTCGGATCGGCTTGGCCGGGTGAAAACAAGGATAACGAAATTGTTTCGATCCCGGGATTACGAGGACGTGAACCGAAAGAGATATCGTTAAAAAACCTTTCGAAAATCATTCACGCCAGAGTTGTGGAAATTGTAGAACAGGTTTTTGCCGAGATCAAAGCCTACGGGCATGAAGATCCGAGAAAAAAACTGATCGCCGGAATTGTATTAACAGGAGGAGGTGCTCAGTTAAAACACATCAAACAATTGGTGGAATACATCACCGGAATGGACACTCGAATCGGTTATCCGAACGAGCATTTGGCTGGAAATTCCGACGAAGAAATCTCCAGTCCGTTATATGCTACGGCAGTAGGATTGGTGATGAACAGTATCCGAAATAATACGAAAAGTGCAACGCCACTGGCCGAGATTAAAAAGGAACAGCCAAAAGTGGAAAGCAAACCACAACCGGTTAGAATTGAACCGGAACCGGAAGCGATAGAAGAAGAGATAATAGCAGAAACAGCGCCGATCAAGCCAATTAATGTGAAAAATGACGTAGATCCGGAATCTACCAAAGAAAAGATTAAAAGAGGCTTTTTTGACAAGTATATAGATAAGATTAAGGAATTTTTAGATAACGCAGAATAAAACCGATACGATATGAACAGCAACTCAGAATTTGGAAGTATTGCATTTGATTTGCCAAAAAACCAATCAAATGTGATTAAAGTTATTGGTGTAGGTGGCGGTGGTAGTAATGCCATTAACCACATGTTTAAACAAGGGATTAAAGGAGTAGATTTCGTAGTTTGTAATACCGATTCACAGGCATTGCAAAGCAGTTCCGTTCCAAATAAAATTCAACTTGGCGTTAACTTAACAGAAGGGCTTGGCGCCGGAGCAAATCCCGAAGTTGGACAACAGTCGGCTTTGGAAAGTATCGAGGAAATTGAAAAAATGTTGGACGTAAATACTAAAATGGTATTTATTACGGCCGGTATGGGTGGTGGAACCGGAACAGGTGCCGCACCGGTAATCGCGCAATTGTCCAAAGAAAGAGATATCCTGACCGTAGGTATTGTAACCATTCCATTCCAGTTTGAAGGGAAAGTACGTCAGGAGCAAGCTTTGTTGGGAGTGGAAAGACTTCGCAAACAGGTAGATTCGTTAATCGTTATCAACAATAACAAATTAAGAGAAGTATACGGTAACTTAGGATTCAAGGCTGGATTCTCGAAAGCGGATGAAGTATTGGCAACCGCTTCACGAGGAATCGCCGAAGTAATTACGCACCACTATACGCAGAATATCGACTTAAAAGATGCGAAAACCGTATTGTCGAACAGTGGAACCGCTATCATGGGATCGGCTGTGGCCAACGGTGAAAACAGAGCGAAAGATGCGATTGTGGACGCATTGGATTCTCCGTTGTTAAACGACAACAAAATTACCGGAGCTAAAAACGTATTGTTATTAATTGTATCGGGTACCAACGAAATCACAATTGACGAAATCGGAGAAATCAACGATCATATCCAGGAAGAAGCGGGCTACAATGCCAACATCATCATGGGGGTTGGTGAAGACGAATCGTTAGGAGATGCTATCGCGGTTACCATCATTGCTACGGGATTTAACGTAGAGCAACAAGCGGAAATCGTAAATACAGAGCCAAAAAAAATTATTCACACCTTAGAGGGTGAGCAAAAATTGGTTCAGGATTTGTCGGCAACGGCATTTGTACCGTCATTTGATTTTTCGACTCCGGTTGAAAAAGTAGCACCTCAAACGATGATCAACGATATTACACCGGAACAACCGGAAGAAAAAATCGTTTTCGCTTTAGAGGAAGAAGAAGTAGCAGTATACGAAAAAAAACAACCGGAAGCAGTAATTGAAGACGAATTGCCATCGGCTGATTTTATCAATAACCTGGATGTATTTTTCGAAATCGTTTCACCGGTAAAAGAGGAAGTTCCGGCTCCGGTTATGAGAGATGTACGCGAAATTGAGGTGATTGAGCCGCAATATGTGTTGCCAAAAGTTGAAGAGCAAATTGCTTTTTCATTCGACTTACCGGTAACAGCAGTTCAGGATAGAGTTGTTTTCGATCTTAGTAATGAAACCAAAGAGATCAAAGTAAACCAGCCGGTACAGGTGGTTCCGGTAACGGAAGTAAACCAGTCGGGAGTGGTAAAATACTCTTTGGAAGATTATATGGAAAAAGAAAACGAATTGTTGGCTTCCAAAGCAGCGGTTGAACCGGTAAAAGAAGAACCGGTTGCGGAAGAGTTAAACTTTACGATGCGAAAAGTAGAGCCGGCTCAGTCACAATCGAGCTTCGACGAGATTTCTCCGGTTGAAATGACCATTGAGGAAACCTTGCGAATGAGAGCGGAAGAGCGCAAAAGAAAAATGAAAGAGTTCAATTACAAATTCAACAATAGCGCTTCCCGCGTAAATGAATTGGAAAAAGAACCGGCTTATAAAAGAATGGGAGTCGATTTAAACGCTGCTCCTGCAGATAATAGCAAATCGCGTATGTCATTGGGAATGGATAGTAACGACGACTTACAGTTGCGTTCCAACAACTCTTTCCTACATGATAACGTAGACTAACTAACCTACATTTGAGAAACCTTTAACCCGAAATCAAACCCGATTTCGGGTTATTTTTTATATCTTCGCAAAGCATTCCGGAATAAAAATCCACTTGTAAACGGAGAAAGGAAAATCACGTTTCCGGATACAGAAACGAAAATTAAATAATTGAAAACATGAGCTTACAAACTAAAATCATGGACGAAATGAAAACCGCCATGAAAGCCAAAGATACCGTAGCACTTGAAGCCTTACGTGCCATTAAATCGGAAATTTTATTAGCGCAGACTTCCGGAGCGGGTCAGGAGTTAAAAGAAGAGGATGAAATAAAAATATTACAAAAACTGGTAAAACAACGAAAAGACAGTGCGGCTATTTTTAGCGAGCAAGGACGTGCGGATTTAGCAGAACCGGAATTGGCTCAGGTTGCCGTAATTGAAAAGTTTTTACCGGCGCAATTGTCTGAATCAGAGGTGGAAACAATTATTGCAAAAATCATTGCCGACGGTGGTTTTTCCGGAATGGGAAGCATGGGTCAGGTAATGGGAGCTGCTTCTAAAGAATTGGCGGGTAAAGCCGATGGAAAAACAATTTCAACAATTGTAAAAAAGCTGCTGACATAATTTGCAAAAATCAAATCAGATTGTTTTCTTTGCAATCGGATTAAAAATGGCCGCGTAGTTCAACTGGATAGAATATCAGATTTCGGCTCTGAGGGTTGGGGGTTCGAACCCCTCCGTGGTCACCTAGTCTCCAAAAGAGTTTTCTTTTTTGGAGACTTTTTTTTGTTTTTAAATTATTGATTTGTAATGATTTTTTTAATCGTACTTTAAAAGGAAGGATTTAAATCATATTTCATAGGGGATATTCTATACGTCTTTTTTATAGTAAAGTTGGAACCGTATGCAATCATTAGATAGGCTTGTTTGGAGTCTTCACTACGCTTTTATGTTACTTTAAGTTAAGATAATTATATACTTGGATATGCCAATAAAAAATTCAGCCTAAATTTAGTTCTTGACTAGGTTTAGACTGAATTTCAAGAAAAAAAAACCAAATTGATTAAAAAATCGGATTGGCACATCCAAGTATCTAAATGCTTAATTTAGTTTGCAAACAATGCGTTATGTAAAACTACAGCTGCCTGTTGTATTGAAACTTGAATCGCTGGAATATGGGCAATTGGGTTAAGTAATCCATAATCATGGATAAAACCTTTGTATTCGGAAATGGTAGTTGGAACACCTGCCTGATCTAATTTTCGGGCATATGCGACACCCTCATCATATAAAATATCATTCTCGGCTACTTGTACCAATGCTGGCGGCAGACCTTGTAATTCGTCTAGTGAAGCTTGTAAAGGAGACGCATATTTGTTTTTACGGTCTTCTTTTTTAGGTAAATAATTATCCCACATCCATTTCATCAATGGTGTTGTAAGAAATCTTTCCTGAGCAAATTTAGTATATGATGGACGGCTGAAATCGGCATCTGTTACCGGCCATAAAAGTACTTGCTGTACTAATTTAGGTCCTTTTTTATCTTTTGCCATCAGTGCCACCACAGCTGCCATATTACCACCAACACTGTTACCAGCAACGGCTAATCTAGTGCCATCTACCCCAATTTCTTTTCCATGAGCGGCTGTCCATTTTGTAGCCGCATACGCTTGATTAATGGCTATAGGAAAACGAGCGTCGGGAGCCGGTGTGTAATCTGGGAAGACTGCAACAGCACCGCTATTTACAACCAAATCTCTAACTAATCTTCTGTGAGTTGGATAATCTCCCAAAACCCAACCACCGCCGTGGAAAAACATAAAAACAGGTAATCCGTCTTTAGCTCCTTTAGGTTTTACAATATGAAGCTTTACTGTTAAACCGTCCTGCGTAATTGTTTTTTCAGTTTCTTCGATATCGGAGTAATCGTACGTTACAGAATTTTGAGCCCCTACCAAAACGAGTCTGGCCTCTTCTGGTGTCATTTGTTCTAGCGGTTTTCCATTACCACTGTTTAAAACCTTTAAAAAGGCACGAATATCTTTTGATATGTTTGGGTCTTGTGCAGCTGGTGTTTTCTGCTGTGCAACTGTTGTTGTGTTAAACATCAATGTTGCGAGTGCTGATAAGGCTATGCCTTTAAAGAATGAATTTTTCATAATCTATATTTTAAATTGTTATTTTTTGATGAGACAAAGGTATGTCGCGATAACAGCTCTATATAGATTAAAAAGTGTATTAAAATTGTACTTTTTTCCTTCTAAGGTGTTTTTTATTGCTTTTTGAATTCTTTTCTAAAATAGGCAGGAGTGTTTCCAAGCTTTTGAGTAAACATCCTGTTGAAATAACCCGGATCGTCATATCCCAGCTGATACGCAATTTCCTTTATGCTTAAATCGGTATAATAAAGCAGTCGTTTGGTTTCAAGTATAATCCTGTTTTTGATTATTTCGTTTGGATTCTCCAGATTCAATTTCTTAAACTTATGGGATAATGTTTTTGGAGCCAGATTCATTAGGTCTGCATAATCGGCAACAGCATGTTTTTCACGAAAGTGAATTTCGACCAGACGGCTGAAGTTTCTGAAAAAATCATGTTCAGCGGACTGAAGCATTATCGGGTCATTTTCCAGATTCTGTTTTTTCCATTCTCTTGTTGCCTTCAAAATTAACTGTTTTAAGTAGACGCGGATCAGTTCTTCTGAAGAAGAATCTTGCAGCTCGATCTCTTCTTTTATTTGGGAAAATAGTTGCTGTACGTTTACCATTTCCAATTCATCAAAAGCTACTTTAGGGATTTCAAAAATATTATTGAATAATAAACCATCGCACGCAACTTCAGCATCATGAATCTGAACACAATAAAAATCCCTGTTATAATAGATTAAGTGAGCAGGATCATTTGTGGCTTTAACGATAGTAAGGAACTGATTGCTGTTTACAAAAAATACAGCCGGTCTATCCAGATCATATATTTTAAAATCGACACTGATTATGTAATGAGCAGGTACCAGCAAGACTTTAATGAAGGGGCGGAAAAAATTAGTATTAATTAATTCCAAATCCTGATGATCAAAGGTAGCACAGCCTAACTTTTTGTATTTAGATTCAAATACAAGCTTATTATTTTCCATTTCGCAAATTTATGTAAATCTTTTTTGCTCGTTTAATTTCAAGCCTTACTGAATGGTAAATGTACTTCGCCTTGGCAATCCTCTGAAATTCCTGTTCATTTTTAAAATTAGAGGTGACACTGCCTTTATGTTTTCTAAAAACCTTCCTGAATGACCGATAGTTTGTACCGCAGTAAAAATAGTAAGAATCTGATGCTATATAGTTTATGATTTTAGGGCCGGAAAGGTATGTATTACTTGATAATTCCTGATAAATATATTTAAAAGTTATGTGTTTTAAAAAAAAATAGACAGACAAGTTTGTCTGTTTTGTTATTTTGTTTTAAGTTTGTCCTGTCGAATAGTACAGGATGTGTTATTCGAAAAAGAGGACTCAGAAATTATTAACAACTTAATTTATTAAAAACATGGAACAGAAACATCCATTACCGCCGTTTACATTTGAATCAGCATTGCAGAAAATCCAGTTTGCGGAAGACGCATGGAATTCACAAGACCCTGTAAAAATTTCTAAAGCCTACACCATCGACAGCGAATGGCGAAATAGAGATAAGTTTGTAAACGGGAGAGATGAAATTGTAGCATTTCTCGCTGATAAATGGACAAAGGAGCTGCAATACAAGCTTAAAAAAGAATATTGGTCACATACTGACAACCGTATCGCTGTTAGATTTGAATATGAGTATAGGGATCTGGATGGGAATTGGTTCAGAGCCTATGGAAATGAAAACTGGGAATTTGATGAGAATGGTTTGATGGCCAGAAGATATGCTAGCATCAATGATTTAGCAATCAAAGAAGAAGACCGAAAGTTTAAATAAATGAAATCTTTATTAGAGTAGGATTAGCAAAATTTTAAGGAAGCTAATTCTACTTTTTTTAGTAAAGAGAGTGGCAGGCCACGTTTCTTTCATCTTGATAATTTTGTACCTCTACTGGTTGCTTCAAATCTACTTAAAGACAGACAGGTTTGTATGTTTTTAGGATTAATTATATATTTGTTCTATAAAAACCAACTTATGATAGCTCCAAAAGAAAGAATTATGGATGTAACCTTTGTCCTCTTTGCCAATCAAGGGTACAATTCAACGGGTATTAATCAGATTATTTCTGAAGCAAATGTTGCTAAGGCAAGTTTTTATCAACATTTTAAATCCAAAGAGGATTTATGTGTTGCCTTTTTAAATGCGAGGCATACTTATTGGTTCAGTGAACTTAATGATTTTATAAGCGATAAAAAAGATGTGAAATCAAAGGTTCTGGCGTCATTTGATTACTTGGTTTATAGGAACGAAAAGGAAAATTTCAGAGGCTGCAGCTTCTTGAATATTTTATCTGAAATTCCGGGCGATAATTTTAAAATACTGACTGTAATTCAGGATCATAAGAAAGAACTTCGGAATTTTTTTTCAGATTTAATTGAAGATGAGATTTTGGCGGATCACATATATATGCTGTTTGAAAGCTCCATAATTGAAAGTCAGATGTTCAAGTCCAATGAGTTGATAGAACGGTCCAAAATGATTATTAAAAGTTTAATTTCATAAAGAGTGCAAAAAAGCATTCCGAATTTATTATTGTCTTTGATTTGAGTTGCTCAGTGTCAAATTTGTGACAGCTGCCTAATGATGACTTAATTTAGTTGCCAAATCATTACCATTTTTATTTAAAAATCCTATAAACAGGGCGATACACGAGGTAGGGCATAGCCTCTTTCTCTAAAACTACCTTCTAAAATTATGCAGCGATTAATTCACTAAGAGACTTTAAATCTTCCAGCAATTGGTTTGAGTTCCGTACAAATCGGTTCACAAAAAATACAGATTACCTAATGTTTTTATAGAACTGTTATTCGGGTTTGTCAAGTATGTTTTTAAACGATAATTCATTGAATAATAGTTTTTTTCTAAGCGAAAAAAAAGTGTAGTTTTGGGAAAACATAAGACCTCTATGAAGTTTTCGTTAGCCTACCTTTTTAGTTTGCTTATTTCTTTTTCCGGACTTGCTCAAGTTCAAAAAGCAAATGATCTGTTTCCAAAAATCGATTCCGTATTGACAAGTGTTTTAAAAGACCAGCATATTGCGGGTTTTGCGGTAGCGGTGGTAAAAGGTGATCAAGTGATTTACAGCAAAGGTTTTGGCTATCGTGATGTCGAAAACAAAAAACCGGTCACAACCAACACCCTTTTTGCGATAGGGTCAAGTTCCAAAGCATTTACAGCTTCTTTATTGGGATTGCTGAGAAAAGAAGGTGAACTGACCTTTGAAGACAAGGCCGTCGATTTGTTGCCACAGTTGCGATTTTATAATGATGAAATGAACAATCAGATCATTCTTAGGGATCTGATGGCGCATCGGTCGGGCTTGTCACGATATGATTCGTCGTGGTTTTTATTTAATTCCAAAGATAGAGACAGTATTATTGCCCGTGTAAAGTATATGAAACCTACAGCAGCCGTACGAGAGAAATGGTTTTACAATAATTTTATGTATCTCGCACAAGGGATGATTGTAGAGGAATTTACTGGTAAAACATGGGAGCAAAATATTAAGGAAAAGTTTTTTATTCCCTTGGAAATGAACCGTTCGAATACCGATATTATGACTTTTCAGAACGATAGTGATGCGGCTTTACCGTATACGGTCGCCAATGATAATACGATTAAAAAGATCGACTATTACAATATTAACGGAATGGGACCGGCGGGAAGTATTAATAGTAGTGTTAACGACATGGCGAACTGGTTAAAGGTGTGGATTAACGACGGATCTTTTAAAGGAAAGGAAATTTTACCGAAAGACTATATTACCGAAGCGATGAGTTCGCAAATGGTTATGAGTGCTGATTTGCCCGATAAACATAGTGATATTTTTTTAGCCAATTATGGTTTGGGTTGGATGATCGGTTCCTATAGAGGACATTATGTCGTAGAACACGGCGGTAATATTAACGGGTTTTCGGCGAATGTAGCCTTTTTCCCTTCAGATAAGCTGGGAATAGTTGTGCTAACCAATCAAAATGTATCGAAAGTTCCGATGATCATATGCAATTCTATAGCGGATAAAATTTTTAATTTAAAACCGGTGGATTGGAATGGCGAAGTAAAAGCAGCAACGGCAGAAAAAGCGCTACAGGCAAAAAAAGAAGCCAAAAAGATGCCGGTTCCCAATACAAAACCATCCCATCCTTTAAAAGAATATGTTGGTTCTTACACGAATCTGGCCTACGGAACCATTAAAATAACCTTTAACGGTAAGGATTTGTACACCAAATTAAAAGGTGAAAAAATCATATTCAAGCATTTTCATTATGATATTTTTGATCCAAGAGCGATCGATAAAAATGGGAAAGTGGATACCGATCAAAGTGATTTGATGTTTAATTTTACTACAAATGTAGAAGGTAAAATCCAGGGGATCGAACTTTTTCTGGATGGTAACGAAAAACCGGTGCTATTTGATCGGGATGCAGATAAAAAATAAAAAGCTAATGTGTTGCTAAAATGATACCTAAATACTACAAAAAGACTGCCATAACGTTAGGTGTTTTTCTAATTCAATTGCTTGCATTTGGGCAAGAAAAGCTGATAAAAGATATGGATAACGACGGTGTAAAGGATACGATTAAGTTTAATAGAGCCGAATTAACAATAGTTTGTAAGCTATCAACTCATAATTTTAAACCATTGTTCAGCAAGCAAATGGAGACGATAGGTGTGGGGAATTCAGCGGGTATAGAGACAACCCGGAACGGTTTTTTGTTTTATATTGATTATGAGAACGGAGGTTTTAAAAATCGATTCCGATACAATCCTAAAACAAAAAATATCCAATTGATAGGGATGAATCTGTATGAACGGGAAAAAAATAAAAAGCGCGTTGAGGCGGAATCAAATGTGAATTTACTTACAGGAGATTTTATAGGAAATACAACTTTTTACGGAGTTGAGAATTTGCGGGCGATTAAAGCAAAAATGCATTTCAAAATAATTAATCTGGATGATTTTAGCGACGAAATATTTTTAGATTATAGTAAAAGATGTGGGGAATTGTATGAAAAAACAAAGCGTATTAATTAAAATAAAAATGATACAAAGTACTTAAAACAGGTGTCGGAAGTATCTTGTTTTCCTACAAACCAACGTTCTTTTTAAAATCGGTAGCAAGGTCAATTTTCATTCCTAAGGTAAAAACACTGTTTTCGCGTGTTCCGGTAGCGATGCTACCGGTCGAAATCCGTTGTTCACTATACAACTGAACGAATGGTATCGGTTGATAGGTAATCCCGGCAATAAAATCATTCCGCTTAAACCCCTTTTCAATAGGAAGCTGACCGTCGAGCAACGGAATATGGGAAGTAATCGGAGCATAATAATTATAGCCCGCCAAAATCGCCAGCTTACTCCATTTGTATTTTCCGAAAATCTCCAGGCCTCTGGCATCAAAAACAATCGTTGGCGTTATAGTGTTTTCTTGCAGATCGGTATAGTTACCCTGGGTGAAATCACCGTTTTTTTGGAGCACCCCTACGATACTAAAATCCATTTTTTTTCCAATGTATTTACTTCCTATAGCCATATAAATGGGTTGCCCGTTTAGTCCAACGATTGTACCGCTGTTGATCAGATTTTCGCTGACATAGGCTTTGTTAAAGGCGGCACCGATAAACCAATCGGATGTAATTTCCAATTGCGCTGCTATCCCAAAACCATCTACAAAAGAAGTGTTGTTTTGGCCACGCGCCTGTATTTGCCCGCCAAACCGAAAGGAACCGATTTGATTTCGGTAGATTATCGACTGGTCCGCGCGTCCGGTTCCGTTTTCACCACCATCGGTTCCGCCGATAAAAGTAGCCGATGCCCGCGCACCAAAAACACTAAACCGATCGGTATAAGCCGTGATGTCGCGGTATACACTCCATTGTTTTCCAATGGTAAGCGTTCCAAATTTGTTCATGTCCAGGCCTAAATAGCCCAATCGATTCCCAAAAACCTGTTTGGTTTGTACCGATTGTAGGTTCTGATAACCACCCGTAAGACCACCATCGGCACTAAAAGAAGTATTGCCACGAAACAGATTTACCTGTACTTCGACACCGGCAATAAAGACAATCGTTCCCTTTTTGATGCGTATTTCGGCCCCCATTCGGGAGGCATTTTCCTGAAGTTCCATTTTGTTGCTGTAAATCGCCGTATGACCACGCAAACTGGTATACGGCCGGAACGCTAGTTCGATGGAATCTTTCGGCTGCTCTTGCGCATAGAGCGGTTCCATAAAAGCGAGTGCGATTAGAAGCGGTAGTATAGGGTTGATCTTGGTGATTTGCATTTTAAAAGCGGAACGGTTTTAATTAAAAAAGGCTCTTAGTCTTTGAAACAAATTTTTATTGGACTCGGTTTTGGGAGTATGATCTTCAGTGACAGCATCACTTTTTTCGGGACTTTTAGCATTTTTATCTTTCTGTAAGCTTTCGGTAATAACCGCTGCGTTTTGCTGGTAATAGTCTGAAAAACACTGATTCAACTCGTGGATTAATGGGTTTTCGTCCTGGTATTTCCGAACAATTGTATGTATGGACTGAAGTCCGGTAAGCCAGTTTTTGTATTTTTTCCGAATATACGCTTCGGAATCGGCAACGTTATGTGGAACAAAATAAAAGCTGGCCGGATGATTTGTAAGCGTTTGTTTGAAAAAGAGATTCATCAGATCGGTAAAACTATCGGTGCGGATAGCGAGATTTTCACCCTTTTGAGTATCATCCCAGTATTCACTCATAATCCAGACCTTTGGATTGTCGCCTTCGGCATAAATTAAAGAGATATAATCATTGCGGCGTTCGGAAATAACAAAAAAATCCTCTTTCGGAGGCCTCGCATTATTTTCGAATACTTCGTTTGCAAAGTTGTTGATATAATCCAAATCCGCAAAAGCCATGTCCTCGGCATCCATAAATTCAAACAACATCTTTTTTCCAATACTTCTCAGGTATTCTTCATAAGCCAGAGGAATTGGCCCTTTTTCATTTCTAAGGGTATTGATTTCGGCTTCACTACAGCCAACAATTCCGCTACGGGAATCGATTGCTAATAGCAATAAATAGTGTTTTAACGTTTCAAAATAGTCACGGTAGATTTTTGTCATTGCAAGAATGAGAAGATTATATTAATATTAGATTGCGATACTTACAAATATATCGAAAAGCGAAATACCTTGTTATATTGGATAGGACTATAACAGGAAGAATAAATTTTGTTTTACGGGAATAAAACGCTAAAAGGGAAGTGTTCTTGATAGAAACAAATAAAAATCATTTCTTTGTAAGAATCCGTAACATATCCTTTTAATCTCCTGAAACAATTGCTATGAAAGCACTTTATTTTTTAGTGGCGACATCCACAGAAAAAGCCGATTTGCGCGCAATGTGGAGTGTGATGGCGATTGTGCTGATAATCCTATTATTTTATGGTGTGCGATTGTTAGAACTAGTGTATGCCTACTTTTGTAAGAAGCCTTTTTATGTTCATTTTTATCTTTTTCAACAGCAATTAACCGATAGCCAATTATTTGTATTGCAGACCCAATTTCCGTTTTATCAGCAATTGTCATCGAAATATCAAGCTTACTTTGAACATCGGGTAAAAAAGTTTATTTTAAAATACCAGTTTATCGGTCAGCAAGGACAATCGATCACTGACGAGGTCAAAGTGTTGATCGCGGCGACTTCGGTAATGCTTACTTTCGGAATGCGGAATTACCTTTATACGGTTTTTACTAAAATTGTCGTCTTTCCAACTAAATATTATTCCGCAGCAACCCAGGCGTATCATATTGGAGAATTTAATCCGGCATTAAAAACCATCGCGTTTTCGTGGGAGGATTTTGTCGCCGGTTATCAGAATGCGCACGACAATCGCAATCTGGGATTACATGAATTTACCCATGCGCTGCATTTTCAGAGTGCCAAAAGCAACCATGTGAGCGCGATCCTGTTTGAGAAGATGTTTAACAAAATGATGCAGGAATTAAAAAATCCGGAGTATAGCGAAAAAATCCGTACATCGGGATATTTTCGGGAATACGCCTTTGAAAACCGCTATGAATTTCTGGCCGTATTACTCGAGCACTTTTTTGAAACCCCGGAAACCTTCCGCAACCATTTTCCGGTTTTATACGATCATATTAAAAAGATGATTAATTTTAGAGAACGCTAAGGCCGGGTTGAAAAAACAACAAAAAGATGCCGAAATGTTGCGTCTGCATTATCAGATATTTAAAATTCTAAAAAATGTGTTAAATTAAATTTAATGTAGGGACGAATACAGCATTTAAAAATTAGCTTTGTTGTTTATACAAATAAAGCAATACAAAAAACTACATTACGATACTATGAAAGGTAAACATATTGTATATCTCGTTCTGATTATAGTGTTGGGCGGCATGATATTCTATCGCGTTTCGGCCAATAAAGAAAAAGGGGATGGCGGCAAAAAAAGCGAAGGCAAAAACGCGGCAAAAGTCTCCGGAATTGTGTTGAAACCACAGGTGTTTTCCGATAACTTATCCCTGTCGGGGTCTATTGAGGCAAATGAGCAGGTGGAAATCAGAAGTGAGGTTTCCGGAATCGTGGAAAGTATCAATTTTAACGAAGGGACTCCGGTAACGCAAGGGCAGGTGTTGTTTAAAATTAACGATAGCGAATTGCGGGCACAATTGGCACAGGCCAGAACGCAACAGGCATTGGCAGCCGAAAACGAAAGAAGAGCCCGATTGTTATTGCAAAAAGAAGCCATCAGTCAGGAGGAATACGATACGGCCAACGCTACATTGCGTTCCACTCAGGCACAAACCCAACTCATTCAGGCGCAATTGGCCAAAACCAGTGTAAAAGCTCCTTTTTCGGGTAAAATCGGATTGCGGGCGATTTCAAAAGGGACGTATATTACGCCAACAACCGTAGTGGCGAACCTGGTGAATATGAATCAGGTGAAAATTACCTTTTCAATACCGGAAAAATATGCCACTCAAATGAAAAAGAATGCGACGATTTCGTTTACGATAGCCGGATCAAAAGAGGCGTATAAAGCCAAAATATATGCTATTGAACCGGGAGTGGATGTTTCGACCCGAACGCTTCAGATGCGCGCACTGGCAGAAAATCCGGATGGAAAATTACTACCGGGAACCTATGCCGATGTGGCACTTCCACTGGAAAGTATTAACGACGCACTATTAGTGCCAACCGAAGCGTTGATTCCAATTCAGAACGGTAAAAAAATATTTATATCCGAAAAAGGAAAAGCCAAAGAAGTAGTGGTGGAAACCGGACCGCGTACGGCCAAAGATATCTTGATCACATCGGGATTAAAAGTGGGCGACACGGTATTAACCAGCGGTGTGATGACACTTAAAAACGATATGCCGGTTAAAGTCGCGATCAAAAACTAATGCGAAGCCTCACCTATTAAAGTACTGAAACATGAGTTTATCTACGACAAGTATCAAAAGACCGGTTTTAACGATCGTAATCAATTTGATGTTGATATTGTTCGGAATCATCGGATATACCTATCTGGGCGTACGGGAATTCCCGTCAATCGATCCGGCACAGATATCCGTTCGAACGAGTTATACCGGAGCGAATGCCGATATTATCGAATCCCAAATTACCGAACCGCTCGAAAAAGCGATTAACTCGATTGATGGTATCCGAAATATCACCTCCTCAAGTAACCAGGGAAGTAGTAATATCACGATTGAGTTTAACCTTGATAAAAATCTCGAAGAAGCGGCAAACGACGTACGGGATAAAGTATCTCAGGCGGTAAGAAGTCTGCCACAGGATATCGATGCGCCACCGGTAGTTTCGAAAGCCGATGCCGATTCGGATCCGATCATTACGATGACGGTTCAGAGTGATAATAAAAACGTACTCGAACTGAGTGATTACGCCGATAACGTAATTGCGCAGCGTTTGCAAACCATCCCGGGCGTGAGTAGCGTACAGATCTGGGGACAACGAAAATATGCAATGCGTTTGTGGATCGACCCGGTAAAACTGGCGTCCTATGGTTGTACGGTTTCCGATGTGCGCGATGCGCTAAACAAACAAAATGTAGAACTCCCTTCAGGGAAACTAACCGGAGACAATACCGAACTTACGGTAAAAACAATCGGAAATTTATCAACCGAAGAGGAGTTTAATAAAATCATTATTCGTGCCAATGGCGACAATATTGTTCGCTTGAGCGACGTTGGAAAAGCCTCTCTGGAAGCGGAAAACCTGGAAACAAAACTGAGCGATTCCGGTCAGCCGATGGTTGGTTTGGCGATTATTCCACAGCCGGGAACGAATTATCTGGATATTGCCGAAAAATTTTATGTGCAATATGACCAGCTTAAAAAAGACCTACCCAAAGATTTTAAACTAAACATTGCGATCGATAATACGGTTTTCGTAAAAAAAGCAATCTTGGAAGTAGCCGAAACCCTATTGTTATCGGTGATTCTGGTAGTATTGATCATCTATGTGTTTTTTAGAGATTGGGCGATTGCCTTCCGACCGTTAATCGATATTCCGGTATCGTTGGTAGCGACCTTTTTTATCATGTATATTTTCGGATTCTCGGTGAATGTATTAACCCTCTTGGCGATCGTTCTCGCCACTGGTTTGGTGGTTGACGACGGTATCGTAGTAACCGAAAATATCTTTAAAAAAGTAGAAGAAGGAATGTCGCCAATCGAAGCGGCGGTAAAAGGTTCGAATGAAATTTTCTTTGCCGTTATCTCGATTTCCATTACGTTGGCCGCGGTATTCTTACCGGTAATTTTCCTCGAAGGATTCGTCGGACGTCTGTTCCGGGAATTTGGAGTGGTGATTGGTGCCGCCGTATTGATATCGGCCTTTGTATCGTTAACCTTGACGCCAATGTTGAATGCCTACCTGATGAAAGGTGGCGAACAGAAAAAAACAAAATTCTATGAACTGACGGAACCGTACTTTGAAAAAATGAACAAAGGGTATGCCGCATCATTGGTTACCTTTTTAAAACGCAAATGGTTGAGCTTCCCGATTTTGATCGGTTGTATCGGATTAATTGTACTGTTCTTTAAAACCTTGCAAAAAGAAACGGCGCCGTATGACGACCGTAGCTATATCACCATGCGGGTAACCGCACCGGAAGGAGCGACCTACGATTATATGGATCGTTTTATGAGTGAACTAACTGATTTGATCAACGACTCTGTACCGGAGAAAAAAGTGAGTTTGATCATTACATCACCCGGATTCGGATCGGCTTCTGTAAACAGCGGTGTCGCGCGTTTATCATTGGTGGAACCGGATCAGCGAAAACGATCGCAAAAAGAAATTACCGACGATTTATCGAAATGGACCAAACAGTATTCCGAAGCCAAAGTAGCGGTTTCAGAATCGCCGACTATTGCCGTAAACCGTAGAGGAGGACTTCCGATACAATATATTATTCAGGCACCGAACTTTAAAAAACTGGAAGAAAAAATTCCGGAATTTATGGACGAAGTGGCCAAAGATCCGACGTTCTCGATTACGGACGTCAACCTGAAATTCAACAAACCGGAGATTTATGTGAGTATCGACCGTGAAAAAGCGGAGAGTATGGGGGTTTCGGTTATTGATGTAGCCCAGACGTTACAGCTTTCATTAAGTGGTCAGCGTTTTGGTTATTTTATGATGAACGGAAAACAATACCAGGTGATGGGGCAATTCGATAAAAAAGATCGTAGCGCGCCAATGGATCTGACTTCGATGTTTGTCCGAAACAAAGACGGACAGTTGATTCAATTGGACAACGTGGTAAAAATTGACGAACAAAGTAGCCCGCCGCAGTTATATCATAATAATCGGTATATGTCGGCTACCGTTTCGGCGGGATTGGCACCGGGTAAAAGTCTTGGCGACGGTATCGAAGCCATGGAAAGAGTAAGAGCAAAAGTACTGGACGATACTTTTACAACCGATTTAGGGGGAGAATCCCGTGACTTTGTGGAGAGTAGTTCCAATACGTCATTTGCTTTCGGATTGGCGTTATTGTTGATTTACCTGATTCTTGCGGCACAGTTCGAAAGTTTTATCGATCCGTTTATCATTATTCTAACCGTACCGATGGCGGTTGCCGGAGCTTTATTTTCGTTATGGCTGTTTGGTCAGACGTGGAATATTTTTAGTCAGATCGGAACCATCATGTTAATCGGACTCGTGACGAAGAACGGTATTCTGATCGTCGAATTTGCCAACCAGCTCCGGGAACAGGGTAAGAGCAAATACGATGCGATTGTAGAAGCCGCAGAATCCCGTTTACGCCCGATTTTAATGACCAGTTTGGCCATTGCATTGGGAGCCTTACCGATCGCGTTATCACTGGGAGCTGCTTCTCAGAGCCGTATGGGGATGGGAGTGGTAATTGTTGGAGGAACGATTTTTTCGTTAATATTGACATTATTTGTGATTCCGGCGATTTACCTGATGTGGTCCAGAGCGCGAAAACACCGCCCGGAATTTGATAATATTAAAGACTAATTATGAAACAGTATCTGTTTGTTATATTCGCAATTGCAACGGCAAACCTGGCACAGGCACAGGAATTCCTTACGGCCAAAGAAGCCGTTGAGATCGCGTTAAAAAACAATTACGACATTCTGATCGCGGCAAATCAGGCGAAGATCAGTGAAAAAAATGTAGGGGTTGCCAATGCCGGGATGTTGCCAAAGTTGGATGCGACGCTGACAAAGAATAATAATCAGCAAAATTCAACACAAACGCAGGCTGATGGTACACAAAGAGAACTGAACAATGCCAAAAATAACAGTTTGAACTATGGGGTTACCTTAGGGTGGACCATTTTCGATGGACTGCGGATGTTTGCGCGTTATGATCAATTAAAAGAACTTGAAAAGCAAGGAGCAACACAATTGAAATCGGCCATTGTGACCAAAGTGGCTGATGTGTTGTCGACGTATTATGATTTGGTGCAACAACAGCAGATGTTGGCGACCCTGGATACGGCTGTTGTAATATCCAAACAACGGCTACAAACAGCGGATAACCGTTATAAAATCGGAAAAGCGTCCAAATTGGAAGTTTTAAATGCTCAGGTGGATCTGAATACCGATGTGACCAACCTGGTCAAACAAAAACAACTTTTTGCCAATACCATAACAGCCTTAAATGAACTGTTGGTTCGCGACCGGGCAACGACCTATCGGGTTGAAGAAACGGTACATGTCGACAGTAAACTGGAACTAAAAGACCTGATGAGTCAGGCAGACAAACAAAATCCGGACATTCAGCTGGCGATTATCAATAAACGAGTAGCCGAATTGGATTTAAAGCAGGTAAAAGCCAATAGATATCCTGTGATCAAATTAAATACGGGTTATAATTTTGCCGAAACAGAATCGAGCCTTGGTTTCGTTACCCAATCTTCTTCCAGGGGATTTAACTATGGAGTAAGCGCCTCGCTAACGATTTTTAATGGTTTTCTGCAACACCGCAATGAAAAAATAGCCAACCTTCAGGTAGAGAACACGCAATTCCTGCTGGACAAACAAAAGCAAACGTTGCAAACACAATTAACAACCGTATTCCAGTCCTATCTGACCAATTTGGAGTTAAAGGATCTGGAGGGGAAAAATGAAGACATTGCGCGACAAAATCTTGATATTACCATGGAGAAATTCCGAATTGGAACAATCACGACCATAGAATTTCGAAATGCACAGTTAAACTACATTACCGCCCGAACGCGTCATAATGCGGCACGTTACCAGGCGAAAATTTCCGAAGTAGCCTTAAAAGAATTAACCGGATCGGTAACTTTTTAATGATCATATAAAAAACGACGACACATGATTTTTGTCAATGTTTTTGTAATTTTATTGGGTTAAATTAGCTCATAATCAAAAACATATCGTTATGAAACATCGTGTTCCTGTATCGTCTATTATGACTAAGAATGTGGTTAAGCTCAACCTTACGGATGATTTGACCAAGGCTGAAATGCTCTTCAAAAAAAATAACATCAGGCATATTCCGGTGGTGAATGGAAATACCATCATCGGGATGCTGAGTTATACCGACCTGTTACGAATTTCGTTTGCCGATGCGGTTGATGATGACGAAGAAATTATTGATACTACCGTCTATAATATGTTTACCATTGAACAGGTAATGGCTAAGAAGCTTATTACGATAGCACCCGAAACAACAATTAAAGAAGCGGCCGAAATATTAGCTGTAAGAGAGTTTCATGCTTTGCCGGTTGTGGAGGGCGATTTGCTGGTGGGAATTGTAACGACAACGGATATTATTAAGTATTTGATCAGTCAGTATTAATTTTTTTAAAAAAATAAATAATATTCAAAATAATTGTTAATTTTAATTGATCAAACAATTAATAGGATATTTATGAAAAAAACTACTCAAAAAAAATTATTAGCCTTGTTTACTATGGCTTTAATGGGGGTTACGGCTTCCGGTCAGGCTTTCTATACCAATGGAGGACTTACTACGGGAACGACTACAGCTAACGGTTCGACTACCTCACCGGCAGGATATACCTGGAGTGAATTGCAATCGGTGGGTGGTGTGTCGAATACGAACTTGGGATTCGGTGCGATTTTTAACAATGCCGCAACGACCAACCTTCGTATTGCGGATAACTTTACCGTGACTTCGACTATGAATCTAACGACAGTGGATTTGTTTTGTTATCAGACAAGTTATGCGGGTACAACACCGCCAATTGATCAAATGCGTGTTCAAATCTGGAATGGAGATCCATCTTTAGGGACATCAACAGTGGTTGCCGGTAATATGACGGCCAATGTTTACAATGCCGCTGCCAGTGGTGAAGCCAATATGTACCGTATTGGGAACAATACACCTGGAACAACACGTAAATTATGGCGTATTAGCGGAAACCTTACGGCTACGTTAGCACCGGGAACCTACTGGGTTGATTTTCAGGTTCACGCAACCAACGATTCGTCGATCTTTTTCCCTGCTGTAACGGTACCGGGGTCGCTTAGTTTAGCAGGCTGGAATGCGAAACAGTACAGTGGAACTGCTTGGGCTGGAATAGTGGATGCAGGTTCGACTCAGGCGATGGATGTGCCATTTATTCTAAACTATCAGGCTTTCTTAGGTACTGAAAGTTTTGTAACGAATAATAAAATGATGTTGTATCCAAATCCGGCTGCGAATACATTTACTTTAAAAGTAAATTACAACGCGACACAGGCTATTCCGGGACGTGTTGAGATTTATGATTTAAAAGGAGCCAAAGTATTGGATCAGAAACTAGTTTTGGCCGATGCAGATAGCTATCCGGTAAACATCGAAACGTTAAACAGAGGTGTTTATCTTGTGAAGACTTTCGATACCGATAATAACGAGATTGTAAAAACGAAATTGGTAAAAGAGTAATTATTTTACCATGATCAAATAAAAAAGCAGCCTGAAAAGGCTGCTTTTGTTTTTTATAAAGAAGTAATCTTTTTTAAATCGGCAATGGTTGCGGTAGGATCGGAAGCTTTAAAAACGTAGCTACCGGCTACCAGAACATCAGCTCCGGCTTCGATAAGTTGTCGGGCATTCTGATTGGTCACGCCGCCATCGATTTCAATTAAAGTTGAAGCATTGTTACGATTGATGATCTCTTTTAGTTGTTTTATCTTTTTATAGGTGTTTTCAATAAACGACTGACCTCCAAATCCGGGATTAACGCTCATCAGGCATACCATATCGATGTCGTTGATCACATCTTCTAATAACGCTACGTTAGTATGCGGATTCAAAGCAACACCGGCTTTCATACCTTCGGCTTTTATAGCTTGTAAAGTACGATGTAAATGCGTAGAAGCTTCGTAATGAACCGTAAGGATATCGGAACCAAGATCTTTAAAGGTTTTGATATAACGATCCGGATCGACGATCATCAAATGAACGTCAATCGTTTTACGGGCATGTTTGGTGATGGCCTCTAAAACCGGCATTCCAAAAGAGATATTAGGGACAAAAACGCCATCCATAATATCAATATGGAACCAATCGGCTTCACTGTTGTTGATCATTTCGATGTCGCGTTGCAAATTGGCAAAATCCGCTGCAAGGACAGAAGGGGCAATTATGTTATGTTTCATTGTGTTGTGTTTGTTTACAAAGATAGCGAAATGTTGGATTATGATTGGTTGGCGAAAGCAAGAATTGCAAAAGATGAAAAAGGCTATAAAAACAAAACTCCGGTAATCAGCCGGAGTTTCAATCATCAATCAAAAAACGAACAGTTATTGAAACTGTTGTTGCGTTTAATATTTTTAGTACGAATGTTCAATTTTATAAAGATATAATAAACATTCTATTTTTTCCTAATTTTTATCCTAAATATGTTTTTAGGATTTTACTTCTGGAAGTATGTTTTAATCGACGGATTGCTTTTTCTTTAATCTGACGTACACGCTCACGTGTCAGGTCGAAAGTTTCACCGATTTCTTCCAATGTCATCGGATGTTGATCTCCTAAACCAAAGTATAGACGAACCACATCGGCTTCACGAGGAGTTAAGGTTTCTAAGGCTCTTTCGATTTCCGTACGTAACGATTCGTGAATCAATTCCCGATCCGGGTTGGGTGATTCACCGGAACGCAATACATCGTAAAGGTTAGAATCTTCACCTTCTACTAATGGCGCATCCATCGATAAGTGACGACCGGAGTTTTTCATACTCTCCTTAACGTCATTAACGGTCATGTCCAGTTCTTTTGCGATTTCCTCAGCAGAAGGAGCGCGCTCGTTAGATTGTTCTAACAAGGCATACATTTTATTGATCTTATTGATCGAACCAATCTTGTTTAAAGGCAACCTTACAATACGGGATTGTTCCGCTAAAGCTTGTAAGATCGACTGACGAATCCACCAAACGGCATAGGAAATGAATTTGAAACCACGTGTTTCATCAAAACGTTGCGCCGCTTTAATTAACCCCAAGTTACCTTCGTTGATCAAATCGGGTAACGTCAAACCTTGATTCTGATACTGTTTAGCAACCGAAACCACGAAACGCAAGTTGGCCTTGGTTAGTTTTTCTAAGGCTCTCTGGTCTCCAGCTTTAATTCTTTGTGCTAATTCTACCTCTTCATCCGCGGTAATCAAGTCAACTTTTCCAATTTCTTGTAGGTACTTGTCTAAGGAAGCAGTTTCACGGTTAGTAACCTGCTTGGTAATTTTAAGTTGTCTCATTTAAGAATCTCCTCTTTTTAAGTATTCAGTAATTATACGTAATGAGGTGTAAAAAAGTTACAAAAATTTTTAAATTATTTTAAAATCGCGTAAAATCTATGTAAAGCCTTTGTTTTTAAGGGGTTACTTTTTGGGGATTATGGTCGTGCTAAAAGATAAATAGCCAGATTCCGATTTTTGGTACAACGGAAAGTGAAAAGAATGTGTACGGTGAGTAGCCATGGAATTTAATAATCGATTGCAACTTCGTTTTTTAGGCGCTCTATATAAAAGTTGATTTTGTGTAATGATTTGTTGAAAAATTGCTTGCGATCTTTTGTCCCGGATACGTTCAGTGATTTGGAATTCCTGATCTGATTTAAGAAGAATCCTAACGTACTGGCGCAGGTTTCGGAATCATCGGTAATAAAATAACCCAACATGGTGTAGGGGATAAACAGCGATTGTTTTTTGGAATCCGTAACTAAAACATTGTTGTTTAAAATGAGTAACTCATTGTAATATAGTGTGTAACGCGGATCGTTAACGCATTTTTCCTCGGCCTTATGTATGATGCTTTTTAAATCGTCGTATAAGGCAATCGCATTTTGTAGGCCAACAAGTCCGGCTTCAAAAAAATACAGAATTTGCTGTAAGGTACTATTGATCGTGGTGTCGTTCCAGATTTCATGTACTTCAACGGTGGCATACACTTTTTTTAAGACTTGCGTATATTCGGATAACTGCCCGTCGATTGAAAATTTTTCGAAAGATTCCTGATTTTTATTTCCGTTTAGAAGGTTCATCCAGACATAGAGTTTGAATTTGGACAATAACGTACCATCGGCTGTATAAAAAAGCGGAATATCTTTGGCCGAATAATACATTTTCGTTTCGGAAAGTGAGGTGAACAGCTGTAATTTTTCGGACGAATGTTTAAAATAAGCAATCATGTCAGCCATGGAATGAATGTCTTTTGTCTTTTCCACAATTACTTTTCGATCCTGAAAAAACAATTTATCCATGGAAATCTTATAATGCCGACAAAGCGTTACGGTTTCTTCGATGGTAAACTTACTTTTTTGGGAAATGCGACGATGCGCGGCATCATAGCTGATATTCAGTACAGAAGCGAGTTCGCTAATAAGCGATGCCTGATCCGATAGTTGTTTTCGAATCGCTTTTAAAAGGAGTTCCTGTTCTTTCATAATTTGCGATAATCACAAATTTAAAACTTTTAAATAGTATTAAGTACAATTTTATGTGTGAAAATTGCAATAGGTTTGATCGTCAATTTTAAACGTTAAAATTATGAAACTACAATTTGTTGCTTTTTTTATCCTGTTGCTTACCAATACGGTTTTGGCACAGGATACGATAAAAGTTACCACTGAAAATCGGTTGGGAGCATTGGTTAGTACGGAACAAAGAGCAATTGCTACAAAAGAACAAACCGAAAATAAAAGTCCGCGTGACAGTGTTCGTATATTTAGTTTTTCGCCCATTCATAGTCGCGTTAAAAAAGTAAACGGACTCACGTTAGGCGTGGGGCATTATGAGAACCGCAGGATCAAATTCCAGGAAGTAAACGGGGTAAATATCGAAGCCAGTCCTATGGCGGCTTTACTGGTTACATTTGGAATTGGTATTACGATTGAAAGCTTTTTTCTGGCTGCCCGGAAGGAACCATTTAATAGTTTTTCGTTAAGCAGAACTTTTTTAAAGCGGGATAACGACAGCTTAAAAACCCGGATTAACGGATTAAATATAAGCTCAGGCGGATTTCTGGAAGGAGCGGAGATTAGCGGTGTAAACATTTGTGTGGTTACTTCGTTGAATAAAATGAACGGTATTTCGGTTACCGGGGCAATTTTGAGTGCCGGAAAGATGAATGGTATTTCTTTTTGCGGAATTGCGAACATAGCCGAAGTAGGAAACGGTTTGCAAGTGGCCATTTCGAATGTGGCAAGAGATTACCACGGATTACAAATCGGGTTGTTTAATAATGCTAAAAATCTGAGAGGCCTTCAATTTGGCTTATGGAATACTAACGGGAAAAGAAGACTTCCTTTGGTAAACTGGCAATTTAAAGGTTAGTACAAAAATTTTTAGAATCCGAATGGATATACAAAAGGCTATTATTATGGTAATAGCCTTGTCAGTTTTGTGCAAATTTCGGTTTTGATTTTATACGGATCGGTACAATTGGTCTGACCAAAACCGATCAGGAAAAAGAGCATCCATTGGATTAGAGATTTTGTCTTCATAACATTGGAGTCATTACAGCGTTATGTATAGGAAGCGGATTCTGGACATTCCGGAAAGGGAATATCAATTTTGGATTGTACCATTAATCAAATAAGCCGGGTTTGTACAGCCGGCTTATTTGTAATATTAAAATGCTAAGAAGTTTAAGGTATTTCGATATACTCTTTGGTATAAACCGGTTCTCCTTTTTCGGTAAAACCTTCCAGAATGATTTCGAAAACGCCTTTTATATCCGAACTGTAAAACGAAAGGTTTATCGGCTCCTGACCAACGTTCAGGTTCGGGAACCAGGCCAACTGGTAGCGATAATCCGGAATTCGGTCCAGATTTTGCGTTCCGTCGTATTTCGGACTGTAATAATAGATTTTCTTTTTCTGAGGTCTGCTGATTTCTGTTTTTTTAATAAAATCACCCGAGGCTTTTGTCTGATAGTCGAAATTTTTGGTGATGATGTTCACAATACCGCTATACATAATGGGTCCGTAGATGTATGCTTTATTGACAATGGATATTTTATGAATATTATTGGTGTTGTACTGGAATAATTCATCACTATTCTGAATCAGTAATCCATCGACCATGATCAAAGGATTATCGATTGAACCGTCGTTGGTAGCGGTATTTCGTAGGTGAAGGGAATACTTTCCGCTATTTTCGCGGAAGAACAATTCCGGTACTACTTCGGTTACCGTTTCTTTAAACGAAGAAAAACGGGTATAATCGTCCAGGAAATAATCTTTTTGTAACGGATGATAAAACGGTTGCGTACGCGGTGCTATTTCGAGGCTATCTCTTTTTTTGGCATAATAGGCATTTTCAACCTGATTGGCTGTAGAGCGTTCTTCAATGGCTGTTTTATACGCCGGATTTAGCGTAAAAGCATCCGGGAATCGCAACTGTGATAGATCGACATTTTGCATGTTCGTTAGCTGAACACTATAATCGTCGTGTTCGGAATCGACCACTTGGATCACTGCGTTATTCGTATTCGGATAACGGTCCAGTGCGAAAAAGAAGTTCCCGTCTTTATCGGTAACGGCCATTTTCATTTCGAAAGATTTTCCGGGTAACGATAGCGCGATATTTTTGTTCTGAACCTCTTGATTGCTTTTTGAAGTGATTTTACCGGTAAGTAGTTCACCTCTCAGTTCCGGAATATGTACTGAGCCGCCGGCCAAAGGTGTAGTATTCGCGTTTGAAATAAACGTTTTTGGTGTTGACGCGGATGGGTTTGTAAGTGCATCTACTTTTCTAACGGAAAGTGAATAAACACCTTTGCTGCCATTGGCTAGAGGATTAACCGTAAGATTGATTTTTTCACGATTTCCATAGCTTTTTTTATCGCTGTTAAGTGCGATAAAATTACTGGAAACCTTGTCGTTGGTATTTTTAAGTACCAGACTTTCTTTGGAAACCGGAGTTTTTCCCGGCTGGAATGGATTAATAATTACCATATCCTGTTGGAAAAATGCAGATGCATTATTGTTGAGCATCCAATTGGTATAGGCAATTAGCTTATAGTTGCCGGTTTTTAAGGTGGTAGGGATAAAGAAATCCCCTTGTGCCACACCATTGTCCAGGTGTATTTTTTGTTTTAATACACTTTTTTTGTCCGTATCGATGACTTCGATATAGGCTATTTTGCTGATGGTACTGCTCGTATTGTTGCCGGCATTAAGGCAATATAGATTGTAATAGCAGGATTCACCTGTTAAAAGCATTGTAGTATTGGAATGCACATAAATGCGCTCCAAAGCGGCAACGGTAAGGTTACCCTTTTTAGAACTGCCTTGTGCGATACTGTTATGACTAAAGAAGCAGCTTGCTCCGATTAAAATCAGGGGTAAAATATTTTTTCTCATTCCCAGAAAGGAGGTATTACGTTAGACGAAAAAGAGGTACAATCACCGCAAGGAGCCGGTGTTAAGGTGTAAATTGGAGCATTCTCAAATTTATAGATCACCATAGTTTTGTTGTTGATATAACCAACTACCGAAGGTCCATTACAAGTTGGATTTCCAGAAACGAAACAGTAATTCTGTTCCAATTCGGTGCAGTTTACTTTATAAGGCGGCAAGGGTTTCCCCGGGAACAGATCGGAATAATTAAAGAAAATCCGTTTGGATGAAACCGGTGAAACATCAAAGAACCCGATTACTTTTTCACTGGAATTGTTTACTGATTTCAAATTCCCGATAAGGAATCCCGGCTGATTAGGAGACAGGATATTTCCGGAACCGGATAGCTTTTTTAAGGCTTTGTAATAATTATAGGCATGTGAATTCTGTACATATTGACGTACCAGAATGCTATAACGGTGACTCATAATATAATTCTGATCACTGATAAAACGAACTGGGAAATCCACGCGATCTTCTGCAGTTTCATTAGTGTTAAGCTGTATAATCTCCGAGGATTTATCTGTGCTGTAGCAGATTCTGGCTTCTTCCGTACGCGGCAACATGGTTAATATCGGCTGATTTGGATTTGGTCCGGAAAAATAAGCTTTGGTCGTGATCCATTTCGGAGCTATAATTTTATAGGTTTCCTCGTACTCGAAACGATAATATTGGGAAGTACCACTTGGATTGTAGCTTTTTGCCCGGATTTCGACACCGGTAACATTATCGATGGTTTCTACGGTGGCGGTAACATCGTTTAACGGACTATCGGCCGGTAAGACCTCCTTCGTTGAGGTATATCTTTTGCCATCGCTGGTAATCACGGTTAGTTGGTATTGTTTACCGGGTACCGCCTGAAATTCATTAACCGATGTATAGACGTTGTTGCTTTGTACAAATGGATATTCAACGCCATCACTGTCGGTAACGATCACATTGGCATTTTCTTCAAATACAGGCCCGAAATCTTCGAAACGATAGGTTCGGGAAACTTTTATCGTTTGTTTTTGCAGTACATTGGTAATAGTAGCTTCCACGACTAACGCATCTTCAAAGGTATCGGTTTGCATTTTATACGGATCGGTACAATTGGTAAAACCAATACAAATCAGAAATAGCAATGTTAGTCGGGTTAAAAATATTTTTTTCATAACGTATTTGTCTCGTTAAAATCTGAAATTATAAGTAATAGTTGGAACCGGAATTGAGAAAATAGAGGTTTTATACCCTTTAACCTGTCCGTCTTCTGTTACAAAGTATACGGAATACGGGTTGTTACGTCCCAGAACGTTGTAAACCGAGATATTCCAGAAACTGTGTGCCAGTTTTTTAATTTTATGGTTGCCTTCAATATTTATACCGATGTCCATACGGTAATAGTCTGGAATTCGGAATTCATTTCGATCGCTATACAGTGTATATTCTGCATTTCCAAACTGGTACTTTCCTACAGGGTAGGTAATAGGTCTACCGGTTTGATAAATGAAATTCATGGATAAGCTGTAACGTTTTGTAAATTTATAATTTAAAACGGCACTAAAATCATGGGGTTTGTCAAAATTAGCGGCAAAGAAAGCGCCGTTGTTTACTTTTTCTTCATCAAACGGACTGTCGAGTTTGATTAAAGTTCTGGAATAGGTATAACCTACCCATCCGTTAAGTTTTCCAGTGGTTTTCTTTAGTAATAATTCTACACCATACGCTTTTCCTTCACCTTGTAATAATTCGGTTTCGATATTTTTGTTAAGCATGATTTCGGCGCCTACTTTATAATCCAGGATGTTGTTCATGCGTTTGTAGTATCCTTCCAGGCTCACTTCATACATTTCATCTTTAAATGTTTTGTAAGCACCCAAAGAGAACTGTTGTGCGTCCTGAGGTTTTATATTGATATCGGATAATTTCCATACATCGGTTGGTGATTGCGTGGTATTACTCGATAACAGGTGCATGTACTGATAGGTTTTGTCGTAACCGGCTTTGATGGAGAAGTCTTCGGTAAAGGCATATTTAATGGCCAATCGAGGTTCGAAACCGCCATAGGTTTTTACGACTTCATTATTGCCAAAGGTACGGATCTCGGCAACGGTTTCATTGCTTTTTGGTAATCCGTCTTCGTAAATACGCTGGTTGGACGCTCCTAAAGCGGCAAATATCGAATAACGGAATCCAATATTAAAGGACAGCTTATCGTTGAATTTAAAGTTGTCGGCAATATAAAGGGCCGATTCCAGGCCTTGTTGTTTGTCGAGTGCTACCGGAATCAATTTCGAATTGTCACCAATTGGGTCCAGGAATCCAGGATTTACACCATACAATTTACTGGCGATACCGTAATTGAAAGTGTGTTTTTTATTGTAATCATAGTTGAATTTCAACTGTAATTGTGTTTCGTCAATTTTATAACCGTAGTTAAATGCTTTCTGACTTTCGGCTTTGTCGAAATCAATGTTGAATTTATATTCCGAATTGGTCAGAATTAAGGAACCTTTGTGCTTTTCGTTAAAATTGTGATTCCATTTCAAAGTGGCCAGTCTGTTGCTGTATTTGTAAATCGAATCGGAAGTGATGCTAAATGCATCACGACTGTAATAGAAAGTGGCCTCAATATCGTTATTGTCGTTAATTTTATGACTGTATTTTGTTATGATGTCATAGAAATTTGCCTGACTGTTTTTTAATGAGGGTTCGTTAAGCGATTTTAAAATCCAATCGGAATAGGTGGCACGACCGCCTACCAATAAGCTGGATTTTTCTTTTACAATTGGCGTGGTTACCATAAGATTACTGGTAACCGGTCCGATACCACCTTCACCGGAGAATTTGGTTGTATTTCCTTTTTTTGTAGAAATATCAAAAACCGACGATAGTCTTCCTCCGAATTCAGCCGGGATACTACCTTTGTAGATATCGGCTTTGTCGATAGTGTATGGGTTAATAGCCGAGAACAAACCGAAGAAATGCGCCGGATTGTATAGGGTGGCATTATCCAACAGGAAAAGGTTCTGGTCTTCTTTACCACCACGAACGTTTACTCCGGACGAACCTTCTCCAGCCGATTTAATACCCGGAATGGTCGTGGCAATTTTTAAGATATCGCGTTCTCCCAATACGGTAGGAACGTTTTTAAGTTCTTTTATGTTGATCGAGGTTACACCGGCGATAGCGCCTTTAACACTCTCACGTTTTTTGCCGCGTACGTTTACTTCCTCCAATAGGGTAACGTTTTCGGTGATGTTTAAATTAAGTGTACCATTGTTGTACATCATAATTTTACGCGTCACTTTTTTGTGGGTAAACGATTCTACTTCCACCACATTTAAACCCGACGGAAGCTGTAGACTATAATGTCCGGTATCGTCGGTCATCGCTGTTGCTTCGTTGTTGGGCGTTTTTAGAATTACATTGGCAATAGGCTCACCATTTTTGGTGTTTTTAATATAACCGGAAAGCTCAAACGTTTTTCTTCCGCTTACCTGCGATTCCTTTCCGATTAAGGAAACGGAATTGCTTTTGGAATCGCCACCGGTAGCATCGTCATACTGTTGGTAAAATACAGGGTCACCCTGAATCACAACTTCGTCGCTTTTGCGGGTTGTGGTTTCTCCAAAGTAATTGTCAGCCAGTTTGGGATATATAATACTATTGTTGGTAAGAATCACATGGTTCTTATCCACAAAAAAGTTTAAATCGGTATTGCTGAAAACTTCGGTAAGGATCTCATCTAGTGAAGCCTGATTAAAGTTTTTGGTTATACGAATATTTTTATAATTCTCCAGCCAGGAGTTGTCAAAATAGAATTTATAACCAGAGGCAGCTTCTATTTTGTTTAAGGTGGTCGGGACATCTGAGTTGTTCAGTTCGAGGGATAATTTCTGTTTTTCCTGAGAAAAGACAGCCTGACTGAACGTGAGGATGAACAGAGCAAGTAAAATTTTCTTCATTACGGATGGTTGGTTTCGAGTAGGGAATTGATTTTGTGGATTAGGTTGTCATAGAAAAGATATTTGTTTTCCTTTTCCTGTGATTTGTTTTGGCTATACAAATCGTTAATGTTTTTTTTCAGATCCGGAAACAAGGCGATAAGATCGCTTTTGGAAGCTATTTTGTGATAGGTGTCATTACGGAAGATATAATACTCATTATTGTCTTCAAACTCATTAAAGGTACGGGTTCCATTAACAAGTTCCCGTCTGTCTTTGTGGTGTTTGATATAGAAGTTAAAGTGATTGCCTTTGAGGTTTTCCTCGTAATATCCTTTTATAAATGTAATTAACGGAGAAACTTTTTTTCCGAGGTTGACAAACTTTTTGGTATTGATGGTGAATTCGTCTACATTTTGCGGGATCATCTCGATTCCGATATTTCCGGATTCCGCCGAAGGTTTATATACCAGTATATCCTGATATAAATCGTATTTTATATCAACATCATAATAATATTGATTTTCATATAAAACAGTTGCTTTCAGTGAATTGTCGGAAGAATAATAGCGGTGTTTTCCGTTTTGAATCGGATAGGGATTGGTGTGATAGTAACCATTGTTGATGGCTAAACCTTGTTTGCCAACAAGGCTGTCGTGCATTTTTGAGATATACCGTTCTTCGGATTGTGCGTGAGTTTTATAAAAACCAAAAAATAGGGTATATATTATTATAATGCATAATTGTTTGGGTGGGTTTTTGAGGATCATTTATAAAATAAAAGTTTTGATTGATAATATAGCAGATTGCCAAAAGTATAAATTATATCGTATCAAAAATTTATTTTGAAAAATTTAACATTTTTTCCCGCCATAGGGAAATAAAGTAAAAGCCCCGATCCAATTAAGGGTCAGGGCTTTTTATGAATTAATTTTAATAAAAATTAACCTTGTTGTGGCGTGTCTTTTTTCTCCTCCGGTTTATTTTCTCTTGGAGGTCTTGGTAATAAAGCTTTTTTAGAAACTTTAGCTTTTTTGGTTTTCGGATCGATACCCATATATTTAACGTCAAAAACATCTCCGATTTTAATAACATCGGCAACATTTTCTACGCGTTTCCAGTCTAATTCCGAAACGTGAAGTAAGGTCTCTTTACCAGGAACAAATTCAACTACGGCTCCGAATTCCAACACTTTAACCACTTTAACAGTGTAGGTTTCGCCTTCTACAGGAGCGAAAATAGTGTTCTGAATTGAACTGATAGCTTTTTCCATTCCGGCAGCATTGGTTCCAAGGATTTCGATGATACCAAGGTTTCCTTCTTCGTTGATAACGATAGTCGTCTCGGTTTCAGCTTGTAATGCCTGGATGTTTTTACCACCTGGTCCGATAACCGCACCGATGAAATCTTTAGGGATTTCAATTTTGATGATTTTCGGCGCTTTTGGTTTAACGGTAGGATTTGGCTGTGCGATAGTCTCGGTAATTTTACCTAAAATATGTAAACGTCCGTCACGAGCCTGTTCAAGGGCTTTTTCCATGATGTCGTAAGCCAATCCTTCGATTTTGATATCCATCTGACAAGCTGTGATACCATCGGCAGTTCCGGTAACTTTAAAGTCCATATCTCCCAGGTGGTCTTCATCACCAAGGATGTCAGATAATACCGCCCAACGGCCCGTTTTATCGTCTGAGATAAGTCCCATAGCAATACCCGAAACCGGTTTGCTGATTTGAATACCGGCATCCATCAACGAAAGGGTTCCGGCACAAACCGTAGCCATCGAAGAGGAACCGTTCGATTCCAATACTTCCGATACCACACGAATCGTGTAAGGACAATCGGCAGGAATCATATTTTTTAAAGCACGTTGTGCTAAGTTTCCGTGACCTACTTCTCGGCGGGAAGTTCCTCGTAAAGGTTTTGCTTCACCGGTTGAGAATGGTGGGAAATTATAGTGAAGATAGAATCTTTCTTCTCCTTGTTCAGATGGTAAATCAATAATATTCGCTTCTCTTGAAGTTCCAAGAGTTACGGTTGCTAATGCTTGTGTTTCACCTCTGGTAAATACAGCCGATCCGTGTGTTGATGGAAGGTAGTTTACTTCGCACCAGATAGGACGGATTTCTGTAGTTTTTCTTCCGTCAAGACGCAATCCTAAATCTAAGATTACATTACGAACGGCTTCTTTTTGTGTTTTAGAAAAGTATTTGGAAACCAAATCCCCGTTTTCTGCTAATTCTTCTTCCGTAAACAGAGCGATTACTTCTTCTTTAACAAGGGCGAATTTCTCACCTCTTTCTTGTTTCGAAGTTCCTTCCTGAGCGATAGCGTAGCATTTGTCGTAGGCAGCTTCTTTTACTTTTGCATAAATAGCCTCGTCATTTTTCTCCTGCTCATACGTACGTACTTCGGTCAGACCTAAAGCAGCACGCAATTTAATTTGTGCATTGATTTGTGCTTTGATGGCTTCGTGTGCAAATTTGATTGCTTCCACCATTTCTTTTTCAGAGATTTCTTTCATCTCTCCTTCTACCATGGCAACAGAATCCAAAGAAGCACCAATCATCATATCGATGTCCGATTTTTCTAAATCCTGTTTGCTAGGGTTGATAACCAATTTCCCGTCGATACGACCAACGCGTACTTCAGAGATATACGTTGTAAATGGAATATCGGAAACGGCTAATGCGGCAGATGCAGCCAAACCGGCTAATGAATCGGGCATCACATTTTCGTCGTGCGACATTAATTGGATCATCACCTGAGTTTCGGCGTGATAATCATCCGGGAATAATGGACGTAAAACACGGTCAACAAGACGCATGGTTAAAACTTCGCTGTCACTAGGACGCGCTTCACGTTTAAAGAAACCACCCGGGAAACGTCCGGCTGCGGCAAATTTTTCGCGATAATCTACTGTTAACGGTAGGAAATCCACTCCTGGACTGGCGGTACGGGCAGATACAGCAGTTGCTAATAACATTGCATCGCCCATACGAACCACGACAGAACCGTCTGCTTGTTTGGCTAGTTTTCCTGTTTCGATAGTGATTGTTCTTCCATCACCTAAATCGATAATTTCTTGGGTAACCTTAGGAACCATAAAATTAATTTTAATTCTTAATTAGACAAATGGGTTTTAGTTGTGTTGTTGTCGTTGTTGTTGTGTAGTTGTCTAATACCCAATGAAAAACCAAACTTTTTTCTGTCAAAATATACAAAACAAAAAGAGGCGCGCAGGCGCCTCTTTTCAGTGATTATTTTCTGATGTTTAATTCTTTGATAATCTCACGATATCTGTTGATATCTTTTTTCTTTAAGTAGTCAAGAAGACTTCTTCTTTTACCTACCAATTTCACTAGCGAACGCTCGGTGTTGTAATCGTGACGATTAACTTTTAAGTGCCCGGTTAAGTGATTAATTCTGAATGTGAATAACGCAATTTGTCCTTCTGCAGAACCTGTGTTAACTGCATTTCCACCGTGTTTTGCGAAAATGTCCGCTTTAACTTCTTTAGTTAAATACATGCTAATATTATTTAAATGATTATTATGTAGTGAATTAGGAGTAGTCCTATTTCGTGTGCAAAGGTAGCTTTATTTTTGGAACTAACAAATAAAAACAGGAAACAATGTTAAAAAAGTTGGGCAATCTCCTGATTTACAAATTCCAAAAAGCGCTCGTCTTCGGCTGTAAATGGATCCAGAACATGGGAGTCGATGTCGATCTGACCAATGTTTACGCCATTTACAAAAAGTGGTACCACGATTTCCGATTTTACCGTAAGGCTGCAGGCAATATAGTTGTCCTGTGCTTTTACATCGGGAACTACAAAATTCTGATTGGAAACAGCTACCTGTCCGCAAATCCCTTTTCCAAACGGAATCACGGTATGATCGGTAGGAGCACCTACATAAGGACCTAGAACCAGTTCTTCCTTGTCGCCATTGCGAAAATAAAAACCAACCCAGTCGTAATAATCAATGTGGTCCTGTAGTAACTGACAAATATTTTTTAGTTTTTCGTCTCGGTTACTATCGGTGCCGGCAACAATTGCCTTTATTTTCGGTTCTAATTCTTGAAATTTCATAACATTCTTTTTGCAAAAGTATTTATTTGAGGCGTTTTAATTTTTATATTTTTGTTAAAAATAAAGCGGTTTGAAAAATCTATTGCTCCAATATAAGCCATTTTTTATCTTTTTGATAAAATTCCTGTTGTTGTATGTTGTCCTTACAATAGTGTATAAATTATATCTCGGACGGTATGATGCCGAAAATTTTCAAACCGATGGCATCACAACTTCAGTAGCATTCCAGACCGAAAAAACATTGCTCTTTTTGGGAGAGCCGGTTACAACTGCGCCAAGTACACAGGATGCATCGGTAGTAGTTCTGTTGCGCGACAAGCCGATGGTGCGGATTATCGAAGGTTGTAATGCGGTGAGTATTATGATTCTGTTTGCGGCTTTTGTTTTTGCTTTTTCTTCCGGTTGGAAAAAGACTGCTCTATATATTGTTATCGGAATTGCTCTGATTCATATCCTGAATGTTATTAGGATTGTATTGCTGACTATGGCTATAGATCGTTATCCGAAACAGGAACACCTGTTGCATGGGGTGATTTTTCCGTTGTTTATCTACGGTGTTGTTTTTTTATTATGGGTACTTTGGGTTCAAAAAATCTCCGGATATGCTACAAAACGTGTGGAAAAATAAGCAAACGATTGCAGGAATCGTGTTGGCGATCGTAGTATTGGCGCTTATACGGACTTATGAAGGACAGCTTTTTTACGATCCGTTTCTGGAGTTTTTTAAAGGAGCTTTTCAGAATACGACACTGCCAGAATACGATACCGGCCGGTTAATAGTTGGTTTGTCGTTGAGGTATTGGCTCAATACCGCGATATCGTTGGGTATCATTTATGTCGTTTTTAAAGAAAAATCACTACTTCAATTATCCGGGTTGCTATATCTATTCTTTTATATAGGATTGTTAACCGCTTTTGTGATACTGTTAAAAAGTTCCGACAAACCAGATTATATGACCTTGTTTTATATCCGTCGGTTCCTGATTCAACCATTGTTACTGCTATTATTCCTGCCGGCATTTTATTATCAAAAGAAAAAATCGTAATATTTTTTGTACCTTTAAAGGAATGTAAAAAAGCGATTTAAAGGATGAAAGTTGTTAAACAGTCGGGAGATATCGTGAAATTCGACAGTGAAAAACTGAAACGTTCCCTGCAAATGTCCGGAGCCAGTCCGGAAAAAATAGAAGAGATACTTGCGATTATCGTCAACCAGTTATACGATGGTATGCCTACGCGGAAAATCAACCGCCAGGCTTTTCAATTGTTGAAAAAGGCATCAAAAGTGCACGCGGCCCGTTATAATCTGAAGGCGGCGGTTCAGGCTCTTGGTCCGGCCGGTTTTTTCTTTGAAAAATACGTGGCTTTGTTGTTCGAAAATGAAGGATATGCCGCCAAAACCAATCTGGTTTTAAACGGAAAATGCGTTACGCATGAGGTGGACGTGTTGATCAAAAAAGACCAGCGAATTGGAATGGTCGAATGTAAATTCCATAGCCGTAACGATATTAAATCGGATGTAAAAGTACCGATGTATATTTTATCCCGTTTTAACGACCTGAAAAGTAAAACCCATTCTATTTTTAGCCAGAGCGATACGATCACCCGATGTTGGGTGATTACCAATAACCGGTTTACATCCGAAGCACTTCAGTTTGGACGCTGTTCCGATTTGAAAATGGTGAGTTGGGATTATCCCGAAAAAGAAAGCCTGAAATTTAAAATAGAGGAAAGCGGACTTTTTCCAATTACCTGCCTGACAACGCTGACACAAAGTGAAAAGGAAAAATTATTGATCAGTGGTGCTTTGCTGGCCTCCGACATATTGGATAACAGTCAGTTGTTGGAAGATGTTAATGTGCATCCGAACCGTATCAAAAATATTATCCGCGAAGCCTCTGCATTATGTGAGCACCTCGGAAAGCAATGTGAAATTTTTAACGATTAGCGTATGAAAGTTCAGTTTTTAGGTGCCGCCGGGACGGTAACCGGTTCCAAAACACTTATCGAAAGTGATAGCGGAATTCGTATTCTGGTGGATTGCGGTTTGTTTCAGGGCGGAAAATTATTGAGGAGTTTTAACTGGAATCCGCTATCGGTACTTCCGTCCACCATCGACTATGTGTTGCTCACGCACGGACATTTGGATCATTGCGGCTGGTTACCACGATTGGTGGACCAAGGGTTTGAAGGGAAGATCTTTTGTACGGGGCCTACAAAATCCATCAGTAATCTGATTTTACAGGATAGTGCCAAGATTCAGGAAGAGGAAGCCGAAAAAGCCAATAAAGAACACTATTCGAAGCACGATCCGGCCGAGCCGCTCTATACGGTCGAACAAGCCGATAAAGTACTACCGTATTTTAAAGTCATAGCCATCGATACGCCTTTTGAGTTGGAAGAGGGCATAACGGCAACCTATTTTTATGCCGGACATATTCTGGGCGCTTGTTCCATAACCTTGGAAATAGACGGAAAAAAACTCGTCTTTTCGGGCGATATCGGACGTGATAACGATGTGTTGTTGTATCCGCCGGTACATCCGAAAGAAGCGGATTATATTTTTCTGGAGAGTACCTATGGAAACAAAAAACATCCGGATAACGATCCGAAAGCCGAATTGGAAGCCTGTATTAACGAAACCTACGAGCGCGGTGGTAATGTGGTGATTCCAAGTTTTGCCGTCGAACGGGCGCAAAGTATCATGTATCTGATCTGGCAACTTAAAAAAGAAGGTCGAATACCGGATATGCCGTATGTTATTGATACGCCTATGGGTATTAAAGTCCTGGATATTTTTACCGATAACGGAAAATGGCACAAACTGAAATGGGAAGAGTGTACGGCAATGTGTGAAATGTTTACAATGATTTCCAATTATGAAGAAACCATCGAAGCAATTTACGACGATCGCCCAAAAGTAGTCATAGCCGCTAGTGGAATGATCACCGGTGGACGTGTTTTAAGTTATCTGGAGCGGTATATCGTCCGACCGGAAACAACGGTTGTTATTGTAGGCTATCAGGCGGAAGGAACCCGTGGTCGAAAATTACTGGAAGGTGAAAAAGAAATAAAAATTTACGGACGTTATTATCCGGTGGAAGCCAAGGTTGTGGAAATCGAAGGATTGTCGGCACATGGCGATCAGGACGATTTGGTAAACTGGCTGTCGGAACTGGAAAATAAACCGAAAAATATATTTTTGGTTCACGGTGAAGCGGATAGTTTTACCGAATTAAAAGCGATCATCGAAACGCGGTATGGCTATGAATGTGTCATCCCCGAACTGGAACAAATCATCGAATTATAAAGGCATTAACATACTACTACAAAAAAAGTACTATTTTTGTGGCAATGAAAATTAAAAAGCACATTAGTTTATTGATCGCGATGCTGATATTGGTTTCCAATGTCGGACTGGCTTTTAATGTGCATTATTGCGGAGGCGAAATCGCTTCGGTTTCATTGGCCTACAAATCGGAAATGCCGTGTATGGAGACCTCCGATTCGGAAAGTTCCTGTTGTGCCGCCACCGAAAAAAAAGACAGCTGTTGTTCGAATAGTAAAGTCGACTTAAAGAAAAATACTACCGATAATATTATTGTAAAAAGCTTCCAACTGGATTTGGGTGCTTTTACCATTGCCGATAACTGGAAGCCGGTTGTCAGCAGCGAAGTGGAGGAAATAATCGTAAAAAGCGATATACCGTCTTTTTACTGTGATAGCAATGCGCCGCCACTCTTTAAACTCTACTGCCAATACATTTTTTACGCCTGATTTTTAATGCTTTGAAATTCTGCGCACGATGCGCATACCTTACATTCAAACATTAAAAATACAATTATGCACAAGAACTTTATGTTTTTTCTGCTGCTGTTTGTCAATTTTATAACAGCCCAGGAAAATGTAACAGGTACGATTACCGATGAGCACAATCTGCCTGTAATTGGTGCCTCCATTAGTTGGAAGGATACCACTATTGGTGTGACCACAGACGAAAACGGTGCTTTTAGCCTTCCGTATTCAAAAGAGCATCATCTATTGATGATCAGTTATGTGGGTTATGAAACACAAACACTTGAAATTCACGAACCGAAAGCGGTCAAAATAGCCATTAAACCCTCCAAAACACTAGGTGAGGTTGTTGTACAAACCAAGCGAAACAGTCTGCAGAAGTCGTATGTCAAAACGGCCAATGTTGTGACGATGAGTAGTAAGGAATTGCTTAAAGCAGCCTGTTGTAACCTTTCCGAAAGTTTTGAAACCAATCCGTCGATCGATGTGAACTTTTCGGATGCAATTTCCGGAAGCAAACAAATCAAAATGCTGGGATTAACAAGTCCGTATATTTTGATTGCCGAAGAAAACATTCCTTCCGTTCGTGGCGCGTCGCAAGCCTATGGGCTGTCGTTTACTCCGGGTACTTGGGTCGAAAGCATTCAGGTAACCAAAGGAGCCGGTAGTGTGGTAAACGGTTACGAAAGTATCTCCGGTCAGATCAATACAGAGTTGATCAAACCTTCAAATGATATTCCGTTTTTTCTGAACGCCTACGGATCGACGGATAGTCGTTATGAACTCAATACGCATTTCAATAAAAAAATATCCGATAAATGGAGTAGTAGCCTTTTTTTACATGGAAATGCGCGTGTCGCTAAAAATGATATGAACAACGATGGTTTCCTGGACAATCCATTGGGAAAACAAATCAACGTACTGAATCGCTGGCAATATAGTGATGCCGAAAAAGGCTGGGTAAGCTTTATTAATCTCCGCTATATGCGCGATGAAAAACAAACCGGACAGGTCGATTTTGATCCGGATCGGGATAAATTTACCAACAACTATTGGGGATCGGAAATTAATACCGATAAAGTAGATCTTTCCACTAAAATCGGATATGTATTTCCGGATATGCCGTACCAGAGTATCGGTTTTCAGAATTCGTTTAATTACCACAAACAGGAGTCGTATTTTGGATTTAACCAATATAATATTCAACAAAACAGCTTTTACTCCAATTTGATTTTTAACTCGATTATTAGCAATACGCTAAACAAATTTTCAACCGGATTAAATTTCACATCCGATGATTATAATGAGTACGTATTTGTGGGATCGGGTATGGATGTGAGCCGTCGCGATAACTCGATTGGAGCCTTTTTTGAATATACCTACGACAATACGGATGATTTTAGTTTGGTTGCCGGAGCGCGTTATGACATTCACAACCGACTAGGGGCTTTTTTTACGCCACGTTTACACCTGAGATACAATCCGTGGGAAAAAGCGGTTTTCAGAGCATCGGCGGGAAGAGGAAAAAGAAGTGCGAATATCTTTGCTGAAAACCAGCAATTGTTTGCTACCTCAAGAGCGTTTAACATCTTAAATACGGGCGGTAAAATTTACGGATTGGATCCGGAAATTGCCTGGAATTATGGCGTAAGCTTTATGCAGGGCTTTAGTCTTTTTGGGAGAACGGCGGAGGTAAGCGTGGATTTTTACCGTACCGATTTTGAAAATCAGGCGGTAGTCGATTTATATGCGAGTCCGCAACAGGTTTTGTTTTATAATTTAGATGGGAAATCGTATGCAAACAGCTTGCAACTGGAGTTTAATTATGAATTTTTTAAACACCTGAACCTGCGTACGGCCTATAAATACTATGACATCCAAACGGATTACCTAAGTGGAGCGAAAGAACGTCCGCTACAAGCGAAACACCGTGTTTTTGCAAACCTGGCGTTCGAAACGCATATCAAAGAAAAAGGGCAGCAATGGAAATTCGATTTTACCTATAACTGGATGGGCGCGCAGCGTTTACCAAATACAGCCGACAATGTGCTGTTGCGTGACCGTTTACCGGATTATTCCCCGTCATTTTCGGTGATGAATGCACAGATCACCCGAACGTTTTCGAGTACTTTCGAAGTATATGTGGGAGGTGAAAATATTGGAAATTATAAACAGAAAAAAGCTATTTTAGGAGCCGAAAACCCATTTGGTCCGTCATTTGATAGTTCGATCATTTATGCACCGGTATTCGGGCAGATGTATTATGCCGGATTGCGATTTAAAATTAAATAACTAAAATTAGAAACAATGAAAAAAATAATAGTATTGCTTTTGGTGTCGTTAGTAGGATTTGCGGCACAGGCACAGGAAAAGAAAAACAAAAATGGAAAACACGATATTGCAGTAAAAGGAAACTGTGAGATGTGTAAAAAGCGAATTGAAAAAGCCGCGTATGCGGTCCCGGGTGTTAAATCGGCAATATGGACAGCCGATAGTCAGTCGTTACATGTAATCATGAACGAAGAAAAGGCGACGCCGTTACAGATTCAGGAGTCGATAGCCAAAGCCGGACATGATGCCGGTGAGGTAAAAGCAAGTGCTGAAGAATATGGCAAGTTGCACAGCTGTTGTCAATATGAACGATAAGATAATCCCGATTCTTTCGAATCGGGATTTTTTTTGGAGATACAGCAACCTATAAAATGAATCGAAATGTATAGAACTAAAATGATAATTACGAAGGACAATATAGGAAGAGAGCTGTGTTAAGAGGTTGAAAATCGGTATATTGTATTTTGTTTTTTAATCAAAGTAATTATTTCAAAATGGTTGCAGGCTAAAAATTATATCAAATGATAAATATAAATTTTACAATTGAGGAATTTACCAGTAAAGGGATTATTACGGATGAGTTGGAGCTAGAGCTTGCATTAATAGCCGACCGGAAATTGCGACTAATAGGAAAGAACAACCTTCATTTTAAAAACCTTAGAAAGCAATTAAGAACTTTGATTGAGGCTTATGAACGTAAAGAATGGTCGGACATATGACAATTTTCAGAGGAAAAGAAGGAATAATAAGTTTTGCTAGAGATTTTTAATAATGGTAGTATCTCTAACCCAGTTAAAAGGTTTCGTGTTTAAAAAATTTATGATCAATTGAGGAAAACCGTATTGTGGTAAATTATTGAAGCTATAATTTGCCCATTAATTTTAAATTTATAAAATATGGGTACAACAATTGGATTAGTATTAATATCATATGATATTGATAAATTACACTCACAGGTGAAATTGGAATTACAGACATTAGGTTACTATGATTCTTTTAAAAATGATGGAGATCCTAAGCTTTATAATTTGCCAAATACAACAATGTGGCATAAAAGTAAGTCTTCTGATCAGGCAATGGCTGATTTAAAAAGGATTTGTTTTAGCTTAGGCGTAAAGATTGAAAAAGCCGTAGCTGTTAAAGCAGCGGAATTTGTCGGATTCTAATTGAAATTATAAACCACTCCGAGGAGTGGTTTTTTAATATACACAGAATAACACTCTATATTGACTAGTGTCATATTGATTTAAAACTTTAATTGTTTTGATTGCGAAATACGATATTAATTACTTATTCTGATAGCCTTTCCATGGCTTTTTGGCCTGAAAAGGGTATATTTGTGACAATAGGCCGGTAGATGGAAAATCTATTTTGGGAGATGAATGTTTATAGAAAAGATTTCCAGAACCGACTGTTTATCGCCTGAAAACTCACTTTACTACATTTATGAAAACAACTAACATTTTAGCGACAGTATTGCTGCTGCTAGGGTTTTGTATGCCACAACATTTGCAGGCCCAGGACTTTTTTAAAGACAGGAAACTCAACCTGAATGAAGACGGATCCAATTATGTGAAATTCACTTTTCTTACTCAGGCCTGGTTGCGCCATCAGGATTTTAACCCCGGGTCGACAATTAACGGAGTAGCGCAGGATAATGGTACCGATATCGGAATCCGTCGTTACCGGGTGCAGATGTACGGTCAGTTAACGGATCGTGTGTTTATCTATACTCAATTCGGTGAAAATAATTTTAACAATATGTCCGATCGAAAAGTCGGCTTTTTTGTACACGATGCGATGGGGGATTATGCGATCGATAAAGAGAAACTGTCTCTGGGAATGGGGTTGTCCGGTTGGAGCGGACTGGCGCGTTTTGCATCGCCATCGGCCGGAACGATTCTCGGGGTAGATGCACCGCTATACCAACAAAGTACCAACGATGTAACCGATCAGTTTTTGCGCAAGTTATCGGTATTTGCGAAAGGGAAACTTGGAAAACTGGATTACCGAATTGCAATGGCCAAACCGATGAATATTCAAAAATCGGCAAACTATAATCCAACTGTTACGACCAATGCTACTTTTTCGTCTGAACCACCCAATATGCAATGGAACGGATATCTTCAATATCAGTTTAAAGATCAGGAATCCAACCAGACGCCGTATATGACCGGGACCTATTTAGGGAAGAAAAAAGTACTGAATGTCGGAGCCGGATTTATCTACCAAAAGGATGCTATCTGGCGATTGGGAGCAGCTAATGATACAATCCGTGAAAATATGGTACACCTTGCGGCTGATGTATATTATGATGCGCCGATTGGAAGCCGAGGGGAAGCGATTAGCGCTTATGGCAGTATCACCCATTACGATTTTGGCAAAAAGTATACCCGAAATGCAGCGGTGATGAATCCTGCAAACGGCACCAATAATCCGACAATTTTAAACGGAAGTGGTAATGGTTTTCCAATGTATGGAACGGGAACCATTTTGTATGGCCAGATCGGTTATAAGCTCAAAGACAATTTAATCGGAAAAACAACTTTAATGCCGTATGCTTCGTTACAACATGCGAATTACGAACGACTCAATCGTGCCATGCAGTTTTACGATGTAGGGGTTAACTGGCTATTGGCCGGGCATACATCTAAATTTACGATTGCCTATCAAAGCCGACCGGTTTACGATACAAATGGCGATTATCTCGATCGGAAAGGGGCGATTATTGCGCAATATCAGGTGTTTTTTAACTAATGAATATAAAAAAACCGAAGTCGAGGCTTCGGTTTTTATTTTATAACGAAATAGTTTTTTCTTCGGAAATCAACTCGCCATTAGGGCCAATACCCTCGATTTTTACCCGAATGCGTTCCTGTTTGCAATCGGGAATGACAAAGAAGAAATTCCCATTTGGATCGGTTTTTACTTCCGGAAACCAGGCAATAGTGCCATAGTTTACAAAACCGGTATCATAATTCAGATAATCCGGGTTTTTAAAATCTTTGGGAGCCTGAGCGGCTTTTTTGATAACATACGATTGGGCTTTCGATTTTACCGTTTCGGTTCCCATATAGCGTTTGGTGTAAATGCGAATATAACCGCTTCCGCCATCCATCCCCATACCGTAACCGGTTTTACTGATGTATATTTCTTCAACCATATCGAGCGACATCCCAATAAGCATGGTTAAATCCGGTTGTAACGGTACATCATCCACAAAAACTGCAGGGGAAGAATTGCCGCGCAGGGATCGCATAATTCGGTTGTTGATATAAACGGAGCCGTTTTTGTAGATTACATCAAAGCCATTGGCACCAATAAATGGGAGTACTTCTCTAAAAGTAGCAAAATCACCATTGCTGATTTTATAGCCTCTTGCCATGGAATTGTTAAACCGTCCCACATTTTTTAAAGGGGCTGTTTTTGCTTTTTTCTTAATGCTAACATTGCTCAGTTGAATGGCTTTCTGATCTCTAAAATTCGGTAGCTGATAGGCTTCGGTGGTTCTGGGAACTGCCACGTCTGTTGAACAGGTTGAAAGCAGTTTCGGCAGTGGTTTTAAAAACAAATTGGGTTCTTTTAATATCTGAATTGCTAATGGTATGGCTTCGGTTCTGCCGGTATTTCGGTTGTAGAGCGTTAAGGAGATTGAAGTCGAGTCGTATACAATGGCATTGTTGAAAATAAATTCATTTTTATCATTGATATCCGATTGTTTTTTAATGCTGTTATAAAAGGAACTCATTTCCACATAATAGTTGCTTTTGTTGGAAAGCGGGCGGTTAATGGTTCCTTTGATTGTCACACCACTGTCGGATTTGTATTTGTTGGTAACGGGCTCCGGCGCATTTAAAATCGTTTCAGCATCGTATTTAGGTTTTTGTGTGATCAGATAAGTATCCAGTTCATAATGCTTGTTTTTTGAAAAATCAGTAAAATAATAGGCGGTATTTGTAATCATCGGATTTTCCAGATAGGAAGCAAAAACAAACGAGTCGGTGATAGAAGTGGAATTTCCGGTTGCCAACGATTTTTCCGGTACAACCGAAATACTCATGCTGGCAAGTGGTAAATTGGATTTTCCTACAAAAATGATAGTATCCTTTTGTCTTTCTGCAATCGAAAGGGTCGTGGTTCGGGGAGTGGAGTAGGGTTGAAAGATAAGTCGTTCGGCAAGTTTTTTATTATTTGGATCGAGCAGTACGATGGTATTGATACCTTCATAAAGATGTTTGCTGTCGATGGAAAAAGTGTCTTCTTTGGCTCCCGTTTTAAGCGATAGCTTTTCAATCAGGGAAACTTTTTCATCCTGTTGGATCAGTAGGGATAGGTTTGTTTGAGCGTTGAAAGGAGTTGCCGACTTTACGGATACAATGGTTTTGTCGAATGTATAATTGTTGATGCTAAAGGTATAGCCGGAAGTTTTCGGTGTTGGTAGTGTAAAGGACTGTGAACGGTTATTGCTATTAAAAACGGCTTTATAAGGAGCGTTGTGGTTTTGAGGCAGGTCAAACCGGCCGACCCCTTTTCCGTTGGTGGAAAAATGAGTGACCACATCGCCGTTAGCATTTAGGATAGAGCCGTTTTGAACGGTAACTGGGTTGTCATTACAATCGGTGATCTTAATAGCGATGACATTGGGACTGTTTTGTAAAAAAACACCGCCCTCCGGAAAAAACTGAACTGTCAGGTTGGATGGGTTTGGTATGCCGGTTGCAATGGATGCCGTACTATCTGTAGGATCCAGGATCGTAACAGGATATAAAGCCGATTCGTCTTCTGTGAAATTATTCATAAAACCGGTATAGGCCCGAATGTAGTAACGGCCGGATTTTATCGTTTTACGCAAAGGGATATACCCTTCGAACGAACCATTGGCCAGATAACATAATTCGGATTGGATTCGGGTTCCGTTTGGATCATACAGGTCAATGTAGATATTGGTTGTGGTCATTAAGGGGTTCTTGTTTTTTTCTTCAATAACATAGCCTTTAAACCAGATTGTTTCCTCGTTGAGGTAGGTTGTTTTGTTCAGGTGCAGGTAGATTTTTTCCCGGTCGGATTTAAAATAAGTACTGTAGCGTGTGGTGATTTCTTTTTCCCGTTCCGTTCCCAGTGTTGTTTGCGCCCGACTGCCATAGTGTGTCATCATGACAAGAAAAATCAAGAAGTAAGATAATGATTTGGTCATAGTGGGTTTTTCTCATTTGTGAGAAAATAAATATACAAAAAAACCGCCACAAAATTGTGACGGTCTTTTTTGAGTATATTTAAAAGGAATTTTACATCATTCCCGGCATTCCGCCACCCATTGGCATAGCACCAGCAGCGTTTTCCTCTTTAATTTCAATTAAGGCACACTCTGTAGTCAGGATCATACCCGATACCGAAGCAGCATTTTCAAGCGCTACACGGGTTACTTTTTTCGGATCGATGATTCCAGCTTTTAGCATGTCTACATATTCGTCTGTTTTAGCATTATATCCGAAACTATCTTTACCTTCGGCTACTTTGGCTACAACAACTGAACCTTCCAATCCAGCGTTTTCAACAATAGTACGTAATGGCGCTTCAACAGCACGGGATACAATCTGAACTCCGGTCGCTTCGTCGGCATTGTCGGCTTTAATATTGGCTAAAACTGTTTTAGCACGTAATAAAGCAACACCACCACCTGCTACAATTCCTTCTTCAACAGCGGCACGTGTTGCATGTAGGGCATCGTCCACACGGTCTTTTTTCTCTTTCATTTCTACTTCTGAAGCAGCACCCACATATAATACCGCTACACCACCTGCCAGTTTCGCAAGGCGCTCCTGTAGTTTTTCTTTGTCGTAATCGGAAGTAGTGGTTTCCATTTGTGCTTTGATTTGATTTACACGGTTTTTAATCATATCCGCTTCACCAGCACCGTTCACAATTGTTGTGTTATCTTTGTCGATGGTCACTTTTTCACAGGTTCCCAACATCTCTAACGTAGCGTTTTCAAGGTTGTATCCGCTTTCTTCGGCAATAACCGTTCCGCCTGTCAGGATGGCAATATCTTCTAACATTGCTTTTCTTCTGTCACCAAATCCCGGAGCTTTTACCGCAGCGATTTTTAACGCCCCTCTTAGTTTGTTTACTACCAAAGTAGAAAGCGCTTCACCGTCTACATCTTCAGCAATGATCAACAATGGTTTACCCGATTGTGCCACTGGTTCAAGGATTGGTAGTAATTCTTTTAATGACGATACTTTTTTGTCGTATAAAAGGATATAGGGTCTTTCCAGTTCCACTTCCATTTTTTCCGGATTGGTCACGAAGTAAGGTGATAAATACCCTCTGTCGAACTGCATTCCTTCTACTACATCCACGTAAGTGTCGGTACCTTTAGCTTCTTCAACGGTAATCACACCTTCTTTTCCAACTTTTCCGAAAGCTGTAGCGATCAAATCACCAATTACATCGTCGTTGTTGGCAGAAATAGAGGCAACCTGTTTGATTTTATCCGTTGAGCTACCTACTTCCTGTGCTTGTTTCTGAAGATCGGCCACAATAGCTTCTACCGCTTTGTCGATACCTCTTTTTAAATCCATTGGATTTGCACCAGCTGCTACGTTTTTAAGACCTTCTTTTACGATAGCCTGTGCCAAAACCGTTGCAGTAGTAGTACCGTCTCCGGCTAAATCATTTGTTTTGGAAGCAACTTCTTTTACCATTTGAGCTCCCATGTTTTCCAAAGTGTCTTTTAATTCCACTTCTTTTGCCACAGAAACCCCATCTTTTGTCACAGTTGGTCCACCAAACGATTTGCTGATGATTACATTACGTCCTTTAGGACCTAAGGTCACTTTTACTGCGTTTGCCAATGCGTCCACACCGCGCTTTAAACCATCGCGCGCTTCAATATCAAATTTTATATCTTTTGCCATTTTGTGATTCTTTATTTTTGTTATTCGTTTTTATGGTATCGTATTAGATGATGGCTAAAATGTCATCTTCTCTCATGATCAGGTAATCCTTACCGTCGAATTTTAAGTCGGTTCCAGCATATTTTCCGTATAAAACAGTGTCACCAACCTTAACTGTCAAAGGTTCGTCTTTTTTTCCGTTTCCTACAGCTACCACAATACCTTTCTGAGGTTTTTCCTTAGCTGTATCAGGGATGATAATACCGGAAGCGGTTTGCGTTTCAGCAGCCGCAGGTTCCACGATAACGCGATCTGAAAGGGGTTTAATGTTTAATGCCATAATGCTATGTTATTTTATGTTATTATTATTTAGATGCAAATTACTTTTCAGAAAGTATGCCAATTGCTTAAACTGTCAGTTTTTTGTAAAAAAAAAATGCCAGCACTGACAGGCTGGCATTTTGTAATGATTGAGATATATTATTTTTTAGCTTCTTCTGTCGGAGCTGCCGGTGCCGCTGCGTCAGTGGCTGCCGGAGTTTCAGTTGCTGCTGCTGGAGTTGCTGCGTTATCTGCTGCAGGTTTTGCCGGAGTTGCCGCCGCCGCCGGAGCAGGTGTGCTGTTGTCAATTAATTTAGAACCATTGTCGCCCATACTTCCTGTAAAGCTTAAGCTGGATAATAAAATCAACACAATTAAGGCTGTCGCCAAAGTCCAGGTACTTTTGTCAAGGAAGTCATTTGTTTTCTGAACACCACCCATCATTTGAGAACCACCAAGGCTTGATGATAATCCTCCACCTTTAGGGTTTTGAACCATGATAACCACAATAAGTAAAAAACAAACGACTGTTATTAGTATTAAAAAAAATGAAAACATATTTTAATTTTTTAATTGTTATTTTGTTGTAATATCTTAATATCCGAAATTCGGTCTGCAAAGAAATGACTTTTTTCTGGATATTTCAAAATTAATATTTCATAAGCTTGAATTGCTTTCTGATATTTTTTTTGTTCGAGGTATACTTTTGCCAGTGTTTCGGTCATCAGATAGGAGGTGTCCTGCGAGGATTTCTCAATGTTTACGGGGGCTGATGACGTATTTTTGACAGGTGTTATTTTTGGATTTGTCTCAATAAATTTGTCGATCAAATCTAATTTTTTCTTTTTTTCGGGATCAATTTCTTCTGAATCGGCCGGTTTTTCACGGTCGATAGGGCTAAATTTTGCCAGTTGCAGCCATTCCTGGAACGAATGTTTTTCTTCTTTTGAGAATTCCAACGGTTTGCCGATTTCCAGTTTTTCTGTGGCCGTTTCAATTGGCGCCGGTTCTTCTGTAATCGGTTCCGGTTCCGGTAAAGCGACTTCCGCTACAGGCTCGGGTTCGGCAACGCGTATAGACGAGCGAATGGATTGTTCCAGTGCGGTTTCGGTTTTGGGTTCTTCCGTAACGGGTGTTTCGGTTTGCGGTATTTCAATTTCCGGTTCGGCTACCTTAATAGAAGAACGAATGGATTGCTCCAATGGATCGACCTCTGGAACGGATATTTGTTTTTCTTCCGGTTCCGGGATAACCACTTTGTGCTGGTTGACAATAATGTCATGGATTACAGCTTCTTTTTCTTCAATAAAGGCCTGCTGAATGGCGGTAAAATTTTTTGAAGTAATAAACTCAAACAGTATACTACGGTCGGTCGTGTAGGCAGCTGCTTTTTTTAATTCCTGATTATAACGATAACTGTTTTCGTCGTAAAGCCCTTTCAGATGAATGGCACGAGCCGCCTGGAAATAGGGGAACTGATGCAAAACCGCTTCCAGTTCGACCGTTTGCCGGGACTGGATGTTTTGGGGTTTGTTGAGTAAATAAGTTAAATCGTTGATGTTCAAAATGACAGTTTTAGAGTATTACCACTTTGCCAGTGACTGGTTGAATATATCCTGAGTAATCCTTTCGAAAACAACAGTTAGGGCTTCCGATAGACGGGAACCGACCAACTGTTCGTTTGCCGGGAAATCATAATAGAACGAAAATTTTCTTTCGAAATCATCGTCCGGTTTATTTTTATTGGTAAAACGTACGTTTATTGTAATTGACAGCCTGTTCTGATCGGCACCCTGATTGGCATTCGATCCCATAGGGGTGATGCGGTAATCGGTGATTTCTCCTTCATAAATCAGTTCGCCACCCGTATTGGTAAGACTCAGATTGGTCTGATTCTGAATAATCTTTTGCAGTTCGAGCGTAAAATTTCGTTCGATACCCGGTTCTACTAATGGTGCATTATTTTGAAAATAATTCACCTGAAATGTTTTGGCGTCTATTTTTCCGGTTCCGGTAAAATTATAAACCGAACAGCCGGTTAACAATAACAGGATTGGGACGATTAGTAGGGATTTGATAGTTTTCATGGTATTACAAATCGAATTGCTTGATTTTTCGGTATAAAGTTCGTTCGGAAATTCCCAGCTCGTCTGCGGCGGCTTTTCGTTTTCCTTTGTTGCGTTCCAGTGCTTTTTTGATCAGTTCGATTTCCTTCTGATCCAGTCGAAGGGAATCTTCTTCTTCGACAGCCTCGGCAATCAGATAATTTTCATCGTCATCGTCGTCAAATTCTTCCTGAAGATTATCCGAAGGTACGGGTATTGCTTCCAGGCTGGTTTGTTTTTCAAACGGCATTTCGTTTTCTTCGGTGGTACCGTAAATACGTTGGATCAGATTTTTATTACTTTCCTGAACCTTGTTGGTATTTCCGTTTTGCATCAACTCTAGTGTCAGTTTTTTCAGGTCGTTCAGATCGCTTTTCATATCGAAAAGGATTTTGTACAGAATTTCCCGTTCGGAACCGAAATCACTATCGGCTTTTTTCTCGCTGATCACCGAAGGCAGATTGCTACCCTCCATGGGTAAATACGACTGTAAGGTGGTTAGTGAAATATCGCGGCTGGTTTCCAGTACGGAAATTTGTTCGGCTACATTTCGCAACTGGCGGATGTTTCCACTCCAGCGGTATTTGGTAAGCCATTGTACGGCGCCTTCATCTAATTTTAAAGGAGGCATTTTGTATTTATGGGCAAAATCGGATGCAAATTTTCGGAAAAGCAGGTGAATGTCTTCTTTTCGTTCGCGTAAAGGGGGGAGGTTGATTTCCACGGTACTCAAACGATAATAGAGATCTTCCCGGAATTTTCCTTTTTCGATGGCGCTAATCATGTTGACATTGGTAGCGGCCACAATACGGACATTGGTTTTCTGAACCTGTGAGGAACCAACTTTGATAAATTCTCCGTTTTCGAGCACCCGTAGTAAACGCACCTGAGTCGTTAGCGGTAATTCGCCTACTTCATCAAGGAAAATGGTTCCGCCATCGGCTACTTCAAAATACCCTTCCCGGGTAGCGGTAGCACCGGTAAACGCCCCTTTTTCGTGTCCGAACAGCTCACTGTCGATCGTTCCTTCGGGAATAGCACCGCAGTTTACGGCAATGTATTTTCCGTGTTTCCGATGGGAAAGGGAATGGATGATTTTCGGAATACTTTCTTTACCTACACCGCTTTCACCGGTCACCAATACCGAAATATCGGTTGGGGCAACCTGTATGGCTTTTTCGATGGCGCGATTGAGTTTCGGATCATTCCCGATAATTTCAAAACGCTGTTTTATGGCTTGGACGTTTTCCATGACAGAGGTTGTTTGGGTTATATTGATGAATGGACCGGTTTACAACATTAATTCATATCGGAATAACCGGTTGCTTCTCCTATTAGGGTGGCAGTGGTACAATCGTTGATTTTTACCATAACAAAATCACCTACTTTGTAGTTTTCTTTCGGGAAAACCACCACTACATTTTCGGAATTTCTTCCGGACCAATGTGCGTCGGATCTTTTGGATGGTTTTTCAATCAACACTTCCACAGTCTCGTTAAGGAAACGGGATGTTCTTTTATGACTTAACTTTTGTTGTAAATCGACGATCTCCTGTAAACGACGTTTTTTGACTTCTTCAGGGACGTCATCTTCCATTTTGCGGGCGGCCAGCGTTCCCGGTCTTTCCGAATAGGCAAACATATAACCGAAGTCATATTCTACATATTCCATCAGACTTAGCGTATCCTGGTGGTCTTCTTCCGTCTCCGTTGGGAAACCGGTGATCATGTCCTGAGAAATGGAACAACCCGGTATAATGGTTTTGATTTTATCGACTAATGCCATATACTCTTCACGAGTATGCTGACGGTTCATTTCCTGTAAAATCCGTGTACTTCCGGATTGTACCGGTAGGTGGATGTAATTACAGATATTTGGATGTTTGGCGATGATATGCAATACTTCTTCGTGCATATCCTGTGGATTGGAAGTCGAAAAACGGAAACGCATTTTTGGATGTGCAATGGCGCACATGTCCAATAACTGTGCAAAATCTACTGCAGTCGCTTTTTGCATTTCGGTTGCTTTTTCAAAATCTTTTTTCAATCCGCCACCATACCATAAATAACTATCCACATTCTGACCTAAAAGAGTCACTTCTTTAAAACCTCTGCTGGCCAGATCGTTGATTTCTTCTAAGATACTTTGCGGTTCACGGCTACGTTCGCGACCACGGGTAAAAGGTACGACGCAAAACGTGCACATATTGTCGCATCCTCTTGTGATCGACACAAAAGCGGTAATTCCGTTACTAAGCAAGCGGACAGGAGAGATGTCGCCATAGGTTTCGTCTTTAGACAAAATAACATTGATGGCATCGCGACCTTCGTCTACCTCTTTTAAAAGGTTTGGAATATCTTTATAGGCATCCGGGCCAACCACCATATCCACGATTTTTTCCTGTTCGAGGAACTGGCTTTTCAGACGTTCGGCCATACAGCCCAAAACGCCGACTTTCATACCCGGGTTTATTTTTTTAACAGCATTGTATTTTTCAAGACGTTTGCGCACAGTTTGTTCTGCTTTGTCCCGAATAGAACAGGTGTTTACCAGAACCAAATCGGCTTCTTCCAGTTTTTGGGTTGTATTATACCCTTCGTTGGCCAAAATTGAGGCAACGATTTCACTGTCGGAAAAATTCATGGCACAGCCATAGCTTTCGATAAAAAGCTTTTTGGAATTTCCTTCTTTATTTTCGAGAACAAGACTGGTTCCCTGTTTGTTTTCTTCAATAACCTTTTCCATATAGCACTATAGAGTGTAAATCTTCATAATCTGCAAAGATAGTATTAAATTTTATTTTCTGACAAGATGACAGATTTGTTTAACACAGATTTTCGAATGTGTTGGAAGAAGGCCGGAAAGGGCTGGTATCACTATCGTCGGAATAGATCCCGGAACTGATATAAGAGGCGTTCCAGCAGGCGAAGATCTTCGGTGACAATGTCGGCTGTTCCACCCATTTCCTGTTGAAAGGCGATTTTTTTATGATAAGAAGTGTTTAAGCCTTTTGGAAGGGAAACATCAATCAATAAAAAGCCATCTTTGTCGGGTGTCAGAGAAATGGATTTTACCTTTCCTTTTACAACGCCGAATTCGCGATCCGGATAATTCAATAAGCGAATATTGACATCCTGATTGGACTTTAGTTTTCCGGCATTGACTGTTCTCGCTTTGACTTTACCTATATATTGTGTAGAGGATTCCGGAATAACGGTAAATACATTTTCGCCCACATTGATCGTTTGGTTTTCCTTCCAGATTTGCAAATAGGATACTTCACCCGGAATGGACGAACGAAGTACATAGGCCAGATCCCAGTCGGCAATAGCTTTTCGCAATTGATTATAAGATTGCGCCATATTTCGGAAAAAAATAATCTGATCTTTGGTCTCGTTGATCTTGGTCGTTTTAGTACTTCTGTTGAGTTCGTTTAGAGACGAATGCAATTGTGAAATCTGTGAATTCAGACTTTTGATATTTTTTTCGTTTTGGAGGTAATCGATATTTTTGGTTTCCCATTCCTGTAATGCGATCACGCCATTGTCGAACAATTTTTTATAGCGTTCCAATTCTTTTTTCTTAAGCTGCAATTCGGTTTGGGCAATCGAAGCCTGTTGTTCCAAAAGTCCCAAGCGCTCTTTTAGCTGGATAGCCTCGTAGCGTTGAGCAGAGTTTTCTACACTATACGGTTGCAAATCTTTATTCAGTTCATAATTGGCGTAGTCTTTTTCGAAAAGGGCGAAAACACTGGAAATATCACCCAGTTGTAAGGCGTTTAATTTCTCAAAAGGGAACTTGAAATTTGAATTGATTTTTAGGGTATCCGTGATGCTTTTTAAAAGGAAAACATCGGGATAACTAGCCGTATTTTCAATGACAGCCAGCGGTGTGTCCTTGTTGACTTTGTGGCGATCCGGAACCAATATTTTTTCGATTCGACCCGAAGTACGGGCGATTAATTTTTCGGGTGGCGTTTGGGTTGTGATGGAAATTTCGGCGGTCACAATATCCGGATAGCGGACAAACCAGGACAGGATTAGCATTAAAGACAAAATGATGAAAATGACAATATTGCCCCATCGGATCATCCAATGTGGTACCTGCGATAGTATTTCCTGAACTTCTTCGCTTCTTAGCTTTATATCTGTATTTCTATGTTGAGGCATTTGATCGTTTTTTTGTTTTAATTGCCCAGTTGTAACTGGTTTTTAACTAAACGGTAGTAATTTCCGCGACTATCAACGAGTTCGTCGTGGCTTCCGACTTCAATAATTCGTCCTCTGTCCAATACCACAATCTGATCGGCATTCATAACAGTACTGAGTCGGTGGGCGATTACCACCACGGTTTTATCCCGGAAAAAGAGATCCAGTTTTTGCATGATTTCCCGTTCGTTATTGGCATCCAGAGCAGAAGTTGCCTCGTCAAAAAACAACATTTCCGGATTCTTATACACAGCTCGGGCGATTAGTAAACGCTGTTTTTGTCCGGTACTCATTCCGGTACCTTCCATTCCGATTTTCGTATTATAACCCAATGGAAGTTCTTCGATAAATTCCTGTATGTTGGCGACATCGGCAGCGTAGGCCAGTCGCGCTTTGTCTATTTTATCCGCTCCGAGAGCAATATTGTTCGCAATTGTATCGTTGAAAATATAACCTTCCTGCATCACACATCCAATATGGGAACGCCAGGTTTTTTGTGACATATTTTTAAGGTTGGTTCGGCCTAAAAAGATCTCTCCGGAATTTGGATCGTAAAACTTCAGTAAAATCTTCATCAGCGTAGTTTTTCCGCTACCGCTAACCCCAACAATGGCGGTCACTTTTTTGGCAGGAATGGTCAGGTTGACATCTTCGAGTACCGGTATATCGGAACCGGTATATCGGAACGAAAGATTCTTGATGTGGATGGTCTCGTCTTTTGGGAAATCGTGTATTTTTTCATCCTCATCCTGAGTTTCATCGTCTTTTTCGTGTATTTCCGATAAACGAGCCAGGGAAATCTTCGCATCCTGCGCTTCCCGTATAAAACCGATCAATTGTATGATAGGGCCATTTAAACTTCCCACGATAGAACTGATTGCCATCATCATCCCCAGTGTAATGGCACCGTCGATAACCAGTTTGGCCGAAAGGAAAATGATCAGAATATTTTTAAGCTCATTGATAAAATTGGAGCCGATTGATTGGGTTTGTTCCAATACAAGACTTTTCATAGACACTTTAAATAAACGTGCCTGAATATATTCCCAGCCCCATCGTTTTTGTTTTTCGGCATTGTGTAATTTGATCTCCTGCATTCCGTTGATCAGCTCGATTACCTTACTTTGTTCCTGACTGACTTCCGAGAATCGTTTGTAGTCGAGATCTTCCCGTCTTTTAAGGAAAAGTGTCACCCACAGGAAGTAGAAAAAGCTACCGATAAAGAAAATAGCAAAAATGGTCAGGTTGTAATAAGCCAAAACCGCACCCATAATGATCATGTTTACAAAAGAGAACAGTACATTGAGAGAAGAAGTGGTTAATATCCGTTCGATCCTGTGATGATCACTAATACGTTGCATAATATCCCCGGTCATCCGTACGTCGAAAAACGAGATTGGGAGATTCATCAGTTTGATAAAGAAATCCGAGATCAGGGAAATGTTGATACGGGTGGAAAGGTGAAGCAAAATCCAACTTCGGATAAACTCCAGTCCGGTTTTTCCAAAAAACAAGAACAACTGCGCGAACAAAACCATATAAATAAAATGGATGTTCTGATTTTGTATACCTACATCGACCACACTTTGGGTTAGAAAGGGGAAGATTAGTTGTAGGCAACTCCCAGCCATTAACCCGATGATCAATTGAACCAGAAATGTTTTATAACGCAGAACGTATTTAGAAAGTAGTCCGAAGCCAAAAGCTTTATTATTGGTATCGGATTCGAATTCACTTTGGTAAAACTTTGGAGTTGGCTCGATTAACAGAGCAATACCCTCTTCGGTTGTTTCGGTCACATTATTGCCGATCCAGAATTTAAGAAATTCCTCTTTGTCGTATTCCAAAAGCCCATGTGCCGGATCGGAAACATAGAGTTTGTTTTTCTTTACCTTATACAGCACCACATAGTGATTGTTGTTCCAATGCAGAATGCAGGGTAGTGGAACATCTTGGAGTTTTTCCAACGAAATGCGTACTCCCAATGTACGGAAACCGATTCTTTCGGCGGCATCACTCAGCGATAACAGGTTGCTCCCTTCCCGGGTTGTTTCGGATAGCGTTCGTAGTTTCTGAATATTGATAACCTTTTTATAGTGCTTGGCAATTATTTTAAGACATGTAGGACCACAGTCTTTGGAATCGGCTTGTTTATAGAATGGGAATTGCGACATTATTTATTGATATTGATTCTAATGATGCATAATGCGATTGTAAATATGTTCATTTTGCGGATAATTCTCGATATTCACAAATATATAAATATTGTTAAGGAAAGTTTTAAAATTATTTTTTTTATTCAAAAAGTTAAATAGTATCTTTTATGTTGAATTTTTATAAGGAATAATGCTTGATAGTGTTTGCTCCGATTGAATTAAAATTTGTTTCATAAGATTTATCTACAGTCCCAAAAACCGGAAAAAAGTTTAAAGCCATATTTTGTTTCATAGTCCTTCTTTTTGGCATCAACCATGGTTGAAACAATAAGCATTTTCTTTCTCATTGCATTTACTGTATCTAAGTTTATGTTTTTTATATGCCCTAAAGCCGCGGGATTTAAAAGATAGGCTCCAGTTAATTTAATTTTGTCACAGTAATAAGGAAATTTGGATTTATAGCGGTAGGCATTATCATAAATAAGACCAACATCTCTTGGGTGAATATTTCCCTTTTTGATTTCGTTTAATAAGGTTTTTTTTAGGAGGTAATACGAACAAGGGTTGTGTACAAGGATGATTTGTGCCCATACTGTGGATAAACTTTCTTCTTCAGAGTTCATATAGAATAGTTCTTTATGTTTTTTTCGCTGCTGATATAGATCCAAGTACGATTTTCCAATTTCACGAAAGATAGAGTTGTCTTCGATGCCGATTAGTTTATCACCCGGAAACCCTTTGTTTTTTATGTACTTGAGAAGTTTTTGTGTGGTTTGGTATACAATGTTATGGTATTTAGGTTTTCGTTTATCCAATTGATCTTTAATAGCGAGGTAATAAATAGTATTTCGATAATCAAAGTCAATTCGGGCAATATATTTTTTTCTGTTTTGATTATACGTTTTGATGAGTTTAGTATCTTTTTGTAATTTCTGCAATTCTTTTTTAAAGAGTGGATAATAGTTTAAATGCGCTATTTTTAATCCCTGTTCAAACCCCTTTTCAATATAAAAACGATAGGGTCTTTTTTCGAAAAGAGCGATTTGAGCAGCGTTGACCAAATCTTTAACATATATAAAGTTGTATTCTTTAAAAACCTGATTGTAGTAAAACAGAGTGCTATCCATTTTGTGTTCCATAAAGTAAAGTTCCTCGGCTTTATTTATCAGGGTATGATACTTGGTATAGTCATCGGTTTGAGAAAAAACAAGGCAAGAATAGAGACCAAATAAGAGTAGTACCTTTTGTTTCATAACAAGCTATTTGAACTGATAACGTTGACAATATAAACGCTATCAGTTATTAATGTTAACATTCCCGATACCAAAAATCCCGGGCAGCACCACCTCCATCAACGGATCCGGTTTCATTTGTGCGGTAATCGTAACAATCCGGATTACCACCTCCATAGGTTGTAGCTACTTTTGCACCTCCAATAATTGATTTCATTTTCTTTAAAGGATTGAAATCGATCCTGTTCTAAACTTTCTAATTTTTTCATTAATCGAAAATTCAATTTCAAATTTAGAATTACCAATACTAACCGACTTGTAGGTGATAATGTCATTAACCGAGATTCGTAAAAAAGGAATATTGTAATGCCTTAACCAGTCGATTACATCATTCGTCGACAAATCATCGGGTGAACTTAAAATCAGTACCATTTAAATTCGGATTTAATTTTTTTTGCAAAATCAGGATCTTTTATAGGAATTTCGCCATTGCTTTTCCGGTAATGATCCGGTATGTTTTTAATACTGATCAAGCCGAAAACCTGATACCCATAATGCAAATAGGAGAGGTTGTCGTAATTTCTAAAAATCATATAGTCAATCTGATCTTTTAAATAGGCTTTCTTGTAATAGGGATAAAATAAGGTCCAATAATTATCGTAATTAGCCTTGGCCTGTAGATTGTGGATTGTAACGATCCCATAACCGTTTTGAACTAAAGCGAACGATTTAGCAGTTGGAAGATTTTGGCGTTTTTGAGTGATATGATGGAGCGTGCTGGCATTCTTGTAGAAATAGCTGGAGAGTAATTTCATATTTCTTTCTTTCTGAATGGAGTCTAAACCTGGTATTTCCGAAACATTGGCAGCGTAACTATTTACCAGTTGATCTTTCACGGCCAATTCATTTAGCTTTCGCAGGTCAATCTGTTTTTCAAAATTATTTTTCAACCATTTTGTATGACATTTGAGATACATTTTTTTAAACCATTTTGATAAATCACCTTTCATTATGGCATTATAATACTTTTCGTCTCCAGACATATAGGCCACATTAAAACCGTATTTTTCGACTAATAGGGACAATTCCTTTTTAAAAAAAAGAATGTCGTTATGGGTAAAACTGCTATTTAATAACCTGTATTTAAAATCTGGCTCATAACCGCCGCTTTGTCCTTCCAACTTTAAAATATTTTTTTTCAGTATGGCATATTCTATTTTACTTGAAATAGAATCGTGTATAAAAACATCTCTTGTGTTTTGACTTACGGAATAGAAACAGATAAAACATAAAATGAGTGTGAAGTGTGTTTTTTTCATAAATTTTTAAAGTAATGAGACGAAATTTTTTCGTCTCATTTTGAATGTTAATAATGCATTTTGTTAATCACACCAATCTTGTCCTACTTGTGTAGGTGTCGAATCGGAAAAAACATCAGTGCTTCCAACATTGTCTCCGCAGTCTTGTCCACCCATCGTACACTCTGTATCCCCGGTTGCTTCTGATTCCACTGGTCCTGATAACATATGACCACCATTGATTTTCTGTTGCGATTGTTTAAGAATTCTCGCATCTTCAAACTTTTCGAATAATTTTGATCCAAATTTTCCCATAACATATAGATTAGATTAATTAATGCTTTTTATCACCAGTTTTGAGGTACTCAGCAAAAAAAACAGGGTTTAGTTAGTCCATTAATATTTATTGTGGACTAGAAATTAATTCAAGAAAACAAAATAGATTGGAAGGAATAAAACTAGTTCTATCCAAATGTAGGAACAGTTTTTAAGCATTTACTAAAAGAGTACTACGCAAAGACACGCAGCAAACACATAAAGACACTCAGTAATAGTGTGAAACGAAAATAAAGCTATAGATGTAGCGAAAAGAGAAGTGAGAATAAATAAGAAATCCTACAAGCCGCGCTCTGCGATTTGTAGGATTTGAAAGGTGAAATATAATGTAACGTTATCCGACTTTAATTCGGATTAACTAAAATGCTGGTTCCTCGAAATTCCCCGATCATTTCATCGGCAAATAGAATAAACTCCTGTGTTTTGTATTCACTTGGATACTGATAGCTATTGATAAAAGTAGCTGGAGTATACAAAATCCCGTTGGCATCACACCAGGAACGATGAGACTGAAGCAACTGTAACTTTTCCGGACTTGGATTCCCGGATTTGTGTTCCCATTCCGAAATATTCTTTTTCTCAAACCAATCCTTTAATAGGAGTAAAGCCTGTTTTGGATTCTGAGAATAGGCTTCCAATACCTCCAATGCAATTTTGGTCGAAAGCGTATCGGTTTTCTCATATGGAACACTAAAAATAAATTGGATCTGAATATCCGTTCCGTGTTTTTCCAATAATGAATAATAGGCTTTAAAAGCGTCGGTACAATAACCGCATAAAGGATTGGTCACCGCTTGAATTGTAAGAGTCGGATTGTCGGAACCAAATCGTAATTCATGATGTTGTGGAATAGGATTAGTATTCGGTAATTGCTTCTTATATAATAAGGAGGTGAAAAGGCCGTAGTTGCGTTTGAATTTAAAGAAATCCATTTCACTTTTCTTTAGGGCTATGTTTTTTTCGATCAGCATTTTCACCTGATTTGCTCCTAAGCTTACCAATGTGATGCACAATAACGCTTTGATCCAATAGGTCGCGTTAAAGGTTAAAAGGAGTGGTGCTGTAAAAACAACGCCCATTTCCAGAAAAAGCAGTAAAGCAGTCGCCAAACAAAGGGCACACCATTCTTTTAAAACGAAAGCCTGACTGTATAATGAAAATAAAACGGCTGGTAATGTGATTAATAAGGCAATGGAAAAGAAGGCTTTGTCGAAACCGATAAAAAGCAATAGTATCAATTGGGAAACAAAAAAGATACCGGTAGCGGTGCTTAATGAAAATAGCCCCAAAAAGCGCACCTTAGAATTGATGATAGTCGAACAACTGCCTTTTTCGTTTAAAGTACTACATAAGGTAGCTGTAATCGTGTCCCGGATACCAAGTTCTTCTTTTGTGATCAACCAGCTTATGTAACTGCCAATAAGGGTAAGCGAACCGGTGAGCGCTGTTGTCAATGAGAAAGGATAGGCTAAAGTCAGGAGTACCAATAGGACGGCGATTCCCAATAGGATTGAAGCTTGCTTGTTTTTGACATTTGTTGGGGCGCTGTTTTTTTCTACGACAATAACCGTTCCGGACCAAATTTTTTTAAAATCGGCATAACTGTATAGTTGTGTTTTTTTCTCTGTGCTTTTAACGGAAATCCGACTTTGGGTTTTATGGGCCGAGACAAAAACGGTTTTACCTTCTATATTGATCAAGGTTAGAAAAAACTCGGGAAGTTGTTCCAGTGCTTCAACAGGAACAGTGGCGGCCAGGTTTTCAATACCAAAATAATCGAATGTATCGGAAACCGATCGGAAACTGGGGTAATTCTCATGAGATAGCAGTTGGAGGTTCAGATCCTCTTTATTTAAGAAGTGTGAATTTTTACTTAGAAAGTCATTAATCAAGTTTAGAAAAGAGGGCATATTGTGGTTTTTTGGTAAGAAATGTGAATTGTTTTCTCAAAAATCATCATAAAGTGCGTTTGTCCAAAATTTTAAATGTTAATTTTTTAACTTTTTTCAATTATTTATAAGCAAAAGTGACAGGAGTGTGTGTAATGTGTTTTTGTGCTGATGATAAAAGTTTGGATGGTAAGGGGTTATTTGAGTTTTTAAATTCGGTAGTTGAAATGGAATAATTGATGTTGTGACGGATCGTTATTAACAAAGAAATGGGAATAAATAAATAGGTTTTAAAAAATCAAAAAATGTAATATTTAAAAAAATCATATACTTTTGCGGAACAAACAGAAGAAGTATGGCAAAGAATTTAGTGATTGTGGAGTCGCCTGCCAAGGCAAAAACGATAGAAAAATTTCTAGGAAAAGATTACCAGGTGGAATCAAGTTACGGACATATAGCCGACTTGCCATCAAAAGAAATCGGTGTTGATATTGATAACAATTTTAAACCGAAATATGAAGTTTCCTCCGATAAAAAGGCGGTGGTTAAAAAGCTAAAAGATCTTTCCAAGTCAGCAGAAATCGTTTGGTTGGCTTCCGATGAGGACCGCGAGGGGGAGGCCATTGCATGGCATCTGGCGGAAGAGTTAAAATTGGACCAGAACAAGACAAAACGTATCGTTTTTCACGAAATCACTAAAACAGCTATTCAAAAAGCAATTGAGAACCCGAGAGGAATCAATTACGATCTTGTAAATGCACAGCAGGCGCGCCGTGTTTTGGATCGTCTGGTGGGGTATGAATTGTCGCCGGTACTTTGGAAAAAAGTAAAAGGCGGCCTGTCTGCCGGACGGGTGCAATCGGTTTCCGTACGTTTAATCGTAGAACGCGAACGTGAAATCCAGGATTTTAAGGCTGAGGGATCCTATAGTGTTACGGCCGAATTTGCGAATGAAGTAGGGAAAACGTTTAAAGCGAAATTACCGCATAATTTTAAAACAAAACAAGAAGCCGAAAACTTCTTAAAACAAAATATTGGATCGGACTATAAGGTTTCCGATCTGGAAACAAAGCCTACCAAGAAATCACCGGCTGCACCATTTACGACATCTACGTTACAACAGGAAGCCGCTCGTAAGCTGTATTTTCCGGTAGGTGTAACCATGATGCTGGCACAACGACTGTATGAGGCCGGATTGATCACTTATATGAGAACGGATAGCGTAAACCTGTCGCAGGAAGCTATGACAGCTGCCGAAGCCGAAATTATCCGTTCGTATGGGAAAGAATTCAGTAAGCCGAGAAACTATGCAACCAAAACCAAAGGAGCACAGGAAGCGCACGAGGCGATCCGTCCCACGGATATGTCGTTGCATTCGGTAAATATTGATCGGGATCAGGCGCGTTTGTACGATTTGATCTGGAAGCGTACGCTGGCATCGCAGATGAGTGATGCACAGTTGGAGCGAACCAATGTGAAAATTGTAGCGAGCAACCATAAAGAAGTGTTTGGAGCGGTAGGCGAAGTATTGCTTTTTGAAGGATTCCTAAAAGTGTACCTGGAAGGAAATGACGATGAGGAAGAAGAACAGGAAGGAATGCTACCGGCTTTAAAAATCAACGAAAAGTTAACGAATAATTATATCACGGCGACCGAGCGTTTTTCACGTCCGCCGGCACGTTATACGGAAGCGTCACTGGTTAAAAAACTGGAAGAGTTGGGTATCGGGCGTCCGTCGACTTATGCACCGACTATTTCTACCATCATCAACAGAAACTATGTTGAAAAAGGAAGTTTTGAAGGTCAGGAACGTAAGTATGCAATGTTGACTCTAAAAGGAGGTAAAGTTGTAGATCAGGAATTAAAAGAGAATTTTGGGTCGGATAAAGGGAAATTAGTTCCAACTGACATCGGGATGATCGTAAATGACTTCCTGGTTAAGAACTTTGAAACGATTTTAGATTATAACTTTACAGCTAAAGTGGAGCAGGATTTCGATGAGATCGCGGCCGGAAATGAAGATTGGGCAACCATGATGCGTGTTTTCTATGATCATTTCCATCCAACCGTGAAAAATGTCGAAGAAAATGCAGAAAGAGAATCCGGAGAGCGTATCCTGGGTATGGATCCAAAATCGGGCAAGCAGGTAAGTGTTCGTTTGGGTAAATTCGGACCGATGGCACAGATCGGAGATGTAGATGATGAAGAAAAACAATTCGCCAGTTTACGTCCGGAACAGAATATTGGAAACATCACCTTGGAAGAAGCACTGAATTTATTTCTGTTGCCTAAAAACCTTGGTACTTATAAAGGAGAAGAAGTGGAAGTGAATAATGGTCGTTTTGGTCCGTATGTTCGTTTCGGAAGCGTGTTTATTTCATTGCCTAAAGGTGAAGAGCCTTTGGATGTCTCATTGGAAAGAGCCGTAGAGTTGATCAAAGAAAAAGAACAAGCCGATGCGCCAATCGGAACCTATAAAAACGAACCGGTTCAAAAAGGAGTGGGACGTTTCGGTCCGTTTATCAAATGGAACGGTATGTTTATTAACGTGAATAAAAAGTACAATTTTGATAAATTGTCGCAATCGGATATCGTAGCATTGATCGAAGAAAAATTGCAAAAAGATATCGATAAGGTGCTTCACAACTGGGAAGAAGAAGGTATCCGGGTTGAAAAAGCACGTTGGGGACGTTCGGTAATTCTGAAAGGGAAAGTGAAAATCGAGCTTTCGAAAGATGTGGATGCGTCGAAATTAACCTTGGATGAGGTGAAAGAGATGATCGAGAAAAAAGCACCGGCCAAAAAAACGGCTGCCAAGAAAACAACAGCTAAAAAAGCAACGACTAAAAAAGCAACAACCGCTAAAAAGAAATAAGAAATGGCATTTGATTATATTCAACCGGTAGATGCCGATTTTCTGGAATTTATACAAGGATTAAACGTTCAGACCTTAGGTCGGAAGGTGGTATTCCATACCGAAACGGAATTTCCCAATATTGAAAACGCTGCGATAGCGATTATCGGAGTGGTGGAAAACAGAGGATTTGCCGGACATAACGATACGATTGAATTAACCGCGATACGAAAAGCGTTTTACCAGCTTTATCCGGGGAACTGGGGTGCTGAAATTATCGACTTGGGGAATGTTGTTGCCGGGAGTTCTTCCGAAGATACCTATTATGTATTGAAAACGGCAGTGACACACCTGATAAAAAACAAAGTGATTCCGGTAGTCATCGGAGGTTCTCAGGACCTGACGTATGCCATCTACAGGGCCTACGATCAGTTGGAGCAAATGGTAAACGTAGTGGCCATTGATAATCGTTTTGATTTTGGAAAAGAAGAAGTGCAATTGGCAGGTCATTCGTATCTGACGAAAATGATCGTCGAAGAGCCGAATAACCTTTTTAATTATAGTAATGTAGGGTATCAGACCTATTTTAACTCACAGGAAGAAATCGATCTGATTGAGAAATTGTATTTTGATGCCTATCGATTAGGGGAGATTAGCAATAATTCAACCATAGCGGAACCGGTTTTTCGCGATGCCGATTTAGTCAGTTTGGATCTGACTTCGGTCAAATCGAGTGCTTCGGGTAACTTTATGCAATTTATGCCGAATGGATTTAACGGTAAAGAAATCTGTATTCTTTCCCGTTACGCCGGAATTAGTGATAAGGTCACTTCTTTTGGTATTTTTAATCACAATAGTACCGAGTCGGAAGCGATGTTAGTTGCGCAGATTTTATGGTATTTTGTAGAAGGGTATCATTATCGTTCGAAAGAATATCCATTTGGAAGTCGGGAGGAGTATTCCCGCTATATTGTGCCGTTGGAAGACGAAGAGTTGATTTTCTATAAAAGTGATAAAACGGACAGATGGTGGATAGAAATACCCTTTTTAACAAGTTTTAACAATAAATTAAAAAGAAACACGTTATTACCTTGCACATATGAGGATTATCTGGGCGCAACCAACCATGAAATCCCGGAAAGATGGTGGAAGGCGCAACGTAAAAATATGGTTTAATTAACGTGTTCGTAACGTTGAATGTTTAAAAAACGTTTATTTAAACCCTAAATTGTGTTTTATTGTTTTTTTTAAGTTTTTTTTAATAAATTTTTTGTTTTTTAGAAAATAAATAAATAGGTTTACGCCCTTAAAAATATAAATACTATTAACCCAAATTTATATGAAGAAGTTCATTGCATTAACAGCTGTTGTATCCTTGTTTTTCAGCTGTGGTTCTAACGACAGAGGTGAGCTAGTAGGAGTTAAAGGAAAGAAATGGCATCCGGAAAAGCCGTATGGTATGACTTTGGTTCCTGGTGGCGCTTTTATCATGGGTAAGTCTGATGATGATTTAGCCAACGTTCAGGACGCACCGACAAAAACGGTAACAGTTCGTTCCTTTTACATGGATGAGACGGAGATTACGAATAGTGAGTATCGTCAGTTTGTCGAATGGGTAAAAGATTCTACAATCCGTGTTCGTTTGGCTATTTTAGCGGATGAGCAAGGGATGAAGCCAGGTTCTGGAGGTAATAAAGGTGGAAGTATTGGAGATTTCGCTTTTAGTGACCAGGATCCTGCAAAAATGTCTGCATACGACAAATACATGTATGAGAATTATTATAGCGTAGGAACTGACGAAGATCCTTATGCTGGAAGACGTCTTAACAAAAAAGTAAAGTTACATAAAGACCCGCAAAAATACCCGGATGAGTATTATGTTGAGGTTATGGATTCTTTGTATTTGCCTGCAAGTGAGTCGTATAATGGATTGCGTACTTTCGACGTGTCGAAGTTGAAATTCCGTTATACCTGGATGGACATTCAGGCGGCTGCTAAAGATAAAAGTACTACAAGTAGCAGATCAAAAAGAAGTAAATTTATCAAAACAGAAAATCAGTTGATTTATCCGGATACTACTGTTTGGATTAAAGACTTTGCGTATTCGTATAACGAACCAATGCACAATGACTATTTCTGGCACCAGGCTTATGGAGACTATCCTGTAGTTGGGGTGAGCTGGAAACAAGCAAAAGCGTTTTGTGCTTGGAGAACGTTAAACAAAAACTCCTACATCAAAAAGAAAAAAGGAAGAGATCAGGTGAATTCATTCCGTTTGCCAACAGAGGCAGAATGGGAATATGCTGCCAGAGGTGGTTTAGAATCTGCAACATTCCCTTGGGGTGGGCCATATGCTCACAATGACAGAGGATGTTATTTGGCGAATTTCAAACCAAGTCGTGGAGATTATGCTGCCGACGGTGCACTTTACACTGTTGAGGCGAAATCATACGAGCCAAATGATTTCAACTTGTACAACATGTCGGGTAACGTAGCCGAGTGGACGGATTCATCTTATGACGCTGCTGCTTATGACTATGTATCGACAATGAATCCAAACGTTCCGGATGCTAAAAACCAACGTAAAGTAGTTCGTGGTGGATCTTGGAAAGATGTTTCGTACTACCTACAGGTGGGTACTCGTAACTTCGAATATGCTGATACAGCCAGAAGTTATATCGGATTCAGAACGGTACAGGATTACATGGGAGCACAAGCTACCGGAAGCAGACCGAACTAAAGTTCACAAAATAATTCAACTTAACTCAATTTTAAAATTTAACCAATTTTTTATAATTAACTTAACTAACTAAAATTTTATTTTATTATGGCACTACCTAAAAAAGTTATGAATTTTGCCTATGGTATGGGGGCAGCAGTGGTAATCGTTGGAGCTTTATTCAAAATTATGCACTGGCCAGGTGCGAGTCCAATGCTTATTATTGGTCTTGGAGTTGAGGCATTCATCTTCGCATTATCAGCTTTCGATCCAGTTGAAAAAGAATTAGATTGGTCTTTAGTTTACCCTGAATTAGCAGGTGGAGAGGCTAAAAAGAGAGATGTGAAAAAAGCGGAAAACCCAACTGAAGCACAAGGATTATTATCTCAGAAATTAGACAACATGTTAAAAGAAGCTAAAATTGACGGTGAGTTAATGTCAAGCTTAGGTAACAGCATCAAAAACTTCGAAGCTGCTGCTAAAGGAATTGCTCCAACTGTTGATTCAGTTGCTTCTACTAAAAAATATGCTGAAGAAATGTCATTAGCTGCGGCTCAAATGGAATCTTTAAACAGCATGTACAAAGTACAATTAGAAAGTGCTACTCGTAATGCAGAGATCAACAAAGAAGTTGCTGAAAACAACTTGAAATTAAAAGATCAAATGCAATCATTGACTGCAAACTTATCTTCATTAAACAACGTTTACGGCGGAATGCTTTCTGCAATGAGCAACAGAAACTAATTAGTTGCATTATTTATTAATCTTTAAAACTAATTAGAAGAAATGGCAGGAGGAAAATTAACCCCTAGACAGAAGATGATTAACCTGATGTACCTGGTTTTCATCGCAATGTTGGCATTGAACATGTCAAAAGAAGTATTATCCGCTTTTGGTTTGATGAATGAGAAATTCGAAACAGCGAATACGGCTGCTACAGAAACGAATTCACTTACTTTAGGCGCATTAGGTACTAAAGCTGCTGATAACCCGACACAATTCGGTGAAGCTAAAAAGAAAGCAGATCAGGTAGCTGTTATTACTAAAAATTTCTACGATTACATCGGAAAATTAAAAGCTGATGCAACTGCAGGAGTTGAAAAAAATGCAGACGGAAAATTACCGTATGAAGCAATGGATAAAGGTGATAAAATCGACGAAGGTTGGTTTAGTGGTGACGGATATTCAGCTAAAGGTAAAGAAATCGTTAGCACAATGGACAAGTACAGAGCTGATATGAAAGCAGTACTTGGAAATGATACAAAATACAAAGCGATCATCGCTGAAATTGATTCTAAATTCAATACGGCTGATGTAAAAGACGGAGAAGGTGTAACTAAAAAATATTTAGATTACAACTACAAAGGATTCCCATCAATTGCTTCTTTAACAAAGTTATCTGCTTTACAAAATGACGTAAAAGTTATCGAAGCAGAACTTTACAACGCATTTTTAGGAAACACTGCAATGGCAGCGGCTTCTATGAAAAACTATAAAGCGTTCGTAATGATGGATAAATCAGCTTTCTTCCAAGGAGAGCAAGTTACAGGTCGTGTAGTATTAGGTCGTTATGACGAATCTACTGTGCCAAAAGCGGTTTCTGTAGTTGGTGCTTCTACATCAATCGAAAACGGATCTGCAGTATTCAAAATGGCTGCTGGAAGCGTTGGAGATAAAGATATCAAAGGTAAATTTACCTTTATGGAAGACAACAAACCAGTTGAAATCGAAATTGCAGGTAACTATGTTGTAGTTCCTAAACCAAATCAGGCTATCGTTTCAGCTGATAAAATGAAAGTTGTGTACCGTGGTGTTCCAAACCCTATTTCGGTTTCTGTACCAGGTATCTCTTCTGATAAAGTAAAAGCGTCTGCTCCAGGTATGGCTGCTGCTGGAAAACCAGGTCAGTATAACCTTACTCCAGGTGCTGGAAGTGATGTAACGATCAACGTTACGGCTACTATGCCTGACGGAAAATCATTCAGCAGTAAAGAAGTATTCCGTATTAAAGGATTACCTTCTCCAACTGGAAAAATCCGTGGTGAAGTTGCTGCTAAAGGAGCGAAATCTAACCTAGAGGTTTGTACAATCTCTGCTGAGTTAGAAGATTTCGATTTCCCGGTAAGTGTTAACGTTACACAATTTAACATCAAAGTACCAGGTCAGCCAACTATCGTGGTTTCCGGAAACAAAATGGATGCACGTGCGAAGGCAGCAATTGCTAAAGCTAGTAGAGGTGATGTCGTGGTTATTTCTGAGATCAAAGCTAAATTCGTTGGTTTAGATCAAATGCCAAAAAGAGTTTCAACTTGTACCTTCGAAGTACAATAAAAACGACCAAGTTTGAGTTTATAATTACTTAAATAGTATATAAAGAATAAGAAATGAATTGGAGAAATTTTTCATTAGTAATTGCATTTACTTTTAGCTCAATTGCAACTTTTGCACAGTCTAACCTTCTAAATGCAAAAACCCCGGCTGAAATCGGTAAAAAAACCGCAGCACAATTAAATGCAGATAACGACAAGCCGCTACCTTACGGATATGTGGATGACCGTGATGTATTAATGGGGAAAAAGATTTGGGAAATTATCGACCTTGATGAAAGAGTTAACTTCCCATTGTATTACCCTATTGAAGGGAACTTAGGTCCGGATAGAAAACCATTATACGATGTGTTGGTAGAAGGAATTAAGTCAGGAAAGCTTACTGAAATCTATGATGATAGTTATTTTACAACTAAAAAATCATTAAAAGATATCGAGGCTTCTCTATTCAGAATCGATACAACTGATGCCGGTAAAGAGCAGTACAACAGCTTCACGGCAAAACAGAAAAAAGCAGGAGCAAAAATTTCTGATGAGTATATCAACAAAACAGAAATCAGAGCAATTGACGTATCGGATTATAAAGTTGTAGGATACTGGTATTTCGACACCCGTCAGGGAGAATTAAAATACCGTATTTTAGGAATTTGCCCAATTGTTCCGGACGTGTATACAATGGACAAAGAGGAGAAAGAATACATTGAATTGTTCTGGGTTTATTTCCCATCGGCAAGAGATGTACTACACAGTAGCAAAGCCTTTAACGACAAAAACTCGGCGATGCCAATTACGTTTGATCACCTGTTAAATTCAAGACGTTTTAACGGCGTTATTTACAGAGAAGAAAACGTTTATGGAGATAGACAAATTGACGAGTACGTTAAAGAAAATGCACAGATGCAATTATTGGAATCAGAACGTGTAAAAGAAAAAATCCGCAATTTCGAACAGGATATGTGGAATTACTAAAAAATAATTTCTCCAATTTCATAAAAACTCTTACCCTAACCGGTAAGAGTTTTTTATTTTTGTACTTATGGTAGATTATTTGATTGTCGGTTCCGGAATTGCAGGTATCTGCTTCGCGGAAACCTTATTGCAGAACGGAAAAACCTTTGCGGTATTTGAAGATAGTTCCACCTCGTCGTCGCGAGTGGCGGGAGGATTGTATAATCCGGTTATTTTAAAGCGTTTTAGCCAGGTTTGGATGGCAAGTGAACAGTTGGACTATGGTTTGCCTTTTTACGCGGCTATTGCCAAAAGAATCGGAGCGGAATTTGACTTTCAAATACCGATCTATCGGAAATTTGCATCCATAGAAGAACAGAACAATTGGTTTCAGGCAGCCGATAAACCCAATCTGGCAGCCTACCTGTCGACGGATATCATTCACCGGAAATACCAATCCATTACATCTGATTTTGGATTTGGCGAAGTACGGAGGACCGGTTATGTCGACACGGCGGTACTCCTGAATTCCTATAATCACTATCTGGAAGAAAATGGGCTGTTGCATAAAATGCATTTCGATCATTCAAAATTGGATGTCAACGATGATTTTGTGGAGTATGATGGAATTACAGCACGTCATATCATCTTTGCAGAGGGGTTTGGGATGATACACAATCCGTTTTTTAACCATTTGCCATTAGACGGAACCAAAGGGGAGTTATTGGTGATCAAAGCGCCGGAGTTAAATCTGGATGTCGTTTTAAAATCCAGTATTTTTATTCTTCCCATCGGAAACGATTTGTTTAAAGTGGGGGCAACCTATAATTGGGATGATAAAACCGATTTACCAACCGAAGCCGGAAAACAGGAATTGGTGGAGGAACTCAAAACACTAATCGATTGCGACTTTGAAATTGTTGACCATTTTGCCGGTGTGCGCCCTACGGTTAAAGACCGGCGCCCATTGATCGGAACACACCATGTATATAGCAATTTACATCTGTTAAACGGGCTTGGGACCCGTGGTGTGATGTTAGGGCCGTTTCTGGCGGATAAACTTTTTGAATCAATCGAGAACAAAACAGCATTGGATGCTCAGATCGATATCAGACGTTTTTATAAAAAATTAGGAATCCGTTTGGATTCCTAATGTGTATGCTCGTTATTTTTATTGAGATGTTGTTTCCAGTCCTTGTCATAATGGACAAAAAAGTTAATCCATATATTTCGGGACAAACGCATGATAACCGGCATAAAAACAATTAAAGTTGCGATTATCGCTATAAATGAGGTTTTAAGGCTGCTTCCCAGAAAAAGATGGGAGATGACAAAAGCGGCCACTCCGAAAGCAATACCTACGCCATAACTCACATACATGGCGCCGTAGAAAAATGAGGGTTCGATTTTGTAATACGTTCCGCAATGACTGCATTTTTCATGCATAGTAAAAACATGACTCAGTTTATACGGGTTTTTCTCTACATACATGTTTTCTTCCTGACATTTTGGGCAACTACCCGTTAAAATGCTGTTGAGTTTGCTTCCTTTTTTAAACATTTGTAAAAATTTTAGTAAAGGTACATCTTTAAAAAATTACCTTTGTAACCTTTGTAACAAAATTATGCTAAATATACACAATTTATCGGTTTCTTTTGGGGGCACCTACCTGTTTGAGGAAGTTACTTTCCGACTGGGAGCAGGTGATCGCGTTGGGCTTGTAGGAAAGAACGGAGCCGGAAAATCGACCATGCTCAAAATTCTGTCGCGGGAATTAGCTCCCGATTCAGGAAGTATAGCAACAGAAAAAGAAGTAAAACTTGGTTTTCTAAAACAGGATATCGACTTTGTAAAAGGAAGAACTGTTCTGGAAGAAGCCTATCAGGCTTTTGAAGCGATAAAAAACGCAGAGCTAAAGATGGAAGAAATCAACCATCAGTTGGTGACGCGTACCGATTATGAAAGTGAAAGCTATTCGGAATTGATCGAACAGCTAAGTGATGTGACCCATCATTACGAAATACTGGGCGGTTATAACTATGTGGGCGATACCGAAAAAGTATTGCTCGGACTGGGTTTTAAACGCGAGGATTTTGATCAGCTTACAGATACCTTTTCCGGAGGATGGCGTATGCGTATCGAATTAGCGAAATTATTACTGCAAACAAACGATATATTGCTACTGGATGAGCCTACGAACCACTTGGATATCGAAAGTATCATCTGGTTGGAAAGTTTTTTGCGAAACTTCCCGGGAGTTGTCGTTATTGTGTCGCACGATAAGATGTTTTTGGACAATGTGACCAACCGTACGATAGAAATTTCATTGGGAAAAATATACGATTTTAGTAAACCGTATTCGGAATATTTGATCCAACGTCAGGAGATCCGTGAAAAGCAGTTGGCGACGCAAAAAAATCAGGCTAAAAAGATTGAAGAAACGGAAAAACTGATTGAAAAATTCCGAGCCAAAGCGTCGAAAGCTTCAATGGCGCAATCGTTGATCAAAAAGCTGGACAAGGTCGAACGTATTGAAGTCGATGAAGATGATAACTCCGTAATGAGCATAACATTCCCAGTGTCCATTACGCCTGGACGTGTAGTGGTCGAAGCCGAGCACGTGACTAAAAGTTACGACGAGAAAACCATTTTAAAAGATATTTCGTTATTGGTCGAACGCGGTAGTAAAATTGCCTTTGTTGGACAAAACGGACAGGGTAAATCGACATTTATAAAAGCGATTGTCAATGAATTCGAATACGAAGGAACGATCAAGCTAGGACATAACGTACAATTGGGTTATTTTGCCCAAAATCAGGCCGAATATCTGGATGGTGAGAAAACCCTGTTGGATACGATGATCGAAGCGGCAACCGATAGTAATCGTTCGAAAGTGCGGGATATGTTGGGTGCCTTTTTATTCCGAGGCGATGATGTGGAGAAAAAAGTAAAAGTACTATCGGGAGGGGAACGAAACCGACTGGCGCTTTGTAAACTGTTATTGCAACCCATTAACGTATTGGTAATGGATGAGCCGACAAACCACCTTGATATCAAATCTAAAAACGTTTTAAAGGCTGCTTTGCAGAAGTTTGAAGGGACGTTGTTATTAGTATCGCACGACCGTGATTTCTTGCAGGGAATGGCGAATATCGTTTATGAATTCAAAGATCAGAAGATCAGAGAATATCTGGGTGATATTAATTTCTTCCTGGAACAGCGTAATGTGCAAAATATGCGCGAGGTCGAGAAGAAAGATGTTGCTAAAGAAACGGTAGTTCAGAAAGACAATAAAGCTCTGTCGTATGAAGAGCAAAAGAAGCAAAAAGCACTTCAAAATAAGCTGAGTAAGATCGAAAGTCAGGTACAGGAACTGGAAAAAGAAATCCGAAAAGACGATAAGGCTCTGGCGGAACATTATGAAAAACTAATGCAGGATGCATCTTTTTTTACGGCCTACGAAAAGAAGAAAAAAGAACTGGAACAGCTTTTAGAAGAGTGGGAGAATGTTCAGGAAGAAATAGAAAGTAATGTTTAAAATAGTAAAAAGAGTGGTCTATAGCCACTCTTTTTTATTTAAACGGATTGCGTTGCTGCCAAACGGTCTCTGGTTCCAATGAACGGAATAATTTTGAAATATAGCGGTTGATAAAAGCATTTTCATGTTGGATATAACCAAACATTTCCTGCGGTGTTGCGCCTACAGAACTCTTGATTTCAAGCGCTGTTCGGGCAAAAACGATTTTTGTAAATCCTTTGTTCACCGAATAACCAACCATATCGTAAAGCATGTTCAGATATAGCATTTTTTCCCGCTGGTACTCCTCGTCATATCCCAGAAAATAGGTGTCTATGGTCGTTCCGTTTATAATGAGGGTGTTAAAGCCGATTAGTTTGTCGTTCAGAAAATAACCGTAAAATAAAAATTGATCACCTAATAATTTTTTGAGTTTAAAGAAGTGATTGTCAGATAGGAAAAAAGTATTAAAGGGGGCATTGCGCGCTACATTCTGATACAAACTGTGAATTGTGTCAGAATGTTCCTGAATGTCCACCAAACTAAATTTCCGTTTGGTGAGATCCACGGCCTTTTTTCGTGCTCTTTTATATTGATCCCGGTACTTTTTTGTAAGCGCATCTACATAATCGGTTTCGTGATGCCAGCTATCCGGGATGTTAAAAAGCATATTGGGTTGTGTGGTGAACCGGTAAAAAGAAGCAAACTCGGGAATTGCAAAACTCTTGGTGTCATGTTCGGAGAAGTCCTTAAAAACGGTCAAATGGATCTTTGTTTTTCGTTTTCGAAAGATCTCCTTAAGCGCCTTTGTTGCCTGAAATAATAATGTAATGGCTTGTGATGGTTCAATTTTATGGTTTAAAGCAAACGCATTCTGACCGGTAAGCATATTATTCCCGATAAAGAGCACATGAGCGCTAAAATTCCGAAATACAAAGTTGCGGGCCGTTGTTTTAAGACAGTTATCTCTTTCGCCAAAGGATTCGACTTTGTTTAAATCCAAAAATTGTGATATGGCAATTCCACATAATTCATCCTGTCGGAATAAACCGATATAATGACAAATCATATTGGCAGGAGCCGATTGATCGAGTACTTTGATATAAGCCTTGCTGAGAAAAATATTAGAAATAGCAAGAGTATCCCAGTTTTCCGGGAGCTCGTGCGCCTTGGTATAAATTTTATAGGTAAAGTCTGTTATCACAAAATAAAGAATCGCTCTGCAAATGTAGAGCGATTCGTATATAAATAAGTGTTAAAAGATATTTTTTTCTATTTCATGGCGCAAATGATACCGCCCATAATCATACAACTAACCACCCAGAAACCACCGGAGATTAAAGTATATTTCCAGGATCTGCGCTCAAATAGAGCTCCTGTTCCTACTACCGGTAAGGCAAAAAATAAGCCTGAGAAAAATCCGTGTAACATTCCGTGTTTAAAAGTACGGAAAGCATCCCCATAATCAGCCATAAAAGCCTGATACGATGGTTTTGCCAAAGTAGGATCACCACCAATCATTCCTAAAGCTCCAAATTGATGAATGGTTAGCATCTGCAGAATAAAAGAAATAAAAAAGGCATAGACGATGGCCATGCCGAATATAACAGCCATATTGCCGGTTTTCACCTGCTCTTCTGTTAAATGGGCCTCTTTCATCCAAATGGTACCGAAAACTTTCGGATTATACCATATAAATCCAACTACTAGAGTGGATAAGGCAGCTAGTAATAGTGCTAAAAAGTTAATTTCCATAATTTTTTTGTTTTTTGTTGTATAAATGTATGAAAATTAACATTGTCTTTTTGTTTTTTATTTCGAATGATTACTTCTGTTGAAGATGTAGTAGGTCAATCGCTTTTTAAGGAGTAGAAGTACCCTAAAATGAGTATACGCAAATACACTCAAATAATAATGAATTTAAATTATAAAATTTTGATTTATAGTGTTTTAAATCTTTTTTTATCCTTGCGTATAGGTGCGTAGTTGAATTTTTTTTTCGCTGTTTTTTTTGCTGTTACTTTGTCCTGTAAATGATTCGGAAATGACAATGAGTTATGCATGACAAAGTTGCTTTTAAAGCATCTGTTAAAGAATAAAACAAGTTGGAAAGTAGATGTAATCGATAATTCTGACTTTGTCATTAGGTAGTAAAGAATAGGTAGAAAAGAAAATGATATTCTTGATTTCATAGGAAAGATTGTTGTCGAATTTATTTTTCATAATTACTTAAAATTAAAGTTTTTTGAGGTTAAACAGTTGTTAATGAGGCACCCGTTAAATTCTTGAAATTGATTGGGGGAGTCGGTTTTAAAGATAGGGTGTCTCTTAACTATGTGATTTTAAAACAATCTATGAGTACGGAAAGTAATAATTGCGGCGTAATTTTTCTTATTGGAAAGAAAGATTATTTGAAAATAAAGTTTTTTGGGGTTAAACAGTTGTTAATGAGGCACCCGTTGGATTTTTAAAATTGATTGGGGGAGTCAGTTTTGAAGAAAGGGTGTCTCTTAACTATTTAAATTTTAGAAACAGTTTAGCTTTTGGAAATTTAATGGAATTATTTTATAATGAAAAATCAGAAGATTTTTAAAAATAAAGTTTTTTGGAGTTAAATAGTTGTTAATGAGGCATTCGTTAGATTCGTTAAATTGATTGGGGGAGTCAGTTTGAACGAGAGGATGCCTCTTAACTATTTGTCTTGATTGATTTTTGTGAGACAAAGATACGTATATTATGATGTAACTCTTTATAAAGAATAGGGCATGGTATTTATAGGCGGTGGAATGTCTTGAAATGACCTTGGTGTGTTAGTGCGATTATATAGGGTAAGAGGTGTAAAATGATAAAATGACCTGATGCAACAAAGGATAAGGATCTTATAACGCTGTTTTAAAATGAAGGTTTGCTATAGCGAGTGCTGCTTTTAATTTGGGTAAAGAACGTTAACCCATGCCATGTAAGGCCATAACTTCTTTTTCACTAAATCGTGATAGATCGTTAGCCGATAGAATATTGTTGCTTTCCAAAGCTCGCCTTGCAGGAGCGGAAAATTGCGATAAAAAATCATCTTTAGTTTTTTGGGGCGCGTCACATGTCGGACATACGGGACAATCATTGCTTTTATAATAGCGGTGTCCGTTTTTACAAATGCGAAGCGACTTTTTTGCGATCGCTTTTTCGGTATTTTCTTTGACTCTGAAAGTAACTATAGCTTTGATAAGTGTCAAAGGTAATGGTTGCTCGATTGGAAATTGTACCGATCCTTTAGCGCTTTTATAAAGGGATAACTCTTTTCTAAATGCGTCAATGCCTGATGGCGACGGGTAGAAGCCAATATGATTACTATAGGCCGCAAAATGGACCACATTCCCATGCAATTTAAAAGTAGGTATTCCATAACGAATTACTTCTTCTGCTTCCGGGATGATCTCTTTAATCGCATTGCGAAGTTGTGTGAGTAGTAGTTGAATTGTCTCTGGAAATTCGCTGATGTAATGATCAATTTCTTTTGATGTTTCCATAACTCGTAGTAATGTGAAAAGACAGTTATAAAAATACGATTCTTTTATAAGAATTTGTATTCGACAGCCATTTTAATCAGTTCGGCTACATTCTTAGCGCCGAATTTCTGAAGCAGATTTCGCCTGTGTGTTTCAACTGTTAAGGGACTTACAAAAAGGTCATCTGCAATAGCTACCGTAGTTTCGCCATTTGCAATTTTCTCTAAAATCTGCTTCTCTCTTTTTGTCAATGTTGGTATTGCTTTCCATTCGTTTTGCGATGGTTTCATCATGATCTCTTTCGCTTCTTTGCTAAAGGCCAATTTTCCCTCCAAAGTTTCCGAAATACAGTTGAGAAGCTCGTCGGCATCCGCATTTTTTAAGACATAACCACCAGCACCATTTTGAAGTAGCTGCATCATAATGCTGCGTTCTGCTTGATTACTCAAACCTAAAATAACCGTTTCAGGTGTTTTTTTCTTGATGATTTTGCAAAGTTCAATCCCGTGGTAGTCGGGGAGCATAATGTCGAGTAATACAATGTCTACAGCATTATTTCCGAGAAAATCAAGGAATGATGCACCATTCGTAAAACTAACAGCAGTAATGCGGAAACTGTTTTTTAATAATGTTTTTAGACCTTCAATAACAATTGGATGATCATCAACAATGGCCAGAATAATTTTGGAAGTATCAGACATAGAGTTCGATGTTTATTGTGGTTCCCTCTTGAGGAGCCGAATGAATTTCAACAGTTCCATTTAGGTATTTTGCCCGATTTTCAATATTGGTAATGCCAATCCCTTTTTTCTGATTCAGAATGTTTTTGTCAAACCCTTTTCCATCGTCCTCTACTGTGATGAAAAAGGCTTTCCCATTCTGACTGCATTGTACCATAATATTTTTGGAGTTTGCATGTCGAATGGCATTTGATAAGGCCTCCTGAACAATACGGTAGATGATTACCTGAGTAGCGATTTCCATTTCGGGATCAATATTAAAAGATTCATAACTAATGGAAGTACTTTGAGATTCGAGAGATTCACACAGGTCTTTTAAGGCTGTCTCTAAGCCAAAACGTAGTAATGTTTCCGGCATCATATTACGGGCAATACGCCGTAATTCGGTAACTGCATTGTCGAGTTGCCCGATGATTTTATGGATTTCTACAGGATCGGGATTTTTTTCACTGCCACTCATTTCTCCAGACAGTTTTATTTTGATTCCGGCCAACATTCCTCCCAAGCCATCATGAAGGTCGCGGGCTACTCTTCGGCGTTCCCGTTCTTCGCCTTCTAACATCGCTTTGGTTGTAGATAAAAGTTGTTGTTGACGTAATTCTTTTAATTGTTGCTGGTGATTGATTTCTTTTTGTTCCGATAGTTTTTTCTGATTCCTGTAGAAAGCATAAGCCAGTAAGGCGATGGCCAGAAAAAATAATGTTGATGCGCCAAGTAAACTACTAAAAAGCCGGTTATTGCGAGCTGCCAGATCGGCTTCTTTTTTATCGGTTTCCAAAGCTGTGATTTTTTTCTGGTTTTCGGCATTCTGAAATTGCACTTCCAGTTCATTGATTTTCTCTTTAAGCTTACTGTCGTTAATACTATCACTAAGTTTACTGTACTGTGTTTGCCATTGATACGCTTCTTTCAGATTGCCCATTTTTTCATTAACCGCCGCCAATTGGGTATAAAACATTTTCCGATTGTTCACTTCGGTTGCCAGATTTCCTTCTTTTAAAAGCTTTAGTAACAGATCGCGGGCATTGTTATACTCTTCCAATTGCAGGTAAATGTCGTACTTTCTAAAAGTTAGCATTTGCAATAAGGTTGATTGGTTTAAACTTTTAGCAAGTGCGATTCCTTTGTCGATACTTTTGATAGCATTGTTAAAATAACCTTTGGAGATAAGATACAATCCTTCGTTGTAATAGTAGTAAGAATATTGGGTCGATTCTTTATGTGGTGCCAGTATCACTTTTGCTTTGTCCAACATGATTTTGGCCGTTTCACTATCACCTTTATAAATGAAATTACTCACTGCACCCAGGTAGGCAAGCATTAGTTCGGAAGATCCCGGTTTGTTTTTTTCGAGTAAATCGATGGCTTTTTTATTATAAGCTTCAGCCTTATCAAACTGAGAATTATACATAAAAAGGGTGCCCAATTGCGAGTAATAATGGGCTGTTTTTTCAGATTTTCCGGACTGTTGTGCAAGCGGAATTGATTTGTTTAGTAAGATGTTGATTATAAAAGGGTCTCCTTTTTTGTTCCGTTGCAAAATACCATAGTTGTACCAAGCTGCAGCTGCGGCTTCATAACTGGCGGGAATACGGAATGGGGCAAGTTTTTGAGTGGCTTTGTACAGCGATATCTGTGCCTTTTCCGGATGAATTGCAGAGAGGTGTTGCCCCTCATAAAAAAGATATAAAGCATTTAGGAAAGGGTTTTTAGCACCCAGTTGTTTGCCTTTGGTTAAGAACATCCTGCTTTTCACGGTGTCTTTTGCGCGCCAATAATCGGAAAGCAGAAAACTGGCATTGGCTCTAAGACTGTCGGCCGATCTGGAATAGACTATATGACTAAGGCTGTCGGCATAGGTCTTTTCGTTAACAGGTAATAGCTGTTGTGCTGTTACGGAAATGAAAAAGCTGTGGAGTATCAAAAAAAGCCATAAGGACTTACGTGAATATAGGAACCGATGCATGGGGAATACCGTACTATTTTGGATTATAAACAAGAATTTTCTTTCTAAAGAATCGTTTTAAAAAGATAAAATCCTTCAAAGATTGCAAAAACATCGCAAAAAGCCATGCGAATGTGATAAAATACTGGAAAACCATTAGAAAAAAATACTCATTTTCTGCGATTGTTGCTGTTTTCTTGGGAATCTAACTTTGCTACAGTAAAAGATTGTTAACCATTTAGACATTTTATATTATGAGAAAGAAGATTTTAGCGACGTTAGTATTGACCATGGCTTTCGGATTGATTTCCACATCGTGTAGTAGCGATAGTGATGGGTCGGGAAATGGCAATGGATCTGGAGGAACCAACAAAATGGTACGTTATAAAGCGATAGCATCCGATAATGCAACAATTGACGTAATTGCCTATACCAATTCACAAGGTGATATGACAACCCATACAGCTATAAATGCAACTACATGGGAAAGCCCGGAAATTAGCATGCCAGCTTCAGTACAAGCCATTTCGTTTGGAGGATCGGCCAATGTAAACACACAGGGAGAAAGCGGCACACTTAAAGTACAGATTATTGTAAACGGAGAGGTGGTCAAAGAAAATATCTCAACCGGATCAGTTATGTCGGCGTCGACTACGTTATATTAATATAAAAGGAAAAATCCCATCCGATAGTTATATGCAATAAAAAAGGGGCTGACTCACTTTTGAGACAGCCCCTTTCTTTTGTGGTATTTGATACAATTTAGAAGCTAATAGGAGCAATATCCGTTTCTATATATGGTCCCAGTTTTGTCTTAACGATTTCGCGTATCTGATTGTAGATATAAGTATTTAAGGTTGTTTTTTGAATGTTATAAAACAAATCAGAGCGAGAGCTTGGATAGGCTGAAAATAAAAATTGTCTGGAAGGATAGGATTGTGCTACCATGGAAAAGATTCCCATAGTGGTAGTAGGCATGTCCTGTTCAGAACTGGTGACTAATGCCTGAAAGGTATGGTTGCCAACAGTGTCGAAAAGTTGCGCCGATCTACTACTTTGGTTATTATATAACGCTTCTACAGCTTGGTTTAGCCCATCGATCAAGCCGGTCTGAGCTTCATTTTTCATAGTCCTCATAACGTCGTAACTTAGTTGGATATAAGCCTCTGTACTTTTGTAAGACTTAAAAGGATTATAGCTAACAGACCATCCCGTTGTGTTCAGGACGTCAAAATACACGCGATACCAGCTTTCAAATTGCGTGTTTCTATTATATTGCTTGCTTGCTGTTAACTGCGCAAATAACGTAGAAAACATCACATCTTCACATTGCTGATTGGTCATTTTTTCGTCAAAATAGATAATACTGCCATTTACTACTTTCGCCATACTATTATTTTGATTAGCGGAAATGATAGTAGCACTGCTTTTGCCAGCATATTGTGACGGTGCACCCAATTCTATATTGTTAATAAAAGCTAGTCGATTTTCAATTTCTTGTAATTCCATGATCTCTCGTTTTAGGAATACGAATGTAAAGTTGTTTTCAGTTGAGTTGTCAGGTGGTTTTGCCTGATTTCTATGTCTGATTATAACGCTCGAATTGCTTGTATAATGGCAATAGAATAGCATGAAGCCGATCACAAACAGTTGCTCCGTAGTATCAATACATCACTTTAGCATATTAGTATTTTTCAACGGTAAAGTGTATCAAAGGACTGTCGCCTCGCTGAGTATGTCCGGTTAGTCGAAGTCCATTTTGTCTTCTGTCTAGCCAAGGTCGGGTGCTGTTATGGTATAAACGGTCATAGTTAATTTCTTTGTAATCAACGAATATATTGTTGGTATAGACCCATGCCCATGGAACATAAGTACCAAAACTTACCTCCCGGTTTTTATATCTATAAGTGAGTGCATTGTATACTCCGGTAGCACATTGTGACTGATGTTTTGCTAAAACAACTCCGAAACCATGCGCTGGAATCACCCTTGGAGGTTCGCTAAAAAAGCCACTGCCATACCAGGTATTTTTATTTTTGAAGATTAAATTTTTATTAGTTTTGTTATAAATTATAATTTTAGCCGTCAAACCAGTTCCATAAGCCGCTTTTAAATCATTAATCATTTTAAGGGCTTTCTTATAATTGTTAGAAACAAAGTCTTGTGAATTAAGAGGATTTTTTAGATTCGATAAAGTACTAACGCTAAACTCAGCATAATGAGGACCATAGGAAAGCGGTGTGATTTTTCCGGAAATTTCGAGATTACCGAGTCGTTTTGTCATTGTAGCTCTACTATGGTAGTCTAATTCATTATTATTGAATTCTGAAAAATTGACTAACACATTACTGGACCCATAAAAGCCAAAAAACCAAAATGGAAGAGAAGAGCCAAAGCACGTTGTAACATTATCATATTGATACACCAGCTCATTGTGGACGCCTTGTCTGTAAAACTCATTAGCAGATACAATTGCAGCATATTTTTTTGGTGGAATTTTCTTGGGAACACCAGTGAGAAAATAAGAATCTTTCCATTCTCTTTTGCGTTTTAAAATTAAATCCTTATCTGTATTATTATAGATGATAATAGAAAGAGGCCATATGCCGTAGCCGCCTAAGCCTGGTATGGTTAGGCCTATGTGTCGGTCGTTTAACATTCTTCTGGCTATTTCGAAAGCCTCTTGTTTAGTCTGGGTAATATATACCTCCCGACTGAATTGTTCGTGTGCGGAGGGCCTCCATTTTGTAGTTTCACTTTCTTTATTCTGCTCCTGAAAAAAATCGTCTTCCTGACAATTAACAAGTAATAGTACTGATAAAAGCACAGACAATAATAATAATTTACGAATCATAATGATATTTTTAAGTTAATATTGTTCTTGCTATTCATAGCAAGAGAGATCAATTCCTTTATTGGGAGAGCGGCTCGGGGAGATTGTGCGGTTATATGATGATAAAACCGCATACGGGGACAAGGAATAAATCAGTTGGATTTTAATACTGGTTTATTCTTTTGCGAGGCGCTGTCAGGGAAAGATTATCAGGGCATCTAAAGATGAAATATTTAGGAGAGATTAACTACTGTTTAGTAGTTGATAGTTATTAATATATGAATATACATCTAAAAACATAAAAACGCAATGCTTCGGGTTTGATTAGCTCCTTTTAGGGCTAATTTGACTATTTAGAGTTCGGGTTAATTTCAGTATTGTCGTATTTTTTAAAAAAGTTGTATATTTTCGTTTGATATACAGTAAATGGTCTGATGATGAAAACACGATTGCTATTGCTATTTCTGGTCGTATGTGTGGGATCTTGTCAAAATACAGATAAAACCAATGCCGAAACCGAACCGAGAGAATTGAAAATGAAGTTTGATAAAGAACGGTGGCGGGTAACCAGTGATGCAGCGTATGCGTACAGGGATAAGATGTTGCAAGATTTGATCGGGAGTAAACGGTTGAAACAGTTGAAAAAAGCAGCCGTTTTGGAATTGTTGGGAGCACCCGACCGTACCGATAGTTTGTATCTTTTTTATACCATTCTTCAGAAACGGGCGTTGTTTTTTCCGCTGCACACCAAATCGATGGTTATAAAACTGAAGGATAACGATAGTGTCGAATGGGTGAAAATACACGAATGATAACCGCTTATATATGATAAAGTTAAAAATAAGGAAAGAAGAAGAAGGCGACTTCAAAGTGGTTTTTAATCTGATTGAAAATGCTTTCGAAAATGTTGCATTCAGTGATCATCGGGAACAGTTTCTGGTAGAACGGCTGCGAAGTTCGGCTGCTTTTGTGCCGGAGTTATCCATTGTGGGAATACTGGAGGATAAAATAGTAGGGTATATTTTACTGACGCGAATAGTGATTAAAACCGAAAATGGAGCCGAAACAGAATCGTTGGCGTTGGCACCTGTAGCGGTTTTACAGGATTTTCAGGGAAAGGGAATCGGTGGGCAGTTGATCCGGGAAGCCCATCGTATCGCATCGGAAATGGGATTTGGTTCGGTGGTGGTGTTGGGACATGAAAAATATTACCCGCGATTTGGCTATAAAATAGCCGCAGTATACGGAATACAACTCCCGTTTGATGTGCCATCGGAAAATTGTATGATCATCGAACTGATTCCCGGAGCGCTAAAAGGCGTGTCTGGCGTTGTGGTATATCCGAAAGCATTTTTTGAGTAATAATGCGTAGTTCGTCTGGACGAAATTGTAATGATTACCGATTTTGATTTTCAAGATTCATAATTGTTGAATTTAAAAGGGAACTCAAAAATAGCATAAAAAGAGACAAAAAAGGACTTCTTTTTTGTCCCTTGCTAGCAGGAATCATTGGTAAATCGGATTAGAGCTATAACTGATTTAATGTAATTATCCAACCCGGTTTAGGAACCATTAGAAAAAGAAATAACCTATAGATAGTTGTATTACCCCATTTCTGTTTTTAGCAGAAGAACCTTCTAAATTGTTAATGTTTGTTAGTCCCAGATTGTATCTGGCACCAAAATTAAGTCCGTTGTTAAGTTTGTAGCCCAAACCAAAATTAACGCCAAAATCAACGGTTTTAAAAGCATCCTTTACATCCGTTTTTTCATTTTTAGCCGAAAGTAAAAAACCTATTTGCGGTCCGGCTTCAACACTCAATCCTTTTATTAGATAATATTTTCCCATTAAAGGAATGTTCAGATAATTTAAAGCGACTGTGTTATCATTGAAACTATATCCCTGACCGGAATACAGTAGTTCCGGTTGAAAAGAAAATTTTTCCGTAATGGGAATTTCTGATAAAACACCAAAATTAAATGCCGTTACAACATCAATACCTTGGGTGTTATCACCACTGACAGTAGCAAAGTTTAAACCACCTTTAACCCCAAATTTAATTTTCTGGGCAGTAGCATTTGTCAATCCTAAAACGGTAAAAATAGCGAGTACTAAAATTTTTTTCATAAAAATTGATTTGAATTATTTTGAGCCAAAATTGAGACAAGAAAAAGAAGAAAAGGTTTCAAAAGCTCAAAACTGTACAAATCGGGACTTATTTTTGGGTGTTTTTATATTCGTTTGGTGTCAAACCCGTAACTTTTTTAAAGGCTTTGTAAAAAGTTGTTTTTGAAGTAAAACCGGATTCCAATCCCATTGTCAACAAATTATAGTTTTCATATTCGGGATTGGAGATCATTTCCTTGACCGCTTCAACCCGATATTGATTGACGTAATGTGTAAAGTTGTCTCCTGTTATGGTATTTATGATTTGTGAAACATATCCGGGGCTGATACCTAGTTTTTCAGCAACTTTCTCCCGGTTTAAGGTGCTATCGGTATAAATGTGCTGCTCTTTGCAGAGGAACTCCAGTTTTTGAAAATAAAGATTATCCTCTGTGATCGCTTCTCGGGATTCTTCCGGGGCATTATTTTCTGCAATTTGCAGATCAGGATGTGAAATAGCCGCCTCTTGATTTAGAAAATTATAGATGGCTTCTTTGTTTTTGGCCAATTTATATTTGTAAATACCGATATAAGCCGTCCAGTGAATAATGAATGTTGCTGATAAAGCCAGAACGCTCATCGTAAAAGAAACGTTATATGGAAGAAATAAGCCGATCAAAGCGGTAATAAGAAAAGCAATTATCAATAAAGAAACAATCGATAATAAGGTGATGATCCATTTCTTCTCTTGGGAATCTTTTAGATGTCTTACCATAAAATAAGAGTAAAACAGTAGAAATGGGATGAATGTAACGGCTAAAATAAGATGGATTAGACCAAGTATAGCGATCAGATTCATGGCCGATTTTGGAATAGAATACATTCCTGCAACAGTATCAAGATCACATATAATATTTAGAATAGCGGAATAGACAAATGGAATAAAACACAAATACGCTTTTTGTTTGCTTTTTACGCTATCGTCAATCCGGTTGATAATAAACAGAAATATAAAAGCGGGTAATAGAAATGTCCACTCAATATGATCAATAAAACGTAGAAAAGGATAGGGGGTAAAGGCTTCTTCGATCTCAAAAACATGATTCAGTAAAATAATTGAAAGCGTAAATAGTAAATATGCCAGGTATTTATTGGAATTACTATTGAATAAGGAAGACTTTAAAATAAGTAAACCTAAGACCATTCCCTGAAAAACCGCAATATTTAAAAGTGTTGTATAAATCAAGTAGTAATTTTTTAAAATATAGTTTTTTTGTAAGAATTGACACTACGAATTTATAGTAATGCGCATAATTTTTGTAAGGGATTATGAAATGATTAACTAAAAGGATTGTGATTCGTGTAAAAAATAATAAAAGAATATTCGTAGTAGTGGGAACAGGATTTGAATTGTTGTTCACCATGGCGGAAGGAGTCCGTAGATTATAGCGTTTGAATTAGATTTTTAATAAATTCTCTTCCGACTCCGGTTTTAAGGTATTTCTCTCTTTGTATTGCTTCGGATTTAGTCTTGAAAAATTCTACATATACTACTTTCCAAGGTCTAAACTTTATAGTATATCCTTTTGCTGCCAGAAAATTATGGGACTTAAATCGTTCGATTAAATTAGAAGTAAAACCAGTATAGTTTTTGTTAAACTTTTCGGAGTAAAGAATGTAAACAACAAATTCATCCATGTGATAAAGTATTATAAGTGAAAAAAATATAAACATATAGGGTGCTATTTTGCAACGGGAACAAGGCTTAAACCTTTGTCCGTCGTGGCGGATATGAGCCCGACAATTTGCCTACTACTTTATCCCGCGCTGTGGGTTTGTATTTTCAGTTGTTTTCTTGTTAGGGGAAGGATTTGAATCTTTGATCATTTAAGACTTCAAACAAAAAAGCTTCTATAAAATATATGGGGATTGCTAGATGGAGTAGAGGGGCGCGAACCTTTGTCCGCCGTGGCGGATATGGGCCCGCCGAGCTGCCTACTGCTTTATCCCGTGCTGTGCGTTTGTATTTTCAGTTGTTTTCTTGTTAGGGGAAGGATTTGAATCTTTGACCATTTAAGACTTCAAACAAAAAAGCTTCTATAAAATATATGGGGATTGCTAGACGGAGTAGAGGGACGCGAACCTTTGTCCGCCGCGGCGGATATGAGCCCGACAATTTCAAACAAAAAAGCCCCTATATTTTTATAGGGGCTTTCTTAGTAGCGGGAATTCTTGAAAAATCTAACCTTTTCTTGGAAGATTATTATAAAATCATTGATTATTCAAACAATCATTTTACAATTAATAAATTCGATACTAATAGTCAAACTTTCAAAAAAGAAAAAACACTACTTATTAATTTGGTGCAAATGTAATTATTTTTATTCGAATCTGATTAAACAATATACAGTATATATAGAATGGGTATCCAAACTATAATGTGAGTATTAAATAGGATTCAATCCTAACTCTTTTAAATATTCGTTGTGTTTGTCTGTATTTGCTCTTATGCTATTATTTATTTCAGCCAATTTAATATTTACATCTTTCAAGTCAATTTGCATCTCGTCTTCTGAGGTACTCACGTATCTTGAAATATTCAGATTGTAGTCATTCTTTTTGATTTCGTCCATTGAAACTCTACGAGCATACCTTTCAATGTGTTCTGGTCTAAATTGATAAGTTTCTACAATTCTTTGAATATCATTAGGACCATCATTTTTGCCTTCTCGTAGTGTATTTTGTCTCTTACCTTTTTCAAATTGCTCGCTTGCATTGATGAACAATACATCTTCTTGCTTTTTACATTTTTTCAATACCAAAATGCAAACGGGAATTCCTGTCGAGTAAAACAAATTGGAAGGTAAACCAATTACAGTATCAATGTAATTTTCTTTTAAAAGTTTTTCTCTGATTTTTGCTTCTGCACCACCACGAAATAAAACACCGTGAGGCAAAATAATAGCCATAGTTCCTTCTTTAGATAAAAAGTGAAAACCGTGTAATAGAAAAGTAAAGTCTGCCGCTGATTTGGGAGCTAAACCATATCCTTTGAATCGAAAATCTTCTGCTAATGTGTCGTTTGGTTCCCAACGTAAACTGAATGGAGGATTGGCTACAATGGCATCAAATTCAATTTTTTTGCTCGGATTCATTTCATTGAGCAAATCCCATTGATTGAGCAAAGTGTCACCATGGAATATTTCAAACTCTGTATCTTTCATGCCGTGCAAAAGCATATTCATTCGGGCAAGGTTATAAGTCGTAATATTCTTTTCTTGTCCGAAAATTTTTCCAATACTTCCTTTAGCTTTCTTTAGTTGTGTTCTTACGTTTAAGAGCAAGGAACCTGAACCACAGGTGAAATCCAAAACCCTGTTCAGTTTGGTCTTGTAACCAGTTGTTGGGTCTTGAGAATCTAACAGAACAATTTTTGAAAGAATCGTTGAAATTTGTTGAGGTGTATAAAATTCACCCGCCTTTTTTCCTGAACCTGCTGCAAATTTTCCAATCAAATATTCGTAAGCATCTCCTAGCGTGTCGGTATCTGTAGAGAAATCCGCAATACCTTCCGCAATTTTGGTTATAATCTTACAGAGTTTATCGTTTCTTTCTTTTGGTGTTTTACCGAGTTTTTCAGAATTCAAATTGATTTCAGAGAACAAACCTTTGAAAGAACTTTCAAACGATTCATCCTCTATATATCGAAATCCTTTTTGGAGTGTCTCTAATAATTCTCCATTTTGAGTTCGTGCTAATTCGGTGATGTTGCTCCACAAAAATTTAGGTTTGATAACATAATGTACCTTTTTACGCATCTGCTCCTCAAACTCATCAATGTCTACTTTATTTTTTTTGTACCAAAGTTCCAAAGGTGGCGGCACTAAAAAGTCTGCCCTTAAATCTTTTGAAGGGCTTAGTGGATAATCTTTACCTAATTCTTTTTTTGCGGCTTCTTCATAATTGAAGGACAAATATCTAAGGAATAGGAAAGAAAGCATATAATCACGGAAATCATCCGCATTCATAACTCCTCTTAAATCGTTGGCAATATCCCAAAGAGTGTCGCCTAATTTTTTATGTTGTTCTTTTTGTGTCATTGACTTCTGTTTTTTATGCGAATATTTCAGGTAATTGGAATTCGTATTTTCCCAAAAAAACTGTCAATATTCTGTTGAACAATTCTTTGTTGTCTTCGTTCATCTCAACTGGTTGATAGATGGAGTATTTACCATGACTTAATAAATTCAATGCACGAGAAAAGAGCATTTCATCTTCTACACCATTGATACATTTTGAAAAATCATCAAAACCAAAGAATGTGGATGTTTTTTCCAAAATCGCCCTCAACATATTAAAGTGATAAGTGTTTACTTGACCATTTTCCGAAACTTTCTTCAATTCGGTTAACATTGCTACGTGGTGAAAAAAAGGTGTTTCATCTGTAGTTCTTAAAACATAACCTTCTACACCGTTTTTATGCAGAAAGTGACTTTTGTGTTCAATCTTCTTTAGCTCATTATACATCACATTGTAGAACAATGAATGATGAGAAGAGATAACCACTTTTACTTTGTCCTTTCCTTTTTTCAAAAGTTTGGCTAAATCACTTGCTACACCAATGGCGTTATTGTCGTCAAGTGATGAAATTGGGTCGTCTATGTAAATGTATTTTACCCAGTTGTACGGACCATTTCCATCATCATCAATGGCAAGCTCAATCAGCACAAGAAAGATACACCAAATAAAAATATTCTCCTCACCTCTTGAAACCTTTATATCTGGCTGAATAATGTATTCAGGTTCGCCAGAATCAGGTCTGAATTTTGGGTTTTTCACTTGTTTTTTAAAAGAAATGGTTTTCTTTATAAAATCAAGGTCAAAATCGAAGTCAGCGTAACGTTCCAAATAACCAAAAATTTTTTCATCTAAAGCCAATTCTTTAAATCCATCAAAAAATGCAGACTTAGTATTTATTATTAGATGTCTCTCTATGTCATTATCCAAGTCGTTGTTCCAATGAAAAAGGTCTTCTGTAAAAGCATTATAATAAAGTGTGTCGGTTTCAGGGTCTTTCTTTCGCTTCTTGCTGATGTTTTTAAACTCCATTGAAAGACGTGTTTTACCTGTACCATTGTAAGCATATAGTAAAACAAAGTGATGATTGTTTAAATCGTCCCTTAGTCTTACTGCAACATTTTTTAATGTTTTGTACTTATATAATTTCTTTTGACTACTCATTTTATTCAATCATTTGCGGAAACAAACCCTGCATTAGTCCTTTTTTGTGCTTTTTCAATTGCTCTATTTTATCTGTTTGTGCAACAATGAGTTCATCCAATGAAGAAAGACAAGAAGCAATTTTCTGTTGTTCTTTTGGATTATTAGGTTGAAGAAATTTATATTTAAATAAGTCTTCTAAAGCAATTGACCCTTGATTAGCGTTTCCACGAATAATAGACTCAATAAAATTTACATACTCGCTTTTTTTAAATAGAGTATTTAAGAACCCTTGTACAATTTTTGAATTTGCTCTTAAACAAACCGCATTTTGATTTAGTAAAGCATTTTCATCTTTTGATTCAACTATAATTGTTCTTCCCACTAATGAATCATACATCGGTGGTTTAGACCCTACCGTAGTGATTATTAAATCATCTTTTTTCAATTGCCACTTTTCATATTGAATAGCATCACCTTCATTTATGTAAATAGCATTTTCTTCATTCTTGATGTAATCATAACCCATATCAGAAACCCTTATTATTCTTCTTCCCTTAGAAGTATAATCTATAGAATGAAAAGCAAAACCTTTAAAATATTTAATTATATCGCCTAATATTTCTTCCACCCACTCCCCATCTTTCTCAAACTCTTTAAACCGATATCTCGGCACTTTCTCTTCCTCTTGCGGAAAAAGGTTTTGCATCAAGCCTTTTTTGTGGTCTTTGAGTAAATCCAACTTTTGGTTGTGGGCTTCAATCAAATCATCTACGGATGAAAGGCTAGAAGCAATTTTTTTCTGTTCTAACTTTTTGGGAAATGGAATAGATATTGACTTTACAATATCACCCGAAAGATTTCCTTGCCCTCCTTGAATAAATTTTGAAACAATCCAATCCTTTTTAAAAGTCAAAAAATGGTATGTAAATTCATTGCTATATTCGGATTGTAAACACAAAATTGCTTGGTTAATTGCGCCATTAATTTTTGAGATGGCTGAATCACCGCTATTTGCCCCATATAATGCAACGAGCAAATCTCCTTTATTGACAAGCTTTGCGGATGAATTTTTAAGCCCTACTTCTGTCAGAAATAATTCTGTGGCATCCTTATTTATTTCAGCGGAACGGATAAATGGTATATTGCCACCATAGTATTTTTTTTCAGAAGTACTGGGCGTTCCGCCACTAAACGATTTGAAAACTTGACCAATAAAATTAGTTTCCCATTCCCCCTCATTACTAAATTCAGGAAAACGCATTGCGGGTAATAGTTTTTTCTTCTTACTCATATGCTGTTAATCCACTTATTTCACGCCCTTGGGCAAGTTTTTTTAATTGTGGCACTAAATCTTCCATCAATGCCAATTCCTTTACTCTGCGTTCTTTCCAACTCAAATCCAACGGAGCTAAAAGGTCAGTGAGTTTTTCACCGTCAAAAATCATTCGGCTCATTATCTTTTCAATAAACCTTTTCAAATCAGCCGTTTGTAAGCTGTGTTTGTGGGCAATAGCCGCTATTTCCTTATTGTATTTGTCGTCTTTAAACTTGTCATAGCCCTTGCGAAGCATTTCTACATCTTGTCCGCTTTCCCAATCCAAATTATTGATGTACTCGGTCAAATCTTCTCCCTCATCCATTAAGTTGGAATTGGATTTTAACAAGCTAATCACTTGTGATTTGGTCATTTTTTGCTTGGCAGGTTTCTTTTGTGTACTGTCGGCAATCAGATTCATTATGTAGTCATAATCAATTACGGCAGAAGCAAACAATACAAATTCAAAATCCAATTGTTGAATGTCGGGGGGTGCATTTTCACCTTCTTTTTGCTGTATTTCCCGTAACTGTTTGGCGGTTTCTATATATGAACTGCGGAACTCTTGCAAGGTGTCATCAGGCAAAATAGCTTTGATTTTTGTCTTTTGTTCTTCATCTAAGTCGGTGTATTGGTCAAGCTGTGTTTTAAGTCGTTGTACTTCCTTGAAATTTTGCACAAAAGAAATTCTTGCTGCATCACCTTTCAAATTATAAACTTCTTGTGGCTCGTTTACCAAATTATGCTCTTGCATAAATATACCTAATTTCTCAACGGCTTCTTTGTATCTATCAATCATTATAGGTGCAGGGTCAACCAACCAAATTTCTCTGGCCTTATTGTTGTCCTCACCAGAGAACAATGCTATGGCTTGATTTACGGCTTCTTGCTGCGAACGGAAATCTAAAATATTTCCATAAGGTTTTGTGTCGTTCAATACCCGATTGGTTCTTGAAAATGCCTGAATCAATCCGTGGTATTTTAGGTTTTTGTCCACATACAAAGTATTGAGGTATTTGCTGTCAAAACCCGTAAGCAGCATATCCACCACTATAGTAATATCAATCTTATTTTCGTGCGGATAGTCTTTGTTGCTATATTGCTGGTCTTTTATACGTCTTTGTACATCTTGATAGTACAAATCAAATTCATTTATGCTATGATTGGTATTGAATTGTCTGTTGTAATCACCAATAATTTCAGTCAATGCTTTTTTCTTTTCTTCTGGATTTTGTTTATTATCCTCACGTTCCTGTGTTAAATCCTCTTGTAATTGCTTGATGTCGGCTGCATTTTTCTGACTTTGTTGGTCTCCCTGTTTTGCAATGAGTTGAGAAGGTGGCGAAAATACACAAGCAATATTTAATTGTACATATTCAGGATTTTCCTTTCGCTTTTTCTTTTGTAATTCTTTGAAAAGCCCATAATACTCAATGGCATTATTGATTGAAGCCGTAGCCAAAACAGCATTGAATTTTCTTAAACTGGTGGCTGCATTGTGTTTGTTTAAAATGGCTTCAACAACTGCTTGTCTTGAAATTGCTTCTTCGGGCTTTTGATTTTTGTTGCCTTTTAAATAATCAATATGAAAACGCAATACGTTTTTATCATCTATTGCGTGGGTGATAGTATAAGCGTGTAACCTTTGCTGAAAAATGTCCTCAGTAGTTTTGTATGAGGCATATTCACCTTCTCTTATGCTATAAGAGGCGTTTTCATCAAAAATAGGTGTACCCGTAAAACCAAATAATTGAGCATTCGGAAAAAACTCCTTAATAGCTTTGTGATTCTCTCCAAACTGCGAACGGTGGCACTCGTCAAATATGAAAACCACACGTTTTTTACTCAATGACTCTAAACGTTCTTTATAGTTTTTCTTGTAAGTTCCATCTAATGCCAAGCCTAATTTTTGAATTGTGGTTACAATTACTTTGTCTGCATAGTCCTTAGAGAGTAAGCGTCTCACTAAAGTTTCAGTATTGGTATTTTCTTCAACACTACCTTCTTGAAATTTATTGAATTCCTCTCTGGTTTGTCTGTCAAGGTCTTTACGGTCAACCACAAACAAACATTTTTCGATTTCGTGATTATCCTTTAAAAGTGTAGAAGCTTTGAAAGAGGTCAAAGTTTTACCGCTTCCTGTTGTATGCCAGATATAACCGTTTCCTCTGTTTTGCTTCACACATTCTTCAATAGCTTTTACCGCATAAATCTGATACGGTCGCATTACGAGCAATTTCTGTTCGCTCTCAACCAAAACCATATATTTGCTAATCATTTCGCCAAGTGTACACTTGCTCAGAAACTTTTCAGAGAATGAATCTAGGTGAGTGATTTTCTTATTGCTTTCGTCTGCTAATTGATAAATCGGTAAAAACTGTTCGTCTGCATTGAATTGGAAATGCTGAATTTTGTTGTTAGCAAAATAATAGGTGTTTGTTCTGTTGCTCACAATAAACAACTGCATAAAGCAAAGCAATGAATTTCCGTAACCATTACCAGGTTCGTTTTTGTAATCCACAATTTGTTGCATTGCTTTTCGTGGTGAAATGTCCAATTTCTTCAACTCGATTTGCACCACTGGCAATCCGTTTATCAATAAAATGATGTCGTAGCGTTGATGGCTATTCTCTGTATTGATACGTAACTGACTGATAACTTCAAAATCATTCTTGCACCAATCTTTAATATTAACCAAAGTATAGTGTAAAGGTGTTCCGTCTTCACGTTGGAAGTATTGTTTTTCACGTAATTTTTTGGATGCAACGAAAACATCAGAGTTAATGATTTCTTCCCTAAGTTTCAAAAATTCATTATCTGTCAAGTGAACACGGTTAAGTTCTTCAAATTTGGCTTTGAAATTTTGCTCAAGCGTTTTCCTGTCAACTATGTCTGGTCGGTAAATGTATTTCAGCCCTTTTAGTTGCTCTATGAGGTTTAATTCTATTTGATTCTCTTTATTCATTCTTCTTTCAATAAATCTTTGGCGTTAACATCCAAAATTTTTGCAATTCGGTACAAATCTTCAATGCTTGGTTGTCTCACATTGCGTGCATACTCGTTTATGGTGTTGTAACTCTTGTCCAACTTTTTGGCAAGCCAAGTCTGTGAGATGCCCTTTTCCTTAAGTACTTCTTTAATTCGGTTCATTGAAGCCTAATTAATTTTTAACAGGTCAAAGATAGTAAAATTACACTACTCAGCAGTGTAAATGTCCACAATATTGTCGTGCGTGGATAGAGGCAAACTCTTTGGGTTTTCAGCGTTGGCTTTTGCCAAATCCCAAACCAATCAAAAATCAGTATCGATATACCTAAAAGCAAAAAAGCCTACTCCGTAATTGGAATAGGTTTTCTGTTTTACTCAAATAGGTTTATGTGTTTGTAGCCTCCATCGATTCTGATTTCGACTTTAGATGCCTGTCTATAATCTTCTATAACTTCATCCACGTATTCGAAATGCTTTGACAGTACTTTATAATGAATATCCAAACTGGTTTCTGAAATGACACTACCGTGTCTAATGCTTACCCTCCTAAAAAATTCATCGAGGGTTATTCGTTTAGTATCGGTTTCCTCGTCAACCTCATCCGCAATAGCGGTCACAACTTCGATTTTTGCGCTGGCATTGTCCTTAACGGTGGTTTTGACCCCATGCTCCAGTACAATCCTGTTCATTGTTTCAACAACCACAGCTTTATCCTTTTCCTCGCAAAGCAACGCATCGTAAACGTACAAAACGTGAATACCTACTGAATTCAGATACGTAATAACATCGGTCATAATCGCCACCTCAACAGCAAACATTTTCTGCGAAGTGATTTTGTGACCATGCTCCTTTTTATCGTGGAAAATCCTAGAAAGCATATCCGCTTCGTGTTTGGAATAATAATCAAAAAGCGGTGATTCCATCATGGAATGCCAATTTTTATTGAAGAATCCCAAATGTTCGACTTTCACCTCATCTTTGTCAATACCAGCCTTTTTAGCAACGATTTCATGTGTCAGGAAGCCTTGAATACCATAGTATAATTTCATGGCTATATTTGGATGTAATGCTCTGTAATCACATTCCACCAACTTTTTCCCATCAATGGTAATTTCACGACGAATCCAACTCGGCATAAGCGTAAACGAATCCACAACACGACCACCACTACGTTCATCACCAGCACTTGGAATCATAAAGCCTCGATTGGTTAAATATTGGAATATTTCAATGTTATCCTCAATGAAGCTCCTGTTTTTATAATCCTTCCAGTATTCGTTTTTATGTTTGTTCCGCATCGTTGGAATTTTACCTTTTTTGTTAGGGAGACCTTTTTTAGCGAGCTGTTTTCCGATGGCTAACAATTCCTTTTTGGTAGGCAGTTCGAGCTTTGGATACATTTTAATCAGATTACGGCAAATTAGATGCTCCACAGCATCACCCAACTGCTCGTAATAGATTTTATTCCTGTTTTCGATAATACCGCTGTCTTTGATAAGATATTCGATTAAACCCGCTTTATAATAACTTTCTGGAATCCTGTATCTTCTGGAATATTCGTTGGGAGCGTAATTACTATCCACCTCCAGCATAGTGCCTTTTGAAGTACCTGCTACTAAAGCATCAATGATTTTCGGATATATATAGGTGTTATCCCTGTTTTTGGTTTGCTGGTGGAATATTTCAGCCTTTAGGTACTTCCAGCGGTTTTCTGGGTTTTCTTTATCCTCAACGTATAGGGTACTGGCGAGGTTGGATAATAGCAACAGGTATTTTTCCACCGCTACATCAGTATTGGGGTCAATTTCTCTTAAAAGTGCTTTGGATGCGTATTTTCTTAGGTTATATTCCGCTTTTTTCGGAATCAGTATCGAATTAACATTTGGGAAAAGTTCCGCTAATTCTGTAAGTCTTTCGTCATTGTGGAGTACCTGTAAGTCTCCTGTATCGCCCGTAAAGGCGAAATCTTCATTTTCAAACATTCGTATTCTCTTATTCGGTTCACCCAGTTTATGGGTGATTATTCGAGGCTCTCCTACGCTTGGTAAGAGAAGCTGGGTACATGACCACCCAGCAACCAAGATTTTTAACGAGTTGATTTCTCGTTATATCGTTTAATTTATGCAAAGATACGATTTTTTAAAGCCTATTGCAAGTAAATATTAAGCTATATTTAATAAATATTAAATTTTAATAAATAATGTTTATTGAATTAACAAATTTTAACATAAATAGCGCAATCTGCGCATATTGTATTTTATAGGAATCTTTGTTATTACCTTATTTTACTGGTATTTACAACTATTTGTATTACTATATTATAAGTAACATATATGAGAGAAGATAATGAAATAATAGAAATAGATAGTAGTAGAATATTATAATAGAAATTAATAAACTATTATAAAATACTGAATTACAAATAATTATATTGGTTAAATTGCTCCTCAGCGGAAATAATCACAAAATCAGTGCTACGATTATCGTAATGATTTGAAAATAAATTTTAGGATTCCGAAGATTACGACCACCAAACTGAAAACGATTTGGACGATAGCACCAATTAATAGAAAAATTGCGCTACTGGATGCTGAATTATTGTATTGGGTTCGCTTGTGGTTCTCAATCCCAGTCATGAATTTGGAAGCCACAAGGTCATAGTGTAGGTTAGTCCTACTGGAGTTATCAACTGGGAAGAAATTTTGAAAGTCGGCTTTATTGCTCATATCTATTGGCTTTTATTGAAACAAACATACTGAAAACCATGATTTTACACAAGTATTTAGCGCAAAAACCTGGGGTTAATGCCGCTACCAGTGCATGAAATCGTTGGTATATTCACACCTCATCGCTCAACGACCCGAATTTGACACCCACCTCCCTGTACTGGAGACTTCAACAGCCCCCTCCCTGTAAACACAATGGCTTCAAGGCTTTGGAGATTATGGTCTGCGATTACCCGCCTCCCGATAGGAGCTGAATTGGATAACGCATATATGTCCAATCAGAGCGCTAAAAATTTCTTGGGATGAAAATCACTAAAAATTTTTTTTGGGATTTTTTTGTAGTGAATTTTCAGGTTACATCTATTTATATAATAAAGATAAGCCATGAAATTAAAAATCACTATTGACCAGCTAAAGCAGATTCTAAAAACAGAAGTTCCTAAATATCCTATTGAAATAATGATGTCAAAAGTTGACAAATCAGAACTTTTGAAAATTGGGAATCTTTTAAAGAAAAAGAATTAAGCCCCTTTGAATAGCTCCGATACCTCAACATTAAGAGCTTTAGCGATTCGGATGCACTTATCAACCCCCATAATCTGTTTACCACCGATATACCTACGTAGTGCTTCAATATCTAAATCAGCATCATGGGCAACATGGCGTACTTTGAGTTGTTTAGCTTCAATAATACCTTTAATATTATCACCGATTTGTTTTACAGATACTGGAATTTCCTTTTTTCTCATTTGGTAATATTTAGAAATCGAAAATTATAAGTAACTGGAAGAAAAAATGAGAATGAATACTTCCAGTCAAATACGTCTGTTATTTTTTATATATTTGCCTTTGTAACTTTAAAATTTTATAAACATGAGTAATAGAAAATTATGGACACTTATTGTGATTGGTACTTTAACAGCTGGATTTTTAATTGGTTTTATTGGTAATAAATTAAAATCTAATATTAAGGAAACCTCATCTGATTCAGAATTGAATATTCAAAGCACAACCGAAATTCAAAGCTATTTACAAGGCAAGTGGCATTTGGCTTATTATCCTTCAGGAGGTTTAACAATACATCTAAGGTTACTTATTGAAGGTAATACTATGAAAGTATGGTCAAGTGTTAATGACCACAATAATGAAAATGATTATACTTGGAATATGTCAGAGCCACCAAGTGAAGTATATAACTTCAAAATTGGAAATTTAACTGCAAAAGATAGTAAAAGGTATTTGGAGTGGGATGATTATGGTGATTTAACAATGCAACAAAGAGCTATAGGCAACTTTTTTGTTGCTAATAGTGGATTTCATCACGGCGCATCAGCTTATGTTGTTGAAAGAGGTTGGAGCGAATAACAAAAATATATTCAAAAATTAAACGAGGCATTGACCTCGTTTTTTTATGCAGTAAAATGACCTCAACATTCGCTAAGACCAGGAAAACCAGGATTTTTATAGGATATTAAATTCCAGGTATTTACGTTTGCAAAGTGGTTTTGTAATAAATCACAAACGGACGTTTAACAAACATTATAAAAGCCAAAATCATGAAAAATTACATTGCATATTATAGAGTAAGTCGAAAAGTTCAAGGAATTTCAGGATTGGGATTGTCGGCACAAAAATCATCCGTTGAAAAATATGTCGCTGGTCAGGATGGCAATATATTAAAGGAATATACCGAAATCGAAACAGGGACAAATAAACGTGACCGTATCGAAATCCATAAGGCTATCCAACAAGCCAAAAACGAAGAAGCAATTTTAGTAATCGCCAAATTAGACCGTTTAGCCCGTAACGTAAATTTTGTCAGTTCGCTTATGGATGCGGGTATCGAATTCGTGGCGGTGGATATGCCATCGGCTAACAACTTCACTATACATATATTTAGTGCGCTTGCTGAACAAGAAGCAAAGCTTATCAGCACTCGAACCAAACAGGCTTTAGCTGAACTAAAGAAAAAAGGTGTAAAACTTGGCAGTCCAAAGAATTTAACAAACGATGCACGTAATAAAGGTGTACAGACCATAAAGGAGAACGCACAGAACAATGACCGTAACCGACAGGCACAATCTATTATAGGTAATTGTAAAGAAAAAGGAATGACCTACCGACAAATAGCAGATTATCTGAACCAATTGAACTTTAAAACCCGTTACGGAAAGCAATTTTTAGCTTCAAGTGTTCACCAACTGTATAATAGGATGCAATTACACAGGATACCCAATAATACCCTTTTGATGGTTAAATAAAAATTTTGTAAGGTAAAACACTTGCAACCAGTCGATTTAAGTCGTAATTTTGCACATATAGGATTCATTACGGGACGTAATAGTCTTTTTACTTCAACTGAAGTAATTTCTTTTAAGGGGAAAGGTACTCCTCAAAAAATCAAAATCACATAGTTTTAAAAATACCGAGTAAACCTGGGCTGGAATTTCTATGCCTAAATCGTTGGTACTGATTTTTGTGATGCGAATAATCTCCCGTATTGAAAAAATGAGAAAAATGCGGATTATCTAGTATTGAAAGAGGAATTAGATGAGGATAAATTAAAATTAACTTTTAAAGAGTTGAGAAAATTTGAAGGATTTGAAAATATTTCAGATTCAGAATGTGAAGAAATAATTGACAGTTTGTTGAAGCTAGCTGTAATAGTGTATAATTTAAAATAAAAAAATATGAGTTTAGATAAATTTAAAAAATTTCAAAAAGAAAAAGAAGAGCAAGTTGTAGATGTCAAAAGAATTTGGGGTTATACAAGAGTTAGTAGTAAAGAACAATACAATAACTACAGTCTAACGGAGCAAGAGGATGATATGAAGCTGTTTGCAAAAAAATAAAAATTTCGAAATGGAGAAAATGCTTGGAGGTACTTACGAAAGTGCTAGCGGGGATTTTTCTAGAAAAGAATTTAAAAAATTGATTGATGAGGTTCGAAAATCTAAGCGGAGACCTTTTGCAATCGCAATTAAATTCATTAGTAGATTCTCACGAACTGGGGACAATGCAATTGGGATAGTTCAAGAATTGGTTGAAAAACTTGGTGTTCACCTTATAGAAACTTCAACTGGTTTGACAACAGAAAATGAATTTGACCGTCTTGAAGTTTATAAAAAGTTGTTAGAGGCGAAAAAAGAAAATCTTGATAGGTTGGAAAAAACCATCCCTGGTATGAAAGCATTATTAAAATCAGGAAATTGGCTTGGTAAAGTACCACGTGGCTATACTTTGCGAGGGAAGAAAGTAAGCGATTGTTCTAAAATGCAACAATATCAGGAAATCTCAATAAACGAAGAAGGTGAGCTTTTAAAACAAGCGTGGCAATGGAAATTAATGGGCGAAAGGGATTATGTGATTAAAAAGAAATTGGAAAACTTAGGGTTGAAAATACCTAAGCAATCCTTAAGTAGCATTTGGAGAAATCCTTTTTATTGTGGAGTAATTGTAAATGCTTTGTTGGATGAACCAACGAACGGAAATTGGAAGCCGATTGTAAGTAAATCTGATTTTTTGAAAATTCAAGAGTCGTTTGAGAAAAATAAAACGAATTCAAAAAAAGAGTTTATTAAGTCGAAAGTTCACGAGAAAAGACCGTTGACGGGTTTTTTAAGATGCGAGTGTGGTGATTTGTTGACTTCATATGAAGTAAGCAAAAAGAAATTGCATTATTATAAATGCCAAAAATGCAAAGATGCAAGTTTTAATGCCATTACAACAGTTAAGTCCAAATCTAAAGGGTTGAATAATTTATTTGAGGATTTACTGGGTAGTTACACACTGAATCATAAATTTATCGAACCACTTAAATTGCAACTGAACAAGCTGTTTGATGTCATGAATACTGAGGGAATACTAGAGTTGAGGTCATTGGAAGCTAAAAAAGTTGAGGTTGAGAAAAATCTTGAAAACCTAGAATTGAGAAATATTAAAGATTTGGATTTTTCACCTGAGACTTACAGAACTTTTAAAACCAAATTTAAAAATGATTTGGAGTTGATTGATGAGCAAATGAAGGATTGTTCTCAGAAAATATCTAACCACAAAATGTTCATCGGTAAATCAATCGAAGTTATTCTAAACACCAGTAAAATATGGCGAGATGGTGACATCGAGAGCAAAATCAGAATTCAAAATTTAGTATTTCCAGAAGGTGTGTCCATTAGGTTGAAAAACAGGGAATATCTAACCAAAAAAGTGAATGGGGTTTTTGAGTTAATCTCAGAAATATCAAGGGATAAGAAAGGTGTTGAAAATGAAAAAACCCATCAAAATGTTGATGGGTCTTCCTTAGTAGCGGGAACAGGACTCGAACCTGTGACCTTCGGGTTATGAGCCCGACGAGCTGCCTACTGCTCTATCCCGCGCTGTGCGTTTATACTCTCAGTATGTTTTCTTAGTATCGGGAACAAGGCTTAAACCTTTGTCCGCCGCGGCGGATATGAGCCTGACAATTTGTCTACTACTTTATCCTCTCAGTATGTTTTTTTAGTAGCGGGAACAGGACTCGAACCTGTGACCTTCGGGTTATGAGCCCGACGAGCTGCCTACTGCTCTATCCCGCGATGTTTCGAGTGCAAAACTACAACGAATATTTGGATTAGCAAGACTTTTTTTAAAAAAAATAAAAAATACAGTCTTATTCGCCTGATATGCCTACCTTTGTAGGCTAAAATTTTTACTATGGCACACAAAGCAGGTTTTGTTAACATCATCGGGAATCCCAATGTCGGGAAATCGACATTGATGAATGCCTTTGTTGGCGAACGCCTTTCTATTATAACGTCTAAAGCACAAACCACTCGTCACCGTATTCTGGGAATTGTAAACGGAGAGGATTTCCAAATCCTGTTTTCCGATACACCGGGAATCATCAAACCGGCGTATGAATTACAATCGTCGATGATGGATTTTGTAAAATCCGCTTTCGAAGATGCCGATGTATTGGTCTATATGGTCGAAATCGGAGAGAAGGAATTAAAAGACGAAGCGTTCTTTAATAAAATCATCCATGCCAAAATCCCGGTATTGTTGTTGTTAAACAAAATCGACAAATCCAACCAGGAACAACTGGAAGAACAGGTAAACCTTTGGAAAGAAAAAGTGCCCAATGCCGAAATTTTCCCGATTTCAGCCCTTGAAAATTTTAATGTAAGTACCGTATTCGATAGGATTATCGAATTATTACCGGAATCCCCGGCCTATTATCCGAAAGATGCTTTAACCGATAAACCGGAGCGTTTCTTTGTAAACGAAACCATCCGCGAAAAAATCCTGTTGCATTACGAAAAAGAAATTCCGTACTCCGTAGAGATTGAAACGGAAGAATTTAAAGAAGACGACGACATTATCCGAATCCGGGCGGTGATCATGGTCGAACGCGATACGCAAAAAGGAATCATCATCGGACATAAAGGTGCTGCCATCAAAAAAGTAGGAATTGAAGCCCGACAAGATCTCGAGAAATTCTTTGGAAAGCAGATCCATATCGAAATGTTCGTGAAAGTGAACAAAGACTGGCGAAACAGCAGTTATCAGTTACGCCGTTTCGGATACAATCAGAAATAAAATACAAAATAGAGAATAGTGTTGTAGTTGGGATAAGGCCGCTACAATTAAAATAATGTACTTTTGCAAAAAATAAAGAAAGATGAATAATATCGTAGCCATAGTTGGAAGGCCTAATGTAGGAAAATCCACTTTTTTTAACCGATTGATTCAGCGTCGTGATGCCATTGTCGATTCGGTAAGTGGTGTTACCCGTGACCGTAACTACGGAAAAAGTGAATGGAATGGAAAAGAGTTCTCCGTGATCGACACCGGAGGATATATTAAAGGTTCTGACGATATTTTTGAAGGCGAAATCCGCCGTCAGGTAGAATTGGCCATCGATGAAGCCGATGCGATCATTTTTATGGTCGATGTGGAAGAAGGTATCACGCCGATGGACGATGAAGTGGCAAAACTGTTGCGTAAAGTAACCAAGCCCGTTTTGCTTGCCGTAAACAAAGTAGACAATGCGATGCGTGAAAAAGACGCATTCGAATTTTATAACCTGGGATTGGGTGAATACTATACCATTGCCGGAATGAACGGAAGTGGAACCGGTGAATTGCTGGATGCTTTGGTGGAATTATTACCGGAACTTCCGGATGCGGTGGAAGAAGAAAATCCGCTACCGCGTTTTGCTGTAGTGGGACGACCTAATGCCGGGAAATCGTCGTTTATCAATGCACTAATCGGTGAAGATCGTTTTGTGGTAACCGATATTGCCGGTACAACCCGTGATGCGATCGATACCAAATACAACCGTTTCGGATTTGAATTTAACTTAGTCGATACGGCTGGAATCCGTAGAAAAGCGAAGGTAAAAGAAGATTTGGAATTCTATTCCGTAATGCGTTCCATTCGTGCGATCGAACACAGTGATGTTTGTATCCTGATGATCGATGCGACCCGTGGTTTTGAAGGACAGGATCAGAGTATTTTCTGGTTGGCCGAAAAAAACCGAAAAGGGGTAGTGATCCTGGTAAATAAATGGGATTTGGTGGAAAAAGATACCATGTCGACACGCGATTATGAAGCGCGAATCCGTCAGGAAATTGCGCCGTTTACCGATGTGCCAATCTTGTTTGTGTCTGCATTGACCAAACAACGACTTTTAAAGGCTCTGGAAACCGCTGTTGAGGTATTCGAAAACCGTAAGCAACGTATTGCAACGTCAAAATTCAACGAATTGATGTTGCCAATTATCGAGCATACACCGCCACCGGCATTAAAAGGGAAATACATCAAAATTAAATACTGTATGCAATTGCCAACACCAACGCCTCAGTTTGTGTTTTTTGCCAATCTACCACAGTATGTTAAAGATCCGTACAAACGTTTTATCGAAAACAAATTACGTGAGAATTACAACTTTTCAGGGGTGCCAATTGATATTTATTTCAGACAGAAATAGTTTGTTAAAATTTCTATAAGGATTCTTTTTTTTATATACGAAATCATTTCTTTTGCGGTTATTATGTTGACATATTAACCGCAATTTTTTTTATACTAATGCAAAAAATCACCTTACTTTTTGCGTTTTTGTTGATTAGTTGCCTCTCCTTTGCGCAAAATAATATGGTGCTAAAAGGGAAGGTGATAGACAAAAACTCAGGATTACCAGCCGAATCCGTAACCGTTTATCTTTCGGTTGTAAAAGATTCGACACTGATTGATTATACAATCACCAACAAAGCGGGAAATTTTGAACTCAGCATTAAAAAAATTGTACAACCCGTTTTCCTGAAAATATCCATGGTCGGTTATCAGGATTATAGGCAGGTGTTTGAAAATATAACCGAATCACAGGATTTTGGAACCATTGCCATTGTGGAATCACCAAAAACTTTGGGTGAGGTGATTGTAAAAACCGAGGCGCCACCCATCCGAATTAAAAAAGACACCTTAGAATTTAATGCCGCCTCGTTTAAAGTGCGTCCGGATTCCAATGTCGAAACATTGTTAAAACAATTGCCAGGTGTTGAAGTCGATAATGGCAAAGTGACCGTAAACGGAAAGGAAGTCAACCAGATATTGGTGAATGGTAAGCCGTTTTTCGATAAAGACGGAAAGATTGCCTTACAAAGTTTACCATCTGAAATCATCAATAAAATACAGGTAACCGATACCAAAACCAAAAAAGAAGAATTGTCCGGACAAAAGGCCAGCTCCAATAATGCTACGATTAACCTGACGATAGACGAAGATAAAAACAAGGGTTTTTTTGGACGATTTACCGGCGGTTATGGTACCGATAGCCGTTACGAAAGCAGTGCCTTGGTTAACTATTTTAAAGGAAAGCGTAAGATTAGCGTTTTGGGATCGTCCAATAATATCAACTCGACCGGATTCTCGATGAATGAAATTTTCGACAATATGGGGGGAGGGCGTAATGCTTCTGTGAATATTGGCGGAGATGGCAGTTTTGGGGTTAATGGGATGAATTTTGGCGGCGGAAAAGGAATTACCCAATCCAATATGGCCGGTGTAAATTATGCCGATGAATTCTTTAAAGGATTTGATATAAGCGGCAATTATTTTTATACCGATGCGACGTCAAAAAATACTAATAAAAGCCGGTATCAGAACTTTCTTCCGGATCGGACCATTATAACCGAATCGGCCGGAAATACACGGGAAGACCGCTATATGCACAATGGCGCTGTAACAATTGACTACAAAATTGATTCCACGACGACTTTGTTTGTTTCACCGCGATTTACCAAAGGGAATAGCAAATACAAAAGCCAGTCGGAAGAGGCAACGATGAATGAAAACAACCGGGTTTTGAACGATAGTGACAGCAATTTGTATAACGAAAGCGACAGTCAGAGTTTTTCAAACGCCCTTAGTTTTAATAAACAGTTTGGAAAAAAAGGGAGAAGTCTTGGCGTTGATCTCGATAATTCCAATTCAAAAGATATCGGAAGCAATTTAAACCAATCGAAAACCCGTTTTTACGATGATAACGGCGCGTTGCTTCGAACCGATAACCGGGATCAGATTCGCTACAACCGAAACTTTAACGACCGTGTGGGGATCGACCTGGAATATATGGAACCGATTATGGATTCCGTACGTTTGAAGTTGGCTGTAGATTATAGTTGGAATAAAACATTGGACAATAAAACCGCCTATAACTTCGATGAGACCACAGGAGAGTATACGATGCAAAACGATACACTCTCCAATTTCCTTCGGTCTACCACGACTACGATAAATCCAAAAGCCGGAATCAATATCGTAAAAAATAAATTCTTCCTGAATAGTTATTTCGGAACCAATATTACCCGTTTGGACAACGAATCGTTTTACCTGTATCGGAACACCAAATTGATACGGGATTATATACTGCCATCGGCTTCGTTATTTATGAGCTACAAACTGTCGAAAGCCAAATCGGTTTCGATGAATTATTCGTATCGGGTTGCGTTCCCGTCGGCCGGTCAGTTGTTGCCGGTAGAAGATCCGTCAAATGCGTTGGTCAGTTATATCGGTAATCCGGATTTAAGTCCAACCAAGAGTCATTCCGCGGGAATTTATCTCCGAAACTATAATTATGCTAGCCGATCCGGTTATAGTCTTTCGTTTAATGGTCAGTATTACGACAGCCAGATTATTTCGTCAACTATATATGATGAAAGCGCAAAACGTTTTACGACCTATCAGAACATATCCGGAGGTTTTAACCTATCGGGAGGCGGAAATTGGAACAAAAGCTATACCATCGATATGCATAAAATCCGATTTGGTATTTCGCCGAATCTAAGTCTGACAAAAGACAAAGGCTATACCAACGGAGAACTATTTGATGCGATGAACTATCGTTTTCGTACCCGATTTAATGTAAACTGGGATTATGGCGAATTGTTGACCGTTTCACCGTCGTACAATTATTCATATAACGTAACCAATTATACCAATTACAGTGTGAACTCGGCTTCCAACTATACGCATCAGTTAAACCTGCAAACCACAAGTTATTGGCCGAAAGGATTGGTAATTGGAAATGATTTTAGCTATACCTATAACTCGGCTATTTCCGACGGTTTTAAAAAGGATTTTTACCTGTGGAATACCAGTGTGGGCTATAATTTCTTTGATGACAGAATGTTGTTTAAAGTTAAAGTTTACGATTTACTCAATCAAAATCAAAGTGCCATTCGGACAATTGGAGCGACCAGTATTCGAGACGAGGAAAACACCGTATTAAAGCGCTATGCAATGTTTTCGCTGACATATAAGATTGAAAAATTTGCCGGAAAAGAACAAAAAGAAAAGGGAAGAAGGCCGAGAGGTTTTTAAAAAAAATCGAAAAAAGAAAGAGAAGCTGTGAAAACGGCTTCTTTTTTTTGCTTATACCGAAGTATATTTGCGAAAAAATTGAAAAAGAAAGATGAAATATTTTTATGCCGGAATTGTGCTCTCGACCTTGTTTGGATGTGAGCCCGAACGAAAGAATTACGATCTCAGGATGTTGCCGCGGGAATGGGTGCGGCTTACCAAAACAGCAAAAGGTCTGATTGTATACAATGCCTGCGATTCGGGGAACTTATTGCTAACGATTACACATACCGGTGAGAATTCGGAAATCTTCCTTCACGGACAACAGGAAGATCGGGAATATCAGGTTTTAAATACCTACCAGTCGGGTGATACGATAGTGGCGGTAACAAAATGGAAAGAAGGAAAAGATTTGCAGAGTTTTAAATTTCTTCCGGCCGAAAAGGAAAAACACCTCGGACGTTGGATTACGACATTCCCCACCGGATTTACGTCCGATAATATGTTTGTTACCACCGAAAAACAAAATCATTATCCCAAAGTCGACCAACCCTGCCGGGAATGTTGGGGCGATGAATGCGATTAATTTAAACCTGACAGGTCAAAGACCTGTCAGGTTTTCGGAGATGCAATAAAGTTGCTTTTTTAAGCAGAAAAAGAAAATAGAAGAATAATGATAGTGTATAATTCGCAGTACAATTTTTAAGAAAAAATAAAAAGCCGGAACGAGTCCGGCTTTGTCTTATATGTACAGTATGTTACCAGCTTCCTCCGGCGCCACCACCGCTAAATCCGCCGCCGCCAAAGCCGCCACCGAATCCACCGCCGCCAAAACCGCCACCGGAACTTCCGCCTCCAAAACCACCTCCGCCACCACGGCCAAGGCTGCTAAGGATGATCATGTCCAGTAAATCCGGTCCGCCGCCACCGCCAATGCCGCCTTTACCGCCACCACCGGACTTACGTCCTCGTGCCAATACGATAATCAGGATGATGACAATAACGATGAAAATAAAAATTCCGGCTAAACCATCATCGGATTTGTCGCTTTTGCGGGTACCTTTGTATTTCCCTTTTAGGACATCTACAATCACATCGGTACCTTTGTCGAGACCGTTATAATAGCTGCCGGCTTTAAATTGCGGGATAATTACTTCCCGTACGATTTCACCCGTGATACCAGCCGTAAGGCGATCATCCACACCATAACCCGGAGCAATCCAGATACGACGTTCGCTTTGCGCCAACAGTATAAAAACACCGTTGTCTTCTTTGGCTTGTCCGATACCCCATTGATGTGCCCATTTTGGGGTTAATATTCCGATGTCTTCGCCTTTTAACGACTCGATGGTAGCGACTACAATCTGCGTTGAGGTCGAATCGGAATAACGAACCAGTTTTTCTTCCAGGCTTTGTTTTTCCTGCGGACTTAAAAGGTTGGCATAATCGTAAACGCTCGTCTGGAATTTTGGTTTTTCCGGTATGGTAAACTGTGCCGAAACCGGTTGCAGCAGTAAAAAGAATACCGGCAACAACAGGCTTTTAATAAATTTAGCAATACAATGTGTCATTTATCCTTTGGATATTTCGTTCGATAATTCGTTGGTATCGTCACTTTCAAAAGGAAAATACTGTTTTAAACGTTCGCCGGCTTTGATAATACCATCCACCAGGCCGTCTTTATAACGTCTGTTTTTGAAGTGTGCAATCACGATGTCTTTGGTACAATCCCAAAAATCGTCTTCCACCACCTGATGAATGCCTTCATCGCCAATAATGGCAAACGTATGGTCGGAAACCCCTATATAAAACAAAACGCCATTTCGGGCTTTGGTTTTGTCCATACCAAGGGAATAAAAAACCTCCTGCGCTCTTTCGACCGGAGGTTTTTCGCTATGATCTTCCAGATGGACTCTGATTTCTCCCGAAGTATTCTGTTCGGCAATCTGAATCGCGTTGACGATTGCACGTTCTTCTTCCGGAGTCAGGAAATTTTCAGTAGCCGACATCTTTTTTTAGAATTTTACTTCAACCGGTTTTTCAGCACCTTCTACAGCATTGAAATACGATTTCTCTTTAAAACCGAACATTCCGGCAAAAATGCTGTTCGGGAACGTTTTAATATGACCGTTGTAGTCTTTAACCGATTCGTTAAAACGCGTTCTGGCGGTTAGAATCTGATTTTCGGTACTGGCCAGTTCGTCTTGAAGTTTTACGAAATTCTGATTCGCTTTTAAATCCGGATATTGCTCAACGGTAACTAATAAACGGGATAAAGCCGAAGAAACACCGCTTTGCGCTTTGTTGAATTCTGCCAATTGTTCCGGAGTGATATTCGAAGGATCAATAGTGGTTTTTGTAGCTTCCGAACGGGCTTTTACTACTGCTTCCAATGTGCTTTTTTCGAAATCGGCCGCACCTTTAACTGTATTTACCAAATTACCGATAAGGTCATTTCGTCGTTGATAAGAGGTTTGTACGTTACCCCATGCTTCCTGTGAAGCCTGATCTTTTATTACTGCTGTATTGTTGATGCCTTTAGCCCAAAAATAGACTACAATAATCAGGAATACAATAATTCCGGGAACTAACCATTTTTTCATAATTACTTTTTTTAGATTGTTTTTGTACTATTAGTCGTATGTTAGCCTTGTCCGTTACAAACAGGCTTTCTTAAAGAATTGTTATAATTCGTTTTTAATGTTCAATAATTGAATTTTGATAGCTTCTAATTTACGAATGATTTCGAATTTATCCAGTGTTTTTTTCTGCGCTTCCTTTAAATGGATTTTAGCTCCTTCGAGTGTAAAGCCCCGTTCTTTAACCAAATGGTAAATCAACTGTAGGTTTTTTACATCTTCCGGAGTAAACATCCGATTTCCCTTTGCATTTTTTTTCGGTTTCAGAATGTCGAATTCCTTATCCCAAAAACGGATCAGGGAAGCATTTACGTTGAAAGCCTTGGCGAGTTCGCCAATACTGTAATATCTTTTTTCGGGTAAGTCTAAATGCATTAGTCGAGCGATTGGTTTTCTTGGTTAGCTAATTGTGAAATTAAAACATATTCTTTGGCCGAAATCGAACCGTAATAGAAATTCAGCGGGTTCACCACGGCTCCGTTTTTATGGACTTCGTAATGGAGGTGAGGTGCTTCCGAACGTCCGGTGCTGCCCACATAGCCGATGATGTCGCCTCTTTTAACGCGTTGTCCTGGTCGGACATTGTATTTGCTCAAATGGGCATACAGTGTTTCATAACCATAGCCATGTGTGATTTCGATATGATTTCCGTAGCCCGATAAGGAACTATCGGCTCTGCGCACCACACCGTCGCCGGTGGCAAAAATCGGAGTTCCGGTTTTGGCCGAAAAATCCATTCCGGCATGGAACTTCCGCACTTTGGTAAACGGATCACTTCGGTATCCGAAACCGGACGCCATATGTTTTAAATCTTCATTTTTTACCGGTTGGATCGCCGGAATGGCCGAAAGAAGTTTTTCTTTGTCTTTGGCCAGTTTTAATATTTCGTCGAGCGAACGCGATTGAATCACCAATTGTTTGGTAATCACATCCACACGTCGGGTGGTATTCATAACCAAATCCGAATTGTTATAGCCTTCCAGAGCCTTATAGCGATTAATTCCTCCAAAACCGGCACGACGCTGTTCGTCGGGAATCGGTGAGCTGTTAAAATAGACCCGGTAAAGGTTATTGTCGCGCTCTTCCAAATCGCTTAACACCTCGTCCAGCTGATCCATCTTCCGATTTAAAATCGCGTAATTAATCTTTAAATTCTCGATTTCACGGGCTTGTAATTTATCTTTGGGCGTTTCGAAAAACGGAGTGTTAATCAGTACGACAAAACACAAAAAACCGAATAAAGCCGATGCGACCAAAAACAAACTGATATATCCTACACGACGCCCTTTTTTGGGTTTGATTTTTTGATAGGCTAATTTTTCAGAATCGTAATAATATTTTACCTTCGACATTTTCTAAAATATACTATTTTTGCACCTTATAAAAAGTTAAACGGCAACCTTTTGTAAGGTTAGACGAACAAATTTAATAAATGTTTCTGTAAAATACTTTCCCGAAATAACATTTAGCTTGTTTCTTGCGAGTTACGTAACGATATGTTAAGTGTAAGTTGATGATAACGGGAAGTATAGGTTAGAACCTTTATTTGTTTTTAAGAAGAATTTAATACAATACGGGCGAAGTCAATTCGCGTCAAATAATGCAGTATATGAAATCACAAGACGTCAGAAAACAGTTTCTCGACTTTTTTCAAAGCAAAGGCCACTTGATTGTGCCTTCGGCTCCGATCGTTCTAAAAGACGATCCTACTTTGATGTTCAACAATTCCGGAATGGCTCAGTTTAAAGAGTTCTTCCTGGGGAATGGAACACCGAAAAGCGCCCGTATAGCCGATACTCAGAAATGTCTTCGCGTATCCGGGAAGCACAACGACCTGGAAGAAGTAGGTATCGATACCTACCACCACACGATGTTCGAAATGTTAGGGAACTGGAGTTTCGGCGATTATTTTAAAAAAGAAGCGATCAATTGGGCTTGGGAATTATTGACCGAGGTGTATAAGATCGATAAAGATATTTTGTATGTAACGGTTTTCGAAGGTAGCAAAGAGGAGAATGTTCCTTTCGACCAGGAAGCGTATGACATCTGGAAAACCCTTATTTCGGAAGACCGAATCCTGTTGGGAAACAAAAAGGATAACTTCTGGGAAATGGGCGACCAGGGACCATGCGGACCGTGTAGCGAGATTCACGTCGATATCCGTTCGGCGGAAGAAAAAGCAAAAGTACCGGGGAAAGATTTGGTTAATGCCGATCACCCTCAGGTAGTGGAAATCTGGAACAACGTATTTATGGAGTTTAACCGTAAAGCCGATGGTTCTCTTGAAAAATTACCGGCACAACACGTAGATACCGGAATGGGATTTGAGCGTTTGTGTATGGTATTGCAAGGGGTTCAGTCCAACTATGATACTGATGTCTTTTCACCGCTTATTGAAAAAGTAGAAAGTCTGACGGGAGCAAAATATACCGTTAAAGCCAAAGATGAGAACGAAGACAAAATAAACATTGCCATCCGTGTTATTGTGGATCACGTTCGTGCGGTAGCCTTTGCTATTGCCGACGGACAGTTGCCGTCCAATACCGGTGCAGGTTATGTGATCCGTCGTATTTTACGTCGTGCCATTCGTTATGCATTTACCTTTTTAAACAAAAAAGAACCGTTCATTTACGAATTGGTACAGGTGTTAAGCGATCAGATGGGCGCATTCTTCCCGGAAATCAAGACTCAGAAAACATTGGTGATGAACGTGATCAAAGAAGAAGAAGCATCGTTCATCAAAAAACTAGAACAAGGATTACACCTGTTGGAAAACGTAATTGCCGAAACCAATGGAATTGTTATTTCCGGCGAAAAAGTATTCGAATTATACGATACATTCGGTTTCCCGAAAGATTTAACCGAGCTGATCTTACGCGAAAGAGGTTATAATTATGATGAAGCCGGTTTTGAAGCGGCAATGAAAATACAAAAAGACCGTTCCCGTGAGGCTTCGGAAGTTTCGACGGACGACTGGACGATGTTGGTAGATGGAAATGTTGAAACGTTTGTGGGTTATGATCAAACGGAGAATGAAGTGAAAATCACCCGTTTCAGAAAAGTAGACAGTAAAAAAGACGGAAAATTATACCAGATTGTTTTGGATAACACGCCTTTCTATCCGGAAGGTGGTGGACAGGTTGGCGATAGAGGTGTTTTGGTATCGGCAAACGAAACCATCGAAATTATCGACACCAAAAAAGAAAGCAATCTGATTCTGCATTTTACGAAAAAATTACCGGAAAACATAACCGGAACATTTGACGCAAAAGTAAATAAAGAATTACGCAATCAGTCGGCGAGCAACCACTCGGCGACCCACTTGTTGCACCAGGCTTTGCGTTCGGTTTTAGGAACGCATGTGGAGCAAAAAGGATCGTTGGTCGCTCCAAATTACCTTCGTTTTGACTTTTCGCATTTTGCAAAAGTGACCGACGAAGAATTAAAACAGGTTGAAGATTTCGTAAATGCACGTATCCGCGAGCAATTGCCATTAATCGAAAGAAGAAGTATCCCGTTTGCACAAGCGATCGAAGAAGGTGCAATGGCTTTATTTGGTGAGAAATACGGTGATAATGTACGGGCCATTAAATTTGGTGAAAGTATGGAGCTTTGTGGAGGAATTCACGTGCCGAATACCGCCGATATCTGGTATTTTAAAATCACAAGTGAAGGTGGTGTTGCAGCCGGAATCCGTCGTGTGGAAGCGATCACAAACGAAGCGGTAAAAGACTTCTTTGCGTCGCAGGAAACTACCTTAAAAGAGATTAAAGAAGCGTTGAAAAATCCACAGGATACGATTAAAGCGGTTGTTTCGTTGCAGGATGAAAATGCGAAACTGAAAAAACAGTTGGAAGCGTTGTTGAAAGAAAAAGGGAAAAACCTAAAAGGAGAATTAGTTGGAGAACTTCAGGAAATCAACGGTGTTCAATTCTTAGCAAAACAGGTGGATTTAGATCCAAATGGCGCGAAAGATCTGGCGTACGAATTAGGAAGCTTAGGGACTAATCTATTCCTGTTATTGGCAACTGCCGAGGAAGGAAAGCCGATGTTAACCTGTTATATTTCGAAAGAATTGGTAGCCGAAAAAGGACTTAACGCCGGACAAGTAGTACGCGAACTTGGAAAATACATCCAGGGCGGCGGCGGCGGACAAGCTTTCTTTGCAACGGCAGGAGGGAAAAACCCTGGCGGAATTAAAGAAGCCTTGGAAAAAGCCATTGATTTTGTAAAATAGAAACAACCTAAATAAAAAAGAAAACCCAAAGTAATTTTACTTTGGGTTTTTTATTTGAGGAAAAAATCACTTTTTTTGTGAGAAAATTAATCTACAGAATTATGAAAAAAATTATTGGAGTGCTTACCTGTTTGTTGGTACTTGCATCTTGTACAAGTGAATCAACAAGTGAATCAACGCCAGACACACCACAACAGACAGTGTTGTTAAAAAGAGTTGTCGCAACATATAGTAACGGGCAAAGTGTCACCTTTAACTATAGTTATAATGGAGCTAAACTGGATAAAATTATAGGAACAGATGGTTCTGTAGATAAATATACGTATGAAGGGGATTTGATCAAAAAAATTGACTATTTTAATCCTGATGGAACGTATAATGGTAATGAAATGTATGTGTATGATGCAGATAATAAGCTTGTTAAGAGAAGTAATTATTCAAATGAAGTAAATAGTACACAGGAAACGAGTTATATTTACAATAACGACGGGACGGTTACAAGTGAGCTACCTTATTCCGGATCGGTGATCAGAAGAGAAAAAATGACTTTTCTTAATGGGGAAGTAGTTCGTTTGCAAGAGTATGATCATTTTAATGGAGCGCCTTCATTTAGATGGGATTTTAGTTATGATAACGGAAATAAACCGACAAAAGGAATCCTCGGTTTAGATAAAATATTCTTTAAAAGTTGGAGGCTAAATGGAGGATGTAATAGAAATATAGTCTCTGCGATTCGTACCGATGGTGTTAATAATATTCAGAATGAGTATACCTATTATGCGAATGGTTATGCGAAAACGCAAAAAGAAACGAATAACTCTACGGTAACAAATTATCAGTATTTCTACGAATAAAACGAGTTTGAAAGCCGCTTCTGTTTGGTTCAGATTGAGTTTATAAACAGTAGTATAGGGTACTATAGTTATACAAACCCAAAGTAATTTTGCTTTGGGTTTTTTGTTTGCGTTAAACTGAGGTAATATCCTTAAGTTTGTAAAAACAAACACAACCATGCAATTCAGAACCCAAATACCCATTTGCAAGAGTGATAATCCGATCGATTATACGGCGCGGGTGGTGTCTTTGGGTTCGTGTTTTGCGGTGAATATGAGTGAAAAGCTGGATTATTTCCGATTCCGGAATTATTGCAATCCGTTTGGGATCTTATTTCATCCGCTGGCGATCGAAAAAAGCATTGCTTTCGCCCTACAGGAAAAACAATTTACCGAAACGGACATCTTTTTTCATAACGAACAATGGCATTTTTTTGACGCCCATTCGGACCTGAATGCAACCGATCCGGAAGTTTTGCTGGAAAACCTGAATCGCGCCACTTCCGAAACCCGAAACCAGCTTACCCATGCGACACACGTTTTGATCACATTAGGAACGGCTTGGGTGTATCGAAAAATAGAAGATGGTAAAATAGTTGCCAATTGTCATAAAGTCCCGCAAAAGCAATTTAAAAAGGAATTGTTGATAGTGGAGGCCATTCGGGAGAGTTTAGAAAAGATAATTGCGGGTGTTTCGCAATTAAATTCCAAAGTGAACTTTGTTTTTACCGTTTCGCCGGTACGCCATATAAAAGACGGTTTTGTAGAAAATCAATGGAGTAAAGCCAATTTGATCACGGCTGTTCATCAGGTGATTTCGGAATTATCCAATGCGGTTTATTTTCCGAGTTATGAGATTATGATGGACGAATTGCGTGACTATCGATTTTATGCCGAAGACATGCTACATCCAAATGGAATTGCGATCGATTATATCTGGCAGCGTTTTACCGAAACCTGGATTGCGGAAACCGACTGGCCGGTCATGAAAGAGGTTGATGCCATCCAAAAAGGACTGGCACACCGTTCGTTTAATCCCGATTCGGAACAACACCGCCGTTTTCTGGAAAACCTAAACGGAAAGATTACTAAATTAGTAACAGAATATCCTCATATTGCTTTCGGATAGTTATTCGGAATTTTCCGTAAAATAAAAGACCTGTCATTAGAACATGAGAGGTCACTTTACCAACCGGGAGACACCTCAATTCATTTTCAAATACAGTGAAAAGCATTTAGGAAACCATTTTTTGATTACCTTTAAACTCAGGTAGATTACGCTCTTTTTTCTCTTTTAAAGCTATGATGTTAGTAGAAAATGGATGTCTGTTTTTAGAATGCCGTATCGATTGTATATAATTATCGCGTTTTATTATGCCACGAAAAACTTCAGAAGAAACCCAGATTAAAAATATGTTAGTGCCCGTAGTTCAAGCGTTGGCGCGTTCCGGGAAAATTATGTATTTGTTGATTTTTATCATCATCGGATTTGTGATCTATAAATGGGTGACTTCCGAAAAAAATACGACTTCGACGGAATACAATACCAATCTGATTCAACAGCAGATTAAAAACGTTGGAAAACTGGTGGTAACCGAAGGACATTATGCCCAGGTGATGACTTATAAAGACCAACAGAAATACCTGATGAACCTGCTGACTTTTGAAAAGAAAGCCCTGATTGTGATCAATGCCGACGTGACGGTGGCTTATGATCTGCGTCAGGTGAAATACGATATCGACGAAGCGAACAAAACCATTACGATAGTCAACATCCCGAAGGAAGAAATCAAGATTAGTCCGGATATCCAGTTTTATGACGTGGATCAGAGTCGGATGAACCCATTTACCGGAGATGATTATAATAAAATCAGTAAAAAAGTAAAAGCGGATTTGGCGCGTAAAATCGAAACATCGACCTTAAAATCGAATGCCAAAAACCGATTGATCAGTGAACTGTCCAAAATTTTAATCCTAACCAATTCTTTGGGATGGAAATTACAATATGAAAACCAGGTGTTGGAAAACGAACAACAATTGAGCGAACAAGTGAAGTTATAAAAAAACAACCCTGTCAAATTTGGCAGGGTTGTTTCTTTATAGATAAAATGTAATTACAATTTGCTTTCCAGGCTATTCCAGCCACCGCCATTGATGACTTCGATATTATTTTGTTTTAATATCGTTGCCGCCTGTGCGCTTCGCATTCCGGAACGACAACAGGTAATCACCGGTTTGTTCCATTTTTTGATGGTAGCGATTTCCGATGCGATTCGTTGTAAGGGAATATTCTGCGATTTCGAAATATGTCCGTCGGCAAATTCTTCCGGTGTGCGAACGTCAAGAATAACAGCACCTTTGGCTACAAATTCCCGTATCAGCTCATTTTTATTACCCAATCCTAATAAATCTAAAAGTCCCATAACTTTAATTTTTATCAAAGGTACGGGACTTTCAGGTATGGTGTTGTAACAATTGTTACGGACTTACTTCACGCTTTGGTTTTCGAAAATTAACTCGAGTCCGTTGCTGATCAAATGGGCAACCTCTGGACGTGTTGTTTTGAGTTGTTCCAAATGCGCTAAAACCTTACTTTCTAAAATATGGTCGCTGTTTTTATGTGCCAATTCGGCAATTTCAACAGACAATAACCAGTCTTTTGGATGTTCGTTTTGTACGGTCTCAAAAATTACATCCGGATTTCCGATCGTTTTTCCTTCGCGGATATCGCGTATGTTTTGGTATAGCGCTTCCAACTTCAGGCGTTCCGGCGTTTTTTGTGCTTTAATGGTTTGCGAGGACGGTACATGTGTGATCAAATCAAAACTCCGAACATCGGCAGGGCCTGAAAAAGCGGAAGTGATTTTCTTTCCGACGGCCATATCATAAATGCCCCATTCCGGTTGGAACAATACGGTGTCGTGATGTTTTACGGTACAGTTTTTAAAACTGATGGTGATGATTTTACCTTGTAAGTTTCGGGAGCCGGTAATGATTTCTCCGGAAACGGTAATGTTGCCTTCAAATTCCAATGTAACCGTTTCGCCTTCGAAAATAGCATAGGCGCTTAAATCGCGCGGACTCATATCTTCGATGGCCAGATTGATGCCTTTTAATTTTCCAACCGGACTTCCGAAACCTTCGGCATGGTATTCGGTTCCATGACCAACCAGTTCTTTTTCGCGGTAGGATAGAGCTGTTTTTCCGGTCGTTTGAATATAAACCGGTTTGCCACCGTGTTCAATCACATTCGTGAAAATACCAGAAACCTGAATACCGGTACTCAATTCGATAGTTCCTAAGGCATTGGATTGGATTAGTTTCTGGATTCCGGATAAACCACCGGTACGCAATGCCATTTTATTGGCAAACTCTTCCAATACCAGGTTGAGGTGTGCGAAATCGGGTGTTACATACAATTGTGGTTGCGGTTTAGTAATGTCAAAACTCTGATTGGCTGCACTGATATCGTATGGGATTTTCGACACATTGTCGGTCATACACCAGGCACTTTCTCCAATAGAGGATAGTAGTCCGGCGCCATATATTTTGGGGTTGTCAACCGTTCCAATTAAACCGTATTCCACGGTCCACCAGTGTAAATTTCGAATTTGTGCCATTTCGGACAATTCGCCCATATTGTTTTGCAATTCGTCCACGCGTTTTTCAGCAGCTTCGATTTCGTCTTGTGGCGTACCTTCAGCTTCTTTCAGAATGGAAAGCAAACGGATCGCTTCATACATTTCGTAATCCCGTGCCGATGAAATGGCTTTACATCCGATTTCACCAAAACGGCGCAGGTATTCGGCATATTCCGGATTGGCAATAATAGGCGCGTGACCGGCTCCTTCGTGGATAATATCCGGAGCAGGGGTGTATTCGATATGTTCCAGCTGACGAATGTCGGACGCAATAACCAACACGTTATACGCCTGAAATTCCATAAAAGCATTGGGCGGGATAAAACCGTCTACGGCAACAGCGGCCCAGCCGATTTCTTTTAGAATACGGTTCATACCGTACATATTCGGGATACTTTCGATAGAAATTCCCGTCTGACGAAGACCATCCAGATACGAGCTGTGGGCTACTTTTCCGAGGTAATCCACATTTTTACGCATCACATAGCGCCAAACGGCCTGATTAATCGGAGTATACTCGTCATAATCCTGCGGTTTGATAAATTGCTTCAGATGCTTGGGTAAGCGCTCGATTAAGGGATTGGTTTCAAACGATGGATTCATGATTACAAATTGTTGCTGTTTGGTGTAAAATTACGAAATCTTTAGGGAGTTAGCAATTGGAATTTCAATCCCGGAATTATATCTCGTTATTTTTAATATATTCTATTTTATAGTGAAACATGGCTGCCATTTTTGCAGCCCTTTCTTTGGCTTCTTCGGCGATGGGTCCGGCAAAAAGGGAATCGACCGTAGTGGTAAAAAGGGTAAGCCAACGATTAAAATGTGTGGCATCTACCGGTAAAAAGGCATGTGGTGGGAAAGGCCGGCCGGAATAAGTGTGATTATCCAGTAAGATGCTTTCCCAGAACCGATACATTTTGGCCAGATGTTCCGGCCAGCGGTCTTGTATTTTGCTATTGAAAATCGGTCCGATATAATCGTCCTGTTGTACTTTTCCGTAGAAAGTATCCACCAGTGCTTGTACGTCTTCGAAAGTGCTGATATCGTTCATAATAGTGATAAAAAAGCCTACACAAAGGGTAGGCTTTTTCGTTTTATAGTCAATTACATTATTTTTTTTGCGGAGGGAACTGCATCAGAATTTTAGAAACAAATTCGTTAATGCGTTCTTCTTTTCTTTCACGATCTCGTGTTAAGACACCGGTTCCGATACCTTGCCAGATCAATTCTTTTTTACGGGCATCGATAAGGTCAATATAAAGCGTTCCTTCGGTAGTGGTACTAACGGTACTGTAGGACGGACCCCATCCCCAGCCATAGCCCCATCCACCATAACCCCAACCATAGCCGGCATTAAACTGGCTTACGTTGACCTGTTCGCTGGATTTGGTGAAAATATTAATCAACATATCCGGAGTATCGCTTTTTGTAAAGCCTTTGGCGGTCATTTGATCGTCAATGGCGCGAAGAATACGTCGTTTGTCTAAATCGGAAATCTCCACTTTATCGATTCCGTCTTTATGAAAGGCATAGGTTTTAAACTGACTAAAGTCGGTTCTATTATCAAAATCGGATGCTACTCTAACAGAACTGCAGGAGCTGATGACAAACAGCAGTAGTATCGGGAGGAATTGTATTGCTTTCATAATGTAATTAGGTTTTTATGATTAACTAAAATAATGATTCATCGACAAGATTCGGGATGGTCACTTTTAGTAGCGGTTGCGATTCCATGGCTCTTTTAATAGCAAAAACGGCTCCTTCGTTTCGCGCCCAACTTCTTCTGGCAATCCCGTTGTTTACATCCCAGAAAAGCATTGATTCTAAACGTTTTGATGCTTCTTTACTACCGTCAAGAACCATGCCAAATCCGCCGTTAATTACTTCGCCCCATCCAACGCCACCACCGTTGTGAATGGAAACCCATGTCGCTCCTCGGAAACTGTCTCCGATCACGTTATGAATCGCCATATCGGCGGTAAAACGGGAACCGTCATAGATGTTGGAGGTCTCACGATACGGGGAATCGGTACCGGACACATCGTGGTGGTCGCGTCCTAAAACCACATATCCGATTTCACCACGGGCAATTGCCTGATTAAAGGCTTCGGCAATTTTGGTACGCCCTTCGGCATCGGCATACAAAATACGCGCCTGCGAACCGACAACCAGTTTGTTTTCCTGCGCCCCTTTGATCCAACGGATGTTATCGGCCATTTGTTGTTGGATTTCAGTAGGAGCAGTTTGCATCATTTCTTCTAAAACCTGACAAGCGATGGCATCAGTTTTAGCCAGATCGTCCGGATTTCCGGAAGTACAAACCCAACGGAACGGTCCGAAGCCATAGTCAAAGCACATTGGTCCCATGATGTCCTGAACATAGCTTGGATATCTGAAATCGATACCGTTTGGAGCCATTACATCGGCTCCGGCTCTGGAACTTTCCAAAAGAAAGGCATTTCCATAGTCGAAGAAATAGGTGCCTTTGGCGGTGTGTTTATTGATCGCTGCCGCATGTCGGCGTAACGTCTCCTGTACTTTTTCTTTGAAAAGTGTCGGGTTGTTGGCCATCATGTCGTTGGCCTCTTCGAAAGAAATACCGGCAGGGTAGTAACCACCCGCCCACGGATTGTGAAGCGAGGTCTGATCGGAACCCAAATCGATATAAATATTTTCGTCGTAAAAACGTTCCCAAACGTCTACCACGTTCCCAAGGTAGGCAATGGATACGACTTCTTTGTTTTGTTGTGCTTTTCGTACTCGGATGATCAGTTCGTCGATGTTTTCAATTACCTCATTAATCCATCCCTGAGAATGGCGGATATGGGTGATTTTTGGGTTTACTTCGGCACAAATGGTGATGCATCCGGCGATATTACCGGCTTTGGGTTGCGCACCGCTCATTCCGCCCAATCCGGACGTTACGAAAATCTTACCGGCTAAATCTTCGCCGTTTTTAGCGATTTTTCGTCCGGCATTCAATACCGTGATGGTTGTCCCGTGAACAATTCCCTGCGGACCGATATACATATAACTACCGGCCGTCATTTGACCGTATTGCGTCACCCCTAAAGCGTTAAAACGTTCCCAATCGTCCGGTTTGGAATAATTCGGAATCATCATACCGTTGGTTACAACCACTCTTGGCGCTTCTGCGTGCGAAGGGAACAATCCCATCGGGTGACCGGAATACATCACCAGTGTTTGTTCGTTGGTCATTTCGGCCAAGTATTTCATGGTCAGGCGGTATTGTGCCCAGTTACTAAAAACGGCGCCATTACCACCATAGGTGATCAATTCGTGCGGATGTTGTGCCACGGCATAATCCAGATTGTTCTGGATCATTAACATAATGGCTTTTGCCTGATCGGATTTACCCGGATATTCGGCTAACGGTCGGGCATACATTTTGTAATCCGGACGCAGGCGGTACATATAAATACGGCCATAGGTTTCCAACTCTTCCGAAAATTCTTTGATCAATTTGGCGTGGTCTTTTGGGTCGAAATAACGCAGCGCATTTTTTAATGCCAGTTTTTTCTCGTCGTCCGTTAATATTTCTTTACGCTTTGGTGCGTGGTTTATAGTGCTTTCGTACGGTTTTGGTTGTGGTAATACAGAAGGGATTCCTTCTAAAATCTGTTCTTGAAACGTCATGATTGTTAGGTAAATTTCTTGGATTATAAAATGATAAAATACGCAGGGAATTTCCGGCTAGGGATAGCGGATATCCGACCTGTGGTAGGATTTGTAAATTTTGATCTTATAACGGACTAAAATAGCATCCATTTTTTATTTTTTTATCGTTCCGGTGTTTTTGTTGAATCCATACGGACAATGGCGGCATCCGTTTTTACAGCAATAGCCTCGCTTTAAATGAAAGGCTTCGGTAAAAACTTTATAGCCTTCCGGAGACAAATAATAGTCTTCTCCGGAGATTAATTTATTTTTAGTATTTTGGTTGTCCATACGGACAAATTTAGGAACTTTACCGTTAATGATTGTACTTGTATTAAAATATTTAACGCCAAGAGGGTTTCGGGGGATTACTATTTTTCCTTTTGTTTTTGTGGCGAGGAAGGAGGATCGAAAAGACGGTGTATTTCTCGATCATGAAAAAATCCATATCCGGCAACAATTGGAACTCTTGGTACTTCCTTTTTTTATCTGGTATGGAATTGAGTTCCTGATTCGATGGTGGCGGTATCGGAACTGGCATACGGCCTACCGGAATATCAGTTTTGAACGGGAAGCGTATGCGAACGAAAGAAACCCGGATTATGTATCGAAACGACCATTTTTGGGATTTGTAGACTATCTAAAAAACAAATAACCCCGTTGAGTGATCAACGGGGTTATTTGTTTGTATTCGGGAGTTATTAGAAAATCGTTTTACGATCTACAGTGGCTCCGTTTTCAAGTGTTATTTTTAAAAGAACAACACTAGATGATTTTTTTACATTTTTCAAGGCGATTTCGTTTTCACCTACATTTTTATACTCGTCAATTATGCGTCCTAAAACATCGAATGCGGTGATGTTTTTAATTCTTTCGTTAGACGAGTTTACAGCCAATTCGGTTCCGCGTAATACTTTGATTCCATTTTCAAGGCTAAAGTCTCCGCTTCCTAAAGTACCGTTGTTGAAACGCAATACAAAACGCTCGTTAAAAGTACCGGCAGCCGATGTGAACGAATAAGGCGCTGTTCTTAAATCGTGGATGGTGTTGGTCGTTTTATCTTCCAGATAGATCGCATGTGTATCGAAAATACCATCTAAGTGATCAATTCCGATTTGGTAGGTGTTCTGAGCGCTTGCACTGAACCCTAATGGGATCTGATCCTCCTGGTTGAATGGTAACGGACGTGCCTGAATGGTCAGGTTCATATCCGGAATAGTCGAGTAGAAGTTTACACCGTTTCCACCGAAAGACTGTCCGTCAAGACCTCTGTCGAAAGCCATCGTTGCGTCTTCGTCATATCCTACTAAGATTTGACTAAAAGCTCCGTTTTCATTTGCTAAATTCAACCAGATACGGTGTTTTTCCGATTCAGCACCGGCAACCGATTGTGTTTCCGGGTTGATTTGTGTAGCACCGTTTTTCATGAAATTATCATTTTTACCGGTAACACGCATACTGTTTGTAAACTTCGCATTTCCGTTGGCTAAACCTTTTACGAAGAAAGCCTGACCAGATGCGATATACTGTGTTGGTCTGCTTCCACCAGTTGCTGCTGTTGCAGTTGCTCCGAATTTATTTATCGTAGCATAATCGGCAGATGTATAGTTATAGGCATACGTACCGTAGAATGGGCTAGGATTTGTATTACCGATAGGTGTATTGTGTGTCCATACATATACGGTACCGTCTACTAGTGTTTTGTTGGTGTTGTCTGTAAGGAAAGATACTACATCGATAGCAGAAGCATATGGGTTTCCGATTAAGTTCCACTGATCATCATCTGCAGTTACAGTACCTCCAACGTTAGCATCGGTTCCGATAGCGATTGGAATGGTAACGTCACCATTGTTTGGCGTTCCTACGAAAGTAGCCGTATACGGAGTTTTGTTGTTTGGATTAAGATCATACGTTTGTGGCGCTCTTACGATATACCCCATTTTTGGATCCATAGCAGTCGAATTGTTTACGCTAACCCAGTTTCCGTAACCACCATTGATTGTTGGTTGCCATTTCATGTATTTGTCACCTAATGTGTTTGGTGATAACATTGCTAAGGTGTATCCGGAAGCCAATGTCACCGGTGAATTCCAGTAGGTGAAATCGTAACGGTACATCGGTTTTGTTGTACGTTTGATGTTTACATTTCCAGAGTTCGCCACATTATCAACCTGTACGATACTAGCGGTGTTTTCCACGTTTAATGTACCGTTGTTTTTTACGTCAATTTTGTTAACTACTTTGATTCCGTTAGTTGCAGGGATATCCAAACGACCATTGGTACGAACCGTTAAGGTTTTAGCTTGTGCTTCATAATTAGTACCGTTGATGGTTGAAGAATTGGCTGTTGGTTTGATGATCACACAGTTGTCACTTGTAGGAACACCTACCGGTAACCAGTTGTTTGGATCATTCCAGTTGCCATTATTCCCTTGCCATACTTTCGATTTATTAGTAACACTCACCGGTTTAGAAGCAGTACAACCATTAGTTAACTGAACATTAGCGGTAAAAGACCAGCTGTTTACTTCTAATTGAGCCGTAGAGGGTTTGATATATACGGTGTTTACAGCCTGATTGGTATATGGCGTTGTTCCGTTAGCATCGATATACGCATCGATAGTTGCGCCCGACCATGTAAAGTTAGACGTTAACGGACGGTGTCCTGATAAAACTACGTCGTCGATAGCCCATCCATCGCAGTATCCTGCCTGGTAACGGAATCTGATTTTTAGATTGCTTACTCCGATATAGTCGTTTAAGTAAATAATAGTATTCACAAATCGGCTAGGAGCACCTTGACTATTCGTATAACTTACCACTCGGTTCCATGTGGATCCATTGTCTTTTGAAACTTCTACGCTAGCCGTCTCTCCATTCCCGTAGTACGAATAATACTGACGGAACGTTAAGGTTAAATCCAGATACGTTGAAGTGTTATATGCATTTGTTGTTGTTAAGATAATGTCTTTTCCGCTAGTAGATACATCGGCAGTTGTGAATGCAAATTTATTACCTGTAGTTCCAGTGCTTGAATTGATCGCAGGTTTCCAGTTGGCCGTTGTAGTGGTATAAATACTGGTTTTTTGTTGCCATTCGGTAACATTGGTTCCGTTACCTGATTTTGTAAAAAGCCCCAATCCGCTACCTTCGAAATTTTCGTTAAAAAGCTCTACCAATTCTGTGCTACCTGCAGCAGAAATCTGTACGAAGTTATCATCACCACAAATTTCTGGAGAAGAAGGTGTGATCGTAACATTTGGTACCGGTTTGATTTTAGCGGTGATAGCTCTTCGAACCAACGATTCACAAGAACCGTTATAAGCCGTAACATAAAAAGTTGCCGACATTGATAGCGAAGGTGTTGTATAACTTGCTGATGTTGCACCTGCAATTGGAGAACCACCTGTTTCGCTAGTATACCAACGGTAAGAAGTTACTCCCGCTGATCCAGTTACGGTTAAGGTTACCGGACCTTCACCACAAGATTCTACATTAGGTGCAGTAAGAATTTTTGCAGGACAATCGGCGATAACGGTAAGGATATAATCTTCTGTTTCTCCATTTGAAAAACTACCACAAGGAGTAAGAGGAGAACCATTAGTCGAACGAATACGTATACGGTAGTTCCCTGGAGTCGTTCCAGCTGGGATTACAAAGCCGAAAGTAGTCGATAAAATACCTGTACTTGAAGCATACACTTCTTCGCCACTATCTGTGAAATCGTTGTTTTTGTTCCAGTCAACCCAAGCTTTGATAGTTTGTCTGTCGTTTCCAGGACTACTTAGTACCACACTGATATTAAGATCACCACCGGCAATTTGCTGCACAGCGTCTAAACTGGTGAAATCACCATATCCTGAAGTACTGTATCCGGAATTATTGTTTACAGCGTCTGAAATCGCTCCAGTTGTTTTAAAACTTGAGATATAGTAACTATTTGACGTTGATGTAGCCGTACAGTATAATAATGTTTTAGCATTTCCGGTTAAAGGAGATGTTGTTCTGTATTTTGTACCTCCTGTACAGTTTGAGTTGTACGAGTATACAAAGAAATAATAGGTTGTATTAGCTGAAAGTCCGCTAGCTGTAAAAGTGGTGTTACCGTCGTTGTCGATTACAATATTGGTATTACCTAGGTTTTGTCCGATAGTATAATTGGTTCCATTTGAAATCGTTGGAGCCGTACCGTTTGTATTTGCGATAACAAGATAGTTGTCCGGAGCAGGCGATGCCGCTGTAAACGAACCGTTCATGGAATTAACTCCGATGCTACTTAATGTAAGTGCCGAAGGCTGCGTTGTAGGAGCAACACAGGCTGCTGCTGGTGAGTAAGTTAAGGAGATGTCGTCTACGGCTCCATAACCATCAGGGCCGTCATCATCAGCGCGGAATGTGAAAATAAGATTGGTTGTTGTTCCTGCTAATGTATTTGGTAGCGTTACATTTTGAGTTGTAAAGCTAGTAATATTATTCGTTGGAAATGGTCCAAATTGAAGGGTTCCCGAAGGAAGATTTCCACTTGTTGGAGCATTACTACCAGTGTAAACAGCGATATAGTCATCACCGGAATCGGCATCGGCTTGTTTGTATTTAAAGCTTAATTTAATATTGGTAGCGCCAGCAGGAATTGTAATCGAACGGTAAAAATGTACGGTTCTACTTGCGCTACTACTTCCTACGTTAGTAGTACTGTTCCCGATAAAAGCGCATCGGCTTCCGGTATACCCGGATTGTCCGGTTCCAACATACCAGTTACGACGTGTATTGTTACCACTTCCAGGATTGTTTACTTCTGTCCAGCCATTGGCTGCAAATGTAGTTCCGCTTTCAAAACCACCTTCAGCTGTTGGTGAAATTAATACTGTTTGAGCTGTACTGATATTGGTTAAAAGAAGTGTTATTAGCGTAAGAAAAGTACTGATGTAATTTCGTTTGGCTGACACATTGAAGTTTTCAATTTTAAACGTAAATCGGGGGCGAATTAACATACTAAAAAATCTTTGGGGTTATTTTTATGGTGCGAAAATATGTACTAAGAAGCAGACAGAAGGTGTCTCGGAACCGAATTTCGATGAAGGTTTCCGTTTAATCGATAAAGTGCATTTTTGACCTCAACATGACCTTTTATGATGTAGCCTTTTTTTTGATTTGTATTGTTTTTCTGATGGTTATCGATTTTTTAGATCCCGAAATTTGGGAGGTCATTTTTTGGTGTTTTTTAAGGTTTTTCGGTGTGAAAATACAGATGCGAAAATGTCCGGATTTGGAAATTTTGCATACGATTCAAAGGGGTTTTTTGTTTTAAAAAAAACGAAAAAGATGCGGTTTGTTACAAAATCAAACATCCTCCAAATAACAGAGGATTTGATTTCGGGATATCGTTATGGGATTAAAAAAGTGTTTTTCGGTCTACAGTAATGCCGCTTTCCAGAGTGATTTTTAGAAATACCATACGTCTTGATTTTTTAATACTTTTCAACGTAACCTCGTTTTTAGGAATATTTTTATAGGTGGCTATTTTACGACCTAAAAGATCGAAAGCAGTAATGGCTTTGATTTTTTCGGTAGCTGAATGTACTGTCAATTCGTTTCCCCGTAATAGTGTTATTTCATTTTTAAGACTGCATTCATTGGTTCCTAAAGTGCCATTCGTAAAACGCAATACAAAACGGTTGTTAAAGGTACCGGCTTCCGATGTAAAAGAATAGGGAGCAGTTCGTAAATCAAAAATACTGTTTTGTAATTTGTCTTCCAGATAAATGGCTTGGGAGTCTGCAATACCATCCAGATGATCAATACCAATTTGATAGGTGTTTTGGGTATCGGCAGTAAAACCTAACGGAATCTGATCCTGTTCAAAAGGTAGGGAACGCGCTTGGATGGTCAGGTGCATTTCCGGGATTATCGAATAGAAAGTAACGCCGCTATTACCAAAAGACTGACCATCTAAACTTCTGTCGAAACCCATTGTGGCTTCGGTGTGATAACCAACCAGTATCTGACGAAAAGCACCGGATTCGTTGGTTAAATTTAGCCAAATGCGATGTTGTTCCGGTTCGGGACTAGTGGCCGATGGTTTTTTGGTATCGGTTTTGGTATTGCTGGCAGTTCTGGCAAAACGAGTAAGGTACACACCGTCTGCGCGCATATTGTTCGTGAATTTGGCATTCCCGTTCGCCAGACCTTTTACAAAAAAGGCTTGTCTTGGCGCAATATATTTACTTGACACTCCATAATATCCTTGGACGGTCGAAGTAGCGCCAAATTTATTTATGGTCGAATAGTCAGCTGCAGTATAGTTGTACATATATGTTCCATAAAACGGACTTGGAACATGATTTGAGAGTGGCCTGCTATGGGTCCAAATATAAATCGTTCCATCAAGTAAGGCGCTGTTTGCAGGATTATTTAGAAAAAGGGTGATGTCAACAGCTGAAGGATAAGGATTGCCAATTAAGTTCCATTGATCATCATCAGCGGTTACGTTGCCGCCAACATTGGCATCGGTTCCCACTACTATCGGAACGGTGATGTCACCATTGTTTGGAGTTCCTGTGATCTTTGTGTAAAAATAGTCTCGTGTTGTTGGATTCGGGGGGAATGTTTGTGGACCTCGTATGCTATATCCTATCCCGGGAACCATAGTCGTAGTGGAATCTACACTAATCCAGTTTCCATGCCCATTGGCAATAGTGGGTTGCCATCTGAAATATTTGTCCGGTAATGTGTTTGGTGAAAGCTTTCCCAATGTAAATCCGGATGCGAGGGTTACTGGAGAACTCCAATAGGAATAATCATAACGGGATATCTTTTGGGATCTAGCTTCTATGGTTACCGTACCGGTATTAGATATGTTTTCTTCCTGAATGATCTCGCTAAGATAATCCATTTTCAAAGTGCCTTTTATGTTAATATACGAGGTAACAAAGAGTACACTAAATAAAGGAATTTCCAGACTAGCGCCTTCTTCAATGGTCAGGGTTTTTGCATGCGCTCGATAATAAGCACCGTCGGGCGTTCTCGGCTGATGCTGTGCCGGACGAATAATTATATGATCATTATTGTTGGGAATGCCTGCTGGCGACCAGTTATATTCATAGTCCCATTTAGAGTTAGTTCCTATCCAGATTCTGGTTATAGTAGGAGCAAGCGGAGCAGTTACCGGATTGCCTTTTTGGGAAGCAGTAGCATTGGTTAACTCTTGTGAATATCCGATTTGACAAAAAAATAATATAACGATTAAGTATATGATAGTTGTTTTTAGAGAATAACGACAGTGGTAAAATAGCCTGTGATTTTGTTTTTTTGTACAGTTTGGCATAATCTAAAAAATTAGTGGCACTAGGAATTGAAACAGTCATGTCATTTTGTGCCCGGTATTAAAAAACGGGAGATAAAAGTAGCATTTGAAGACTCCGATATTTAACGAATGGCTATTTTGTGATGAAGTTTGAGCTTTTTGGCCGGATTAAAATACAAAAGGGGAGTTTTACTAACGGTGATAAAAAAACACCCTCTGTACTAATTTACAGAGGGTGTTTTTAATGTTTTCTGAGAAGGTTAGAAAATCGTTTTTCGGTCTACAACAGTGCCGTTTTCCAATGTGATTTTCAAGAGTACCACACTGGTCGTTTTTTTAACGTTTTTCAATACGACATCATTTTCGTCGGTGTTTTTATACGCATCTAACTGACGGCCTAAAAGATCGTAAGCTACAATGTCTTTGATTTTTTCGGTAGCCGAATGTACCGCCAACTCGTTGCCTCGTAATATTTTAATGCCGTTTTCAAGGCTAAATTCACCGGTTCCTAAAGTGCTGTTTGTAAAACGCAGTACAAAACGGTTGTTAAAGGTGCCGGCGGCCGATGTAAACGAATAGGGTGCTGTTCGTAAATCATAAATTACATTCAGCATTTTGTCTTCCAGATAAATGGTATGGGTGTCAAAAATACCATCCAAATGATCAATGCCAATTTGATAGGTGTTTTGTGCATCGGCATTAAAACCTAACGGAATCTGATCCTGTTCGTTAAACGGTAATGCACGTGCCTGAATGGTCAGGTTCATTTCCGGAATTATCGAATAGAAAGTAACGCCATTACCCCCAAACGACTGACCGTCTAAACTTCTGTCAAATCCCATTGTCGCTTGGCCATTATAGCCAACCAATATCTGACTAAATGCACCGGATTCATTGGCTAAGTTCAGCCAGATGCGGTGTTGTTCCGGTTCGCCTCCGGCAACGGACTGTGTTTCCGGATTGGCTTTGGTGGCATCGCCCGCTTTTAAAAAGCTGTTGTTTTGTAAACTTACGCGCATACTATTGGTGAATTTAGCATTTCCGTTGGCCAGACCTTTAACGAAGAACGCCTGTCCTGAGGCGATATAACGGCTTGGTGTACTTCCTCCGGTAGCGGCAGTTGCTGTCGCACCAAATTTATTCACCGTAGCATAATCGGCTGCAGTATAATTATAAGAATACGTACCATAAAACGGACTTGGTGACGATGTAGATGGCGGTGTGTTATGGGTCCACAGATAAACCGTACCATCCATTAGAGCGCTGTTGGACGAATCGTTTAAAAAGCTGACAATATCGATCGCAGAGGCATACGGATTTCCGATCAGATTCCATTGATCATCATCAACGGTTACGTTGCCGCCAACATTAGCATCGGTTCCAACTGCTATCGGAATGGTGATGTCGCCATTGTTGGGTGTTCCGATAAAAGTGCCTGTATAGGTCGTTTTGGTAAGCGGATTAAGACTGAATGTTTGTGGTGCGCGTACAATGTATCCCATTTTCGGATCCATAACCGTGCTGGCGCTTACGGTGATCCAGTTGCCACTTCCGCCACTGATCGTTGGTTGCCATCTCATGTATTTGTCGGATAATGTATTTGGAGATAGCATGCCCAATGTAAACCCGGAAGCTGATGTTACCGGTGAATTCCAATAGGTGTAATCGTAACGATACATCGGCTGTGTGGTACGTTTGATATTGACAATACCGGTGTTAACGGTGTTGTTTACCTGAACGATGCTCGCACTGGTGTCCAAATTGAAAGCTCCGTTTGTTAGGACATCAATTTTGTTGACTACTTTGATTCCGTTTCCGGTTGGAATATCCAATCGGCCATTTGCCTGAACGGTTAGGGTTTTGGCTTGGGCCTCATAATTGGATCCGTTTACAGTGGAATAATTTGTTGCTGATTTAATGATCACACAGTTGTCGTTCGCCGGTACGCCAACGGGTAGCCAGTTATTCGGATCGTTCCAATTGCTGCTAATTCCCTGCCAAACTTTGGTCTTGTTGGTCACGGTTACCGGTTTAGTGGCGGTACAACCATTGGTTAACTGTACATTGGCATTAAACGACCAGTTGTTTACTTCCAATTGGGAGGCCGAAGGTTTGATATATACCACGTTTACAGCCTGATTGGTATATGGGGTTGTACCATTGGCATCGATATAGGCATTGATGGTTGCTCCGGTCCAGGTGAAATTAGAAGTTAACGGACGGGTACCGGATAGTACGATGTCATCAACAGCCCAACCGTCGCAGTAATCGGCTGCATAACGGAAACGAATTTTTAAATTGGCAACGCCAACATAGCTGTTTAGCGGAATGCTTTCACTTACGAATTTACTTGGGTATCCTTGTGTCGCGGTATAGGTTTTTACAGTAGTCCAGTTGGTTCCGTTATCGGTTGATATTTCGATATTAGCAGTTTCACCACTTCCATAGTAGGAGAAATAATGTCTGAAGCTAAGTGTTAAATCAATAAAATTAGCGGTGCTAACCGAATTGGTTGTGGTCATGATCAGACTTTTTCCGGTAGTGTTAACATCCGAAGTCGTGAAAGCAAATTTATTTCCAATTGATCCGGAATTGATGGCTGGTTTCCAGGTGGCAGTCGTAGTGGTGAATACACTGGTTTTTTGCTGCCATTCGGTAGTACTGGTTCCATTTCCTGATTTGGTAAAACTACCCAATCCGGTACCTTCGAAATTTTCATTTAATAATTCCACTACTTCGGTACTACCGGCGGCCGAGATTTGTAAATAATCGGAATCACCGCATATTTCCGGAGAGGCTGGAGTAATGGTGATGTTTGGAATCGGTTTTATTTTAGCAATAATCGGCGTGCGGGTAAGCGATTCGCAAGTGCCGTTTAAAGCAGTCACGTAATAGGTGGTGGTAGCACTTAACGAAGGTGTGGTATAGGTCGCCGCGGTTGCTCCCGAAATAGGTGAGCCTCCGGTATCGGTAGTGTACCAACGGTAGGATGTTACGCCCGATGATCCGGTTACGGATAAGCTTACAGGGCCCGTGCCACAAGATTCAACGGTTGGGGCGCTGGTGATTTTGGCACCGCAGTCCGGAATTACTTTGATTAAATAATCCTCAGTTTCGCCATTGGAAAGACTTCCGCATGGTGTAAAGGTAGAATTGTTTAAATAGGTTCGGATGCGCACTCGGTAATTTCCGGGATTGGTTCCGGCAGGAATTACAAAGCCAAATGTCGTAGAGCTAACGCTAATCGTAGGTGAAAAAACAGTTTCTCCAGCATCGGTGAAATCACCGTTTTTATTCCAATCCACCCAGGCTTTAACATATTGGGTGGTGCCGGAACTACCGGTTAGGATCAACGATATATTGATGTCGGATCCGGCAATTTGCTGCGCCGGAGCAAGACTGGTATAGTCGGCATAACCGCCGGTACTGTATCCGGAGGTGTTGGAAGCCTCTACTATAGCGCCGGTAATTTTGTAACTGGAAATATAATAGGTCGACGTGGTCGAAGCGGGTGTACAGTTGGTGTAGGTGTAATCCGTCGGATACCAGGTGTAAACCAATCCGTTATTAGGGTAGCTGTTGCTACGGGTTCTGTTGGAATCGGTGTTAGCTGTTCCGCTGGATGTATTGCCATACCAGGTTGCGTTTGAGCTTTGCGATCTGTTGTTGTAGTCGGCATTGGTACGGCCTCGTAATCCTACTTCGGCAGTCAATGTTGTATTACTACTTGGTGAACAGGAACCGTAAATGATTTGTATCACATTGGAGGTTTCGCTTAGTCGGATCTGAAAGTTAAAACTTCCGGTTTGACTTACACGTCGTACATTATTCCATTGTGCGATAAAGGTGCGGTTTGGAGCACTTCCCGTTGTAGTATAGGTGATTGCATTCCCATTGTCTCTAAGATCCATTCCCAAAGCACTGATCGCTCCGTCAAAACCGGCTCCGTTTACCGAAATCGGATTGAATCCGGCTGCATCACCAGCTACGGTGGTTCCGAAAGTGATAAAACCATTGGATAAAATAGAACAAGTCGTATAATTCGTGTTGTTGTAAGTAAACGTAAAGCCCAAAGGAATGTTCAGGGCCACGTTATTATCCCATGAAGTAGCAATTGCTGTCGTTCCGGTAATGGATGAGTAGGTAGCGGTATTTTCCGAAAAAGTATAATAACTTACCTGTGCCTGTCCAATTTGGAAGCACAATAATAAGCCGGCTACTATTTTGAATAAATGAGCGCCTTTTACGGTAAGAGGAGTTGCGTAAAAAGCACCGGAAGCTTTAAGTAAGTCGCCGGTTTTTTGGCTGTTTTTGTAGCTGTTTAACATACTTGAAAAGTATTAAGTGGTTCATTTTCAATACTAATTTAGCTACTAAAAAGGGGGGGATACATGCGTTTTGACCGAATTTCGATGAAGGTTTCTGTTTAATCGACAAAGTACATTTTTGTCCCTTTTTTGACCTCTTGTTGCTGTGTGTTAATTGTGATTTTTGATGTGGTTTTTATATTTATTTATGATTTATAGTTTTTAAATGGTATTATTTATGTTGTTTTGATAATTATTTATTAATTTTAAAGGGTGTATTTTTTAATCAAAAACATCAGGATGCGGCTGTGAGAAGGTGTGAAATAAACCGAATTACAACCGATTCGGAAGGTCTTGGTTTTCCAAAGAATAGCATCGAAATGGAGGTGTGAAAAAATCCCTTCTTTCTGAGCCTGATACGTTGTGTATGGTAAGCGCTTTAATTTTTTTGTTATGCCAGCCACCCATTTGAATAGCAGATTTTTTTTGGGAAATTAATAGGCTTTTTGTATGGAAATAAAGCGGGGTTTAAAAAAAATAATTAAATTTAACCTAATCGTAAGACTTTTAATAGGGTCTACATGAGAATGATAGGTAAATTGAGGGAGGAGGTATTTCTTGTTTTAGGACAATGTATCCCTTTTATGGACAATATATCCCTTGCGAATAGATTGTAGTTTTAGATAATGTACTTTTAGACATAATTAACTTAATAACAATTGATCATGGCTCGTAAAAAGATTTTATTTATAGTGCTTTTGGGTGGGATTTTTTTTAGTCATGCCCAGATATTTGTGAGTCCGTCCACTCATCTTTTTGTTAATAACGAATTACTGTATGTGAAACAGGATGTTGTTAATAATGGGTATATGTTTCTTCGTAGAGACGGTCAGCTATTGCAGGGAGTGGCAGGTAGTACTGCTAATAATGGAGGAGGTGAATTTTCGGTTTTTCAGGAAGGGACTTCCGATAATTACGATTATAATTACTGGTGCTCTCCTGTTGGTACCATAGCTTCCGGACAAGGAAATGTTGTCGGTAATTTTAATGCCGATGCAACGAAACTTTTTTACAAGCCTACTACAATTATTAATAGTACTTTGGCGACAATTTTGCCCTGGGGATCACATGATGGGCAGGCCGATCCGTTGTCGATAGCTTCCCGTTGGTTGTGGAAGTTCGTTAATTCTACGGCCTATTCGCAATGGTCCCATGTAGGAAACGGCCAGCCAATCGCTCCGGGAGAAGGATTTACAATGAAAGGAACAGCCGGTACAGATAATACCAATGTCGATGGAATAGTAAATAACCCGGGAGGCTATCAACGAATTGATTTTAGAGGACGTCCTAACGATGGCGATATTGTAATTCCATGCATGGTTGGACAACAAACACTGACCGGAAATCCATACCCATCGGCGATCGATTTAAGTTATTTTCTTTTGGATAATCCTGCTTGCGACGGAACCGCACAATTCTGGGAGCAAGATAAAACGGTAAATTCCCATACCTTGGCCAATTACAGAGGTGGTTATGGAACATTCTCACCAGCGGCAACACTAGCGCAAGTAACCGGCGGAACAGCGGGCATGGGAATCTATACTCCGGCCATTTTTCACTCGTATGATTCGGGGGGTAATCAAGGAGGGGTAGTATCAACACCTGGCAATCAGTATAAAAGACGTTTTTCTCCTGTGGCGCAAGGATTCCTGATTACAGGTGCTAATGCAGGTACTGTGACGATGAGAAATCGCTATCGCGTTTTTGTAAAGAAAGGATCAGCTAATAACTCGCAATTTGAAAGAAATGCGGTTTCAGCAACTCTGGCTAATGAAAATCCGAATACACCTTCCTATAATCCGGACGTGGTAGATATAGCTTTTCCAGTAGTTATATCTGTTTCCGGTATCGATTATACAAATGAATCCATAAGACCACAGCCGCAGATCCGTATTAATACATTGATCGATAATCAAGGGGTGCGTCAGGGGGTGATCGGTTTTCATCCCGAAGCTAGCGACGGAATTGATAGAGGAATGGATGCAATCGCTTCCGACGATGGATTGCCATCGGATATGTTCTTTGTGATTGAAGATAAAGAATATATTATTGATATGATTGCTTATGATGAAAACAAACGGGTGCAGTTGGGTTTTAAAAATGCAGCACCGGCAAATTATAAAATAACAGTACAAGAAATTATTAATGCCGATAATGTGGAAAATGTATTCCTGCATGATAAAGTAAATAACCTGTATTATGACATTAAAAATGGCGTACATGAGTTGAATTTACCAGCCGGAACGAATAAAACAGATTATGAGATTACCTTTAAACAGGATAGTAATCTGGCATTGGGTGAAAATATTAAAAATAGTTTTAAGGTATATCAGAACAATTCCGAACAGGCTTTGAAAATTTCCAATCCAATGGCTTTAGAGTTGAATACCATAGTTTTATACGATGTGGTTGGAAAAGTAATTTTTACAAAAGCAAAACTGGGTAATAAAACATCCTATTCGTTTCCAACGGCAAACCTTGGTGACGGGGTATATATAGTAAAAATGATTACGATGGATAATCAGGAAATAAGTAAAAAAATCATAATAAAAAATTAAAATTTATAGACGATATTTAAAAACAGCTCCAAATACGGAGCTGTTTTTGTTTAAAATGATATTTTTGCAAGTATGAAAAGTCACAATCAGGTACTGCCTTTTTCGTTTTCCGGGGGAATTACGCTCACCGTAAAAAGAGAAGATACTGTACATCCTTTTTTATCCGGAAATAAATACCGGAAAATGAAGTACAACCTGGAACAGGCAAAAAGGGAAGGTTATACAAAATTGCTGACTTTCGGAGGGGCATTTTCAAATCATATTGCAGCGGTTGCGGCGGCAGGAGCGCATTTTGGTTTGGAAACCATAGGCGTGATACGCGGGGAAGAGTTGGAAAGCGAAGTAGCAGCCAATGCGACCTTGCGTCTGGCACAGCAACAAGGCATGAAATTTGATTTTGTATCGCGGGATGCCTATCGCCATAAAGAGGATATCGCTTTTTTAGAAAAACTAAAGGAAAAACACGGTGCTTTTTACCTTTTGCCCGAAGGCGGAACCAACGCGCTGGCTGTAAAAGGATGTGAAGAAATTTTAGAAACGACCGACAAGACGGGGTTTTCCCATATTTGTTGTGCGGTAGGAACAGGTGGGACAATCTCAGGTTTGATCAATTCCTGTGGAGAGCAACAAAAGGTAATTGGCTTTCCGGCGTTAAAAGGTTCGTTTTTATCTGATGAGATTTGTAAATTTGTAAACAACGATCGTTGGGAGTTGATAAACGACTATCATTTTGGAGGTTATGCGAAAATAAATGCCGAATTGGTTCGTTTTAATAATGACTTTTATACCCAAACGGAGGTGTTGTTGGATCCGGTTTATACCGGAAAAATGGCATATGGAATATTGGATCTGATTCAAAAAGGTTATTTTCCTGACAATGCCGCAATTTTAATGATTCACACCGGAGGATTACAGGGAATTGAAGGAATGAATAAACGACTGGCCCGGAAAAACGAGCCGTTACTTATAGAAAATAAAGTCTGTAAAAAAGAGAATAATGATTAAAAAAATTTGCCTGCTGCTAACGCTTGTATTGGTTTGTAGCTGTGGATCTTCATCAAAAGTGCGAACAACACCAACGAAGATTACGACGACCAAGAAAAATACGACAGTGAAAACACACTCGGGTTCATCGAGAACTAATTCCTCTTCGGAAAATTCCAAACCGTCGGAAGTTCTCGAGGCGACTTCAAAAATAAAAGTAACAACCGAGATCGTAAATGCGTATATCGGCAAGTTTAATGAAACCGCAAAAGAAAACATGCGCAACCATGGTGTTCCGGCCAGTATTACCCTGGCGCAGGGAATCCTGGAATCGGGTGCCGGAGTGGGGACTTTATGCGTAAAAGCAAATAACCATTTTGGGATCAAATGCCATACGGGGTGGACTGGAGATAGTGTTCGCCATGACGATGATTCCGAACAGGAATGTTTCCGTAAATACAGCGACCCGGCCGAATCATTTCGTGATCATTCCCTTTTTTTAACGACCAGAAGTCGCTATTCCGCGTTGTTTAAATTGCCAAAGGGCGATTATGTAGCCTGGGCCAAAGGGCTAAAAAGTGCCGGATATGCCACAGATCCGAAATACCCGGAAAAATTGATCGGACTTATCGAACGCTACGAACTTTACAAATATGATTCGGAAGTCATTGGAGGTGGTTATACCAAACCGGTTATCAAAAAAGATACAGCTACGGTTACTGCCGAAGTAAATGGTTCTACCTACAAAGTAGCGCAGGGGGATACGCTGTATTCCATTTCCAGAAAATTTAATGTAACGGTAGATGAGTTGATGAAAATCAATAATCTTACCTCAAATGCAATAGCAATAGGTCAAATCATAAAAGTCAAATCATAATGTTATATACAAGAAGCAGTCAGCTGTTTGCTGAAGCGTCAGAAGTGTTACCGGGCGGTGTGAATTCACCGGTTCGTGCGTTTAAATCAGTCGGAGGAACACCCATTTTTGCCAAAGAAGCCAAAGGAGCCTATTTGTACGATGAAGATGGAAACCGACTTATCGATTATATCAATTCCTGGGGGCCAATGCTATTAGGGCATGCCTATGAGCCGGTAGTATCGGCGGTAATTGAAAAAGCGAAAAAAGGAACCTCGTTCGGAATGCCAACAGAATTGGAAACGGAAATCGCAAAACTAGCCGTTTCGATGGTACCGGGAATTGAGAAAATCCGATTTGTAAATTCCGGAACGGAAGCGTGTATGAGTGCTGTCCGATTGGCACGTGGTTTTACAAATCGCGATAAAATCATAAAATTTGCCGGATGTTACCACGGTCATTCCGATTCTTTTCTGATTCAGGCCGGAAGTGGAGCCATTACATTTGGCGCACCAAATAGTCCTGGCGTAACGCAAGGAACTGCAAAAGATACCCTTTTGGCACGGTATAACGACTTGGATAATGTACGTTCGTTGTTTGAAGCGAATAAAAATGAAATTGCGGCCATTATTATAGAACCGGTTGCCGGTAATATGGGATGTGTACCGCCACAGGAGGGTTTTTTAAAAGGATTGCGGGCACTTTGTGACGAACACGGGACTTTGTTGATATTTGATGAGGTAATGACTGGATTTCGTCTGTCGAAAGGTGGTGCACAGGAATTGTTTGGAATTACGGCCGATATCGTAACCTTCGGAAAAGTAATCGGAGGTGGTTTGCCGGTAGGTGCCTTCGCCGCACGAAATGAAATTATGAATTATCTGGCGCCATTAGGTCCGGTATATCAGGCGGGAACCTTATCGGGTAATCCGTTAGCGATGGCGGCAGGTTTGGCGATGCTACAGGATATCAATACTAACGCAGGACTTTTTGAGCGATTGGAACAAAAAACGGCATATCTGGAAAAAGGAATCCGCGAACAATTGGAAAAAGCCGGTATTGTATTTACAATTAATCGTGTAGGATCGATGATCTCGGTTCATTTTGATGAAAGACCGGTAGTCGATTTTGATACGGCTAAAAATGGCGATAATGAAAGCTTTAAAAAATTCTTCCACGGGTTGTTACAAGAAGGAATTTATATCGCACCGTCGGCCTATGAAACCTGGTTTATTACCGATGCATTGACCTACGAAGACCTTGATTTTACAATCGCGGCTGTAGGGAAAGTAGCAGCGACACTTTAAAAGAAGATAGCTATAAACGAAAAACGCACCTTTTTAAGGTGCGTTTTTTATTATTCGGAAAGCAATCGTTTTACCAATTGCGGATTCGCGTCCAGTTTTTGAAGTTGTGCCGGTGTTAAGGGAGCACGTAGATAGTGTTCCACCACTTTTACCAACTCTTTTTTTCGGCCTTCCGACAAATCCGGACTTAGATTTTGGTGTTTCATCACCAATCCTTTTTCGATCTGAACTTTTTGTTCGTCAGATAGTGGAATATAGGTAGTGAGTGCCGTAATGTCGTTTTGAACTTTTTTAGCGATTTCCTTCTGACGATCCTGCGCATGGGCAGCTACCGAAAAGGAAACAATCATAAAAAATAACGCAATAAATTTTTTCATTGTCTGATAGATTGGCTTATTATAGAGCCAAAGCTAATTTATTTTGCGATATATTACTAAAAAAACGATCAAAAATTATTCTGGTGCGTTGTTTTTAAAGTTTCGGGTTCTTTTTGTGATTTTTTCCTGACGCATTTCACTCTGTTTTTCCCATTTCTCCATCTGACTGGAATTTAGGATTTTTTTCATTTCGCCTTTAAACGCAATTTTGTCATCCATACGTTTGTTTTGAAGTGCAAAACGCTCGTCGGCTGTCATGTCTTTATAGTTTTTTCGTGCATCACCCTGAGCAGTTCTTGCTTCCTCACGTTTTTTACTCTGATCCATTAAAAGCTTTTCCACTTCTTTTTGTTGTTTGGCTGTCAGATCCAAATCCAGGGTCATTTTTTTAACCTGTAATTGTACTTGTTGTTCCGGAGCCATGCGTTCGCGGCCACCTCTTGATTCTTTTTCCTGTGCGAAGCCTAACATCGTTGCGCTAAGGCAAACGGCTAAAATTAATTTTTTCATAATGCTTTTCTTTTAAAGTTGTTACGATGCTTTGACCGTCGAAATTTCAAAAGGTTTAAAAATGGCTGCCCTAAATAAAAGTTAAAAAAAATACCGAAATGTTGCTTTCCTGTTAAAATAGAGTCGGATATTTTTTGGAGTTACCACTTTTGGGGATTACCTTTGCAGCGTGAAAAAAGGAATTGTAATACTCGTTTTTTTTGTTCTCTTTAAACCGATACTACCGGTTTTTGAGTACATGATCAATTACGATTATATTACAAAAAACCTTTGTGAAAACATCGCCAAACCTCAAATGGCCTGTAACGGAAAATGTCACCTGATGAAAGAGCTGGCCAAAGCTTCTGAATCGGAAAAACCGTTGTCTACCGACAAAAAAAATGTAAGAGCCGAAGTAGAAGTGCTCTTTTGTGAAATCCAAAAAAACTTCGATTTTAATCCGGTACAAGTATCCGAAAAAGGGACAGAAAACTTTTTGTATACCAACCTGTATCAGCATTTGAATGCGGAAGGTATCTTTCATCCGCCGGCATTTATTTTTTAAAATTCAACCCTTTTAAGCGTTTTTTTCTTTTGACAGGAAGTCAAGAGGATCGCTATGTCGTATTTTAAAAAATAAAAAAAATGAAATTAAAATTAATAAACACTGCTGTAGCGGTGGTATTGGCTATTGCCTTAGGATCTTGTAGTACAGATAACGATGTGGTGAACTCCACAGAAGGAAGCGGAAGTTTGAAAATTAAATTTGATCATCGTTATGGAGATGTCGATTTTATCATGGGAGCACCCTATATAACCTCTCAGGGTGAGACGATTAAAGTGGATAATATCAAATATATCGTGAGCAACATTGTGCTGGCAAAAGAGGATGGTTCTGTTTATGTATACCCGAAAAGCAAAAGCTACTTTATTATAAAAGAACAAACCCCAAGTTTGTTTACGATCGAATTAACCGATGTTCCGGCGGGGAATTATAAAACCGTAAAATTCGGAATTGGAGTCGATCAGGAGCAATTTAACTTAGGTGCTGCCGGTCAGGGTGACTTTTTGGCGCAGGCACAATCCGAAGGGATGATGTGGTCGTGGAGTGCAGGTTATAAATTCCTGGCTTTCGAAGGGAATTTTACCTCGGCTACCGTAACCGATCCGACATTGTTTAAAGTACATACGGGACAAACCGGAACGCATTATAATTATACCGAAGTGACATTGGATATGCCGGATAAAGCATTGGTGCGATCAACTATTACACCACAAATCCACGTGATGGCCGATTTGTCTAAAATCCTTGATGGCGCGACAAAAATCAGTTTGTCGCCACAACCGAATATCATGGGAGGTGCTGTTTTGGCTTCAATTACAGCAAATGTGTCCACTATGTTTTCTGTTGATCACGTTCATAATGACTAAATAAAATCAAAAAAGCTGTCGGTAGGAACTATCGGCAGCTTTTTGAAAAACAGATCGTTATGAAAACAATCAGAACACTGCTGTTCCTGTTGCTTCCATTTTTGTGGAGCTGCTCGAACGAGAATAGTCCTGAAACCTACCAAAACATCCCGATAGATTTTAAAGTACCGTCCAATTTTCCGGCATTGACTTATAATTTGCAAAACAATCCGTTAACGGAAAAAGGATTTGAATTGGGTAAAAAGCTGTTTTATGACGGCCGACTAGCGTCGGATGGCTTGGTGTCTTGTGGTTTTTGCCACATTCAGGAAGACGCGTTTACGCACCACGGGCATTCTTTTAGTCATGGTGTGGGCGATAATATTGGAACCCGCAATGCGCCTCCGATTCAGAATCTCGCTTATCAGAGAGCCTATATGTGGGACGGCGCAACAACTCATCTGGATTTGCAACCTTTGATTCCGTTAACCAGTGAAATTGAAATGAATGGTAATCTGACGGAAATTGTAAGCATGATGAAAGGCGATGCAGCCTATCAAAAACTATTCAGACAGGCTTTTCCTGACGGGATGATCAATTCCGAGAATATGCTCAAAGCATTGGGGCAATTTATGGTGATGTTGACGTCGTCCAATTCCAAATTTGATAAATTCAGAAGAGGTGAACCCGGAGGAACTTTAAGTGCCGACGAACAGGAGGGGTATGGTATTTTCTCGCAAAAATGTGCCGGTTGTCACGCAACGGATTTATTTACCGATGATACGTATCGCAATAACGGATTGCCTATTAATCCTATGATCAATGATGTTGGACGGTATCGTGTAACCGAGTTGCCGCAGGATAACTATAGGTTTAAAGTGCCGAGTTTGCGGAATATTGAAAAAACGGCGCCTTATATGCACGACGGGCGTTTTGCTACGTTGGAAGCCGTTTTAAATCACTATTCCAATGGCGTGTTGGATTCGCCGACATTGGATCCGGCATTAAAGGCAAATGGTGCTTTAGGGATTCCGTTGACGCCAACAGAAAAAACGAAATTAGTTGCCTTTTTGAAAACATTAACGGATCATGAGTTTTTAACCGATCGCCGGTTTTCGGAATTTTAATAATAAACACTTTTCTAAATTTACCAGTGAGATTTGGATTGAAAAGAAAAATAAAAATGAAAAAATATAGTCTGATACTAGTGCTTTTTTGGGGTGTATTTACCTATGCGGCAGAAAAAGACAGCTTGGGAATAAATCCATATAAAAACTATTTTCGTTCGCTCGAATATTTCGAAGAATGCGATGCTTGTGGTTGTTCGGCTAGTGGTGGAAGTTTGGGGTTTTCGTCGATGTTGAATACCAATTTTGTTGGGATACGCTACTTTAACCAACGTTATAAAAGTAACGATGGGTTGTTTTCGGACTCGCCGTGGTATGAGGAAAATTTTAATACAATTCAGGTCTGGGGTCGTATTCCGATTGTGAAAAAAGTGCAGGTTTCCGTATTGGTGCCGTATCATTTTCATAATCGGGAAACAGTAACCGGCAAACAGGATATATCCGGTTTGGGTGACCTTACGGTATTGGGAATGTATACGATATATGAAACGGTTAAAGATAGTGCGGTCTTTTCGCATTCGGTACAATTGGGTGCCGGAGTAAAAGCGCCTACGGGGAAATATCGCGAGTTTACCAATGGAAGTGTGAATCCGAGTTTTCAGGTGGGGACCGGTAGCTGGGATTATATTTTTGCAGCAGAATATGTGCTGAAAAAAGGAAGCCTGGGGTTGAATACCATGGGGAGCTATACGGTTAAAACAGAAAATGAGAAATATTATCGTTTCGGAAATCAGTTCAATTATGCGTCAACATTGTTCTATTTTTTAAATAGTAGAAATTTTGTATTTGTTCCGCAATTGGGTGTTGCCGGTGAGGTGTACGGAAATAATTATCAATACAAACAATTGTTGCGAAACACGGCGGGTGATATCCTTTTTGGAAAAGCGGGAATCGAGATCGGACGGGATAAATTTTCGTTTGGTGCCAATGTGATGGTGCCGATAAATCAAAATCTTACCGGAGGTCGAGTGGAGGCGCAATACCGTTGGAGTGTAAACCTGAATTATACGTTATAGCCAACCAACACCTGACCGGTTTCTCAACGCAACGCTAAGAAAACTGTCAGGTTTTGTGATATAGCGAAAAATACAAACACCTGACCGCTTATTAGGGAGGAAGTAATAAGCATGTCAGGTGTAGGCAACCGGATTACTTTGTAATCCGGTTTAGTGTAACAGAAATGGGCTGTCTCAAAAAGGAGGCAGCTTTTTTTTAAGGTTTATTTTGAGTAGGTGCTTTTTGCTGTTGATTTTGAAATCGTTTTTTATAAATCGCATCCCATTTGTCTTGTTGTTCCTGAGTGAGAATTGCTTTTAGATTCGTTTTCAGGGTTTTCAGACTTTCGATATACTCGGCTTTTAAAGCCTGATTTTCTTCCGGTTTGGCCGACTGTAGGCGTACTTTAATATCGCCGGTTTTACGGTTGTTTTCCGTGAGTACTTTTTCAATCTGCTGCTGTTGTGTCGGACTTAGATTAAGATCGGAGGTCATACGGTTGACTTCCAATTTTGCTTTTTGAGCTGCCGTCAAGGTGGGTTGCTCCTGATTGGAAGACTGCGCATGGATGGCCAATGATAAAAAACTTACAATCAGGATAAAGAATGTTTTCATAATCCTCTTGGTTTTAGATGGTAAACTCCGTGATGTGTATCTTAAAAGTAAGCAATAAAAGCGATAGCTATAGCGATTTTCTGTTAAGTGTGGTTTTTAGTCGATTAAGTTCGTTTTGAGTGGGGTAAAATAAAAAAGGCCGACTCAAATAGTCGGCCTTTTTGGTTGTATATCGAAAACTTACGATTGTAATTCTACGACTTTACTGTCGCCGGCTACAACCACTTTGGTTAATCCGTGTTGTGCCAAAGCTTTCATGGCTTTGTCCCATTTTTTGCCACTTAATCCGGCCTGATTTTTTAGCTCGGCTAAATCCAATGTGTTGGCATTTTTTTCTAAGATGGCAATAATTGCTTTTTCCTCGTCTTCCAACTCGATTTGTACGGCTTTTTTCTCCGGACGCATTTGCGGGAAAAATAAAACTTCCTGAATCGATGGATTGTTGGTTAAGAACATGATCAAACGGTCCATACCGATACCTAAACCGGATGTTGGTGGCATTCCGTATTCCAGGGCACGAAGGAAATCATTGTCGATAAACATCGCTTCGTCGTCACCTCTCTCGGATAAGGCCAATTGCGATTCAAAACGCTCTCGCTGATCGATCGGGTCGTTTAACTCAGAATAGGCATTAGCGATTTCTTTTCCGCAAACCATCAATTCGAAACGCTCGGTTAATTCCGGGTTGTCGCGGTGTTCTTTAGTTAGCGGACTCATGTCTTTCGGATAATCCGTGATAAAAGTCGGCTGGATAAAATTACCCTCGCATTTTTCACCAAAAATCTCGTCGATCAATTTGCCTTTACCCATCGTATCGTCTACGGCAATTCCCATCGATTGGGCTGCTGCTCGTAATTCGGTTTCTGATTTTCCGGTAATATCGAATCCGGTAAATTGTTTGATGGCGTCGGTCATCGAAACGCGTGCATATGGTGCTTTGAAATCAACTGTGTGCTCGCCGAAAGTTGCTTTTGTAGTACCGTTCACCTGAAGGGCACAATATTCCAAAAGATTTTCGGTAAACTCCATCATCCAGTTGTAGTCTTTGTAGGCTACATAGATTTCCATAGCGGTAAACTCCGGGTTATGGGTACGGTCCATTCCTTCGTTACGGAAGTTTTTGGAAAACTCATATACCCCGTCGAAACCACCTACGATTAATCTTTTTAGATATAATTCGTTGGCAATTCGCATATATAGCGGAATATCCAGGGAATTGTGGTGTGTGATAAACGGTCTTGCGGCCGCACCACCCGGGATCGACTGTAATATTGGTGTTTCTACTTCAAAATAGCCTTTGTCGTTAAAAAACGTACGCATCGCATTGAACAATTTGGTTCTTTTGATAAATACCTCTTTAACCTGCGGATTGACAACCAAATCGACATAACGCATACGGTAACGCAATTCCGGATCGGTAAAAGCGTCGAAAACATTTCCGTCGGCATCTACTTTTGGTAGTGGTAAAGGACGTAATGTTTTGCTTAATAACGTGATGTTTTTTGCTCTCAGGGTTTTCTCGCCTACCTGAGTGGTAAACAATTCCCCTTCGATACCGATAAAGTCACCCAGGTCGATTAGTTTTTTAAAAACCTCGTTGTAAAGTGTTTTGTCGTCATCCGGACAAATCTCATCGCGGTTGATGTACAACTGGATACGGCCTTCGCTATCCTGTAATTCGGCGAAAGAAGCTTTCCCTTGTACGCGGGCAGACATCAGACGGCCGGCCACAATTACCTTCTTTCCTTCCTCAAAAGTTTCCTTGACCTGCTTCGACGTGTGGTCCACGGGAAACAAATTGGCGGGATATGGGTTTATTCCAAGTTCTTTCAACTTACCCAGTTTTTCTCTTCTGATGATTTCTTGTTCTGAAAGTTGCATAATTGTGATTTTTTAAGTGGGCAAAGATAGACATATTTTAAAAAGGAATCAATTTCAAATTTTGAAAATGATAATAAAGGTATTGCGGATGGAAAATCGTATCTTTGAAAGCAAATTTGAAGTCAAAATTTATGAAGAAAAAAATCCGGTTAGTCCTTACTTTGGTCCTTGCAGTTATGGCGACAGCCTGTAATTTTACAGAGACGATTTATTTGAATACCGATGGAAGCGGTAAATTTTCATTGGATGTCGATGCGTCGGCAATGATGGGTATCGCAGCGGAACAGGGCGATCGGAAAATTGATTCGACTTTTACCTTAAAATCATTAATGGACGAACGAAAAGACAGTATCGCCAAATTGCCAGTGGCGGAACAGCAGCGTTTGAAAAAACTGGAAAATTTTTCAGTTCGTACCCATGTCGACCAAACAGAGAAATCCTTTTTGTTTAGCCTTTTTAGTGATTTTAAAAAACCTTCGGATTTGGTAGATGGGTTGGTTGTTATGAAAACGATGGACGATTTGAAAGCGAATGGCGGTGGTGAAAAAGGTAGACTTTCGGATATGGATAAACTGAAGACGGATTTGCGGTATTCGTTCGATGGGAAAAAATTTACCCGTATGACGGCAGTAAAAGATCCGGTAATTCAAAAACAACTAACGGATAGTTTGGCAACGATCAAGCCAATGATGGAAGCCTTTACCTATACGATAAAATATCATTTCCCGAAAAAAATTAAATCGATTACGGCAAAAGATCCGGTTTTTAGTGACGACCGTAAAACGGTAACCTTGCAATATCCATTTATAGATTATATAGAAAGACCCGAGGTGATGAACTTTGAGGTTGTTCTGGAGAAAAAATAATGACGATGAACAAACAAATTATATTCCGGGACCTTGGATTGAAAGATTATAAAGCGGTTTGGGATTATCAGGAATCTTTATTTAAAGAGGTTCTGGATATTAAGATTGCTAATAGGAGAGAAGAGAAAGAAGATGTAACGCCAAACTACTTTTTATTTGTAGAACATCCGCATGTGTATACCCTTGGGAAAAGTGGTGACTTTGCGAATCTGTTACTTAATGAAAAGCAATTGGCAGACAAAGGTGCTACTTATTATAAGATTAACCGCGGTGGTGATATTACCTACCATGGTCCGGGACAGGTGGTTGGTTATCCGATTCTGGATCTGGAAAACTTTTTTACCGATATTCATAAATACCTTCGTTTTTTGGAAGAGGCAATTATTCTGACGTTGGCGGAATACGGCTTGCAATGCGAACGCAGTGAAGGGGAGACCGGAGTATGGCTTGGAGTGGGTACGCCGTTTGCTCGAAAAATATGTGCAATGGGAGTGCGGGCTTCGCGATGGGTGACGATGCACGGCTTTGCGTTAAATGTAAATTCCGATTTGGGTTATTTTGATAATATTATACCGTGTGGTATAAGAGATAAAGCGGTTACTTCCTTAAATGTAGAATTGGGTGTTGCGAAAGTTGACGAGGAAGAAGTGAAGTCAAAAATTAAAAACCATTTTCTGACTTTGTTTGAGGCGGAAATTGCACCCTAGAAAATTATAGTATTTTATAAAGAAAAATCCTGATAAAATTTTATCAGGATTTTTTTATGATTAGAGTTCCAGTTTTAATTGTTCCGGGAGTAATCGGAACGACTTCCTGTGGTAGGGTGTGGTTCCGTATTTTCGAATGGCTTCCCGGTGTTCGATAGTTGGATACCCTTTATTTTTTTTCCAGTTGTACATTGGATATTCTTCGTGTATACGATTCATGTATTCGTCGCGATAGGTTTTGGCTAAAACTGAGGCGGCGGCAATGCTTAGGTATTTGCTATCGCCTTTAACGATGCAACTGTAGGGGATATCCTGAACCGGTTTAAAGCGATTTCCGTCTACGATAATATAATTGGGGATTGGATTTAGATTGATGATGCAGGTTTGCATTGCCTTTATCGAAGCATTTAGAATATTGATCTCGTCGATAATCTCAGGTTCGAGGTGGATTACTTTATAACAAAGAGCCAGTTCTTCGATTATGGGCTTTAGTTTTTCCCGGGTAATTTCGGATAATTTCTTAGAATCGTTTAGTTTGTCGATGATCACATTGTCGGGTAAAATCACGGCTGCGGCGGTAACGGGTCCGGCTAAACAGCCTCTTCCGGCTTCATCTGTACCGGCTTCCAATGTTAACTTTGAGTAATTCTGTAGAAGCATTTTTGTTTTTGGTAAATGTACAAAAAAACCACAAATATTTTGAGTAAACCGCAGTATAATAAGGGACTTTTTTTGATATAGTGTATTTCTAAATGACTTTTTTTAACACAAATAAAATGCTATTATTCCTATATTATATTTGTTTATTTAAGAAATTATTAAGAAGTTTGCGGAATAACTAACTCAAATAAATTTAATATGAGATCGAAGTTTAAATGGATTTTTACGCTTTTACTAGCGTTTTCGATGCAGTTTTCGTTCGCACAACAGGAGAAAACTGTTACAGGTACAGTGACCGAAGGAGGTTTGCCGTTACCTGGTGTTAGTGTTGTTATCAAAGGAACAACACAAGGCACACAAACTGATATGGATGGTAATTACTCCATCAAAGCAAAACAAGGACAAGTGTTAGTCTTTACATTTGTTGGAATGGAGACTTCTTCTGTAACAGTTGGAGCTTCAAACAAGATTAACGTTGCGTTGCAATCAGAAGCAAAACAATTAAACGAAGTTGTTGTTGGAGCTTTAGGTATCAAAAAGAGACAGGATGCAATCACTTCTGCTAACCAAGTTGTTAAAGCAAAAGAGTTAACACAGGCAGCTTCTCCGAATGCAATTCAGTCATTAACAGGTAAAGTATCTGGTTTACAGATTAACCAGACGAACTCTGCTGTTGATGGAACAATGAGAATTGTAATTCGTGCTCCTAAATCAATCACGCAAAACAACCAGGCTTTGGTTGTAATTGATGGGGTTATCTCTACTGCTACTGCATTACAGCAGTTACCAACTGAGGCTATTGAGTCAATCAATACAATTAAAGGTTCTCAAGGAGCTGCATTGTATGGATCTGATGGTGTTAACGGGGTATTAATCGTTACAACTAAAAAAGGATCAACTCAAGGTCAGAAAATGTCAATCTCTGTAAACTCTTCAATTGACTTTACAAATGTAGCTTACCTTCCGGAAAGACAAACAAGATACGGACAAGGATGGGATGGACAACACTATTCTTATGAGAATGGTACTTGGGGACCAGAATTTGATGGTTCTATCCAGCCTACAGGTTTACCACAGGCAGACGGAAGTTTCTTAATGTTGCCTTACCGTTCTTTAGGAAGTGATAATATCAAGAAATTCTTCAAAACTGGGGTATTAACTCAAAATGGTGTTTCATTATCTTCAGGAAACGAAGATGGATACCTTTTCTTTACAGCTAACAAATTGAAAAATGAGTTCATCGTTCAGGATGACGTTTTGGACAGAACAAACTTCCAATTCAAAGCTGGTAAAAAAATCGGAAGATGGAATGTTGAGGGGAATGCTCAATATACTACACAAGAGTCTAGAACTACAAGTGCAAGTTTATACTATGATTTATTACAAACGCCAACAAACGTTCCAATCGAAATGTTTGAAAACGGAGGTAACTTACATGGATATAGCTACTATATGAGAAATCCTTACTGGGTACGTGACAACGTAAGAAACCAGTCGAATACAGATGTTTTCAACGGAATCGGAAAAATCGGTTTTGAAGTAAACAAAAACATCAACATTTCATATACTGCAGGTGTTAACCTTTCTAGTACAAAAGCATTAAGCTATTCAAATGACTATGTAGATCCATACCGTTACGGAAATGGTAACCAGTCTGTTATTTCTTCATTGTCAACTTCTAATGGTTCTACAAGAAGATTGTATGCTGATTTATTGATCAACTTTGATTATGATTTAACAAAAGACCTTAACTTAAAAGTTAACATTGGTAACAACGTACAAGATGTTTATGCTACTTCAACAGGAGTATCAGGATCTCAGTTAGCTATCCCTGGATTATACAATATCTCTAACGTATCAAGTGTACCGAATGCTACAAATTCATTCGCTAGATCAAGAAGATTTGCATTCTTTGGAAACGTTGACTTAGGATATAAAGATTATTTATTCTTGAACTTAACAGGAAGAAATGAGTGGGTATCTTTCTTAGATAAATCTAACAATAACTTCTTCTATCCATCAGCTGGTTTATCTTTTATCCCTACAAAAGCTATTGAGTCGTTAAAAGATAACAACGTTCTTTCTTATGCTAAAATTACAGCGAGTATCGTAAAAGTTGGTAGTGCAAATGGTATTGCTGCTTATGATATCAACAACTTATATACAAGAAGTACAGGTTATCCATTCAATGGAGTTAACTCTTATGTACCAAACGTACAGCCAACAATCGCTTACAACTCAAGAACAAACCCTTATATCAAACCAGAGTTCTACCTTACTAAAGAGGCTAGTTTGAACTTAGGTTTCTTAAAAGACAGAATTACTTTAGACGTAGCAGGTTATATTAGTGATAATACTGATTTGATCACAACAATCAGTTCTTCTTACGCTTCTGGTAACCCTAACTATGCAACAAACATTGGTGCTACTAAAACTAAAGGTATCGAGATTGACTTAGGTATTACACCTATTAAAACGAAAGATTTCACTTGGGATGCTAGATTCAGCTTCTCTAAAGCGAAAACTACAGTAGAAAAAGTTGCTGATAATACAAACTCAGTAGCAATCTACTCTCCTTACGGAACTTACGGTATCTTCGCTGAAGAAGGTGAAGAGTATCCAATCATCAAAGGTTTCGGATACCAAAGAGATGGAGAAGGACGTATCATCGTTGATCCAAACACTGGTAACCCACTTAAATCTACTGAGTTAATGAAGTTAGGTAAAACTACTCCAGATTACATCTTAGGTTTAAATACCTCTATTGATTTCAAAGGATTACGTTTAGCTGCTGTAATGGATTACAGAACTGGTCACCAGTACTATTCTGGAACTAAAAACACATTAACTAACTTCGGTTATTTAGTTGATTCAGCTGAAAACGGAAGAGGTGGATTCATTATGCCAAACTCTTCTTACTTAGATGCTAACACTGGAACGTATGTGGCGAACAACTCTGTAGTTACAGGTGGTGGTTCTTCAATTGGAGTACAACAGTATTATGCAAACATTTACTCAAACATCGATGAGAACTACATTTTAGATGCTACAGCTTTCAAAGTACGTGAGTTATCTTTAAGCTATGCAATTCCAGCTAAAATGTTAGAAAGAACAGGTTTAACTAGCTTAAGAGTAGGTGTGAATGCTAGAAATCCATTTACAGTATTAGCTAGAGAAAACAGAGGATATGATGATCCTGAAACATCATTAAGCAATGGTAACATCGTTGGTTTAGCTTCTGGTACTAGTAACAGTGGAGCAAGCGGAACTAACCAGTATCCAAACACTAGAACTGTTGGTTTCAGTCTTAACTTAACGTTTTAATTAAAAGAAGTATGAAAAAGTACAAAATACATTTATTTTCATTAGTAGCAGCATTAGGATTGTCCTCTTGTGACGATTACTTAGATATCAATCAGTCACCTAACAACCCTACTTATGAAAACGTAACGCCAAACTTAGCTTTAAGTGGTGCGATCACTCAGCCTTACCGTTCATTTTCTACAATGCCAAATGCATTAGGAAACTTATTTATGAACAGCTGGGGAGGAAACGTTAACTCGGTAACGGGTATTTACACTGTTGAGTTTGACTTAAATATCGATAACTCATTCTACTCAAGAATTTGGGAGAATTTGTTCCTAACAACTTTAGGTTTATCAAACATCCAGAATTTCCCTGCTGAGAATTACGATAACCACAAGGCTATCGCAAAAATCATGAAAACGTTCTACTTCCAGTATTTAGTAGATCTTTATGGTGATATGCCTTATTCTCAGGCGCACAATCCATTAAACCCTACACCGGTTTATGACAATGCGCAAACGATTTACAGAGATTTAGTAGTACAGTTAGAAGACGCAATCGATATGATCGATAACGCTCCTGCTGGAACAACTACAGTTGGATTAGAAGATCCTGTATTCAAAGGAAACATGGCTAACTGGAAAAAATTAGCAAACACAATCAAATTAAGATTGTTGATCAGAGAATCTGGTGTTGCTGCTAGTCAGACTTACTTAAATGCTGAGTTTGCTGAATTAGCTGGTGCTGATTTCATCACTACTGATGCTACAGTTAACCCTGGTTATTCAAATGCTAACAACGACAGACAAAACCCGTTCTATAACACTTACGGATACCAAATCAACGAAACTACAGAAAGACCTTCTTACAGTTCTACTGTAGCTACAGATAACGCGATCAAATCGCTTAACGGAAGTAAATATGGTGTGCCAGACGGACGTTTAGGTAGATTATTCAAACAAAACGGTGGATCTTGGGCTGGAGTTATTCAGGGACAAACAGGTATCGAGGCTCCGGATAACTTAGCGAATCTTGGTCCTGGGTTGATCAAAAATTCTGCGCAAGACGGATACATCTTTACAGCTGCTGAAAGTTACTTCTTACAAGCTGAAGCAGTACAAAGAGGATATCTTTCTGGTTCTGCTGAAAACTTATTCATAACTGGTATTGAGAAATCATTCCAATTATTAGGAGTTCCTGCAACTGGAGTTGGAAATCTTACTGACTATAAAGCTGCTATTAATGCAGGTGGAGCAGATCCTAGAATTAGCTGGTTAACATCAACTAATAAAATTGAGACTATCATGACTCAAAAATGGATCGCTTTAATGGGTATCAATGGTATCGAGTCTTGGATCGAGTATACAAGAACTGGTTTCCCTGTAACAAGTTTAGCGTTAACGGCTACAAGACCTGCTAAACCAGTACGTTTAATGTACCCGAACTCTGAGTATACTGCAAACGGTAACAACGTACCAAGCCAGTCTCAAAATGATGCATTTAATAATAAAATCTTCTGGGCATTACCATAATTGGTGATAACCTCAAAATACTATTAAATATGAAAAAAATTAAATTATTATTATTATTTGTTGCAACTGCCGCTGTGTCGGTATCGTGTGACTTAGGCGATGAGGCACCATACTTCGGTGATTCTAGAGCTATTGTTGGTTTTTCCAAGACTTCTCAAAGTAATGGAATCGTAACAGACGGAACTGATAAAACGGTTAACATGGTTATCGAACTAATCGGTGGTAACCAAAGTCTACCTGCTGATAGTGATATCGCTGTTACTTACGATTTTGATGCAGCTAGTAGTACCGCTACTTTAGGGCATGAGTTTGATTTTGCTTCTGCAAATCATACAGCAATTATTCCTGCAGGAAGTAAATCGGTTGTAATTCCTATTACGGTTCACAGTAACAATGTTGTTGTTAATGACGATAAAACTATTGTAATTAAACTTACAGGAGCTTCTTCTGCTAGCGCAACTGTTGTAGGAGCTAACTATAGCAAATTAAGAATTACTTTAGTTGGTTCTTGTTTCTCTAACTTAGCAGGTAACTATTCGGTATCATATACTTCAGGGACATTCCCGATTGTAGTTACCGAGGTTGGAGTAGGTTCTTACAAATCTAATATTACACCGGGTTATACACAGTATGATATGTATTTCTCAGATCTTTGTGATACATTAACAATCACTGATTGGTATGCTAATAGCCAATACCCAATCTCTGGAACAGGTACAGTTGAGGCAAATGGTGATTTAAGATGGACTAGTGTTACAATCACAGGTATCTACTCAAACAGAGCGTACCTATTCAGAAAAGTGAATTAAATAATAATAGAGAAATATGAAAAAAAATAAAAGATATTTAAGTTCAGCTTTTGCATTATTGTTCACAGGATTAGCTTTTGTTTCCTGTAATGATAATGACCCGGACTTTGTTTATAACCAAAAACCAGCAATTTCTCCTGAATTTTCTGCTTATACGGTAAATGAAGGTGATCAGGTTTCAATCGTACTTAAAACGAATAAAGTGTCTAACGTTCCAATGGAAGTTAAACTTGAAGTTTTAGGTAATAGTACTGCTACTTTAGGAGATGATTTTACATTACCTGGATTAGAAGTGGGTGCTGAAGATGGATTAGGAACGGACGGTTTCTTAGTGACTTTCCCTGCTAATGCAGATACGTACACAATTACAATTCCTGTTGCCCTTGATGATGAGTATGAGCAAGATGAATTACTTGCTTTAAAACTTACTGGGGCTCATAACATGAACGGTACTATTGATCAAACTGTTAACATCACGATCAAAAACGTTGTGAAAGATGAATTAGACTTAACTCTTGCTTGGGATAGAACTTTCGAAGCTGGTGGACAGACATATTCACTTTGTGATATCGAGTATGACGTAGACATCTTGGTTTTCAATGCTGCAACTTTCGATCCAGTTGGTGACGGTGCTCAAACAGGTGACTGTCCAGAGCATTTAGTAATGCCATTGGCTGACTATCCGGATGCAACATACTTAATCGTTGGATACCTTTATGGTGATGCAGGTGTTCCTGCTGCTGGTTTACCAGAATTCAACATTCCAATCACTGTAGATTATATTAGAGGTGGTTCTGCTACTTTACAAGCAGGTTCTTACACACAATCTTCAGCATTCTTAACGTCTAACTCACAAGGTGAAAATAGTGCAGGTGCTGGAAACGGAGACCTTACTATTATTGCTGCTGTGAAAGTAGAAAATGGTGTGTTCACGATCTTAAACCCTGATGACAATAGCGTTATTGCTCAAGGTAGATCTGCATCAACTGTTAACAAAATGGCGGCTGCTTTCAAAGCAAAAGCTGGTTTGAAAAAAAACAAAAAATAATTTTTAAATAAATATATTTTTAAGCGCCCCAAATTGGGGCGCTTTTTTTGTTATAACGATAAATTACAGCTCATTTTACAGAATAGCTGCATTATTTGTAAATTTCTAATACCTTTGCGATTCTAATATAGAATTATGAAGCATCTTTTTATAGCGGTACTACTGTTATGTTCTTTTGCAATGTTGGGCCAGGAGATGGTAAAGGATTCGATAAAACCTAAAAAATCACTTCGAGGTTCTGACGACAAAAAACATTTTGCCCCGATCGATCAGTATAAAATCATTTCGTTGGATCGCGACACTACCTTTGTAGATACTTCATTGACCATCAAAAAGGATTATGAACTAAACTACCTCCGGAAAGATATTTTCGGATTAATGCCTTTTCCTAACGAAGGACAAACGTATAATATGTTGGACTATGGCCTGACAACGTACAACGCTTACCCGGAATTCGGTTTTAAAGCCAAGACGTTCAATTTTATGCGGGCCGAGGATATTAAATACTATTCGATGCCAACTCCCATGACTGAGTTGTACTATAAATCGGTTATGGAACAAGGACAAAATCTGGATGCCTTTATCTCGTTGAATACATCCAAAAATCTAAACTTTTCCATCGGATATAAAGGACTCCGATCGTTAGGGAAATATGTGAACCAGCTTTCGAGTACCGGTAATTTCCGATTCATAACCAGTTACCACACTTCGGATAAACGGTATAATTTAAAATTCCACGTGGCCATACAGGATATCCTGAATCATGAAAACGGCGGTGTTAAAAACCTGGAGGAATTCGAAAACAGTATTCCGCCTTATGACGATCGCGCACGTCTGGATGTTTATTTTAGCGACGATACCAAATCGTCACTCGAAGGGAAACGGGTCTTTTTTGACCATAGCTTCCGTCTGAATAAAAATAATCCGAATAGCTTGGTCTTCCTGCATCGTTTTAATTATGAATATAAGTTTTTCGATTATTCGCAGCCCACGGCCAACGTACGTTTCGGCGATTCTTATACAAGTACCATTACAAACAAGACAAGATTTAACAGTCTGTATAATAAGGTAGGTGTTGCTTATTCCAACCAAAGTTTTGGAGATTTCGAGTTTTATCTGGAAGACTACCGTTATAATTATTTCTACAACAGTATCGTCTTAAATGATGATGCTTCTGTTAAAGTGCCGAATCGTCTTAATGACAAGATCAATTCCTATGGCGCGCAGTATACGTATTATAAAAACAAATGGAAGGGAACCGTATTGGTATCGAATTCTATAACCGATCAGTCATTGGCGAAAATTGAAGGAACGGTACGCTACAATTGGAACCCGCGCAACGTGTTTACACTGCGTTTTCAAAATATGAACAAGTTGCCGGATCTGAACTACAACCTGTATCAGAGTAGTTATATCTTTTATAACTGGAGTAACAGTTTTAAAAATGAGAAAATTAAAAACCTGGAATTAGAAGCTAAAACACAATGGCTGGAGGCGTCGGTAAAATATAGTATTTTGGATGATCATTTGTATTTCGCCGATAGCAGCACCGATCCAACGCAGGTGTTGGTTTCGCCTCAACAATACGGAAATACGATCAATTACTTCTCGGTGAAAGTAGGCCGTGAATTTAAAGTAGGTAAATTCGGTTTGGATAACACTTTATTGTATCAAAAAGTAGATCAAACAGACAAAATACTAAACGTGCCGGAATTCGTAACACGTAATACGTTATATTTTAATGATCACTATTTCTCAAAAGCCTTATACCTGCAAATGGGGGTGACCTTAAACTATTTTACAAAATACTATGCCAATACCTACAATCCGGTGTTGGGTGAATTCTATATCCAACAGGAAAAAGAAATCGGAAACTTTCCGATGCTCGATTTCTTCATCAATGCCAAAATCAAACGCACACGAATTTATCTAAAAGCGGAACATTTTAATTCCAGTTTTTCAGGCTATAAATTTTATTCCGATCCAAACAATCCGTATCACGATTTTATGGTGCGTTTCGGACTGGTATGGAATTTCTTTAGTTAAGAGTGCGTTAGCAACATTTTATAACAGGCCAAATAGCAATATCTTTGGCAAACGAAACAGACTTTTTTAGAAATTATATACTAATGAAATACGCAAAAAACATATTGGAAACCATCGGAAACACGCCTTTGGTTCAACTAAATAAAGTAACAAAAGAAGTCGATGCTTTGGTATTGGCAAAAGTGGAGACCTTCAATCCGGGGAATTCGGTAAAAGACCGTATGGCGGTAAAAATGATTGAAGATGCGGAAGCGGACGGACGTTTAAAACCAGGTGGAACCATTATCGAAGGAACTTCCGGAAATACAGGAATGGGATTGGCTTTGGCGGCTATTGTTAAAGGATACAAATTGATTTGTGTGATTTCCGACAAGCAGTCGAAAGAGAAAATGGACATCTTGCGTGCCGTTGGTGCTAAAGTAGTGGTATGTCCTACCGATGTGGAGCCAACCGATCCAAGATCGTATTATTCGGTATCCAAACGATTGGCCGAAGAAACACCGAATGCTTGGTATGTAAACCAATACGATAACCCGTCGAATGCTATTGCGCATTATGAGCAAACGGGACCAGAAATCTGGGAGCAAACCGAAGGGAAAATCACGCACTTTGTTGTAGGTGTGGGAACCGGAGGAACTATTTCGGGAGTGGCGAAGTATTTAAAAGAGAAAAACCCAAATGTTAAAATCTGGGGAATCGATACCTATGGCTCAGTATTTAAAAAATACCACGAAACCGGAATTTTCGATGAAAATGAAATTTATTCGTATATCACCGAAGGAATCGGAGAGGACATCCTACCTAAAAACGTCGACTTTTCATTAATCGACGGATTTACAAAAGTAACCGATAAAGATGCAGCTGTGTATACTCGTAGAATAGCATTGGAAGAGGGAATCTTTGTTGGAAACTCTGCCGGTGCTGCCATAAAAGGACTAATCCAGTTAAAAGAGCACTTTAAACCGGAAGATGTGGTAGTGGTGTTGTTTCACGATAGTGGTAGCCGTTATGTAGGTAAAATGTTTAACGACGACTGGATGCGTGAACGAGGCTTCCTGGAAGAAGAAATCACCAAAGCAGAAGATCTGATCAAAGAACATATCGACAAACCGTTGGTTGTGGTGCGTACCGAAGAATTAGTGTCGCATGCAATCGAAAGAATGCGCAAACACAAAATTTCACAAATCCCGGTAATCGATGTAACCGGGTTTGTAGGTTCTGTAGACGAAACGGATTTGTTCCAAAGTTATGTAGCCGATAAAAATGTAGCGGATAAACCAATCCGTGAAGTAATGGGTGCTGCTTTCCCAATTGTAAAACTGGGAACACCGATCGACGAAGTTTCGAAACTGATCAATAAAGATAATCAGGCTGTTTTAGTTGATTTAGGTAATGGAAAGCACCACATCATCACGAAACACGATATTATCAATTCGATAAAATAATTGCAACCAACCAGACAGGTTTTCTGAATCTGTCTGGTTTAAAAAAAGCGCCGTTTGTAATTTACAAACGGCGCTTTTTTAATTTCCGATCAGGACTCCGGAAACATTCCAGGAGCTGAAACTATTCCCTTCGGGGGCGCCTTGCGGAATACGTACTTGTATCGTGTGTTTACCGGCTTTCAGATCGCCCAGGTCAATCATAATCGGATTGGTTACCGTGCCCGGGCACCAGTTGGAACGACTGTAGTCGGACGAAGACAATCCGTTGTTGAAATTCCCCGATGCAGGATTAAACAAACGGTAGGAGCCACAATCGTGTCGCCAGGGTGTAAAAGCAAATACTTCTTGTTGATCCAGGAAAATCCGGTTCTTTTTTGGGACAAACTCGTCACCATTTTCCCAGCCACCATGCCCTGTGGTTATATAGCGAAGCTGCGCATTCGAAACATCGTTTGGTAAATCGAAGGTCACTTCAAGGCCTTTGTCGGTATTAAACATGGTCGCATAATCCTGTCCGGCCATTTCCATTACGTTAGTGGTGTTAAACAGTGGTAAAACAAAACGATTGCCGGCTGCGGGCTTGTCGCCTTTATGGATGGTAACGTCCAAACTAATCGTATGACCGCCTTTGTCGTAATTCCCGATAAAAGTTCCAACCCATACGGTTTTATGACTTAAAACAGGTTGTAATTCCGAAATATCCTGACGATAAGGGACAATCTCGTGCCACTTTTTGCCTTTTAAAGCGATATGATTGTATTGTTTGATACCAAAGGGCGTGAAGAAACGCATCAATTCCAAAAGCGGACTATAAGTAGTGGAGCGAATAACACCCTGATACTGTTTTCCGTTTCCGTTATCGTAAACCGGAAGGGATGTAACGCCGTTTTTCAAACCGTCTAAAAAAGAAAGCGGCAGATCCTCGGGAATGATAAAAACAGAACCGGTACGGTCGTAAGCATCACCATTGGATTGCTCTTGTAATTCGGCAAAAATCAGACTGCCGACAGGAATTTCCGGAAAGTTTACTTTTCTCAGAATAACGGTACCATTGGCATAACGCAGAATGCTGTCATTGGATTTTGACTGATCCGAAAAACGCAGGGTCTCGTCTTGAAAGACCGATATGGTGGTAAAGCGGCTTTTCCAAAGCAAATCACGATACGTCAGTAAATCGGTCGTCGGACCGTTAAAGGTATTAAATGCCATCCATTGAGGCGAGATTTTCTTTTGTTTTTCAATTTTGGTAGCGGTGATCACATAGTTGTTATTACGTACCATTTCCAAAACCAATCCCAGGTCAGCTCCCAATACGGTTGGCGCGCCTTTTACTTTTAAATCGGTAGTAAACCAAAGCTCAATCGTATTGGAATTGACAATGGTTTTGGCTTTACGGCATTTGTAGCCCAATATCGTTTTGGTGTCCGAACTAAGGTCAAACGTTTGTTGGGAAAGTGACGTACTGTCGATAGTTGCTGCGTTTTTGTCCTTGCTCAAAAAAGCCAGTTGCATAAAATTGCGTGTGTCCAGATCGATAAACGTTTGCTCATAGGGAAAATCCATTTTACCCGATTGAATCTTGGCACTGGTCAATAAAGTGGTTTGATTAGTCGCTGCAAAAACCAGAATCGGATCCTGATTTTCGAGTACTTTTCCATTCGAACTTCTTTGGTAGGTTATTTTATAACCGTTGGATGGAATTACATCCAATTGGGCATACAGTATTCCGAAATGTAATACTAATGCGATTGCGAATAATTTTTTCATTTTTTGTTGGTCGAGACACAAAGATAATTTTTTCTTAAATTAGAGATTTACTTTATACGCCATGCAGGAATTTTTTTTACATTATATCTGGCAATACCAGAAGATGAACGCATTGCCACTACAAACAATTCAGGGAGAAGCACTGCAAGTCCTCAATCCCGGACAATATCACAAAGATGACGGACCGGATTTTTTTAATGCCCGTTTGTGTGTCGGAAACCAACATTGGGCGGGTAATGTGGAAATTCATTTGAAATCGTCCGATTGGTACCATCACCGGCATGAGATCAATAAGAAATACGACAACGTGATTTTACATGTGGTATGGGAACATGATGTGGCTGTTTTCCGCCCCGAAGGATCCGAAATCCCGGTTTTGGTATTAAAAGAATATGTTTCGGATCATTTGGTAACGGGGTATTCCCGATTGATGAAAGCAAAAAACTGGATTTTTTGCGAAAAAGACCTGTTGTCGGTCGAACCGGTTTTCTGGATGAAATGGAAAGAACGCCTTTTCTTAGAACGTCTGGAACGAAAAGTAAAACCAATTCAGATACTTTTAAAAGAAAATAAAAACGATTGGGAAACGACGTTGTTTTGCTTTTTGACGAAAAGTTTTGGATTAAATAGCAATAGCGAGGCTTTTTATCAGCTTGCGAAAGCCATTCCGTTTACCGTTATACGAAAAGAACGATTTGTAAAAGGGAACCTGGAGGCGCTGTTGTTGGGAATGGGCGGGTTGTTGGACGAGGATAAAGAGGATCGGTATTTCTGCGAGCTGAAAAAAAAATGGAAGCATCTGAAGGAAAAGTACCGGTTGCATCGGAAAGTAAGCATCCCATTACAGTTTTATAAAGTGCGCCCGGATAATTTTCCAACCATCCGACTGGTGCAACTGGCCGGATTGTATCAAAAGCATTCGAGTTTGTTCGATACGATAATAGCGCAGGATAGCCTCACGGCGTTTTATAAGATTTTCAATATTGAAATCCCGGATTACTGGAGGACACATTACCGCTTTGATACGATAAGTTCCGGAAAAGAGAAAATCAAAACAATAAGCCGCTCGTTTCGACAGCTGCTTTTTATAAATGCGATATTGCCGTTACGCTTTTTGTATGCCCGGTATCTGGGGAATGATTTTTCGGAAGAATTGCTGGATATGACCCGGGAAATCCTGCCAGAGCGGAATAGTATCACCGATCGTTTTAAGCAATTGGGAGTAACGATCGAAAGCGCTTTCGATAGTCAGGCCATGTTACAGCTAAAAAAAGAATATTGTAATTGTAAAAGATGCCTGCATTGCGATATCGGAAAAAAGCTGTTGGGATAATCAATCGGAAAACCGTATTTTTGAATCAAATTGAAAACAGATGAATCTGATCACCAACATACGTCATTTTTTTGAAAAACACGGATTTGAAGTGTCGTCGCGACTTGCCGACCGTTTAGGGATGCGGGCAACCAGCGTTCGGTTGTTTTTTATTTACCTGTCGTTTTTTACCGTTGGGTTGTGGTTCGGGGTTTATCTTACACTCGCATTCTGGTTGCGTCTAAAAGACATGGTTTACACCAAACGGAGTTCCGTTTTTGACCTCTGATAACAAATGAAAAACAACAATAAATACGGACTACAATTTACGCGAGCACAGCGAAAAGGTATTTTTGTATTGTTGATGTTACTACTTATAATACAAGCCTTGATGTATTTTACCGGACAAATGCAGTATACTTCTAAGGCAAATCCGGAAGCCGAAAAATGGTTGTCACAGCAAATAACGATCGACAGTCTCAAACGGGAAAATCAGACGGCTAAAATACGAGTGCAGCCGTTTAATCCGAATTTTATTTCCGATTATAAAGGATATATTTTGGGGATGACAGTAGCCGAAATAGATCGGTTGCATGCTTTTCGCGCTCAAAATAAATATGTGAATTCGATTGCCGAATTCCGCTGGATTACTCAAATGGACGAAAAACGACTTGCCGCAATCGCGCCGTACTTCAAATTCCCGGAATGGGTAACTCAAAAAATACACAAAACACCATCGGTTGTATATTCAACAGCGAAACGGCAGGAGAAAAAAGAATTCCGGATCGATATTAACAAAGCAACCCGTGAGGAGTTGCGAAAAGTATACGGAATAGGGGAAGCTTTATCCGATCGGATTCTAAAAGAAAAAGAAAAATTCGGCGCGTTTGTCAGTACGGAACAATTCCGCTATATCTGGGGATTGTCAGACGAAGTAGTCGAACAACTGATACGGCATTTCCCGGTAATAGACCCGCCCGAAATAAAAAAGATTGATGTGAATAACGCCTCATTAAAAGAATTGGCACAGTTTCCGTATTTCCGCTATGGGATTGCCAAGCAGATTGTCACCTATCGGAGTATGATTGGCCTGATAAAATCCAAAGAAGACTTAACAAAAATTAAAGAATTCCCAGTTGAAAAAGTTGATATAATTGCCTTATATTTGGATTTTTAAACAAACAAACAGCAAAATGAATTTTGAATACAATGAAACGCAAGCGATGATCGCCCAGTCGATCAGAGACTTTGCCGAACAAAACATTCGTCCTAATATTATGGAATGGGACGAAGCGCAGATTTTTCCTGTCGACTTATTCAAAAAATTAGGAGAAATGGGATTCATGGGGGTTTTAGTACCGGAAGAACTGGGTGGATCCGGTTTGGGTTACCATGAATACATTACTATTGTAGAAGAAATATCAAAAGTAGATCCTTCAATTGGTTTATCGGTAGCGGCGCATAACTCGCTTTGTACAAACCATATCCTGACGTTCGGAAATGAAGAGCAGAAAAAAAGATGGATTCCAAAATTAGCAACAGCCGAGTGGATTGGAGCCTGGGGATTAACGGAGCACAATACGGGTTCGGATGCCGGAGGAATGAATACCACTGCAGTTAAGGATGGTGATGATTGGGTGATCAATGGAGCGAAAAACTTTATCACACATGCTAAATCGGGTAATGTTGCGGTAGTAATTGTTCGTACTGGTGAAAAGGGCGATTCCAGAGGAATGACTGCTTTTGTGATCGAACACGGAACACCGGGATTCTCAAGCGGAAGAAAAGAAAACAAACTGGGAATGCGTGCCAGCGAAACGGCAGAGTTGATTTTTGACAATTGTCGTATTCCGGATGCAAACCGTTTGGGAGAAGTAGGCGAAGGATTTATTCAGGCAATGAAAATCTTAGATGGTGGACGTATTTCTATCGGAGCTTTATCTTTAGGAATCGCGAAAGGTGCTTATGAAGCAGCTTTGAAATATTCGAAAGAACGCCATCAGTTTGGAAAAGCAATTAGCGAATTCCAGGGGATTTCCTTTAAACTGGCTGATATGGCAACCGAAATTGAAGCATCGGAATTATTGCTGCACAAAGCGGCGTTCCTTAAAAACAACCACAAACCGGTAACGACGTTGGGTGCTATGGCCAAAATGTATGCTTCGGAAGTTTGTGTTAAGGTGGCTAATGAGGCGGTTCAGATTCACGGTGGTTATGGGTATACCAAAGATTTCCCGGTTGAGAAATTCTACAGAGATTCAAAACTGTGTACCATCGGAGAAGGAACTACTGAAATTCAGAAATTGGTTATCTCCAGAAATATCTTAAAAGGATAAAAAATATACCAATACTTAAAAACCTGATCTATTGATCAGGTTTTTTTTGAGCTATAATGGGGGAAAAGCGGTGATGAATAAAATAAAGCTGTAAAATGTTGGTTTTGTGTTTTGGAAATCAAAATAAAGTTATACTTTTGCACCCATTAACGAGAGGAGGTGTTATATTATGTTGATTATACCAATTAAGGACGGAGAAAATATTGATAGAGCGTTAAAACGTTACAAAAGAAAATTCGACAAAACGGGAGTTGTTAGACAATTAAGAAGTCGTCAGGCATTCACGAAACCGTCAGTAACAAGAAGAGCTCAAATTCAAAAAGCAGCTTATATTCAGACACTAAGAGATTCTTTAGAGAATTAATAGTTTTTGAATTTTACTATAGCCGTTAGCGGCAAAGTTTTTTAACTTTGTTGCTAACGGTTTTTTTTATTTTTATGCGAACGACTTTACAGGCCTATCAGGATTACCTTCAGAAAGAAAAAAACTACTCGCGGCACACATTGACAGCCTATCTGAATGATGTGCGGTTTTTTGCGGCCTTTCTGGAAGAGCAGGGATTTGAGGTGGCGCTGGAAAAAGTGAACTACAGTCATGTTCGCTCCTGGATTGTAGTGCTGGTCGAATCGGGAATGGCGACACTCTCGGTCAACCGCAAAGTATCTTCTTTAAAATCGTTCTATCGATTTTTATTAAAAACAAAGCAAATAGAGGTGAATCCGCTTCAGAAGCACAAGGCGTTAAAAGTGGCGCGAAAAGTGCAGGTTCCGTTTTCGGAAAAAGAACTGAATCGGGTTTTTGAGGTGTTGGGAGAAGAGGGTGGATTTGAAGAAATCCGTAACCGGCTAATAGTAGAGCTTTTTTATACGTTGGGATTGCGACGTTCGGAATTGATAGGCTTAAAATGGGTGGATTATAATGCGTATTCGAAAACGTTAAAGGTTTTGGGGAAGCGCAATAAAGAGCGTTTGTTGCCTGTTTTGGATTGTACAGACGAATTAATAAAACGTTATCTTACGGAAAGAAAAAAGTTAATTTCAATAGTGGATAATGATTTGTTAATATTGAGCCAAAAAGGGAACAAAGTGAGTGAATCGTTTGTTTATCGATTAATAAATGATTACTTTAGTACTGTCTCTGAAAAGGTAAAGAAGAGTCCGCACGTTCTTAGGCATACCTTTGCGACGCATTTGCTGAACAATGGTGCCGATATAAATTCAGTTAAGGAATTGTTAGGACATGCTAGCTTGTCGTCGACCCAAATTTACACACACAGCAGTCTTGCTGAGTTAAAAAAAGTATACCGGGACGCGCATCCCAGAAGTCGTGGCAATTCTGAAAATTAACCCATTTAAAAGTTTTTATTATGAAAGTAAATGTTCAGGCTGTCAATTTTAATGTTGACAAAAAGCTAATTGGTTTTGTTCATGACAGATTAGGGAAATTGGAAAAGTACTATGACAAAGTTGTTTCTTCCGACGTGTTTTTAAAAGTTGAAAATACCAGTGATAAAGAGAATAAAATAGTGGAGGTGAAAATCAGTGTTCCTGGTGATGAGTTTGTGGTGAAAAAACAAAGCAAAAGTTTTGAAGAGGCAGTCGACCTGTCTGCGGATTCTTTAGAGCGTTTATTGTTAAAAAGAAAAGGTAGGATAAGAACGCATATTTAAGCAATAGGATTCTTTTTGAGGGCTTTACAAATTTGTTTTTAAAATAAATTTAAGAAGAAATAAAAAAAAGATGAAAAATGTTTTGATTAAAAAATAAATTCTATACATTTGCAGTCCGTTAGAAATAGCGGACTTTTTTATTACTGATGCCGGTGTAGCTCAGCTGGCTAGAGCAGCTGATTTGTAATCAGCAGGTCGTGGGTTCGAGTCCCTCCATCGGCTCAAAGTTTGGTAACTGTAATAAAATCGTAGGGGAGATACTCAAGCGGCCAACGAGGGCAGACTGTAAATCTGCTGACTAAGTCTTCGCAGGTTCGAATCCTGCTCTCCCCACCAGGTTCCGGAAACGGAATAAACACCAGCCGGTGTAGCTCAGGGGTAGAGTGCTTCCTTGGTAAGGAAGAGGTCACGGGTTCAAATCCCGTCATTGGCTCAAGGTTTAGAAGAATTTGAACACTAATTATATAACTAAGATTAAATTATTAAATCATGGCAAAGGAAACTTTTGATCGTTCCAAACCCCACTTGAATATTGGTACTATTGGACACGTAGATCACGGAAAAACAACTTTGACTGCTGCTATTACTAAAGTATTAGCTGATGCAGGTTTATCTGAGGCAAGAAGCTTCGATCAGATTGACAACGCTCCTGAAGAGAAAGAAAGAGGTATTACTATTAATACATCTCACGTAGAATATGCTACTGCTAACCGTCACTATGCACACGTTGACTGTCCAGGTCACGCGGATTACGTGAAGAACATGGTTACAGGTGCTGCTCAGATGGATGGTGCTATCTTGGTAGTTGCTGCTACTGATGGTCCAATGCCACAAACTCGTGAGCACATCCTTTTAGGTCGCCAGGTTGGTGTTCCAAGAATGGTTGTTTTCATGAACAAAGTTGACATGGTTGATGATGCTGAGTTGTTAGAGCTTGTTGAAATGGAAATCAGAGATCTATTATCTTTCTATCAGTATGATGGAGATAACGGACCAGTAGTTAAAGGATCTGCTTTAGGAGCTTTGAATGGAGAGCCTAAATGGGTTGCTACTGTAATGGAATTGATGGAAGCTGTTGATAACTGGATCGAATTACCACAACGTGATGTTGATAAACCATTCTTGATGCCGGTAGAGGACGTATTTACAATTACAGGTCGTGGAACTGTTGCTACAGGTCGTATCGAAACTGGAGTTGCTAATACTGGAGATGCTGTTGAAATCATCGGTATGGGTGCTGACAAATTAACTTCTACAATTACAGGAGTTGAGATGTTCCGTAAAATCCTTGATAGAGGTGAAGCTGGAGATAACGTAGGTTTATTATTAAGAGGTATTGACAAAGCTGATATCCGTCGTGGTATGGTTATCGTTAAGCCAGGATCTGTTAAGCCACACGCTAAATTCAAAGCAGAGGTTTATATCTTGAAAAAAGAAGAAGGTGGACGTCACACTCCATTCCACAATAACTACCGTCCACAGTTCTACGTACGTACAACTGACGTAACAGGTACTATCTCTTTACCAGCTGGTGTAGAAATGGTTATGCCTGGGGATAACTTGACTATCGAAGTACAATTATTAAGCCCAATCGCATTAAGCGTAGGTTTACGTTTCGCTATCCGTGAAGGTGGTAGAACAGTAGGTGCTGGTCAGGTAACTGAAATCTTAGACTAATTTCATTTTGAAATAAAAAGCCAGTGTCGTTGAACGACGACGCTGGTTTTAACAAACGGGTGTAGTTCAAGGGTAGAATAGCGGTCTCCAAAACCGTTGATGGGGGTTCGAATCCCTCCACCCGTGCAAAAACAGAATATGATGACAAAAGTTGTTAATTACATATCGGAAGCATTTGTGGAATTAAAATCAAATGTGACCTGGCCAGAGTGGTCTGAAGTACAACGTTTAACCATCATTGTTGCAATTTTCTCGATTTTATTCGCGTTGGCAACATGGGGTGTAGATGTTGTTTTCGCCAAAGTGCTGGGAGGATTCTTTAATTTATTAAAAAAGGCTTAATTTTTTTGATATGACTGATAATAATGTCAAAAAGTGGTATGTAGTTAGAGCGGTTAGCGGTCAGGAGAATAAAGTTAAAAACTATATCGAGACGGAGATTAATCGTCTTGGTATGAGTGATTATATTTCTCAGGTGCTTGTTCCTACAGAGAAAGTAGTACAGGTGCGTGATGGTAAAAAAATAAGCAAAGATCGTGTTTATTTCCCGGGATATGTGATGATAGAAGCAAATCTTACGGGAGAAATTCCGCATATAATTAAATCAATAACAGGAGTTATTGGGTTTTTAGGTGAAACAAAAGGGGGAGATGCTGTGCCATTACGACAGTCGGAAGTAAACCGTATGTTAGGTAAAGTAGATGAGCTTTCTGTGAAAACCGATACCGCTGCAATTCCGTACTCAGTAGGAGAAACGGTAAAAGTAATCGACGGACCTTTCAACGGATTCAATGGAACTGTAGAGAAAGTGAACGAAGAGAAGCGTAAACTTGAGGTGATGGTTAAGATTTTCGGAAGAAAAACGCCATTGGAATTAAGCTTTATGCAAGTAGAAAAAGTATAAATTTTTGTTACATACAAACCACATCATTCGCTTCCAATGAAGATGTGCTAAATTTTTTTAAAAAATGGCAAAAGAAATTAGTAAAGTAGTTAAACTACAAGTTAAGGGAGGTGCTGCGAATCCGTCGCCACCGGTTGGACCTGCTTTGGGGGCTGCTGGGGTTAACATCATGGAGTTCTGTAAGCAGTTTAATGCTAGAACACAAGATAAACCTGGCAAAGTATTACCAGTACAAATTACTGTGTATAAAGACAAATCTTTTGAATTTGTTGTTAAAACGCCACCTGCTGCAATTCAATTATTGGATGCTGCAAAGTTGAAGTCTGGTTCAGGTGAACCGAATCGTAAGAAAGTAGCTAGCGTTACTTGGGATCAAATTAGAGCTATTGCTGAAGACAAAATGCAAGATCTTAATGCTTTCGAAATTGAGAAAGCAATGAGTATGGTAGCAGGAACAGCTAGATCTATGGGGATAACTGTATCAGGAAACGCTCCTTTTTAATCGTAAAAAGAAAAAGACATGGCAAAATTAACAAAAAAGCAAAAAGAGGCTGCTTCAAAAATTGAGAAGAATAAATTGTACAGCTTGAAAGATGCATCTGCATTAATCAAGACTGTTGCTTCTGCAAAATTTGATGAGTCTGTTGATATCGCAGTTCGTTTGGGAGTAGATCCAAGAAAAGCGAATCAAATGGTTAGAGGTGTGGTTACTTTACCACACGGTACAGGAAAAGACGTTCGCGTTTTAGCATTAGTTACTCCGGATAAAGAAGCAGAAGCGAAAGCTGCTGGTGCTGATCACGTAGGATTAGACGACTATTTGCAAAAAATTAAAGACGGTTGGACAGATGTTGATGTAATCATCACGATGCCTGCTGTAATGGGTAAATTAGGACCATTAGGACGTATTTTAGGTCCAAGAGGTTTAATGCCAAACCCTAAAACCGGAACGGTTACTATGGACGTAGCGAAAGCTGTTCAAGAGGTGAAAGCTGGTAAAATTGACTTTAAAGTTGACAAAACTGGTATCGTTCACGCTGGAATCGGAAAAGTTTCTTTTGAGGCTGATAAAATTTCTGAGAACGCTCACGAAATTATTCAAACGTTAATCAAATTAAAACCAACTGCAGCAAAAGGTACTTACATTAAGAGTATCCATATCTCATCAACAATGAGCCCTGCTATCGCTTTAGATCCTAAAGCGGTATAATTGGTAGTTAAAAATTTTTAGTATGACTAGAGAAGAAAAATCAATCGCGATTGAAGATTTAACTGCACAGTTAGCTGGTGCTAATATTGTTTATTTAGCAGATATTTCTGGTTTAAACGCAGATACTACTTCAAACTTAAGAAGAGCTTGTTTTAAAGCAGGTATTAAATTGGAAGTTGTAAAGAACACATTGTTGGAAAAAGCAATGGAAGCTTCTGATAACAACTACGGTGAATTACCAACAGTTTTAAAAGGAAACACTTCTATTTTAATTGCAGACATCGCAAATGCACCTGCAAAAATTATCAAAGAATTCCGTAAAAAATCGGATAAGCCTTTATTAAAAGGAGCGTATATCAACGAGGAAATCTACATTGGAGATAACCTATTAGATTCATTAGCTTCTCTTAAATCGAAAGAAGAGGTTATCGGAGAAATCATCGGATTACTTCAGTCTCCAGCACAGAGAGTTATCTCTGCTCTTAAGAATCAATTCAAAGACGAAGAGGGAGCTGCGGAGTAATATTCCAAAACGAACGCGCATAATAAATTATAATAACAAATCATTTTAAAAGATAGAAAAAATGGCAGATTTGAAACAATTCGCAGAACAACTAGTTAACTTAACAGTTAAAGAAGTTAACGAATTAGCAACGATATTAAAAGACGAGTATGGAATTGAGCCGGCTGCAGCTGCTGTAGTTGTATCAGGTGGTGGTGATGTTGCTGCTGCTGAAGAGCAAACAGAATTCACTGTAGTATTGAAAGATGCTGGAGCTTCTAAATTAGCAGTAGTTAAAGCTGTTAAAGAATTAACAGGTTTAGGTCTTAAAGAAGCAAAAGATTTAGTAGACGGTGCTCCATCTAACGTTAAAGAAGGTGTTTCTAAAGATGAGGCTGAAGGTCTTAAAAAATCTTTAGAAGAAGCTGGAGCAGTAGTTGAGCTTAAATAAGCTAAGCTTACTTTAAAAAGCTAGGTTTAGGCCTTGAGAAGATCTCTCAAAGGCCTAAACCATTTTGCGTATAATAAATTATGGAATGCTTTTTCAGCTCATATTTTGAAATACGACCCACTTTTAATCCGTACGAAGAAAGAAAATGAACTATAACTTTCTATTCATTTTCAGAGATGTATCGATTATCAAAAGAAAGTACTATTCGACTGTGTTTTTGCACAAAAATTACTTTTTTAATCAAAATTTTGTCCATTGATGTTAACAAATCAGACTGAAAGATTAAATTTCGCCTCGACGAAAAACATCCCTGATTACCCGGATTTCCTCGATATTCAGGTAAAATCTTTTAAAGATTTCTTCCAGTTGGAAACCAAATCTGACGAAAGAGGCAACGAAGGTCTTTATAATACCTTCATGGAAAACTTCCCAATCACAGATACAAGAAATCAATTTGTATTGGAATTCCTTGATTACTTTGTTGATCCGCCACGTTATACTATTGAAGAATGTATTGACAGAGGTTTAACGTACAGTGTGCCGTTAAAAGCACGTTTAAAACTGTATTGTACCGATCCAGAACACGAAGATTTCGAAACAATTGTTCAGGATGTGTACTTAGGTACTATCCCTTATATGACACCTAGCGGTACATTCGTAATCAACGGAGCCGAGCGTGTTGTTGTTTCTCAGTTACACCGTTCACCTGGTGTGTTTTTCGGACAATCTTTCCATGCGAATGGAACAAAACTATACTCTGCCAGAGTAATTCCTTTTAAAGGATCTTGGATTGAATTTGCTACCGATATCAATAGTGTAATGTACGCTTATATCGATAGAAAGAAAAAATTACCGGTAACAACTCTTTTCCGTGCTATCGGATTTGAAAGAGATAAGGATATCTTGGAGATCTTCGACCTTGCTGAAGAAATCAAAGTTTCTAAAACCGGTCTTAAAAAATATATCGGTCGTCGTCTGGCTGCACGTGTATTGAATACATGGCATGAAGACTTCGTAGATGAGGATACGGGAGAAGTAGTATCGATTGAGCGTAACGAAATTATCTTGGATCGTGATACGATTCTTGATAAAGACAATGTAGAGGAAATTATCGATGCGAATGTAAAAGCCATCTTGTTACACAAAGAAGATAACAATCAGGCCGATTACGCGATTATCCACAATACGTTACAAAAAGACCCTACCAACTCTGAAAAAGAAGCCGTAGAGCACATCTACCGTCAGTTGCGTAACGCAGAACCACCTGATGAGGAAACCGCTCGTGGTATTATTGATAAATTATTCTTCTCGGATCAACGTTACAACTTAGGTGAAGTGGGTCGTTACAGAATGAATAAAAAATTAGGTTTGGATATCCCAATGGAAAAACAAGTGTTGACCAAAGAGGATATCATTACAATCGTAAAATATCTGATCGAATTGATCAACTCTAAAGCGGAGATTGATGATATCGACCACTTATCAAACCGTCGTGTACGTACTGTTGGTGAACAATTGTCGGCACAATTTGGTGTAGGTTTAGCTCGTATGGCCAGAACCATCCGCGAAAGAATGAACGTTAGAGATAACGAGGTGTTTACACCAATCGATTTGATTAATGCGAAAACATTATCATCGGTGATCAACTCTTTCTTCGGTACCAACCAGTTATCACAGTTTATGGATCAAACGAATCCATTGGCTGAGATCACGCACAAAAGAAGATTGTCTGCACTTGGACCTGGTGGTCTTTCGAGAGAGAGAGCCGGTTTCGAGGTACGTGACGTTCACTATACGCACTACGGACGTTTATGTCCGATTGAAACACCAGAGGGACCAAACATTGGTTTGATTTCATCTCTTGGGGTTTATGCGAAAGTAAACGGAATGGGATTCATCGAAACACCATACCGTAAAGTTGAAAACGGTAAAGTGAATCTGGTTGAAACACCAATCTACCTAAGCGCAGAAGAAGAAGAAGGTAAGATGATCGCACAGGCGAATATCGAAATGGATGAGAACGGAACGATCACTGCCGACAGAGTTATTGCTCGTGAAGAAGGTGACTTCCCGGTTGTGGAGCCAAACGTAGTACACTATACGGACGTAGCACCAAACCAGATTGCATCGATTTCGGCATCGTTGATTCCATTCCTGGAGCACGATGATGCGAACCGTGCGTTGATGGGATCGAACATGATGCGACAAGCAGTTCCTTTATTACGACCAGAAGCACCAATTGTAGGTACCGGATTAGAGCGTCAGGTGGCGTCTGATTCCCGAGTATTGATTAATGCGGAAGGAAGCGGAACTGTGGAGTACGTTGATGCGAATATCATCACTATCAAATACGACAGAACCGATGCGGAAAGAGCGGTTAGCTTCGATCCGGACGAGAAAACGTATCAGTTAATTAAATTTAGAAAAACCAACCAGAGTACGTCGATCAACCTGAAACCAATCGTAAGAAAAGGGGACAGAGTAGCAAAAGGACAAGTACTTTGTGAGGGATATGCAACGCAAAACGGAGAGCTTGCTTTAGGTCGTAACCTACAAGTAGCGTTCATGCCTTGGAAAGGGTATAACTTCGAGGATGCGATTGTAATTTCTGAAAAAGTAGTTCGCGACGATATCTTTACGTCGATCCACGTGGATGATTATTCATTAGAAGTACGTGATACGAAATTGGGTAACGAAGAGTTAACCAACGATATCCCGAACGTAAGTGAGGAGGCGACTAAAGATTTGGATGAAAACGGAATGATCAGAATTGGAGCCGAGGTTAAACCTGGTGACATTCTAATCGGTAAAATCACACCAAAAGGAGAATCCGATCCAACGCCGGAAGAGAAATTATTACGTGCGATCTTCGGAGACAAAGCGGGTGATGTGAAAGATGCTTCATTAAAAGCGTCACCATCATTACACGGTGTGGTATTAGACAAAAAATTATTCGCAAGAGCGGTAAAAGATAAACGCAAACGTTCGAAAGACAAAGACGATTTAGCATTATTGGAAACTCAATTTGAAGTGAAATTCGTTGAATTGAAAGACAGATTGGTTGAAAAATTATTCGACATCGTTAATGGAAAAACATCTCAGGGTGTTATGAACGATTTAGGTGAGGAAGTATTACCAAAAGGTAAAAAATTCTCACAAAAAATGTTGTATGCAGTTGAAGATTTCGCACACTTAACAAAAGGTCAGTGGACTACAGACGATGAAACCAATGCCATGGTGAACGACTTGATCCACAACTATAAAATTAAGTTAAACGACCTTCAGGGAGCTTTAAGAAGAGAGAAATTTACCATCACTGTTGGAGATGAATTACCATCCGGAATTTTAAAACTGGCTAAAGTTTACATCGCTAAGAAGCGTAAACTGAAAGTGGGTGATAAAATGGCGGGACGTCACGGTAACAAAGGTATTGTTGCGAAGATCGTACGTCAGGAGGATATGCCATTCCTGGAAGACGGAACACCGGTAGATATCGTATTGAATCCACTAGGGGTACCTTCCCGTATGAACATCGGTCAGATTTATGAGACCGTATTAGGATGGGCAGGTCAGAAACTAGGTAAGAAATTTGCAACGCCAATTTTCGACGGAGCTTCTTTGGAAGAGATCAATGCACTAACAGACGAAGCCGGAATTCCAAGATTCGGACATACATACCTGTATGACGGAGGAACCGGGGAGCGTTTCCACCAGCCGGCAACGGTAGGTATCATCTACATGTTGAAATTAGGACACATGGTTGATGATAAAATGCACGCACGTTCTATCGGTCCGTACTCATTGATTACGCAACAGCCTCTTGGAGGTAAAGCGCAATTCGGAGGTCAGCGTTTCGGAGAGATGGAGGTTTGGGCACTTGAAGCGTATGGTGCTTCCAGCACATTGAGAGAAATATTGACTGTTAAATCGGATGACGTTATTGGTAGAGCGAAAACTTACGAAGCTATCGTTAAAGGAGAAACTATGCCAGAACCAGGATTACCAGAATCATTCAATGTATTGATGCATGAATTGAAAGGTCTTGGATTAGACATCAGATTAGAAGAATAAATTTACACGGGAGTAGTCTTCGGATTACTCCCTTTTATAGCGTTTTAAATAAATCGATAGTATTCATATCATGACGAGATTAAAAGATAAAAATACCGTTAAAAGATTTAACAAAATTTCGATAGGTCTTGCTTCTCCGGAATCTATTTTGGCAGAATCAAGAGGTGAGGTTTTAAAACCGGAAACCATCAACTATCGTACCCATAAACCAGAGCGTGATGGTCTTTTCTGCGAGCGAATTTTCGGTCCGGTAAAAGACTTCGAATGTGCCTGCGGAAAATACAAAAGAATCCGTTATAAAGGAATCGTTTGTGACCGTTGTGGAGTTGAAGTTACTGAGAAAAAAGTACGTAGAGACAGAGTAGGACACATTAACCTGGTGGTGCCCATCGCACACATCTGGTATTTCCGTTCGCTTCCGAATAAAATCGGATATATCTTAGGATTGCCTTCTAAAAAACTGGATATGATTATTTACTACGAAAGATACGTAGTAATTCAGCCGGGTATTGCAAAAGGACCAGACGGAGATACATTAAAGACCCTGGATTTCTTAACAGAAGAGGAATACCTGAACATTCAGGATAGCCTTCCAATGGAGAACCAATATTTAGACGATACCGATCCGAACAAATTCATTGCTAAAATGGGTGCGGAATGTATCATGGACTTATTAGCACGTATTGATTTGGATTCGTTATCCTACGATCTACGTCACGCAGCTAATAACGAAACGTCTAAACAACGTAAAACGGAAGCCTTAAAACGACTACAGGTAGTAGAATCGTTCCGTGAAGCGAACAACAATCGTGAAAACCGTCCGGAATGGATGATTTTAAAAGTAATTCCGGTTATCCCGCCAGAATTACGTCCGTTGGTGCCGCTTGATGGTGGACGTTTCGCAACATCGGATTTGAACGACCTTTACAGACGAGTAATCATCCGTAACAACCGTTTAAAACGATTGATGGAAATCAAAGCACCGGAAGTAATCTTGAGAAACGAAAAACGTATGCTACAGGAATCGGTAGACTCGTTATTCGATAATACCAGAAAAGCTTCTGCTGTAAAAACAGAATCGAACAGACCATTGAAATCCCTATCGGATTCCTTAAAAGGAAAACAAGGGCGTTTCCGTCAGAACTTATTAGGAAAACGTGTGGATTATTCAGCGCGTTCGGTAATTGTTGTAGGACCGGAAATGAAATTATTCGAATGTGGTCTACCAAAAGATATGGCTGCCGAGCTGTACAAACCATTCGTTATTCGTAAATTAATCGAAAGAGGAATTGTTAAAACGGTAAAATCAGCGAAGAAAATTATCGACAAAAAAGAGCCGGTAGTATGGGATATCCTTGAAAATGTAATTAAAGGTCACCCGGTATTACTAAACCGTGCTCCTACGTTGCACCGTTTGGGTATTCAGGCGTTCCAGCCAAAACTAATCGAAGGTAAAGCGATCCAGTTACACCCGTTAGTGTGTACGGCGTTTAATGCCGATTTCGATGGTGACCAGATGGCGGTTCACTTACCGCTTGGACCGGAGGCGATTTTGGAAGCACAATTGTTAATGTTGGCTTCTCACAATATCCTTAACCCGGCGAATGGAGCTCCAATCACGGTACCTTCTCAAGACATGGTTTTGGGTCTGTACTACATGACCAAAGAACGTTTGTCTACGGAAACGCACAAAATCTTAGGAGAAGGATTAACGTTCTATTCTGCCGAAGAAGTAAACATCGCGTTAAACGAAGGAAAACTGGAGTTGAATGCCCGTGTTAAAATCCGCGCAAAAGATTTTAACGAAAACGGAGAATTAGTATATAAAATCATCCAGACAACTGCCGGAAGAGTATTATTTAACGAAGTAGTACCGGAAGCAGCTGGATATATCAATGAAGTATTAACCAAGAAAAGCCTTAGAGACATTATCGGTAAGATTTTAAGTGTTACCGATGTACCTACTACAGCTGCGTTCTTGGATAATATGAAAGATATGGGATACCGATTCGCTTTCAAAGGAGGATTGTCCTTCTCTTTGGGAGATATCAAAATCCCGGATCAAAAACAAGATTTGATCGCCGATGCAAACAGTCAGGTTGAAGGAATTTCCATGAACTATAACATGGGTCTTATCACCAACAACGAGCGTTACAATCAGGTAATTGACGTGTGGACTTCAACGAATGCATTATTAACGGAGTTAGCGATGAAAAACATTCGAGAAGACCAACAAGGATTCAACTCGGTGTATATGATGCTTGACTCTGGGGCGAGGGGATCGAAAGAGCAGATCCGTCAGTTAACCGGTATGCGTGGATTGATGGCGAAGCCTAAAAAATCGACTGCTGGTGGTGGTGAGATTATCGAAAACCCGATCTTATCGAACTTTAAAGAAGGTCTTTCGATCTTAGAGTACTTTATCTCGACGCACGGTGCCCGTAAAGGTCTTGCGGATACGGCACTTAAAACGGCCGATGCGGGATACCTTACCAGAAGGTTACACGACGTATCTCAGGATGTAATCGTGAACTCTGTGGATTGTGGTACATTACGTGGTGTGGAAGTATCGGCATTGAAAAAGAATGAGGAGATCGTTGAAACATTAGGAGAAAGAATCTTAGGTCGTGTAGCGTTACAAGATGTAATCAACCCGCTAACAAGCGAAGTATTGGTTGCAGCTGGTGAAGAAATCACCGAAGCTATCGTAAAAGCGATCGATGCGTCTCCGGTTGAAAAAGTAGATGTTCGTTCACCGTTAACCTGTGAAGCCGGAAAAGGAATCTGTGCGAAATGTTACGGTCGTAACCTGGCTACCGGAAAAATGACTCAAAAAGGTGAGGCTGTCGGAGTAATCGCAGCACAATCGATTGGGGAACCGGGAACACAGTTAACACTACGTACATTCCACGTGGGAGGTACCGCAGGTAACATCTCTGAAGAATCAAGCATTATCACGAAATTCCGCGGAAGATTAGAGATCGAAGATTTAAAAACCGTTAAAGGGGAAGACAACGAAGGTAATACTACCGACATTGTAATTTCACGTTCAACGGAATTGAAATTGATCGACGAAACAACCGGAATCGTATTGAATACACACAATATCCCTTATGGATCAAGCATCTTTGTAAAAGACGGCGATGTTGTGGAAAAAGGAACAACCATCTGTAAATGGGATCCATATAACGGGGTAATTATTTCCGAGTTTACCGGTAAAGTAGCTTACGAAGATATCGAGCAAGGACAAACGTTCATGGTTGAAATCGATGAGCAAACCGGATTCCAGGAGAAAGTAATCTCTGAGGGAAGAAATAAAAAATTAATCCCTACTTTATTGATCTACGGAAAAGACGGTGAATTGATCCGTTCGTACAACTTACCGGTGGGGGCCCACCTTATGGTTGATGACGGTGAGAAAATTAAAGCCGGTAAAATTTTAGTAAAAATCCCACGTCGTTCGTCTAAAGCGGGTGATATCACGGGAGGTCTACCAAGAATTACCGAGTTATTAGAAGCACGTAACCCATCGAACCCGGCTGTAGTTTCTGAAATCGACGGAGTGGTTTCTTTTGGTAAAATCAAAAGAGGTAACCGTGAGATCGTGGTAGAGTCGAAGTTTGGTGAAATTAAAAAATACCTGGTAAAACTTTCCAACCAGATTCTGGTTCAGGAAAACGATTACGTAAGAGCGGGTATGCCATTGTCGGACGGAGCCATTACTCCGGATGATATCTTGAGAATCCAGGGACCATCGGCTGTACAACAGTACTTGGTAAATGAAATTCAGGAAGTATACCGTTTACAAGGGGTAAAAATTAACGACAAGCACTTTGAGGTTGTAATCCGTCAGATGATGCGTAAAGTACAGATTCAGGATCCGGGAGATACCCTGTTCTTAGAAGATCAGTTGGTTCACACCAGCGACTTTATCGTAGAAAACGACAAATTATACGGAATGAAAGTGGTGGAAGATGCAGGAGATTCTGATAACCTGAAAGCAGGACAAATCGTATCGCCAAGAGAATTGAGAGATGAAAACTCAATCCTGAAACGTAACGATAGAAACCTGGTAGTAGCAAGAGATGTAGTTCCGGCAACGGCAACTCCAATTCTTCAGGGTATTACAAGAGCATCGTTACAAACGAAGTCGTTTATCTCGGCAGCATCGTTCCAGGAAACAACAAAAGTATTAAACGAAGCCGCAGTAGCTGGAAAAGTGGACGGATTGGAAGGACTAAAAGAAAACGTTATCGTAGGACACAGAATCCCTGCCGGAACCGGTATGAGAGATTACGATAACATCATCGTAGGTTCTAAAGAAGAGTTCAACGAATTAATGGCTGCTAAAGAAGAATTTAATTACTAAGCCATGAGTGAGAACAAGCAACAAGGTCAAATTAACATTGAGTTGGACGAGCAAACGGCAGAAGGGATTTATTCCAACCTGGCGATCATCAACCACTCGAATACCGAATTTGTAATTGATTACATCAATATCATGCCGGGTGTGCCAAAAGCGAAAGTAAAATCGAGAATTATACTAACGCCACAACACGCCAAGCGTTTATTGGGAGCTTTAGCCGAAAATATCAATCGGTTTGAAGCCGCTCACGGTGAAATAAAAGAAGCAGAATTGCCTTCTATTCCATTAAATTTCGGACCAACAGGTCAGGCATAATACCGTAAAGCCTCTCAGTAATGAGAGGCTTTTTTTTTGAAACACCTGACAGGTTTTTAAAATCTGTCAGGTGTTTTTTATTGCAAAATGCCTTGTTTTTGAATGTGTATTTTTTTAAAAAATCAGGTGTTATCATTTTTTTATCAGAATGTAGTCACAAAAAGAGTGTTTTTTTAAAACAGAGGCAGTTTTTTATAAACTAATTGTGAGAAAATAAAAATATTAAATCTTATTTGTGATATACTTTGTGAAGTGTTAAAATTGTTATAAAATGTTTAAAAATTTAGTAATTTCACTTACTAAATCATTTTGTATGAATAAAAAATACTATTCATTAGGCAACGAATGCGATTCATTGTTTAATCAAAAAGGAAACCGTGGTTCCACACGGCTTAAGAACATTCGACAGCAGGCCTGTTTAATGTTCTTTTTGTTTTTAGCTGCGTTTGTGGGCCATGCACAGGTCACAACAAATGGGGGCTCGGGACTAAGTCCTACCTACCCGTCGTTAGCGTCGGCTATAACGGCATTAAATGGAGCAACTATCTCAAGTCCGGTGACAATTACATTAACCGGGAATGAAACTGCTCCAGCAGGAGGTTATGTGATTACGGCCGAAGGAACATCGACCAATTTGATAACCATCTCAGGAAGCACCAGCACGATTACGGCACCAACACCGCAAACGTCAGGAGCGTTAAATGATGCCATTTTTAAATTGGTAGGAGCCGACTGGGTTACGATTCAGGGCTTTACGATGACAGAAAATGCAGCGAATACCACAACAACAGCCGGTACGAATAACATGACCGAATGGGGAGTAGCCCTACTTTATGGGTCTTTGACAAACGGGGCACAAAACAATACTATTCAGAACAACACGATTAGTCTAAACCGGACCTATCAGAATACGTTTGGAATTTACAGTAACTCGACACACTCCGCTACAACTCCAACCACTTCGGCTTCGGCTACAGGTACGAACGGAGGGAATCACAATTTAAAAGCGTATACCAACGATATCAGCAATGTAAACATTGGAATCCTGGTGGTAGGACCTACAGCTGCTGCCGATCATAACATGGGCTTGGATATTGGAGGAACAACAACTGCAACTGGAAATAGCATCACGAATTTCGGAACAACCGGAACATTTTCAAGCTATGCCAACGTATCCGGTTCTGTGAATGGGGTTTTAGTACGTAACACCCGAAACTTTAACGTTTCTCATAACACCATTACCAGTTCTAACGGAGGTACGACAGCGGGAACATTGCGCGGGGTATATGTACCGGCATTCTCAAATGCACCAACAGGTACAACAGCGATTTTAAATTCGATCGATGCCAACACCATTTCACTTAGAACAGGCAGTGCCGCCGGAATCATATTCGGTATTTTAAACGAAGGTTCTACGGTAAATTCGAACACCACATTGAGTATGAGTTCCAATGAATTTATAAATTTTGGACATACCGTGGCCGGAACAGGAGCCATTACTTTGATTAGTAATACGGCAACTACTTTTGGTACCAATATCAATTCGAACAAGTTTACCAATCTGAATGTTAATACAACCGGAAACTTTACCTTTATAACAAATAGTGTGACGCATTCGGCCAATTCGGTAACGAATGTAAATAATAACACGATTGTAACGGCATTTAGCAAAACCGGTGCCGGTGGAACCGTTTATTTTTACGATTCATTCGGAGCGACTACAACTGGAACCGAATCCAATATTGGGAATAACTTCTCGAATGTAACCCTTACCGGAGCAACTACTTTATCCGGTTTCCGTTCAGCAGATGGAGGAACGGCAAGTTACCCGGCAAAAATTGTGACCGGAAATACCTTTAGTAATATCACCAATGGAAACGGAACCATAACCATCTTAAACGTTGGTTATAGTTTGGCTGGCGGATCGAATCCTGTATCCGGAAACGTGATTAGTAATATCACCGGAGCCAACTCAATTGTTGGGATTACTTCTGCTGCCGGAGATCAGAATTTCTTTAACAATACCATTTCAGGTTTAACAACAACCGGCGGTAATACGGTGAGTGCAATGTCCATCACCGGTGGAACACTTCAAAACGTCTATAAAAATAAAATTTACAATATCGAAGCCAACAATGCATCGGGAGTTGTAAATGGAATTTTAGTAAGTGGTAGTACAACCGTAAACCTGTATAATAATATCGTTGGTGATTTAAGAACACCAATTTCTAATGCCGCCAACCCGGTAGTAGGGATTAATATTACAGGTGGAACAACGGTAAATGCCAGTTACAATACCGTACGATTAAATGCAAGCAGTACCGGTGCATCCTTCGGATCGAGTGCGATTTCGGTATCGACAACACCAACGGTGTCATTGCGAAACAACATCTTCGTAAACCAGTCAACTCCTAATGGAACCGCATTGGCAGTGGCCTACAGAAGATCCGGAACATCGTTAACAACCTACGATGCTACATCCAATAACAACTTGTATTTTGGTCCGACATTATTTGCCGACGGAACCAATACCGACACAACTTTGGCTACTTTAAAAACCAGAATGGGAACGCGTGACAGTGCTTCGATATCGGAAAGCCCAACATGGACTTCAACAACAGGAGCAAATGCCAACTTCCTGCATATTGATACAACGGTAGCGACTCAAATTGAAAACGGAGGAGCACCAATTGCGGGAATCACAGACGATTTCGATGGAGATGTTCGTAGTACAACTACGCCGGATATTGGAGCCGATGAATTTGCAGGAGTTCCTATGGATCTTACAGCGCCAATTATTGCACATACCGTTTTAACAAATGCTTGTGCGGTTGGTAGCAGAAACATCGTAGCAACGATTACAGATGCAAGTGGTGCACCTACTTCAGGAGCCGGACTACCGGTTGCTTATTGGAGAGTTAATGCCGGAGCTTATACGGCAGCAACAGGGACCAGCTTAGGAGCGGGACAATATCAATTTTCTATTGGAGGAACAGCAGTATTAGGGGATACGGTAAGTTATTATATCGTAGCTCAGGATAATGCCAGTACGCCAAATATAACAGCATTACCGGCAGCGGGAGCGGCTACATTTACAGCCAATCCACCAGCAGTAGGAACACCGCCAACAACACCGTTCTCCTATGCGTTGACAGCACCTTTAAACGGTGTGTATACGGTAGGAGTAGGAGGTGCTTATACTACACTTACAGCAGCAGTTGCCGATTATAATGCACGATGTTTATCCGGTCCGGTTACCTTCTCGTTAACCGATGCAACCTATCCCGGAGAAACGTTCCCGATCACGATTAATACGAATGCCGATGCCAGCGCTATCAACAGGCTGACAATTGTACCGGCTACGGGAGTGACACCAACGATCACAGGATCGAACGCTACAGCGATCATTAAACTTTTCGGTGCGGATTATGTGACTTTCGACGGAAGTAACAACGGAACGACAACACGTGATTTAACGATTGCCAACACCAACGCTGGAGGTGTAATCGTATGGGTAGCGTCGGTAGATGCAACCAATGGAGCCACGAATACGGTTTTCCGAAATGTAAAATTCATAGGAAATACACCAACAACTACAGTAGCCGGCTTGGTTGTGAGTGGATCCGCTTTAGGAGCTGCAGCTGAAGCACCAAATACAGGATTTACAGCAAACAACAATACGTTCAATAAAATGCAAAACGCGATTTTTGCGATTGGAAATGCTACAACTCCGGATCAGGGATTTGTAATTACCAACAACGTAATAGGAGCGACAACTGCAGTTGATAAACTTGGATTCCGAGGTCTTGCCGTACAAAATGCACAGGGATTTGTGATTTCAGGCAACGATATCAAAGGGGTTACGACATCAACAACAAGTACTTCCTCGGGTATTTTAGTAGGAGGAGTTGCGATGAACGGAAATGTATTTAACAATAAAATCACCGATGTTAAGAACACCAATACAACCGGATATGGAAGTAATGGTATTTATTTGAACTCCAACAGTGCGGTAGCGAATCTAAATGTGTATAACAACTTCGTTAGCGATGTGGCCAGTTACGGTTATTCAGCCGGTGGTGCGGTAGCCGATAATGGTTATGGAATTGTTGTAGGTCAGGGTGCGGGATATAATATTTATCACAACACGGTAGCAATCAACACCAATCAGACCGTAGGCGGTAGACCGGCGGCGATTAATGTATTAAGTTCTGTAACCTTGGCAGGTGCGATCAATCTGAGAAATAACATTCTTGCCAATTCGCAAACACAAACGGGAGCGCGTTATGCGATCTACTCGGAGGCCGCAAATACTGTTTTTGCAGCAATCGATTATAACAACTATTCGTCAACAGGGGCTAACTTAGCGTATATCGGATCAGACAGAGCCGATTTAGCAGCTCTTGTAACTGGTTTTGGCGGAAACGTCAATTCGAAAAACGTAGTGCCGGTATTTACGTCGGCAACCGATTTACATTTGGTACCGGCATCGAATATTTACCTGGATAACACCGGAACGCCAATTGTAGCCGTAACAACCGATATTGATGGCGATACACGTAGCACAACGGCACCGGATATGGGAGCAGATGAGTTTACATCTCCGGTTTGTACGACAGCGGTTGGAGGAACGGCAACGGCAACGGTAACAACAATCTGTACTTCTGGAGCGTCTACAATTCAGGCAACCGGATATTCTACAGGAGAAACGACTTCCTATCAGTGGCAATCGTCTTCCGACTCCGCTTTTACAGCACCGGTAAACGAAGGAACGGCTACGGCAACCTACGCTGACCTGACAACCGGTACCCTTACGCAAACAACCTATTACCGTTTGGTAGTAACCTGTGCAGCATTAGGATTACCAAGTTTTTCCAACGTAGTAACCGTAACGGTAAATGTAACAGCACAGCCAACAGCTACGGCACAATCGTTCTGTAGTGGTGCGACTGTAGCCAACCTTGTTGCTACCGGAACCGGAATTCAGTGGTACGATCAACCGACAGGAGGAACGGCTTTAGCTACGACTGCTGTTTTGGTATCAGGGCCTTATTTTGTAACGCAAACTATCGCAGGATGTGAAAGTGCTCGATTCCAGGTTGATGTTATTGTAAACGTAACAGCACAACCAACAGCTACGGCACAATCGTTCTGTAGTGGTGCAACAGTAGCCAACCTTGTTGCTACCGGAACCGGAATTCAGTGGTACAGCCAACCAACAGGAGGAACGGCTTTAGCGACTACGGCTGTTTTAGTATCAGGACCTTACTTTGTAACGCAAACCATCGGTGGATGTGAAAGTGCCCGATTACAGGTAGATGTTATTGTGAATGTAACGGCACAACCAACAGCGACAGCACAATCGTTCTGTAATAGCGCGACAGTGGCCAATCTAACCGCTACCGGAACAGGGATTCAGTGGTATGATCAATCATCTGGCGGTACGGCTTTAGCGACAACGGCTGCTTTGGCTACGGGTACGTATTATGTAACACAAACCATTTCCGGATGTGAAAGTACACGATTAGCAGTAGCGGTGACGATAAATACGGTTGGTGCTCCAACAGGAGCTGCAACGCAAACCTTTACTGTGAATACGGCAGCAGAAGCGACTATTGCCAGTATTGTTGTAACGGGAACCAATGTGATCTGGTATCCGACTTCGGTAGATGCTATGGCGGGAACCAATCCTCTTGCAGCGGGAACCCAATTGGTGAGCGGAACCACTTATTATGCGATGCAAACTGTAGGAACTTGTACTAGTTCTGCTCCATTGGCAGTAACGGTAACGGTAACCTTAGGTACGTCATCATTCGATAAAACGATGTTGAAATACTATCCTAACCCAGTTTCGGATATCATTACAATTAGCTACTCAGAGCCAATCAGTAGTGTAACAATCTACAATATGTTAGGACAAAAAGTAATCGTTAAAAACAGTGCGGATACCACAACAACGATCGACATGAGTGACCTGGCAGCAGGTGCTTATATTGCCCATGTACAATCGGGCGATGCGATGCAGGAGATCCGTATCATTAAGAAATAACAGATAAATTAACGCATTCGATATGGAATCGCCCGGGGTCTACACCTCGGGCGATTTTTTTTGAAGTTATTTATAAAATATATTGTGAAATTAAAGGTGGAAGCGGTCTGATTGTAACTTTAAATAATCATACTGTTAAGAAAATGTGAGGTTTTTATTTATTTCAGATTTTAAATTGTTAAAAAACATTTCAAACCTTTTCAGTGTTATTATTTTGTTAAATTAGCGGCCTGTAAAACTAATGACACTATTATGAAAAACTCTACTTATTTAAGTAAATTTCGATGGCGAAATGCGTTGAAATTGCACTTAAAAATGAGTTGTTTACTACTGATGGCATTGCTGGCGGGACACCAGGCAAGCGCACAAGGTACACAAACAACCGTTTTGATTAATCCCAATGCCGAAGGCGGCTTTGAGAATGGTAGTACATTTGCCGCAAATGGCTGGACTACTGTAAATGCAGCCCTAAATACCTGGAATGTAGGAACTGTTCCGGGATGGTTTACGGGTACTGGAGGCGCTTATGTTTCCAACGATTCCGGGACAACCTGGGCCTATGGTAATACAACAGCTAACCGTTCGCATTTCTATAGAGATGTTGCGTTTCCGATTGGCGTGACCAGCGTTACACTTAAGTTTGACTGGAGAGGTAATGGTAACGATACCGACTACGACAACCTAATGGTTTATGTTGTAGATACTAATGTTACCCCATCTACGGCTGGTCCAACAGGAACCAATACCACCACTACAGGATGGACGGGTTATACAAATGGAACAAGCGGATACTACTTGCTACAACGTTCCGGAACCTCAAATCCAACAACTACAACAGCAGTAACGTATTCGTTCACTACAGCGCAAATGAGCTATGTAGCGGGGAAAACAAAACGTTTGGTGTTTGTATGGAAAAATGACGGGTCGACGGGATCTAATCCACCGGCAGCAGTTGATAATATTTCATTAGTAACTGTAGCGCCAACCTGTATGAAAGCAGCTGATGTAGCGGCTACAGCTATTACAACCAGTACTGCTACATTAAACTGGACGGCTTCTTTATCAAATCCGGCAAGCGGATACGAATATGAGATCAGAACCAGTGGTGCAGCAGGAAGTGGAGCTACTGGATTATCTACCAGTGGTACTACTGCAGCGGGCGTTACTACTGCATCCTTAACCGGATTGGCAAACAGTACCGTTTTCACGGTTTATGTACGAGCAAATTGTGGATCAGGCGATTTTAGCGATTGGACTGCGGCGTATACCTTTACAACGCTTTGTGATACTGCAACGATTCCGTATATCGTTCCGATTGAAGCGGTAACAGTACCGGCACTTCCGGTTTGTACAGTGGCACAAAACGTAAACAACGATACCAAAACATGGGTAAGTTATGCCAGCTCTACCGGACTTACCGGAAAAGTAATGGGATATCCATACCATGGAAGTAATGCAGCAAACGATTGGTTTTTTACAAACGGATTAAACCTTACGCAAGGTGTTGTTTACCGTTTGAAATTCAAATATAAAGATACCGGCTATGCTGAAAAACTAAAAGTGGGTATCGGAAACTCAGCTGTAAACACAGCGATGACAACAACATTGTTTGATGTAACAACCGGAGCAGCTACAACTGTAGTGGCAAAAGAAATTGATTTTTCAGTACCAACTACCGGAGTGTATAACATCGGATTCCAATGTTATTCGGCGGCAAACATGAACGTATTATACCTGGGAGAAATTTCGGTAGAATTAGGACCTACATGTGTACCACCAAGTACCTTAACAGCATCAAATATTTTAGCAACTACAGCTACAATTGGATGGTCTGAGCCAGCGGCATTACCATCGGCTGGATATGAATATGAAGTGAGAACCAGTGGCGCAGCAGGAAGCGGTGCTACAGGATTAGCAACTAGCGGATCGACAGCAGCAGGAGTATTAACTGCAAATGTTACAGGATTAACAGCGGTAACAACCTATACTGTATATGTTCGTGCAAACTGTGGATCAGGAAACTTTAGTGCTTGGTCGGTGGCTTATACTTTCGCAACAGGATGTGAAACTTCTGCAATTCCGTATACGATGCCAATTGAGGCGGTAACCGTTCCGGCTATCCCGGCATGTACTACCGTACAAAATGTAAACAATGATACCAAAACTTGGGTAAGTACTGCCAGTGCGGCTGGAATTACCGGAAAAGTAATGAGCTATCCATACCATGGTTCTAATGCGGCAAACGATTGGTTATTTACCAATGGATTAAGCCTTACACAAGGAACCAGCTACCGTTTGAAATTCAAATATAAAGACAGTTCTTATGCTGAAAAATTAAAAGTAGGTATTGGAAACGGAGCTGTAAACACAGCAATGACAACGACTTTATTTGATGTAACAACAGGAACTTCAAGTACAGTAGTAGCAAAAGAAATCGACTTTACAGTACCAACTACCGGAGTATATAACATCGGATTCCAATGTTATTCGGCAGCGAATATGAGTACGTTGTATTTAGGAGAAGTTTCAGTAGAAGTAACACCTACTTGTTTTGTTCCTACAGCATTAACAGTTACAGGAACTACATTGGTTGCGACAACAATTGGATGGACAGCACCAACTCCAGCTCCGGCAGCAGGATACGAATATGAAGTGAGAACTAGTGGTGCAGCAGGAAGCGGAGCTACAGGTTTAGCAACTAGCGGATCGACAGCAGCAGGAGTAGTAACAGCTAACGTAACAGGATTAACAGCATTGACAAACTATTCCGTATATGTACGCTCAAACTGTGGATCCGGAAGCTTTAGTGCTTGGACAGCGGCGGCAACTTTCCGTACCGGACATTGTGTGCCTTCGTCTACTTCATCATCGACATATATCAACAGTTTTACCACTACAGGTGGATCGACAAATATTTCGAACACTGCTTCGGGATATACTACAGGAGGATACCAGGATAACTATGCAACAGCAACTGTTACACAGTACCCTACAGGAACAATCAACTTTGCTACGACTATTGCCGGAGGTACAGTTGGAACAGCTATTTGGGTTGACTGGAACAACGATTTAGTATTTGATAATGCTACAGAAAGAGTATATGTAACCACTGCTTACGGAAGTGATCAGACAGGAAGTTTTGTTGTACCGGCTGGAACCGCATTAGGGGATTACAGAATGCGTGTACGTATTGACTATAACAGTATTACACCAGATGCTTGTTCAAACGCAAACACAAGAACAGAAGCAGAAGATTATAAATTAACAGTAGTGGCTATGCCAGCATGTATGCCTCCAACAGCAGTTGCGGCTACGGCGAACACGGCTTTCACAGCAACTGTAACATGGACAGCTTCTGTATCGACACCGGCAAACGGATACGAAATTTATTATTCGGAAAACAATACAGCACCGGCAGAAGGAGCAACACCTAATGCAACAGCAGCTGCAGGAGCGGTAACGGCACCATTGTCAGGATTATCGGCTTCAACAACTTACTATGTTTGGGTACGCTCAAACTGCGGAACTGGAAACACCAGTGTATGGACAACTGCACCAGTAACCTTTACAACACCTTGTAATCCACCAGTGATTTCGGCTACAACGCCAGCAAGTATTTGTGGACAAGGAACGGCTACTTTAGGAGCAACTGCCAACGAAGGAACGATCAACTGGTATGCGGCACAAACAGGAGGAGCAGCTCTTGGAACAGGTGCATCGTTTACAACGCCAGTAATCACAGCAACTACATCTTACTGGGTTGAAGCCAGCAGATTGAATGGTATTGTAGCTGTAGGACCGGTTTCACCAACTGCACAAGGAGGAACAATCGGAGCACAAACAACAGCTTGGGAAAATAACTTTACCGTTTTAAAAAATACCAAATTAGCATCGGTTGATATCTTCCCGATTACAGCCGGACAAACCGGAGCAATCGTGGTTCGTAGTGCATCAGGAACTGTAATTGCTACCTATCCATATACTACAAACGTAAGTGGAGGAGCAACTGCACAAACCATTACATTAAACCATGCTTTAGAACCTGGAGATTACCAGTTGTATCCAACATTACCTACAGCGGGAGTAAACCGTAACACTACAGGAGCGGTATATCCATATACTTCTTCGGTAGCGCGAATCAATGGAAACGGATACAATGCTGCTTACTTTATGGGAATGTATAACTGGAAATTCGAAGACGCTTGTGCTTCAGCAAGAACAGAAGTGGTAGCAACAGTAACTGCACCACCAGCATTAACATTAAGTACAGCTAGTACAGCAGTAGTTTGTAGCGGATCATCTAGTGCTGCGGTAACGATTACTGCAGGTGCATCAAGTTATGATACGTATACCTGGACACCAGCAACGGGTGTAACTGGAAATGCAACTAACGGATGGACATTTAATCCAACTGCAACGACAACCTATACGTTAAAAGCGGTTAACGCAACTAACGGATGTAACACTGAGGCTACAGTAGTCGTAAACATCAACCCGGCACCGGTAGTAAATGTTGCGGCAACACCGTCAACAATTTGTGAAGGAGCATCGGCAGCGCTTGTGGCTACAACTACAACATCAGCGCCAGGAACGATTACATTAGGTGCAGGAACTACGCTAACGAGTGAGACTTCTCAACCAACAGCATTCTGTAACCGTTGGGCACAGTACTGGAATCAAACGGTATATACGGCGGCTGAATTAACAGCGGCTGGATTAAAACCAGGTAACATTACATCGATCGCATACAAAATTACAACTTTAGGAAGCGGAACGAATGTGAGCAACTTTACCGTTAGAATCGGAACAACAACAAACACAGCGTTAACAGGATTTACAACAACCGGATTAAACTTAGTTTACGGACCGGCAACATATACGCATTCGGTAGGAGTAAACACGATCACGTTTACGACGCCATATGTTTGGGATGGAGTATCTAACATTATTGTAGATATCAGACAGGATGGAGCCGATTCAACAAATAATGCGATTACGTATTATACGGCTACAACCGACAATACTACGGTATCGGCTACATCTAGTACAGCGTCATCGACTACAGTATTGGCAACAAGTAACCCAACACCAAGTTTATCTAAAAACAGATTAAACGTAGTATTTGGAGGACAAGTAGCTTCAACAGGAGCTGGTGACTTAACGTGGACTTGGATGCCAGGTAACTTAACAGGAAACGCTGTAACAGTAACACCGGCTACAACGACTACTTATACTGTGAGAGGAACAAACCCAACAACGGGATGTTATACCGAATCGACGGTAACGGTAAACGTTAATCCAGCACCGGCAGCACCAACAGGAAATGCTACTCAGACTATCAATGTCAATACAGCAGATCAGGCAACTATCGCTGATCTTGTGGCAAACGGAACCGCTGTGGTATGGTATGCTACGGAAGCAGATGCTATCGCAAATGTTAGCCCATTGGCAACGACTGTACAATTGGTTAATGGTGCTACTTACTATGCGATGCAAACGGTAGGTGGATGTAGAAGCAACACACCACTAGCTGTAACGGTAACAGTAGGATTAGGAACAGGATCATTTAATATGCCAGGATTGAAATACTATCCAAACCCGGTAGTGGACGTGTTTACGGTAACGTATACAAACGACATTACTTCGGTTGAGGTATTCAACTTGGTAGGACAACGCGTAATCGCAATGCAGCCAAATGCTACAATAGCATTAGTAGATATGAGTGTATTGCCAACAGGAGCGTATATCCTTCAGATTAAAGCAAACGGACAATCACAGTCGGTAAAAGTGATTAAAAAATAATTAATTCCGTTTTTTATATAAGAAAGGGCTGTCGTTACGACAGCCCTTTTTTTATGGCGCCCGGTTAGTGAATGAGTGCCATTTGTGGTATTATAAAAACAAACAATAAGTTAATATAATGCATATAGTGTTTTTATTTTGTTATAATGTTCTTTTTTGTTTATTAAAATGATAAGTTTTTATGATACATGATCAATATTTGCTTACATTGGTGCTAATAAACTGTTAATATTTTATTTATGAAAAAAACTACTTTATTAAGCAAATTTGGATGGCATAAAAAACCGACACCGGGTTGGAGTGCCTTTTGTTTGTTTATGCTAACCCTTTGTTTGGGGCAGTTACAGGCTCAGACGGTTTTAATTAACCCTACGGGAGATGGCGGTTTCGAAACCGGAACCACACTTGCTGCCAACGGATGGACGGCTATAGATGATACGACCAACAAATGGGCTTTAGGAACAACTCCGGGATGGTTTACCGGAAATAGAGGTGCCTTTATTTCGAATGATGGAGGAACGACCTGGAATTATAACACAACTGCAACCAGCAGATCTTTTTTCTATAGAGATATTGCTTTCCCGGCCGGAACGACAGCGGTAAACCTTACGTTCGACTGGCGTGGAAACGGGAATGACGGGAATTATGATAACCTGATGGTATATGTTATCGATACCAATATCACCCCGTCTAATGTTGGGCCAACCGGAACCAATACGACCACTACAGGATGGACCGGATATACCAACGGAACTACAGGGTATTACCTGTTACAACGTGCCGGAACAGTCAATCCGACTACAACAACAGCGGTGGCTTATTCGTTTACTACGGCGCAGGTGAACTATGTGGCCGGAAAAACAAAACGAGTGGTATTTGTTTGGAAAAATGACTCATCCGACGGAACGAATCCACCGGCATCATTGGATAATATTTCATTGACAGCTACGGTGCCAACTTGTTTTGCACCAACAGCGATTGTAACCAGTGCAATCACTAAAAACAGTGCTACTATTGCATGGACAGCACCGACAACAGCACCGGCAAGCGGATACGAATATGAAGTAAGAAGCAGTGGTGCCGCTGGAAGTGGTGCTACCGGATTGGGAGCATCGGGAACTTCTCCGGCAGGAGTGGTAACACAAAACGTTACCGGATTGGCACCATCAACGACTTATACGGTTTATGTGCGATCCAGCTGTGGAGGTGGTGACTTTAGTGCATGGGCAGCTTCTTCGGCTTTCACAACCAAATGTGATTACTTTGATATTACAGCAACGACACCGGGATCTGTATGTGGAACCGGATCGGCTACACTTACGGCTACGGCAAGTGGTGGAACAATCAATTGGTTTGCAGCGCAAACGGGTGGTACGGCAATTGGAACAGGTGGAACATTTAACACACCGGTAATTTCAGCAACAACATCTTATTGGGTTGAAACAAGTGTTCCGGGGACTACAAGTGTAGGGCCGGTTTCACCAACAGCACAAGGCGGTACCATTGGAACGCAAACAATCGAGTGGGATGTGAGTTTTACCGTTTTACAAAACACCAAACTGATTTCAGTAGATGTATTCCCGGTAACATCGGGACAAAACGGAGCAATTATTGTTCGTAGCTCATCGGGAACTGTAATTGCAACTTATCCGTATGTGACTAACGTAGCAGGTGGAGCAACTGCGCAAACCATTACATTAAATCATACTTTAACACCAGGAAGTTATCAGTTATATCCAACATTGCCATCAGGTGGTGTAAGTCGTAACGTATCGGGAGCAACGTATCCGTACACTTCTGCGGCAGCAAACATTACGGGAAATGGATACGACCCAGCGTATTTCATGGGCTTCTATAACTGGAAATTCGATTTATCATGTTCTTCACCAAGAACGGAAGTGGTAGCCACTACTACTACGGCACCGGCAATCACGTTAAGTGCAAATAGTACAGCGGCAGTTTGTAGCGGATCATCAAGCAGTGTTATTACGCTAGCTACAGGAGGATCAAACTACGATACCTATACCTGGTCACCTGCAACCGGAGTAACCGGAGATGCAACCAATGGATGGACATTTAACCCTGCGGCGACTACAACCTATACGGTAACAGCGTCACAATCGGCAGGAAGTTGTGCTACTACTGCAGCTGTAGTGGTAAACATCAACCCGAATCCGGTAGTGAATGTTGCAGCAACTCCGGCAACAATTTGTGAAGGATCATCATCGTCATTAGCAGCAACAACGCAAACAGTAGGACCTGGAACGGTAACTGTTGGAGCTGGAACAACCTTATCGGGCGATACGGCACAACCAACAGCTTTCTGTAACCGTTGGGCACAATACTGGAATCAAACGGTATTTACGGCGGCTGAGTTAACAGCGGCAGGATTGAAACCGGGTAATATTACGTCATTGGCTTACCGAATCACAACATTAGGAAGCGGAACAAACGTAACCAACTTCACAATCCGAATCGGAACAACAACGAACTCTGTATTAACAGGATTTACAACAACCGGATTAAACTTAGTGTATGGACCGGCAACGTATACCCATGCAGTAGGATTAAATACGATCACTTTTGCAACACCATATGTATGGGACGGAACATCCAACATCATTGTGGATATCAGACAAGATGGAGCGGATTTAACGTATAATGCGATCACTTATTATACAGCTACAGCTGATAATACTACGGTATCGGCTACTACAAGTGTATTATCATCGGCAACAGTATTGGCTACAACCAACCCGACACCAGCGTTATCTAAAAACAGATTAAACGTAGTATTCGGAGGTCAGACAAATACAACAGGACCTGGCGACTTAAACTGGACGTGGATGCCGGGTAACTTAACTGGAAGCACGGTAACGGTATCACCGGCTACAACAACTACTTATACGGTGAGAGGGACAAACCCGACTACGGGATGTTATACCGAATCGACTGTAACTGTAAATGTAACAGCGGCACCAGCAGCACCAACAGGAGCGGCAACACAAACGTTCAATGTAAATGCACCATCTGATGCTACTGTAGCAAACCTTGTGGCTACCGGAACTGCAATAGTATGGTATGCAACCGAAGCGGATGCTATCGCTAATGTTAACCCATTGGCATCGACTACGCAATTGGTAAACGGAGCTATATATTATGCAATGCATACCGTTGGAGGATGTAGAAGTTTAACGCCACTGGCTGTAACGGCTACGGTAACGTTAGGATCGGCATCGTTCAATTTACCGGGATTAAAATATTATCCAAACCCGGTAGTGGATGTGTTTACAGTAATGTATACAAATGACATTACTTCGGTTGAGGTATTTAATTTAGTGGGACAACGCGTAATCGCGGTACAACCAAATGCAACAACAGCTTCAGTAGACATGAGTGTGTTGCCAACAGGAGCTTATATCCTACAGGTTAAAGCAAACGGACAATCACAATCCATTAAAGTGATTAAAAAATAATAGTTTTTTGAATAGCATGCCTAAGAGCCTCTCAATTGAGAGGCTTTTTTTATGGCTATAGGCGCGAGTTAACAGAATGATAACCTTATGCATAGTATATGATAATGTGGTAATTAGTGTCTGGTTATTAGGGTTCTATATTTTTGTATGGCTCAAAATGAATGGGGCGGAATACAATAAAAAAGAACTTATTTGAATGAAATTATTACAATTCAACATATCAAAATTACATTGCAAACAAAGCTTTTTCGGAGCAGTACTACTAATGTTGTTCGCGATCAATACGACACAGGGACAGGCGATTTTTAGTAATCCGATAACCGGAACGAATCCGAATACTGCGAATCCGTATACGACCGGGCAAACGGTAAGTCCAAATATTACCGTTTCGGGTATCGGTCGCGGATCGGGGATAACCGGAACCGGAACCAATAACCGGTATAACGCTACGGGTTGGAATTCCGGAACCCTTTCGAATACCAAATATTTTGAATTTACACTAACACCATCGGCGGGTTACCTTATAAAATTTGCCAGTTTTGAATACACGGCACAGGCTTCGGGCTCCGGTCCGACATCTTTTGCGTTCCGATCGTCATTGGATGGCTACGGAACCAATATCGGAACGGCAACCGCAACCGGAACAACCATCAGTTTGACGGCTGCGGCCTACCAAAACGTTACGGCTCCCATTACTTTTCGAATTTACGCCTGGGGCGCTTCTGCGGCTGGAGGAACGTTTAGTATAAACGACTTTGCTTTTAACGGAATTATAACCACGGCTTGTACGCAACCCACGGTAACCAGTTTTCTGCCAACATCGGCGCCAATAAATGCCCTGATCAAAATCAACGGAAGTGGATTTATGAATGGATCCGGGACTTCGGCGGTGTTGTTTAATGGCGTACCGGCAACGTCTTTTACGGTTATTTCGAATACGCTTATTGAAGCCGTAGTGCCGGTGGGAAGTACCACAGGAACGGTCAGTATTACGACCAATAGCTGTACCGGGACTTCACCGGTTTTTACCGTACTTCGGTCGACATGTACCACTTTGTACTCCGATATTTTTATTTCGGAATTATATGATGCCGACCGTGGTGATGGCGGAATTATCGAATTATATAACGGAACCGGAGCGACCGTCAATATGTCGCAATATTCATTCCTACGATACGGAACAGCAGGTGATCCTGCGCCTTCCTATACAGTAAACCTTACTGGAAATTTGGCTTCCGGAAGCTTGTATCTGATCCGAATCGGAAACGATCCAGCGATTTGTACGTTTACACAAAATATATCGTACACAACCGGATTTAATGCCGATGACGGTTTTGAACTGGTTAAAAACGGAACCGTAATCGATGCGGTAAATGCACCGGATAACACCGGGTTTACCATGATCCGCCGAAACGACGTAGTGGCGCCAAACAATGTTTATGTGCCGAGTGAATGGAATTCGTCATCAACGGAAAGTTGCGACGATATCGGGATTCATAATTATTCGGTATCCAATACCACTTCGATAACAACACAGCCTGTACAACGTACAATATGTGAAGGGCAATCGGCAACTTTTTCAGTAGCTATGAGTAATACAACAGGTGTTACCTATCAATGGAAAATGCTGAATAGTGCCGGAAACTGGGTAAATGTGACCAATACCGCGCCTTATTCCGGAGCGACAACAGCGGTGTTAACGATCAGTAATGTTCCGATGGGATTGAACGGTAACCAGTATTACTGTTTTGTAACCACACCAAGCTGTCAGGAACATTCGTATGCAGCAACCTTAAAAGTGGTATCCAAACCGACGACTATGGGAATTTATTACAATTAAAAAAAGAAACTCATCAAAAACACAATAATGAAAAAGAACTATTTTAAAACATTAATTTTCACGATAGTGATGTTGGCTACCTTAGGAACGTATGCGCAACAAACGATCTGTGTGGGCGCTATAAAGAATTATAGTGTTAATACTCCGGGTACGGGTCCTGCGGGATCAACCTATGCGTGGACGGTAACACCTGCTGCATTTGCGGGAACCATCACCGGAACACCCAGCGTAAATGCGAACGCGATCACGATTAACTGGGGAACAACTCCTGCGGGCGTGTATACACTTCAGGTTATCGAAACCAATGCTTCCGGATGTCCCGGAGCACCGGTAAACCTTACCATCACAATAGAAGCGGCACCAGCCAATCCGGTTGTAACACTGGATCAACCAACCTGTACGGTAGCCACTGGTACCATTACGGTAACGCCTCCGGCTACAGGAACCGGATATATGTATAGTATTGACGGCGTAAATTATCAGGTGTCAAATATTTTTAATAGCGTAACGACAGGATCATATAACGTAACCATCAAAAGTGCAGGAGGTTGTATTTCGGGTAGTACACCAGCTGTGATCAATGCACAACCGGCAGCGCCATCGGCACCGGTAGCTTCGGTAACACAACAGCCAAGCTGTGCGGTAGCTACGGGAACGATAACCGTAACCGGACCAACCGGAACGGGCTATGAGTATAGTGTTGACGGAACGAACTATCAGACAGGAATGCAATTCACCGGACTTACGGCGGGAGCAACGTATAACGTTACGGTAAAAGTACCAGGTGGTTGTATTTCTACAGCAACGACATTAACAATCGATGCGCAACCGGTAGCGCCGGTAACACCGACTGTAGTGGTAACGCAACCGACCTGTTCGCAACCGATGGCTACAATTGAAGTAAGCGCACCACTTGGAACCGGATTAACGTATAGTATCGATGGTGTTAACTACCAGACCAGTCCGATTTTTAATAACGTAGGGCAAGGAACCTATCCGGTAACGGTACAGAATGCAGGAGGCTGTTTTTCGTCAATACAAAACGAAACCGTAAATCCGCAACCGGCGGCACCAACCACATCAGCAATCATTTTCAATTAGTAAACCGATATCGATCGGCAGATTGGAGAAAAACGGAATAATGAATAAAAAAAGAAGTCATACAATAACACGCGCTGTGAATCCGAAACTAAGAAAGCTTGTTCTGAATACCTGTAGTAGTGTCCTCTTTGGTATGGGGATTACGGGATATGCCCAACAGGTCATCTGCCAGGGGACGAGTTCTTCGATCTATAAAGTTGACGCTTCCGAAAACAACGGATTGGGAACAACAGGTTCGGTGTATAGCTGGACGATCCCGAATCCGAACTTTTCCGGAGCAATAAGTTTTAACAATCCGGCGGGTACAAACGAAATTAAAGTCAACTGGGGGAGTTCTCCGGCGGGAACCTATACGATACAGGTTCAGGAAAAAGATGCCGCAACTGGGTGTCTGGGGCCGATGCAACAACTAACGGTGTTGTTAAAAAATGCACCGCAACCCCATTTAACAAATCAGGCAACCTGTGTAAATCCGGTAACCGGAAATCTGATTGCTCCGATCGTTTTAAATCCGGGTATTCCGGCTGCCGGACATACCTTTGTATGGACGTCAAGCAGTGGAACCCTGCCCAATACGACACCAACGCTTTCGGTAACACAACCCGGGAATTATACCGTAACGGTAACCGATACGGCTAGTGGTTGTCAGGGTATGGCTTCGGCAACGATTAGTGTTTCATCGGCGGCAGTCGTACAGGCAATTGTAAAAGAAGCATTCGATCTGGATCAGATTATTGTAGTTTCGGCACAAGGTTCCGGAGATTACGAATACCAGTTAAACGATGGACCGTTTCAGGATAGTCCAATTTTCCAGGTCAGCACGGCTGGGTATTATACCGTTCGGGTACGGGACAAAAAAGGATGTGGCGACAGTCCGTTGCGGGTATTGGTACTGAATTATCCGCGGTATTTTACGCCAAACGGCGATTCGTACCACGACTACTGGAATATAAAAGATTTACCGAATCCGGAGAAGGCAACGATTACCATTTTCGATCGTTACGGTAAGTTGATTAAACAACTTTCGCCCAGAGAAAAAGGGTGGGACGGAACCTATAATGGTTATCCGTTACCTTCGACCGATTATTGGTTCGTATTGCATTATTATGACGAAGGTGTGCAAAAAGAATTTAAGGCACACTTTAGTATGAAACGATAGTTTTTATTTTTGAGAGGAATAATTATGGTCCTGTTGAATTGCCTTTAATGGTCAATTTGACAGGATTTCCTTTTTTTATGCCGAAAAAAAATCAAAATGTAAATAAAACTGACGATTAAAGGTATAAAAAATGCGATAAAAAGAGTTTTAAGGTGTTAATTAATATATTGGTAACATACTCATTTTCAAATTATGTAACATCTTCCTATCTTTGAAGACTCAAAAAAACAAAAGTAAATTTATGAAACAAAAACTACATCAATTCTCATTGAAGTACGCCATGTTCCTCGTGGTATGCTTTATGGGGCTGAACTCGTGGGGGCAGGTGAGTATTACTGCTTTGCCCTACACCAAATCGGACAATTTTGACGCTTATAATCCAACAACTGCGACAACTGTGGCTAATACAATTCCGGCAGGTTGGTCTTTATCCAGTACTGCTACTCTTAGTTATAACGGAAGAGGTACTGGTACCGGAAATTCGGGAGGATTTTATGCCTATGGTGTGACAAGTCCATCTGTAAACTATAGTTTGGGAGCCTTGGCTTCGGGAACTAGTACGACACACACCTATACCTTGAGTTTTGTAAATAATTCTGGAACAACGATTACCTCATTAAAACTTTCCTGGGATTATCAGCAATGGCGTTACGGAGGTGCTAATACTTCCGGATGGGATCTTACAGGTACCGGATCATTAGCGACGAATACAACTTTAAACGGAAAAGATTTCTCAGGAGTAGCGACAGGAACAAATGGTAACGTTGCTACAACACCAGTAGCTGAATTTACCTTAACCGGATTAAATATTGCTCCTGGAGCATCCTTTGGTATGGCTTGGGTAACGACAAATCTTTCCGGTGCTGATAACGGAGTATCGATCGATAACTTTAATATGACCGCTACGGGTGCACCACCAGTAGCACCAGTAGTAACAGGAGCAACTTTTAACGGAACGGTAGGAACGGCTTTTAATCAGACGATTTCGGCTACAGGTAACCCAACAAGCTATGCCTTGGTAACAGGGACTTTACCGGCAGGTTTGTCTTTAAATACAACAACAGGCGCAATCACCGGAACACCAACAGCGGTTTCTTCTGCTTCGGTAACGGTAAAAGCAACAAATACAGTTGGAGATAGTGATCCGGCAACGATCAATTTTAATATTGCAAAAGGAAATCAAACGATAACATTCGCAAATATTAACAAACAATATGGCGATGCGGATTTTGCCTTAACGGGAACATCCAGTTCCGGATTGACGGTTTCGTATAGCAGTAGTAATCCGGCAGTAGCCACTATTTCCGGAACTACAGTAACGATTATCGGAGTAGGAACAACAAATATTACTGCTTCTCAGGCAGGTGATGCCAATTATAACGCCGCTACTGATGTAGTACGTACGTTAACGGTATCAAAAAGAAATGCAACAGTTGGCGGTGTAACGGCCAACAATAAAGTAGCCGACGGAACGAACGCGGCAACCTTATCCGGAACGCCAACACTAACAGGTGTATTGTCTGGAGATACGGCAAACGTAATCTTAGGAGGAACGCCGGTGGCAACATTTGCTTCATCAGCGATTGGAAACGGAATTAACGTAACTGTAACCGGATATACCATTACCGGATCGGCAGCAGCTAACTATAATTTAGTACAGCCAACAGGATTGACTGCTAATATTACAGCAATTGCTACACCGGTAGCAACAGCAGCAACGGCAATAAATGCAAACGATTTTACAGCACATTGGGATGCAGTTCCACAGGCTGATGCCTATCTTTTGGACGTGAGTGAATACGCTTCATTTTCAACTTCGGCAACTGCTAATATTTTAGAAAAATTCGAGTCGGGATTAAGTACCAGCGGTTACGGATTCGGAACTGTAACACTTACATCAGGAGTCTGGAGTGTAAATGCGGTTCTACGAGCGGCTGTGTCTAGTGCCTATGACGGATATGGAGCACAGTTACGAGCTAGTGATGGTAAATTGACATCGCCAAGCTTTTCAAAAGTAACATCGGTATCATTCTTTGCAAAAAGAGGATCAAGTGCCAGTACTTTAAAAGTAAGTAAAATCGTAGGAGGAGTTACTACTTTGTTGGAATCGTTCCCATTAGATAATACATTTGATGAATATACCGTAACGGTTAACGAAACGAGCGACGATGTGAAAATCTTCTTTGAAAACGGAAGCGGGGTTGGTTATATCGATGAGGTAACCATTAACTACACTTCTACAGCACCTTCGTTCGTAACCGGATATGAGGATAAAAATGTGGGTAATGTTACTTCTTATGTAGTAACCGGATTAAACCCAAATACAACATACCACTACAGAGTTCGCGCAAAAAACGCATCGACAACATCGGCCAATTCTAACGTAATTGACGTAACAACAGGTTTCGCAACCGTAACCTGGAATGGAACGGCATGGTCGAATGTTTCCGGACCAACAGCAACAATCGAAGCCGTTATTGCCGGAGCATATAACACGACGACTAACGGTGTGTTTACCGCTAAAAAACTAACGTTAAACTCGGGGTCTTTCCGTTTGGCATCTGGAACCAACATTACTGTTGTTAACGATGTAGTAAACAATATGACGGCAGCTGATTTCGTAATCGAAAACAATGCCAATCTAATCCAAACCAACGCGATCGCGAATACAGGCGCTGTAACGGTACACCGAAATTCGGCACCTATCGTAAGACTTGATCATACATTATGGTCAGCACCGGTTGAAGGGCAAAACCTTTTTGGTTTTTCACCAAATACTTTGACAAACCGTTTCTATACCTATCAGACTTCAACCAATACTTATGTAAATACAGGCTTAACGGCTACTTCTACATTTGTACCGGGTAAAGGATTCGCAGTGAGAGCTCCAAACAACTATCAGGCATCTCCAGCTGCGGCTTGGGAAGGGATTTTTGTTGGAAAACCAAATAACGGAAACGTTACGTTTGCTTTAGAAACAACTGGAACAGGATACAACTTGGTTGGAAATCCATATCCATCGGTTATCGACGGAACGACTTTCTTAGGCGGAAACGCAACAATCGACGGAACATTATATTTTTACGCACACACCTTAACGATGAACGCTCAGGGACAATTCCCGGCGGGAACCAACTATGCGACATGGACACCGGGATCGGGAGGAGTTGCAGCTACTTTGGGAACTTCTGGAGTTCCGGCTAATGTACCAAACGGTAAAATTCAGGTAGGTCAGGCATTCCTTGTAAAATCGTTACCAGCTGGTGGAAATGTGAGTTTTGTAAATACGATGCGTTCGACTGATAATAATGATCAATTCTTTAGAGCTGTGACAGGTAGTACTACAGCGGCACCGGAAGAAATCGAAAGACACCGTATCTGGTTAAATCTAACCAATGATTCCGGAACGGCTTTCAATCAAATCTTAGTGGCTTATGCACAAGGTGCTACAGAAGGAGTTGACAGAGGGTACGATGGATTGGCTTTTGGAAACACAGGAAGCAGCTTGTCTTCGAAAATTGAAGCAGCCGATTATACCATTCAGGGACGTGCGTTGCCATTTAACGATAACGACGTGGTTGTCTTAGGATTTAAAGCGGCTACAGCTGGAAATTACACCATCACATTGTCTTCGTTTGACGGATTGTTCTCCGGAAATCAGGATGTTTATATTAAAGATAATGCCAACAACGGTGCGTTACACAACCTGAAAAACGGTGCATACACGTTTGCATCGGCTGAAGGAACTTTTGATAACCGTTTTGAGATCGTATACAAAAGCACATTGGGAACTATCGATGCTACCTTAGATGCAAATGCAGTGGTAGTATACAAACAAAGTACAGCGTTACATATCGAAACAAAAAACACTTCGATTAAAGAGGTGGCGATTTTCGACATCAACGGACGTTTGGTATATCAGAAAGCAAAAGTGAACAACAATACCTTGGTGATCACAGATCTTTCCGTGGCACAGCAAGTGGTATTGGTTCAGGTAACAGCTGAAGATAACAAAACAACAACAGTTAAAGTAATTTATTAAATAAAATACAAATCGGGTATGATAAATATTTGTCATATCCGATTTAATCCCCACATATTATGAAGAAGATAGGAGTATACAGCTACATTTTTATTTTTACATTATTGGCTAATGTTGTAGCATTTGCAGAAGAGGAGCCTGGAGATTTTGGTGGAGATCCTGAGGATAACCCATTGGATACGCCGGTAGTACCGATTAATGGGTACGTGATATGGTTAGCTTTTATCGCAATCGCTTTTGCGATATTTGTGATCAATAAAAGGAGAGCAGCACTTCGTAACTAAAAATAAAAAACCGGCTTAATAGCCGGTTTTTTTATGCTTTATTTGTATTTGTTTTTCGATGGTATTTTCGGATCAGGGAGAACGCCAGAATGATCGCCATAATGGCTAATAATAAAGTGTATTGGTTTATTGGAACCGGTACTACTGGATCTTCCTCACCTGGAGGATCGTTAGGAGATAATTCATCAGCAAATAATGAAATGTAAGCAAATAACATAAAGATGATCATCCATTTTTTTTGTAAAAGTGCGCTCATAAAACTTAATTAGGGTGCATAAAAATAGAAAAAATACCGATAAAATGTTAAAATTTATTGTCAAATTAATCCTGCTAAATAACAAAAAAGCGTAAACCAAAAGTTTACGCTTTTTTGTTATGATACGGTAGATTGTTTTAGTTTAATTCCGAAGTAAAATGAAGTTTTACGGTAGGATATTTACTCTGTGTCATCTGAATTGAGAAATCCGAATCGGCAAGAAATACCAGTTGTCCGTATTTGTCTTTTGCCAGGAATTTTTGTTTGATTCGTTTAAACTCGGCAAATTCTTCATTTTTAGTGTCCTCCGGACGTACCCAACAGGCTTTAAATGCCGGGAAGTTTTCATACGAACATTTTGCACCGTATTCGTGCTCCAATCGGTATTGGATTACTTCATACTGAAGTGCTCCTACGGTTCCGATAACTTTACGGTTATTCATTTCCAGTGTAAACAACTGTGCCACACCTTCGTCCATTAACTGATCAATTCCTTTTTCAAGCTGTTTGGCTTTCATCGGATCGGCATTGTTGATATAACGGAAATGCTCCGGAGAGAAACTCGGGATTCCTTTGAAGTTCATTAGTTCTCCTTCGGTTAGGGTATCACCGATTTTAAAGTTTCCGGTATCGTGTAATCCTACAATATCACCCGGATATGAAATGTCTACAATTTCTTTCTTTTCGGCAAAAAAGGCATTCGGACTTGAGAATTTCAGGTTTTTACCCAAACGCACGTGTAAATACGGTTTGTTACGCTCGAATACACCCGATACGATTTTAATAAATGCCAGTCGGTCGCGGTGTTTCGGATCCATATTGGCGTGAATTTTAAACACAAATCCGGAAAATTTGTTTTCGTCCGGTTTAACATTACGGGTATCCGAATCTTTCGGTCTTGGCGAGGGTGCGATATCGATAAAACAATCTAATAGCTCGCGAACCCCGAAGTTATTTAAAGCCGAACCGAAAAATACCGGCTGCAGGTTTCCTTCAAGATAAGCGTCGCGATCAAATGGAGGGTATACTTCATCAATCAGTTCCAGTTCGTCGCGTAATTTACCGGCTGGTTTTTCACCGATTATTTTTTCCAGTTCCGAATTGTTAATGTCCGAAAAGGCAATGGTTTCTTCTATATTTTTACGGCTGTCCCCTTCAAAAAGGTTGATGTTCTTTTCCCAAATATTATAAATTCCCTGAAAATCGTAACCCATACCAATTGGGAAACTAAGCGGAGTAACCTTTAAACCCAGTTTTTTCTCCACTTCGTCCATCAGGTCAAAAGCATCCTTACCTTCACGGTCCAATTTGTTGATAAAAACGATCATCGGGATATTACGCATACGGCATACCTCCACGAGTTTTTCGGTTTGTTCCTCAACCCCTTTGGCTACGTCGACCACCACGATCACACTGTCGACTGCGGTTAAAGTACGAAATGTATCTTCTGCAAAATCTTTGTGACCTGGAGTGTCCAGGATATTGATTTTTTTGTCTTTATAGTTGAAGGCTAAAACGGAAGTTGCCACCGAGATTCCTCTCTGGCGCTCGATTTCCATAAAATCCGAAGTAGCTCCTTTTTTGATTTTATTGCTTTTTACAGCACCCGCTTCCTGAATCGCACCACCAAACAGTAACAGTTTTTCCGTTAATGTGGTTTTTCCGGCATCCGGGTGGGAGATAATACCAAAGGTTCTTCTGCGTTGAATTTCTTTTTGAAAGCTCATTTTAACAAAAATTAAGGTCTGCAAAAGTAGCTATAATTTATGAGAACTTTTTAATCGGTTTAAAAATAAGAACCTTACAGTAGGATACCGGCGCGATAATTTTTTGTTAATAGTAAAACGCATAGTTGTATAATGTAATTGAATTGTTATTTTTGTTGATTGCTAATCAACTAGTATAACGGCAATCCGTAAAGGGATTGCGGATTTTTTTCGAGGCTATAAATTATTTAAAATATTTTGAAAGAATGAGGTTAAAACATGTTCTGTTAGGTCTTTGTGTAGCAGCGACTGCCATGTCGTATGCACAGGATAAAACGAAAAAAGTACTTTTCAATATTGACAATCATCCTTATTATACCGACGAATTTAGCCGGGTGTACAAAAAAAACCTGGACCTGGTAAAAGACGAATCGCAAAAAAACCTGGATCAGTATCTGGATTTGTTTTTGGGATATAAACTGAAAATTCAGAAGGCAAACAAACTGGGCTTGCAAAATGACGCCAATTATTTAGCCGAATTAAAATCATATCGTACGCAATTGTCGCGAAACTACATGACCGACACGAAGGTGACGAAAGAGCTTGTTGATGAAGCCTATCAACGTTCGTTAAAAGAAATCAAAGCGTCTCATATATTGATTACGGTAGACGAAAATGCTTCGCCGGCCGATACGCTAAAAGCCTATCATCAGGCGATGGATATCCGTAAAAAAGCCATGGCAGGGGAAAGTTTCGACGACCTTGCAGTGCGTTTTTCACAAGATCCTTCTGCGAAAGATAACAAAGGAGATTTAGGTTATTTTTCGGTTTTCAGAATGGTGTACCCGTTTGAAACAGCGGCTTATAAAACCAATAAAGGAGCGGTGTCGTTACCGGTGCGTACGCGATTCGGTTATCACCTGATCAAAGTAAACGATATTCGTGATAACAGAGGACAGGTTTCCGTAGCGCATATTATGCTGATGAAAGCCGAGAATCCGGTGGAAGGCGAATCGATTAAAAACAATATCGAAGACATCTATAAAAAAATAAAACAAGGCGAAAACTTCGAAAGTCTGGCACAGCAATTCTCTCAGGATCGTTCTTCAGCCGGAAAAGGTGGGCACTTACAGCGTTTCGGATCCGGAGAATTGAGTTCTGAAAAATTCGAAGATGTTGCTTTTTCACTTAAAAAGGCAGGTGATGTTTCCGAGCCTTTCCAAAGTCAGTTCGGATGGCATATCATCAAATTAATAGAAAAATATCCGGTGCGCAGTTTTGCCGATGTACAAACGGAAATGGAATCCAGAGTGCGCAAAGACGACCGTTCGAAACTGATCGATGCCTCGTTAAGCGATAAACTGGCTAAAAAATACAGCGTAGAGAAAAATCAAAAACTATATGCAAAAACAGCCAAACTAGTAACCGACAAATTTTATGAAGAAGCGTGGGAAGTACCGGCTTCGACTCCGGAATTGGAAGCTAGTCTTTTGGTGATCAATAAAGATAAAAAAGTAAGTGCACTTGACTTTTTAGACTTTGTGAATACACAACAAAAAACAAAATGGGGTATCCGCCCTATCGGGAAAGTTGTGGATCAGTTGTATGGTAAATTTATCCACAACCAATTGATGAGCTATTACAACGACAATCTGGAAAAAGAGAATCCGGAATTTGCCAATGTAATGGATGAATACCGCGACGGATTGCTATTGTTTGATTTGATGGAAAAAGAAATCTGGAACAAAGCCAAAACCGATACGTTGGGATTAAAAGCCTTCTACGAAAAAAATATTGCAAACTACCAATGGCATCCTAGAGTGGAGGCAAATGTGTTCTCTTCGACCCAAGAGGATGCAATCCAGCAGACATTAAAATTCCTGAAAAAGAAAAAATCAATTGATTTTATCAAAGAACAGCTTAATAAAGACAATAAAGTGTCTATTATGGTAAAAACCGGTGTTTTCGAAGAAGGAAGCGAGGCTTTGCCAAAGTATTCCAAATTAAATGTTGGGATTTCGGATGTGATCAAAGACGGGAATTACTATTTCGTAATCGATGTTCTTAAAAAAATGCCGAAAGGACCAAAAACATTTGAGGAAACCAAAGGAAAAGTAATTAACGATTACCAACAATACCTGGAAAGTAAATGGGTAGACGAACTGAAAAAAGAGTTTACCATCAGTATTGATAAAGGTGTGTTTAGTCAGGTAAAACAGGAATTGCAGCAATAAATAGATGAATAAAGCCGTCGTACTGTTTTTAGTAGTGTTTTCGGTTTGGTCCTGCGACTATATCCGGCCGAAGCAAAAGCCCGAAGCAATTGCCAGGGTAAACGATTCCTATCTGTATGCAGACGAAATCAAAGGATTGGTTCCCGCAGGAACTTCCAAAGCTGATAGTTTGATGATTGTTAAAAATTATATCGACAGATGGGCAACACGTACACTATTGATGGATGCGGCCGAAGTGAATCTTAGTGATAAGGAGAAAGCTTCTTTCGACGCCTTGATCAAACAATATACAACCGATTTGTATTCCGGTGCTTATATTGAGCAAGTCGTGAAACAGGCGATTGATACGACGATAACAAAAGAGGATTTGTTGCGTTATTATCAGGCAAACAAAGAAAATTTCAAAACAACGGGAACATTAGTCCGGTTAAAATATATCAATCTGACGAAAGATAATCCTAAATTTGCAGTCATCAGAAGTCGGTTCAATTCGTCCCGGAAAGAAGACAAAAAAGCATTGGAAGGAATGACGATACAATTTAAGAGCTATGCTTTTAACGACACCATCTGGGTGGATATGAATCAGGTGTATCGAAACCTGCCGTTTGTAAACCCGGATAATCGGGATCGTTATATAACCGACGGAATTTCGTATGAATATCAGGACAGCCTTTCGGCCTATCTGGTAAAAGTGAATAAGGTTTTAGACCGGAATCAGGTGGCGCCGTTTGAATATATAAGCCCAACGATAAAACAAATATTATTAAATAACAGAAAATTAGAATACATTAAGAAATTTGAAAAAGAGATCACTAATGATGCCATTAAAAATAAGAAATATGAAGTTTATAAATAAAAAGGCGGCTTTGATTTTCGGGTTGTCTCTGGCGTTCTTCGGAACAGCACAGGCACAACAAACCCCGAAAAAGAAGATTGACGGAGTGGTAGCCGTAGTTGGGGAATATGTTGTATTGGATTCGGATATCGACAAAACATTTGTCGAGTTACAGGCACAAGGGATTGACATCAAAAATATCACGCGTTGCGAAATGTTCGGGAAGCTCCTGGAAGATAAATTATACGCACACCAGGCCGTACAGGATAGTATCGTGGTAACCGACCAGGAGGTGCACGACTTTATGAATTCACAGTTAGACCAAATGGTAGAGCAGGTGGGATCGATCGATAAAGTAGTGAAGTTCTATAACAAAAAGAACCTGGAAGAATTTAAAACCTACTTTTTCGATATCGTAAAAATGAACAAGCTGACGTCGCAAATGCAACGTAAGGTTGTGGACGAAGTAGAGATTACACCGGAAGAGGTTCGTACCTTCTTTAAAGGAATTCCAAAAGAAGAATTGCCCGTTTTCGGAGCGGAAATGGAAGTGGCGCAGATTGTGATCAATCCTAAAATTTCCGATGCGGAAAAACAAAGAGTGATGAATCAGTTGCGGGAAATTAAAAAAGACGTATTGGAAAACGGGGCCAGCTTTTATAGTAAAGCGGTATTGTTTTCAGACGATAAAGCATCGGTGCCAACCGGAGGTTTTTACAAGATCACCCGCAAAACGCCTTTCGTAAAAGAGTTTAAAGATGTAGCGTTTAGCCTTGCCGAAGGTGAAATTTCCGAACCGTTTGAAACTACATATGGATACCATATCATTTATCTGGAGAAAATCCGTGGTCAGGAATTGGATTTAAGACATATTTTGATCATTCCAAAAGTATCGGATGAGGCGATGAAAGAAGCCAAAGAAAAAATCGAAAAAATCCGTCAGCGTATTGTAAGCGGAGAGATTTCGTTTGCCGATGCAGCGCGATCGTCATCCGATGAAAAAGAAACCCGTAACAGTGGTGGTCTTTTGGTGAATCCAAGAACATTGGAGACGCGTTTTGAGTTGACTAAAATGGATCCGGCACTTTACAGTCAGGTGTCCGATTTAAAAGATGGTGCAGTATCATTACCTTTGGTAGATGCCGATGATAAAGGAACAAAACATTATAAATTATTGACGGTTACCAATCGTTACGACGAGCATACAGCCGATTATGCGAAAGATTACCTGAAAATTAAAGAGTTGGCTTTAAAAGAAAAACAAATTAAAGCCATCGCAAAATGGACCGAAGAGAAAATTAAAGAGACCTATATTAAGATCAACGGAGATTACAGAGATTGTAAATTCACAAATAACTGGTTGAAAAAATAATTTTTAAAAAATAATTAAAAGAGTTAGTTTTATGAATTTAAAGCTAGCTCTTTTTTAATTTAACAGATACGAATAAAATATTATGTCAGACGTTGCAGCAATTCAAAACCTGGTTCAGAAACAAAAAGCCTTAAAAGAAGAAATCGCTAAAATTATCGTGGGTCAGGAAGAAGTGGTGAACCAGATTGTGTTGAGCATTTTTGCCGGAGGACATGCCTTGTTGGTAGGGGTTCCAGGATTGGCCAAAACACTAATGGTAAACACCATTTCACAAGCTTTGGGATTGGATTTTAAACGGATTCAGTTTACCCCAGATTTAATGCCGTCTGATATTCTGGGAAGTGAAATTCTGGATGAATCGCGGACATTTAAGTTTATTAAAGGACCGGTTTTTTCCAATATCATTCTGGCGGATGAGATCAACCGTACGCCACCCAAAACCCAGGCAGCGCTTTTGGAAGCCATGCAGGAAAAAGCCGTAACCATTGCCGGACATCACTATAAATTAGATTTGCCGTTTTTTGTACTGGCAACCCAAAACCCGATCGAACAGGAAGGTACCTATCCGTTACCGGAAGCACAGTTGGACCGTTTTATGTTTGCGATCAAATTAAATTACCCGACTTTCGAAGAAGAGGTGCAAGTGGTAAAAAGTACTACTTCGGATGTAAATGTAAAAGTGAACCCGTTGTTTACGGCTCAGGAGATTATCGATTTCCAACATTTGATTCGTCGTATTCCGGTAGCGGATAACGTGATCGAATATGCGGTTACCTTGGTAAGCAAAACCCGTCCGGATAATGCTTTGGCAACCGATTATGTGAAAAACTATCTGGATTGGGGAGCTGGGCCTCGTGCATCGCAAAACCTGATTCTGGCAGCCAAAACAAATGCAGCTTTAAACGGAAAATTTTCTCCGGATATTGAAGATGTAAAAGCTGTAGCGACCGGGATTTTACGACACCGTATCATTAAGAATTATAAAGCGGATGCCGAAGGGATTACGGAAGAAATGATTGTTGCGAAATTATTATAATTTTTTTTCATTTTTTACGTTTTTTGTTAGAACGAACCAAAAACTGTTATCAAATGAAAAGAATTACACGAAATTTGCCGGAATATATCCTGATGGGGCTGGCGGTTTTCAGTTTTGTAGAAACCCTGATTGTAAAAGGGCAGATCAATTATCTGATGATTGTGGTGTTGGCCATTATGGTGGCGCAAGTCGTTTTTAAAAATCGTTATTTCGGAATTTTTCTGGGATTGGTTGTCGGATTGGTATCCTTGGGGCTGTTTCTGGCGGTATTATCCGATTATCGAAAGTTTCCGGAGGTTACATCTAATGCAATTGAACTGATTACAGTGGGGAGTTTATTGTCGTTGGCCGGAGCAATTTTAGCAGCGGTAATGGTTTTTAAATACTTTAATCAGGAAGATAAAATAGCAATACAATAACTCAAAATAAAATATAAAAAGCGCCTTTTCAATACTTTCGAAAAGGCGCTTTTGTTTTATATCGTTTCGTTCTATTTTGAGGCGATTTTCTGTTCCAGTTCGCGGTCGTAAAAAAACAAAAACATACTTCCCATCATATCCTGTTCGGAGGCGGAGGTGTTGTTGACGTTTAAAACCAATTCATAATCGTGATTGCCATACAGCCATAAGCCGGCTTCGGAATGGAAAGGCTGAATTTCCTTTAATCCGATTTTGTCTTTGTAATTGGTCACCTTACAGCTAAAAACGGTCTTACCAGCGGTCTTGTCGTAAATAGCAATTGAGGTGGCAAACGGATGAACGTGTGGTGCCGAAAAATGCAGTCGCGCGCTATCTTGAATTTGTAATTGTTCGGTTATGGAGCTGCGATACGTGGCACTCCCGGTCGGAATTACCCAATGACCGGACAATTTGTTTCCGTTTTTGTCTTCATACGTATGATTTTTGGTTTCCACGGGAATGCATTGGTTGCTTCCCGGATCCAACGGGCCTTTAAAAGGATCGCGTTTGTCGAATGGTAATTGTATAAAAACGGTCTTGCTCATCAATGGCTTTAGGCTTTTTTGAGAGGCATCGTATTTAACGATGATCTTGTGTTTTACCTTCTTGAAAATATCCGGGATGTTCTGATTTAAAGTCTGCGACGTCACAAATAGAAAATCATTACCGATAATCGGGACGCCATAACCTTCCGGGAAATTAAAGTGCTCCAGGCCTTGGGATAGTGAGGTAAGACGTGGGTACTGTTTCCCGATACGGTCATCTAACTGCCAATGGTTGTAATATTTCACATCGTTAATGTCAACATTCATATGGCAGATATAATCATTGGATAGTTGGGCATTCGTAGTGGCGTCAAAGGCCTTCACTTCAAAACCTTTAATCCATAATAACTGATCGGTCTGATTTAATTGAATATAACGGGAGGCTTTCGGACCTTCCATCGATTTGTAAATGCCGTCGATTAGGAAAGTGGGCGATAGCATTTTGTATTCCTGTAGACCATTGGTCACGCTCCAGTCGCTGTCTAATAATCCGGTGAAATGTAAAGCCTGTGTTTTTACAATGGCTTTATGGCGGTTGGTGAGTTGGGAATATATAATTCCGCCTGTTGCCAGAATAAGGACGGTCAGGATTGCCAAATATTTATATATCTTTGATTTTTTCATAAGAAAATGCCGTATAAAACAAAAATAGATAAATAAAATGAATGCGACCGCAATAATAAGGACAGAACGTGTTTTTGGATTGGATGTGATGCGTGCTACGGCTATCCTAATGGTTTTGGGTGGTCATTTATTGTGGATTTATCCGGATTGCCCGAGAATTTTGGGACAGCTCTTTACGTTGTTTGGATTTTGGGGCGTGGAATTATTTTTTGTATTGAGTGGATTTCTGATCGGAGGCATTTTATACCGCCTGTTTGTAACGACCGAGTTTAACCGTGCTACGGTTTTTTATCTTCTGCAGCGAAGAGGATTTCGGACATTGCCCAGCTATTATTTAGTACTACTGCTGAATTGCGGTTTGGGATTTGTACTCGGTTTGCGAATGGAGCAAACGGGCTATTATTTTCTTTTTCTGCAAAATTTTGCGACGACCATGCCGGCTTTCTTTCCGGAATCCTGGAGCTTGTCGGTCGGAGTAGTTGCTTGTCTGATTTGCGCGCTGGGTTTTTATGTTGCCGCTGTAGGGTTTCCCCGGAAAAATAAATCCCGTCTTTTTTTAGCGGTAGTTTTTGGGTTGATATTGCTATTTATTGGAACCAAAATCGGATATTATTTCCGGACTTCTAATACGACACTGAGTCAATGGAATGTAGCACTGAAAGCGGTGGTGATTTATCGAATTGATGCTGTTGTAATCGGAGTGGGGTTTAGCTGGTTGTATGCTAATTATCAGCGGTTCTGGTCGAAACACAAATTTACAATGGCTATCCTGGGTTGTGTGCTGATGGTGTTTATGTTTGTCGGCGTGGGATTTTTTCAGATTTTAATCGACAGCTATCCGTTCTTTTGGAATGTACTCTATTTGCCCATTACGTCGTTTGCGTTGGCACTGTTTCTGCCACTTTTGTCCGAATGGAAAACGGCACCGTTCTGGTTTGTACGGCCTGTTACTTTAATAAGTCTGATGGCGTATTCGATCTATCTGATTCATTACAGTCTTGTTTTGCAGTTACTTAAATATTGGGTTGATACTGTTTCGTTGCCAACTTGGCAACTGCATCTTTTTACACTGGTATACCTTGCAATTACTTTTTTGTTGAGTTACCTGCTGTATCATTATTATGAAAAACCGATAATGGCACTCCGAAAGTGAAATTATGACGGATTTGAAAATTTTTTTTAACTTTTTTTGAGCGATAAAAACGCTTGTTTCGACCTGTTTATAGGCTTTTTCGAATGTTCTGATTTTGGGTTTTATTAGTAAATGAGTTGTTTTATTTAGGAATTGACAATATAAAATTAAAAAATTATGAATTTATTGGTTTTCGGTGTTATTTCTTGAATTCGTTGAAAAATATTCAGTAAAATAGAATGTTTATAAATAATAATTCTTTGAAATTAAAGAAATACTAAAAATTTTCAAATCTCATTAGGATTGATTAAATTTGTACCGCTTTAAGTAAACAAACAAATAATAACATAACTCATTCATAGTATGGCTTTTGATATAGAAATGATTAAAAAAGTGTACGGAAACATGGCAGAACGTGTAGATAAAGCACGTGAGCTTGTAGGTCGTCCGCTAACATTATCTGAAAAGATTTTATATGCTCACCTTTGGGAAGGAACTCCTTCTCAGGCATTTACAAGAGGTAAAGATTATGTAGACTTTGCACCGGATCGCGTTGCTTGTCAGGATGCTACGGCACAGATGGCTTTATTGCAGTTTATGCATGCCGGAAAAAGCAAAGTAGCGGTTCCAACAACAGTACATTGTGATCACCTTATCCAGGCGAAAATTGATGCTAAAACCGATTTGGCTCGTGCAAAATCACAAAGTAGCGAAGTATTCGATTTCTTATCGTCTGTTTCAAATAAATACGGTATCGGATTCTGGAAACCGGGAGCAGGAATTATCCACCAGGTAGTATTGGAAAACTATGCTTTCCCTGGAGGAATGATGATCGGAACCGATTCACATACTGTAAATGCAGGTGGATTGGGAATGTTAGCCATCGGAGTTGGTGGAGCGGATGCAGTAGACGTAATGTCCGGAATGGCTTGGGAATTGAAATTTCCGAAATTAATCGGTGTTAAATTAACCGGTAAATTGTCAGGGTGGACAGCGCCAAAAGACGTAATCTTAAAAGTTGCCGGTATCCTTACGGTAAAAGGTGGGACGGGAGCTATCGTAGAATATTTTGGAGAAGGAGCGACTTCAATGTCATGTACCGGTAAAGGTACAATCTGTAATATGGGAGCTGAGATCGGAGCGACGACGTCAACTTTCGGATACGACGAATCTATGGATCGTTACCTGCGTTCTACAGGACGTGCGGAAGTTGCTGATGCTGCAAACGGAATTGCAAAATATTTAACGGCTGACGAAGAGGTATACGCGAACCCGGAAAACTATTTCGATCAGGTAATTGAAATCAACCTTTCGGAATTGGAGCCGCACTTAAACGGACCATTCACGCCGGATTTAGCGACGCCAATTTCTAAAATGAGAGAAGAGGCAGAGAAAAACAACTGGCCTTTGAAAGTAGAAATCGGATTGATCGGTTCTTGTACGAACTCATCTTACGAAGATATCGCCCGTGCTGCTTCCTTAGCAAAACAGGTTGCGAATAAAAAATTAAAAACAAAAGCACAATTCACCATCACACCGGGATCGGAATTGGTACGTTATACTATCGAACGTGACGGATTTATCGATACTTTCGATAAAATCGGAGCGACCGTATTTGCCAATGCATGTGGACCATGTATCGGTATGTGGGATAGAGAAGGTGCTGAAAAAGAAGAAAGAAATACAATCGTTCACTCGTTTAACCGTAACTTCTCGAAACGTGCCGACGGTAACCCGAATACATTAGCATTCGTAGGATCGCCGGAATTGGTAACGGCTTTGGCGATTGCCGGAGACCTAGGGTTTAATCCGTTAACGGATAAGTTAATCAACGAAGATGGAGAAGAGGTAATGTTAGACGAACCAAGTGGTGATGAATTGCCAAAACAAGGATTCGCAGTAGAGGATGCCGGATATCAGGCGCCTGCTGAAGATGGATCTGGAGTTCAGGTAGTGGTTGCGCCAACATCAGAACGTCTGCAATTGTTAGATCCGTTTCAGCCTTGGAATGGTGAAAACATCACCGGAGCGAAGTTGTTGATTAAAGCTTTCGGAAAATGTACAACGGATCATATTTCCATGGCAGGTCCTTGGTTACGTTTCCGTGGTCACTTGGATAATATTTCCAACAATATGTTAATTGGTGCGGTGAATGCTTTCAATCAGAAAACAAACAACGTGAAAAACCAATTGACAGGAGAATACGCTGAAGTACCGGCTGTACAACGTGCCTACAAAGCGGCTGGAGTTCCTTCAATCGTTGTGGGAGATCATAACTATGGTGAAGGATCTTCTCGTGAGCACGCTGCGATGGAGCCGCGCCACTTAGGGGTGAAAGCGGTATTGGTAAAATCATTTGCGCGTATCCACGAAACCAACCTTAAAAAACAAGGTATGTTGGCATTAACGTTTGCGAATGAGGCGGATTACGATAAAATCCAGGAGAATGATACGATCAATTTCTTAGATTTAAAAGAATTTGCACCAGGTAAACAATTGACTTTAGAGTTTGTTCATGCCGACGGATCGAAAGATATCATCATGGCAAACCATACGTACAACGAAGGTCAGATTGGCTGGTTTGTAGCGGGTTCTGCTTTGAACTTGATCGCTGCTGGTAAAGCATAATCAAAATCATAAATAAAGAAAAGGGCTGTCTGAAAAGATGGCCCTTTTTTTTGTTTGACACCTGACAGGTTTTCGAAACCTGTCAGGTGTTGACGCACAGGGATAAAAAAACGCCCCGATGTAAATCGGGGCGTTTTGGTTTGTTGCAAAGCAAACGATTAATAGTACATATAACGTCTTACTTTAGCGATATATTTTGCTAGACGAATTACCTGGTGACTGTATCCGTATTCGTTGTCGTACCATACATATAATACTACGTTTTTACCATCGGCAGAAACGATTGTAGCATTACTGTCGAAAATTGACGGAGCAGAAGTTCCTACGATATCCGAAGAAACCAACTCATTGTTTAAGGAGTATTTGATTTGCTCTACCAATTCGCCTTCTAAAGCGTATTGCTTCATGATGTCGTTTACGCCATCTTTTGAAGTTTCTTTTCCTACTTCAAGATTTAATACTACTAACGAACCGTTTGGAACCGGTACGCGGATTGCGTTTGAAGTCAATTTACCAGCTAATGCAGGTAATGCTTTGGCAACGGCACTTCCGGCACCTGTTTCGGTGATTACCATGTTTAAAGCAGCAGCTCTTCCACGACGGTATTTTTTATGCATATTGTCAACCAAATTCTGGTCGTTGGTGTACGCGTGGATTGTCTCCAAATGACCTTTCACTACACCTAAAGTGTCTTCAACAGCTTTTAAGATTGGTGTAATTGCATTTGTAGTACATGAAGCAGCCGAATAGATTTTTACTTCATCCGGATTGTAATCGGTATGGTTTACACCGTATACGATGTTTGGAACGCCTTTACCTGGAGCAGTAAGTAATACTTTGTCGGCTCCTTTTGAAGTCAGGTGACGGCTTAGTGCTTCTTCGGTTGTAAAAGCACCGGTGTTGTCGATGATCAACGCATCGTTGATGCCGTATTGTGTATAGTCGATTTCTTCCGGAGCGTTCGCTGTAATAATATGTACAGTTGTTCCGTTGATGATCAATGCATTGTTTTCCGGATCTGCAGTAACCGAACCTTCAAAATCGCCGTGAACAGAATCGTAACGCAATAAAGAAGCACGTTTTTCTAATAAAACAGCATCGTTTTTATCGCGGGTAACAATCGCACGCAAACGCAATTGCTGTCCTTTTCCGATTTTCGACATCAATTCACGAGCCAATAAACGTCCGATACGTCCAAAACCGTATAATACCACATCTTTTGGTTGGATATCTTTGGTTTCTTTTGCATGTTTCAGTTTGTCTACTACGAAAGCAGTAGCGTCGTTATATTTGTCGTCTTCTAAATGGTATTCGTATGTTAATTTACCGATGTCAATTCGGGAAGGAGGTAAGTCCAAAGCTTCGATAGCTCTGGCGATCTCAACAGAATCAAAAATGTTGATTGGTTTTTGAACAAATTCACCGGCATATTCATGTAAGTTGATGATGTCGCTTACATTTCGGTCGATCAATTGATTTCTGAAAAGAACCAATTCGATAGACTTGTCATACCATAGGTCGCTAATGATTTTGATAAATTCAACGCCGGCTCTTCTTCTGTCTGCCTGAAAAGCCAACTCTTTCTCGTAAACAGCACTGTTGTTGTTCATTATAGTTAAAAAGTTAGGATTGTGTTGTTAAATAAAATTGGTGCAAAAGTATTGATTTTTACTGAATTTATTTTTGCAAAATGCAACTTTTTTAAAATTAAAAACCCTGCTAAAAAGCAGGGTTCGTTTTGGGAGGATTTTTACTGGGTGATCACTTGTACTAAGGCGCCTTTACGGGTAATCAGTTCCATTCGAACCGATTGTCCTTCGGCTTTTCGTGATAGTGCTTGCGACACTGTTTCGATATCTGTTGCCTTCGCACCGTCTACATTCAGGATGATACTTCCTTTCAGGTCGTTCGCATATTTTAAAAGGTTACCACTGGTGATGTCTTTTATTTTGACACCATAATTGATGTTAAACATTTTTTTCTCGGCCGGACCAATATCTTCCAGTTCCAGACCGTTAAAGTCATAGTTGAGTAATTCGCGCTTGGTCAGTTCTATTTTGACATCTTTGCGACTGCCTTCGCGGATGATTCCGGCAATCACCACGTCATTCGGACGTTTGGTGTTGATATAGGAAGACATGTCGGCATACGAATTAATCGGTTGATTGTCCAATTGTACGATAATATCGCCTTTTCGCAATCCGGCTTTTTCGGCTCCCGATTTTTTAGAAACGGCGGTCACATAAAAACCTTGTGTTAGTTTTACGCCAAATTCTTTAGACGCGGTGCTGTTTAGTTCGGCACCTTCCACGCCCAATACGCCGCGTTGTACATTGCCGTATTCCATTAAATCCTCGACGATTTTGCGGGTGATATTAGACGGAACGGCAAAAGAATACCCCACATACGATCCGGTTACCGATGAAATCATGGTGTTGATTCCAATCAGTTCACCACGAGTATTTACCAAGGCACCACCGCTGTTACCCGGGTTAACGGCGGCATCGGTTTGAATAAAGGACTGAATGCCATTATTGGATAAATTACGGGCTTTTGCAGACACGATACCGGCCGTAACAGTCGATGTCAGGTTGTATGGATTCCCTACAGCCAATACCCATTCGCCTACCTTAATATTGTCGGAGTTGCCAAAAGTGGCATACGGTAGTTTTTCATCGGCATCGACTTTTAGTAAAGCAATGTCCATCTTGCTGTCGGTTCCAATCAATCGGGCTTTATAGGTATTATTGTTGTTTAAGGTGACTTCCAGATCGGTAGCATTTTGGATTACGTGATTGTTGGTCACAATATAACCGTCTGGTGTAATGATAACACCCGAACCGGTTCCAATTTGGGTCTGTTGCTGGTCACCGCGGTAACCGTAGAAAAACTCCATTAACGGATTCGTCGGGATTTTAGATACAGAAACATTTTTCACGTGTACAACCGAATGAACGGCACTTTCGGCAGCTGCGGTAAAATCTAAATTTTCAGCAGCGCCAAGGCTAACATTTCTGGTATAGTTGGGCGCGATAGAAAGTTGGGAATCAGCTGGAGCAGTAGGGTCAAAAAAGAGTTTGTAAGCTCCCAGGGTTGTGGCTCCACTTAACAGGGAGATTAAGAATAAACTTGATAATCGTTTCATATTCGCTGGCATATTTAATTATTTAACAGTAAAATTATAAACTTCAATAACTCAAAAAAAGGGTTTAACTCCCGTTTAACAATCTTTAACGTGTCATTAATATTTGTACTTTTGTTTATCCGTAACTTCGTAATAACAATACGGAACAAGCGTTATTAATTAGAAATATTACGTCTTAAAAAGCCTTACTTGTCAGGACAAATGAAAATACAATTTTATAAATATCAGGGAACCGGAAATGATTTTGTAATGATCGATAACCGGCAATTAACCTTCCCCAAAAATGATACCAATCTGATTAATGCTTTGTGCGACAGACGATTTGGCATTGGAGCCGATGGTTTGATACTGTTGGAAAATGACGAATCGACCGATTTTCGCATGGTCTATTATAATTCCGACGGAAATGAAAGTTCGATGTGCGGCAACGGCGGACGTTGTCTCGTGGCATTTGCCCGTCAATTGGGGGTTATTGAGGATCAGACAACATTTATTGCAACCGACGGCTTGCATCATGCTACCATTAATGAAAAAGGAATCGTGGCACTTCAGATGAAAGATGTGGATGCGGTGGAAGAACATTCAGATCATGTGTTTTTAAATACCGGTTCGCCACATCATGTGGAATTGGTAGAAGATCTAAAAATATTTGATGTAAAAAACGAAGGCGCACGTATCCGATATAGCGATTTGTACGGGAAATCCGGTAGTAATATAAACTTTGTCTCTCAAGTCGGGAACGATCGTTTTGCGGTCCGAACCTATGAAAGAGGGGTGGAAGACGAAACCTTATCTTGTGGAACCGGAGTAACGGCTGTGGCTATTGCAATGAAAGCCACCGGAAAAACCGATAGTACCGTCATTACACTCGATGTAGAAGGCGGACAACTGGAAGTGAGTTTTAAGGAAAAGAACGGATTTTATACCGATGTTTTCCTAAAAGGACCGGCTACCTTTGTTTTTAACGGTGAAATAAACTTATAAAACGTGATAACCCTAACCGGCACCACCATTTACCTGCGGGCGCTCGAACCGGAGGATCTGGAATTTGTATATGCAATCGAAAACGATGAAAGTATCTGGGAGGTCAGTAATACCCAAACGCCGTATAGTCGTTTCCTGATCCGGCAATATCTGGAAAATGCACAACAAGACATCTATGAGGCTAAACAATTGCGACTGGCGATCTGTCGGAAAGGAACTTTTGAGGCTATCGGACTGATCGACCTTTTTGATTTTGATCCGAAGAATCAAAGAGCCGGTGTTGGTATCGTGATAAAAAGCGACGCTGACCGTAACTGTGGAATCGGAAAAGAGGCTTTGCAATTGCTTATCGACTACGCATTCAGTCAGTTACAGTTGCATCAGTTGTATGCAAATATTAGTCAGGAAAATGTAGCGAGTATCAAGCTTTTTACTACTTTTGGCTTCCAATGTATCGGGGTAAAAAAGGACTGGGTGCGCACAGGACATCAGTTTGCCGATGAAGGGATATATCAGTTAATTCATCAATCTTAAATCGTATCTTATTTTGAAAGTAAAAAAAATCATCAGCATTTTTTCGGTAGTATTGCTATTCGTTGCTTTGATTTACGGTTATGTACTGTATAACAAAGTGTTTTCGGCCAATACAAAATTTTCCGAAAGCGAAACATTTGTCTATGTTCCGACAGATGCAACCTATCCGCAAGTGCAAAAAATAGTAGAACCCTATATCGAAAATATGGAACATTTTGATTTTGTGGCGTCCAAAAGAGGCTATGATCAGAATGTGGTTTCCGGAAAATTCCTGCTAACAAAAGGGATGAGTAGTTTTGATATCGTGCGTTCCCTTCGTAAAAATGTACCGGTCAAGATGGCGTTCAATAACCAGGAGTCTCTGGGGAAACTGGTACAACGTTTAGCAAGTCAGATCGAACCGGATAGTCTTACATTGACCAATACGTTTACCGATTCGACTTTTATGGCTGAAAACGGTTTTAATAAAGAAAATATCCTGAGTATGTTTATTCCTAATACCTATGAGTTTTACTGGAATACAACCGCTACTAAGGTGCGTGATAAGATGATCAAAGAGTATCGGAAGTTCTGGAATGAGGAGCGTGTACAAAAAGCCAAAGCTTTAGGGTTAACCCCAATCGAGGTGTCGACATTGGCAGCGATTGTACACAAGGAAACTGCTAAAGTTGATGAGCGTCCACGTGTGGCTGGCGTATATCTGAACCGTTTAAAAGTGGATATGCCGTTACAGGCGGACCCGACGGTTATCTTTGCGGTAAAAAAGGAATCCGGCGATTTTGATCGTGTGATCAAAAGAGTGTTGTATGAGGATCTGAAAATCAACTCGCCTTATAATACGTATATTCATACCGGTTTACCTCCGGGACCAATTGCCATGCCGGATATCAATGCGATCGATGCGGTTTTAAATGCCGAAAAACACGATTATATCTATTTCTGTGCGAGTGTGGAGAAGTTCGGATATCATGAATTTGCGGCGACTTTAGCGCAGCACGGTGTTAATAAAAAGAAATATGTGGAATGGTTGTCCAAACAGGGAATCAACCGATAACCAAAAATAAGTAAAGCAAAAAAAAACAAGGCCTTTCGATTCGCTCGGAAGGCCTTGTTTTTTGGGAAGTTAGCATTCTTATTTTTATTTAGTCCTAATCTTTATTCCTGCCGTAGTTGCAAGAGAAAAACCATTTTTAGACCTTTTTTTTGACTTCTTAAGAGGTGTCAAATTGTTGGCTCATCCACTGGGAGCCAGCGGTATTAGGGCGTTAAGCCAGGGTTAGGTTGTTGTTAAGTTTGTTTTTGGAAAACTTTAACAGCTTGATTTACAGGTTTCTAAAAAATGTCTTATATTTGCAAACAGAAATTTCAAGATGGTGACAGGGCTTGAGAAATCAAAATTTATGATAAAAAAATGGACGTACTTTTTAGGATTGATACTCCTAATCACCTTAATCAGTTCGGGATTTAAAGTCTTCGAAGTAGAAAAGTTAGAAGGATTCCATATTGAGGATGATGAAGTAATCACGTATTTAGTTCCCACCGAGGAAGAAACCAGCAAAGTATTTTTTAATTTCCCATTTACCGGTAAATCATACGTAGGTTTTAAACAGGCAATTGCCATGAAAGAATCGCTTGGATTGTATAATCTGGTAAATCCTTTTGGTTATATGGGGAAATACCAGTTCGGAAAGAGCACTTTAAGAACGGTTGGTATTTATGATGTTGCTGGGTTCCTAAAAAACCCAAGAATGCAGGAGAAAGCCTTTAAAGCGCTTTTAGCACGAAATAAATGGGAGCTCCGCAAGGAAATCGACCGTTATGAAGGAAAGATCATTAAAGGTGTGAAAATAACGGAGTCGGGAATTCTTGCCGCAGCCCACTTAGGTGGTGCAGGTTCGGTGAAAAGTTTCCTGAAAAGCAATGGTAATAACGGGTTTACCGATGGTTTCGGAACCTCGTTAAAAAGTTACCTGAGAAAATTCGGAGGTTATGATACCTCAAACATTGTGGCAAATCCCAATGCAAAGGTTAAGATGAATTAATTCATTTTATGAATAATAAAAATGCAAGGTCGATTGTGTAAATCGGCCTTATTTTTTTTCCATTCGTTAACCGTTCGGGTTTTGATAAATTCGGTTGGTAACGTAATGTCACAAGCGATACACAGATGTGTGTTAGGTTGTAAAGTCTGTAATAAATCTTCAAAAAGTTTGTTGTTTCGATACGGTGTCTCAATAAAAAGCTGTGATTGGTTTTTATCGGACGAAAGCTTTTCGAAATTTTTCAACGCTTGTTTTTTCTCCGATTTGTCGATAGGGAGATAACCATTAAACGCAAAACTCTGTCCGTTCATTCCGGAGGCCATAATGGCCAGTAAAATAGAGGAAGGTCCAACAAGCGGAACCACCTGAATCCCTTTTTCGTGCGCCAGTTTTACAATAGCAGCACCGGGATCGGCGACACCGGGACAACCGGCTTCACTCATCAATCCAATATGCTGACCTTCTAAAAGGGGCTTAATAAAAGTAAGGTGCTCGGAAGTTTCGGTATGTTTGTTTAGTACGGAAATTTTTAATTCCGGCTGTTTTTTCTCGGGATACACGCTTTTGATAAAACGACGCGCTGTTTTTTCGTTTTCAACGATGTAGTGATCTATAAAATCGATACTTCTTTTTATGGTTTGCGGCAAAACATCTTCCGGGTTCATTTCGCCCAGAGTTGTAGGGATGAGATACAGTTTGCCATAAGAAGTAGCGGTTTTCATATAGGGTGTGTTTTTAATTTATTGGCAATAATATCGCAGGCTTCGTCGAGCAGGTTGTACACCTGTTCAAAGCCATTCTGTTCGCCGTAATAGGGATCGGGAACCGGAATATTCTCGCCGGGATATAATTCGTTTAAGATAAGGCGGACTTTGTTTTTGGAAGCCTCGTCCGGTGCCAGTCGGATAATGTCCTTATAGTTGGAATTATCCATGGCAAAAATATAGTCGAAATCCTGAAAATCGGCCAGTTTAAATTGTCGGGCCCGTTGATTGGAAATGTCGATTCTATGGTTTTTGGCTGTAAGAATGGAACGCTTGTCCGGATGTTCACCGGCGTGCCATCCTCCGGTTCCGGCAGAATCGACCTCAAAAGTATCTGCGGGGAGTTTACTTTTTAAGATTCCCTCAGCTAACGGGGATCGGCAAATGTTCCCCAGACAAACCATCAGAATTTTTGTTGGCATGTGTTATAGGGATAACTTTTTGTGTATATCGTCTACGTATTTTTTAAACTGCTTGTCGGTGGCAACCAGGTTGTCAACGGTTTTACAGGCATGTAATACGGTGGCATGGTCTCTGTCGCCAATTTGAGATCCAATATTGGCCAACGAAGCTTTGGTGAATTTTTTAGCAAAAAACATCGCCAGCTGCCGCGCCTGAACCACATCGCGTTTTCTGGTTTTCGATTGTAAGGTTTCGATGTCCAACTGGAAATAGTCGGATACAACTTTTTGAATATAATCGATGGAAACTTCGCGTTTTACATTTTTTACGAATTTTTCCACGACTTGTTTGGCCAGTTCGGTTGTGACTTCACGTTTGTTGAACGACGACTGTGCAATTAAGGAAATAATAGCACCTTCCAGTTCCCGTACGTTGGTTTTGATGTTTTTAGCCACATATTCCACGATTTCGTCCGGCATTTCAACGCCGTCACGGTACAGGATGTTTTTAAGGATGGCTGTTCGGGTATCGTAGTCCGGTTGTTGGATTTCGGCCGAAAGTCCCCATTTAAAACGGGAAAGCAAACGCTGTTCAATATCCTGCATGTCTACCGGCGCTTTGTCGGAAGTAAGGATTACCTGTTTACCGTTTTGGTGTAAATAGTTGAAAATATGGAAGAATACGTCCTGTGTTCCGGCTTTACCGGATAAGAATTGTACGTCGTCAATGATCAATACGTCAATTAACTGGTAAAAATGGATGAAGTCGTTACGGGTGTTCTTTTTAACGGAATCAATATATTGTTGTGTAAACACTTCTGCCGAAATGTATAACACGGTTTTTTCTGGGTGTTTTTCTTTGATTTCGACACCAATAGCGTGAGCAAGGTGTGTTTTTCCTAATCCGACACCACCAAAAAGCAATAGCGGATTAAAAGAGGTACCTCCAGGTTTGTTGGCTACGGCCATACCGGCAGAACGCGCCAAACGGTTGGATTCCCCTTCCAGGAAATTGTCAAAGCTGTAATTGGAATTTAGCTGGGATTCGATTTTAACATTTCGGATTCCCGGGATGATAAACGGATTTTTAAGTTCCGGATTTTTATTCTGAATCGGTACGTCAACTTCCTGCGGTTTTACCTGCGGACGGCTAACACTTGGCAATTGTTCCGTAAACGGTTGTTTGTTGCCATAAGTGTTTTCCATTTTGATTTTATAAAGTAACTTTGCGCTTGCACCAAGTTCTTTTGTCAGGGCAACTTTCAGTAATTTTACGTAATGCTCCTCCAACCATTCATAAAAAAATTTACTAGGCACCTGAATATATAATGCGTTATCAGTAAGCTCCACAGCTTTGATTGGCTCAAACCATGTTTTATATGCTTGGTCCTGAATATTGTCTTTTATGAACGATAGACAGTTATCCCATACCGATTGCGCAGTTTTATTCATATATTCGGGCATAATTAACGTTTTTTTTATGTTGAATGCAAAAAGCAAAAGTCAGATACTTTCGCTGAAATTGGAGAGACAAATATGTGGACATTTTTTTCAAAAAAAAAATATAAGTCATATTGATTTTATGAAAAAAAAATTGTAAGTACATTTAAAAATCTTTTTAAAATAAATTAACAAAAAATTAATATGAAAGAATATCAATTTCAGGTTCGCGTCCGTTATGCCGAAACGGACCAAATGGGAGTCGTTTATCACGGGAATTATGCGCAGTATTTTGAGATGGGACGCGTGGAATGGCTTAGAAATCTGGGACTTTCTTATAAATGGATGGAAGAAAACGGAATCATGCTTCCGGTGGTTTCACTGAGTATGAATTACCGAAAACCGGCACGTTATGATGATGTGCTAACGGTGAAGACAATCTTTAAAAGTCAGACTTCTGTGAAGATCGAATTTGACTACGAAATCTACAATGAAGCAGGGGAGTTATTAACAACCGGGAACTCCGTTTTGGTGTTTGTGGATATGAAAACCGGCCGGCCAACTTTGCCTCCGACCTATGTTACGGAAAAGTTAACCGCCTTTGTTGAAAACTAAAAAAAACTTATTCTTTTTCGAGAATTTCCACCTCATAAAGATTTGAAAAAATGTCGAAAATCATTTCGGCATTTTTTTTTCGGGTGGCAATTTCAATTTCGCAACTCATTTCCATTTTTTGTGAAATAATATCGAGGTTTTTTTCTTTGATCACCCGCATTACTTTATTCATGTTTTTATAGTCGAAACGAATCAGGTAATGAATGTCGATTGTTTTTTCGATAATGTCTGAAACGTCCAATGCCATTTGTGCGGCTGTTTTATAAGCTGAGATTAATCCGCCTACACCAAGTTTGACACCGCCAAAATAGCGAACGACCACAACCAGTACATTGGTAACGTCAAAAGATTGAATTTGTCCGTAGATAGGCATTCCGGCCGAGTTGTTGGGTTCGCCGTCGTCGTTGGCGCGAAAATAGACTTTATCCGTACCGGTCTGAAAGGCATAGCACCAATGGCGGGCCGAATGATGTTGTTTTCTAAGATCGTCCAATAGGGGTTTGACGTCATCTTCCGAAACGATTGGAAAGGCGTAACCAAGAAATTTACTGTTTTTTTCTTTATAGAGAACCTCTTCTGATGGCGAGGCCAGGGTTTTGTATGTGTCTTTTTCCAATAATGCTAAAAATTACCAGTTTTTATCCAGCAAATCAACGACATCTTCTTTGCCAACCTGTAAATTCCAAATGTTAAGACCTAAATTGGCTGCCACATCGGTGTTGTGCTTGTTGTCGTCTACAAAAAGGGTTCTTTTAGGGGATAATTCGTGTTTGTTGATGATATAGTTGAAGATCTCGGGATCGGGTTTTCTAAGGCCGATTTCGAATGAGAAATAGACTTTTTCAAAACATTGGTAAAACTCCCGACTAAAGGTTTCGCCAACCTTGTTTTCAAACTTTTCAATATGTGTGGCGTCGGTATTGCTCAATAGGAATAAGCGGTATTGCGCCGATAATTTTTGTAAAAATTCCAATCGGTATAAAGGGAAATCCAATAAAATGGCATTCCAGGCGTCACGGATTTCCGTCAGACTTTTGTTTGGAATGTACTTTTGTAATCCGCCAAAAAAATCGGATTCTTTTATTTTCCCTTTTTCATAGCGTTTGTTCAGGTTGTCCAGGTCTTCATTCCAGCAAACCAGTCCTGCTTTTCGCATATGTTCAAATGGGGCTTCTTCGGCCAAATTAATAAAAACATTACCAAAGTCGAATATGATAGTATCAATCATGGTGTCTGAAAATTAGAAGTTCGTCGTTCATAATTTGCTGTCGGTCGCTAACCGTACCTTTTAAAACCGGTGCTTTTACACCTTTGTGTAACCTTACGTCTCCTTTAAAAACACGTGCTTCATCCCATAATCCGGCATCAATAAACAACTGTAGTGTTTGTCGACCACCTTCTATCAACAACGATTGTATGTCGTGTCGGTACAGTGCTGCCATGATGGTATGGGGAAGTTTAGTATCAAAGATACAATTTTCAAAAAAAAGGGAAGGTGTATTTTGCATATTTTCAGCCTCCGTAAAGATGACGGACTTGATAGAGCCGTCTTTTACGGCAGCATTATCCGGAATCCGGCCGGTTCGGTCTAATACGATGCGTATCGGGTCGTTACCGGACCAGTCTCGGGTATTTAATTTCGGATTGTCGTCTATAACGGTTTGTGTACCAACCAGAATGGCCTGTTCTTCACTGCGCCATTTGTGAACCAGCTGACGGGAATAGGTATTCGAAATCCAAACGGGTTTTTGTTCGTCTTTGTGTAAGGGGGCAATAAAGCTATCCTGACTTTCGGCCCATTTCAGAATAATATACGGACGTTTTTTCTGATGAAAGGTGAAAAAGCGTTTGTTGAGTTCATTACAGGCATCTTCCAATATGCCAACGGTAACATTTTTTCCGGCTTCAACCAATTTTCGAATGCCGTTTCCGGCAACTTTAGCAAATGGGTCTACCGTGCCAATGACGACATTGGGAATTTTATGATGAATGATCAAATCACAACACGGTGGCGTTTTTCCAAAATGACTACACGGTTCCAGGCTGACGTAAATGGTTGCTTCCGACAGTAATGATTTGTCCTGAACCGCATTTACCGCGTTGACTTCCGCGTGGGCTTCACCGGCTTTTTGATGCCAGCCTTCTCCGATAATGGTACCGTTGTGTACAATAACGCTGCCCACCAGCGGATTCGGATAGGTGGTCCCTAATCCGTTTCGGGCCAGTTGGATACAACGGTTGATATAGTGTTCGTGCGTTTTCAAGAAAATGTCCTGTTGCTATTATAATTTTTTTGTAAATGTTTATGAACTGTCAGCCAAGCTGCTTACATTCGCTACGATTTGCAATAGGCAAATGTAATTCCTGTAGACTAATCTGCAAAAATAAGTTACTCAAAAAATGAATACAATCGAAATACGTCCCATAAATAAAAGTGATAATGAAATGGTGGCGGCACTAATCCGAAGTGTTTTACTCGAACATGAGGTGCCTAAAGTGGGTACCGCCTATGCCGACACGGCGCTGGATTGTATGTTTGAAACGTATGCAGTGCCCCGATCGGTTTATTTTGTAGCTTTGGTGAATGGAAAAATCATCGGAACTGCCGGAATAGCACCATTGGCAAACGGATTGGAGACGATCTGCGAATTGCAAAAAATGTATTTCCTGCCCGAATCCAGAGGATTGGGATTGGGTGCTGCGATGATGCGAAAATGCCTCGAAGCAGCACAAACACTGGAATTTACACAATGCTATCTGGAGACGTTGCCCAATATGAAAGCAGCTCAAAAATTATACGAAAAAACCGGATTTTATTATTTGGACGCGCCGCTGGGAGATACCGGCCATAGTTCGTGTCCGATTTGGATGATCAAAGATTTATAAGATGTTATTAAAAGAATACCGCGATTATTTTAAAACCGAATTACTGCCGGTTTACGACGAAAAGGAAATCGATAGTTTTTTTTATATCACGCTGGAGGCGTTTCATCAGATGAAGCGCGTGGATCTGGCATTACAACCCGGTTTTGAACTGGATGGTATGCAGTTGTTGCAATGGGAAACCGTATTACATCAGTTAAAAGAAGAAAAACCAATTCAGTATATATTCGAAGAAACCGAATTTTTCGGACTGTCATTTTATGTCAATGAAAACGTGCTGATTCCACGCCCCGAAACCGAAGAATTGGTCGAATGGATTCTGAATTCGGTATCCGGATTACCGAAAGACCGGAAGATAAAAATTTTGGATATCGGAACGGGAAGTGGTTGTATTGCGGTTTCACTGGCTAAAAATCTGCCGCAGGCCGAAGTCGTTGCAATTGATGTTTCGGAAAAAGCACTGGAGGTGGCCCGCAGAAACGCCCGACAGTTGGAAGCGCCGGTGACTTTCTGGCATAAAGACATTCTGGAAACAACGATTTTACCGGAAATGTTCGATATTATTGTGTCTAATCCGCCGTATGTACGCCATTTGGAAAAAGAGGAGATTTCGAAAAACGTATTGGAATTTGAGCCGCATCTCGCGTTGTTTGTGGAAGATCACGATCCGTTGTTGTTTTATCGCAAAATAACCGAACTGGCCACGAAAAATCTGAATCGTAACGGATTGTTGTTTTTTGAAATCAATCAATACCTCGGACCGGAAATGCAAGGGCTGCTGGAAAACCATAGGTTTACACAGATTGAACTTCGCAAAGATATTTACGAAAACGATCGGATGACGAAAGCGGTTTGGGGTGCTTATTCGTAACGTAAGGCTTCTACCGGATCCAGCTGTGACGCTTTGATCGCCGGATACAATCCGGAAACAATTGCTACTATAAAGGTGGTGGCAAAAGCGGCAAAAATGGCCATCCACGGAATGACAAAGCTAAATTTGATGGCAACCGATATCAGAAAACCAACGGAAATTCCCAGCAAAATACCAACCAGTCCGCCTAGCTGACCGATAACCAGTGTTTCGGTAAAAAACTGCCAGGCAATGGTGCTTTTTTTGGCGCCAAGCGATTTGCGGACACCAATTTCACGGGTTCTCTCCGTAACCGATACCAACATGATGTTCATCAACGCAATGGAGGAACCAAAAATAGTGATCACACCAACACCCCAGGCAATATATCCTAAGAATTGGGTATTGGATAATAACGTATTGATCAAGTCATCACTGCGTTCGATTCCGAAATTATTTTCCTCTACCGGATTCTGTTTGCGGATTTTACGCATGGTGATAATCGCATCGTCAACAGCCTGATCAATCATTTCTTTCTGGCCGATCATCACGCTTAGATCGTAATTGATATTTGGGGTTGAGAAGATTGAACGGGCAATCTGATTCGGAATCAATACTCTTAAATCCTGACTGTTGCCAAAAGTGGATCCTTTTTCTTTTAATACGCCAATCACTTTAAAACGGGCGCCGCGAATGGAAATCGTTTTGTCGATCGGATTGATGTCTTTAAAAAGACCTTTTTCAAAATCGGAACCTAGAATGCAAACAAAATTGTTGTTTTTGATGTCAAAACCGGTAAAGTTGCGCCCTTTCGTAGCTTCCAGTCCTTTGTTCGGTAAAAAGTTTTCGTCGACACCAACAATGGTAATCTCCGGATCGGTTTTTTGGGATTCGTATTTTACTTCGGCTTTACTGGTCGCAGTAAACGAAAGTGAAGTGGTTGATAACGGATAATTGTATTTGTCCTGAAAAGCACGGGCTTCGGGATAACTGATGATCGGGTTGATTTTTCGGTTCGGATCGTTATTGTTGATTTGTGAGGAAAAATCATACTGACTAATAGAAAAGGTATTGGCACCCATTGAGGCAAAATCTTTTGCAATGGTGTTTTCAAGGGCCGAAACCACGGTGAGGATTCCTACCAGTGCGGTAATTCCGATGGCAATAATCATTACGGTAAGAATGGTACGCAACAACTGACTTTTGATGGCACCTAAGGCGATTTTTGTATTTTCTCTAAATAGTCCGAACATCATGCTAATTTGTCTCTAAAATACAGATTTTGTTACACATCATCCGTTAAAAAGTGTACGAAAATTATCCGGATCTAAAGGAAGGGACAAAACAATCCAAAATGTGGTGCTTTTTTTTAAAAAGGGAACGGAGATCATTTGAAAAAGTAAGATATTTGCACCATATGGAAACCGGAAGGCATTTGCTGCTTTTCCGATGTTTTTAAAAATCAAAATTTCAATTCTAAAATGGCACAGAAACCAAGTATACCGAAAGGAACCCGTGATTTTTCACCGTTAGAGGTGGCAAAACGGAATTATATATTCAGTACGATCAAATCCAATTTTGAACGATTCGGATTCCAACCGATCGAAACGCCGTCTTTTGAAAATTCCGAAACCCTGATGGGGAAATACGGCGAAGAAGGCGACCGTCTGATTTTTAAAATTCTAAATTCGGGGGATTTTCTGTCTAAAGCCAATGATGCTTTTCTGGAAGCAAAAGACAGTTTAAAGCTAACGACTCAGATTTCGGAAAAAGCCTTGCGTTATGATTTAACCGTTCCGTTTGCGCGTTATGTGGTACAACATCAGAATGAAATTGAATTCCCGTTTAAACGCTATCAGATCCAACCGGTTTGGCGTGCGGATAAACCTCAGAAAGGTCGTTTCAGAGAGTTTTACCAATGTGATGCCGATGTGGTGGGATCGAATTCCTTATGGCAGGAAGTGGAACTGGTACAATTGTACGACAGTGTGTTTTCGGCTTTGGGATTGGATGGTGTGACAATTAAAATCAACAATCGTAAAATATTATCGGGTATTGCCGAGGTGATTGGAGCGAAGGATAAGTTAATCGACTTTACCGTGGCGTTGGATAAACTGGATAAAATCGGTGAAGATGGCGTGAAAAAGGAAATGTCCGAAAAAGGAATTTCTGAGAATGCCATCGCAAAAGTGCAGCCGTTGTTCCATTTTACCGGATCGATTTCCGAAAAGATTGAAAAATTATCCGATTTGTTAGTGGGGTCCGAAGAAGGATTAAAAGGAGTGGAAGAGTTACGGTTTATCTGCGAAAATGTAACGACTTTAGGTTTGGATAAAGCGACCTTGGATCTGGATGTGACTTTGGCTCGTGGATTGAATTATTATACCGGAGCTATTTTCGAAGTGGCAGCGCCTAAAACGGTGAGTATGGGATCTATTGGCGGCGGTGGTCGTTATGACGATCTTACCGGGATCTTCGGATTGAAAAATATGAGTGGTGTTGGAATTTCTTTCGGATTGGATCGTATTTATCTGGTATTGGAAGAATTAAACCTGTTCCCGGAAACGGTTACAGCAACTTCGCGTGCCTTATTCCTGAATTTTGGAGATGCGGAAGCGTTATATGCGATGCGTGCGATCGGTCAATTGCGTAAAGCCGGAATCAAAGTGGAATTGTATCCAAGCAATGCCAAGATTGGAAAACAATTTCAGTATGCCGATAAACGCGGTATTCCATTTGCCGTGATTGTTGGTGCGGAAGAAATTGCAAATAACGAGTTTGCTGTAAAAGATCTGGCCTCTGGTGAACAGACTAAAGTGAGCTTGGAGGCGTTAAAAAATAGGCTACAATAAGTTCCTACACCTGACAGGTTTCGAAAACCTGTCAGGTATGTCAATAAAAAAGGCTGTCGTACGACAGCCTTTTTTATTTGGAGTTATTTCTATTTCCGAACTTGTTTTAGCATCCAGTCATAAACGGCATCTTTTCGGAAGATGTTTTCTACATTACTGTGATTTCCTCCCGGGATGATCGTAAGGGTCACATCGGCATCCGGTTTACAGGCTTTGATTGCTTTTACTATTTTTTTGGATTCCGATAGTGGAACGATAAAATCTTTATTACCATGCTGAATCCATAATGGAATTGTGGCCAGTTTACAGGCGTCGTTTACATTTCCACCGCCGCAAATAGCCACCGCTGCAGTGATCTTATCGGCATGTTTTCCAGCGAAATTCAGGGTTCCGTATCCGCCAAGACTCATACCGCAAACATATACGCGCGACGAATCGGTAGGATAATTTTGCTGAACATATTCCAATACATTTAAAACTTTATCCGGATCCCACGGACCGGAAGGTAACTGCGGAGCTACCACAATAGCCGGGATTTTTTTACCGTTTTCAATGGCTTTTAACACACCATAACGCCGTACTCTTTCCAGATTGGTGCCCGACAGACTTCGACCGTGCAGGAAAATAATAATCGGTGCTTTCTGATCCAATACGTCCTGTTCCGGCAGGTTAATATAAAACGGATAGTCGGTTTTATCGGTTATGGCTTGTAATTGTGCCCGTGTCAGGGTAATCGAAAAAAGGCAAAATAGGACGATACAATAGGTTCTCATGCAGATAGGGATATGGAGTGTAAAAGGTGTTTGATTACAATAGAAAAATCAAAGTGCGTAAAAATAGGAATCCTACAATGACGCTTAGTTTTTATATTTAAAATTTTTCCCGCCTTCCTGTACTTCAATTTTTGCAATGCTGTCCATAGGGATGCTTTTGGTTAAGCTGGGTATAAAACGGGAACGAGATGCTTTTAAAGTATCGTTTTCTAATACGACCGTATCAAAATAAAAAATATATCTTTTTCCGTTTTTATGAGTTACTCGCATCTCGAGTGAAGGCGAATTAGGGATCGTTAGGGAATTACCTTCTTTATCGCGTACGACAAGATTCGTAATATTATTCGCTTTATAGCTTAAGTTCCCATATGTCAACGGATTGTTTATTTGGACTTCTTTGGTTTCGAACAGTTCGGTTTTGGTGAATTGTTCTTTAAAACTATCCGTAGGGATTGTATAGGTTTTACAGGAAACAACAATAAATAAAGATAATAGGATTAGAGTTCTGAATCGCATTTTGAATGTGTATGGATGAGTTGTTTTTATTCGAATCGCAAAGGTACAAAAGTAACTCCGATTTAAAATATGATCAAAAAAATAAGCCTCAATTATTGAGGCTTATATAAGGATTATTTTAGGATGGTTTTCGTACTGATCGAACCTTTGTTGGTGTCGACTTTAATAATATAGGTTCCGGTACTGACATTGTGTACCGGTAACAAAATTTCGGATTGTTCCAGCGTGTTGGTTCGCCACGAATTGATTTGTTGTCCTAAAATAGTATAAAGACTTACCTGTTCTACCACCGTATCTGCTAAATCATTTTTAATACGGATCTGATTAGTTCCCTGTAGGTAGGTTACATTTACGTTTTCGAGCGTGTTATCGGTAACCGACAGTTTTTTAATTTCGAAGCACAAGGAGAAACGACTGGTGTTTTCGCCTGCCGCAACAGCGATTTCCAAAGCCGAATTATGGATGTCATAAAAATGACCGGTATTGTGATCGTAGATGTAAATCGGCTGATCCGGATTGAAGTTTTCCAAAGCATCGACTTCAATTTTTATAATACCCGGGTTGTCTGTTCTAAGGTATAATGGGTAGTAAGAACCGGAATTAAAATGACCCACTCCCTGGATTACGAGTTTTTTATTCCCTAAAAGGAATAGCATATCCTGAGGTAAATCGTCGTCGATTACAATAGCGTCATAACCGTAATCCCAATCATCGGAAGCCTGATTGCCCATAAAAGCCATCAAAATCTGACGGTGGTTACCGGTATGTGAGGTAAAGCCCAAACGTATTTTACTGTTTGAGGTGACTGTCACCGGATCGTTGTCGTTATTGTTAAAATGATCTGAAGCAGGCATTGCCATGGCTGTGCTGTTGGTATTTCGGAACATTACGTTCGATGTGGAAGCATCTTCTTTTACAAAGGCTCGTTGGTTGTTGTCAAATACAATCGTTCCACCAGAAGTACTGGCGTGTATAAAGAATCCTTGTCCAACCGGAATAAAACGTCCCGGTACGCGGGAACTGGAGCCCATGCCGCTGATGCCCGGAGGCGAAACCGGAGGTGTTCCACCGGAAAGATTACGGGTGGCATAACCGCCCTGATATTGTTGTAATACGTGTGTGACATTGGTTGGGTAATGTTCCCAGAAATAAACGGAACCGTTTGTTGCGGCTGCGTTGTCGGCAATAAACAATTCGGCATCCAAAGCCGAAGCATATGGGTTTCCGCTCAGATTGATGTTGTTTGGTGATACGGTATTGGTAATACGGCCGTTATTCGGTTTGCCGACAAAAACATAATTCTGAGTGGCCGTTGCAGCGCCGCTTCCTTTTAAGGTAAATCCACTCGAAGGTGACAGGGTGCCGGTTTCGAATATTTGTGTCCAGTTGGCATACAAATCGGAAAGGTTTTGGAATTTGTAAATCCAGTACCGCGCCAGGCTGATCGGTGTTGTTGGGGAGCCGTCATAGCCATTTACCCAGTTGATCGCGGCCGGAGCAGCAGCATTGGTACCGTCTCGCAGTACGCCGTTTACCGTATAATTGTTGTTGTTGGTAGTTGCATTGATTGGCCCGACTGGCGACGACCAGTAGTTGTAATTGTATTTGTTGGATTGTCCCTGTTGGTCACGTTCAATCGATCCGGAACTGCTTGGATCCAAATCGGAGTTGTAGGTTTGTACCAATTGCGATCGCCCTTGTAAATCGATTTTACCGTTTAATCGTAAAAAGTGACTTACCTCGATTTTAGAATCGTTGGTTGCAAAAACAGTGTTTGCGTTTACAAAGAAACCCAACATGGTTTTGTTACCACTGGAGGTCACATCATGGGCGGTTCGTACGATATTCCAATCAATGGAGGTTGTACCGTTTACAATCGATAACGAACACGGTAAATCCTGAGTCGTTCCGTTTGTCCAGCTAGCTGTATTACTCCATATGCCGGTTGCATTACTGTCGTATGGCATAGGAGCCGTTTGGGTATTGATGTCGATCTTACTTGGATTGACAAGGTTCCCCCGGTTCTTATTTAAAGAATTGTCGTTGATGTGCGTTCCAATATAGGAATTCATCGAATAGTAGGCCGTTAAACTGGCCCATGTCAGTGCGCTGATATCATTTTTGGTCACCGTCGATGGCATGATTTTACCCAAGGTATTCGCGCCGGAACTTGCAATTTCCTGATTCATAATATAGCGGATTTCACTTATCGAAAGGCCACGGTTCCAGATGCGCAATTCGTCGAGATCCCCTTTAAAGATATTGACAATGCTGCTTTTGTTGCGGTATTCCGCGCCAATAGTAAAAATACTGGTTGTAGCGGTAGGAGCGGCCATAGCTCCGGAACGATCCAATACGCCGTCGATATAGAGGCTTAAAGTACCGGCTGTATAAACAGCAGCGATATTGTGCCAGATATTATTCGGTAATGTAGTATTCGATATTAAGGAAGCGCCGTTCCATTCCATACGGATCTTGTTGTCGTTTTGGATTACCAGTCGGTAGCCGGTGGTTCCGTTGTGTTTGGAAACAATCGTTTTGTCGGATGTAGCATTATTGGCGCCGGTCGGACGCGCCCATCCCATGATGGTAAAGGCTCCGGTAAGATCATTTTTATTGTCAACACGAACGGCATCGTCTACACCGTCAATGGTAATGTGACGGGGAAGTACTACTTCGTGGGCCACTCCAAATGCGATGTATTTGGTTCCGTCGAAATCGTAGAAACATTCCTGATTGGTCCCGTTGGTAGTTAGGAAAACCATATCGATGCCGGTAGTAAAGGCGGCATCAGTAGCGATGATCATAACATAAGCATCATTTCCGGAAAGTGCCGGTAAGCTGGCAAGATCGGTAGTGGCTAAGGATACTTTTACAGTGGCGACATCGCCACCGGTTTCTACAACTTTCCATCGTTTGTTGGTGATGTCGGTTGAGGTGGTTACGGTCGAAGGTCCGAAAGTATACGTTAACGGTGAGGCGCTGGTGGTCATACTCTGACCATTGCTTCCCCATACCAGATATTTCCGATCGGCGTCGAAGGTATTGGTATTGGCGGAGTTGGTAGTTAGAATATCGCCCAATCCCATCGTAATTACCGCGCCGGAGTTGATGCTTTTAGATTGTTTCTGATTTAATTGCGCTGCATCGTCACGTCCGATTCCGGCAATATCGTAGTTGAATCCAGACGGTGCGATATTCCAGATCGTGGTTCCGGCGGAGTTTACATAATTCTGACTTACACCGTTTGTTCCCAAAGTGATGCCATATTTTATGGCGAGGTAGGATTCGATACGATTCCGCTCGGTAGCGTCGTTTTTCCGAGCCGAATAGGAAATCACCTCAGCAATACGACCGCCAAAACTTCCGTCAAAAACCTGACTTCTTCCCAGCCAGTAACGACGGTTTTGTAACGCAAGCCATTGTGGTACCCCCACTTCGGTAGTCGAAATATTCAATGCATTACTGTATAATTCCTGTTTGGTACCGCCACTATTATGTCGGCTGTTGATGATGTTTACACCGGTATGCGTACCGTTAACCTGAGCGAGACCATAACCTCTGGCGGTTACATCGGTAGGGGTTGATTCCGGTGTACTTCCAACACAGTAGCTCACGACCTCGTTGTCGAAACGGACCGAATATTGTCCGAATCCGATTCCGGTGCCATCTTTATCATAAGGATTTGTTGCCGATGATTGTGCACAGTATAAATCGATACTGGGCGAGGAGGATACCACACTGGCAGGGTTATCATTGACCACTACAATAAACAAGTCGTGGGAATAAAAACCGGAAGTACTCTGCATTTCGGCTCTGTTCGAAAGATAAGTATAGTTGGAAGTTGAGGTCGAAGGATTGTTTCCGAACTCCACTACAGGGTTGAAATTAATGTTTTTGGTCGCATTGTTACGATAAGCCGGGCGTACGGTTAATGCGGCATTAGTAGCGTCGATAACTTTGGCGTCGTTTCCTTTACCGCGATCGGTCCATATATTTACATTGGCACCATCGGTCCCTACTGTCGATCCATTGACCTGGTCGGCGCGCAACCAGGTTTCCAGATTGGCCGTAATCCCTCCCGGACCGGTAGCAATGGTATTATTGATCGTACCAGTGATGGTTACATAATCGATAAAAAACAAACGGGCAGCTCCGCCGGTTGTTGTTATAAATCGGAACTGACCTGTCGTCGAAAAAGTAGACGAAGTCGAAAAAATGGTTCCAAACAGGGCATAATAATTGGTGTTGTCATTAATATCCCGAACAGAGGATCCACCTCTTTCGACGACTCTTACATTGGTCCAGGCCGCAGCCGCATTATCGCGGTATTGCAGCGTAACTTTGTCGGCATTGTTTAAAGCATTGGATCGCACAAAGAAACTCACGTCCACTTTGTTGTACGCCGCAATGTTAATTGCCGGAGATGTAATGGAACTCCCGTTAACCGGAATCTGTACTTTAGACGTTCCGTTATAGGCATTCGTAGTCGTTATGGTTGCTCCGGTGAGCGTCCATGTTGAGGTTCCTTCGAAGTTCTCCTGATGGAGTTGCGTGGTTTGTCCCGATAAAAAATTAGATAAAAGGCTTATTACCAATATCAGTAATTGCCTCGTAATAGATTTTGTTGCTCTCATAGGGGTAAGTAGTTTTGTTCATAAGTTTAGATAATTGGGGCTTTAGTTTTGGTTGTTTACAGGCGCCCTTTTCAGAGCGCCATGTTGTTAAAGTGTTTTTTTGAAAATTGTTTGGTTGGAAGTGGTAATCACTTTAACCAATAAAACGGCTTGGCTAGTAAATAGGTTGGTTGTAAAAGTAGCCGAGCCGATTTTCGGTGACTGATAAATCAGCCTTCCTAATAAATCATATACCGATACAGCGATTAAATCCTCTTTAGTCGATTGTACCGTTAGGGCATTGTTGTTTTTGTAGATGCTGATGTGGTCAGTATCGGCATCGAAATCGGTGTTGCTTAACAATGTATTTTTGAAAACCAGTTCAAAGCGGTTGTTCGATACACCTTCTTGGGCTGAAAAACTATAGTTGTTCAGTTTTAGATCGTGTAGGATGTTCAGCAGGTTATCTTTCACGAAGATGGTTTGCGAACCGTTGAACAATCCGTCGAAATGGTCGATGGAAAGGGTATAGGTCCCGGAAGTAGGTAGGTTGATCCCTAACGGAACACTATCATTCTCGTCGAATGGAACCGGACGACCCTGGATGGCATAGGCGTCGTTTCCGATCGTACTGTATATCGTGGCACCGCTGGCTCCAAAATCTTTCGCGTCGATACCGTAATCAGCTTGGAGAGTGGCGCCGGTCATATAACCGATCAAAATCTGACTAAAAGCATCGTTGGCTCCGCTCATGTTTAACCAGATACGGTGTTTTTCGGTAGCATCCTCCACGACAGCCAGGGTGTTGTTGCTTTTAAAGAATTGATTGGCATTGTTGACCAATCTCATGGTATTGCGGAAAGCAATAGTTCCATTGGCTACGGCATTCACAAGGAATCCTTGTCCGACCTGAATGATACCGTTTGGAACAGCACCACCGGCCTGAGCCGCAGTTCCGCCCAGTTTGGTATACTTCGCATAATTGTTCAACGGATATAAACCGGTTGAAGGGCTCGAAGGAGTAGCATGCGTCCAGAAATACAAACTTCCGTCGATAGTCGTATTCATGGTTCCGGTACCGCTGATGTTGGCATTGATGAAATCAATCGCATTCATCGTAGACGGATACGGGTTTCCAACCAGATTATAACCGGTAGTTGCACCGCGTTGTACCGCAATATTGATGTTTCCGTTGTTTAAAACGCCGGTAAAATGACCCGGATAAGCAGTAGGGGCGGTAGCACTCCAGGTATTTGGCGTACGGATCAGATAACCTTTTGCAGCCGTAAAAGAATTGGTATTCGGATTAATTGTTTCATAAGCTCCAATCGGACCGTTTAGCGGGTTGTAAACATAAAAACGATTGGTTAGGGTTTGCGGGGAAAAGGCCAGTAAATTCTGAGCTGCCACTGGCGAAGCCCAATTGGTATAATCCAAACGAACCATAGGTGCGCTGTTTCGGTAGACATTACTATTGCCGGTGTTGGTCGCATTTTCAACCTGTACCAAATTGGCATTGTTCTGAATGATCAGATTAGCTGACGGTGCTATCGTAACTTCACGATTGATGATAAAGTTATGGCCGGATTGGATGGTAACGACAGCCGAGCCATTAATGGTAAGTGAACACGCTTCCAGATTGGCAGTTGAGGTGAAATTTCCGTTAATGATCGCGTGTACGTCATTATTAGGAGCATTGTTACTCCAGCTACTACCATTCCAGGTGGTTGAAGTGGCGCAAGGAACGCCTTGTATTGTAAAGTTGGTATTCGGTGTCACATAATTGTTGCAGGTATTGATTACGCTCACGGTTGCCGTACCGTCATTCGCAATATCGGCAGCGGTAATAGTGGCCGATAGTTGTGTACTGCTGATAAAAGTAGTGGCTTTGTTTACGCCATTCCATCGGATAATTGATTCGCCGTTCACAAAATCGCTTCCATTTACGGTTAGTGTAAAGTTGGTGCCACCTTCTAAAGCGGTATCCGGAGTTATCGCGGTGATAGCCGGATCCGGTTTTACGGTTACCTGAACTTGTTTTCGGGCACTTTTTAGCGGTGCGAATTTCCAGTTGAAAAATTGGAAGAACGTTCCGGTTCCGCTATTGCTTTTAATGCTCACAGTATTGTTTGTCATCGGATAGGTAATACCAGATGTCGCAACGAAAAGGCTAAAATTGTTGATCTCACGGGAAACCAGTCGCAGGTTGTTTTGTGCTGGTAAATAGAAATCCAAATCGATATCCTGCGGTCCACTGGCTGTAATCCGAATCATTTTCGATTCCAGCATCGCACCGGAACTATCCTGTAATTCAACTAATATTTCACCAGTGGCATTGGGACGGATGGTTACCGACTGTAATTTGGTGGGCGTCGTACAATCGAATACCAGGTATCTGTTGGCTACGGCTGCCTTACCTGTTGCGGCACCCGACGGTGCAGCTGGGCCTACATTGGCCAATGCTACTTCACGTTCTACAAAATACGAACGCGTAGTGGTTAAAGTCGGCGTGGTATAGGAAGTTCCTGTTGCTAGTGCGGTTGTGCTGCTTGCGGTATCATACCAACGAATCGTACCGCTATCGGCTGTAGACAAACTGGCTGTTTTTCCTTTACAGATGGTCGCATTGGCAACAGTTGGTTCGGCGGTAGTGGCTACCATTTGCACATTTAGAACAGTCGTTGCATTATTGGCAACGGTTGCCGCTATCGTTTGTGAAACATAACCCGGTGCTTCAAAAGTAATAGTATAATTTCCGGCGATCAGTAATTTGTAATAATCCCCGTGAAGGGAACCGGTTTTTACCCAGGCACCTTTTAAGTCGTAACCCGGAATATAAACTTTGGCATTGATCGGATTACCGGAGGCATCGGTCACTTTACCCTGTAGTCCATAATTAGCCTGTTTAATGTGATCTAAAAAAGCCTGTTTGTTATAGTTCCAGAAATTTGGAAGCTCGGAAGCAGCCGGAAATTTCGTAGTTGAGATTTCGATCGTCACTTCTTTATTGTGCATATAATAGTTGTTGTAATCCTGACGGCCACCGCTCACAGTATACCAAAGAGACCCATTGGTCGTTCCGGGATACTGACCGGCAAATACGTCGTCCATATAGCCGTTGTTATTACTGGCGGTCTGACAGGATTGCGCATAATTTTTGGAGATAAACTTAAAATAAGTATCGTGCGGATGCAGGTGGTTTGGCGAAGCATAGGCATCCCAAGGGTAGTTTACAACCTCAACACCGCCGTGGAAATTGGCCGCCATCACAAAATTTCTGGTTTTTTCAAAAGCAAGGAAAGCCAGTGTTTCGGGCTGATACGCATACGTGTCCGGATGTAATCCATTTAACGGATCCGGATAATTTCGGTTTAAATCCCTTCCGTTTGCATTGGCACGGGTAGCCGCGTTCCCACTTGAGTTCATCACATCGTTTCCGGCGGTTTTAAACGAACCATCCGGATTGGAAAGCGGACTTATATAAATTTCGGTGGTATTCACCAGGTTGGTTACTTCCGAGTCGGTTCCATAACGGGTTACTAGATGATCAATTAATCGCATCATCAATGGGAAACCGGTAATTTCGTCACCGTGCATGGATGAGGAATAGAAAAATTCCGGTTCGGCCTCATCGGTCTGACAATTGTCGGATATTTTTAAAATCCACAGATTACGCCCGTTAGGAGTACTACCAATGTTTTCCAGCTTACATAAATTCGGATAGGTATCGGCATAATATTGCATTTTGGCCACATACTGCGAATAGGTTGGATACGCATCCCAGGTGGAATCCCATTGCGCATTTGGAGCCATGGCACTTTTGTTGGCTACTGCGGTTGGAATCTCATTGTCTTCAGTGCTAACCTGAAACGGGATGTTATATTTTAGAAATTTTTCAAAGTCAAGTTTGTCGGCATAGGCTTCGACTTTCAGGTCGTCCTGACTGACTCTTTTGTGACTTAACGACAAAAAGGAAGCCAGCTTTTTAAACTGCTGTTGGTTGGCAGCCTGAAAAGTGAAAATTACCTCTCCTTTGGTCTTTAAATAGTGTTGTGCTTTGGCAAGATTTGTTTCTGTTTGGGCAAATAAAGTGGCTAAGGAGGATAGTAAAAATAAAATAATTAATGTAGTTTTTTTCATATAATTATGCTTTTGGGTTTTCAAAATTAATGAAAAAAAATTAACACAACTTTATATGTAAGTATTGTTTATTAAATAAAAAAATACAAATAGTTGTGTTATTTTAAATAATTAATGATTTATTGTTATTAAAAGGTTATTTCGTGATTCAACAGTATGTACTGCAAAAAAGCTAAAATGTAACATTTTGTTGTTGCAAAATGCGCTCTATTTTGATAAAAATACGATTTTTTTAGTTTAAGTGTACTATTTTTTCTCAAAATGCCCATTATTTCTTTAAGGGATAGTGTGGGGTTCCGATGTGTTTTTTAGAAAAATAAATACGATTCGGTTACGAAATAAAAACGCCCGCTCTGATTCGCAAAGGGGCGCTTTTAAGATTGAAAACGATACCGTTATTTTCGTGGAAAAACAGGACGTTCCATTTTGTAATAACTACCGAATAAAGATTCGAGAAAGGCTACAATCGCATCAATTTCTTTTTCGTTTAATTGTAGCGGTTTCATTAGGCTGTCGGTTACCGGAAACAGCGGATCTTTTGCTCTTTCTTCCGGAGTAGGATCGATCATGTGCATGCCACTGTTGTACAGATTGACAATTCCGGTTAAATCGTCCATTAATCCATTGTGCATCCAAGGTTGTGTGATTCGTAAATCGCGTAGCGATGGTGTTTTGAATTTTCCGACATCGTTTGGATTTTTGGTGTGTAAATAACGTCCCAAATCTTCATATTCTCTTTTGTAATAGGTGAGTCCGATGTTGTGGAAAGATTCGTCGGTTAAATACTTTCCGTTATGACAATGGATACATCGGGCTTTGGTCCGAAAGAGATGCATACCGTAAATTTCCTGATTTGTCAGGTATTGGTAGTCGCCTTTTAAAAACTTATCGAATCGGCTCGGCTGACTTCTAATCGTTTTCTGAAAGGTAGCAATAGCGCCAACAATTCGGTCGTAGGTCACTTTATCATCGCCAAAAGCGGCTTTAAATAAAGGTTGGTAGCCTTTTACTTTTTGTATTTTGGCGGGTAAAATACGTGTATTCATATCCATTTCATGATGGGCGCCCAAAGGACCTCCGGCTTGTTCCTCGAGACTGATGGCACGTCCGTCCCAAAAAAAAGAAGTGCGTTCGGCAATATTGTATAAACTGGGGGTATTGCGTGCTCCCAGCAAATGATTATTGCCCAGGGAAACCTGCCGATGGTCGGTCCAGCCTAATTCCGGATCATGACAGGAACTACAGGAAATCTGATTGGATTTTGATAGTTTCGGATCAAAAAACAAGGCTTTCCCTAATATAACTTCCGGTAAATCCTGCGTGTCATAATAAAGCGTGTCTACTTCCAGTGCTTCAAAGTCTTTCCAGTCCACTCCCGTATCGATTTCGGCTTTAGGCCAATTTGCGATAGGTTGTTTGTATTGGTCTACAATTTCGGTATAATCGGAAAAGTCTTTTGGTGAGGTAAAGTTTGTATAACTTAAAAAAGCGATTCCGGCCATTCCGACGGCCAGGTTGTTTTTGTTTACTAATTTCTTCATGTGTTCCTGTTTTCATTCGTTCTAAAAAGTAATTCCCATGGTTGCCTCAAAACCGCTATTGTGATCCGATCGGTATTGTTGGTAGGTGTAATTGAAACCCAGAAAAGCATTGCTGATTTTCGGAATCGGAAAATGATATCGGAGTTGTAGTGCAGCGGTCCAATTGGCTGTTGTCTGAAATCGGTAATTGTCGATTAACATCTGATTGATTGCATTGCTTTCGCCAAAATTAAAACGTGCCTGTTCGTTCGTAATGTCGGTAGCTGTCCAGCTTGCATTGGTGGTGAATATGGCGTTGTTTTTAAACGTATGCAACCATTGTCCGTGTATTCCATAGGTGCAATAGTTGATAGCTGTTTTGGAAAATGGCGTACTATAACTTTCAATAACCTGACTTACGGCTATAAATGGAGTAGCGCTATAGGTGTCGATTGCTTTGTCGTATTTCCAAAGGCCGCTGAAACGCGCTGTTTTTTCCTGATATTTATAACGTTCGAACTCGGCAATCTTAAGATAGTTTGTAGTGCTCTGGTTTATAAATACGTTTTCGGTTCCCAGTCGTTCTTTTATGAATCCATCTCCCCGGATTCCGAATGTCATTTGGTTATAATCGAATAATTTTCCGATGGTCAGATTGTACTCCGTATCTTTTGCCGTAGAAGCCTGTAGGTCATAAAATTCCGGTAATAACTTTTCGAAGGCAAAGTGTTTTATATCGGCAGTTAGAAACCAGTTCCTTTTCTGTGCTTCATACAATTGCAGATTGACCTGATACGTCCATCCTTCGTAATAGGCTTCTTTGCGTTTACCCTTGAGCAGACTGTTGTAATTTCCCATACCGCTGAGTTGGTAAATTGTTGGAAAACCAATAGGATTGTAGAAACTCATCCGGTGTTTTTGCGTATATTTTTCCATACCGGCATTTAATCCCAGAACAATCTTGTTGTTAAATGTTTTGGTTCCTCCGATTTCAAATCCGAAAAAAGCAGTGATGTTCTTAGGTCGGGGATCGACTTTTCGATATTCCATCTGCGCCTGATAATACCCGGAAATTCCAATCGTATAGGAATCCAATCGTTGTGTATAACCGCCTTCAAAACGGTAGTGTTCGTATTGGATAGTTCCCCCTACGCTGTCGGCAACAACATAGGGGAAAACGGTATCATAATCGGCACTTTCATTCCACTGTACATTTTCTCGTTTTCCCTGTTTGTACATCGCTTTGCCCCACATGGCTTTGTTGGTATCTTGCTTGTGATAGGCATTGGCGCCTACCGTAAAAGAATGCTGTCCTTGCCCGTACTGTACCAAATGCGCCTCATTGTTGGTGCTGTTTTGTTCGAAGTAAAATTCGGTTAGGCTATACGTTCTGAAATTCAGATAATTGGCGGGATTTTGGAATAATGCCTGTTGAAAAACGCGTGTCGCCGCTTCCTTGTCTGCGATTTTCAGCGCTAAGGAATCTCCGCTTTGTGCCTTAATGACCAAAGTGAACAACAAAAGAAAACCGTTTGCAAGCAGTGATCGAAAGTACTTCATAGTCTCTATAATGATGGCAATAAAGAGGCTCTTACCCCCTGTTGAAAGTCGACAGTAGAATTGTTGGTATCCAGAAAAATATTGAACCCACCGGTGTTTTGCCCGATTACTTTTCTTCGTACGGCCTTACCATATCTTCCGGCATCACCGTCGAATTGGGTAACGTAGGCATAGCCCATATCCAGCGTAGGCGCGGTAACATTCCACAAATAGCTTTCTTCAATACCTAGGTTTACGGCATCCACGACCCAGGCATTTGGAATTTTGATAGCGGTATCCGACATAGGATATACCTGGCCCCCCAAAATCATCGTATAACTAAAGTCGTATACATATTCTGGATCATCACCGCTTAATTTTTCGGACGAAATTCCCTGTGGTAAGCGCACTAAAGCATACGCAAATACACCCTGACCGTGCATGACCAATTGATCGTAAACATTTTTTAAATCGGGTACAGCCGGGTTGTTTACGTCGCTATTCGATTCAAAATACTTTTCAAAATTCGCCGTACTTAAATCGATCGAGTTGGAATTTAGTTCTTTGTGATTAATGGCATATTCCGCAAAAATGATCGATCTACCAGGTGCTACCGGATAGTTTGTTCCTGTACCGGGAAATTGTAAAATCGCTTCAGCAGCTAAAAAGCCATTCATAATATTGGGGGTGTAGTCTTCGCGAATATCGGTTTGGAATTTAGATTTTACCAATAACATTCCGTCAAGATATAGGGTTTCTTCGGTGTTGTTGGTGATTTTAATGTATTTATCGTCGTGATATTGTGCACCCTGTGGTGTTCGGGTTCCGGCAAAAAAGATCTCTTCGATTACAAAATCGCCACTATTTCCCATTAAGGATAGTTCGAGTACTTTTGTCATTTCCAAACCGCTAACAATCATCCCGTTTGCAACTGCGGTTACGCGTCCTTCAATCGTATTTCCATCAATCGTATAGCGAGCCGTTCCTGTTGCCGTTACATTATAGGTACCGGATAAAACGGCGATTTGTCCTTCTCTGCTTCCGTTTAAAGTAAGCGTTTGCGTATTTCCGGAATTCAATTCTTTTAAAGTGATGGTCACATTTTGTATTTCGTTTATAGTGGTTCCCTGAGGATCATTTAGGATAAACTTTACTAAAGTTTGCTCGTTCCCTCCGTTGAAATCATCAGAGGAGCACGCTCCCAAGCCAATCACAATTAGCAACAGGCATACTGTTTTTACTACATGGTTTTTCATTTGCATATAATTAAAGATTAAAATTAATTTCCATTCCGAAATAAGGATCCTGTGTCCCTTTTCGGTTCATCGATACGCCGTTTATTTCATAAGGCGCATAATAGCTAAACAATCGGTTGACAAACATGGAGACGTTAATTTGTTTGTTCCGGAATCCTTTGGTTAGCTTTAGATTGACATCCATGCTTAGCGGAGTGCGATAGTTGGTTTCACTACTCGAAAACTGAGGAATGACGAGATAATCCAATAAGGTTCCACTGGCTTGTTCGACAGAAAATGGGAGGACATTGCCTTGCTCGTCGATATAATAAACAGGCACACCATTTAGCGGCTGATTTTGACGCATATGGTACCAGGCAAACTGAAAGGAAGTCGAGAATTGTAAATCCAACTTCGGAATATAGGTGTCCAAAAATAAATTGGTGTGCAGCTGTTCGTATTTTGTTTGCGGATCCATATTCTCGTAAAAACCAATATAGGGATATGGTTTTCCATTGATCAATCCGTCATAACGTCCTCGTAAATAGCTCCCCAGGCTATTTCCGTAAAACGTGCGAAACCACGCTCCGTTAATGGTTACCCGTGTATTGATCAGGGGAATACGGTTGGAGCTGTATTGGAACTCAATACCGCTTTTATCGATAGTACTTCCGTTTTTTTGAACCGTATAGAGTACATTTTCATTTCGGATTTCGTATGGTAATGTTGTCACATCGGGTGGAGCGGTTATCGTTTCGTGATTAATCCCGGATATGTCGTACTTTTTATAGTGATACAAGCCGTATTGGTTCATCGAACGGAAACCGTTGTCCATGACTTCTTTAAATGCGGTAACGGAAAAACGATGATAGCCCCAGCTAAGGTCGAAACGGATTTCCTTTTTGGTATTCATCGCCGGAACTATCGCCGGATTTTGAGGGTTAAACACGGTCGTTTTATAATTTACCGTTCGGTATTCGGGATTGTTATGATAATAGTTGAGTTGCTGTTTGTCCAGGTAATACGATTCCGGATATAAAATGCTTAAATCGGGAAACAGTCGTTGTTGTCCCCATCCGAGGGTGATGTCGATTTCCATTTTTTTATGAGCAATCTCAAAATGAGGCACACCATACTGAACATTTACACGTGGATCCAAGTAGATTTTGTTGTTCATTTCGAATTGGGAGGGAAGATTGAACATGGCATTTCCCCGTAGACCCATTACCAGCGTAAACCGATGTTCGTTGATTTTAGCGGTTGTTTCCTGTTCAGCAAAAATGGCACCGGTGCTATAGGCCGGAATATCTTTATAGGCTCTGTTGCGATAGGTAGATGCGGGATCCAACGGTCTGTAAATGTCATATACCTGTCCTTCGCCATTGTTTTTACTATACTGCCCATCCAGTCCCAATCGGATCTGATTGTTGATGGTACGTATTTTGTATTGGAAGTTGCTGATTAACTTCGCGAATATGTCGATAGGTTTTCCGTCTACTTTATGATGGGCGAGATAGCTGCCCGGAGGGAAAAACCCGGTGGATTCCCCCTCTTCACGTGTCACCGGTAAAGCCATGGCGCCTTCCAATTGTACAAACTTTGTTTGTGTGATCTTATCGAATCGCTGGTTGAGGGTCGTCTGTAATTCTATTCCGCTAAAAAATGAAGGTGCTCTTTTTTCGAATGAGAGGTTATTGCTAAAACTATAAAATTGATTGTCGACTTTATAGTTGTTCTGTCCCGTCGGATCGGTGTCCGGACTGCTCTTCGCATCATCGATCGAGCTGGTGTAATTCAGATTGGACGTCCAGGACCATATGTTGCCATTATCGGTGATTTGTTCTTTGTTGATTCGTAACGAACCGGTAATTCTTTTGTAATTGTCAAAATCGTTCGTTGGATCCGGTTTGGCATCCAGATAGTCGACGCCTACGTTAAACTTCCAGTTTTTTGTCGTTTCAAAACCTTTGTTTAACGCAAACAGCTTGCTGTAGGCATCCGCTTTAAAGCGAGCCTGCCATTTGGAATAGCCACTTTTTTTGGTGATTTTAACCAATCCGGATGTTAGGTTACCATAGGCAACGGAAGGAATCCCGCGGACGATTTCCACTTTTTCGATCTGATCGGTTCCAATGGTACGCATATCTACACCCGAGGTAATATTGATTTTACTATTGCTATCGGATCGGATATTGTCGATAAAATTATAGGTGTATTGTAAATTGGCACTGGAGTTTATTTGCGCACCGTCAACGACAAACAGTGTTCCTAATGAAGATACGTTATACTGGTTGCTTCTGTCGTTTCCGGTTTCCCGTAGCCGAATGGTATTTACACCGTTTAAATAGGGATCTTTCGCTTTTCCGCCGGGTAAGAGTTCCATTAAATCGGCAAAACTGGAGGGTTGTAAATGTTGCATGGCTCTTTTATCGATAACCGATGTGCTTGTAATACCTTTGCCTTCTTTTGCCGTGATAACAACTTCTTCCAATTGATTAATGGCTGGCGCTAAGGGGATTGTCAGTACGGTTTTAGAGAGAAAAGGGATTTTTTCGGAATAGCTTTTATAGCCCATATGCATAATTTCCAGTAAGTATTCGCCTGGGATCACGGAAAATAAAGCCAGTCCCTGATCGTTCGTCTGATTAAAATAATTTCCATCAGCACTTTTTAACGCGATAGTAGCGCCGGAAATGTTTTGTTTATCCGTATTGATAACCCGTACAAGAACTTCCGTGTTTGGCGTTTGTGCACTTAAAATACAGGAATAAAGGAATAGTAAAAATAGAATTTTTGCTGGGCTTGATTGTGAACTTATCTTCATATTACAGTACCTATCACAATTGAAATTGATGCTGCAAAGGTACCCCTGAAATTAGAATCAAACAATTTATTTAGACTAAATTAAAATAAAAAAATACTATACCTCTGAGAATTAAATTTTTAATTGCTGCTTTTTAGCGACGTTTTGGGTGGTTGTTTAAGGGTTAATACGATTTTTGATAGTAAAAGACCTGTTAATATTTGTTATAATATTATAGGTTTGTCCTGAAAAGGGTTGTAAAAATAACATTTCTTTCGAGGTGATTTTGCCGATGGGCCGCAACTAATGTCGGTCGAAATGAATATAGGGTGAAACCTCAATAGACGGCGTTATTTTGCACGTTCGATCCGAATGGTTTGCAAATTTTTCACATAACGTCTTCCGGTAGCGAAATCGGTTGGTGTTACGATAGCAATACCTTCTTTTAAAGAGGAGGTGGGAATGCCGTTAACTTCTGTTAGAATTAAGGTGTGTTCGCCTGTGGGGCTGTTAAAAAGCTCATTCCAGGAAAAAACAACTTTATAACCATCGGTGGCGGTGCAAACGATAAAGCATTCGCTTACTGCTTTTGGCGATGCTGCGCCAAATGGAACGTTGGTTAGGAGTTCTTTGAGTAGTATGCCTTTACACTTTTTAAGTGTGCCTTTGTATTCGAGCAGATGGTTGCGTAGTTGCAAGCTGTCTAACGAATGAATAGTGTAAGTTTTGAGATGCTCGTAAGTCACAATAACCGGAGGTCTGGAAGTTGGTGTTTCCAGAGTTATACTATTGGAGTCTTGTGCTATGGCATTAAGTCCGATAAAGAAAGTTAGGAGTACTAGTTTTTTCATAATTAGGCAGTTGTAAATAATAATTTATAGGAGGCCATTACCAATACGGTGGCAAGGATATATTTTAATGCGGTTTGCTGAAATTTTCCCGCTCCGAGATAAGCGCCTAGCATCCCTCCGGAAAAAGCAATAACGATATAAAAAGCCATGTTGGGAGTAATGGAAATCCCCTGAGTTAGCATTCCGGTGAGTCCGGCGAGAGAATTTACAAATATAAAAGCAGCACTTATGGTAGCAGTTTGTTTTTGATTGGTCCAATGTAATAACAGTAAAATAGGAGACAGGATAATGCCGCCGCCAATGCCGATCATTCCGGAAAACAGTCCGATAATGCCACCCGTTACAAAGGCTACCGTTCGATGGCAGGGTTTTAGAGAGGTGTCAGGTGTGTTTTTGAAAAAGAAAAAACGCAGGATTGGAAATAGCAACAAAAAACCGAGGATGCGTTTGTAAATGGTGGATTCGATTGTGATCATACCACCGATAAAAGCCATCGGAATGGAAGCCGCAGCAATCGGGAGAAACATTTTTTTTAGAAAATAGCCGCGACTATAATAATGAATAAAAGAAGTGAGTGAAACAAAGAGGTTCAAAATAAGCGCGGTAGGTTTCATTTCTTCCGGAGCGACACCATATAACGCCATTAATGCCAAATAGCCACTGGCACCTCCATGTCCGACGGATGCATATAAAAAAGCAACAAGGAATAGAATAAGATAAAAAACTTCCAGAGGCATAACTTGAATTAAAACGACCCTGTTAAATTTAGCGCTTCTTACCTATAGGATGTGGAGAGTGGTTTAAATTGCACTCAATCTGACTGTAAATGTCCTTCTGTGTCCTATTAAATTCTGTTTTATCATACTTGTCAAATGAATGTTTTACCTATTGTTGGCCCTGTTTTACGAATCAATACGGATCCTGAAATGCGAATGAGGCAAACCAAACCAGACTACTATTTCTGGTTTGTCAAGCTGTAGTTCGATGGCTTCTTTTTTTAATTCATTAGCGCAAACGTTCACTTCACGAAGCTTGGGGAGTTTATTGATCACTTCACCTCCTTCTATGGATAACTTTTCCGGAAAAGTCAAGGTATCTAAGTTTTCAACATCGCCATCGGATGCTATATTGAGTGTTCTTAAGTATTTTAGATGACCTATCCCTGTTATAGGGGTTGGATGATAAGGTCTTATGTGTAATTTTTCTATGCTTTTTAGGTCTTGTGCATCCAGCATTGCGGTTTCTAAAATTTCCGGAGTTAGTTCGTCAATGTATAGGTCCAGTTCTTTGAGGGATTTTATCGACAAGGCATCCTGAGCCAGTTCGAGAGAATTCGCAGTGATTTCAGTTTTTCTAACGCACTAAAGTGTTTTGAGCCATCAATATTTCCAGCAAGGCCATAATTGTCCGGATCGCTAACGTCAAGTCTTTTTAGGAGTCCTTTTAATGGTAAAAGTTATTGGAAGTCGATGGTACCTATGTCAGGCGTATGGGTTGAAGAAAAGTAAATAGAAAAATCAGACGATTTAAAATACGGTAGTGTAAGTTTTGAGTGATGAATCGTAAAAGCGTATTCATTTTTATTGCTACATCCGACAGGTTTTTAAAGCTTGTCGGGTGTAAACAGCATTATTCTAAACAAAAAGAGCTCACAGTATCACTGCAAGCTCTTTTACTTTTGTAGTCCGTAGGGGAATCGAACCCCTGTTACCAGGATGAAAACCTGGCGTCCTAACCCCTAGACGAACGGACCGCAATCTCAATAAAAACAGTATTAACGACTTAATACTTTTCGTAGCGAAGACGGGAGTTGAACCCGTGACCTCAGGGTTATGAATCCTGCGCTCTAACCAACTGAGCTACCTCGCCATTTTTGTTAGTGTTACATCCTTGAATGCGGGTGCAAATATAAGACTAAATTTGAACCTTCCAAACATATTTTGAAAAAAAATATTTTTTTTGAAATTCTTTTTTTTTGTATGTATTATTCTATATATTTCCGGAAAATTTTAATATATGGAAGGTAAAATAAAATATGAATTGGAGTTCCCGATAATGTCTTCTCCTCAATTATTGTATCAATATATTTCAACACCTTCCGGTTTATCAGAGTGGTTTGCAGACAATGTGAATTCAAGAGGCGAATTTTTTACATTTATTTGGGACGATTCTGAAGAAAAAGCGCGACTGGCTTCTAAAAAGTCAGGTGAGAAAGTAAAATTCCGTTGGGTGGACGATAATGATAAGGATAGCGAGTATTATTTTGAATTGCGAATACTGGAGGATGAAATCACTAAAGATGTTTCGCTTATGGTGGTCGATTTTGCCGAACATGGCGATTTGCACGAAGCCAAACTATTATGGGAAAACCAAATTTCCGATTTGAAACATGTGATCGGTTCGGCGTAATTTTTAAGATATATAAAGTATATTTGCCCTGAAATAAAAATCAGGGCTTTTTTATGGTTAATTATAACGGTGCGATAGTTGAAAATTCCGGAATACTTATCGAAGGTAACAGGGGATTTCTATATGGAGATGCTATTTTTGAAACGCTAAAAGTATTGGATGGTAAGATCTTGTTTTTGGAAGATCACTATTTCCGACTAATGGCTTCTACACGAATTGTACGGATGGATCTTCCGATGAATTTTACCATGGAATATTTCGAAGAGCAGGTGAAATCACTATTGCAGACAAAAGAAGCAGCTGCGGCGTATCGCGTGCGTTTTACGGTTTTTAGACAAAATGGAGGATTTTATTTGCCAAAAACAAACGAAACAGCCTTTTTGGTCACCGCCGAACCGTTGAAAGATCCAATGTATGCGATTGAAAACAATACCTACGAAGTGGAATTGTTCAAAGATTTTTATGTCACCAAACAATTATTGTCGACGCTAAAAAGTACCAATAAAATGGTGCAGGTTACCGGAAGTATCTTTGCCGATGAAAACGGTTATGACAATTGTTTGTTGTTAAACGATGAAAAAAATGTAGTGGAGGCGTTGCAATCCAATCTTTTTATGTTGTTAAATGGTAAGCTTATCACGCCGCCGCTAACAGACGGTTGTTTAAATGGAATAATGCGCAAGCAAATTCTGGCATTAGCCCGTAAAATCGAAGGTATTGAAGTGGTGGAGGAATCTGTGTCGCCATTCGATTTGCAAAAAGCGGATGAGCTTTTCCTGACCAATGTTATCAAAGGAATTCAGCCGATTACGAAATATAGAAAAAAAGAGTACAAAACGGACTTGGCAACAGAGCTGCTTAAAAAAGTAAACGCTCAAATCCGATTGGGTTAGTTTAATACCGGATTTTCCGGTGCATTCGACCAAATCAGGTAGTCGCCACCCTGTTCCATGATTTTTTCCTTCCAGAAATGAGCCGTCGATTTGCCGATGATTTTATTTTTGTAGCTGTTTTCGCTTACAATCCAGGTGTTGTCTTCCAGTTCATCTTCCAGTTGATGACTGCTCCATCCGGTATATCCTAAAAAGAAACGGATGTTGTTTTTCTTGATTTTCCCTTCGTTGATCAGCTCTTTGGTCAATTCGAAGTCACCGCCCCAGTAAATTCCGTTTGAAATTTCGATACTGTTTGTGATCAGTTCCGGGACATTGTGGATAAAATACAAGTTGTCTTGTTCTACTGGTCCGCCGTTGTAAATTTTAAAGTTGGCGTGAATTTCGGGGATCAGGTCGTGGATGGTATAGCCCAAGGGTTTGTTGAGTATAAATCCTACCGAGCCTTCGCTGTTGTGATCGGCCAATAGAATAACGGATCTGTTAAAAGACAAATCTCCAATTATCGAAGGTTCTGCAATGAGCAGGTTTCCTTTTTGAGGCTTAATTGAAATCATTTTAGCGATAGTTTAAAATTAAATTTAACAAAAAAAAGGCAATTCCACCAAAAAAAAACGTTGAAGGAATAAAAAAAACCTCTCAAAGAGAGGTTTTCTATTTTTTTTAAAATGTATTTTATTTATTTACAGAACCTTCCAGTTCAGCACCCGCTTTAAATTTTACAACATTTTTAGCGGCAATTTTGATAGTTTTTCCTGTTTGAGGATTTCTTCCTTCTCTTGCAGCTCTCTTAGAAACTGACCAAGAACCAAAACCTACTAAAGATACTCTTCCACCTTTAGCTAAAGTTCCTTCAACATTGTTTAAAAAAGATTCCAAAGCTAATTTGGCGGCTGCTTTAGTGATACCTGCATCAGCAGCAATTGCATCGATTAATTCTGATTTGTTCATAATTCTAGTTATTAATTGTTTGGTTAAAATTAATTAAATGTCTTACAAATTTATGCGGATTTACCAATTACGCAAGTCTTTTCGGTTTTTTTGCATGAAAATGTTGATAACTAGAGCGGTTTGTTAATAAACTTAGTTGCTTTTTTCATTTTTTGTGCAACTATTAGTGTTTGTGCGGCTTAGAAAGCGATGGCGCTTTCCGAAAAAACAATTCCGTTTAACAATTCGGAGGCTTTCATTCTTTTCTTTCCGGGGAACTGTAATTGTAACAGATTGATATATCCATTCGATACCGCTACTTTAATTTCTTTTTTCGAGGTCAGAATCGTTCCGGATGTAAGTGAATGATGCGCCGGTTCGAAGGCGGTTTCATAAATTTTGACATTCCATTCCTGTTCGTTATCCTTAATATAACACCAGGCCGCCGGATACGGACTTAAGCCACGTACCAGGTTGTGAACGGTTGCTCCGTTTTGACTCCAGTCGATTTTGCAATTGTCTTTGTTGAGTTTATAGGCGGTTTTGATCTCCGGGCTGTCGGATTGTATCGTAGTCGTAGCTTCTTCGTTTTCGATGAGTTGTAAGGTTTTTAAAACGGTCTCCTGTCCGAGTACCATCAGACGATCGTGTAATTCGCCGGCGGTTTCGTTGGCTCCGATTTCGGTTTCACCACGTAAAATCATCGCTCCGGTATCAATTTTGTCGTCAATAAAAAATGTAGTTACTCCGGTTTTGGTTTCACCATTGATCACCGCCCAGTTGATTGGCGCCGCACCACGGTATTCCGGTAATAATGACGCGTGAAGGTTGAACGTGCCCAGTGATGGCATTTTCCATACGGCTTCCGGGAGCATTCTAAAAGCAACCACCACCTGTAAATTGGCATTTAGGCTTTGTAATTCGGCTAAAAACTCCGGATCTTTTAAATTGGTAGGCTGTAAAATGGCCAATCCTTTTTCAAGGGCGTATTCCTTTACCGCCGAATATTTTATTTTCTGACCTCTTCCAGCCGGTTTGTCCGGTGCGGTAATTACAGCTGCAATGTCATATTGGTTTTGATATATAGTGTCGAGAATTCCAACGGCAAATTCGGGAGTTCCCATAAATACGATACGTAATGCCTTCATTATTTTAGAATGTATTGGTTTTGTTTATTAAGGGTAATGCGGTTGTGTTCCAACAAAAGTTGGAGTACAAAGATAGTCGCATCCGGACTTATTTGCAGGGTGTTTTCGATTTCTCTCGAAGTTAACGCGCCGTTTTGTAATAAGATGGTGATTTTTTCAGCCAGTTCCGCCGGATTGGCATAGTCCTGTTTTTTGCTCATGCATACGGAGCATATGCCGCATTCCGGAATGTCGGTTTCGCCGAAGTAGTTTAGTAAAAACTGACTTTTGCATTGTTTTTTGTCCGATATATACGCGATAACCGAATCCAGTTGGGTGACTTTTAGCTGATTTTGCTTTTCCAGAAATTTCGCCAGTCGGTTGATAACCCGATCGTCTTCACGGACTTCATTAAATGTAAGCTGACTATCGTTGGCCTGGCTTTTATAATGGATGATGTCTTTTTCCTGTAAAATACTTAAAACATAATGTACCTTATCTTCGGAGGTATTGGCTTTTCGGGCGATTAAATGGGTGTTGATGCCAACTTCCATATCGTAAACGCCGGGATAATTCCGCAGAATAGACACAATGATGTCTTCATGTGACTTGTTTAGGCTGATATAGCGGATGATTTCCTTGCTCGGTAATAAAAACTGAATGCTGATCTTTTCGGAGAAATTAGCCGAAAGACTTAAAACGCCTTGTCGGTCCAAAAACTGTAAGGCGTTGAATGTTTTTAAAACCGGAAGTTGGTATTGGGCGCAAAATCGGTTCAGGTTAAATGCAAAAGTCTCGTCAAAACCTTCGCCATAGGCAATCTGAAAATAATTGTTCAGTTTTTTATAAACGGTTTTTAGGTATTCCTTATCGGGTAACACTTCTATAAACTGACTTTTAGAAGCGGCTATGTCTGACGGGGCTACCAATAGTACGGCAAAAGCTTTGGCTTCGTTTCGCCCCGCGCGCCCGGCTTCCTGATAATAATTTTCAAGATTGTCTGGTAATTGGGTGTGAATGACTGTTTTAACGTCCGGTTTGTCAATCCCCATTCCGAAAGCATTGGTGGCAATCATCACCTGAGCGGCATTGTTGAGCCAGCGTTGCATTTGTTGCTCTTTATCCTTAGCGGGTAGGCCTCCGTGGTAATAGGCGGTTGTAAATCCCAGACTGTTCAGTTGGGAAGCCATATCGTGACAGGCTTTCCGGTTTCGGACATATATAATAGAGGATTCCTGATTTTTTTTAAGAATTTGCTGTACCCGGTATAATTTGTCTTCCGTTTCGAAAACCATGTAGGCAATATTCGGACGGGTAAACGAACGCTTAAAAATAACGGGCTGATTCAGTCGGAGTTCGTTGCAGATATCCTCCTGAACTTTCGGTGTGGCCGAAGCGGTCAATGCCAGAAAAGGGACTTTTGGGAAAAACGCTTTTAAATCGGAAACCTTTAAATAAGCCGGTCGGAAGTCATGTCCCCATTGCGAGATACAATGGGCTTCATCAACGGCGATAAGGTTAATCGGTAAACTTTTGATACGCTCGACAACCCATTCCGATTGGAGGCGTTCCGGGGATACATACAGGAATTTGTAATTGCCAAACTGACAATTATCCAGTAAATCGATAAGCTCGTCGGTTGGGATTCCTCCGGTTAAGGCAATCGCTTTGATGTCTCTTTTTTGCAGGTTCTGCACCTGATCTTTCATCAGGGCAATCAAAGGGGAAATTACCAGGCATATTCCGGGCAATACCATCGCCGGAACCTGAAAGCAAATGGACTTTCCGCCACCGGTTGGTAATAGGGCAAAGGTATCCTTCCCGTCGAGAACAGACTGAATAATGGCGTCCTGCGGGATCCGAAAACGATCGTATTTCCAGTATTTCCGGAGTATCTCTAAAGCTTCGGACATCAAATTAAATCGTATGGAAAACCTTTAAACGGATTGCTAAAGGTCCATTCTGTTAGTATGAAAGTTTGTCTAAGATAAAAAGAATTCTGTTATCTACAGTATCGCGCGGCACTTCAATCAGGTTATAACCGTATTTTTCGTAGGTTTCTACCAGATGTTCGTGAATTAAAACCGCTTGTTCGTAATTTTCGTAACGGGCGTCGTCACTGATATAGATGTCTTTCCAGGGTGGAAGGATAAAGATTCGGGTGTAAAGATGATCCCGGCAGGCGGCATCGAAAAAAGCCGGGTATGAATCACCGATATAATGCATATAGGCCAGTACATCGGGAATACCGCGATCCAGGAAAACAATATCGGCAGCCTCTTGGGTGGCATTTACAAATTGTTTTTTTCGGCCTTCCAGTAATAATTCGCTAAACAAAAGTGGTTTTTCAAGAAAAAGTTGTTCGATTCCTTGCTTACGGGCTTCCAGGGTTACTTCACGCGAAATTTCAGGATAACAGGTGTATCCCTTATCCGTAAGCCCATTAATCAGTGTGGTTTTCCCTGATCCAGGTCCGCCAATTATAACGATGATTTCCTTATCCACTTTTTGAAAATAAGGCGCAAATTTACATTTTTTTGTGGAAAGAATAGAAATAGTTTCTAAATTTATGATTTCGGGCGGCTTCAAATTATAGAAGCAGACCTTGATTATTCATAACTCTACCGTATATTTGCTTTTATTTTTATGAAGATGGATAAAAAAACCGAGGAATTTTACCACAGACTTAAAGAAGAGTTAACCAACTCGACACTATGGCCTTCCGAATATTTGTTTAAGTTTATCGTGCCAACCGATGCCGAAAAAGTAGCCACTATAGAAAAATCGTTCGACAGTATGGGGGCTGTGATCCAGACCAACCATTCGAAAACCGGAAAATACACCAGCGTTTCGGTAAACGTAACGATGCCAAGTGCGCAAAGTGTGGTCGATAAATACTTAGAACTGACAGCAATCGAAGGCATTATTTCGTTATAAAGACAAGGAATTATGAGATACAATCCAGAAGAGGCAATACATTTTCTTGAATACAATGCCGAGAGGCCCCATTTGATTATTCCGGAATACGGACGTCATTTGCAAAAACTCATCGATCAGGCTACTGCTATTGAAGATCGCGACGAGCGCAATAAGGCCGCCAAATACATTATTTCGGTAATGGGAAGTTTAAACCCCCATTTACGGGATGTACCCGATTTTCAGCACAAGCTGTGGGATCAGTTGTTTATTATGTCCGATTTTAAATTGGAAGCCGATTCACCGTATCCGATTCCAAATAAAGAAGTATTGAACCAGAAACCGGACAAATTGGCCTATCCGCAAAATTTTCCGAAATACCGTTTTTATGGGAACAATATCAAATACATGATCGACGTGGCCAATAATTGGGAAGATGGTGAATTGAAAAGTGCCTTGATCATGGTTATTGCCAACCATATGAAAAAATCCTATCTGAGCTGGAATAAAGATACGGTAAAGGATGAAGTGATATTTGAACACCTGCTCGAATTGTCGGGAGGGCAAATCAACCTGCTTAAAACGGATGAGGAATTGTCCAATACGACCGATCTGATGCGGGTTAATAAAAAACAATCCAATAAAACACAGTTTGGAAGTAAGTCGAATAATAATAATAACAACAACAATAGCAAAAAGAATTATTCGAATCAGAAAAACAATAATAACAACAAAAACAATAACCGAAAAGCTTAATTTTCTTTCGAAACATGGGAACATTTAAAATAGAAGGGGGAATCAAATTAAAAGGAGAAATCACCCCTCAGGGAGCCAAGAATGAGGCTTTGCAAATATTGTGCGCAGTATTGCTAACGCCGGAAAAAGTGACTATTTCGAATATTCCCGATATCATTGATGTAAATAAATTGATCACCCTTTTAGGGAATCTGGGAGTGAAGATCCAGAAAATCGGATCGAATGCCTATACGTTTCAGGCGGATGAAGTGAATCTGAATTATCTGGAATCCATCGATTTTAAAGACGAAGGAAGAGCCTTACGCGGTTCCATTATGATTGTTGGACCGTTATTGGCGCGTTTCGGAAAAGGATATATTCCAAAACCCGGAGGGGACAAAATCGGACGTCGTCGTTTGGATACGCACTTCGAAGGATTTATCAATTTAGGCGCAAAATTCCGCTATAATAAAGAAGACTATTTCTACGGTGTGGAAGCCGACAAGCTAAAAGGTACTTATATGCTTTTAGATGAAGCTTCTGTAACCGGAACAGCCAATATCGTAATGGCGGCTGTTTTGGCCGAAGGAAAAACAACCATATATAACGCAGCGTGTGAGCCGTATTTACAACAATTGTGTAAAATGCTAAACGCGATGGGCGCTAAAATTACCGGAGTAGGTTCCAACCTGTTGGAAATCGAAGGAGTAGAGCGTTTGGGGGGATGCGAGCACCGAATCCTTCCGGATATGATCGAAATCGGTTCGTGGATTGGTCTGGCAGCGATGACACAAAGTGAAATCACTATTAAAGATGTTAGCTGGGATAATTTAGGTGTTATTCCAAATACGTTCCGCAAATTGGGAATTACTTTAGAAAGAAAAGGAGACGATATTTATATTCCGGCACATGTGGATGGATATGAAATCAAAACCGATATCGACGGATCGATTCTTACAATTGCCGATGCACCATGGCCGGGATTTACGCCCGATTTGCTAAGTATCGTTTTGGTGGTGGCAACACAGGCCAAAGGGGAAGTGCTGATTCACCAGAAAATGTTCGAAAGCCGTTTGTTCTTCGTGGACAAGTTGATCGATATGGGAGCTAAAATCATCCTTTGTGATCCGCATAGAGCAACTATTATCGGACACAACTTTAAATCGCAGTTAAAAGCAACGACTATGTCTTCGCCAGATATCCGTGCCGGTATTTCGTTATTAATCGCGGCTTTATCAGCTAAAGGAAGCAGTATCATCCAGAATATCGAGCAAATCGATCGCGGATACGAAAAAATTGACGAAAGATTACGCGCCATCGGAGCAAATATCGTTCGCGTATAATACAATAAAAACACTATAGCAAAAGAGCTGAATCCAAATGGGATTTGGCTCTTTTTCTTTTGGAATATGGAAACGATCACAATACTATTACTTTGTCTTGCTGCATTTGTTGCGGGGTTTGTAGATGCCATAGTTGGCGGCGGCGGATTGATACAAACACCGGCCGCTTTGATATTATTACCGAATTATGCGGTGTCGTCGGTAATTGGCTCGCTCAAGATACCGGCCTTTTGCGGAACGTCTTCGGCGGCCTATCAATATATTAAAAAGGTAACCGTTAAATGGCGACTACTATTACTGATGGCTGTTTTGGCCTTTGTGTCGGCTTTTGCTGGATCGCAAGTGCTTACGATGGTGAGTAACGATTTTATGAAACCCTTACTGTTGGTGATTCTGATTGCATTGGCGATGTATACATTTCTAAAAAAAGACTTTGGTCAACGGAAGGAACAGGCGGAAATTCATCCGCGGACCATTGTAATCCGGGCAGCAATCATTAGTTGTATTGTTGGGTTTTATGATGGTTTTATCGGTCCCGGAACCGGAAGTTTTTTTGTAGTGGGTTTTATTTCCCTGCTGGGAATGGATTTTTTACAGGCATCGACCAATGCTAAACTGGTCAATTTGGCGACGAATTTCGGATCGATATGTTTGTTTTTATTAAAAGGCAAAATTATCTGGATGATTGCCTTGCCGATGGCGGTCAGTAACGCTTTGGGTGGATGGGTTGGCGCCCGATTGGCACTGAATAAAGGAAACGGTTTTATCCGAATCTTCTTTTTGGTAGTGGTTGTTGGAACACTAATCCGCTTTGCGTATGATATCTTTCTAAAAAAATAAAACCTGTCCGTTTTTACATCCGAACAGGTTTTAAATACGATTGTTATTCGATTATATTGAGAATTTTCAAACCAAAAACAACCCCATCGGTTTGGAAACCATTCTGATACGAGCGTACATAATCCACGCGGAACATACGGAATTTGCCCCATCCGATATTATCAAAACCGGCCGTAAACTCCTGATACGGCTTGGTATTCGGAACATTGATCTGGTGAAATCCAACAACCAGATTCCATTGTAGTTTGTTTAGCAATGGGATTTTATTCATAATATAGCCTTTAAAGTCGTGTTCGATATGCGTTTCTAAATACGCATCGTTCGTGCTATTCGAATAATATGGTAACAAGTTGAATACGTTTAGATAGCGATCACTGGTTCCGATATGCGTCTGGTTTCCGTTAAAATGTTTATAGTCGACAAACGAAATATTGTCGGCATTAAAAAATTTACCGGCTTTAAATCGGATACCCAAATCCCCTTTATTTCCCAATCGGGTATTGTAATCGAGAGCACCGGAAACAAGGTCATAATTATAATTGTCGGAACTTCCGGCGAAGGCCTTTTCATACGACAGTGATAGTGTTGGGTATTTTTCGTTCGGGATATTTAGTTTTCGATCCGGTCTGGAGATATATTTCTGGCCAAATCGGATTCGGGTGGTAATACCGGCTTTTACAAGATTGTGTTTTTCCAACGCTGCGATGGTATGGTCCTCCGGAAGTAACGGATTGTTCGATGTATACGGTTTGTCGCGTTTAAAAATGACATAATCCGTATTGTTGAATAGCGGTTTTCGGGCGGAATATTCCAATTTACCGTTCAAGGTAATACCATTGACAACCTCTTGTCCGTAATTGATACTGATAAACTCCTTGTTGTAGAATTTTGCAAAGTTATTTTTAAAGAATAGGGTCGTCACCGAATTTAAAATATTGCTAATCGGCTGTGCGGCGTTAAATTGTTGAATGCTGCTTCCTCCGGAGATATTCAACGTCGCATTGTTGATGGCATTAAAACGGTGGTAAATAGTACCGACAACACGCAGGCGATTTTCGGCAAAACCATAATTCAGTTTACTGCTAATCGTGGTAGCGCTACCTTTTTCGTCATTCCAGGTACGGAACGAAACACCGGAATTCAGATTCCAACCTTGTACGGTATTAAAATTGACAGAAGTCGGATCGATGATGCCGTCGTAGCTAAAAATTTGCTTTTTAAACGAATTGCGATGTGTATAACCAAAAAGAATATCTGTCAAACTGAATTTGTTCTTTTTGGCATCGATGGAATCCAGGTATACCCGGGAAGTTCTCAGGGTTTGGATGCTGTCTTTTTTATGATAATCGGTTACTTCCTCTTCGGTTAGCGGAACCGGTCGGAATGCATCCCAATACGTATTGTCTTTTTTATTGGCTTCTTTTTGAATCGTAACGATTTCGTTTCGGAAGGTTTTCTTTTCAAAACGATCCCGGAAAACATAATTATTAAAAACATGGGTAAATTTTCCGGTAAACGTAATGCCGAAAATACCCGCTATAAAGTCCATTGTCTGGATGTTTTTAGCCCAGATTCCGGTTCCGGTATTATAGGTGAAATTCTGAGTCAGTTTCATGGTTTCCATGACTGGTTCCTGCATACGATAGCCTTTTATGTCCAGATCAACGGCATAAATTGCCCAGGTGTCTTCTACAATATAGATATACCCTTCGAAAACGGGTTCTTTGTCGCGTTTAGGGGTGACCTTGATTTTGTTGATCAAATGGTTATAATTGTCGAAAAACGTACCTTCCAACGTATACTTATAATAATTGAAGGCATTATTCGCGATAGGTGATACCATATTGATTCCGAAGTTGACATAATTCTCGTAAAAATCGTAATGCGTACCACGAGCGGTATTGTAGCTAAAACCGTTATCGTTTCCGCTCACTTTGGAAGCAATAATTTCTTCGCGAAGGTTATTCGGTTTTTCAAATGCGATTTTCGAAACGGTTTCCGATAAATAGATGATACCCTTACCAGTCGAATCGATCGTACCGTTCATATCGCCAATTTCCTGCCCCAATATTTTCTTGGGCATATCCTTTACGCGGAAAATTCCACGGGAATAGAAATCGGCTTCAAATTTATCCGATTTGGCCATATTCTTTTTCCTACTGGCGATGGCACTACGAATAATGGCATTAGCCGGATTTTCTTTGTTATTGATGACCACCTCATTCAGCGTGAAATTTTCATCGGCAAGCGTCACATCTTCTATTATATAAGGTAGACGATTGACGGTAACGGTTACTTTTTTGGTTTTAAAACCCAGGCATTGGTAAATAAGGGTGTAGGTTCCCTGGTCTTTTATGCTGATTTCGTAAAAACCATTGTCGTTGGTTGAGGTACCGTTATAGGTGTTCTCAATCAGTACGCTGGCATAGGGTAGCGCTTGTCCCGAGCTGGTAACCACTTTTCCACGGATTTGTGCCATGGAAAGGAATGTGCATAAAAGCGTAAGTAGCGTAATTGTTTTTTTCATCTGATTTGGAAATTAAGGCGTTCATTATTCTAATGACGCTTTAAAAATCAAAAAGGTTGCATAGTCTATAAAAAAGATTGCAACGCCAGATCATAACTCTGTAAACCGAAACCGATAATCACCCCTTTGGCATTCGGTGAAATATAGGATTGGTGGCGAAAAGACTCCCTGGAAAAAGTATTTGAGATATGCACCTCGATAACCGGAGTAGTTATGGCTTTAATGGCATCGCCAATACCAATGGAAGTATGCGTATAGGCGCCGGCATTCAGAATGATACCGTCAAAATCGAATCCTTTTTCCTGGATTTTAGAAATCAACTCGCCCTCGATATTACTCTGGTAATATTCCAAATGGATTGCGGGAAAGCGGTTTTGCAGGATTTTAAAATACTCCTCAAAAGTTTGGGAACCGTAGATTTCGGGTTCGCGTTTTCCTAGTAGGTTTAGATTCGGGCCATTAATTATGATGAGTTTCATGAATGCTTTTTTTGTAAAAATAACTAAAAAAGAGATTGTGCTACACCTGACAGGTGTAATAAAAAAGGGATTGTCCGAAAACAATCCCTTTACTAACTAACCTATGAGAGCGGTTAAAACATATAGCCTAAGGAAAACTGTATGTTCGAGTTTTTGACATCCGCATCTTTTGAGACTTCGGTAAGTCCCAGAGCATATCGTCCCTGTATAAAAATACTGTTGGTTATTTTGTAACTCAAACCACCGGCAACGGCAAAATCGAACGATTTGGAATCATTTGAACTCACTTTATTGCGTTCGCTTACCAGGAAGGAAGCTTGCGGACCTAGTTCCAGACTAAGTTTGTTTGAAGTCAGATAGAATTTGGCCAGTACCGGAATAGAGATATAGCCCAATTCATTTTTAATCTGGTCACCTAATCCTTCCAGTTTGGCACCCTGAGTAGAGTATAAAAGCTCCGGTTGGATGGAAAGGTTTTCTAGTAATTTAATCTCCGAAACAATTCCGGCATGATAACTGGTTATGGTTTTAAAGTCATAACCTTCGACATTACCACCGGTAAAATTGGCAAAATTCACTCCGGCTTTTACTCCAAATTGGATCATTTGGGCATAAAAAGGAGTACAAAATAAGGTGAATACTACTAAAAAAAACAGGTTTTTTTTCATAAAAACAGATTTTAAGGATTTTTTAATATTCTTGTAAGATATTGTTGATCAAATATATAACGTTTTTTTGTGAAAAATAGTATTAAAATTGTTTTTCTTTTAGACAAATGTCGTGATCAACGAATAGATTTTTTTATACATTTGCCTCGTTAATTTTAATAAACAAAACAATCATGAAAAAGATTATTTTAACAGTAGCAGCAGTATTCGCTTTCGGATTCGCTAACGCTCAGGAAGAAGCTAAAGGTGAAGGTTTCTCTAAAGGAGATGTTTTCATTTCTGGATCAGTAGGTTTTTCTTCAAATGACAACAAAGCAACTGGAGTTAAAACTGATATGTTCAATGTAACTCCAAGAGCTGCATATTTCGTAACTGAGAACATTGCTGTAGGTTTATCTTTAGGATTTGCTCAAACTAAAGAAGCTGATGACAAAGCAACAGAATTCAAAGTTGGTGCATTTGGAAGATACTACTTCACTCCAGCTTCTAAATTCTCTGTTTTCGGACAATTAGGATTTGATTATTTCAACAACAAAGTTGAAACGTCTACTCCTCTTGGATCAGTTGAGGCTAAATCTAACGGATTTGACGTAGCTGTAGCACCAGGTGTTAGCTATTTCGTATCTAAAAACTTCGCTTTAGAAGCTACTTTCGGAAGATTAGGTTACAGAACTTCTAAACCAGACGGTGGAGAAGCTACTAACAATTTCGGTTTAAACGTAGATTTATCTAACATCAACTTAGGTTTAGTATACAAATTCTAATCTGATTTAGATTTTATAAAAGAGAACCTCCCATTGGGAGGTTTTTTTATTTATGCTCTAAGGTGTCGATAAAGAAATACGTTGTTTTTGTTTGAAAAGCCGAATATGATTGGTCGTAATTTTATTGTTAAAATAAAAAAGACATAGTACTACTTTTCTTGTTTATGAGAAGGTGTTTTATTTGTAATTACTATATTGTATAAAATAATTGTTTGATTGATCAATCCGGAGAATTAAAAAGTATCAAGTGTACCATTGAGTAATAAAAAACGCCTCTCATTTGAGAGGCGTTTTTAGTTTTATTTTAGAATTTAAATCCAAGGCCAACCTGGAAGACTTTGTTTTTGGCATCAGTATCTTTTACGACTTCGTTTAAACTATAGGTATAACGGCCGGTTAAAAACAAACCGTTGTCAAAATTAAAGGAAGCGCCAATCGCCAATGCGGTATCGAATTTGTTAACTTCATTGGTTTCGATGGAACTGTCGTTGGTATCATGACTTTCGTTTAGTTTAAATCCGAACTGCGGACCAGCTTCCACGCTAAGTTGCTTGATGATGTACAGTTTAGCTAAAACCGGAATATTCAGGTAATCGATTTTGTGTTTCGTGGTATAGGAGGTTCCCAGTAAATTGTAATTACTTTCAAATCCTTGTTGGGAATATAAAACCTCCGGTTGAATGGAGAACACATTGGAAACAATTGGAACTTCACCGACTACACCAATGTGGAAACCGGTACGATTGTCCGGACCATCTTCGAATTTACCTTGGGTCACAGTGGAAAAGTTTGCCCCACCTTTAATACCAAAACTTGCTTTTTCCTGTGCATTAGCTGTAGTAATTGCGGCTAAAAATAACAGGCTGGCTGATAAAAATTTTGTAAATTTCATAGTGTTGAATTTTAAGTTTTTTAACTTTATCCAGAAATCATGCCAAAAATTACTTACAGATTGTTTTTGACGGAAATACGACTTGTTAATGACCAACTGGGAATCGTACATAAAGGAATATAAATCGTATCTGAAGCTGGAGCGGGGCTTGTCGGAAAACACCATTGCCAATTATGCTTTTGATGTCGAAAAACTTGTGCTGCACCTTGAAAATACAAGCCAGGAGGTATCGCCTTTAAAGATTGATGAACAGGCTTTACAGGGCTTTATTTATGCTATTTCGGGAGTGGTAAATGCCCGGTCGCAAACCCGGATCATTTCAGGATTGAAAAGTTTTTTTAATTTTCTGATTTTTGAAGGCTATCGGGAAACCACGCCGCTGGAGCTGATCGAAATACCCAAAGTGGGGCGAAAATTACCCGATACCTTATCTACGGAGGAAATTGACAGGCTTATCGGAGCGATCGATTTGTCTAAAAATGAAGGCGAACGCAACAGAGCGATGCTGGAAACGCTGTATAGTTGTGGACTTCGGGTTTCGGAATTGGTGGCTTTAAAGTTGTCGGATTTGTTTTTTGAAGAAGGATTCGTCAAAGTGACCGGAAAGGGAAATAAACAACGTTTTGTGCCAATTGGCGAGGCGACTCAGAAATATATTGTATTGTATAAAGAAAGTATTCGCAATCATCAGGTGATTAAAAAAGGATTTGAAGATACGCTGTTTTTAAACCGTAGGGGAAGTGGGTTGACACGGGCGATGGTTTTTACGATCATCAAAGAGCTGGCGGTTAAAATTAATTTACAAAAGACGATTAGTCCGCATACCTTCCGGCATTCGTTTGCGACGCACTTACTTGAAAACGGTGCCGACTTGCGGGCCATACAGATGATGCTGGGACACGAATCGATAACGACAACCGAAGTCTATATGCACCTGGATCGAAAACACCTTTCGAAAATTTTAACCACCTACCATCCACGGAATCATTAGGTGATCAAATAAAAAAAGCATTTCCATTGGAAATGCTTTTGTCTTTTTTATGCAGGTGAATTCTTATTTGGCAATATTAACCGCTCTGGTTTCGCGGATTACGGTAATTTTTACCTGACCCGGATACGTCATTTCGGTTTGAATCTTCTGTGAAATATCAAATGAAAGGGTAGATGCCATTTCGTCGCTCACTTTTTCACTTTCTACAATTACACGTAGTTCACGTCCGGCCTGGATCGCATAAGCGTTTTTAACACCGTTAAATCCGTAGGCAATCTCTTCAAGGTCTTTCAGACGTTGGATGTACGAATCCAATACCTGACGACGTGCTCCTGGGCGTGCTCCTGAAATAGCATCACAAACCTGAATAATCGGTGCGATAAGCGATTTCATTTCGATCTCGTCGTGGTGTGCCCCGATAGCGTTGCAAACCTCTTCTTTTTCACCGTATTTTTCAGCCCACTGCATTCCTAAGATTGCGTGTGGCAGTTCGCTTTCGGTTTCCGGAACTTTTCCGATATCGTGTAATAAACCGGCTCTTTTTGCTAGTTTTACGTTTAATCCTAATTCAGCTGCCATAACACCACAAAGTTTGGCAACTTCTCTCGAGTGTTGTAACAGGTTTTGCCCGTATGACGAACGGTATTTCATACGTCCAACGATTTTGATCAATTCCGGATGTAAACCGTGAATACCCAAATCGATTACAGTACGTTTACCAACTTCGATAATCTCGTCGTCAATTTGTTTTGCGGTTTTAGCAACGACCTCTTCGATACGTGCTGGGTGAATACGACCATCGGTTACTAACTTGTGTAGCGCAAGACGGGCAATTTCACGGCGAACCGGATCAAAACAGGAAAGGATAATCGCTTCAGGTGTGTCATCTACAATGATTTCCACCCCGGTAGCGGCTTCCAAAGCACGGATATTACGACCTTCACGTCCGATAATACGACCTTTAACATCGTCGGATTCGATATTGAATACCGAAACACAGTTTTCAACCGCCTCTTCCGTACCAATACGTTGAATGGTGTTGATGATGATCTTTCTCGCTTCCTGATGTGCGGTTAATTTCGCTTCTTCGATTGTTTCCTGAATATGCGACATTGCACTCGATTTGGCATCCGAGCGTAGGCTTTCTACCAATTGATTTTTAGCTTCTTCAGCAGAAAGTCCGGAAATTACTTCCAGTTGTTCTACCTGACTTTTATGAAGCTTTTCGATTTCGGCTTGTTTTTTATCAAGAACGTCAATACGGTTGTTGTAATCGGTAACTTTATTTTCCAGTTCGTCGTTGCTTTTTTTGGCTTTAGCCAGCTCGTTCGATACCTGTGATTCTTTGTCGCGGGTTCTTTTCTCAGCTTCGGCAATTTTTTTGTCGCGACCCAAAATTACCTGTTCGTGTTCTGCTTTTAATTCAATGAATTTTTCTTTCGCCTGAAGAATCTTATCTTTTTTGATCGCTTCACCTTCTGTTTTAGCGTCTTTTATCAGGGAAGCTGCTTCACTTTTTGCATTTTTAATCAATGTGGAAGCATTGATTTTTTCTAAATACTTAGCAATTCCAAAACCGATTCCTGTTCCTGCAATACAGCAAATAATTATTATAAGTGTTGTGCTCATGGTGTGTTTGAAAGTTATATATAAAAAAAAGCCTACATTAGGGTTATTGCATAAACTCGTAAAGACAAGTTTTGAGCTAACTCGTTGTTCAAGGATCTGTTCTGGACAGCTTGCTTTAGAAACGATGATTCGCTCATTTTAATTTGTTAGTGTTGAGTTTATCAAATAGGTACTAATGTAGGCAGTATCTTAATCTATTTAAAGAACGTTTTTATTTTGATAGAATCGAATTCAGATGGTCGTCCATTTTTTTTAAGCGATCAAAAGCATCTTGAAAATCCGTGGATTTATCAATTTGTTTTTGTTCCAATTGCGAGGCAAACTGCAAGGCACACATGGCTAAAACGTCCTGTTTATCGCGCACGGCATAGTTTTCCTCGAATTGTTTAATCATTGTATCGATCTTTTTGGAAGCACTGCGGAGTCCTTCTTCCTGTGTATAATCCACAGTTAGCGGGTAAACCCTGTCGGCGATAGATATCTTTATTTTGAGCTTGTCATCCATAAGCTTTCTATTCCGATAGTTGCGCTATACAATAATCAATTTCGCGTATTAATGAATTTATTTTGAGTTTCGTTTCTCTCTTGTTATCTTCACTGCCTAATAATGAATTCGCCATTTTCAGATTTTCGTACTGCGCCTGTAGGGCGGTAATTTCCTCTTTCTGACGGTGTATTGCTGCTGTTGATCTCGATAATTCATTTCGCAATTCCTGATTCTGTTTTTCAAGGCCATCCATTTTTAGGAGGAGCTTGGAAAACTTATGTTCAAGAGAATCAATGATTTCCGATAATCCATTCATTGCAGACTGATTTCATTATATGATTTTACAAAGTTAGCATTCCAAATGAGAAATACCAATAGTTTTGCTAAAAAAAAGGAAAATCTTTGGCTGTATTTGGTAATAATTTGTCTTATAGTTAGTTAAGTTTTTGCAGTATTTTTAGTTTGTTTTATATTTGTTTTTTATATTAGCCTAAATTCGTTTTATGAGACTGTTGTTGTTTTTCTGCTTCTCTTTTTTGTGTTGTTTTTCGCAAAATCAATATCCAAAGGATTATTTCCGATCACCGCTTGACATTCCGTTACAATCGTCCGGAACTTTTGGGGAATTGCGTGGCAATCACTTTCATTCGGGATTGGATTATAAAACACAACAACGTACCGGTTTGCCGGTTTTTGCTGTAGCCGATGGCTATGTTTCCCGGATAAAAGTTTCTACATTTGGTTACGGTCACGCCTTATACATCACACATCCCAATGGTGTTACCACGGTTTATGGACATTTAAAGGCATATTCCGGTAAAATCGGGGAGTATGTGCGCAAAAAGCAATACGCTCAGAAAAAATTTGAGATCGAAATGTTTCCGTTGGCGTCGGAACTGCCGGTTAGTAAAAGCGAATTAGTTGCCTTATCCGGAAATACCGGCGGATCGGGTGGCCCGCATCTTCATTTTGAATATCGGGATACCAAAACGGAAAAAACACTAAATCCGTTGTTGTTCGGTATGGATAAAGCAACCGCCGATACCAAGGCGCCGTCTATCAATGGAATCGTTGTCTATCCGATTAGCGATGATGCAGTGGTAAACCAATCGCAAAATCCGGTAGTGGTAGCTTTGTCACTTCAAAAAGACGGTTCGTATATGGGAAGTAAAGTCTTGGCTAAAGGCGATATTGGCTTTTCGCTGGATGCATATGATACGTCCGATAATAACTATAGCAAAAACGGAATCTACAAAGTGGAAACCTTTTTAAACGGTACCAAACTCTATGGGTATCAGTTTGATTCCTTTTCATTTGACGAATCGCGTTATATCAATAATTTTATCGATTTCGAACGCTATAAAAGAACGAAACTCCGTTATCAAAAGCTGTTTTATAAAAAGAGTTATCCGTTTTCGATTATCAGTAGTAACGCCAAAAACGGACAGATTGCAGTAAAAGACAAGGATACGTTTGCCTATCGCATCGAAGTGTCCGATTTCCATGATAATAAAACGGTTATCAATATTCCGGTGGCCTATTCGGAGCAACCGGTAAAATTTCCGAGAAAAGAGATAACGACGCCTTATTTTATTAAAGCGAGCAACGATCATAATTTTACCAAAGACAATATTTCGGTATTTGTACCAGCAAATGCTTTCTACGAAGATTTTTACCTGCGTTTTGATGTGAAAAACAACGTGCTGGATTTGCACGACGATACCGTTCCGGCGCATAATAATATTACGATCACTTTCGATGTGAAAGGGATACCGAATCTGGATTATAAAAGAAGCTTTATCGGTCGGATGGATGGTAGTAAGCCCGAATATTTTACAACAACCAAAAAAGGCGATCTGTTTTCAATACGCACCAAAGATCTGGGTAAATTTATGCTTATGCAGGATAGTGTTGGACCGCGTATATACAAACCGAATTTTGCCACCGGAAGTTCGCTCGATAAATTGGATTCGATTAGTGTGCATATACAGGACGATTTATCCGGAATTAAAGAATACAACGGCTATCTGAATGGCAAGTGGATTTTGATGAAATACGATTATAAAACCAAATTGTTGGTGCACGATCTGAACGATATGATTTATGACGACGGAAGGAATGATTTGAAAATTATTGTGTCCGATAATATAGGAAATTCCACTACCTTTGAAACGCACTTTTTTAAAACCTTAAAACCAACCTCTCTTGAAAAGAATAATTGATTTTATTGCAATTTGTATTTTATTTATTGGTTTGGGCACTTATGCGCAAACGGCTCGGGTAAAAGGAATCCTTTTGGACGAATCGAATAAACCAATAGCAAAAGCATCCGTTAAAACCAATACCACTTCCGTTATATCGAACGAAAACGGTTTTTTTCAAATCACGGTACCGGCCAATCAAAAGATAACGATTGAAATTACACACGTGAGTTACAAAAAAGTAGCGACGGTGTTGTCGTTAAAGCCCAATGAAGATTATGAGCTAAACGTGGTGTTAAACCAACGGGCGGAACAATTGGGCGAAGTGGTGGTGTCGAAAGGAGGGCGAAAAAGAGTAGAAGGAATTACAACAATTGCACCGGAAGTGATCCGAACCATTCCCGGAGCCAATGCCGGAGTGGAAAATATTCTAAAAACACTTCCCGGAGTTTATTCCAACAATGAATTGAGTACGCAATATGCCGTTCGAGGTGGAAATTACGACGAGAATTTAGTATATGTCAACGAAATTGAAGTGTACCGTCCGTTTCTGATCCGTTCCGGTCAGCAGGAGGGATTGAGCTTTACCAATACGGAAATGGTTCAGAATGTTGACTTTTCTGCCGGAGGATTTCAGGCGAAATACGGCGATAAATTATCGTCGGTTTTGGATATTACCTACCGCCGTCCAACCAAATTTCAGGCGGCTTTCGATGCCAGTTTGCTAGGCGGAAGTGCTACGGTGGATTGGGTTTCTAAAAATCAGAAATGGAGTAGCATTACCGGGGTACGCTACCGCGACAACAGTCTTTTGGTGAAAAGTCAGGAAACCGAAACAAACTTCCGACCAACCTTTGTTGACGTACAAACATTGATCAATTTTGATGCATCCACCAAATGGCAATGGAGCTTTTTGGGGAATATCTCGCAAAACCGCTATAACTACCAACCGATATCCCGTCAGACGAATTTCGGAACCATTGATAATCCAATCGCCTTACAGGTATTCTACGACGGACAGGAAAAAGACCGTTATCTGACTTTATTTGGCGCGTTGAAATCGGTATATCAGGTTAGTGACGAGTTTAAACTAAAATTTATCGCATCGACTTATCATACGCAAGAACAAGAGCATTTCGATATACAGGCGCAATATGCCTTGGGAGAAGTGGATAGCAATATCGGATCCGAAACCTTTGGAAATGTCGTGTATTCCCGCGGTGTGGGATCGCAATTAAGTCATGCCCGTAACAATTTGGATGCGCTTATTTTTAACGGAGAAGTAAAAGGATTTCATTCGTCTAAAACCAGCGAACATCAGGTAGAATGGGGTGTAAAATTCACCAAAGAAGATATTCGCGACCGTATTGTAGAATGGGAAGCGATCGACTCGGCTGGGTTTTCACTACCGGCACCGATTTTGGATATTCCACATGACCAACCGTATACGCCGTATACCGGACCATTAGCGCCGTATCAGAATGTACGAGCGACCAATTTTGTACAGATCAACCGTTTTTCGGGTTATGCCCAATGGAATTACCGCGGGGAAATCGGATCGGCCGAATATTGGGTGAATGCCGGCGTTAGAGCGCATCAGTGGCAGGTTAGTGGTGATAATATCACTGCCGGCGACAGTCAGTTTGTGATTAGTCCGCGAGCGCAGTTTGCCATAAAACCGGCCTGGGCAATGGATATGTTGTTCCGTTTGTCCGGAGGTGTTTACCATCAACCGCCGTTTTACCGCGAATTACGTGACGCAGATGGAGTGGTCCAACCGAACGTCAAAGCGCAGCAATCCATACATGTTGTTTTGGGGAACGATTACAGCTTTAAAATGTGGGGAAGACCCTTTAAGTTAATATCCGAAGCCTATTATAAAAACCTGACGGATGTCAATACCTATACGATCGATAATGTGCGAATTCGCTATAGCGCCAATAACGATGCGACGGCGTATGTATATGGTGCCGATTTCCGTTTAAACGGGGAATTTGTTCCCGGAACGGAATCGTGGTTTAGTTTTGGTTATCTGAAAACGGAAGAAAATCAGGATGGACGTGGTTATATTGCCCGACCAACCGATCAGCGTTTAAAATTCGGATTGTTGTTTCAGGATTATATGCCGAACATTCCAAATCTGAAAATGTACCTGAATGTGGTGTATAATACCGGACTTCCAGGTGGTTCGCCTTCCTATGCTGATCCGTATAACTATCAGTTGCGACTAAAAGACTATCGTAGAGCCGATGCCGGTTTCTCCTATGTTTTTAAGGATACCGCAATTAAATCGGATAAAAATTGGTTGAAACCATTCCAGGAGGTGGCTTTAGGGTTTGAAATTTTCAACCTTTTCAACAACCAGAATGCGATTACCAATACCTGGGTGCGCGATGTTTATACGAAGAGCCAGTATGGAATTCCGAATTATATGACTACCCGTACGTTCAATTTAAAATTGAATGTAAGATTGTAGTTCCAGTGTAAAAGTTATATATTTGAAATACCATTTAATTCCCGAAGATGAAAAAGATTGTAACCTGTACCGCCTTACTTCTGACATTTCTTTTTATTGGATGTAAAGAGCCGGAAAGTAGTAAGCCTAAGGTAATTTACGATGCCACGAAAAATGCGGTAAACAATCCGGTAAAAAGAGATTCTTCACAAATTAAGATCGCCGATCTGCCAATCTATATGGATGGAACCAAATACCTGATTCATGCCATTGGAGATATTCGCGTATATGATGGTCCGGGAAGTAGTTATGGGTCGAGTAAAACCAATTCGGTGAGTTATGCGATTTCCAATTACAACCGTTTTGAGATTACCGGTTACTTTCAGAATTTAAAATTCCAGCATGTCGATTCGACTGCAATGCGCAGCCTTACCGATAAAGCGATTCAGATTCAAACAGCGACTTATTTAAATACCATAGCCGATAAAACCAAAAAACAGATTTTAGCCTATTCGTTAGTCGATTCGGATACCAATCGCGACGGGAAAATCGATTCGAATGATATCAAATCCTTATACCTGAGTAATTTTAATGGAACCCATTTCACCAAATTATCAGACGACTTACAGGAGTTGTTGGATTGGAATGTGGTAGAAGTTCAAAATCGATTGTATTTCAGAACCATTGAAGACATCAATAAAAACGGTGCTTTTGATAAAAATGATAAAGTACACTATTTCTACGTTAACCTAATGGATAAGGAATGGACGGCTGAAGAATATATGCCGATCTAATCCTATCCGCGACTACATTTTTTTATATTTATTACTTAATTTTTACATGAAACAAATTTTACTTACACTGGCGGGCGTATTTTTTATAAATACTGCGCAAAGCCAGGAACTTTCCTATGGTTTGGTATTAGGAACAGGCGTTTATGCTATTAATAATAGCGGATTAGCACTTATGAATACTGAGGGTGAATTTCATCCTAATTTAGGAGCTTATGCTGAATACAATTTTACAAATAATATTGGAGTGAAAACGGAGATTGCCTATACTACTAAAAAGGCTACCTCAGAGAGAGATGTTTTTTTAGGAAAGGTTGACTTTGATTTTAGTTATATTGAAATTACCCCGGCGTTTAAATACGATTTCGGAAATGAATACAGAAAAGGATTCTATATGACATTGGGGCCGCGTTTTTCGTTTATGACATCAGCAAAAGCAGAAGGAATAGATGATGCAAAAGATTTATTTAAAACAATGGATATTGGCGGGCAATTAGGACTTGGGTATCGATTGTTTCGATATTTTGATTTGCAAGCAAAAGTTGACATTGGGATGACGCCTTTTTTTGATATTGAATATCGTGACAGAGCAGCAAGCTTTTTCGGAGGTTATCTGTCTTTAAATATCGATTTAGAGCGAATGATCAATAAGAGCTAAATCAGGATATCGCTTTCCAGATCAGATTTTTCGATGTTAAAGTCGAATCCTAATTTGGCCACGAGTTCGATCACCAGTTTTTTATACCAGTTTTCCGATTTCGGATGGATATAAATGGTTTCGATCAGCGTATTAATATCAACATTGATTTTTAAACCTTCATTGATGGAAAGTTTTTGGGAAGTCACATCCGAAATAATCCGGATTTCCTTTTCATACTGAAAGCTTTTTCGTTTAAACAAAAACGGAAAGAACGCATCGTCAAAGGGGATGTACTCCTTTTTATAGTCGATATAGTTTACTTCGCCGATATATTGTTCAAAATGTTTTTCCGGTGCCAGGGCCTCTTTTAAGCGGCCTATGGTCGACTGGATGGCCAGGCCTTCATTGTTTTTGGTGAAAATTTGCCACATCGCGAAAGATTCGTATTCGTTGGTATGCCAACTGCTGATTACGACGTTTTCGCGATGTGACTTATAATATTGCAGGAATTTCGGGTTGTTCTCTGCTATTTTTTTTATCTCTTCAAAAGTAGGTTCGCTAAAAGTACCTTCATACTGATCTTCAAATTTATCCGACCGCGACATAAACATTTTTTGGTACAGCAACAGATCCAGAAATTTCGACAAATCGAGATACTTCCAGATAATGGTATCCGGGTTTTCAGGAAGTGTGATATTCGGACTCTGTCGGTACATAGGCTGTTTATTCGAACGATTGCATCATCACCAATTTCGAATACGTTCCGTTTAGGGCCAACAATTCATCGTGGGTTCCCTGTTCTACGATTTCTCCTTTTTGCATTACTACGATCTTATCGGCTTTTTGAATAGTCGAAAGGCGGTGTGCAATAACGACCGAAGTTCGGTTTTGCATCATGTTTTCCAACGCCTGTTGTACCAAACGCTCGCTTTCGGTATCCAGAGCCGAAGTCGCTTCGTCCAGGATCATTATCGGCGGGTTTTTCAGTACGGCACGGGCGATAGACAAACGTTGTTTCTGACCACCGGAGAGTTTGTTTCCGCTATCTCCGATATTGGTGTCGATACCATTTGGCAGGTCTTTTACAAACTCATAGGCATTCGCTATTTTTAAAGCGGCAAGAATCTCATCGTCGGTAGCATCCTGTTTGCCTAAAAGGATGTTGTTTTTTATCGTATCGTTAAACAAAATGCTGTCCTGTGTTACAAGTCCCATCAGGCTGCGTAAGGCATGCAGATCGTAATCCTTGATATTGATGTTGTCAATTTTGATTTCACCTTCCTGTACGTCGTAAAAACGCGTTAATAAATTGGCAATGGTACTTTTTCCGGAACCGGATTGTCCTACCAAAGCTACGGTTTTACCTTTTGGTACTTCCAGTGAAAAGTTTTTCAAAACATTTTCATCTTCATAACGGAAGTTGATGTTTTCGATTCTGATCGAATCGTCGAAAGTGGATTTTTGGATTGCGTCCGGCTTACTGGAGATAGGGTTTTCTTTTTCCAGGATTTCCAGAACCCGTTCGGCTGCGGCATTTCCTCGTTTGATATCGTACGATGCTTTCGAAATTGCTTTGGCCGGTGTTAGAATGTTATATGCCAATCCCATATAGGCGATAAATTGTGCGCCTAATAAAGTTTTTTCAACCAATACCATATGGCCGCCAAACCATAACAAAATGGCAATAACCATGATTCCCATAAATTCACTCACCGGTGACGCCATGTTCTGACGGTTCATGATTTTGTTGGAAAGGCTAAAATAACGATCGGTGGAAGTGCTGAATTTTTTATTAAAATAATCTTCTGAAGTAAATCCTTTGATCACCTTTAATCCGCCCAGTGTTTCTTCCACGATGGATAAAAATATCCCTTGTTCCTGTTGTGCTACGGTCGACTGTTTTTTTAATCGTTTTCCAATTAGCGAAATCACAAAACCCGAAACCGGAATAAAAATAAACACGAAAATGGTCAGTTTTACACTAATGATGAGCATACCAATAATGGTAAAGATAATCGTTAGGGGTTCTTTGATGATCAGCTCCAGTATCGAAAGGTAGGAGCTTTGTACTTCTCCTACGTCCCAAGTGATACGGGAAATGGTATCGCCTTTTCGTTTTTCGGAAAAGAACGAAAGTGGTAATTCCACGGCTTTTTTATACATCGCATTCCGAAGATCGCGTAGCATTCCGTTGCGAAGGAATGTCGCGAAAAATAGTGCCAGATAGTTAAAAAGGTTCTTTAATAAGAAAATAGAAATGATGATCACAACCAATATTCCTAAGGTGTAATCAATACCTTTGGCTTCGGAAGTGGTGGTAACAAAATAATTAAAATAATCTTCACCAAATGCTTTGATGTTTTCGATACCGGTATATTGTGGTGCTTCGGTGATTTTTTTGGTTTCTCCGAATAATACCGACAACATCGGGATCAGGGCCATAAACGATATGGTGCTGAATAAAGCATACAGGATATTGAACGCAATATTCAGGTAAGCGTATTTTAAATAAGGGATCGCAAAGCGAAAAATTTGTTTAAAGTAGGTCATTTTATGATAAATTCATTCCTGTAATAATGCTCTCGATTTTATCGTCCAGGAATTCTTCCGCAGCGGCAATTTCGTCGAGACTTTCTATTCGCGCATTCACGCTAAAATAGAATTTGATTTTAGGCTCCGTACCACTTGGGCGGGCGCATATTTTACTGCCGTCTTCCAGATAGTAAATCAGTACGTTCGATTTCGGAATATCCAGTGTTCCGGTTTCTCCGGTAAACATGTTTTTGGTGGTCGAGTTTTGATAATCTTCTACAAAAATTACGCGTTCTCCATTGATTTCCTCAAGCGGATTGTTTCGTAGATCAGACATCATCTTTTTGATTTCGTTCGCACCGTCCATTCCTTTTTTGGTAATCGAAATCAGGTGTTCTTTATAAAAACCGAAATCCACATACATTTGTAATAACTCCTGGTATAAGGAACTTCCGTTGGCTTTTGCCTGAGCGGCGATTTCACACACTAAAAGGGTAGCGGTAACGGCATCTTTATCGCGAACCGCGTCGCCGGCCATAAAGCCAAAGCTTTCTTCACCACCACCGATAAATTGCTGTTCCGGGAAATCTTTGATCATTTTGGCGATCCATTTGAAACCGGTTAATCCGACTTTGCATTCGATTCCGTAAACATCGGCCAATTCCAGCATCATCGGTGTTGATACAATGGTCGATCCGATAAATTCGGTTCCGGTAATACGGTCTTGTTTTTTCCACTGTTCCAATAGGAAATGTGTCATCAGTACCATCGACTGATTTCCGTTTAGTAAAACCAGTTCCCCTTCGGTATTGCGTACAGCAATACCCAGTCGGTCGCTATCCGGATCGGTTCCGATTACGATATCGGCTCCGTTTTTTTCGGCCAATGCCAATGCCATAGTCAACGCTTCCGGTTCTTCCGGGTTTGGCGATTTTACCGTTGGAAAATCCCCGTTGGGTTCGGCTTGTTCTTTAACGATGGCGACATTCGTATAACCGGCTTTTTCCAATACATCCGGAACCAGTTTGATGGATGTTCCGTGTAGTGAGGTAAAAACGATTTTTAATTTTTCTTTTGCCGACGCCGGCGTATTAAAACTACCATTTTCGATAGCCGAATTAATAAAAGCTTCGTCTACGGCAGTGTCGATATATTCGATCAGGTCGTTATTCGCTTCAAATTTTATCTGATCGTACTGTAGCGCTTCAATAGTTTGTATGATCTCATGATCTTGTGGCGGAACCAATTGGCCGCCATCTTGCCAGTACACTTTATAACCGTTGTATTCCGGCGGATTGTGTGAAGCGGTTAGTACAATTCCAGCATGACATTCCAGGTGTTTTACGGTAAACGATAACTCCGGTGTGGGACGCATATCCGAAAATAAAAATACTTTGATACCATTGGCCGAAAATACGTCGGCAACCACCTTGGCCAGTGTGTTGCTGTTATGACGACAGTCGTAGGCAATAGCAACTTTAAGCGTTTCACCCGGGAACGATTTTTTTAAATAATCGGATAATCCCTGTGTGTTTTTTCCTAAGGTATATTTGTTGATTCTATTGGTGCCAACCCCCATGATGCCGCGCATTCCTCCGGTACCAAATTCCAGGTTTTTGTAAAAACTATCTTCCAGTTCTTTTGGGGAAGACGTCATCATTTCCTTGATTTTTTCCTGAGTTTCCGAATCAAATACCGGACTGTTAAGCCAGATATTGACTTTATCGAGTAGCTGCTGTTCGATGTGCATGTTACTTTTTTTTATGTTGTTATAAACTAGATATTAACCTTTTCGGCAATTTTATAGCGTTCTTCGTTGTTTTTGGTACGGAGAATGATTTCGCCTAAAAAGCCGGCTAAAAATAGTTGTGTTCCAATGATCATGGTAGTTAGAGCAATATAAAACCACGGGTTGCTGGTTACTAAAATAGTGTGTTGGTGGTGATAGAGTCGGAATAGTTTGATAAAACCGATATATCCGGCTGCTAAAAAACCGATGGTAAACATCAGTACGCCCAAAGCGCCAAACAGGTGCATGGGTCTTTTTCCAAAGCGGGATAAAAACCAGATGGTAATCAGATCGAGGAAGCCGTTGATAAAACGTTCCATTCCGAATTTGGTTGCGCCGTATTTTCGGGCCTGATGAATCACAACCTTTTCGCCGATTTTGGCAAAACCGGCATTCTTGGCCAGTACCGGGATATAACGATGCATTTCGCCGGAAACCTCGATGTTTTTAATCACGACGTTTTTATACGCCTTTAGTCCGCAGTTAAAATCATTTAACTGGACACCCGATGTTTTTCGAGCCGCCCAGTTAAACAATTTGGAAGGTAAATTTTTGGCTACGACCGAATCGTAACGTTTCTTTTTCCAACCCGACACAAGGTCGAACTGTTGGTTGGTAATCATATGATATAACTCCGGAATCTCGTCGGGACTGTCCTGTAAATCGGCATCCATGGTGATGATCACATCTCCTTGCGCCTTTGCAAAACCAGCATGGAGTGCCTGCGATTTTCCGTAATTCCTTAAAAATCGGATTCCTTTTACATTGGGATCCTGAGCCGATAAGGTTTCAATCAGCTTCCAGGAATTATCGGTACTGCCGTCGTCAATAAAAATCACTTCGTAGGAGAAGTGGTTGGCTGTCATGACACGGACAATCCAGGAATGCAGTTCCGGGAGCGATTCGCTCTCGTTTAATAAAGGAATTATTATGGATAAATTCATTTAATTTTTTATTCTAAAGTATTGGTTTTGTTTTTGAAAATCAACGCCAGGATAGCACCAAAAATGGCACTGAAAACAAAACTGAAAACCAATCCTTTTAACTGGTTTGCGATACTGTAATTGTCAGTTTCTTTCATTTTTTCAACCGTCTCTTTTATGGCAGCAGTAGGCGTGTTGAATTTTTTAAGCATGTTAACAGTGTATTCGATAGACATTTGGCTGATGGTTTCCTTAGCCGACGGATCGATAACATTAAAAAGAATGATGTTGAAAACCACCCCTAAAACAGCACCGATAGCCGCAGCGATAAAGTAAACGGTAAACGCCTCTTTAAAAGTGATACCGCCCAGTTCTTTTTTGGTTTTAGAAAGTAAAATTACTCCTAAAATGATGTAAATGATAATGCTTGCAATTCCGATCCAGGGATTAACAAATAGCGATACGTCAATGGCATAAATTAAAGTAGTGACCAGGATGGAAAATACACCCATTATGATACCAAAATTAATCCCGTTTTTTTTGATTGTAGCATTCATAAAAATTTAGTTTTTGGTTAATTAATTTACAAATATAAGAATTACCTTTATAGGAGCGTTAAAAAATATAAACGGTAAGGATTCAAAAAAAACCGGAGAAAGATTTGATATTTCGAAATTAGTTGTACATTTGCAGCCTGAAATAAAAAAGATTATAAACAAAAAGTTGTAGCACGTTTATACCTTTTTGAAACATAAAAGCTTCAAAACGGGGTACAACCACAAATAAAAAGATTTACATTATGAAAAAAGGAATTCACCCAGAAAATTACAGATTGGTAGCATTTAAAGATATGTCAAATGAGGACGTATTCATTACTAAATCTACTGTAGATACTAAAGAAACAATTGAAGTTGATGGTGTTGAATATCCAGTGTTTAAAATGGAGATTTCAAGAACATCTCACCCATTCTACACAGGTAAATCGAAACTTATCGATACGGCTGGACGTATTGATAAATTCAAAAACAAATACGCTAAATTTAGTAAGTAATAAGTGTTCAAAATTTATAAGAAGCTTCCCATTCGGGAAGCTTTTTTTATTTTTATATCTGACGGAAAACTTTGTAACTTTGGTAACGAATCATACGGTAATAACAAATGAACTATATCCTTTTTGACGGAGCGGTCCGACAGGCGCTGCTTCCTTTTACGTTTACCCGGCCCGTAGCCGACATCCGGATTGGAATCCTGACCATCCGCGAAAAATGGGAAAAATACCTCGGGTATACGACCACCACGATCACGGAAGAATACCTGATGGAAAAATTCCCCATGGTGGAAATGCAGGAAAATATTATGATCAACGCTTCGTTTCTTCCGAATGAAATCCTAACGGAGATGATTACCAACTTGGAGCCCAATCAGGCGATTTTTCACCATGAGGATGTGATTGCGTTCTATACACAGGATTCGCAGGAAGAAGTGGATTTCGATACCTATGAGATTATAGACTATACCAACGACTGTATCAAGATTGAGCATACGTGGGATATTTTTAAAAAAAATGACAGCGCTTTACGCGAAGATTTCGAATTGCTCACGGAAGGTCGTACCTCACAACCGATTCCAAAAAGTGTGAATGTAATCGCACCGGAAAACATCTTTATCGAAGAAGGAGCCAAACTGGAATTTGTAACCTTAAACGCAGCCACGGGGCCGATTTATATCGGGAAAAATGCCGAGATTATGGAAGGAACCGTTATCCGCGGACCCTTTGCATTGGGCGAAGAAGCGGTGGTAAAGCTGGCTACGAAAATATATGGCGCGACAACTGTTGGTCCGCATTGTAGAGTAGGTGGTGAAATTAGTAATTCGGTATTATTTGGGTATTCCAATAAAGGACATGATGGCTTTTTAGGAAATTCCGTTTTGGGTGAATGGTGTAATATGGGTGCGGATAGTAATAATTCGAACCTGAAAAACAACTACGAAGAAGTGAAATTATGGAGCTATGAAACCGAAGCCATGGAGAAAACCGGCTTACAGTTTTGTGGTTTAATGATGGGTGATCATAGCAAATGCGGTATCAATACGATGTTTAATACCGGTACGGTAGTGGGTGTATGTGCGAATATTTATGGCGGCGGATTTCCGAAAAATTTTATACCGAGTTTTTCATGGGGTGGCGCCGACGGATTTACGGAGTACATTCCGGAAAAAGCATTTGCTACAGCCGAAAACGTAATGTCGCGACGCCATGTGGACTTTACCGCACAAGATCAGGCAATATTGGAGCATGTATTTGAAGAAACAGCAAAATGGCGCTAAACCATTTTTTAGAATAAATCTGAGAAACCACAACTGTGTGAAACGGTTGTGGTTTTTTGTTGGGTGTTGTTGCAAATTTAACGCAACACTGGGAGAAGTCTTTAAAATAAGCCTTATCTTTAAAGGACAGTAATTCAAAAATAATCTTACAATGTATAGAGTTGAAAACGACCTGCTAGGGGATTTGAATGTTCCTGAAGCAGCCTATTACGGGATTCAAACCCAACGTGCCATTGACAATTTCCATATTTCCGGAGTGCGGTTATACCAGTATCCCGAATTCATAAAAGGACTGGCGTATGTAAAATGGGCGGCTGCCGAAACCAATTTTACATTGGGGTTGTTGGATGAAAAATTAAAAAATGCGATCGTAGCGGCGGCCAAAGAAGTGATCGAAGGGAAATTCGATAAAGAATTTCCGATCGACATGATACAAGGAGGTGCCGGAACATCGACCAATATGAATATCAATGAAGTATTGGCCAACAGAGCATTAGAAATTATGGGACATCAGAAAGGGGAATACCAATATTGTTCGCCAAATGATCATGTTAATTTATCCCAGTCGACCAACGATGCGTATCCGACTTCGATAAAACTAGCGGCGATTAACTCGAACATCAAACTGATAGGTCATTTAAAATTACTGATTGCTTCGTTCCGTAAAAAAGGAGAGGCGTTTAAATCGGTATTAAAAATGGGACGTACGCAATTGCAGGATGCGGTACCTATGACCTTAGGTCAGGAGTTCGAAGCGTTTGCAGCGAATCTGGAAGAAGAAATCGAACGACTGAATCAGAATTCGGCATTGTTTTTTGAAATCAATATGGGCGCTACAGCCATCGGAACCGGACTAAATGCCGTTCCGGGTTATGCGAAGTTATGCGCCGAAAATCTGGCAAAAGTATCGGGACATCCGTTTGTATCGGCTCCAAACTTAATTGAAGCGACTCCGGATACGGGATCGTATGTGATTTATTCGTCGGCCTTAAAACGAATGGCGATCAAGATTTCTAAAATATGTAACGATTTGCGACTGTTGTCATCCGGTCCGCGTTGTGGTTTAAATGAAATTAATTTGCCACCGATGCAACCGGGATCTTCCATTATGCCGGGGAAAGTAAATCCGGTAATTCCGGAAGTGATGAATCAGGTGTGCTATCGTGTTATCGGGAACGACCTTACGGTGACGATGGCGGCCGAAGCCGGACAATTGCAGTTAAACGTAATGGAACCGGTGTTAACCTACGCCATTATGGAATCGATGGAGTTGCTGGCAAACGGTATGGATACGTTACGACTAAAATGTGTCGACGGTATCACAGCCAATGTCGAACATTGTCGTGAAATGGTATTGCACAGTATCGGTATCGTAACGGCACTGAATCCGTATATCGGATATAAAAACAGTACTAAAATTGCAAAAGAAGCCTTGGAAAGCGGGAAGAGTGTGTACAACCTTGTTCTGGAACACAATATATTGTCGAAAGAACAATTGGACGATATTCTAAATCCGGAAAATATGTTGGCGCCAAAAGGCTAAGTCATAAAATAAAAAAACCGAACAACTAGTTCGGTTTTTTTATGATCTTGGATTAATCGTCTACTCGTAAAAATTCGCCTTTGGAGTTGAATTTTAATTCGAGACCGTTATTCAAGTCTACTTCATAATCCCAGGCGCCTTTGTCGATTTTTACGATCGCCGCTCCTTTATAATGTGTTTGAACATACGTTAAAATTGGCGCTGGAATAACGCTATTCGGAATAGTGTTTTTGTTGCCGTCAACTTCTTCCCAGTTTCCTTTACGGTCAAATTCAATTTCGGTACCGTCGGCCAACTGTACTTTATAGTCCAGCGAAAAGGTCTCTTCGTCCTTTAAAATGTAATTAGGAATTTGTTTCGGAAAATGTTTTTTTAGAAAATTCTGTGCATTGGCGGGTAATTGCGCCATAGTAATACTACTTTTTTGTGCCTGTGCGGTAAAGCTGGTCAAAAAGATCATAAAAAGTGCGATAGCAGTTAATCGGAAATTCAATATTGTTTTCATAGTCGAATTGATTTTAAATTTGATACAAGATTACAAGCTGAATTAGGAAACAATTGGGAAAAAATAAAAAACGCTTATTTTTTATGGAAAAGTGATGTTAAATACATGTTCCTCGTCGAACGAGTATCCAATATACAAATTATAATTGGTAATAATCGATTTTACGATTGCCAATCCGAGTCCTGTGGAGTTTTCATTCGTACTGTGTCGTGCGAAACGGTTAAAAACAAAATCGGGGTCCAGTGGTTTGTCGGAACCGGAATTCCGGATTGTCAATTGCTTTTCGGATAAACTGATGCTAACCGTACCGTCGGGACGATTGTGGAGAATGGCATTTTTGATCAAATTGCTAAGTAAGGTCACAGCCAGTCCTTTGTTCATCGTAAAAAGCAAAGGCTCATTTTGAATAATTTGTAGGGAAACCGATTTAAAAGAGGCAAAATCTTCAAAATCGGATAAAACCTGCGTGGTTAGTTCGTTAAAGTCGACTGTAGTTTCGTCCGGAAATTGCTTGTTTTCAATTTTGGAAAGCATTAAAAGGGACTTGTTTAATTTGACCAATCGGGAAAGTGTATCGGTAATCTTTCCAACCGCATCCATTTGTTCTTCCGTTAGGGTGTTGTTTTCTGCAAATAATTCCAGTCGGTTAATACTAATCGCCAGGGGGGTTTGCAATTCGTGCGATGCATTTTCAATGAATTGCTTCTGACTCGCATAAGTGGCTTCGTTCCGTTTTAATAAGGCTTCCAGTTCTTTTCCCAGCACTTTAAATTCGTCTATAGGCGAAGCGGGTGCTGTAAAAGCTGTTCCGGTTCCGAGTTTAAAATGACGCAGTTTGTCCAATAGTGAATAAAACGAGCGCCATACTTTTTTCAGGATAAAATAATTGATGATCACAATACTCACCACTAACATAATGTAGAGCGCGATTAAGGCAGTCATCAGATCTTCCATTAGTTCGTCTTCTTCCACCATCGAAGCGGTAATCGTTAATTCATACGGATTGCCGTCGGATGCCATAAAAACGGTTTTTAGTACGCGTACCGGTTCGTAATCATCGTCGTATTCCATGTATTTATGATCATTATAGATCACATTCTGATGGTCGTCATCATCGTCGTCGTCTTTGCTGTTTCGGGCAATATAACGTCCCATCGGAACCGGTTTTATGGTAAACTGGTTAATTTCCGATTCGTGATTGGTGAGTAACTCTGGACTTTCCTTGGCTTTTCGGATGATCAGTAGCTTCGAATTTTTCAGACCATCGTCAATATTATCGTATACTTCCTCCAGAATGACCATATAAAACAGACTCGCCCAAAGGGCAATAACACCCAATAAGGCGATAAGAAGGTAGCGTAATGTGTAAACCTGGAGTTTCATAATTAGCTCATTCGGTAACCAATGCCATATACCGCCTGAATGTCGATTTCGGCAGCGGCATCTTTTAGTTTTTTGCGTAAATTTTTAATCTGGGAATAGACAAAATCAAGATTGTCGGCCTGATCAATATAATCACCCCAGACGTATTCGGCTAAAGCAGTTTTGTTGATCAGTCGGTTTGGATTCGTGATAAAATAGTATAGCAGGTCGAATTCCTTACGATTAAGTGTTAGTTCAGTATTGTCTACGCTAACGGTGCGCTGTTCGGGCGAAAGGGTAATGTTGTTCCAGTGGATCAGGTTATCGCCGTTATGGCTTTTTCTCCGGATCGCCGATTTGATTCGGGCATGGAGTTCGGCCAGATGGAAGGGTTTACTCAAATAATCATCAGCCCCAATGTCCAGTCCTTTGACTTTATCGTCGACCGAATCTTTGGCGGAGATAATGATAATGGCTTCTTTTTTATGCAAGGCTTTGATTTCCGAAACCAAATCGAGCCCGTTTCCGTCCGGTAGCATAATATCCACGACAACGCAATCGTATTCATAACACCCCAGTTTGTCGAGTCCGTCGTTAAAACTGGCAGCCGTTTCCACGATAAATTTTTCTTTTTCGAGGGATTGCTGGATGACTTCACGAAGTCCTTTTTCGTCTTCTATTATCAGGATTTTCATTCGTTTCAAAGCTAATGATTACATAAATGGACGCAATTTAATCCGCGATTTGGGAAAGAATTAGGAATGATCCGGAAGTTTTTTTACTTTTTTCAGTTGTAAGAGGTTTAACGGGTTAATTCCCAGATGGATTACATTTTTACGGGTGAATCGCGCAACTCTGTCGTAAAATAAAGGAATGATCGGCGCTTCATCGATGATCAGCGCGTCCATTTCCCGGTACAGTTCATTTCGTTTGGTGATGTCGTTTTCTAAAAAGGCCTTTTCGTATAAAGCGTCGAAAGTAGCATTTTTGAAATGCGTATAATTCGGACCGTTTGGCGCAAAATTCTTACTGTAAAACAGCGAAAGGTAATTCTCGGCATCGGGATAATCGGCGATCCAGCTCGCGCGGAAAAACGAAACTTTTCCGGTCGCAATCGCTTGTCGTAGGGTAGCCGGAGGTGTAACATCCACCTGAACATTCAGTCCGATTTTTTGCCATTCCCGCTGTAAATATTCGGTGATATCAATGTAGGACGCGTTGGTCGACAAATAGACGGTCGGATGCTGATTGCCAGTTGCTTTTTTATACTCGGCGATTAATTTTCGGGCTTTTTGCAAATCGTAATCATAACCTTTCAGATTGGCATAACCCGGTAATCCAGCCGGAATAATACCACTGGTAGCCGGTGTTCCCATTCCGTTACGGAGGTAAAGAATCATCTTTTTTCGATCAAAACCATAATTCATCGCTTGTCGGATGCGTTTGTCCAATATAGTTTTATCGGTACCGTCCATGCGGAAACCAAGGTATTCGGTATTCAGATAAGCGCCAGTGATCAAATTAATATCGTTTTGGTATTTGGGCTGTAAAGCGCCTTTTTGCGTCAGAATTTCGTCTTTATAGGAAGGATCCAGTCCGGAAATAAAGTCCAACTTGCCTTGAACAAATTGCAGGAAACCGCTTTGTTTGTCCGGTAGAAAGGTAATGGCTACGGCTTCCAGATAGGGGAGCCGAACGCCTTGTTCGTCTTTTTCAAAATACAACGGATTTTTGCGCAACACCAATTTGACGTTTTCTTCCCATAATTTGAGCTGAAAAGGTCCTGTTCCAACGGGTTTAGCCCGGAAGTCATAACCCGGCGTTTCTACGATTTCTTTTGGAACCACCGAAGCATATTTCATTGATAGTAACCCTAAAAAGGCCGGAAACGGTTTTTGTAGTGTGATTTCGAAAATACTGTCGTTTTTAGCCTTCATGTCGGCCACAGTTTGTAAAATCCAACCACCGGGTGAGGCTACTTTTTCATCGCGCAAACGTTTTAGGCTATATTCGAAATCAGTAGCGGTAACGGTTCGGGTACTGTCTTTTCCGAAAAGAGCATTTTTGTGAAAATAAACATCGTTGCGTAGGGTAAAGGTGTAGGTCTTCCCGTCGGGGGAAATCGTCCAGCTTTTGGCAATATCCGGCTGCACGTGTAGGCTGTCGTCCAGTTGTATCAATCCGTTAAAGATAAGATTACAGGGCCAGATAATCGCCTGACTTTTGGAAAAAGCCGGATCAAGGGAGCTGACATTGGCACTTTCGTTGTAACGGAAAACCAGATGGTCTTTGCCTTCGGTACTGTTTTTACCACAGGAAACCATCAAAAACAAAAGACAAAAGGCTGATATGGAAAAGATTATTGATCGCATCGGGAAAAATAGGTTTCTGTTTAACCGGTTATTGTAAAGTCTTAATATAATGTGAATTAGGAATATAAATCTCCCAATGGATTTTACCAAACCGAATTTTGTATGTAACTTTGCAAACTCTTTTTTAAAAAGATGTAAATATAACTAAAGTTACTACTTTATAGGTAGCTTATCATTATGGAAAACAGAAAAAAAGTTGCTTTTTATACGTTGGGATGTAAGCTGAATTTTTCAGAAACATCGACCATTGCGCGCAGTTTTCAGGACGAAGGCTTCGACCGTGTGGATTTTGAGGAAATAGCCGACATATACGTTATCAACACTTGTTCGGTAACGGAAAATGCGGACAAACAGTTCAAACAGATTGTAAAGAAGGCGCTGAAGCATAATGATAAGGCATTTGTGGCGGCTGTGGGATGTTATGCACAGTTAAAACCAGAAGAACTGGCTGCGGTAGATGGTGTGGATCTGGTTTTAGGTGCTACCGAAAAATTTAAAATTACCGATTATATCAACGACCTGTCGAAAAACGATATGGGCGAGGTGCATTCCTGTGAGATCGAGGAAGCCGATTTTTATGTCGGAAGTTATTCTATTGGTGACCGAACCCGTGCTTTTCTAAAAGTTCAGGACGGTTGTGACTATAAGTGTACTTATTGTACGATTCCGTTGGCAAGGGGAATTTCCCGTAGCGATACGATGGAAAATGTAATGAAAAATGCCAAGGAAATTTCCCAACAGGGAATCAAAGAAATTGTACTAACCGGTGTTAATATTGGTGACTATGGAAAAGGGGAATTCGGAAATAAAAAACACGAGCATACCTTTTTCGAACTGGTTCAGGCGTTGGATAAAGTAGACGGAATCGAGCGCTTGCGAATCTCATCGATCGAACCGAATTTGCTAAAAAACGAAACCATCGAATTTGTATCGCAAAGTCGTACGTTTGTTCCGCATTTTCACATTCCGTTGCAATCGGGAAGTAATACGATTCTGAAAAAAATGAAGCGTCGTTATTTACGCGAATTATATGCCGACAGGGTGGCTAAAATCCGCGAAGTAATGCCACATGCCTGTATTGGAGTGGATGTGATTGTTGGATTCCCGGGCGAAACAGACGAATTGTTTCTGGAAACCTATAATTTCCTGAACGAACTGGATATTTCGTACCTGCACGTGTTTACGTATTCCGAAAGGGATAATACCGAAGCCGCCGATATGGAAGGTGTGGTACCGATGAATGTGCGTAGTAAAAGAAGTAAAATGCTGCGCGGACTTTCGGTTAAAAAACGACGCGCTTTTTACGAAAGTCAGTTGGGAACAAATAGAACGGTATTGTTTGAAGGGGAAAACAAAGAGGGCTATATTCACGGCTTTACCGAAAACTATGTAAAAGTAAAAACCCCGTGGAATCCGGAGTTGGTAAATACCTTGCACGATATCCAGCTTACCAAAATAGACGAAGACGGATCGGTTCGTATGGACTTTATAAGCGTTCCGGTATAATATATAAACACCTGACAGGTTTTTAAAACCTGTCAGGTGTGAAATGTAGAATAATCAATCCGGTGTAAAATAAAAAAAGGACTGCCTTGTATTAGACAGTCCTTTTTTATGGGTTATATTTTAATACCCGGTGGGAGTAATTCCTTATAAACCGGATTTTTTCTAAAAAAAGAAGCGATCTTAGGATGCGTCGGAACCACGCGCAATCGTTTTTCTTCGGCGTTGTCCATGATGGCTTTTAAGAAAGCATCGATAGTTTCGGGGTCTTCCTTTTCGGTGTGGTTCAGTTTGGTTAAAAAAAGTTTACGTTCCTGAAGGGAATATTCCACTGTTAATAACCCGTTTTCAGTTTGATTTTCAAATTGTCGTAATAATTCGTTGTCTTTAATTTCCATGGTCTAGCATATTCATAGGGAAGAAATAATTGATCATAATTTAACCCGGAATGGGATTGTAAAATCACCCGGAATGAATTATTTTTATGCAAATTTCGGAAAAAAACATAAGATTTTACGTTAGTGAAGCGTTAAAACAGCAGATAATGAGCAAAATACCCGTTTATCTAATGCCGGGACTGGCGGCCAATCCTACCATTTTTGAGAATATAAAACTACCCGAAGACCAGTTTGAGATCCACTGGCTGGAATGGTTTTTGCCGGAGTCAAAGGAAAGTTTGGAAGCGTATGCTCAAAGGATGGCCGAAAAAATAACGGATGAAAACCCGGTGTTGATTGGGGTTTCTTTTGGCGGGATACTTGTGCAGGAAATAGCGCGAATTATTCCGGTTCGAAAAACTATTATTATTTCCAGCGTAAAAACCAGGGTGGAATTTCCGAAACGAATGAAATTTGCCAAAACAACCAAAGCGTATAAACTGATCCCAACGAGTATGTTTGCTAATATAGAAGTACTGGCGAAATATGCCTTTGGTGAAACGGCCAAAAGCAGGATCAAATTATATGAAAAATTTTTATCGATGCGGGACAAACGCTACCTCGATTGGGCGTTGGAACAGGTGATTTCGTGGAATCGTACCGAAGTCGATAAACAGATTGTCCACATTCATGGCGATGCCGATGAGGTATTCCCAATAAAATATATCCATGATGCGATTGTTTTAAAAGGAGGTACGCATGTGATGATCATAAATAAATACCGCTGGCTAAACAGTCATTTGCCGGCTATAATTTTAGGAGAAAATACAATAAAAAATACGGAAGATGAATAAAGTGAAAAGAATGGCTATTGTAGCCGCCGTGATACTAACCAGTGGTGTTATGGTTTATTGGACCAACACCGGAACCGGAACCGACGTGGATGTGAAAAATCATGTGTATTTGCCGATGAACATCGATTTTGCTGGCGAAAGAGTACCGATGACACTTTCGGATGTGAAGGAAAGATTGGATCGTGAGCTTTTGGTGAATGTCAATCTGCATGCGACGACGGCTTTGGTGATCAAAAGAGCCAATCGGGCTTTTCCGGTAATCGAACCGATTTTACGTCAATATGGCGTTCCGGACGATTTTAAATACCTGGCGGTTATCGAAAGCGGACTGGTAAATGCGGTATCATCGGCCGGAGCAAGAGGGGTATGGCAGTTTATGCCGGAAACAGCCAAGGAAAAAGGAATGGAAGTAACCGAAACGGTTGACGAACGTTATCATCTGGAAAAATCGACCGAAGCAGCTTGTAAATATTTGTTGGCCGCCAAAGAAAAATTTGGAAACTGGACCCTGGCTGCTGCTTCTTACAATGGAGGGATGAACGGAGTAAATAAACAAATCGACAGTCAGAAAGTAAACGATTATTACGATTTATTGCTGAATGACGAAACGGCGCGTTATGTTTTCCGCATTCTGGCTTTAAAGGAGATTATGAGCAATCAGGCAAAATATGACTACGACTTGCCTAAAGAAGTGTTGTACCAGCAGATTCCGGTGCGAAAAATAGACGTAACGGCCAATATCGACGATCTGGCTGCTTTTGCAATAGAACAAGGCATCAATTATAAGATTCTAAAAATCCACAACCCGTGGTTACGCGATAAAAAACTGGTGGTACTGCCAAATAAAACCTATACGATCGATATTCCCTTGGAAGGATATAAGCGCTAATGTTTTGCTAGTCCTTGCGAGGTGTTGTTCTTGCTATTGATCAAAAGACAATTAAGGTTGTCTTTAAAAAAAGCATAGTTGATATCAAACGCCTGACTATAAGTGGCGCTCGGGCGAAGTTGTATAGTATTGCGTTTGATGGCGACTACAGTCCGCTTTTCGTCCAGAAAATAAAAAATAGGAAACCCCAGACTGTGCTTTAACGTGGATACCAGATAAGCATCTTTGTTATAGGTTTCGTGAGCATAACAAAACACGATATATCGGTCGAATTTTTTAGACAGCTTTTTTAGACTTTGTTTTCGATCCCAGTATAAGACGATAAATTGAATGTTATTTCCATACTGTCGGGCGAGTTTATTTAACGCCTTGATCTCTCCTTTGCGATGAATGCACCAGGATGCATAGGTAATCAGGAAGATTGGTTTGTTGAAGGAGCTAATTCGCTGACGGTTTTTGCGATATCGCTTTAAATTAAAATCATCAAAAGTAGTGCCCGCCAGTTGGCATTGAACCAAAGAATCAAACAGAAAGTTGGCGCGATCAATATTGCCGTTGCGATAGGCCAGTTCTGACTTTTTGGAATAAATTTTTAAGTTTCGGTGTAAGGTATTTGAAAACAATAGACGATTGTTATCTTGAGCGGTAGCTGTAGAAGATAGCAAAACAAAAACGATACTTGTGAAGTAGAAGTTTCTCATAGGCAAATACAATTTTTAGGTACTTGTTGGGGGAAAACATTCTATTACAAAGATACGCTCAATGGGCTAAGGTTGTGTGGAAAGCATAAAAAAAAACGCCTTTTGAGCGTTTTTTCGTTGTATTTGCATGTTTTTAACTACATTTTTTTCATTTGATCTTTCATCATTTTGATCTGATCTTTCAGCATATTCTGCTTGTCCAGTTTTTTCGCTTCGTTTAAAAGGTTGGTTGCTTCCAGTTTTCTTCTTCGGGTCATGGCAATACCGGCAAGGTTTAATTTTGCCAAAGCCAGATCCTGATCCATGTTCAGACCTAATTCGATTGCTTTTTTGAAATATTTTTCAGCTGCTGATAAATTGGTTTGCGAAACCATTAAGCCGTTCAGATAATTGTAATACCCCTGTTGTTTGCGAACCAAAGCTGTTTCCGGGTTCTTAATATAGGCAAGCCATTTTTGAGCGCCTGGGAAATCCTGTTTCCGAAGTTTTAAAAACGCCAATAAAATAAACTCGTTTTTGAAATACAATAAAATAAAAATAGACGAAAGCAGTAATAAGAAAATCCCGTTTCCGATGTTACTTTCGGTGAATTGCCAGATACCAAGTGCAATGATTAAAGCGGCTATAATCAGTTTAATATTTCTGTGAAACATAATTGTTTTTGTTTTAAGTTTGCAAATGTAATAAAATGAAACGAGCGGACGAAATTAAGTTTTCCGAAGCCGGTTTACAAGCAAAAGCAGCCCCTACTAACTGTTGAAGAACAAAGTAGTTAAGAGAAATAAAAATATTTTTTTAAAAGGGCTTGCCAGAAATAAAAGTCTTTGTATATTTGCACTCGGTTTTGAAGCGAGAGAATTTCAAAGCTGATCCTATTTAAAAACACGATTTAAAGATAAAAGCAATGAGTAAGAGAACGTTTCAACCATCAAAAAGAAAAAGAAGAAACAAGCACGGTTTCATGGAAAGAATGGCTTCTGCTAACGGAAGAAAAGTATTAGCACGTAGAAGAGCTAAAGGAAGACATAAGTTAACGGTTTCATCAGAACCAAGACATAAAAAATAATGATTTTTAAAATCATAAATAAAGGTGTTACTCATTTAAGGTAACGCCTTTTTTTATATCTTTTCGTTAAAAATAAAATAACTACATACAACACAACACAATGCCTAAAGACAATTCAATTAAATCGGTTTTAATTATTGGTTCGGGGCCTATCGTAATCGGACAGGCCTGTGAGTTTGACTACTCCGGATCACAATCGGCACGATCGCTTCGTGAAGAGGGAATTGAAGTAATTCTGATCAACTCTAACCCAGCGACCATTATGACCGACCCATCCATGGCCGATCATATTTATTTAAAGCCTTTAACTACAAAATCCATTATCGAAATCCTAAAAGCGCACCCGCAAATTGATGCGGTTTTGCCAACTATGGGGGGACAAACTGCCTTGAATCTGTGTTTGGAAGCAGATGAAAAAGGAATCTGGCAGGATTTTAACGTACGATTGATTGGTGTTGATGTAAATGCCATTAATGTAACCGAAGATCGCGAGCAGTTTAAACAATTGCTGGCGAAAATCGAAATCCCGGTAGCACCAGCGAAAACAGCAAATTCCTTCCTGAAAGGAAAAGAAATTGCTCAGGAGTTTGGTTTTCCGTTAGTAATCCGACCGTCATTTACATTGGGTGGAACCGGAGCTGCTTTTGTACATAAAAAAGAAGATTTCGACGATTTGTTAACCCGCGGACTGGAGGCGTCTCCAATCCATGAGGTACTGATTGATAAAGCTTTATTAGGTTGGAAAGAATACGAACTGGAATTATTACGCGATAAAAATGATAACGTAGTGATCATCTGTACGATCGAGAATATGGACCCGATGGGAATCCATACCGGAGACAGTATTACAGTGGCACCAGCGATGACATTATCCGACAGAACATTCCAGAGAATGCGGGATATGGCAATCCTGATGATGCGAAGTATCGGAAACTTTGCCGGCGGATGTAACGTACAGTTTGCCGTTTCTCCGGATGAAAAAGAAGATATCGTAGCGATTGAAATCAACCCGCGTGTATCGCGCTCTTCGGCCTTAGCTTCGAAAGCAACCGGATATCCAATCGCAAAAATCGCAACCAAACTGGCTTTGGGATATTCATTAGACGAATTGCAAAACCAGATTACCAAATCGACTTCGGCTTTATTTGAACCGACTTTGGACTATGTGATCGTAAAAATACCGCGTTGGAACTTCGATAAATTTGAAGGAGCCGACAGAACACTCGGATTGCAGATGAAATCCGTAGGTGAAGTAATGGGAATTGGGCGTTCGTTCCAGGAAGCCTTACACAAAGCAACGCAATCGTTGGAAATTAAACGAAATGGGTTGGGCGCCGATGGTAAAGGGTATACCAATTACGATCAGATTATTGACAAACTGACCTATGCAAGTTGGGATCGCGTATTCGTGATTTACGATGCAATTGCGATGGGAATTCCATTAAGTCGTATCCACGAAATCACTAAAATCGACATGTGGTTCTTAAAACAATACGAAGAACTATATGCTCTGGAAAAAGAAATCTCCAAGCACAATATCGACACCCTGACGAAGGAGTTGTTACTGGAAGCGAAACAAAAAGGATTTGCCGACAGACAGATTGCCCATATGTTAGGATGCCTGGAAAGTCAGATTTACAAATTGCGGGAAGATTTAGGGGTAAAACGGGTTTACAAATTGGTAGATACCTGTGCCGCCGAATTTAAAGCGCAAACACCATACTATTATTCCACTTTCGAAGCGGAAATCGAAAAAGCCGACGGAACCCGTTATGTCGATAACGAAAGCGTGGTATCCGACCGTAAAAAAGTAATTGTTCTGGGCTCCGGACCTAACCGTATCGGACAAGGAATTGAATTCGATTATTCTTGTGTCCATGGGGTATTGGCGGCTTCGGAATGCGGATACGAGACAATAATGATCAACTGTAACCCGGAAACGGTATCTACCGATTTTGATACGGCTGATAAATTGTATTTCGAACCGGTTTTCTGGGAGCATATCTACGATATTATCCGTCATGAAAAACCAGAAGGAGTGATTGTACAGTTAGGAGGACAAACCGCCTTAAAACTAGCTGAAAAACTGTCAAAATATGGTGTTAAGATCATCGGAACCAGTTTTGACGCCTTAGATTTAGCCGAAGACAGAGGGCGTTTTTCGGAATTACTGGAAGAATTAAAAATTCCATTCCCGAAATTCGGAGTGGCCGAAAGCGCGGAAGAAGCTTCAAAATTGGCCGACCAACTGGACTTCCCATTATTAGTGCGCCCTTCTTATGTATTGGGAGGACAGGGAATGAAAATTGTGATCAACAAACAAGAACTGGAAGAACATGTGGTTGACTTACTGCGTAAGATTCCGAATAACAAACTATTGCTGGATCATTACCTGGATGGAGCGATTGAGGCGGAAGCCGATGCGATTTGCGATGGCGAAAACGTTTATATCATCGGTATCATGGAGCATATTGAGCCGTGTGGTATCCACTCCGGTGATAGTAATGCGACCTTGCCACCGTTTAACTTGGGTGAGTTCGTAATGCAGCAGATTAAAGACCATACCAAGAAAATCGCACTGGCATTAAAAACGGTAGGACTTATCAATATACAGTTTGCGATTAAAGACGATACGGTTTACATTATCGAGGCGAATCCAAGAGCGTCGCGTACGGTACCGTTTATTGCAAAAGCCTATGGCGAACCGTATGTGAACTATGCGACTAAAGTAATGTTGGGTGTGAATAAAGTAACTGACTTTGATTTTAATCCGCATTTAAAAGGTTATGCAATCAAGCAACCGGTATTCTCATTCAGCAAGTTTAAAAACGTAAACAAGGCATTAGGTCCTGAAATGAAATCGACAGGAGAAAGTATCCTGTTTATCGACGACCTGAAAGACGATCAGTTCTACGAATTGTACTCCAGAAGAAAAATGTATCTGAGTAAATAATAACAGTATATCATACCGAAAGCCTCGCTAATATAGTGAGGCTTTTTTATTACAGTAAAATCCGATTTCTATTTTCAAACTGATTTTTTACTAGCTTTACTTAAAAATTACTATGGCATTCCTAAAGCGCATCAGTTCCAGAGCTAAAGCAGACGAAAATACCGGTTTTGGAAGTAATGCTTCCATATATGGTGCACGATTTGTAAACAAAGATGGTAATGCGAATGTCCGGAAAGTGGGAATCGGTATTACGGAACGGATCAGTTGGTACCATGCGATGATCGATGTGCCGCGTTGGAAATTTATGTTTATCATATTCGCCTTTTACCTGATTGTCAATTTTATTTTTGCATGTATTTACTTTTTGCTTGGCGTACAACATCTACAAGGAATCAATGCGGTAACAGCAGTGGATCAGTTCGGACAGGCTTTCTTTTTTAGCGCACAAACCTTTACTACTGTTGGTTATGGGCATATTAGTCCGACTGGTTTTATGACCAGTTTTGTCGCTTCGGTTGAAGCGCTGTTCGGATTGTTGAGTTTCGCTATTGCTACCGGTTTGTTTTACGGAAGGTTCAGTAAGCCCAAAGCTTTGATCCGTTTTTCGGAAAATGCGGTCATTGCGCCTTATAAAGAAGGGAAAGCCCTGATGTTACGCATGACACCTTATAAGAATACCAACCTGATGGAGGCCGAAGCTAAGGCAACAATTGGATTAAGTCTGGAGGAAGACGGTAAAAAAGTCAACAAGTTTTTTTCGCTCGACCTCGAATTGGACAAAATTAATATGCTAACCTTAAGTTGGACGTTGGTACATCCCATAACCGAAAATAGTCCATTATATACCTTTACCGAAGCGGATTATCAAAATCAGAAAGGCGAAATTCTGATTTTTGTCAAAGTTTTTGACGATATGTTTAGTACCACGGTTGTAAAACGGACTTCCTATACCTTACGCGAAGTAATTTATGGCGCTCGTTTTTTACCCATGTTTGAAGCCGATCGCGATAGTGACGAGACCATACTTTATGTGGATAAGCTAAACAGTATTCAGAAAGAAAACCTTTAAAAAAAATAAAAGTATAGTGCGACCACTATACTTTTATTTTTTAACGAATCAATGAAAAATGACCGCTGTGTTCTTTTCCATCTTTTCGCGCAACAACAAACCAATAGTCCGTTGCGGGAAGCGGTGCGCCGTTGTAGGTGCCATCCCAACCGGAATCGTTATGTTTAAGCTCTTTTATAAATTTTCCAAAACGATCAAAGATCCGTACGGTCAGCCCTTTTTCATAATTGGAGAATTTAATACGCCATCGGTCGTTATGACCATCTCCATTTGGACTAAAAAACTTCGGATAATTGAGTAGGAAAACGTCTTTTGAGGTTAATCCACATTCGTTTTTATCTTTTACATAAACGGTATAATTTCCGCTGCTTAGGTTGGTAAAAGTAGCGCTGTTTTGGAAATGTATCCCGTCCAGTGAATAGTCGTAGTTACCAATACTGCCGCTGGAAAGGATTACTGAAATCGTGTTCTCATTTTCGGTCCAGTCGGTGGTTGCGATACTTGTAATAACCGGAGCATTGGAAGCTACCACATTAATATTTTTAGTAGCCGAACACGTTATGGCACCATGATTCTGAGTTACCGTAACGGAATAATTTCCGGGTTGACTAACGGTGATCGATGAAGTGGTTGCGCCGGTCGACCATAGGTAGCTGCTGTAATTGCCACTTGCATTAAGAAGGATGGTATTGTTGGAGCAAATGGCCACGGTATCCGGAATTCCGATATGTGGCTGATTGACCAATGTTAGCGTCAAGCGAACCACCTTATAACAACCGTTACTAGCCTGGACATGCACATAAATTACTGCGGTTCCAATTGTCAGGTTATAGTTGGTAGGGGTGTTTATTAATGCACTGCTATTCTGATTTTCGGCACCAGACAGCGACGTATAGTACGAAAACGTAACACTGTTGTCGGATGTGATGTTGCTATTAAAACTGGTCAGATCAACCTGTTCTGTATTATTATTTTGAATAGCACAAATTGAAGTGGTGTAATCCTGTGCATTAACCGTGTTGGTCAGTGTAATGTGTATGCCAATTCGAGGGCCTTCACATCCATTTACTGTCTGCGTTGCGAAATAAGTGGTGTTGTCCTGTAGTACCGTTGTTACCGGCAGAATTGTGTTTCCGGTACTGCTATCGTACCATTTGATGGTGTTTCCTGTTATCTGAATATCGGCTAAGGTCACATTTTGATTATTGCAAAGAATCTGCGATGTTGCCGCAGTTGGTAAAGGTGTGGTAACCAGATGTACTGTAATTGGAGTTAAGGCACTTTCGCAACCGTTAACAGTTTGTGAGGCATAATACGTGGTATTGTCTTGCAATAGTGTGCCGGGGTTTACTATCGTTCCGTTAACATTATCGTACCAAAGAATATTTTGACCGCTAATCGCAATAGCGGCAATAGTTGCATTTTGTTGCACGCAGAAGGATTGTGTATTGTTGGCTGTGGGTTCCGGAGTGGCGGTAATGGTCACATTTTGTGTCTGTGTCGTACTGTTTGTGCCGGTTCCGTAATGCCAGGTTATGCTGTAGTTCCCCGGAACGGTATACGTTAGCGGATCAGTTGTTGTTCCCTGTATCAACCCGCTACAACTATCCTGAGCCGTAGGAATGCTGGTGATAATCGTGTTGCAATCGCCGTTAATGGTCGGTAAATTGGATAACGAAGGCGTAGGGGGAGCGGCATTACCCACTGTTACAGTTACGGTTATGGTGTTGTCGCATCCGCCGGTACCGGTAATCGTACAACTATATTGTCCGCTATGTAGTGCCGTCGCATTGTGGATCACTGGATTTTGAAGTGAGGAGGAAAAACCGTTTGGTCCCGTCCACTGATAATTTGTTCCGCCACTGGCGGTTAATTCCAAATCATGGTTAATGCAAATCGGAGCATTGCTGTTGGCAGTTGTGGCGGAACGGCAGTCTTTAAATTTCACTAAAAAGGCGTCCGCACCGATTGTATTCCCACTGGGAAGAGAGGCGAAATCTGGCTGATGTGATCCGACTGTCGCAATACCCGTTCGGCTAACAGAAGTGCCATACAAAATAACATCATTGGAACTATCGACAGCGGTTAATCCCATTTGATCACTCATTTCTCCGCCATAATAGGTACCCCATTCCCGTTGACCGGAACTGGTTAATTTCACCAGATAAACCGTTGAACTGTAGCTGGCATTGATCTTGGTGGGCATATAGGCATCGGGCGTTGTAATACCACTGCTTATTTTGGTATACCCGGAAAAGTAAACCTCCTGATTTTGATTCGCCGAAAGTCCCAGTATCATATCCGGAAAGTAGGTACCCCATACTTTTTGTTGTGTTGCGATATCAAATTTCAAAATATAACCGCTCTCCGTAATCGTGGGCATGATATTCGGAATAAGCTGGAAGGTTTCAAAAAAAGTACCTGGCGTTCCAATTCCGGACTGACTGTTTGTTTTTCCGATCAGATAGAGGGCATTGCCCTTTAACTTTCCAAGATAAATATTATCGGCAGCATTACCGCCTATGTAGGTTCCCCATATGCGTTGTCCGTCCAGTCCGAATTTAATGATTATATTGTCTGAACCGCCATTTCGTGTGGTCTGATAGGCATTTGGGGTAGCGACATTACTATCGCTCCAGGAACTTCCAACAGCGTATAGAAAATTGTCGTCGGAGATAGAGCAGGACCAAAAACTTTCGGCTGCGGGACCTCCATAATAGGTTCCCCAGGTTCGGACACCCTGTGTGGAGAATTTTACAAGATAAGCATCACTACTGCCGTTAACAACATCGATATTGGGCTTGTGTGATCCGGCTGTTGCGATACCGGTACCGCTGTCTGTTTCACCGCATAGGTAAACACTATTGGTATTATCGACGGTTATGCCACGGGCGGAATCGTTAAAATTTCCCCCGCAATAGGTACCCCATTCCCGGAGTCCGGCCGCATTTAATTTAACTACATATGCATCCCTGTGATTGTCCTTGTCCGGTTGATGGCATCCCGGTGTGATTAGCTGTGTTATTGGGGTCATGGTGTCGCCGGCAAAATAGACATTATAGTCTTTGTCGGCACATAAAACAATAGGAAAAGCGGTATGATAGGTGGCCCAGATTCTGTTGCCATTGGTGTCGAATTTGGCAATGTAACCATTAAAACTACCATTAATATCCGGTTGATACGATCCGGCTGTAGCGATATTGTTTGGACTGGAAGTAATGCCGCTGATATAAATGTTGTTTAAATTGTCTGTGGTGATATCATTCACATTTTCACTGGCGCTCCCGCCATAGTACGTACCCCATAATCGGATTGGAACCGGGTCGATAACAATCGTTTTGTCGTTGTTTCCACTGGGACCGATAAAACCGTAGGTGTTTTTCTTGATTTTTTTATATGTGATGGCAATTGCGGACTTGTTATTATGCTGGTCTTCCGTCCAACTGGCCGGCATAACTTCCTCCAGCGATCCGAAGCGAACCTGCATTTTAATCTTATTATCATCTAAAGCCGTTTTGGCGCCTTTGATCTCAAACTGAATATCCGACAAACGCGCACCGGGTTTTAGAATAAAGTTGTATTCGACGGCTTTTGAATGATCATCTGGTATAAAAAACAAAAGATCAATATTTGGATACAGGTCCTGATAGAGTACTTTTTGATAGGTGTAAACTTTTGCGACCGGGGTATTTGACGTATTGGTGTAATAGTTTTCATAATCGACCGATTTTTCTTTTCCTATAAGAGTGACATTCGGATTGGCATTCAGAAAATGGATGTCCACCCTGTGAAAGGAATATTCAGAGGATGTTTTCGGTTTTGTTAGGGTTGGATGTTCCGGAAAAAAGAGTGCATCGTTTTTGGTTAGGGGAACGGTTTTGATCTCATAAAGATCGTATGAAAAACCTTGTTTTTTGAGTTGTACGTTTAACCCGTTCGTATGGAGTAAGTAGGCTACAGCAGTGTTGGCAATTCCTTTTTGATCAACAATTTGTCCGGCATTTTCTTTAAAACCAATGTTGGTAGTCGATTTGTTTTGTGCAAATACTAAAAAACAGGGAAATAAGAGGAAAAAGAGAAGATGTTTCATGCCGAAAATTAAAGCTTGTAATTACTAAATCGGGCAAATATAGCTTATTATAAAAGGAATTCACATTTTAATGATATTTTTGCAGTCTCAATGATGTATCGCCAATGAAGCCGACAACAATTTTTTTGATCACACCACCTTTTACGCAGCTCAATACGCCATATCCGGGTACGGCCTATGTAAAGGGATTCCTGAATACCAAAAATATTTCCTCCTTTCAGGCGGATTTGGGTATTGAGGTCATCCTAAAGTTGTTTTCGAAAAAAGGATTAACCGATGTGTTTGCCGAAAGTGAACGAAAAACGGTAACGGTATCGGAAAATTGTCAGCGGATTATTGCCTTACAAGAGGAATACATCAAAACGATTGATCCGGTTATTTTATTTCTTCAGGGGAAAAATCCAACATTGGCGCATTTGATCTGTCAGGAAGATTTCCTGCCGGAGGCTTCCCGATTTGCACAACTGGAAGAACTGGATTGGGCTTTTGGTACCATGGGAACCCAGGATAAGGCCAAACATTTGGCAACACTTTACCTCGAAGATATATCCGATCTGATCGTAGAATGCATCGATCCTAATTTTGGTTTTAGCCGTTATGCAGAGCGGTTGGGGCGTTCGGCCAATTCTTTTGACGAATTGTATAACCATCTTCAGCAAGAGTATACTTATATTGACAAAATTACCCTGCAATTACTGGAAGAAAGACTGGATACCATAAATCCGAAAATTGTGGCTTTTTCGGTTCCTTTTCCTGGCAATTTGTACAGTGCTTTCCGATGTGCACAGTGGATTAAAAAACACCGGCCGGAGGTTAAAGTAGCCATGGGAGGTGGTTTTCCAAATACGGAATTGCGATCGCTAACGGATGTTCGGGTAATGGAATTCTTTGATTTTATTACACTCGACGACGGAGAGGCTCCGGTAGAAAACATGATTGCTTATGTGGAGGGAAGGCTCAGTAAAGAGGAACTGAAAAGGACCTTTTTGCTGGACGAAGGCAAGGTGATTTATAAAAATAATCCAGCATGCCGGGATTACAAACAATCGGAAGTGGGAACACCCGATTATACCGATCTGCTTTTGGATCGTTACATTTCGGTTATTGAAATTGTAAATCCGATGCACCGAATGTGGAGTGATGGTCGCTGGAACAAGCTAACGATGGCACATGGATGTTATTGGGGGAAATGTACTTTTTGCGATATTTCACTGGATTATATTAAAGTTTATGAACCTGTTGCTGCCAAAATGTTGGTGGACCGAATGGAAGAGTTGATTGCGCAAACTGGGCAAAATGGCTTCCATTTTGTTGACGAAGCTGCACCACCTGCCTTGATGCGGGCCGTAGCACTGGAAATAGTAAAACGAAAACTGGCAGTAACCTGGTGGACCAATATCCGATTTGAAAAAAGCTTTACAAAAGACTTGTGCTTGCTGTTAAAAGCATCTGGTTGTATTGCGGTTTCCGGTGGATTGGAAGTGGCGTCCGACCGTTTGTTGGAATTGATCCAAAAAGGAGTGACGGTAGCTCAGGTAGCACGTGTAAACCGCAATTTTACCGAAGCCGGAATCATGGTCCATGCGTACCTGATGTATGGCTTTCCTACACAAACGGCACAGGAAACTATTGATAGCCTGGAAATGGTACGCCAATTATTTGAATTGGGAATATTACAATCCGGATTCTGGCATCAGTTTGCGATGACGGCCCATAGCCCAGTCGGGATGTATCCCGAAAAATTCGGTGTTGTAAAAGAAACGGAGGCTATCGGAACTTTTGCGAATAACGATATTGTCCATGTTGATAAAACTGGTACGAATCACGATAAATTTAGTTTCGGATTAAAAAAATCGTTGTTTAATTATATGCATGGAATCTGTTTTGATTACCCATTGCAGGATTGGTTCGATTTTAAAGTACCGCGGACAAAAGTTTCTCCGGACTATATTTATAATGCTTTACAGGATGAGGATACTTTTACGGTAAAACCAACCGCTAAGATTGTCTGGATAGGAGGCAAACCGACGGTGTCTTATTTTACAAAAAACAAAAAAGGAAGGCAGTTCGAAATGGCGAGTCTGACTTTTCACGATAAAAAAGAGCGTTTTGAAATCCAGGTCAATAAAGATGATGCAGATTGGCTAACAACAGTTCTGCCTAAAATTTCGGTTGCTCAAAATAAAATACTGACATTTAATGAGGTAAAAGCCGATTATGAAAATGCAGATCGCGAAGACTTCGAGTTATTCTGGTATTCAAAGCCCATTAATACCCTACGAAGTTCCGGTTTGCTGGTATTGTAACAATCAGGCTTTGATGTTAAATTTAAATCCGATACCGTGCAGGTTTTCAATTTGTATACCGTCTTCTTCCGATAGCAGTTTGCGAAGTCTGGAGATAAAAACATCAAGACTACGCCCCATAAAATAGTCATCGGTTCCCCATAAAGCCGTGAGGATTTGTTCCCGTTTCAATACGGTATTTTTGTTATCCAGGAATAATTTTAAAAGCTCCGCTTCGCGTTGTGTCAATACCGTTTTGGTTGAACCTTTAGTCAGCGTATAGTTTTCAGCATCAAACTGGAAAGATCCGACAGTATAGTTGTTTTTTTCGGGAGTGACTTTTTTTTGCGAACGTTTTAAGAAAATCTCGATTTTTAACAACAATTCCTCGATACTAAAGGGCTTTACTAGGTAATCATCGGCACCCAATCGCAATCCCTTAATCCGATCTTCTTTTAGCGTTTTTGCCGACAGGAAGATGATTGGAATTTCCGTATCGATTTGGCGAATGGCAGCAGCCAATTCAAAACCATCGATTTTCGGCATCATAATATCCAAAATACAAATGTCAAACGACCCTTTTTTAAACTGTTCTAGACAATTTTCCCCGTTTGAACAATGAAAAACCTCGTACCCGTTCAGCTCCAGGTTATCTTTGGTCAGAAAAGCTAGGGTTTCATCGTCTTCAGCGTATAGGATTTTATATTTTGACATTATTTTTCGGGTATTAATAAGGTTATAGTTGTTCCTTTTTCAAGGTGACTTTTCGCGGTTATTTTCCAGTTATGAAGCCTACAAATTTTATGGACATAGTACAAACCTAGTCCAAAACCGGTCACTTCATTGCTTTTCGTACTTGGAATCCGGTAGAATTTGTCAAATATAAAAGAAATATTTTTTTGAGAAATACCGATTCCGTTATCGGAAAATACCAGTCGGATGCGATGCGGCTCCCGGCTAACAGTAATATGAATCTCGGGACTTGTCTCACAATATTTTACAGCGTTGTCAATCAGATTGTACACAATATTGGTAAAATGAAATTCATCTCCGTAAATCTGCAGGGATTTATCCGGATTTGTGACGTTAATATGTGCTTCCGGATAACGTAACTGTATATTTTCGATGACATCCTGTAATACGGTAGCTAACAAAATGTCATTTTTTTGCAATTTTAATGGCGTGTCGTCCGACTTCGCAATATTTAATATTTTCTCAATATGATGGTTCAGTTTTTTACTTTGTTCGATAATGATGGCGGCATATTTGTCCAATTTAGGATCCTTTAGTATCGGTTCCTGTTTGCTGAGGTAATTGGAGGCGATCAGAATCGATGAAAGCGGTGTTTTAAACTCATGCGTCATATTATTGATAAAATCGCGCTGCAATTCCGAATATTTTTTTTGCTGTAATAAGGTGAAAATAGAATAGACGTAGACAATCAGGATCACAATCAAGGCAAATGAAAGCATGAACCAAAATTTTAGCGAGCTAAAAAGATAGGACGTTTCATTAGGGAAGCGAACGGCAAAATAATACACCAGGTTTTTGTGTTTTGGGAAATATACCGAGTTTTCCTTTTTAGAAGTATCGCTAATTGCGACATAATTCCCGTAAACCATTTCATCACTTTCGCAATTGTACATGGCATATTCGAAATCGGTAGTGATATTAAACTTTTTAAAGACGGTCTTTAAGTAGTACTCTAAAATTTCCGGTTCAAAGTCATTATCAACATTAACGATGTAATAGTCATTAGAGACTTTGTTAATCGGACTGTTGGCTGGAAGTTCATGATTTTTACCTTCATACAGCTTTTTTGCGACTTCGAGTAATGCAATATGTACTTTTTGAGTGAACTTCTTCTCTTCCAGATTAAAAGCTTCTTTGGTCCAAAGTAATTGTGCGATGATAATACCTACGATGGCTACCAATCCGAGAATAATAATACTGTTGAGTCGGTTAATTTTCAAAATCTGTAGAGTTGAACAATGTAATATTACTGAAAAATATACTTTTTTTACCCTGTTAACAAGTCATTAACAAACTTTTAAAAACGGTTAACAGCAATCTTGGCAAGACTGCGATACTTTTGAGCTATCACAAGGAACCAACAAAATAATAATAATTTAAAATACAAAATTATGAAAATGATCAAACTTTCAGTTTTAGCATTGGCATTAGGATTAATGTCATTTGCTGGAAACCCGGTAAAAACTAACGAAACCGTAGCTGTTGCTGTAAACGCAGGATCACCAATCCAATGGAAAAGTGAGACAATCGATTTAGGAGAAATTCCACAAGGAAAGCCAGCTAAAATCGACTTCGAATTTAAAAACACCGGAAAAACTGCGGTGATCATCACAAATGTAAAAGCGTCATGTGGATGTACGGCAACGGATTATACCAAAACGCCAATTGCACCAAACGGAAACGCAAAAATCACGGCTACTTTTAACGCTGCTGCAAAAGGAGTGTTTACCAAAACGGTAACAGTTACCACTAATGCAGAAGAAGCACCAAAAGTACTAGTATTCAAAGGAACAGTTATTTAGTTCATAATTATTAGATTGAAATGCGAAAACCGCCTTGGAATTCCAGGGCGGTTTTTTTTATGCCCTATTGGAAAAGGATTTGTTTTCTCTTTATGTGAGATAAAACGATTGAATTTTTATTTGTATTTGTTTTGATTTTGTTATAATTAAAAAGTGTTAATTGTTAAAAAAATGAATATAGTTTAGAGTTTGACTTTTTTGGTTACATTTGAAGCCTACGCATAATCGTTTTTTAAAGTAGTGGGCTAAATTGGGAGTGGGTGTAAAGCAATTATGGCGGTATCGGGAAATATCCCCTCATAAATGGAAAACCTCAAACCAAAATACGATATGAAAAAAACACTACTTGCCTTGACACTATTGAGTTCCTTTAGTGCTTTTACCCAAAATTTTACACTTGTTTCCAATTCGGGAATTGTTCCCGTTCAATATAGTAGCTGTAAGTTTGCCGATATTGACGGCGATGGCGATCTGGATTTGTTTGCTATGGGCGGAAGTCCAAATGCCGGTAGTAGTCGGATGTATAAAAACGACGGAACCGGTCATTTTACTCTACATGATGATCAAACGTTTATTAAATGCCGTGAAGGCGGTGCCGCTTTTGGTGATGTAAACGGCGATGGATTCCCGGATCTGATTGTTGCCGGAAGTGCAAATGGTGTCAACGCAAAACTATATTTAAATGATGGAGCCGGCAACTTTAGTGTGTCGCCAAATTCGAACTTTATCGGGACAATGAACGGCGATGTTAATATGGCTGATTTCGATAACGATGGGGATCAGGATATTCTGATTACCGGAATGTATACCAGTAATGGCTTTGCGATGGCATTATATACAAATGACGGGACGGGTGTGTTTTCGCGTAATCTTCAAAGTGGATTGGAATCGTATGGTATGTATCTCGCTTCTGTAGTGGTGGCCGATGTAAATGGGGATGGGAAACCGGATATTGTAACTTCGGGGAAAGTTGGTGTTAGTGCAACGAGTACGAATATCCGAATATTTTTAAATCAAGGGAATGGTGTTTTTGCGCATCATCCGCAGCCGGCGATAACGGCTTTATTGGGAAAAGTGGCTTTGGCCGATGTGGATAACGATGGTGATCAGGATTTATTGATCGCAGGGAATATGCCTTCTTCATCGGGTAATCCGGCGCTTTGGTTCCGGATGCAATTGTATTATAATGACGGCAATGCAAACTTTACCATGGCCGAAGAAATGCCTTTTGTAGGAATAGGCGATGCTTTATCGATTGCTTTTGCCGATGTGAATAATGATGGTTACCAGGATATTCTTTCGATGGGACGGAAATATTCCGAAACTACGGTCAATAACAATATACAAGAGGCGAATTTATATCTGAATGATGGGACAGGTGGTTATGTTCGGGTATCGGATATGCCATTTACTTCGCATTCTAACGGAAATATAGTGTTTGCCGATGTGGATAATGATGGCGATAAGGACGTTTTGATTACCGGTATTGGTACGGGGACGACAGCAGTAGCCAAATTATATCGCAATGGGGAGGTTTTAAGTGTTACTGAGCATAATGCAAAAACGGTGTCGGTTTATCCGAATCCGGTTGTGGATAAAGTATATCTGACAGTACCGGATCAGACGATTGAGGATATTCAGGTGTATACGCTTAGTGGCGCATGGGTGGGAACCGAAAAACCAAATGTAACCCTGGCTACTTTTGATTGTAGTGGTCTGAGCAGGGGTGTCTATTTGGTGGCGGTAACTACAGTCGATGGTAACAAAAGCTGGGCGAAAATCGTAAAGCAATAAAAAAACACCTGTCAGGTTTTAAAACCTGTCAGGTGTTTCGATGTAAATAAAAAAAGCTGCCTATAGGCAGCTTTTTTTATGCTTGTACCGGTTCCCCGTATAAGTCGAATTCTGTGGCATCCGTGATTTTGATCATTGTAAAATCGCCGGTTTTTAAATAATGTTGCGTCGCATCGATCAACACTTCGTTGTCTACATCCGGACTGTCAAATTCCGTGCGTCCGATAAAATAACCACCTTCTTTACGATCGATGATACAACGGTACGTATGTCCGATTTTTTCCTGATTCAGATCCCATGAAATCTGCGCCTGAATGTCCATGATTTCTGCGGCACGTTGTTGTTTTACCTCTTCCGGTACATCGTCTTCCAATAAATAGGCATGGGTGTTTTCTTCGTGCGAATACGCAAAACAACCCAAACGTTCAAAACGCATTTCTTCCACCCAGTTTTTCAGGATTTGGAAATCTTCTTCCGTTTCACCCGGATAACCTACGATTAATGTAGTACGGATTGCCATTCCCGGAACGGCTTCGCGGAAGTCTTTTAAAAGTTTGGTCGTTTTTTCATGCGTTGTTCCACGACGCATCGATTTTAGGATATTGTCCGAAATATGCTGTAATGGAATATCGATATAATTACAGATTTTAGGCTCGCGTTTCATCAGATCCAATACATCCATCGGGAATCCGGAAGGGAAAGCATAATGCAAACGAATCCATTCGATTCCTTCTACTTGTACCAGATTTTCCAGTAACTCGGCTAAATTTCGTTTTTTGTATAGATCCAGTCCGTAATAGGTTAAATCCTGGGCGATTAAAATTAGTTCTTTGACACCTTTGGCAGCAAGACCTTCGGCTTCTTTTACCAGTTTTTCAATCGGTTGTGAAACGTGTTTCCCGCGCATTAGCGGAATCGCGCAAAAACTACACGGACGGTCACAACCTTCGGCAATTTTCAGATAGGCATAATTTTTAGGCGTAGTCGTAAGACGTTCTCCTAAAAGTTCATGCTTATAATCGGCCCCCAAAGCTTTTAAAAGCAATGGCAATTCGGTAGTGCCGAAATAACGATCCACATCCGGGATTTCTTTTTCAAGATCCGGTCGGTAACGTTCCGACAAACATCCGGTTACAAAAACCTTATCTACGAGACCTTGTTCTTTTTTGTCGACATATTCCAGAATCGTATTTACAGATTCTTCTTTGGCATTATTGATAAATCCACAAGTGTTGATCACAATAATGTTACCTTCATCATTTTTAGGGGCTTCGTGTTGTACGTCCTTACCGCTGGCTTTTAACTGTCCCATCAGTACTTCACTGTCGTAAACATTTTTAGAACAACCTAAAGTGATGACATTGATTTTGTTTTTCTTTAAAGACTTGGTTCTCATAGAATTGAAAAATTGGAGTGCAAAATTACGTTTTTTATAATTAGCATCACCATCGTTGGGTCAAATTTATGATGTTTACGACCCCTTATGAATTCTATTTAGACTATTTCCAGACAATTTGATATAAAAAAGGCTGTTTCCATAATACGAAACAGCCTTTTTTAGGAGTGTTATTTTTTAGAAACCAACTGTATAGGTAAGGGTAAAGGCATCGACTTTACTGTTTATACGAGCCGAATCGGTCATGCTGGATAACAAAGGAACGTCCATCTGTCTTTCTGAAAAAGAATAGGCGAAATCCAATCGGGCGGAACCAAAGTTATAACCAATACCGGCAGAATAGCCTTTTAAGTCACCTACGATTTTCTCGTCTTTATACGGACTTTCTTCAAAACGGTATCCGCCGCGAAGGCTCACCTGTTTGATTTTATATTCGGCACCCACACGGAATTCCTGTGCGGTGGTTAATGTATTTTTATAAACATCGTTTAAGGAGTTGTTATACGAATTGTTCGGTTTGAATTTGATGTTGCTGTAATCTTTAACGCCGTAATCAAAACTGATCAAACCTGATTTTCCGAAGATGTACGCCAAACTTCCGGTGAATTTACCTGGAGTTTGTAGGGTATAGGTAGGATATACATTTACAATGTTCGGATTAAGCGAAGCAGATCGCGTTGCGCCCGGACTTGTTGGTGAATTAGCCGGAGCCACATAAGTGGTATACAAACTTTGAGATAATTCGTCTGTAAGTCGGTACCATGTTGGTGATTCGTAAGCCGCGCCCAAACGCAATTCATTGGTGATTTTAGCGATGGCACCGATATTGAAAGAGAAACCGCTTCCGTAAGTATGGGTGTCGTTGTTAAATTGAATCTGACGAATTGTAGCATAATTCGGATCGGTGTTTACCGGACCGTTATTGGATTCGTAAACCGTTGAATTTTTAGTGTAATCGGTAAAATGGGCATTCAGATTAAGTCCGATATAAAGACGGTCTTTATAGGAAGTAGCAAAGTTAAACGCTAGTTTTCCATTGTATCCGTTTGTGTTAACGTAATTCTGATGGGCATAGCTACCGGTTTGCGGAACGTTGGAAACATAGTTGGGGTTGTCCGGATTAAACGGATAGGTACTGGTGTCGATAAGATAGGTCTGATACGCTAAATAAGCCTGTTGGTCTTGAAAACTCAGCTCGTCATAGCGGTAGTTGTTGTCGATCACTCCCACCGGTAAGCCATTAGCCTGATTTAGGAAAAACTGATCAATCGAACGGGTACCGGTTCCTCGGTAAGAAAAGCTATTGTCAAAGTTGTTTGCATTGTCATAAGCCATACCAAAGGTAAATTTGGTCCATCCGCTACTAAGATCCTGATTGTGGAAAACAAAGATACCGCCAGCCTGATTCAGGTCAAAGGAAGTATCGCGGTCATTCGTGGTTGTTCCGAAATAACGGGAATTACTTTTGGTACTTAGCAGGTTTAAAGTAGCTGCAGCAGTGTTGTAATTGAAAATAGCGCCACCGGCCGGGTTAACGTGTATGGCCGACATATCGCCACCAACAGCTCCAAAAGCGCCGCTCATACCGCGGAATCGGGCAGTTCCGTTTAAATTGTCCATGGCATACCGCAGTCCGTCTGATGGAGCCAGCTCCTGAGCGGAAGCTACTACTGCTGATAGGGCAGTAATAGCTGTGAATATATATTTTTTCATGAGGATGTACTTTTATTAAAACTTACAGGATTTGATTAACGTCTTCCGCCACCGCCGGATCTTCCACCGCCGCCGCCGCCGAAACTTCCGCCACCACGGGAACCACCAAAACTGCCGCCTGAATTATAGCTTCGTGTAGGAGCAGAGTAGTTGCTGTTGCTACGGGTTCCGCTATTATTGGAGTTGTTGTAATTGTAGTTACGGGTTCCGGAGTTATTATTACTGTTGTTGTAATTGTAATTTCGGGTTCCGGAATTGTTATTGTTGTTATAATCCCGTGTAGCGCCATTGTTGTAATTTCGCGTTCCGTTATTATAGTTACGGGTTCCGTTGTTGTAATTGTTGTAATCCCTTGTTCCGGTACCGTAAGTTCGGTTAAAGTTAACATCTCTGCGGCTGTTGTAATTACGGGTTCCGGTGTTATTATAACCGTATACGGAGTTGTTGTATCGTCCGTTATAGTAGGCCGATCCGCCTCTTGGTCCACTGTTATAAACGCGGTTGCTGTAGTAGCCATTGTACCATCCTGGTCCATACCAGCTGTTCCAACCCCATCCAGGTCCGTACCAGTTGTTCCAGCCCCATCCGTAATTTGGTCCATACCAGGAGTTCCAACCCCATCCAAAACCGATGCTCCATCCGGAACCGTAGAAACCATTATTCCATCCGCCTCCATAATAGGGAGAATACCAGGAATTCCAGTAACCTCTGTTCCAGTACCAAGGATCGTTATTGTAAACATTAACGGTAACATTGCTGGAATTATCGCCCCATCCGGCATATCCGGTAGTGCCGGAATATTGATCCGGGTTTGTTACGCTTGCAATGGAACCTTGTTGATCTTGAGAAGAGTAATTGTCCACATCTGTAAAAACACCATTGTTAGCATCTTTCTGAAGATCGCTGAAATATTCTTTGTAATTATTGGCTTGCGCCATGTTCTGTTCGCTGTATCTGTTGTTGTAATCGCCTCGCGGTCTTTCCGAACCGTAAACACCGTCGTGATCGTAGTAGGACGAGTTTTGGTAAGAACCACAGGAAGATACCACAAGTCCGAAGAATCCAATTACGGAGTAAAGGGATAGTTTTCTGCTGGATAGGTAATAAGTTTTCATATCTCTGGGTATTTTTATTGTTGGACAACACAAAAATAGTTAGTTTTGTCAAACTATTTAGTTAAAATAAGTAAAACAATATTTGTGCCAAACTAATCAAAATGAGTAAGAACTTAACAAAACGATCAGAAGATTATTCGAAATGGTATAACGAACTGGTTGTCAAAGCAGACCTGGCTGAGAATTCAGGAGTTAGAGGTTGTATGGTTATCAAGCCATACGGTTATGCTATTTGGGAAAAAATGCAAGCCGAATTGGATAGAATGTTTAAAGAAACAGGACATCAAAATGCTTATTTCCCGTTGTTTGTTCCCAAAAGCATGTTTGAAGCAGAAGAGAAAAATGCAGAAGGATTTGCTAAAGAATGTGCTATTGTAACTCATTACAGACTGACAAATGATCCTGAAAATAAAGGGAAATTAATAGTTGATCCAAATGCAAAACTGGAAGAGGAGCTAATTGTTCGTCCAACCAGCGAGGCCATTATTTGGAGTACCTATAAAGGATGGGTGCAATCGTATCGCGATTTACCGTTGTTAATTAACCAATGGGCGAATGTAGTGCGTTGGGAAATGAGAACGCGTTTATTTTTGCGAACTGCCGAATTTTTATGGCAGGAAGGGCATACGGCCCATGCGACCAAGCAGGAGGCATTGTCGGAGTCGGTACAGATGATGAATGTGTATGCCGATTTCGTCGAGAACTTTATGGCTATTCCGGTAGTAAAAGGCGTTAAGACAGAAACCGAGCGTTTTGCCGGAGCGGATGAAACCTATTGTATTGAAGCCTTAATGCAGGATGGAAAAGCGTTACAGGCGGGTACGTCTCACTTTTTAGGGCAAAACTTTGCAAAAGCATTTGATGTGAAATTCTCGAATGCCGAAGGAAAACAGGAGCATGTTTGGGGGACGTCATGGGGGGTGTCTACCCGTTTAATGGGTGCCTTGGTGATGACGCATTCCGATGATAACGGTTTGGTATTACCGCCAAACTTAGCGCCAATCCAGGTGGTGATCGTGCCAATTCATAGAAATGATGAGCAATTGGAAGCGATCTCGACGCAGGTGAATGAATTGGTAAAACAATTGCGTAAACTGAAGATTTCTGTAAAATACGACGATCGTACAACGCATAAGCCGGGATGGAAATTCAACGAATATGAATTAAAAGGAGTGCCGGTGCGAATTGCTATTGGTCCGAACGATTTGGAGAATGGTACCTATGAAATTGCAAGACGTGACACGTTAACAAAAGAAGTGGTTGCTAAGGATGGTGTAGTGACGTATATTCAGGACTTGTTAGAGACGATCCAGGAGGAAATGTTCGCGCGTTCGTTGGAATACCGAAATACGCATATAACCGAGGTAAATACGTTCGAGGAGTTTAAAGACGTACTTGAAAATAAAACCGGATTTGTTTCGGCGCATTGGGATGGAACGGCAGAAACCGAGGAAAAGATTAAAGATCTTACCAAAGCAACGATTCGTTGTATTCCGTTGGATAGAAAAGAAGAAGAAGGTAAATGTGTGCTAACGGGTTCGCTATCAAAAGGAAGAGTGCTTTTTGCGAAAGCGTACTAAGAAAAAATTGAAAAAAAATCGAAAAAAAATAGCGTTGTTCTTGCGAGATTGAAAAAATGTTGTACTTTTGCATCCGCAATAAAGCAATAAAGGTCCGTTCGTCTAGGGGTTAGGACGCCAGGTTTTCATCCTGGTAACAGGGGTTCGATTCCCCTACGGACTACAAAAAGTATTACGCGGTTAATACGAGATTTATTGGAATAATGGTCCGTTCGTCTAGGGGTTAGGACGCCAGGTTTTCATCCTGGTAACAGGGGTTCGATTCCCCTACGGACTACGAAAAAAAGAAATGTAAAAAGACTTAATCAATTTTAAGAAAATGGCAAATCATAAGTCGGCTTTAAAAAGAATCAGAAGCAACGAAAAGAAAAGAGTATTAAACAGATACCAACATAAAACTACACGTAACGCAATTAAAGCTTTACGTTTAGCAACTGATAAAGCAGAAGCATCAGCTAAATTGTCTGCTGTTATCTCTATGATCGATAAGTTAGCTAAGAAAAATGTTATCCATGATAACAAAGCTTCTAACTTAAAATCTAAATTAACGAAGCACGTTGCTAAATTAGCATAAGCTAATTGAAACACGATATAAAACCAAGCTCTCATTGACGAGAGCTTTTTTTGTTGTTATTATTTTGTTATTTTTTGCTAACTACTTAAAGATTAGCGTGTTTATATAAAAAATAAATTGTAATTTCGCACCCTCAAAAATTTTTTATGACTTCTATCAGAAACATTGCAATTATCGCTCACGTTGACCACGGTAAAACAACTTTGGTTGACAAAATCATGTATCACTGTCAGTTATTCCGTGAAAACGAGAATACCGGAGACTTAATTCTTGACAACAACGATTTGGAACGTGAAAGAGGGATCACAATTACCTCTAAAAACGTATCGGTAACCTACAAAGGAACAAAGATTAATATTATCGATACTCCGGGCCACGCCGATTTTGGTGGAGAAGTGGAACGTGTATTGAATATGGCCGATGGTGTATTGTTGTTGGTGGATGCCTTCGAAGGACCAATGCCACAAACGCGTTTCGTATTACAGAAAGCGATCGACTTAGGGTTAAAACCATGTGTGGTGGTAAACAAAGTGGATAAAGAAAACTGTACTCCGGAAGAAGTTCATGAAAAAGTATTTGACTTAATGTTTGAATTAGGAGCTGAAGAATGGCAGTTGGATTTCCCAACCGTTTATGGTTCGGCTAAAAATAACTGGATGTCGACCGATTGGAAAAATCAGACGGAAAACATCGAGCCTTTATTAGACATGGTGTTGGAACACATTCCGGCTCCAAAAGTATCAGAAGGAACGCCTCAGATGTTGATCACTTCTTTGGATTTCTCAAGTTTTACCGGACGTATCGCTATCGGACGTTTACAAAGAGGAGAATTAAGAGAAGGAATGAACGTGTCTTTGGTGAAACGTGATGGAAAAGTAATCAAATCGAAGATTAAAGAATTACACGTTTTTGAAGGAATCGGAAGACGTAAAATTGATCAGGTAGTAGCAGGTGATATTTGTGCGATCGTAGGATTGGAAGGATTTGAAATCGGGGATACAGTTGCCGATTTTGAAAACCCGGAAGCATTGGCAACAATTGCAATCGATGAGCCAACAATGAGTATGTTGTTTACGATCAACGATTCGCCATTCTTTGGTAAAGAAGGAAAATTTGTGACTTCCCGTCACATTAAAGACAGATTAACCAAGGAGTTGGAGAAAAACTTAGCTTTACGTGTTAACGAAACCAATAGTGCGGATAAGTTTTTGGTTTTCGGACGTGGTGTACTACACTTGTCGGTATTAATCGAAACCATGCGTCGTGAAGGATATGAATTGCAAATCGGTCAGCCACAGGTAATCATCAAAGAAATTGATGGTGTTAAATGTGAGCCGGTTGAGGAATTAACAATCGACTTACCGGAAAACCTTTCGGGTAGAGCGGTAGAATTCGTAACTTTACGTAAAGGTGAAATGTTGAGTATGGAGCCAAAAGGTGATCGTATGATCATTAAGTTCTATATTCCATCACGAGGAATTATCGGATTGCGTAACCAATTGCTAACGGCTACAGCTGGTGAGGCAATTATGGCACACCGTTTCCTGGAATACCAACCGTTTAAAGGTGAAATCGCTGGACGTATCAACGGATCGTTAATTTCGATGGAAAACGGTAAAGCAATTCCATATTCAATCGATAAATTACAGGATCGTGGTAAATTCTTCGTAGATCCGAATGAGGATATCTATGAAGGTCAGGTGATCGGTGAGAACTCACGTGGTGATGATATGGTGGTGAACGTAACCAAAACCAAAAAATTAACCAACGTACGTTCTTCTGGAGCAGATGATAAAGCCAGAATTATTCCGGCAATCAAATTCTCTTTAGAGGAAGCGTTAGAATATATCCAAAAAGACGAGTATGTAGAGGTGACGCCAAAATCATTACGTCTTCGTAAGATTTATTTGAACGAAAATGATAGAAAACGATTTAAAATCGACTAATATCTGAATTGTCCTAAAATAGGAAACAGATTACTTATAAAATATCCCGATTGCATTGTGTAATCGGGATATTGTTTTTATACGATTTTGTAATATTCTAATTGAGGTTACTTGTCAATAATCTTTCGGAATGTTATGGAAACTCTCCTTTTGCGTACCCGGATTTCATCGTTTGTAATGCGATCTTTTTTTACGGCTTTAATACCGTGTTTCCATTCGTATCGGCTTTCTCCGGATAATAGCAGTATGCTTCTGGGTTCCAATAAAAGTGCGACCTTGGTGTCGTCTTTGGTGAATTCCATCACACAGGTTGAATCTAAGCTTATTGAGACTATGATGTCGTCAAACGATACGATAGCATCGATATGGGGAGCAATTCCCTGGCCGGGTTCGTATTCATTAATGATCACTTGATTAAAAGGATAATCCAAACCGAAATGCTTCTGAATCTTTTCTTTTAGATTTTCGAGCCAGTCGGGTAATTTTTCAAACAAAGAAGGATCAATGACTTTGCTTTTGTAGTCATACCGGTAGCCGTAGTGTTGCACGCGTCTCTTTAGACTGGTGTCCCATTCGTTCTCATAAATATGATCCAGCAAATGCTGCTCTTCTGTAGCGGTCAGAAAATCATTTCGCAGGAGTAAGCCATTGATGTTTGTTTTGTTCAAATTCTCCATTTGAGATGCTTTTTAATAAATGTAAAAAATCGCTGTATACCGGTTTAAAACCCGATTCTAAATCATTTGAGACCCAAATCCGATTTGGGTTTTCTTTTTGGTTTGAATTATAGGCGAAAAAAAGCATTTCTGCTCCGTCATCGGCATAATCGGCTAAAACATACATACCGTTTGAATCCAGAAGCGGGTAGTCGGTAATGGCCATTCCTTCCCAATAACCAAATCCAAATATGCAAATGCTGCTGTCTTCAATAGTTAGTATGGCGTCTCCATATTGACTTAAGAAATAAAAATAGCCTTCATCGGTAATAAAAGTGGCCTGATTTTGCAATTCTTTTGTGTCTTCAAGATATTTATTTTTTTCAAGTTTTGGATTTGCCGTTTCCAAAGTGATGGTGGTGGTTAATGAAGCAACGACTTCGTTAACGGTATTTTGTATGTTGATCATGTTCTGTTTACGGGATATTATAAAAAAAGACCGGATTTCCGGTCTTTTTTGTGGTCTATTATTCCTGTTGTTTCAAACTACGGATTTGTTTTAGTTTTTCTTTCCAGGTTTTTAATTCCTCTTTATGGCGATCAATGTTTTTGTTGATCTCTTTGATAAATGGATTGTCGGCCTTGGCGTTTGAGATAAACTGAATGTTGTTTTCCAATTGGAAAATTTCGCCTTGTACTTCATCAATTTTGCGCATGATAAAGATTTGCTCGTTTTCCAGTTTACGGGAATCATCACTGTCGGCTAATTGTTCCAGTCGGTTGTTGAATTTAACCATTTCGGCTTCTTTTTTCGATAAGCTTAGCTTGTCAAATAAAGCATCCAGAATTTTGTTGAATTTCCCTTCGATATGACGACGGGCGTGTGGCACGCGTCCAAAGCCTTTCCAGTTTTCGATATGCTGCTTAATGGCATCAAGGTCGGCTTTGTGTTCTCCGGTCAACTGGAAGTCTTTTAATTGCTCCAGATAATCCTTTTTCTTTTCAAAGGCTTCCACTTCTTCCGAATTGGCTTCGTTGCGTTTCGCGTGTAATCGGTCGAAGTAGTGATTGCAAGCGTCTTTAAAGTCTTTCCAGATACTATCGGAATATTTACGCGGTACATGTCCGATCTTTTTCCATTCTTCCTGGATCTGTTTCATGATCGGTGTTGTCGCATTAAAATCTTCGTTGTCTTTTAAAGAATTAGCCTTTTCAACCAAAGCCAATTTTTTATTCAGATTGTCCTGTTGATCTTTTTTGATGTCTTTATAGAACGAATTCTTCTGTGCGTTAAAATTGCGAACGGCATTTTTAAAAGCGGTCCAGGTGTCTTCGTTTACTTCCTGTGGTACTTTTCCGGTTTGGAAAAAAGCGGTGCGTAAGGCTTCTATTTTTTCAATCTGACCTTGCCATGCACTGTGAGCGGTGATGGTTTCGTTGGAAACGGCCTCAATTTGTGCGATGATTTCCTTTTTCTTAGCCAGGTTTTCTTCTTCTTTTTCTTTGGCTTTAGCAACCAGTGCTTCGCGTTTGTCGTGTAACTGACGCGTTAACTCACTAAATTTATTCCATAATTCCTCACGGTGTTCGCGGGATACGGGACCAATTTCCTCTTTCCAGATTTTGTGCAACGACTGTAATTCGCGGAAAGCTTTGGTTACATCGCTTTCGTTAACCAATTCTTCTACACGGGCAATGATTTTTTGTTTTTGCTCCAGATTGTGTTTGAAATCCAAATCACGTGCTTCGCGGTCCAAATGCAGGTGGTCGTAAAAACGCTCGATATGAAAATGGAAATTATTCCATACGTGGTTGTACTTGTCGCGCGGAATCGGACCGGCATTTTTCCAACGTTCGCGCAATTCGTTTACGCTTTTCAGGGTGTCCTGAATGCTTTCTCCCGGATTGTCGATCAGACTCTTCAGTTCTTCTATAATCGCCTGACGAACATCCAGATTGTGTTTCAGGTTGTTTTGAAGCTGTTTGAAGTGCTGATTTTTCAGGTCTCTATATTGATTGTAAATGGAATCGAATTTGTTTTTCAACGGGTAGTGGTAGTCAAAACCAGTGACATCGCCGTTGTTTTCATGGCTGTACTCATCTTTTTTCTCATCGATAAAGTGATGGTATTTGTCCATAAAATCTTTGCGGATTTCTTCTACGTGATTTCGAATGGACATCGCCTTTTGGTTGGTAACCAGTTTTTCAAGTTCGGCAACCAATTCCTCCATAGACATGGCTTCATAATGAAGCATCGGGATATCATGACCTTCGGAAATGGCATCGTCTTCGCCTTCCTCAGCATTGGAATTTTCGATGGCTTCTATGGCAGATTGTTCTGCAGTTGGAACGGTTTCTTCGCCTTTAATTTGTTCCTGTCCGTCTGCCTCTGGCAGGTTATCATTCTTTTCTTCTAACATTGTTGAAATGCTTAAGTTTAACATTAATTGAGTGGAAAGATACTAAAAGCATACGGAAAAGGCAAAAGAAAAATGGGATAAAGTGCGTATTTTTTGCTATAATCGCCTATTTGATGTCAGTTTTTTAGCACCTTTAGAATTATTGATGCGGAAAGTAAAAAAATAAAGACGGTTAAAAAGCCGTCTTTATTTTTGTTTTTCTGTCCAGATGTCCCAGGCTTTTTCGGCCTGAAAAACGAGCATATCATAGCCGTTTTTGACTTTGGCACCTTGAGATCGCGCCCGTTTTAAAAATTCGGTTTCTTCCGGATTGTAGACCAGATCAAAAGCAATGTGCTTGTTGGTAAAAAGGGAATAATCCAGTTCCGGGCATTCCTGAATATTCGGAAAAGTGCCCAGTGGCGTGGTATTGATGATGATCTGATAGTCGTTGAAAACAGTATCGTTGAGTTCGGTATACGAATATTCACATTCGGAAGCATTCCGGGATACAAAATCGTATTCGATTTTTAGTTTTTGCAACGCATACGCCACGGCTTTACTGGCACCGCCGGTTCCGAGAATCAGGGCTTTCTGGTGGTGTTTTTTAAGCATCGGCTTTAAAGCTTTTTTAAAACCGCAAAAATCGGTGTTATAACCTTTGGTCGCTCCTTTTTTGGTAATACGAATAGTGTTTACAGCGCCAATTGCGGCTGCATTTTTGGAAAGTTTACCCAGAAACGGAATGATGGCCTCTTTGTAGGGAATGGTGACATTCATTCCTTTTAGGTTTTTAGTTTCGGAAAGGATGGTAGGAAACGTTTCGATGCTGTCGGTGTCAAAATTGACATAGCTATGGCTGTCGAGTCCGAGGTTTTCGAATTTATCGGTAAAATATTTTTTCGAAAACGAATAGCTGATGTTTTTTCCGAGTAAGCCGAATTTCCTTTTCTTAACTTTCTTCATAATAAAAAACGGTTAATTAAATGAATCAATTAACCGTAAAGATACTGGTAAAATATGGTATTTGGATGCTCCTTATTCGTTTAATTTCTGGTACTTTTCGATCTGCATACGAATCGCTTTCTGATTCCAGATTACCGGAAACAGTTCTTCTAAAAGTGTATGATTGTTAAAATTCAATCGCAATCCATTGCTTAGGTGGACTTTTCCTTTTTCTTCGTCGTGCAGCATATAGTACAGTCCGGCCAATCGGTATTCGATTTCATATTCTTCTGGGAAAAACTCCGATGCCTGTAAAAGGGTTTGTACGGCACTGTCGAACTCGCCCAGGAATTGCAACAGATCCACCCAGAACAACCAGGTGTCCAGTTGATAGTCGCCAAATTCCACGGCTTTACGGTAGCCATATTCGGCTTCTTCAAAAAAGCTCAACTGTTTGTTGATCGCGCCATAGCGTTTCCAATACAATTTGTTTTCGTTGTCAATACCAATCGCTTTGTTTACATAATACAGGGCTTTCTGGAAATTGCGCTGACGGATATAGAAATCGGTAATGGCAATCCAGGCCTTGTCCAGCAACGGATCTTCGTGTACGGTTTTTAAATAAAACTGTAAGGCAACATCGGTTCTTCCAAGACGTTCATGGCATTTTCCGATGCGTAAAAGCGCAAAAGACGTCGGATCGTCCAACTCCATCGTGATGTTGTAACAATCGATTGCTTCCTGATATTTCTTTAGTTTTTCCAGTGCTTTGGCTTTTTCGAGATAGGCCCCTAAAAAACTCTCGTCAATCAGCGTGGCATAATCGAATGCGCGAACCGCCTGTTCGTAATTTTTTACCGTATAATACTGGCGGCCCAATTGATGCCAGGCCACTTCGCTATACGGGTTACGGTCGATAAAACCGTTTAAGAATAGAATAGCATCGTCGTTCTGATCCAGAAAATCGAAACAGTATACGACGTTGTATAAAGCGGAATGGTCTTCAGTGTCGTTTTCCAGACACTTGATAAAGTTTTCCTTGGCCAGTTCCAGATTGTCCATAAAAAGGTACTCCATACCAATAAGTGAATATACATCAGCATAATCGTCGGTATAGTGTAAGGCGATCTGTAACAGCTCAACTGCTTTGTCGTGCTGGTCTTTTTTAGAATAGATATTGGCTTTCTGGATATAGATCTCTTCGTTGGTCGGTTCAATAGCGTATAAATCATTTAATAATTTTTCGGCTATGTCCAGTTTGTCGTCAAAAACCAGAAGTTCCACCTGAACCAGTTTTAAACCGGTAGATTTTGGATGTTGTTCCAGTCCAAGCTTCAAGGCTTTTTTGGCTAAATTAATTTTACCCGTATCGAGATAATGAAGAATGATATCTTCAAACTCTTCGGAGTCAAAGAAGAATACCTTGTTGGTTTTCAACATTGATTCGAACTTTGATAAGGATAAACTGTTTTCTTCTTCCTCGTGACTCAAATTCATACTCCTGTTGTTTAAAATTATCCTTATTAAAATTAGGAAAGGTTTGTTATTTTTTCAGAAACCGGAATGTTATGTTGTGAACAATTTAATTAACAATTATAGGGTATTCACAAGGATTATATCCCGTTCATGACTTCATTCATAGCTTCAATAATGATGCCACATCCCTCTTCGATTTCTTCGTTGGAAAGCGTTAGAGGAGGCGTAATGCGTATGGCACGGCCTTCAAACAATAACCAGAATAAAATCAGTCCTTTTTCCTGACATTTAAAGATGACTTTATTCGTGATTTCAGGACTTTCTGTCATAGGCGCCAGCATTAAACCTTCGCCGCGGATTTCGGTGATCAACGGATGTACCAGTAAATTACGAAATAATTTCTCTTTTTCCAATGCCTGTTGCATCAGATCCGTTTCGACTAATTCCTGTAAAGTCGCTAAACACGCGGCTGCGATCACGGGATGACCGCCAAAAGTCGTAATATGTCCTAGCTTAGGATCGTGGCTTAAAAGGTCCATATGCTTTTCGTTGGCCGTAAAAGCGCCAACCGGCATACCGCCGCCCATTCCTTTACCCATCACCACAATATCCGGAACGACATCGTAATTCTGAAAGCCGAATAATTTTCCGGTTCTTCCGAAACCAGGTTGAATTTCGTCCAAAATCATCATGGCGCCCACTTCGTCACAACGTTGGCGCACCTTTGTCAGAAAGCCGTCAAAAGGTTGTACGAAACCGGCACCCCCCTGAATGGTTTCCAGGATAATTCCGGCTGTTTTGGTCGTTATTTTTTGTAAGTCTTCTTCGTTGTTAAAAGTGATGAAATCTACGTCGGGAATCAAAGGACGGAATACTTGTTTGCGTTCTTCAAAGCCCATAACGCTCATTGATCCCATAGTATTGCCGTGGTAGGCGTTAAAACAGGAAATCAGCTGGCTTCTACCGGTTACACGACGGGCGAGTTTTAGTGCGCCTTCTGTGGCTTCTGTTCCGGAATTAACCAGATAGGTTTTGTTTAATTCGGCCGGCATATGTTCAGCCAACAATTTACAAAGTGCAACCGACGGATCCTGTGCGTATTCGCCATATACCATTACATGGGCGTATTTGTCCAATTGATCTTTAATGGCATTGGTTACACGCGGATGTTGGTGTCCCAGTGTACAAGCCGAAACTCCGGCAACAAAATCGAGGTATTTTTTTCCTGTAGTATCGTAAATGTAAGAGCCTTTGGCATGTGAAACTTCCATGGCTAACGGGTGCGGGGAAGTTTGCGCCTGGTATTTATAGAAATCCTGAATCATTTTTTCTTGGTATTTTTTGCTTTCGCTTTTTCTTTTTTCGGAGGTTTGCCGTATTCTAATGTCTCTTTCGTGGCCTCCATGGGTTTTTCGTTTTCGAGCTCTTTAGCGACGCTTTCCTTTAGAATTTTGGCATCCAGCTCGAGTTCTTCCGGTGGAAAGATGTCGTTTTTGGATTTGATGCGTTCGTCGCCACGCCAGACAAACCCACGTAGTTTTCGTGCATTTTCCGGAAACTGATCCGGTGGGTAACTGTCGCTTTTCGGATCGACGTATGCGGTCATGGTCTGGATTTTATTGTCCTCTAGTTCGAGGTGTATCCGACTACTAACGCCCTTGTCGATCATCTCCAGTTCGTTTTTGTCGTTATACATATAATAGATCTTTTCGGTATTTTTGACCAAATCGACCGTGGAAAGCTTATTGTCTTTGAACTTACCAAATAAGTCCTGACCTTTTACCTGATTGTAACCGGTTCCCAGCGTATCTTTCTGTACGATAAAAGCATTGTTGAGTACTTTTAAGGAATCCAGTTTTTCGGTTTGATTGTTACCGATAAGATGAATTACGTCGCCGGTCATTTGACTCTCGTTATTCCAGAGTACCGGTTTTCCGATAAGTTGTGTCAGTCCTTTTTTCTGATTGGAATGAATCGAATCGCATTTTCCACTCATATCGGTTTTGTAGATACGGGCGTTGTTAAAACCGCGAACAATCCGTTCGCCTTGTTTTCCGGTTACCAGTAGTTTTTTGGCGTGGATATATACCGAATCGTTTTCAACCAAGCTGGAAAGCAGCGCTTTTTTGGTGATAAACATGGAGTCCTGTTTTTTATAGACTTCGGCATAATGCCCGCGGACAATCATTTTGTTGATGGTGTCGGTAATTTTGACATTATCCGTGGCGGAGGAAAAATCCCGTTTCCGGTCGTAAAATATTTTATCGCCCTTGATGAGCCTGTTGTTGTATTTAATCGTGGCGTTTTTGGTTAGCGTGGCAATGTCCTTTTTAGTGTCGTAAAAACCACGCTCGGTATAGATCACATTTTCTTTACTGGTAATTGTCGACGGGCCAAAAACATAAGCATGTCCGGAATTGTCATAAAAATCCAGATGGTTGGATTTGATTACGCATTGCGGATTGGTTACCGTTACGGCTGTAAGAAACTGGTATTTTTTGTCGTTCAGATAATAGCGCCCGGATTTACTTTTTAGCGTATTGTCTTTATTGATAATGGTACCGTAGGAATTGTAATAGGCCTGTTGGATGTTTCGGTCAAAATTTAAGGTATCGGTGGTCAAAGTCGATTCGGGAGAACGCAACACCACCTCGCCGGAGGCATAGGCAAATTTTTCGTTACCGTTGTATTCGGCATAACGGCTGTTCATAAAAATAGTATCGCCCTGGTTCATGATTACATTACCAAAAGCCTTGGCATAATTTTCTTTTTCGAAAAAGTAGAGTTTGTTACAGTTGATCAATACGCCATCGTGTTCGATCTGAACATTACCGGTAAGGATAGAAGCGCCCGGGATTTCATTTTGGTTACTATCGGTGAAATCCGTATGGATGATCTGGATTGTTTTTTTTTGTTGTGCCACTGCAGTAGTACACCAAATGCTGAAACTTATAAGAAAAAGAAAGAATTGCTTCAAAGTCTGAAATTTTGTGCCAAATTTAAGTAAAATCTACGAACGGGATTTTTAATTAAGAATATTTTATTAAATAATTAAACTACGCGTAAAATAAAAAAACGCCTCCGTTTGGAAGCGTTTTTCAGATTATTTCAGAATCGTTTGTGTTCTGTCGGGACCAACCGAAATCACTTTGATTGGGACTTCAACTTCACTTTCGATAAACTCAATGTATTCTTTTAATTCGGCTGGAAGCTGCTCGTAAGTAGTCATTCCGGTCAGGTCGGCTTTCCAGCCTTTTTTCTCCACATATATAGGAGTTACATTTTCCGGTTCGATGTTGTACGGTAAATGGTTGATGATTTCGCCCTTGTATTTATAGCCGGTACATACTTTTAAGGTGTCAAAACCAGAAAGTACGTCTCCTTTCATCATGTACAATTGCGTTACACCGTTAACCTGAATCGCATATTTCAAGGCTACAAGATCCAGCCATCCGCAACGACGGGCTCTTCCGGTAACCGATCCGAATTCGTTTCCTACGCGTGCCATCGTTTGTCCGATCTCATCGTGAAGTTCGGTTGGGAATGGTCCGCTACCTACACGGGTTGTGTACGCTTTAAAAATACCGAAAACATCTTTTACTTTATTTGGAGCAATACCCAAACCAGTACAAGCACCGGCGGCAGTTGTGTTGGAAGACGTTACAAACGGATAGGTTCCGAAATCAATATCAAGAAGAGAACCCTGAGCGCCTTCGGCAAGGATTGATTTTCCGTCTTTCATTGCCTGATTCAAGAACGCTTCGCTATCGATAAACGAAAGGGTTTTTAAAACTTCGATGGCTGCAAAAAACTCATCTTCCAGTTCTTTCAGGTTGTATTGCATGTCTACGTCATAAAACGAGATCATTGCTTCGTGTTTGTCGGCCAAAGTACGGTAACGTTCTTCGAAATCGGCAAGCTCGATATCCCCTACACGCAAACCGTTTCTTCCGGTTTTGTCCATATAAGTTGGTCCGATTCCTTTAAGGGTAGAACCAATTTTGGCTTTCCCTTTAGAAGCTTCCGAAGCGGCATCCAATAGGCGGTGTGTTGGTAAAATCAAATGGGCTTTTCTGGAAATAAGCAAACGGGATTTGATATCCATGTTGAATTTTTCCAAACCTTCTAATTCTTTCTGGAAAACCACCGGGTCGATTACGACACCATTTCCGATAATATTTACGGAGTTTTTGTGGAAAATACCGGAAGGAATAGTTCGTAGTACGTGTTTGATTCCGTCAAATTCTAAAGTGTGTCCGGCGTTTGGTCCGCCTTGAAAACGAGCAATAATGTCGTATTTTGAAGTGAGTACGTCAACGATTTTTCCTTTTCCTTCGTCTCCCCACTGTAATCCTAGTAGCAAATCTACAGTCATTCTGTTGTTGTTTGTTGTTTTGTGTTTATATAGTTATTTGTCGTATGCGTAGTTGTTAATTCTCTTTGTGCTGTTTTTTCTGCCCGTACAGGTATAGCGAATGATTGTGAATTTCGATGTCAAAAATTTCCTCAATCGTTTTTTTTATGGTCTGAATTCTCGGATCACAAAATTCAATCACTTCACCGGTATCGGTCATGATAATGTGATCGTGTTGTTTGTCGAAATACGACTTTTCATAATGTGCCTGATTTTGTCCAAACTGATGTCTTCTAACCAAACCGCATTCCAATAATAATTCTATCGTGTTGTAAAGCGTTGCACGGCTCACACGATAGTTTTTATTTTTCATTTTGATGTATAGGGATTCGATGTCGAAATGTTCGGCGCTATCATAAATTTCCTGAAGAATAGCATAGCGTTCCGGTGTTTTACGGTGGCCTTTTTCTTCGAGGTATTTGGTGAATACGCTTTTTACAATTTCTTGATTCTTATTATTTTCCATAGTAGGTTTGGTATGAAATACCCGCAAAGATACGCTTTATTTTCTGGAGATTAAAGTTTTCATCTGCTAATGTTAAGGAATCGGAAAATTTTAGTTTTTTATTAACGAAAAGCGCGAACCTGTTAAAAACAAATAAGTACTTAACGGGAATTAAGTACTTATTTGAAGTGTAACAAAATGGCTTTTTTAGTTTTTATGGACGCGGGTAACTTTGTCGATACCGTCAATTTTCTTGATATTGTCGATCAGTTTTTTCAGGATGGTATTGTTCTGAACAACCACGGTTACCTGACCGTTAAAAATTCCGGCTTCTCCACTTAGGGCGATGCTCTGAATGTTAACGTGCATCTGGTTGGAAATAACCTTGGTTAATTCGTTGGTTAGTCCTAAAGTGTCCATTCCGGTGATTTTCAGGATGGCCTTGAATTCTTCCTGAGACGAATCGATCCATTTGGCCGGAATAATCCGATAGGCGTAATTCGATTGTAAACTAATCGCATTCGGACAGTCTTTGCGGTGTACCTTAATCCCTTCGTTGATGGTGATAAACCCGAAAACGTCATCACCCGGAATCGGATTACAACAGCTAGATAGTTTATAGTCCAGTTTTTCCTGTTCCTTGCCGAAAACAAGCAGGTCGTAATTTTTGACGATCTCGTTGCGGTGGATCTGTTCCGGCGCAACATTAGGCGAACGTTTGATCTTGTTTTTAAAGAAGTTGATCAACGTATTGTTTTTCTGCGCAGCAAAATCTTTTAATTGTTGGTTGTCGATCAGGCCGGCGCCCACTCGGTAAAACAAATCCAGACTGGTTTGCAGTTTGAAATAGTTGACCAATTCGTTGACGGTAGTTTCGTTAAGCGTAATTTTTAAATGTTTTAATTTACGTGTTAACAGTTCTTTGCCGTCTTCGGCAATTTTCTTGGTGCTTTCGTTCAGCACGCTTTTTATTTTGTTTCGTGCCCGGGATGTGGTCACATAATCCAACCAGCTTGCCGTTGGTTTTTGATTTTGTGAGGTGATGATTTCAACCTGATCACCACTATTCAGAACGTGATTCAGCGGAACGAGTTTTCCGTTAACCCGTGTTCCGCGGGTATGCATTCCGATTTCGGAGTGGATGCTAAATGCAAAATCCAGCGAAGTGGCACCTTTGGGCAACGATTTGATTTCCCCTTTTGGTGTAAACACATAGATTTCTTTGGAATAGAGGTTTAGTTTGAAATCCTCTACGAAATCCACGGCATTGGTTTCGGCGTTTTCCAACGCTTCCCGCAATTGGTTTAACCATACATCAAGGCCATTTTCCTCGGTAGCCCCTTGTTTGTATTTGTAATGCGCGGCATATCCTTTTTCGGCAATTTCGTCCATTCGTTCACTGCGTACCTGAATTTCGACCCAGCGTCCTTTAGGTCCCATAACGGTAATGTGCAAGGCTTCATATCCGGTTGATTTCGGTGATGAAATCCAGTCGCGCAAACGACTCGGACTCGGACGGTAGTGATCGGTTACGATCGAATAGATCTTCCAAGCCAGGAATTTTTCTTCCTGAGGTTTCGAGCGATAGATGATTCGCAGGGCGAATTTATCGTAAACTTCATCAAAAGTAACCCCTTGAACCAACATCTTGCGTCGGATCGAGTAGATGGATTTGGGACGCCCTTTCATGGTATAGTCGATGCCTTCCTCGTCCAGGGAATTTTTAAGAACATCGGAAATGGATTTAATGTAAGCTTCCTGTTCCTCTTTGGTTTCTTTCATTTTGCTTACAATGTCCTGGTATACTTCCGGTTCGGTATATTTTAATCCAAGATCCTCCAGTTGCGTTTTGATGTTGTACAGTCCTAAACGATGCGCCAACGGAGCGTAAATATACAGCGTTTCCGAGGCGATTTTAGCCTGTTTATAGTCGACCATACTTTCCATGGTCTGCATGTTGTGTAAACGGTCGGCAATTTTAATTAAAATTACACGCACATCATCATTAAGCGTCAATAGCATTTTACGGAAATTCTCGGCCTGCATCGAAATTTCCTGATCGGTTTTTACTTTGGCGATTTTGGTGAGTCCGTCGACAATCTGCGCAATTTTAGGATTGAACATTTTTTCGATGTCGTCAATGGTAATGTCGGTATCTTCGACCACATCGTGCATTAGTGCTGCGGCAATGGACGTAGCACCAAGTCCGATTTCGGAAGCGACAATTTTAGCGACGGCAATAGGGTGGAAGATATAAGCTTCTCCGGATTTACGACGTTGATCTTTGTGTGCATCGACAGCAACATCGAAAGCTTTGCGGATCAATTTTTTGTCTTCTTCGGTAAGGGTTTGGTAACTAATGCGAAGTAGTTCTTTATATTCTCGCGCAATTGCTTTGTTTTCTTGTTCTAAATCAATCTCAGTCATAACAATTCATTCAATTCCTAAATTTAGTGTAAAGAAATAACTTTTGCAAGTGCCGTATCCCGAATAGCGGCTAAATAATGTTAAAATTTGAACCATAAAAAAACGCTCTATAGAGCGTTTCGAGAATTTATTTGATACGATTGAAATCCAAATCCTGGAAATCATAACTGAAATCGGTGAGTGGTGAAATGGCATCCATTTTAATATTCTGCAGGTTACCGTCGTTATCATAGGTCAGGTACATAAAAGCGTCGGCATTAAAATAACGGTTAAACCATTTTACGGCGTAGATATTGTCTTTGTAAAAGAATATTTCCCCGGATAACTGCGGTGAGCGTTTGGAGATAAAATGCAGTTTTTTGCCTTTAGTCACGATGGAAACTTCACCCAGCCAGTTGTCTTTAAAAACGCCGGTCAGCTTGTCGTAATTGTGTTTGATTCTGGGATCCTTTAAATTGGAAGCCACAGTTTTCCATACCTCACCGGTGACCTTATCCGCTTCGGCTTCTCGGGATATTTTCTGGTGACTGTATTTCGAAACATAATCGGTATACGGAATCCCCAGATAACTGTCTTTGATAGTATTGGTAATCGCATTAAAAGCGGCGCCCGACTGTTGGTTGGTGAAAACAATAATCCCCAGTTCCAATTCTGGAAGGAGTGTTACCTGTGTTACAATTCCTTCGAGTCCGCCGGTATGGGAGACCTGTAATTTTCCTTTTACATCATTTAATTGCCATCCGAGACCATACGCAGTAAACAAGGTATAATAAGGTGGGGTGGTACTATTGGGTAAAATGGTCTGCGGCGTCCACATTTCGTCGTGTTGCTGTTCACTAAACAATTGCTTTTCCTTGTTTGTGCCGTATTTTCCCTGTTGTAATTGTACCAATGCCCATTTACTCATGTCGTTTACACTGGAATAAATGCCTCCGGCAGCATCGAGTATTGTGCTCTTATAACGTTTGATAACCTGTAGCTTACCGTCGATAGGTACATGCGGAACGATTGAATTGGTGGTATCTTTTAACCGCGACCAGGAACCAACACTATTGTTCATTTCCAGCGGTTTCATAATATGTTGCTCTACAAATTCGGCCCAACTTTGTCCGCTTACTTTTTCGATCACTTCTCCGGCAATTACATACAGCAGATTGTCGTAATCGTATTTGGTTCGGAATCCGGAAACCGGTTTCAGGTATTGAATATTTTTAACAATATCCTTGGCGGTAAAATCGTGACCATCAGGCCAGATCATTAAATCGCCGGCACCAAGACCCAATCCGCTACGGTGTGTTAGCAGATCCAGAATGGTAAATTCGTTAGTTACATAATCGTTATACATCCGGAATTCCGGGATGTATTTTTTTACCTTATCGTTCCAGTCGAGTTTGTTTTGGTCGACAAGTATGGCTAACGAAGCCGAAGTAAAGGCTTTACTATTGGACGCAATTCCGAATAAAGTGTTTTCGTTTACTTTTTCTTTTGTTTTAATCGATTTTACCCCATACCCTTTCGAATGGATTACCTTTCCATTTTTAACAACGGCAACAGCAATTCCCGGGACGTCAAAAGTCGTCAGGGTTTTTTCTACCAGTTCGTCTATTTCGGGAGAACTGATTTGGGCATAAATTGAAAAACTGGATAAGAATAAAAAGAAAAACTTTTTCATAATCATGCAATAATTAATTTTGGGGGTTATGTGAGGCGCTGTCTTTTGGCTTCAAAGATTAGAATTGCTGCGGCAACGGAAACATTCATGGAGTCGATTTCACCTTCCATAGGGATGATGATGTTTTGTTTGCTGGCATTACGCCATGCTTCGGTAAGTCCCGTGGCTTCGGTACCAACCACAAGAGCGGTAGCACCGGTATAGTCTTGTGTGTGATAGTAGGTCGAATCCTGTAATGTCGCGCAGTAAATAGCAATATCCTGAGATGTAAGATAGGCGATCACTTCTTCGGTCGATCCGGTGGCAATAGGTCTGGTAAAAAGACAGCCCACACTGGAACGAATGATATTCGGATTGTAAAGGTCACTTTTTGGATTGGCAATAATAACGGCATCCAGATTCGCAGCGTCGGCGGTTCGTAATAAAGCGCCGATATTTCCCGGTTTTTCCGGAGCTTCGGCTACCAGAATAAGCGGATTTTTCCGAAGTTTTAAATCAGATAATAACAAGGGTTTCGATTCGGCGATGGCCAGAATGCCTTCCGTTGTATCGCGATAGGCCAGTTTTTGGTAGACGTCTTTGCTGATTTCGATAATCTCAGTATCAGGTGTCGCGAGTGCATTAACCGCTGAAAGTGAAATTATTTCCGGAGAAAATAAAACAGTAATAAGGCGGTAGCCACCTTTTTGTGCCAGCATTATTTCCCGCTGGCCTTCAATAAGAAACGTACCGGATTGTTTCCGGTTTTTGGCTTTGTCCTGTAACTGGAGCAGCGATTTAATAAAAGGATTCTGTACACTACTAATCTGCTTCATTGTTGTAAAATGATGGGTACGTTATTTTTTATGGGTAAAAGTAAACTTAAATTTATAAATATAACAAGGATAGCCGGAGGAATAACAGCTACCCTTGCTATTTTTATTTTTTAGAATAAACGGTATCCTAAAATAAATGAAGTTGTGTTGTATTTGCTGTCGTATCGGGTCTCATTATTAACAAGACTACGGTTGGTCGCATAACGCAATTCAAAACTGAAACGCTCTAAGAAACGATAACCGGCACCGATACCAAAATTATAAACAGGATCTACATTTACTTCGGTAGGTTGTTTGTAAATGGTATAAATAAGTTTTGATCCAAGATCAATATTATAACTAAAGATTCCGTTGATAAATATAGCAGAATTGTTATTTAAGTGCATATAATAACGAACACCAACCGGGAAATCAAGCGATTTATAATCAAGTGAGTGCGTTAAACCGTCCTGAACGATTTCGGATTTAAAAGACTGGAAGCTTGGCTCCAGAATCAAACTCCATTTGTTTCCATATAATGGTAGAATATATTCTAATTCGGCACCGATTCGGAATGTCATTTTACTACCGAAGTCGGCATAAGGTTCTCCAAAATTTTTAGAATTACTGTCAAAAGAAGCAGAAGTACTGTTTAAACCGATTCTCGCGCTAATGTGGAAAGCACTTTTTCGAACGATCTCTTGTTTGAAAGCGTTTGGAGCACCCGATGGATTTTTACAATTGTTGTATGTTTCAAAAATACCAATCAGGTCGTTGTCACGGTAACGAAGAGTACGCAGTAGCTCACGCGTGATAGACTCACATTTTAAGTTGGTTAAAAGCTGGTTTTTATAATCTTCATTGGCTCTGATTTGAATGTTTTCATCCAAATACGATTTGAAAATAAGCGGTTCAATTTCGGAACCATCATGCGAATAGAAAAATTTATATGAGTTTTCATCTTCAAATAAGTAAAGAGAAGCGTCCCCCTGAACTAAAACTCTTAGGAATTGTCCTTCTTCTCTGAAAACAGGTTCCGGAGATCGGCTTAATGAATTTACTTTTTCCGACGAACGATCCAGTTTGATCCAGGCACTCACAAACTTTACTTTTTGATTCGTAAAGCCAAATTCTTTAATATTGGACCAGTTGGTCGTTTCTACGATACCGTTTTCTTCCCGTTTGTATTCGATTTCTTTGGGATTGTTACGCCAGTCAAGATTTTTAATCAGACATGTGATCCGTTCATTGCTGTTTCTGATAATGTAGCCTTCTTCAAATTTGATTTGAGCCTGCGTAGTAAGGGTTGTAATGAGTAATAAGGCAAATAGTAAAATTTTTCTCATGAATTTTGTTTTGATGTTTGTTTTGATGTTTGTTTAAAGTATTCCTCTGGATTTAATTTCTAAATATTTGTTGATAGTGTCGAGTGTTAAGTGTTCGGGTTGTGTCAGTACGGAATGAATTCCGTATTTTTTAAGTTCGTTTACGATGAGCCGCTTTTCGAAGGCGAATTTTTCGGCGATAATCTGGTCGTAAACCTCTTGTACGTTGGTTATCTTTTTATCGATAAGTTGGTTGAGTTCCGTGTTGTTAAAAAAGATTACGACAAGTAAATGGTTTTTCGCAATACCTTTTAAATAGGGAAGCTGACGGTAAAGTCCGTCGAGTGTCTCGAAATTGGTATACAAAAGAATCAAACTACGCTGACTGATATTCTTTTTGATATCGACATACAACCGACTGAAATCACTTTCGAAAAAATCCGTTCGGACATTGTAAAGGGCTTCCATGATCAGGTGCATTTGCGATTGGCGCCGTTCGGCCATCACACGGTTTTCAATTTTCTTGGAAAACGTCATCATACCGGCTTTGTCCTGTTTTTTCAGAATAACATTCGACAAGGCCAATGTGGCATTAATCGAGTAGTCCAACAGACTTAATCCGTTAAAAGGCATTTTCATCGTACGCCCCTTATCGATAATCATATAAATGTTCTGCGATTTTTCGTCCTGAAATTGGTTTACCATCAGTTGGTTCCTTTTGGCAGTAGCCTTCCAGTTTAGCGTCCGGATATCATCACCCGGTACATATTCTTTGATCTGTTCGAATTCCATCGTATGACCGATCCTTCTTATTTTTTTTACGCCATATTGAAAGAGGTTATTCGAAAAGGCCATTAAATCGTATTTGCGCAACTGTATAAACGACGGATAGGTCGGAAGTGTTTGATTATGATCAAACGTAAAACGCCGGGAAACAAGGTGCAAGGGCGAAGCTACATACACATTCAGGTTGCCAAAGGTGTATTCGCCCCGTTCGGTTGGACGGAGGAAATATTGAAAATGATCTTTTTCACCGCGATTCAATTTACGGCTGACTTCAAAATTGCGTACCTGAAACTGGAACGGAATTTCATCGATAACCGTTAGCCGGATGTCAAATGAATAGGCGCTTTTCAGTTTTATCGTAACGGGATTTTCATCGCCATTGGACAATTTCTCCGGAAGTACGCGTGAGGCTTTTATCCCTTCCTTCGCAGTGAAGAGCAATAGGATGTCGATACCCGTAAAAGCGAGTAATAGCAATAAAAGCAACCAGCTTACACGATACAGTTCCTCGAAAAAATAAGCCAATACAAAGCTGACTATGATCCCGAGTAGCGCATAGAAAAAGAAGTTGTTGAGGTATAGTCGTTTAAAGAAATTCAAAGCGATAGTAATAAAAAATAAACAGTAACAACTTATCTAGGGATTTCAACCGTATCGACAATCTGTTTGATAATCTCGGCACTGGTGATGCCTTCCATTTCGCGTTCCGGACTCACAACTACACGGTGTTGTAATACCGGTATGGCCGCTTCCTTGATGTCTTCCGGACTTACGAAATCACGACCCCGTAACGCGGCAAATGCTTTGGATGCGTTTAGAATGGCAATCGAAGCTCTCGGAGAGGCGCCCAGATATAGGAATGCATTTTCACGGGAATTCAATACGATTTTAGCAATATATTCGATAAGGTTCGGCTCTATACGGATTTGTTTGACCAGGCTTTGGTATTTCAGGATATCGCTTTGCGTAATGATTTGCTGTACCGATTCCAGTTTGTTCCGGTCTTGTAAGACGTTTTCCCGTTGAATAATCGCGATTTCCTCTTCCAGATTCGGGTAATTGATGTTGATCTTAAAAAGGAAACGATCGAGCTGCGCTTCCGGCAGACGATAGGTACCTTCCTGTTCGATTGGATTTTGGGTGGCGATTACCAGGAAAGGCGCATCCAATAAATAGGTTTTACCATCAATAGTGATTTGCCGTTCTTCCATCACCTCGAAAAGTGCTGCCTGCGTTTTGGCTGGCGCGCGGTTGATCTCATCAATCAGTACAAAATTGGAAAAAACAGGTCCTTTTTTAAATTCGAATGTCGATTTGGATAAATCAAAAACGGAAGTCCCCAGAATATCCGAGGGCATCAGATCGGGTGTAAACTGAATCCGGTTAAATTGCAAGGCCAGTGTTTTCGAAAGGAGCTTGGCGGTAATGGTTTTGGCCACTCCGGGTACGCCTTCCAGTAATACGTGACCGTTGGAAAGGATCGCAGCTAGAAGCTGATCAATCATTTTTTCCTGACCTACGATTACGGTACCTAATTCCTGTTTGATTCGGGTTACACTTTCTAAAAGCGCCGAAAGATCCAGTCGGGTTTCAAAGTTTACATTTTCGGTTTGCGCTTCGGTTGGGGTATTTTTAAAAGTATCCATATTACTTTAATTTTTCTATTGCTTTACTAATTTCAATGACATCGGCTTGGGTACTTACAAGCTGATTTCGGTGTTTTCGGATCAAACGTATGACATTTTCGATCAGTACGGGATCTTTTCCGGTTTTCTGATGCAGTCTTTTTACGAAGGTTTCGTCCAGTAGGAACGTATCGATCATATAATCGGACCGTATTTTTTCGAGAAAATAAATAATCTTTTTTTCAATAATCAGATGATGACTCCCTTCCTGCAGGTAGAGATTTCCGATGGTTTTGGTAAAATCGACCGTTGTGTTCGGAACCGGTTCTTTTATCGGAATCACCCGTTGGCGGCGTTTGGCAGTAAAGAGCATAAATACAAACATTCCGATCAGGAAAAGATACCAGGCCCATTTTAATGCCGGCTGACTCAAAATATAGCGCATCGGTGAACCGGAAATATTTTGATCATTATAACTAAACGATTGCCAGAACAGTTCGCCTTTTGGGATATACGATAAAATAGCACTGCAATATCCGGCATTTTGATCTTTTAACAATACATAATTCGAAAAAGCGGCCGGTTGCGTATGCAGCAGAAAATAACCCATACCATAGGGAACCCGGATAAAATTGGGCTGTTTGGTCGAATCGGTTTGCTGATACCCCAAGACGTCGGTAGTGGTCGAATCGATCGAACGAAAACTGACATTTCCGGTACCTTTGCCAAAATCATAGTGTTGGTTTTTAAAGTTACTTGCGCTTAATTTTTGTTGTATTTGGGCCTGTAACGACATGGTCGTACTGCATTCAAATTTGAGCGAGTCCATTATTTTTTTTGGAAACGACTGCATACTTAAAAAGGCCGTATTACCATGATCCACAAAATACAACAACTCGTCGGCCGAGGTGTCGTCGATCGTATTATGGTCGGAAATAAGCAGTAGGGTTCCTTTAACGGCATAAGTCGAATCGGAATAATTGTATTTCGGATCCAGAAATTCATAAACCGTAGTGCCGAAACGCTCTATCTTTTGTTTCGGGAAAAGCTTTGGAACTTCTTTGTTGAATACATATAATCCGAATGGGATTTTATCCTGGATCGTATAACTTGGCGTCCAGTTAATCGGTTTTGGTCTGCCGGAATCAATAACAATAATTCCAACAATGATCAAAACCAGAAAAGCGATATATAGTTTTAAAGTCCGATTCATTTACAGGGAATTAAAGGTGTTCAGGAACGATTTTTCCGATTGAATAAAAGCCGTTTCGTTTAGTTCAAATTCACCATACCAACTATAATCGTAGATATAGGAAAGATAGGCAAAATCGTGTCGCAATTTCGGATTACTGATTTCATACAGATAATCGGAATTGGTTTTTTCAATATCCCATTCGATAAGGGATTTATCCGACAAACGTTTGAGTAACCACAGGTAGTAATAACGAATCGCCAGTCGGTAATCGTTATTGTTTTTGGAATCCCGTATGGCGTTTTCAAAATTAATCGAATGAATGTCCTCGTCGATCGCATCGGAAGTTGCGATTTTCTTTTGTGACGATTTTCCGAAAATCCAGTTGCCCTCCTTGTTGAGAATTGTTTTCACGATCATATAGACCACAAACAATACGATCAATATGGCAATGACTTTTAGGATAATCTCCAGAGCCGTCGGATTGGTACCGTCCAGACCAAACGAAAAGATACGACCCAACCAATACTGCAACCAGGCTTTAAAATCATTCCAGGCACTGGTATCGGGGGCTACGGTTTCGTATTGAAAATCGCTACCGGAATAGTTTTCTTTAAAATTAGAAGGGAAGGATAACGGTTGTATCGCCGTGGTATCCGACCATTTTTGGACCTGCTGGCTTTCCTGAACAACAGCAGGCGGATCCTCTAGTTCGACCACTTGTGAAAAAGTCGTAAAAGAGGATAAAAACAGGATGATATAAAGGCGTAATTTATTCACTTTGCGTACCGATCAAATCAATGTCACTTTTGGGCGTATTGTTTTCGGATTCTTCGCGGATACTGTAATAGATCACCCCATTGTTGATCAATAACAGATTCTGCATAAAGAAATTTAAAAGAACCGACAATACAAATGTCAATAGCATCATAATCACAAAAAACGAAAGCGGATTGGAAGCCTCCGGATCAAAAGAACCCGGATTTTCAAGAGTGGTAAATACCGAGGCTATTCCGATAATATACGGTACCATCGAAATGGTTCCCACGATCGCCTGAACGATTAGATACATCACAAAAGTAGAACCGATTATCGGCCAGAACTTACTTTTGAGCATCTGGAATGCTTTGCTTAGTGAGGCAAAATAATCGTCGTCGGTCGAAATATAATGGTAAAAACTTAGCGATAACCAGGAACCTGTCGCCGGAATCAGAATCAAAATCATCGGAACTCCGATCAGAATAAAAGCCAAAGCAAACGACAACATAAAAGCCAACGCAATCAGTGGTATGGCGGTAAAGAGCGACAGGATGAAAAAAAGAAGTACTTTACCGATTTTAGATTTGACCACCCGGGCGATTTCCGCTGTGTCAAAATCTTTTTTCCGGGATACTAAATCCAGATAAACCACCGGATAGAGGTAGCTGATCAAACTAATAACAAGTAGTAAAACAACCGATAATCCGCCGAAGCCAAGAAAAAGGGAAAGGTTTTCCGCGATAAAACTGTCAAATTGATTCGCAGCTGCACCATTGCTTAAACCGGAAAGTGTTCCTTCGTAAAATACTTTAAACAGGAAAAACACCAATACTAGTAAAATAAGTACAAAACCACCATTTACAATCAGGTAGCTTCGGAAATAATGCTTTCCGAATAATTTAAAAAAGGTAAACGTATCGCCGACTAATTCGTTGAAATTTCTTTTTTTATAGAGTTGAAACATGTTTTCGAGTTATTTTTTTATGGAGAATATAGGGATAAATCAGGTAATAAAAGGAAATAAGGGCCAGGGTACCAAGAATGATCAATACGTTTAGCGCTCTCGGCATATCAATCGAATACCGGGTGATAAAACCTTCGAGGAAACCGGCAGCAATGGTAAATGGCATCGTACTTAAAAAAAGTTTAAGACTGTTTTTTAGTCCCGTTTTAAAGGAGGAAAGTCTTGAAAAGGTTTTCGGAAATAGTATGCTGGCACCCAGAATAAAACCGGCTGCCGATTCGATAACAATGGCGAAGATTTCCATAGCACCGTGAATCCAGATACCGCGTACACTTTCCCAGAATACTTTTTCCTGGTAAAAAAAGTACTGAAACGATCCAAGCATGATCGAATTCTGAATCAGCACAAAAAAAGTACCGATTCCGGCAAAGATCCCGTAAATATAGCAACGCATGCCCACCATCAGGTTGTTAATCGTGATGCCAATAAAACTACCCCAGTTGCTTCCGCTTTTGTAAATCGCGACCGGATTACCGTCTTTGATATTTTCGAGTGTCATGTTTACATAACCGTCGCCCAGAATAAGTCGGACAAAAGTAGCGTCATTATGAGCCGAAAGTACGCCAATACCGGTACATACAAAAAATAAAATAAAAGCATATAGTAGGTAACGCCGGTATTCGTATGTCAAAAGCGGCACTTCGGTTTTAAAAAAATAAACCAGCCGATTGGTCTCTTCCCGTTTGGTTTTATAGACTTTCTGATACGTTTGCGAGGCGAGGTAATTGAGATATACTACGGTCTTACTTTTGGGATAGTAGGTCTGTGCATATGCCAAATCATTCATCAGATGGATATACAAACTAGCCAAATCATCGGGATTTTTCTTAGATTTACCGAAAATTGCTTGCTCAAATTCAAGCCATTTTTCTTTATTTTGTTTTATAAATGCAACTTCTCTCATACATTCGCAAAAAAGCTAAAGTATAAAATATGTCAGAATTATCAATAGTAACAACGCAAAATGTTAATATAAGTTTTAAGACGGCTTCAGTTGGTACAAGAATTGTATCCGAACTGCTGGATACCTTGGTAAAAATTGCCTATGTTGTAGTGATAATCTATGTGTTTTTTTATTTGCTGAATATCCAAAAACTGTACGAAGGAGCCGATCCCTGGACCGAAGGGGCAATTATGATGTTGTTCGGACTGCCGGTGATGTTGTATTCGTTGCTACAGGAAAGTCTGATGGAAGGGCAAACGGTAGGGAAGAAGATCATGAAAATAAAGGTGATTAAAATTGACGGGTATCAGGCCAGTTTTGGCGATTATCTGATTCGGTGGATCTTCCGCATAGTGGAATTTGGAATCGGAAGTGGTGTAATCGGACTGGTTGCCATCCTGGCCAGTAATAAAAGTCAGCGCTTGGGCGATATGGCCGCGGGAACTGCAGTAATCAGTCTGAAACGTGATATTAATATTGATCATACAATTCTTCAGGAAATAGACGAGGGCTATGTGCCGATTTACCCTTTGGTGATCAAACTTTCGGATAATGATGTCCGGATTATCAAAGAAACCTTTGAGGCGGCATTGCGCGCCGAGGATTTTAAATTGATTTATCAGTTGCGGGAAAAAATTGAATCGGTAACCGGAATTAAAAGCCAGTCCGGGAACGACAGTGATTTTATCCGGACGATTTTAAAAGATTACAACTACTATACACGCAATATGTAGTGTTAGAACGACTAAAAACAGTATTATGTTTCATTTATTGGATATTTTGGGGACGATGGCCTTTGCTTTGTCGGGTGCATTGACGGCGATGAATAAGAAAATGGATCCGTTTGGGGTGTTTATTATTGCCTTTGTAACAGCTGTTGGCGGCGGTACCGTGCGCGATGTATTGATTGGCCGGACACCGGTTGGTTGGATGCAAAATCTCGATTATGTCTATATGATTACAATCGGCTACTTTCTGGCATTGGTGTTTCGTAAAAGTCTAGATAAACTGCGAACCTCGTTGTTTTTGTTTGATACGGTTGGGTTGGGCGTTTTTACACTGATTGGACTTGAAAAAGGAATCGCGATTCAGTTACATCCGATTATTTGTATCGCATTAGGTACCATGACCGCTTGTTTTGGTGGTGTGATTCGTGATATTTTATGTAATGATATACCAGTAATTTTCCGAAAAGAGATTTATGCAACGATCTGTATCATCGGTGGGGTTGTCTTTTTTCTACTGCGCAAATGGAATGTACAGGAAGATGTATTGTACCTCACAACTTCGGTCGTGATTATTGTGATTCGTTTAATGGCTGTAAAATTTGAATGGTCATTACCAACACTGGAACACCGGGATACGCCTAGCGGGTAAGGTAAACAAAACCGGTTAGATCGTTCGGATTGTCCGGATCGTTTAGTTTTAAAATATAAAAATAAGTGCCTTCGGGAGCGAGTTCATGACCCACACCGTCCTTTATAAGTCCGTTCCAGTCTTCCGTATAATGATCGCCTCGCCATACTAGTTTTCCCCATCGGTTATAAATATAAATCTCGAAGTTTAGGAAAATAGTTCGCAATCCTTCAATGAAAAAGGTGTCATTAAGTCCGTCTCCATTGGCAGAAACAGCGTTGTAAACGGTAGGCGGACAATTATAGGTTTGTAGTGTAAACGATGTTACTGTAAAACAGTTCGCATCACTAACGCGTACAAACAGTTCTTTTGGAGATTGATCCGATAAATAATGATGACTATTATATATTGGATTCGTATTCTGATGGGCATCTTCGGCTGTTTCATGAAAGCTGACTATCTGCGAAGGGTCGGTTTTGACCAACTCTTGATAACCTGAAAAATCATAATACCCCGATCCGTAACCTTTATTACAAACTTTTATAGGGTGTAACGGATTAACTTGTGGTGGCAGATTAAAGGTGGTCGTTACAGACGTTTCATTGTTGTCTTCGTGTATCTCGGCTACCGTATTGTCTGGATCTACCACGGCTTTTAAGGTAAAAGTAGTGCTGATATCTTCGGGTAGGACGACAGTAACCGATTGGGTTTCGTGTCCGTCGATAGGAATGGATGCGAGGGTTTGGTAAGTGCCAACAAGCATTTCGTTGGCATATAGTTTTATAAAAGTCCCTTGTGGCAACGGATTCGTGCTTTCCCGGTTATAAACGGTAAAATCGACAGTGATGATTTTGGATGTACAGCTAAGACCAATATTGTCGATACTTACGGAAGCATCGGGTAACTGACTGTTCAGTTTGGTTACAATTGCGTTGATCATCACAAAATCCTGACCAGAAGTCAATTGTATTGTTGCTGAGGTATCACCAATGTCAATATTATTCTGAATATCATAAACATCCAGGTCCATATTGTATAAGGTTGAACTTCCGGTGATACTATTGGTACCATTAAAAGCATTATTAGCTGGGTTTAATGGCGGATTGCTTAGAACGGTTCCATTAATGCGAAGTGTTTCATTAACCAGGATATCGACATCGCCTTCCCAGGCCAGAAAACCAATTTTAGCATTTTGGTTGTCGATAACATTCAGACTTGAAAGGGTAATGTTAACCACATCCGGAACAGCCTGCATTCCGTCGTATATATTTAACTGATTTAAGGGTAATGCATCATTTTTGTAAACAATGATAATGGCCCAACCTGCAAAATTGGTTCTTCGGATAAAATGTTGCGCGATATAAGGCGAAACATCCAGATCGGATACGGTATAGGTGCCGTTTCCAAATTGCTGTACCAGATCGGTAATGTCTTTAAAAGCGCTAAAATAGTCCAGAATAATTCCGGTTGCATTGCGTTGGTAACTAAACGTTCGATCCGGTTGGATGGAAACGTTATTGAGTTTAATGTCGAAATCACCCAGTCCGGAACCCGCCCAGTACAAATAAGCCTTTTCGATGATGTTGCCGGATGCGAGGTTTAATGAAGCCGACGAACTGGTATAAACGGCCGGGGCTACCTGAAAAGAATTTTCCTGAGGATTAAGCGTATTGCCAATAAACGTAAAATCATACCGCCCGTTAAACTGGTTGTAAAGACTGATGTCCTGTGCCATTACCATGGAGGTAAATAGTACAGAAAACAAGAATATAAGACAGCGTAATTTTTGATTCAAAGGCATTAATTTTGGATTTGGCGGTTCTAAATTTAGTAATTATTTGAATGCCAAAATACTAAAGGGGCACAAAATGAATGAAAACAAAAACAAAAAATTGGCAAAAAAGTAGTAAATTTCCAAAGTTTATGCAGCTTGCGTGGAAAATTTTAAGATAAGAAAATATAGCGAAAAAGAGTATAATTTGTGGAATGATTTTGTAAATCAGTCCGAAAATGGTACATTTCTTTTTCATCGGGATTTTATGGAATACCATAAAGACCGCTTTGAAGATTATTCGTTATTGATTTTCGAAAACGAAACCATTGCGGCCTTATTACCGGCCAATCGCAATGCTGCCGAAATCCACTCACATGGCGGATTAACCTATGGTGGATTGCTCATCAAAGAAAACCGCGGACATGCTTATCTGGAAAGTCTGTTTACTGCATTATGCGATTATCTTACAGCAGAACCATTAGAGCGTTTGGTATTCAAATCCAGACCATCTTTTTATACGGCAAGTCCGTATCGCGAATGGCATAACTTCCTGATTCGGAAGGGAGCCACGCTGTATCGCAGCGATATGAGCCTGGCGATCGATTATCAGCTACCGTTACAAATTGGAAAAAGTAAATTAAAGCGCTACCGGAAACCGGAAAACGAATTGTTTGAAGTGGTGCAGGAACAGGATTTTACAGCGTTCTGGGAAGAAGTTCTCGAACCGCGATTAGCCGAAAAATATGAAGCCAAACCGGTACATACGCTGGATGAAATAACGCTTTTACATCGCAGGTTTCCAGAAAATATCCAACAGTATTCGGTTTACCGGGACAACAGGATTGTAGCGGGGATTACGCTTTTTGTGGATAAGTATGTGGTGAAATCGCAATACGGCGCAACAACATCCGAAGGCGAACAATTGCGCGCACTGGATTACCTTTTTATCACACTGATTTTAAAATTTAAAACTGAAGGGAAATACTTTTTCGATATGGGAACCGTTAGTCAGAAGGAAGGAAAAACCTATAATCCCGGATTGTTAAAACAAAAAGAAGAGTTGGGATGCGACCTGTATACCCAGGATTTTTACAGTTTACCGTTATGAAAATACCCTTTTTAGATCTAAAAAAACTAAATAAACCTTATGAAACCCGGTTTCAGGAAAAGTTTACTGCTTTTCTGGACAGTGGGTGGTACATATTAGGAAACGAAGTGCGGACATTTGAAGCCGGTTTTGCGGACTATTGTGGCGTAAAACATTGCATTGGTGTTGGTAACGGACTGGATGCGTTGACGCTTATTTTTAAAGCCTATCTCGCTTTAGGAAAATTACAGAAGGGCGATGCAGTACTGGTACCGGCCAATACCTATATTGCGAGTATTCTGGCGATTTTACAAGCCGAATTGGTTCCGGTTTTGGTAGAACCCGAACTGGAGACCTATAATATTGATCCGTTGGAAGCCGAAAAAAAGCGAACCGAAACGACCAAAGCGATTTTAGCGGTTCATTTATACGGACAATTATCAGACATGGTTCGCATCAATGAACTGGCCGAAAAATATAATTTGCTGGTTATCGAAGATGCGGCTCAGGCACATGGAGCGACTTTAAACGGACGAAAAGCAGGCAATTGGGGACATGCCGCGGGATTTAGTTTCTATCCCGGTAAAAACCTCGGTGCTTTAGGCGATGCCGGAGCGATTACGACCAACGATTCGGAGTTGGCACAAATGCTCTATTCCCTACGGAATTATGGATCGGAAGTCAAATATGTGAATGATCATATAGGATATAACAGCCGACTGGATGAGTTTCAGGCGGGGATATTAACTATTAAATTACCGGATGCCGATGGGGAAGCTACCGAAAGAAGAAGCATTGTAAAGCGGTATTTGTCGGAAATCCAAAATCCGAAAATAACATTACCACATTATGATCATTCGGAAAACCATGTTTTTCATCTGTTTGTCATCCGTACCGAAAATAGAGCAGCACTGGCCGATTATTTAAAAGAGAACGGAGTTGGAACCTTAATTCACTATCCGATTCCGCCACACCAGCAAAAAGCACTGCCGCAATTTCACGGGTTGTCGTTTCCGATAACCGAAAAAATCCACCGGGAAGTGCTGAGTTTACCGTTAAATTCGACTCTGACGACCGCTGAGGTCGATTACATTATACAGGCTTTAAACAATTATTAAGAGCAAACCGTTTATGTCTGAAAGCCAAACCGCATACCGTCATATACTAAAAGCAACTTCCATTTTTGGAGGTGTTCAGGTATTCAGTATCCTGGTTTCGGTTATTCGGTCGAAAATTATAGCCGTTCTGATTGGTCCGGCCGGGATGGGAATTGCGGGATTGTTGAATGTAACCCTGAATTTAATCAGTGGATTTACCAACCTCGGATTGGAAACCAGTGCGGTAAAGGACATTTCGCAGGCAAAAAACACTTCTAAAGAAAAAGTTGACCGAATCGTTTCGGTGGTGTCGAAAATTTTATTGTGGGCAGGAATAATAGGAGCGTTTTGTACGATCGTGTTATCGCCGTGGTTAAGTCGGATTTCCTTTGGGAATTATGACTATACTTATGCCTTTATATTATTAGGATTCGCCGTTTTTTTTAAACAGCTGGCCACAACCAATACGACCATATTACAAGGATTACGGGAACACGCGTATTTTGCAAAATCGAATCTTTTTGGAAATCTTTTCGGATTGTTGCTCATCGTACCGTTGTATTATTACTGGAAAACGGATGCGATTGCGCCGGCGATCATTGTGACCTATCTGATTTTGTATCTGGTAACGACATACTATAACCGAAAAGTAGAGCTAAAAAAAGCACATTTAAGTTCCGGGGAAATCGTACAAGAGGGAAAAAGCATGTTGCGTTTTGGTTTTATGCTGAGTCTGAACAGTATTTATATTTTAATCGCAGGGTACATTTTACAGATTTTTATAAGTCACGTGGGTAATATTAGTGAAGTGGGCCTTTTTAATGCCGGTTTTGTCATCATAAATACCTATGTCGGCTTGGTTTTTAATGCCATGGGAACGGATTATTATCCCAAATTAGCGGTATTGTCCGGTGATCGGGAAAAAGTAAATACGTTTGTAAATCAGCAGGTACATGTGGCGGTTTTACTGCTAACGCCGATCATCATTCTGTTTATTATTGTCATGCCGTATATGATTATTGCATTGTATTCGGTGAAGTTCTTACCGGTTATCGCCATGGTAAAATGGGGCGTGTTGGGTATGCTTTTTAAAGCGGTTTCCTGGTCGTTGGGCTATATTATGATAGTAAAAAACGATTCTTCTTTGTTTGTAAAAACGGCCTTGCTGTTTAACAGCGTATCCATAGTGCTTAATCTTTTTGGATATTATTATTACGGATTGGAAGGTTTGGGAATCAGTTCGTTGGCCTATTATGCAATCCATTTGGTAATCATGATTGCCATTGCGCGAAAATATTATAACGTATTTTTTGATACTGCTTTCAAAAAAGTATTTTTGTATAGTAGCCTACTGTGTACCGCAGTTTTTATGCTAAGTTATATCGAAAATAACGAGCTGTTGAAATATGGCTCACAAGTCGCTGTTTTTCTATTGGCTTTGGGCTATTCCGCTTACCAATTGAATCAGAAAATGGATATAAAAGGCGCAATCAACCAGTTTTTAAATCGAAAAAAGTAAAATGGGGATTTATAAAAGCTTAAAAAAGATACACCATAAACTATTGTTTTTTAGTACGGTGAATTGGATTAAAACCCTGTATTTTAATTTCAAAATGTTTCCTTTTAATGAAGCCTGTAAGCTTCCGGTGTTCTTTTATGGGAAAGTAAAATTTCAGTCGTTACGCGGAAAAATACAAATTAATGCCCCGTTGGAGTTGGGGATGATAGGATTTGGACAGCGGTATGAAATGAATACGGTACATCAGGGAATTGCAGAGTTAAACCTGTCCGGGACACTCATTTTTAACGGATATGCACAATTTGGAAAAGATTACTTTTTGTATGTGGGCGATAAGGCCTGTTGCGAATTTGGACATATGAATTCTCTGGCAACAAACAGTAAAACCATCTGTACCCATAGTATTACCATTGGAAATTATATGCAGACCGGAGCCGAATCGCAAATTATAGATACCAATTTTCATCCGTTGGAGAATAAAATCACAGGCGAAAAATATCCCGTATCGGCACCCATCAAAATTGGGAGTTATGTGTATACCGGCAATCGCGTGTCGATTATGCAAAAAACCGTTATACCCGACTATTGCGCTGTAGCCTCCAACAGTTTGTGCAATAAAGATTATTCGGAAATTGAACCGCACAGCATCATTGGAGGACTTCCGGCCGAATTAAAAAAACGCAATGTCGGTAGGGATTGGGAATCCGAAAAAGCAGCTATGGAAAAATGGCTGATGGTAACCAATATTTTAAAAAACTACTAGGAAAACCACGTTTTTAAATAGGTTTCGGCTATCGGAATATAAGAGTGCTCTTTTTCGATAAACTGCCGGGCGCGCAGTCCGATGGCGGTAATTTCGTCCGGATTTTCAATCAGAAAAGACAATTCCGAAACGAGTGTGGCTACGTTAGGAACCGCATTGACGGCTACTTTTTCAGACAGTTGATAGTATTCGGTAAATTCGGTTTCGGCGCCGGTAAAAACCACTTTCCCTTTGGCCATGGCTTCGAGTGCATTGTAACCCTGGTCAAATCCATATACCTGATCCAGAACGATATGCGCTTTGTTGTAGGAATTAATATAAACCGCATATGGTACATTTTCGGTCACAATAATCTCAATTTGCTGCGAATATTTTTGCTGCACGATCGCAAGTGCCCTTTCAAAGTAAGAAATTCCTTTCTTGCTATAGCTCAAGCGGTTGATGCCTAGAAATATAACAACTTTGTCCGTGATCGTATTGGGCAAAAAGGGGATTGTATCGCTATTAATCGGATTCGGAATAAAGGTAACAGCATACCCCATGGCTTCCATCGGGATTTTATAGTCGATATCGGAAACGATTACCGTTTTGCATTGCTGAAAGACCCAATTAAAGAGCGCCCGGTATTTCGGATAGGTATATTTTAACGAATATTCAAATTGCGATCGCAAGGAAGGAACGGCAATATATGGTGTTAGAACCGAATATTTCAGTTTGTTTTGTAGCAGATAGTCATTTACCGGTGTTTCGTCTCCGCAAACCAATAAGGAAACCGAGGCTTTGGGATTGTTAGTAAATAGCTTTTGATAGAGTTTTCTACTACAATAGGGATGTGTTTCGAGCGCATCGGAGTTGATTAATTGAATGTGATCAAATCCTTTTAAACGGGGGAGTAGTCTATAAAACCGCATGGCCCGTTCGGTCATTTCCAGATTCAACCCGGTAAAACGGAAAATAGCATTTTTTAGCTTTCGGGGAAACCAGTAACGGGTAGTCCAGGAAGTTCGGATGGAATAGTCGACGGTATAATTTTTGAAATTATCACCCGATCCCACCAGTACGACCTGATGTCCCAATGCTGTCAGGCCTTCTTTTAACGAATTGTGAAGCCGGCTGTATTCCCCTACCAAAAGTATTTTCATTACCGATGCAGAAATTTTTATATTTGTGTAAATATAAAAACAAATTGGAGAACGCATTTAAAAATGATGATTTAGAGATCCTGATTTCGACCATGAATCGCGATTCGCTGGATTTTCTGAATCGTATTTTTACGTTTTCGCCTTTCCATACGTTTAAGCTGCTGATCATTAATCAGACCACAGAAACACAACTCCTGCATTCGGATTTTTCCAATGTTAAAGTGATCAATGTTTTTGAAAAGGGCTTGTCCAAAAGCAGAAATCACGCACTTCGCCATGCTACCGGGAAAATTATACTGATAGCCGATGATGATGTGGTATATCCGGAAGGCTTTCGCGAAACAATTTTAAAAGCCTATGAGGCAAATCGAATGGCTTCCGTAATCTGTTTTCAGACGCTTACGACCGAGGGCAAACCGTTTGGACGTTATGCTGCAATGCCATTTTTTTTCGGAATGAACAACCTGAACAAGGTGTTGTCTATCGAAGTTACTGCCCGATTGGACGCGTTGCGAAATGCGAATTGTGTTTATAACGAATGGTTCGGACTTGGAGCGCGTTTTCAGGATGCGGAAACCCTTTTTTTTCTGAGAAGGGCTATAAACAGCGGATTACAGGTGTTCTTTTATCCGGAAAATATAGTTATTCACGAAAAGCATTCGTCGAGCGATGATGTGGCTTCCGACCGGTTGATTTATGCAAAAATGGCCGGATTTTACAAACGTTACCAGGCTGGAGCCTATTTTTACCTGTTGAAATACTTGTTTTTTTTGTGGCGAAAACGATATGTGTCATTAACCGGATTGTCTTCGAAATTGAAAACGGGAGTACGGGGAATACAGGATTACAAGAGAATTTTAAAAACAAAAGAAGAGACTTTATATGACTGATACCTTACAAATAGGAGCATTTATTGCAATCCCCAAAATAGCCGACCCAAGAGGCAATTTAGCGGTAGTCGAAAAAGATACTGTCCCATTCGACATCAAAAGGGTTTATTATTTGTATGATGTACCCAGCGGTGCGTATCGCGGTGGGCATGCGCATATTGCTCAAAAAGAATTTCTGATTGCGTTAAGCGGTAGTTTTGATGTACTGTTGGATAACGGAGCGGAAAAAGAAAAAGTAACACTTAATCGTCCCGATAAAGGATTGTTGATTAAAGAAGGGATCTGGCGGGAACTGGACAATTTCTCATCGGGCGCCATTTGTCTGGTGGTTTCGTCCGACGTTTATGAAGAACAGGATTATATACGGGAATATGCCGATTTTATAGCTTCAAAACGCACCTAAGCGGATGTTTTTCGTTTCCAGATAATTTTTAAATTGTTGCAGTCGGATTAGAAAAGAAGCTGGAAGTTGTAGCAAAAAACGCTGTTTTGCCAATAAATTTCTTTGGTCGATTTGCGATGTCACTCGTTTAAAAGCAGCGGGGTCACCGTGAATTTTGTATTTTAAAGCCAGTGAAAACCGATTGATATCAATTGTTTTTTTGGCCAGCGGATTTTCTTTTTCCATTTCGATAAACTGCTCGAAATTACAAAAATTACGACTGTCGAATTCTCTGTTCGACAGACTTTCCGGGACAAAAGTATAACGCGCTGTAATGCGGTTGTATAGGCCTATCTTATACAAAAAACCAATTCGAAACCAGTATTCGGTATCTTCCCCATTGGAAAAAGCTTCGTTAAAACAGCCAACCCTTGTCAGTACACTTTTATGGATGGCGGTGCTGCTGGCCGATAAAATAGTACGGGCCATACTGGTTTTAAAAAAATCGACTTCCTGTATTGTTGTATGTGGCAGATGACTATAATTGGCGGGATAAATTCCGTTGGATGTTTCCACTTCGAGCAAGGTGGTAAAAACACTCAGATGCTGTAGTGTTGTGATTGTCTCCTGTAATTTCCCGAGGTGGAAGGGATGCCAGTAATCGTCGGCATCGATAAAGGCAAAATACGTTCCGGAAGCGTTTTGCATGGCGACATTCCGGGCGGCCGAAACACCTTTGTTTTCGGTAGTAAACAAACGAATCCGGGCATCGGTAAAAGACATTACTTTTTCCAGGCTGGCATCGGTGGAACCATCATTTACGATGATGATTTCAAAATCCGTAAAAGTCTGCGCCAAAATACTTTTTAATGTATTTTCAATATACGCCTCTTTGTTGTACAATGGGATAATGACGGAGAAAAAAGCCATATTCGATTACTTTACCACACAAATATAACCCAAACGATATAAGTCCAGACAAAACAGACTGCGGTTTTTTCCTAAAATCATTTTGCGGAGAAAAGGTTCAGAAATCCGGAAAAAGAGGCCAACAGCCTTGTCCAAATGCAATTGTTTTAATCGGCCGTAGTGTTTGATCAATGAATTGATGTTCTCAATACCCGGGAGTTCCGGTGAGAAGTACTTCCGGATTTTTACCGCTTCCAGCGATTTTTGAAAGAAGATCGTATTGTCTTCCAGGCCAAGGTGCAAAATGGGATTGTCGATATGGAGCACCGGAATGGCATTTTTATAAAGCTGATAGGAAAAATAACTGTCCATGCCGTAGCTGTTATTTTCCGGAAAGGGCAGACTTAGAAATGTATTTTTATCCAACAGTATATTGCCGGAAAAAATATAATGATAGGGTTTGGCATTTCTAACGGCAGCCGTATGCGATTCGCGATAGCGTCCAAATTCCCATCGTAAAATTGTAGCTTCGTTTTGATGTTCGGAACGATATTGATAACCGCCAAAAATAACAGGATAGTTGGTAGCGATGGCATCAATATAATTTTGTAAAAAAATATCCGATACGGGCAAAACATCGGAATCCAAAAACAATAGGTGCTTGTATTTAGCTTTTTGAGCTAATAATGTCCGGGTTTGGGTGCGTCCGAAATTGGATGCACTTCGAAAATAAAAATAATGTTCAGATTCCTGAGCCAAAGCTTTGTTGCGTTCTGCCAGCATTGTATCGGTCGAACAATCATCCCAACAGATAATTTCGAAAGCTAATGGTAGCGTGTTCGCCTCTTGAAGAAGCGCACGAACCAGTTCGCTAATGTCATAGTTATACGTTGGAATTAATATAGAAAGCATAAGCGGTTAAATGTTTTCCGTAAAACAATTATACGACTGCAAGGTAGCTTTTTTTTGGTAATTATCGAAGGAATAGAATGTGGTATATCAAAAGGAAACAGCAGGTGTTAGGGCTTTGGAAACCGCAGGTATCCTTTTTGGTTGCAATAGATTACAACTACGATAACCATTAAAAATTCGAATGGAAAACTAAATCGGGAATTCGTTCCGTAGGTAACCAGTGCCTGAAGTACCGAGGTGGCAAAGATGATGACTGTAAAAACGAGCTCGTGAGTTATTTTTTTTCGAACGATAAATTCATATAACTGAACCGGAATGAGTAAAACAAAAACAATTTTGAAGAGTTGTACCACTACCCATTGGATGTACCATATTCCAATCAGGAATTTATTTGCATAAGGTATTTTAAAATCGTGGTAATTCCAGTACATGCCGGTTTTCCAGAAATCGATCCACGATCGGCAAACGACCTGATAGAGGTAATCGGCGGGATTGTTACGGATCGTAACCTTGCTAAATTGATTCAGTTCGTCCGATAGGGCAACAAACGATAAACCGGTAGTCTCCACTAATTCGTCGTATGCAAACCAGATGCTCATCGAAACATCTTTGTGTTCCTTTTTAGCGATTTCACGGTGTTTTACATAAATAGTGCGTATGGTTTTAAACGAATCGGGGGCTTTTTCAGCAAAATAAACACAATTCTGAACGGTGTTGATCCCATAAAAAGTAGTCGGCACAAAATAACCGGTATTGATTTTATTGACATACGACCATCCGAGAAAACTGATTATTGGAAAAATAATAATCACAATACGCCGGTTGATTATGGTACGGATGGAAAAGTTTTTCAACACCGAAAAGCCATAAAAAAGAAACGGAAGGAAAAAATAAAAGGGTTTTATAAGAACCAGAAAACCAAAAGCCAGGCTCATGATTGTCATTTTGAATAACGAAGCATTTTCAAAAAAGTACCGGAGGTATAGGTTGATGATAAGGGTTAGAACAAAAAGGGTAAGCGACTCGGTTAGGATGGCTGTTTCGTAAAAAATGACATGCAAAAGGGTGTTTAGAAACAAGGCTGTTAAAAAGGAAACTTTGGTGTCGAGTTTTACCAGTAGCAGATTTTGATAAACCAGTACCGAAGTATAGAGGCCAATTATAAATTGCAAAAGCAGCGTGATTGCGGGATGATTTCCGCTTAGAAACAGCAGGAACGGATACCCCGGGCTTCTTTGTCCGTTATAGCCGGACACGTCAAAATCGGCTAGCAATTGTCCTAATTCGATATAGCCTTCAGAATCCGGGAATATCGTAACATGTTGGTATAGCAGAATACAAAATAAACGGATTAAGATGCCTGATACAACTAGTGATGCGATCGGTTTTTCGAACAGCAGATGTAAAAACCGGTTAAGCATAAGCATTGTAAATTTTTAGCAGTTGCATTGGAAAGCCAATCAGATCGCGAAATGTGATTTTACTGGCACCTTTTTCGATCCAGGTATTCAGGCTAAATTCATAAACCTGTCGTTCAAAATCGGGATTTGTTTTTTTATACCGCAACAATAACTCAATATCAAACAGCCATCGGGTTAAAAAAGGTTTTTCAAACAGCTGTAGGGCTATGTCTTTCGTGATTATTTTTGCACCGCATTGGGTGTCGTAAATAGGTGTTTTAAGAATAAAACCGCTTACGATGGTTGCAAAGATACGTCCCAGATAATGGCGGTGTTTATAGCGAACGATAGTGCTTCCCATTTTTTTAATCCGGCTTCCCATTATAAAATGATACTGTGGATGTTTTTCGGCAAAAGCCAACATTTTGATAAGTTCTTCGATAGGCGTCGCCAAATCGGCATCCAGATAACCGACATAGTCAAATGCACTAAGATCCGTATTTTGAACGGCATAACGTATGGCTTCGGCTTTGCCCAAATTGGAACTTAAAACGACCGCATTTACATTGGGATGTCCGTTGCTCAGATTTTGTAATAATGCCGCTGTTTTGTCGGAACTGCCATCGTCGACCAGTAAAAAATCGGTATTGGGAAAATTCGTGAAATCAGCTATAAAATCACCAATTGATATGCGCTTACATTCGTTGTAAAACGGAATGATCAACAGTGATTTTTTGGACACAGTCATCGTTAAACGATTTGAAATTAAACCGTTCGTTGTACTACTTCAAACAAGGTTTTGTCCTCGCATTTTAAGGTTTTGGATGGATATTTCATCAATAAGGCATAATCGTGTGTAGCCATTAGAATCGTTTTTCCGTTCTGGTTGATTTTTTTCAAAACCTCCATGACTTCCACGCTGGTTTGCGGATCCAGGTTTCCGGTTGGTTCATCGGCTAAAATCAGCTCCGGATCGTTTAACAAAGCACGGGCAATGGCGATGCGCTGTTGTTCTCCTCCGGATAACTGATGCGGCATTTTGTTTACAAAATTACGCATACCCACTTTGTCCAGAACTTCCTCAATTTGAACCTGCATTTCTTCTTTTTCGCCCCATCCGGTAGCTTTTAAAACAAACTCCAGATTGTCGTGAACATTGCGATCCGGAAGTAATTTAAAATCCTGGAATACAATACCTAACTTACGTCTTAGGTAGGGGATGTCCTTTTCTTTCAGGCCTTTTAAATCATAATCGACTATGGTACCTTCACCTTCCGTTAGTGGTAAATCGGCATACAAAGTCTTCATAAAACTACTTTTTCCGGAACCGGTTTTTCCAATGATATAAATAAAATCACCGTTTTTAACCTCCAGATTTACATGGGTTAAAACAGCATTATTTTCCTGATAAATGGTTACATCGGTAAGGGAGAGAATAGTTTGTGACATAAGTCTGTATGTTTTATTTTGGTAAAAATAAGAAGTTAAGGGAGTCCTACAAAATTAAAAACGAAATTTACAACAATTTATTTCCGTAAGAAATTATTTGGTTTGGTTTTTGAGGGAACTCCTGCAATAAACAAAACCGGAGAAACGTTAATACCAGTATATTTTGATATATTTGGTTTTTAAAAAAAGGAACAATGCGAAAATTAGATAGGCTATTATTTATTACTCTAACGCTAGGTGCAATGAACCTCGCGGCACAACAATCGAACATCTATACGCACGATTTAGTGGACTACCAAAAGGCGTTGTCGCTTTATAAAGACAAGCAATACCAGGCGGCACAGATCCTTTTTGATAAGGTGAAAAGCGCAAATAATAGTGCGGAAGTAAAAGCCGATTGTGCCTATTACAGTGCCAATTGCGCGATTCGCCTGGAACAATCGGGCGCCGATCAGATGATGGAAAATTTTGTCGAGAATTATCCGACCAGTACCAAACAAAATCAGGCCTACATCGAGGTCGCACACTATTACTTCGAACAGGGGAATTATGTTCAGGCGCTGAAATGGTTCGATAAAGTGGATGAAAATGCGATGACTTTGAGCGATAAAGAACGCTATAATTTCCAGAAAGGCTATTGTTACTTTACCGCAAAAAATAAAAAAGAAGCCGAAAAATATTTTAATAAAGTCGTTAATTCCAAAGAATACGGCTCGCAGGCCAAATACTATTTGGGGTATATGGCCTATGAAACCGATAACTACAAAGATGCTACTCAGTTTTTTGATCAGGTATCCGATAAGGACAAATACAAAGAGAAAATGTCCTATTTCCAGGCCGATATGAACTTTAAACTGGGGAACTTCCAAAAAGCAATTGATGTAGGGATTCCGCAATTGTCCAAATCGGACGCCAACGAAAAATCCGAATTGTCTAAAATCATCGGGGAGAGTTATTTTAACCTGAAACAATACGACAAAGCCTTACCGTATTTGTTGGAATACAAAGGCAAAAAAGGAAAATGGAACAACACCGATTTTTACCAGTTGGGATATGCCTATTATAAAGCCGGCGATTATGAAAATGCCATCGCGCAGTTTAATAAAATTATCAACGGTCAGGATGCGGTAGCGCAAAATGCCTACTATCATTTGGCGGAAAGTTACCTGAAAACCGATAAAAAGCAACAGGCGCTAAATGCATTCAAAAATGCCTCCGAAATGGATTTTGATGCCAAAATACAGGAAGATGCGTATCTGAATTATGCCAAATTGAGCTACGAAATCGGAAACCCGTACCAAAGTGTACCGGAAGTCTTGATGGGGTATCTGAACAAATATCCGAATACATCGTATAAAGCCGAGATCGAATCGTTATTGATTAACTCGTATATCACCTCGAAAAATTACAAAGAAGCTTTGGTGTTGCTGGAAAAAAGTAAGACACCGGAAAACAAACTAGCCTATCAAAAGGTAACGTTTTACCGCGGATTGGAATTGTATACCGACGGGAATTACAACGAGGCATTGGCTTTATTTAAAAAATCAATTGCCGAACAACGCGATGCGAAATTCACCACGCGAGCGACGTTTTGGAAAGCCGAAACCGAATATGTGTTAGGGCAATTCAGTGATGCGTTGATCAGCTTTAAACAATTTTTGGGTAGTGCGGAAGCCAAGAATACACCCGAATATAAAAATGCCAATTACGATCTGGCGTATACCTATTTCAAACAAAAAGAATACGAACAGGCAGCAAAATATTTCCAGGAGTACATTAACATGGCAAAAGACGACAAAGTGCGTCTTAATGATGCCTACCTGCGCATGGCGGATAGCTATTTCGTGACGACTAAATATTGGCCGGCGATGGAAGCCTATAACAAAGCGATTGAGCTAAAAAGTGTCGATGCCGATTATGCCTACTTCCAAAAAGCGATTTCCTACGGATTTGTATCCCGAAACGATAAAAAAGTAGAGGAGTTAAACGGATTCCTAAAAGCCTATCCGAAATCAAAATATGCGGATGATGCCTTATATGAAATGGGGAATACCTACGTGACCTTAAACAATACTGAAAAAGCCTTACAGGCTTACGACCGACTGATTACAGATTATAAAGACAGTTCGTATGCGGCAAAAGCCATTTTAAGACAAGGTCTGATTTATTACAATGCGGAAAAAGACCAACAGGCGTTGGCGAAACTGAAAAAAGTGGTGGCCGATTATCCGAGAAGTCAGGAGGCGATGGAAGCCGTTTCGACCGCACGTCTGATCTATGTCGACACTGGAAAAGTAGACGAATATGCAAGTTGGGTACGAACCCTGGATTTTGTGGAAGTTACGGCTGCCGACCTGGATAAAACAACGTATGAGGCAGCCGAAAAACAATACCTGCAAAACAACTTAAAACCGGCGATTTCCGGATTTACAGGCTATCTGGCAAACTTCCCGAATGGAATCTCGGCTTTAAAAGCCAATTTCTATCTGGCGCAGGCTTATTTTGCCGAAGGTCTTGGTAGTAATGCCATTCCGAATTATGAATTTGTGATCGGAAAATCCCGAAATGAATTTACCGAACAGTCCTTGGCGCGTTTATCGGAAATTCATCTGAAGAAGAACGATTATGCCAAAGCGATTCCGGTGTTAAAACGACTGGAAACAGAAGCCGATTTCCCGCAAAACGTAACCTTCGCACAATCCAATCTGATGAAATCGTATTACGAACAGAAGGATTATCCGAATGCGGTGATTTATGCCGATAAGGTATTGGCAAATACTAAAATTGAAGACCGTATCAAGAGTGATGCACAGATTATCGTAGCGCGTTCGGCTATTAAATCGAACGACGAAGCAAAAGCCAAAACAGCCTACGCAAAATTACTCACCATAGCCAAAGGGGAATTGGCGGCGGAAGCCTTATACTACGATGCGTACTTTAAAAACAAGGATGGTAAATTTGAAGCGTCGAATACTGCCGTTCAGAAATTAGCCAAAGATTATTCCGGATACAAGTACTTTGGAGCCAAAGGTCTGGTGATCATGGCGAAAAACTTTTACGGCTTAAAGGATAGTTTCCAGGCGACCTATATTCTGGAAAGCGTGATCAAAAACTTTAGTACCTATCAGGATGTGGTAGAAGAAGCCAAAAAAGAATTAGACTTTATTAAATCGGAAGAAGCCAAACGCAATTCCTCAATAACGAATTAAAAGGAGCGCACTTTTTCTTACTAATAAATACAGCATATGACAAAGACCATTCAATATAAAATCGCATTCGTATTACTCTTAGCAGGAAGTCAGTCGCTTTTTGCACAAAAGAAAGACGAGAATCTGGGTACAGAAGTAGTAAACGTAGTAAAATCCTATACGCCAACCATTTCCGATGCTTTTAAAGTAAAAGAAACACCAACGATTGACGACGAAGACAATACGCAGAAAAAAGAAATACAATACAATATTTTTTCCTTTCCGGTAGCGTCGACGTTTACACCGTCGAAAGGAAAAGCGGCCGGAGTAGACAAAGCACAAAAGGAAAAATTGTATAACAATTATGCCACTTTAGGATTTGGTAATTACGCCGCGGTAAACGGTGAATTGTTTGTGACTAAAAACCTGAGCAATAACGAATATGTGGCCGGAATGTTCCGCCATATGTCATCGCAGGGCGGAATCAAAGACGTGTTGCTGGACGATAAATACTACACTACTTCGGTTGATCTGACCTATGGAAGTAAACAACGTGATTTCGACTGGAATGTCGATTTAGGCTACCAACATCAGTTGTACAATTGGTACGGATTACCAACCGATTATCTGACATTCGATGATCCGAATATGTTGGGGGCAATCAATCCGCAGCAAACCTATCAAACCTTAAAATTAGGCGGTCGATTGGGAATGAAAGATAGCTATTTTAACGAAGCAACATTACAATTCAAACGTTTTTGGGATGCGAAAGGGAGTGCCGAAAATCGTTTCTTTATCAAACCGTCGATCGATTTTGAATTCAAAGACAATAAATTTAAAACGGATTTTGTAGTGGATTATGTAGGTGGAAATTTTGAAAAAGATTACTACAACCTGCCGGATAGCGAAATGAAATATAGTTACCTGAATCTTGGAGTACAACCGAGTGTTTTATTAAAAGAAGGCGATCTTTCGGTTCAGCTTGGCGCAGGACTTTTCTATAACATGGGAAAACTGAACAACGAAAGTGACGGGAAATTCTATGTATATCCAAATGTAAAAGCATCCTATAAAGTGGTAGGCGATGTGATGATCGCTTATGCCGGAGCCGAAGGGGGATTAAAACAAAATACCTATGCCGATTTCGTAGGTGAAAACCAGTTTGTAGCACCTAATTTGGTGATTGCGCCAACCAGCGAACAATACGATATTTATGTCGGATTAAAAGGGAAACTGGCGAATAATGTTGCGTATAACGTTAGAGGATCCTATAAAAGCGACGACGACAAAGCGTTCTTTAAAAGCAATGTATACGACACGGCCAATACGAATACCGAAGGATATGTTTACGGAAACTCATTTGGTGTGGTGTACGACAAGTTAAAAACGATCAGCTTTTTTGGAGAACTGAAAATGGATTTCTCTAAAAATGTAAGCTTCGGATTGAACGGTACCTTCAATAGCTTTACAACCGATTTAGAACAAGCCTGGAATATGCCAACGGTAAAAATTGGAGCCGATTTCGACTTTAATATTACCGAAAAATGGTATGCCGGAACGAATATCTTCTTTGTAGGCGATCGTAAAGATCAGTTTATGTATACCGATGTTTCGTTAACCGAGCCAATGTTAAAAACCGTAACCTTAGATAGTTATTTTGACTTAAATGCGCATGTAGGTTACAAACACAACGAGCGTCTTACGGCCTATCTGAAAGCCAACAACCTGGCAAGTCAGAATTACCAACGCTGGCTGAATTATCCGGTACAGGGATTCCAGTTCCTGATCGGAGCCAGTTATAAATTCGACTTTTAATTAAAGTGTTCAAATAAAAAGGAAAGCCTGCAAAGCAACTGTTTTTGCAGGCTTTTATTTTGTTTCTTTGTAACTCATTACAGGAATAGAAATGACATTTAAACAAAAAATTGTACAACAGCATCTGGTTTTATTACAAGACAAAATTGATGTTTTCAGAGATATGATTTCCGGATTGGCAGAAGATGCGCAAAACGACGCCAAAGGTTCGGCGGGCGATAAGCATGAAACTGCGCTGTCGATGATGCATTTGGAGCAGGAAAAATTAAGTGCCAAATTACAGGAGGCCCTTCAGATGAAAACAATATTGGAAAAGATCGATGCGACGGCGACGACATCAAAAATTGCTGTAGGAAGCGTGATCAAAACCAATGGGATGTTTTTGTTTATGAGTGCCGCTTTACCGAAAATCGCGATCGACGGTGTGAATGTCATTGCCCTTTCGCCACAATCGCCATTGGGATTAAAATTAATGGGCGGCGGAATAGGGGAAACCTTCGAAATCAACAGTTCAAAATATACGATCGAAACTATCGATTAGACCTACCAAAAATGAAAGTAAAAAATATACTATTGGCGGCATGTTGTCTTACTTCGGCCTTGATAAATGCTCAGAAAAAACAGGAAGCCGATTTGATTGTTTCCGATGCAAAAATCTATACGGTTAATAAAGCGTTTCAAACCGCGGAAGCCTTAGCGGTTAAAGACGGGAAAATTATTGGAATTGGAAGCAAAGCGGATATTCAGAAAAAGTTTTCTGCCAAAAAAAAACTGATTGCCAAGGGCAAATATATGTATCCCGGATTCTACGATGCGCATGCCCACTTTTACGGATTGGGCATGAACATGCAGGCGGTAAACCTTAGAGGAACCAAAAGCTTTCAGGAAGTGATTGAAAGGATTCAGGCGTTCCAAAAAGTAAAAAACCATACGTTTATCGTAGGCCGCGGATGGGATCAGAACGACTGGAAAGAAAAAGAATTTCCAACAAAAGAACTGTTGGATCAGTACTTTCCAACCATTCCGGTGGTGTTAACCCGTATCGACGGACATGCGATGTTGGTTAACACAAAAGCCTTGGAACTGGCTGGAATTACCACCAAAACCAAAACGTCAGGCGGACAAATTGAAGTCAGAGACGGAAAATTAACCGGTATTTTGGTCGACAATCCGATGGAATTGGTATCGGCTATTATTCCAAAACCAACACGGGAGACGCAAATTACAGCCTTACAGGAGGCGCAAAAAGAAATGTTTCACTACGGATTGACAACGATCAACGAAGCCGGTTTGGAACGCGATGTTATTGATCTGATCGATAGTTTACAACAGGAAAATAAACTCGATATCAATATTTATGCAATGGTCATGGCGACCCGTGAAAATGTGGATCATTATACCCAATTGGGAATTTATAAAACGGATAAATTAAACGTGCGTTCCTTTAAATTTATGGGTGATGGCGCTTTGGGATCGCGTGGCGCGTGTTTGCATCAGGCCTACTCCGACAAGCCAAAACAATTCGGCGCTTTATTATCGCCAATTCCAACGATTCGGGAAATCGCGAGTCAGATCGCCGAATCGGAGTATCAGATGAATTCCCATGCGATAGGCGATTCGACCAACACGGTATTACTTAAAATTTACAAAGAAGTGTTGGATGGAAAACCGGATCGTAGATGGAAAATCGAACACGCTCAGATTATGCGCGAACAAGACTTCGATTACTTTAAATTGGGAATCATACCATCGGTACAACCCACGCATGCGACATCCGATATGTATTGGGCGGAAGACCGATTGGGAAAAAAAAGACTGCAGTATTCGTATGCCTATAAAACCATGTTGCAAAAAGCCGGTTTAATCGCATTGGGAACCGATTTTCCGATCGAGGAGGTCAATCCGATGTATACGTTTTATGCGGCCGTAGCGCGAAAAGATCTAAAAAACTATCCGGAAAACGGATTTCAGTCGGAAAATGCGCTAACCCGTGAAGAAACCCTCAAAGGAATGACCATTTGGGCGGCGTATTCGAATTTTGAGGAAAACGAAAAAGGAAGTCTGGAAGTAGGAAAATGGGCGGATTTTGTTATTTTCGATGCGGATATTATGACGATGGATATCGACGGCGTACCCTATGTGGTGCCGGTCAATACATTTGTAAAAGGAAAACAGGTAAAATAAAAAAAGATGATGTTACTCGCGATACTGCTTTTTGTAGCCGGACTTGTATATGCTGTGATTCGGATCACGAGTCCGAAGTCGGCGCATACCAAAGAACAAAATTATACGATCGATGAAAAGTACAACGCGGCCAAAATCGAAAAACAAAAGGAAATTGACCGTATACTCGAAAAGATAAACAAAAACGGAGTACAGTCACTCAATAGTAGGGAAAAGCAACTGTTGGACGATTATTCCAAAAACTAAATAAAACCGGGCATTTGTCCGGTTTTTTGTTTGAAATAGCTCAAATTTAAAGTCGGAACTTATAGATTTTAACCCAAATGCTACAAATAAGATGTTATAGGTTATATTTTGATTCTGAATTGCGTGTTTTGATTTTAAATTAAAACTAAAATTAAGTTTTTGCTTTTTAATTAAAACTGATATAGGCAATTTTGTGACGTAATAATAACCATTTAAAGCAAAAATAGTATGTGCGGGATAGTAGCAGTTATAGGAAAAGGAGTCGATGCAGAATTGGTGCAACAATTGTCCAAAAGAATGTCGCATCGCGGTCCGGATGAAAGTGATTTGCATATCACGGAAAAAGGACATTTTTTAAGCCACGAACGTTTGTCGATCGTCGATTTACAAACCGGAAAACAACCGATTCAGGGAACCAATTCGGCTTGGATGGTGCATAACGGCGAAATCTATAACCATAAAAAACTACGCGATACCGTACTAAAGCACCATACGTTTCGCACGACATCCGATTCGGAAGTGATTGTGCATTTATACGAAGAATATGGCTATGAATTTTGTGATATGCTCGACGGGATCTTTGCCTTTGTTGTGATTGATGGAGATGATTTTATTGCGGGTAGAGATCCGTTGGGTGTAAAACCACTATACTATGGAATTGATAGTCATGGAGCGATTTATTTTGCCTCCGAAATGAAAGCCATAGCCGACCAATGTAAGTCGTTTGCCGCCTTTCCGCCGGGACATTATTACTCGCCCAAAACTGGATTTGTAAAATACTACCAACCGCAATGGGAAGACGCTGCAAAAGCCGTTGAGCCACTCGATTTACAGGCGATCCGGGAAACGTTGACCGAAGCGGTGCGCAAACGATTGATGAGTGATGTGCCTATTGGCGTTTTGTTATCCGGCGGATTGGATTCGTCGCTAACATCGGCTATTGCATCCCGATTAATGGCAGATGCCGGAAGTCCGAAGTTGCATTCGTTTTCGATCGGATTGGATCGCAATGCGCCCGATGTGATAGCGGCACGTGCCGTAGCGGAATACTTAGGAACGGAACACCACGAAATTTACTTTTCGGTGGAACAGGGAATCGAAATTCTGGATAAACTGATCTGGCATTTGGAAACCTACGATGTGACGTCCATTCGTGCGAGTACGCCCATGTATTTCCTGTCTAAAGCGATCACCGAAAAAGGAATAAAAGTAGTGTTGTCGGGAGAAGGAGCCGATGAGATTTTTGGAGGGTATTTGTATTTTAGAAATGCACCATCCGTAGCCGATTTTCAGCAAGAAACGATCGAACGCGTACAGAAATTAGCCACTGCCGATTTGCTGCGTGCGGATAAATCGACGATGGCACACGGATTGGAAGCGCGGGTTCCGTTTTTGGACAAAGCCTTTTTAAACCTGGCGATTAAAATCAGACCGGAAGAAAAACAACCGGCAACCTATGGCGGTGTCGAAAAATACATCCTTCGAAAAGCATTCGATACACCGGAAAAACCGTATTTGCCGGATAGTGTATTATGGCGTCAAAAAGAGCAATTTTCGGACGGTGTTGGTTACAACTGGATCGATGCTTTAATCGAATATGGTACGGCGCAGGTTACGGATGAAGCACTGGCAAAAGCAGCCGACCTGTTTCCGCACAATACACCAACGACAAAAGAAGCGTATTACTACCGAACCATTTTTCAGAAACATTTCCCACAAGCCAGTGCGGCCAAAACCGTACGCAAGTGGATTCCGAAATGGCAGGAAAACCAGGATCCGAGTGGAAGAGCCAATAAGGCCCATGTTAAGGCCGATACGAATATTGCCACCCTGAAAGCGACATTATGATCTTTCATATGTGATTAGTTTGTTTGTTTGAAAGCACCGGGAATTTACCGGTGCTTTTTTTGTTTTTTTAATGCGGATGTCAAATGTTAAAAAGTAAGAAAATTAGGCGTTAATTAAATGTTTTTGTTGATAACTTACGGCTAATACGGGTTATTTTTAGTGTATTATCCTTTGCGTTTTCATATATTTGCCTGTTAGACGAAAAAATACATTTTTTAGAATATAAATTATGAGCGAAGAAGTTAAGAAAAACAATTATTCGGCAGACAGTATTCAGGCGCTTGAGGGGATGGAGCACGTAAGAATGCGTCCTTCCATGTATATTGGAGATGTAGGAACACGCGGACTTCACCACTTGGTTTATGAGGTTGTGGATAACTCGATCGATGAGGCTTTAGCTGGACATTGTGATACCATATCTGTGACAATTAATGAGGATAATTCCATTACGGTTGAAGATAACGGTCGTGGTATTCCGGTAGATATTCATAAAAAAGAAGGCGTTTCTGCATTAGAGGTTGTAATGACCAAAATTGGTGCGGGAGGTAAATTTGATAAAGATTCCTATAAAGTATCCGGAGGTTTACACGGAGTTGGGGTATCGTGTGTGAACGCACTATCCGACCATTTGCGTGCGACGGTTCACAGAGAAGGAAAAGTATACGAACAGGAATACGAAAGAGGTAAAGCAATTTACCCGGTAAAACAGATTGGTGAAACCGAAAAAAGAGGTACGATTGTAACCTTTAAACCGGATAATACCATCTTTACACAAACAACGGAGTATTCGTATGATACCTTAGCGGCGCGTATGCGTGAGTTGTCATTCCTTAATAAAGGAATTACCATCACGTTAACCGATCGCAGAGAAACGGATAAAGACGGAGCTTTTGTTGGAGAAGTATTCCATTCGAAAGAAGGATTGAAAGAATTCGTTAAATTCCTGGATGGAAACCGTGAGCCAATCATCGGACACGTGATCAGCATGGAAAGCGACAAAGGAGAAGTGCCGGTTGAGGTGGCGTTAATTTATAATAGCAGCTATTCCGAGAATATCTTTTCCTACGTAAATAATATCAACACCCACGAAGGAGGAACGCACTTGCAAGGATTCCGTAGTGGATTGACACGTACGCTTAAAAAATATGCGGATGCTTCCGGATTGTTGGAAAAACTGAAATTCGAAATTTCGGGTGATGACTTCCGTGAGGGATTAACCGCGATTGTATCGGTAAAAGTATCGGAGCCACAATTCGAAGGACAAACCAAAACAAAATTAGGAAACCGTGAGGTAGTATCACCAGTAAGTCAGGCGGTAGCTGAAATGTTGGAAAACTACCTGGAAGAAAATCCGAACGATGCGAAGATCATTGTTCAGAAAGTAATTTTGGCAGCGCAGGCACGTCATGCGGCGAAAAAAGCCCGTGAAATGGTACAGCGTAAAACCGTTATGGGTGGCGGTGGATTACCGGGTAAATTATCCGATTGTTCCGAGCAGGATCCGGCAAAATGTGAGGTATTCCTTGTCGAGGGGGACTCCGCGGGTGGAACGGCCAAACAAGGGCGTGACCGTGCGTTTCAGGCGATTCTTCCGTTGCGAGGTAAGATTCTAAACGTAGAAAAAGCCATGCATCATAAAGTATTCGAAAACGAAGAGATTCGAAATATCTTTACCGCATTAGGCGTTACGATTGGAACAGCAGAAGACAGTAAGGCCTTGAATCTTGAAAAACTGCGTTATCATAAAGTAGTGATCATGTGTGATGCCGATGTCGATGGTAGTCACATTTCAACGCTTATTCTGACGTTCTTCTTTAGATATATGAAAGAACTGATTGAAAACGGATACGTATATATTGCAACACCACCATTATATATGGTGAAAAAAGGAAATAAAAAAGAATACGCGTGGACCGATGCACAGCGAGATCAGATCTCGGAAAGAATGGGCGGCGGAACCGGTATTCAGCGTTATAAAGGTCTTGGAGAGATGAACGCAGAACAGCTGTGGGAAACGACCATGAACCCGGAATTCCGAACGCTACGTCAGGTGTCTATTGATAGCTTGGCAGAGGCCGACCGAATCTTCTCTATGTTAATGGGGGATGAGGTGCCGCCGCGTAGAGAATTTATCGAGAAAAACGCAGCATACGCTAAAATTGATGCTTAAATCGCAAATAAAAAAAGGATGTCCGAAAACTAGAGTGCACCCAAAAGTTTAGACAAATTTATAATTAAATTTGACAATAATGAGCTCGGTATTTTACCGGGCTCATTCCATTTAAATTAAGTTTAATCCTATCATTATTGTAATAGCTTATGTACTT